>Ga0187893_10000340_pt1 | contig 122149 bp, 105 predicted proteins | sample MA1701074metaG_FD_139574 | JGI IMG/M metagenome (GOLD analysis project Ga0187893, IMG submission 139574) | White microbial mat communities from a basaltic lava cave in the Kipuka Kanohina Cave System on the Island of Hawaii, USA - MA170107-4 metaG ...
AGGCGCTCCGAGCGCAGGGGGGCAAAAGGTCGCTCCCGGCAGCGGGCCGAACAACTCGAATCGTCCTATGAGGGAGCCCCAAGACGTTCCCGACGTCACGTCGTGAACGGTACAGGGGGGGCGGCGTCCGCCCCGTCGCTACGACGAGGACTTGAGCTCCGCAGGGCGACCGCGGCGGATGACCTTCGCGGCCAGCGGCGTCTCCTGCTTCCGGTCGCGCAGCACGGCGGCGACGTCGGCAGCGGTCGAGATCTCGCGGCCGCCGAGTTCGATCAGGATGTCGAAGCGCTGCATGCCGAGGCGGTCGGCGAGGGAGTTGGGATCGATGCCCTCGACGACGAGACCCTTGCCGCGCAGGTCGAGCTGCGCGTCGAGCACCTCCTCGGGCCGCGTGACGCGGGCGCCGAGCAGCGCGCCCTGGGCGTCGCTCTCGAAGCGCCGGCGCAACTCCTCCATCATCCGCTGGCGCTGCTCTTGCAGCCGCCGGAACCACTTCTCGGTGCGCTCCTGATCGCGCTGGAAGTTCTTCCAGAAGTCGTCATCGAAGTCCTTGTTCCAGTCCTGCCAGAACCTCTCGAGGTCGAAGTCCGGCCGCGGGGCGCCGGGGCCGACGTGGAGCCGGAAGCCGCCGAGGATCTCGCCGAGCTCGGGGTGGTCGCGCTTGAGCTGGTCGAGGGACTCGCCCTCGTACTCGCGCGTCTGCTCCTTGCCCTCGACCAACTCCTTGACGCGCACCTTCACGCGGCCGTCGCGCATCTCGATGCTGTAGCTGCGGTTGCGCAGGCCCTGTCCGGGCTGCGGCAGCGGCCGCTCCGCCCCGGCTTCGGCCTCGACCTCGCGCCCGCCCTTCGGATCGCGGATCGCACGCAGCGCCCGACCCGCGCGCATCCGCACCTCGACGTCGCTCGACTGCAGCGCCTTCTCCAGCGCGGGGATCGCCTTCTCGCCCATCTCGACGAGGCGCTTCGTCGCATCCTCGCGGACGGCGTACTCCTCCGACCCGAGCTTCAGGATCAGCTCCTCCGCCGTGGGCGCCGCCTGCTGCGCGAAGGCGAGTCCGGCAAGGAGGATCGCGGGAACAATCAGGATCGACTTTTGCATGTCTCTACTCCTATCGGCTCTACCCCCACTACGCTCGCGGCGGGGCGGAGCGCAGGACTTTCAGCTCTCGGGGAAGGCCTCGCCGAAGGCGCGGATGCGCCGGTAGCGGCGCTCCAGCAGGGCCGGCAGCGGGATCGCGCCCAACTCGTCGAGCGCCGCGAGGATGCGCCCCTTCAGCGCTTCGACCATCTCGTCCGGCGCCCGGTGGGCGCCGCCGAGCGGTTCGGGCACGATCTCGTCGATGATCCCGAAGCGCGCGAGGTCGGGCGCCGTCAGCCGGAGCGCCGTCGCGGCGTCCGCGGCGCGCTCGCCGTTGCTCCAGAGGATCGCCGCGCACCCCTCCGGGCTGATGACGCTGTAGTAGGCGTGTTGCAGCATCAGGACCCGGTCGCCGACGCCGATCCCGAGGGCCCCCCCGGACCCCCCCTCGCCGATGACCGTGCAGACGATCGGCGTCTTGAGGCGGGACATCGCCATGATGTTCTCGGCGATCGCCCACGCCTGCCCGCGCTCCTCCGCGCCGACCCCGGGGTAGGCGCCGGGCGTATTGATCAGCGTGACGATCGGCAGGCCGAACTTCTCCGCCAGCCGCATCTTCGCAAGCGCCTTCCGGTAGCCCTCCGGGTGGGCGCATCCCCAGTTGCACGCGAGGTTCTCCTTGGTCTCCTTGCCTTTGCGGTGGCCGACCAGCAGGAAGCGCCGGTCGCCGATGCGCGCGAAGCCGGTCGTGATCGCGCGGTCGTCGCCGAACCTCCGGTCCCCGTGCAGCTCGACATACTCGTCGAGCATCCCCTTGATGTAGTCGCTGGTCTGGGGCCGAAGCGGGTGGCGGGCCACCTGCACGATGTCGTAGGGCTTGAGCGCGGCGTAGATCTCCCGGGTCATCCGGTCGAGCTTCTCTTGCAGCGGCGTCAGCTCGCCGTTCAGGTTCATCCCGGTCGACTCGGAGAGGCTCTTCAACTCCCCGATCTTGCTTTCGAGCTCGATGATCGGGCGCTCGAAGGCGAGCCCGATCCGGGGGATTTCTCTTGCGCCCTTCCTGTCAGCCATGCCGAGTCCTTCGAGCCTAAGCGCGGTTTGCAAGGGCCGCAAGCGAAAGCGCGCTTGCCGAAGCTGCGCACGACGGGTAGGATCGACGCAAGTCCGGATGGTACAGAAGGTTATAGATGAATAGGCAGGGATTATGGGCGACTGGGTAAGGGTCGAGGTCGCGGTACGGCCGGCCGAGGTCGATCCGGCCGGGGTCGCCGCGCGCCACGACCTCGAACTCGCCGGGCTCTCCACGCGGGGGGTCCGCGTCCATCAGGTCTACTTCCTGAGCGGGCGGGTCGATGCCGACGTGGCGGCAGCGCGCCTGCTCGTGGATCCGGTCCTCGAAGAGCGACGGGGAGGGGGGCCGGGGGAGGGGATCCTCGTCTCGGTCTCGAAGAAGCCGGGGGTGATGGACCCCGCCGAGGCGTCGATCCTGCGGGCGCTGCGAGCCCTCGGGCAGGCCCCGGAGCGCGCGGCGACGGCCAAGTGCTACTGGATCGACAGCGATGCCACCCCCGAGGAGGTGGCCGCCGCGGTCTCCCGCTCCCTCGCGAACGCGGTCATCGAGGAGATCACCGTCGGCCCCCCCCACCCCCCCCGCGATCTGCCGAAGGGCCGAGAGCGTGCCGCGCAGCCCACCGTGCCTCTCCACGACGACTCCCTGCTCGCGATCTCGCGCCAGTTCGCCCTCGCCCTCGACCTCGACGAGATGCGGGCGATCCAGGCCTTCCGCCGCGAACCGCGCCTCGGCGACCTCGAGACGATCGCGCAGACCTGGTCGGAGCACTGCAAGCACAAGACCCTGACGGGGCCGATCGACTACACCGAGGACGGGCGCACCGAGCGGATCGGCAACCTGCTCAAGGAGACGATCTTCGCCTCGACGGTGACGCTCGCCCGCGACTGGTGCGTCTCGGTCTTCAAGGACAACGCGGGCATCGTCCGCTTCGACGACGACCACGACATCTGCTTCAAGGTCGAGACGCACAACCACCCGAGCGCGATCGAGCCCTATGGCGGCGCCGGCACCGGCATCGGCGGCGTGATCCGCGACATCCTCGGTACCGGGCTGGGCGCGCGCCCGATCGCGAACACCGACGTCTTCTGCTTCGGCGACCTCGACACGGAGGAGATCCCGAGGGGGGTACTCCACCCGCGGCGCGTGATGAAGGGGGTCGTCGCCGGCGTGCGCGACTACGGCAACCGGATGGGGATCCCCACCGTCAACGGCGCCCTCTGCTTCGACCGGCGCTACCTCGGCAACCCGATCGTCTACTGCGGCACGGTCGGCATCCTGCCCCGCGGCATGCACGGGAAGGCGGCGCGGCCGGGGGACCGGGTCGTCGCCGTCGGCGGTCGCACCGGCCGCGACGGCATCCACGGCGCGACCTTCAGCAGCGAGACGTTGCACGACGCCTCCGACAGCGTCAGCGGCGGCGCGGTGCAGATCGGCAATGCGATCGAGGAGAAGCGCGTGCTCGACACGCTGTTGCGCGCCCGCGACGAGCGCCTCTACCGCGCGGTCACCGACTGCGGCGCCGGCGGCTTCTCGTCGGCGGTCGGCGAGATGGGCGAGGAGACCGGCGCCGAGGTCTGGCTCGACCGGGCGCCGCTCAAGTACGCGGGGCTCGATCCGGTGGAGATCTGGATCTCGGAGGCGCAGGAGCGGATGGTGCTCGCCGTGCCGCCCGAACACGAGGCGAGGCTCCTGCAACTCTTCCGCAGCGAGGATGTCGAGGCGACGGTGATCGGCCGCTTCACCGGCGACGGACGGCTCCTCGTCAGGCACGGAAGCGACGTCATCGCCGACCTGCCGATGGAGTTCCTGCACCAGGGGCTGCCGAAGAGGCCGCGCCGGGCGACGTGGACGACCCCCCCCGAGCCCCCCCCGCCCCCGCGCCGCGCGGACCCGCGCGCGCTGCTGTTGCATGCGTTGCGCGACGGCAACGTCTGCAGCAAGGAGTGGATCGTCCGGCAGTACGACCACGAGGTGCAGGCCGGCTCCGCGATCAAGCCCCTCGTCGGCCCCGAGGGGCGCGGCCCGGGCGATGCCAGTGTCGTCGTGCCGGTGCTCGGCTCGAGGCGCGGCGTGGTCGTCGGCTGCGGCATCCAGCCCAGGCTCGGCGACCTCGACCCCTACCGGATGGCGATGGCGACCGTCGACGAGGCGATCCGCAACGTCGTCGCCGTCGGCGCCGATCCCGAGCGCATCGCGCTGCTCGACAACTTCAGTTGGGGCGATTGCAAGCGGCCGGAGGTCCTCGGCGCGATCGTCCGCGCGGCGCGGGGGTGCCACGACGCGGCGCTGCTCTTCGGCGCGCCCTTCATCTCCGGCAAGGACAGCCTCAACAACGAGTTCCGCGGCGAGGGCGAGACGATCCGGATCCCGCACACGCTGCTGATCAGCGCGCTCGGTCAGGTGGACGATGTCACACGATGTGTGACAAGCGACTTCAAGCGCGCGGGGTCGCGGATCGTGCTCGTCGGCGAAACGTGGAACGAGTGCGGGGGGAGCTTCCTCGGCGGCGGAGCCTGCCCGCAGGTGCGCGCGACGGCGCCGGCCGTGATGCACGCCGTCGCCGCCGCGATCCGGACCGGTCGGGTGCGCGCCTGCCACGACCTGAGCGACGGAGGCCTCGCGACCGCCGTCGCCGAGATGGCGATCGGGGGGGGCTTCGGGGCCCGGATCGACCCGACGCGGATCCCCGTGGGCGAGCCGATCGACCGCATCGATGTGCGCCTCTTCAGCGAGAGCCCCACGCGCTTCCTGCTCGAGGTTTCGGGGCCGCTCGAGCTCGCGGTGCCGCATGCGGTGATCGGAGAGGTGACCGAGGGGCCCCGGCTCGAGTTCGGCGACGACCTTCGGCTTCCGCTCGCGGAGGCCCGCGAGGCCTTCTTCCACTGGGAGCGACTGCTGTGAGGGTCCTCGTGCTCCGTGCCGCCGGCACGAACTGCGACCGCGAGACCGCCCACGCCTTCCGGCTCGTCGGCGGCGATCCGGAGACGCGGCACGTCAACGAGCTGCTCGCGGAGCCGGCGCTGGTGCGCCGCTTCGGCATCGTCGTGATCCCCGGCGGGTTCTCCTACGGGGACGACATCGCCGCGGGGCGCGTGCTGGCCACGGAGCTGCGGGAGCGCGTCGTGCCGGAGATGCGGCGGCTCCTCGCGGAGGGGGGGCGCATCCTCGGGATCTGCAACGGATTCCAGGTGCTCGTCAAGACCGGCCTCCTGCCCGGCCCGGGGGAGCAGACGGTGACCTTGACGCACAACTCCACCCACCGCTACGAGGACCGCTGGGTCGAACTCGAGGTGCCGCGCACGCGTTGCCCCTTCGTCACCGAGGGCGAGCGCACCTTCCTGCCGATCGCCCACGCCGAGGGGCGCGTCGTCGCTCCGGATGCGACGCTCGACCGCCTCGAACGGGAGGGCCAGGTCGTCTTCCGCTACCGGACCAATCCGAACGGCTCCGCCCGCTCGATCGCCGGCCTCTGCGACGCGACCGGCCGCGTGCTCGGCCTCATGCCCCACCCCGAGCGCCACGTCGCCCCTTGGCACCACCCCTTCTGGACGCGCGCGGGGCTCGCGAGCGAGGGGGACGGGGTGCGCCTCTTCCGGCGCATCGTCGGTGCCGAGTAGCGCCCCGTCCGGAAGGGCCGCCACCACGGGACCGGTCGCCGGCGTCCCGCCAGAGGCCGCCCCCTATAATCCCCCCATGTGGCCCTTCACGCGGCGCGCGCCGGCGGTCACCGCGCAGGCGCTCTTCGACCGCTGGTTCCGCATCCAGGTGCCGGAGGGGCACCCCTCCCTCGACGCGTACGAGGCGGCCATCACGGGGGAGGAGGTGGCGCGGCTGCCGAAGACCTTCCACAAGCTCGCGACCGACGGCGTCGAGCGCATCTACCAGGTGCGGCGCAAGGAGCTCGAGCCCGACCGCGAGGCGCTCGTCTACCTCGACACGCTGCTCGACGCCGAGATGCGCTGGAAGCTGACAGAGGAGCAGGATCCGGCCAACCCGCGCAACCTGCTGCGCGTCGTCGCGACCGAGTTCGGCTGCATGGTCGGCGAGATCCATCTGCATGCCGGCAAGGGGCGCTGGCTGCCGTTCCGCGCGCCCAACCTCTGGAGATCGCGCATCGCGCGCGCGGACGGGTCCGAGTACGACCCCTTTTTCGCGGTGGTGCGCCAGTTGAGTGACGAGCGCGTGCCGGGAGCGCTCGCGGGCGGGTTCGATGCGGCTCGTTAGGCGCCTCCTGCTGCTTTTGCTCGTCGTCGTCGCCTGCGACCCCGAGCGGCGGACGGCCCGGATCCACGGGTTCGATGTGCTCGCCCCCGCCGACACCGAGGTCGCGCTCGTCGCAAACGTCGAGGCGGACGACCTGCTGCACCTCCATCCGGACTTGCATGGGGTGCCGGTGGTCTTCTCGCTTGCCGGCAAGGAGATCGGCAAGGCGACGACCGGCCGCGACGGCCTCGCCTCCTGCGCGTGGAAGCCGCCCGGCCACGGCGTCCACGAGATCGCCGTGGAGGTCGCCGCCGGCGCGCGCTACCGGGCCGGCACGAGGCTCCGCGCCTTCGTGCGCGACAAGGAGCGGCTCCTGCTCGTCGTCGATCTCGACGGCACCGTCTGCGCCGGAAGCTCCCTCGACGTGCTCCGGAAGGCGCCGGCGGACCTCCCGGTCGTCGAAGGCGCGCCGGAGGCGCTGACCCGCCTCGCCGCGCGCTTCGATCTCGTCTATCTCACCGCGCGCGACGACTCGCTGATCGGCCGCTCGCGCGACTGGCTCGACCTCAAGGGGTTCCCCCAAGGCCCCCTCCTCGTCCGCGATCTGAGCCTGCACACGCTCTCCGCGAAACGATACAAGACCAAGCGCTTGCAAGAGCTTGCGAAGGTCTGGCGGCTCGGGGCCGGCGTCGGCGACCGCGACGAGGATGCCGAAGCCTACAAGTCCGTCGGGATGCGCTCCTTCCTCGTCCCGGCCCAGAGCTGGAAGGAGATCGCCGAGGCGCTCAGCGCGCCTCCAGCACCCGCGGGTGCCCCGCAAGGTCGCGACGGACGCTGACCTCGCGGAAGTGCGGCGCCGCCGCCGCGAGCACGCGCTCGCGCTGGTCTTCGCCGATCTCGCAGAGAAGCCGGCCGCCGGGGGCGAGCCAGCGCGGGGCGTCGGCGATGAGGCGGTTCAGCAGGGCCATGCCGTCGGGTCCCGCATAGAGCGCCCGTTTCGGCTCCGAGGTCAGAAGCGTCTCCTCCGCGACGTAGGGCGGATTGCACAGAACGAGGTCAAAGGGGTGGGGCGCGGGGAGGGCGGCGAAGAGGTCGCCCTCGCGGAAGTCGATGCGCGCGCCGACGCCGTGGCGCGCGGCGTTCTCCCGCGCGACCGCGAGCGCCTCGGCGCAGATGTCGGTCGCGGTGATCGCGCACGCGGGGAGGCGCACCGCGCAGGCGACGGCGATGCAGCCGCTGCCGGTGCAGAGGTCGAGCAGCGTCGCGGGGGAGAGTTCGCGCGCGCGGTCGACGAGCATCTCCGTCTCCGGCCGCGGCACGAGCACGGCCGGCGTCACGAGCATCTCGAGGCCGTAGAACTCGCGGCGCCCGGTCAGGTAGGCGCTCGGTTCGCCGCCGGCGCGGCGCCGCAGCAGAACGCGGTAGGCCGCAAGCTCCGCCTCGACGAGCGGGCGCTCGCCGTCGAGATAGAGGCCGATCCGCTCGACCCCGAGCACATGGGCGAGCAGCACCTCCGCCTCGAGCCGCGGCGACGCGATCCCCCGCCGCGTACACCAGGCCGCGGAGGAGCGGAGGAGCTCCCGGACCTGCACGGCTAGCGGCTGCGCCGCCGCGTCGGAGCGGCAGCCGGCGCCGCCTTCTTCCCCCCGCCCGCGAGGATCCCCTTGAGGAAGACGAGCACGATCACGAGGCCGCCGATCGTCGCGACCCACGGACCGGGGGCGAACTGGCCCAGCCAGAGCCGCACCTGCGTCAGGATCCCCTCGTCCGGCGTGCCGGCGATGTTCTTGCCGACCTGGTCCCAACCGAGGCAGCCGTTCTGCTGCCAGGTCGTCAGGAAGCCCCGGATGCCGAACCAGAGGCCGCAGACGCCCGCGATGAACGCCGCCGGCATGCCGGGGACCATCCGCCCGGAGACGACGTTGGCGATCCCGACGACGAACGAGTAGAGGCCGAACGCGAAGAGCAGCGAGACGGAGACGCTGTCGAAGCCGGTCACCTCCACGTGGCCGTCGTAGACGGTGGCGCGCTGCCAGACCGCGAAGCCGGCGGCGACGACGAACGACGCCCCGAAGAGGAGGCGGAAGCTCTCCTTCGAGCCGGCGGGGCTTTGCGGCGCGCCCGCGCGGGCCGCCTTGCGGAGGCGCGCGATGGCGAGCAGCGCGAGCAGGCTGCCGAGCCCGGCCAACCAGATCCCCGGCGCGAACTGGCCGAGCCAGCCCTGCGAGAGCAGCTTGAAGTTCGAGCCTGTGGTCGCGAGGAGGTGCTTCTCGAAGGCCTCCCACCCCATCCAATTGGTCTGCTCGACCGTCTGCATGCAGCCGCGGACCGTCAAGGCGAGGCCGCCGAGGGCGAGCAGGAGCGGGACGCGCTTGCAGGGAAGGCGGGCGATCCCGATGTTGGCGATCGTCGCGGCGACACCGTAGAGCGCGAGGCCGAAGAGCAGCGTCACGGAGACGCTGTGGGCGCCGGAGACTTCGCTGCTGCCGAAGATCTCGCTGCGCTGCCAGACGGCCATCCCCGACGCCGCGAGGAACGTACAGGCGGCGAGCAGCGTGTAGTGGGCGGCGACCGGGCGGGCGGGGGCGGCATCCCCGGGCGCGCCGGCCTCCGGGGCGACCGGCCTCGCCTCGGGGATCGCGTCGGCGACCGGCACCCCCAGCGGCAGCTCCGACTCCGCCGGCTCCGGATCGCTGTCGGTATCCGGGTCGGCGACCTCGCCGAGGTCCTCGAAGTCATCGGAGTCCGGGTCCTTGCCCTCGCCCTCCCGGTCGTCGTCCTCGTCGGGGGTCATCAGCATCTCGTTCATCGGGTCTCCTCCAGATCCTCGAGGTCGAGCTCCTTGAGCCGCTGCGCCCGCTCCTTCAGGCGCAGCGCCTCGAGGAGGGGGTCCAGCATCCCCAGCATAACGTTTGGCAGGCCGTGAAGGTTGGAATCGAGGCGTTCGTCGGTGAGGCGGTCCTGCGGGAAGTTGTAGGTGCGGATCCGGTCGCTGCGGTCGCCGGTGCCGACCTGGCTCCTCCGCGTCGCGGCGCGCTCGCTGTCGCGCTGCTGGCGGAGGTGGTCGTAGATGCGCCCCTTCAGGATGCGCATCGCCCGCGCCTTGTTCTTGTGCTGGCTCTTCTCGTCCTGGCACTTCACGACGAGCCCGGTCGGGATGTGGGTGAGCCGGATCGCCGACTCCGTCTTGTTGACCTTCTGGCCCCCGGGCCCCCCCGCACGCATCGTGTCGACGCGGATGTCCTCCGCCTTGATCTCGACCTCCACCTCCTCGAGCTCCGGCAGGACCGCCACCGTCGCGGTGCTCGTGTGGACGCGCCCCTGCGTCTCGGTCGCCGGCACGCGCTGCACCCGGTGCCCCCCCGACTCGAACTTCAGCGTGCGGTAGACCCCGGGTCCCGAGATGCTGAAGATCGCCTCGCGCACGCCGCCGAGCTCGGTCTCCTGAAACTCGAGCTCCTCGACCTTGAGGCGCTTGCCCTCCGCCCACCGCCGGTACATCTCGAAGAGGTTTCTCGCGAAGAGCGCCGCCTCGTCGCCGCCGGTGCCGGGACGGATCTCGACGATCACACTCGCCGCGCTGTCCGCCTCGTCGGAGCCGACCTCGTCCGCCAGCTCCTCGATCTTCGCTTGCAGTCGCTGCCGGAGCACCTTCGCCTCCTCTTCGGCGACCTCGCGGTACTCCTCGTCCTCGAGCATCGCCTCCGCCTCGCGCAGCGCGGCGCGCAGCTCGAGGTACTCGCCGTACCGCGTCGCGCGGCGCTCGAGCCGTCCGCGCTCCCTCATGATGTCGCGCACGCGGGTTGCGTTGGTCGAGACCTCGGGGTCTTCGAGCATCCGCGTCAGCTCGCGGTAGCGCGCGAGCACGTCGGGGAGCCGTTCGGCCACGCGCGGGCCTTGCTCAGGAAGCGGCGTCCGCCGCCTGGCCCGACTTCTTGCGGTAGTCGCCGTAGCGATCGCGGAACTTCTGGACGCGGCCCGCGGTGTCGAGCAGCTTCTGCTTGCCCGTATAGAAGGGGTGGCAGCGGTCGCAGATGTCTACCTTGAGCTCCGGCACGGTCGCCCTCGTCTCGAAGGCGTTGCCGCAGGCGCACTTGACGCTGCACTTCTCGTACTTGGGGTGGATGCCCTTCTGCATGGGAGTTTCCTTGCGGAAACCCCCTAATATAGGGGGGGTGCGGGGGGGTGGCAAGAACGAGGGCCGGCTGCGCCAGGGGGGAGGCGCTAGCGGGCGGCTTGGGTGCGGTCGGCCCTGACGAGGCGCTCGCAGGCGGCAGGGGCGGGATGCAGCGCGACGACGTAGCCGATGCGCCCCTTCAGGTCGGGGTGGTCGAGGACGCTCCGGGCGAGCCGGTCGAGGTGGCTCTCGACCGAGGTGGCGCGCTTCTGGATGTCGGGGCGCAGCGTGCATTCGATCCGGACGCCGGTCTTCCTCTCCCGTCCGTCGGGGCGGATCAGCGTCAGCACCAAGGGGTCGGCCGCGGAGAGGTAGAGCCCGTGCTCGCGCCGGAGGTCGGCGTCGATCCGCTTCAGATCCTCCGCCGTCGGGATCTGCTGCAAGTAGAACATCGACATCAGCGCGAGGAAAAGCGCGGTGACGATCCCGAGGCCGACGATCGTGGTGGCGGAGCGCTGCACCCTCCCCTTATCGGAGGCCCGGGCGCGCTACTTCAACGCCGGTTCGGGCTCGGAGGCCACGGGGCGGACGAGCTTGCGCCCCTTCTCGGAAAGCCGGTAGAGGCCGCGCCGCGACCCCTCCTGGAACCACTTCTGCTTGCGCTTCAGCGTCCCGACCGCGTGGTGGAGGTTCTTCGGCTGCGGCCGGCCGACCACGGCGAAACAGCCGCCGAGTTGCTCGATCGAGAATTCCGGCTGCCCCTCGACGATCTGCAGGTAGTAGCCGAAGTGCAGCAGCGCCTCCTGGATCGCCCCGCGCCCGGCGCGGGAGGCGCGTCCGTGGAAGAACTCGGCGAGCCCCGAACGGGGCGCCGCGGCGACCGTCGCCGTCGCCGCCGCGTTCGGGGCCCCGCTCAGGTAGTGCCGGAAGAAGCGCACCTGCCGCTCGACGAAGTCCTCCGATCCCTGCAACTCGATCGTGACCTCGCCGGAGGTGAATTTCAGGACGGTCTCTTGCATGCGCCCCCCCACTCTACGGAATCGCACCCGCCGGTTCGCCTTTTCGGCGGTCCTCGGAAGGGCGGCGGCTATTCGACCTCGATGCGGTCCCCGACCTCGACGCCGTGGGCGGCGAACCAGCCGCCCGGCATCTCGAGCGCGTAGCGGACCGGCGTGTTCGACGGGTACATCGGGATCTCCGGCGGCGGCGTGCCGGCCTCCGGCTGCATCGTGTGGATCATCTCGATCACGTTTGCCTTGATGTAGGCGAGGTCGATCGGGATGAAGACGTTGCGGTTCCAGAAGGCGCGGTCGTGGGCGAACTTGTAGACGAAGAGCATCCCCTGATCCGGTCCCCCAAACCCCCTCCGCATCATCATGCCGGTCTGGATGCCGGCATTCGTGTCCCGGCGCTCCACCCGCACCGGGATGCGACGGTCGCCCGCGACGACGGTCACGACGTCGACCGGCGGCGGCACCGGCAGCGCCGGGCGCACGGCGGCGACGAGTTCCCGCTCGGCGGCGTCGGCACCGTGGAAGTTCGCATAGGGCACCTCCCCCATCGCGACGACGCAGTCGGGGTGGAGCGGCGCCTCCGCGGCGAGCGCGCGGCAGAATGCGGCCACCGCCTCCACCACCTCGCGGGCGAAGGGCTGCGGCGCGCCGCGCTCGATTGCGATGGAGACTCCCATCGTCTGGAGCTGCTCGTTGTTGCCGTCGATCGCGCCGGATGCGCTCCACCGGCGGCGCATCCGCATCGCTCCCGACGGCAGTTCGACGCCGGCGCCGACGATGAGATGGAACCCCTTCGCATGCACGTCGGCGCCGTGGCGCTCCGCGGAGCGGACGATCACGAAGCGCACCTGGTCGGCGCCGCGTTCCGGCGTGTTGGCGGGATCGAGCGCGGACCGGACCAGCTTGCCGATCTCGGCCCCAGGCGCGCCCGGCGGGACCGAGAAGAACTCCTCGTCGGTCGGCGGCAGCACCGCCGTGGAGGCGGCGCGCAGCCCGCCGCCCGGGCCACAGCCCGCGCTGCCGGCGCACGCAGCGGCGAGCGCGAACAGCAGGAGGCCCATGCGCGGCAGGGACATGGCGCTTCTAGTCTACGCCCGCGCGGCGCAGCAGCCGCCGGACCGCCTCCATGGGCAGGCCGACGACGTTGTCCCAAGGCCCGTCGAGGCGGGTCACGAAGCGGTCGCCCTGCTGCTGGATCGCGTAGGCGCCCGCCTTGCCCAGAGGCTCGCCCGTCGCGACGTAGGCGTCGATCTCGGCCTCGGTGAGCGCGCGCATCGTGACGCGGGTCTCGACGGACTCGCACTCGATGCGCCCCGCGTGGCGCAGCGCGACCCCGGTCACGACGCGGTGGGTGGTCCCCGAGAGGCGGCGCAGCATCGCCCGCGCCCCCGCGTCGCCCTCGGGCTTGCCGAAGAGCAGGTCGCCGAGGGCAACGACGGTGTCCGCCGCGAGGGCGGGCTCCCGCGGCGAGGCCTCCGCCTTCCGCCGCGCGTTGGCGAGGGCGACCTCGTGCGGGTCGCCCCGCTCCGGCTCCTCCTCGACGATGTCGACGGGAACCGCGAGAAACGCGATGCCCGCGCCCTGGAGGAGGTCGCGCCGTCGCGGCGAGGCCGAGGCGAGATAGAGCACGGTCGCTCGGTCAGCGCCGGGAGGACTTCTTCGACGTGGCCCTCGGACGGTTCGCCCGCGTCGTCCGCGGGCGCGCGTTTCCGGTGCCGCCCCGGGCGCTCGCCTTCTCCTTGGCAGGGGTCGCCGCTTTCGGCGCCTTCTCGCCACCGCCCTTGGTGACCGGCTTCGCCCCGGCCTTCTTCGCGCTGGTCTTGGCCGCGCTCTTGCCCCCCGCCTTCGGAGGGGGCGCCGGCGCGTCGGGGTCCTCGAGGTCGAGGAACTCCTTCTTCTTGGGGGGCGGCGGGGGCGGAGGCAGGTCGGGCAGCGGCGAGTAGGTCCACGCGTCCGCAACCAGCTTGTACGCGCCGAGGATCTTCACCTTGCTCGGGGCGTTGCCGTACGCCGCGAAGGCGGACGCGAGGCGCAGCCTCTCGAGCCGCGAGGCGTGGTCCTTCTCCGGGCGCGCCTTCGGCTTGTTCTCGGGCGGCGCGATCGCGGCGGCGGCATCAGCCGCGTCCGCCTCGATCTCGGCGCAGCAGAACCGGAGGAAGATCGCGAGGCCGATCTCGCGCGCATGGTCGGGCGGGTCGGTCAGGTACTTGCGAAGCCCTTCCGGCGTCTTGTCCATCGCGGCGAGGAAGTCCATGCTGTGGAAGTCGCGGAAGAAGCGGCGGAGGAAGCCGCGCATGCTCTCGGCGACGCGAATCGGGTCGTTCTTGACGAACGGCGCGATCAGGTGCGCGATCTCGGACCTGCTGCCGGCCCGGAACTCGTTGGTGTCGACGAAGTGGCTCCAGAGCGCCTCGCTCGCCCCCCGCGCCCCCTCTTTCGTCCCGTGTCGGGCGAGGATGATCCAAAGCGTCTGCGTCACCGGATCGGCGGGAGGGGCGCCGAGCGCCCGGTAGACCTCGAGGTAGCGATCGACCTCCTGGCGGCGCTTGTCCTTCCTGGCCGTCACGGGTGCCCTACCGGATGCCCCGGAGCTTCAGGAAGGAGCGCACCGTCTCGGAGGGCTGCGCCCCCTTGTCGAGCCAGTACTTGGCGCGTTCGGCGTTGATCTCGAACCCCTTCTCCCTCTCGTGGATGAGCGGGTCATACCAGCCGAGGTCCTCGACGGGCTTGCCATCACGGCGGGTCGCGTTGTGGAACGCGCCGATGCGGTAGAAGGGCCGGTTGCGGCGGCCGGTCCGCTTGAGACGCAGGCGTACGGACATGGATCGTGCACTCCCTAGAGCCCCGGCACCCCGGGGCGGTTCTGGCGTTTCATTTCCTTGAGCATCTTCTGCTTGCGCTTCTCCATCGCGCGCGCGGAGAGGCGCCCGGCGAAGGTCTCCTTCATGCCCTTCATCTGCTTGCGCATCATCTTGAAGGACTTCAGGAGTTCGTTGACGTCCTTGAGCTGCGTGCCGCTGCCGCGGGCGACGCGCGTGCGGCGCTGGCCGTGCAGATCGTCGGGATGCGCCCGCTCCCACGGCGTCATCGACTGGATCATCGCACGCTGGCGCGCGATCGTCGCGTCGTCGAGGTCGGCCTCGCCGAGCTGCTCCGCGAGGCCGCCGGGCAGGCGCTTCAGCAGCTCCTTCACGTTGCCCATCCGCTGGAGCTGTTCGAGCTGGCCGAGCAGGTCCTCGAGGTTGAACGACTTCAGGAACATCCGCTGCGCGAGTCGCTGCGCCTCGTCGCGGTCGACCTTCTCCTGCGCTTCCTCGACCAGCGTGACGATGTCGCCCATGCCGAGGATGCGCCCCGCCATCCGCTCCGGATGGAAGAGCTCGAGCGCATCGAGCTTCTCGCCGACGCCGACGAAGACGACGGGGCGGCCGGTGACGTGGCGGATCGACAGCGCGGCGCCCCCGCGGGCGTCGCCGTCGAGCTTCGTCAGGATGACGCCGGAGAGGGAGAGGCGCTCGTGGAAGGCCGCGCTGCTCTTGACCGCGTCCTGCCCGGTCATGGCGTCGGCGACGAGGTAGGTCAGGTGCGGCCGCGCCAGGTCGCGCACCGAAGCGAGTTCGTCCATCAGCGCCGTGTCGATGTGGAGCCGGCCGGCGGTGTCGAGGATGACGACGTCGTGGCCGAGCCTCCGCGCCTCGTCGACGGCCCGCTTGCAGATCTTGGCCGGGCGGCCGCCCTCCTCGCTGAAGACCGGCACGTCGAGGCTCTTCCCGAGCACCTTGAGCTGCTCGACCGCCGCGGGCCGCTGGACGTCGGCGGCGACCATCATCGGGCTCTTCTTGTGCTTGCGCCGCAGCCAGAGGGCGAGCTTGCCGCAGGTGGTCGTCTTGCCGCTCCCCTGCAACCCCACCATCATCACGACCGTGACGCCCCCCGGGTCGAAGGCGACCCCCTCCGTCTGGCTGCCCATCAGCCGGGCGAGTTCATCATGGACGATCTTGACGAACTGCTGGGCGTGGGTGATCCCTTGGATCCCCTCCTGCCCCAGCGCCTTCTCCTTCACGCTGTCGGTGAACGCCCGCACGACGTCGAGGTTGACGTCCGCTTCGAGCAGCGCGCGCTTGACCTCCCGCACCGCGTCCTTGACGGAGTCCTCGGCGAGGCGGCCGCTGCCGCCGCCGAGCTTGGCGAAGAGGCCGGAAAGGCGCTGGCTGAGCGACTCGAACATCGGAAACCCCGCAGTTTACGGGGGTTTCCGGCGACGGTCAATTCGGCTAGCGGGGGGGCGTGAAGCCGGCGGGCTCGGTGAAACTCGCGTCGGGGGGCTGCTCGGGGGCGCGCATCTCGTTGCGCAGCCAGCCGAAGCCGCGTTCGAGGCGGCGGGGGTCGGCGGGGTCGGTGAAGTAGTGGACCTGGGCGCCCGATTCGTGCCCGTATGTCGCGCGGAGGAGGGTTCGTCTGCGACCCCCGTCGCCGCGCTCCAGCACGGGGCCCAGTTCGATCAGCCACTCCTTCGGCGTCAGGGCCCCCAGCTGGGAGAGCAGCAGGTACTGGACGCCGACGAATCCCCACACTTCCTCCCCCTCCCCCTTCTGCTCGACACCGAGCCGGAGATGGGGCACGAACGCCTCGGGGGGGTCGACGCCGGGCTCCGCGTCCGGCACATCGATGCGAGGCCCGAAGTAGTAGCGGACGCCGCTCTGGCCCGCGGTGATCGGGCGGACGACGACCCGCGTCCCCTCGGCGACCTCGAGCAGCGGGTTGACGAAGGTCCACTCCGGCGGCGGCGCGACGTCGATGTAGCCGAGGCGCCGGAGCGCGAGCCGGCCACTGACCGCGAGCAGCACCGCCAGCACGAGCACGAGCAGGGCGAGTGCGCGGGTGCTCATCGCTTCGCGAACTCCATCGTCAGCAGCGCGAGGATCTCCCCTTCGCGCTCCATGCGCGCGACGCCGAAGACGGGGACCTTCCGCGTCATCCAGTAGCGTTCCGCCACTTCGGAGACGCTGCGGCGCGGTACGACGGTCTCGACGAGGAAGCCCTCGGTCTCCGGGCCCTGCTCGTGGATGCGGAAGCGCGCCGTGCCGATCGACCGGATCACGGGCGTGCCCCCGGGAACGACCGTGCGCTCCTCCTCCGCGAACACGGGGGGAAGGAACCCGTGCTCGTTGCTGCGCGGCCGGATGCGCATCTTCCGGGTGCGATCCCCCCCGCCCGGGGCGCGCTCGCGCAACTCGATCACGAACTCCCGGCCGAGCCTCTGGCCCTCGAACTCCACCGCGAGTTCGACGCGGTACTCGAGGAACCCGAGCGGATTGCCGCTCTTCGCGTCGAGCCGCTCGTACCGCACCATGTCACCGATCACCGCATCGTTCAGGTAGGGGCGGAAGGCGGGGACCACGGGCGGGGAGCGGCGCAGGTCCTCCTCGGCGAGGAGCAGCACGCTCGCCCCCCCGACCAGGAGGGCGACCTCGCATGCGAGGAGAACCGACAGAATCGCGCGCATCGGACTTGCCGCCAGCGACGCTGCACTCTAACCGGCGCGCGCGATCAGGGGGTACCGGGGACGCGGCGGATCCCCGCTCCGAGCGCCGAGAGTTTCTCCTCCAGCTTCGCGTAGCCCCGGTCGACGTGGTAGATCCGGTGGATGGTCGTCTCGCCGCGCGCCGCGAGCGCGGCGACGACGAGGCTCGCCCCGCCGCGGATGTCGCTCGCCATCACCTCGGCCCCGGAGAGGTGCGGCACGCCCTGGAGCACCGTGCTCGGCCCCTGCTGGCGGATCTGGGCCCCCATCCGGATCAATTCGGCGATGTGCATGAACCGTTCGGGGTAGATCTTCTCGGTGACGACGGAGATCCCCTGCGCGAGGGCGAGGATCGCCGTGAAGGGTGCCTGAAGGTCGGTCGGGAAGCCGGGGTAGGGAAGCGTCGTCAGGTCGAGGGGCTCGCAGCGGGGCGGCCCGAAGACGCGGACGCCAGCCGGGAGACGCTCCACGCCCGCCCCGAGGCCGCGCAACGCCTCGACGACGGCCCCCAGATGGCCGGGGTCGGCGCCGTCGATCGTGATGTCGCTGCCCGTGACCGCGGCGGCCGCCATCAGCGTGCCCGCCTCCATGCGGTCCGGGATGACCCGCCACGTGGTGCCGGCGAGGCGCGGGACGCCGTCGATGACGAGGCGGTGCGTCCCGATGCCCTCGACGCGCGCTCCGCAGGCGACGAGGAAGCGGGCGAGGTCGGCCACCTCGGGTTCGCAGGCGGCGCCCTCGATGACCGTCCGCCCCTCCGCGAGGGTGGCCGCCATCATCACGTTGGCGGTGCCGAGCACCGTGGAGCCGAACGCCCCCGACAGGAACATCTCGTCGCCGGTCAGGCGACCGGTCGCCTCCACATACCCCTCCGAGCGGTGGATCTTGGCGCCGAGCGCCCGGAGCCCCTTGATGTGGAGGTCCACCGGACGGAGCCCGAGGTTGCAGCCGCCCGGCATCGAGACGGTCCCCCTGCCGCGCCGTGCGAGCAGGGGCCCGAGCACGCAGAAGGAGGCCCGCATCTGCTTCACGATGTCGTAGGAGGCCACGTGCGGGGTGGGGTCGGTCACCGCCACGGTGATGGCGCCGTCCTGCCCGCGCTCGACGGCGCAGCCGAGTTCGCGGAGCAGGGCGATCATGACCTGGATGTCCCGGAGGTCCGGAACCCCCTCGATGCGCGACTCCCCCTCCATCAACAGGGTGGCCGCAAGGATCGGGAGCGCCGAGTTCTTGGCGCCCGAAACGGACACGGTGCCGGAGAGGGGCTTCCCTCCGGCTATGACGTACTGATCCATCGCCGCTCCTTTTACCGGGGCGTGGCGACGGTCCTGGGCCCGGGGGCGGGGGCGGAGGCCCGCCGCCGGGGTTTGACGAGGTCTGAGCGCCTCCCTATTCTAATGGGTTTCCACACTTGGAGTGCCGAATGTCCCCGAGCGAAGTTTCCATCGATATCGACCGGGCCCTCGAGGGCGCTGTCAGCGACAGCGGCGAGGCGCTTCAGCTCCGCCACCGCCTCGCGACCGACAGCGGCCTCCGGCGCGCGCTGCGCACGAGGGTCGAAGGGGACCGCCTCCCCGACGAACTCGAGCCGCGCGAGGCGGCGCGCCGGGCGACCGCGCTCTTCATCCTCGGACGCGACGGGGACGTGGGCCGCTACGCTTCGCGCGCGGAGGACCACCATGTGCACTACCTCTGGGGGCTGAGCGAGCTCTACAACGACCGGCCGCTCGAGGCGTGCCGCGCGCTCCACCAGTGCGTCGAACGCGAACCGCGCAACGAGCAGGCGCGCCTCAAGCTCGCCGCGGTGCAGGCGCTCGTGGGCAACCCCGAACAGTCCCGGCGCACGCTCGAGCCGCTCGCCGGACAGAAGGACCGGCCGCAGGTGCTCCATGTGCTCGGGACGATCGCGGAGGCGGAGGGCCGCTACGCCGACGCCGAGACGCACTACCAGAGCGCGCTCGGGCACGATCCCGACCACGTAGACTCCCTCTTCCGCCTCGCCTACCAGTACGACCTGAGCACCGAGGACGAGGCCGCGATCACGCTCTACGAGCGCGCGCGCCGCATCCGCCCGGTGCGGGCGAACGTGCTGCTGAATCTCGGCGTCCTCTACGAGGACCGCGGCGAGTTCACGAAGGCGGCGGACTGCTACCGGCAGCTCCTGACGCTCTTCCCCGACCATCCGCGCGCGCGCGCCTACCTGCGCGACGCGGAGTCCTCGCAGGACATGGTCGTCGACGACGACATGGAGCGCACCGAGGACCGCCGCAATCAGATCCTGCGCACGCCGATCACCGACTTCGAGCTCTCCGTCCGTTCGCGGAACTGCCTCTCGAAGATGAACATCACGACGCTGGGCGACCTGATCAGCCGCACCGAGGCGGAGCTGCTCTCCTACAAGAATTTCGGCGAGACGAGCCTCCAGGAGATCAAGGACATCCTCGGCGCGAAGTCGCTGCGCCTCGGCATGAAGCGCGACGAGGTCCTCGCGGCCTCGATGGCCTCCTCCCTGCTGGCGGACGACGAGATGCCGATGATCCCGGAGCTGCCCGACGAGCCGGAGGACGTCGATCCCGAACTCCTCGACAAGCCCGTCTCCGACTTGAACCTCAGCATCCGCTCCGTCAAGTGCATGTCGCTGATGAACGTGACGACGGTGCGCGAGCTCTTGCAGCACAGCGAGGCCGAATTGCTGCGCACGAAGAACTTCGGCGCAACGAGCCTGCAAGAGATCAAGGACCGGCTCGCCGAGATGGGCGTCGCCCTCCGCAGGAGCTAGGAAGGCGGAGCCGGGATGTACGACTTCCTGCGCGGCGCGGTCGCCTCGCGCACGGAGGGGGCGGTCGTGCTCGAACTGGGCGGCATCGGATACCGGCTCGCGATCTCGGCCTCGACGCTGCGCCGGATCCCGCCGCCGGGGGAGGAGTGCCGCCTCTTCGCTCAACTGATCGTGCGCGAGGAGAGCCAACTGCTCTACGGGTTCGCCGAAGAGGTCGAACGCCACCTCTTCCGCCAGCTCCTCCTCGTGACGGGCGTCGGCCCCGTCGTCGCGATGGCCCTGCTGTCGGCCCACGAGCCCGCGGTGCTCGCGAGCCTCATCGCGGGCGGCGAGACCGCGGCGCTGCTCCGCGTGAAGGGGGTCGGCAAGCGCACCGCGGAGAGGATCCTCGTCGAATTGCGCGACCGATTCGCGAAGGCGGGGGTCGGGGGGGGGGCGGGGGGGGCCGCCGTCGCCGGGTCGCCCTCGGCCGACGCGGTGCTCGCGCTCTGCTCCCTCGGCCTGCCGCGCACCGAGGCGGAGCGGCGCGTCACGGAGGTCGCGGCGCCGGGGATCGATGTCGCCGAGATCGTACGTCGCGCGCTGCGGCGGTAGGCCCCCCCGGCCCCCCCCGATCCGCCGCACAACTCCTGTCGCCGGCTCCTACAATGCGCCCCATGAGCGCGCCGGCACCCGTCGTACGCATCTCCGAACTCAAGGACCACGCGGGAAGGGCCTCCCGCGTGCAGGGGTGGCTCTACAACCGTCGTTCGAGCAAGAAGCTCCACTTCCTGCAAGTGCGCGACGGCTCCGGGCTCGTGCAGGCGATCGTTTCGAGGGAGGACTTCGGCGAGAAGGCCTTCGACCGCGCCGGCGCGATCGGGCAAGAGTCGTCGATCGTCGTGACCGGCGTCGCCCGCCTCGACGACCGCGCCCCGGGCGGCGTCGAGCTGCACGCGAGCTCGGTGGACCTCGTCGCGCCGGCTACGGACTACCCCCTCGGCAAGCAGGAGCACGGTCCCGACTTCCTGCTCTCCCACCGCCACCTCTGGCTGCGCTCGCGAAAGCCCACCGCGGTGTTGCGCGTGCGCGACACGATCGTCCGGGCGATCCGGGAGTTCTTCCACAAGCGCGGCTTCGTCAACGTGGATGCCCCGATCTTCACCCCCAACGCCTGCGAGGGAACCTCGACGCTCTTCGCCGTGGACTACTTCGAGGGGGAGAAGGCCTACCTGACGCAGTCCGGGCAGCTCTACATGGAGGCGGCCGCGATGGCGCTGGGGAAGGTCTACTGCTTCGGGCCGACCTTCCGCGCGGAGAAGAGCAAGACGCGAAAGCACCTGACCGAGTTCTGGATGGTCGAGCCGGAGATGGCCTACGCCGGCCTCGAGGAGGTGATGGAACTTGCGGAGGCGTTCCTCTGCGCGATCGTGGGGCGCGTGCTCGAGGAGAATCGCGAGGATCTCGCGACGCTCGAGCGCGACACCGCGCCGCTGGAGAAGGTGCTGCCCCCCTTCCCGCGCTTCCGCTACGACGAGGCGGCGAAGATCCTCGCGCCCAAGACCGGCTTCGTCCACGGCAACGACCTCGGCGCGCCTGACGAGGCGGCGCTGACGGAGGGGATCGACCGCCCGGTGATGGTCCATCGCTGGCCGCACGAGGTGAAGGCGTTTTACATGAGGCGCGACCCGGAGGACGACCGCCTGGCGCTCGGCGTGGACGTGATCGCGCCGGAAGGATTCGGCGAGATCATCGGAGGGGGCGAACGCGCCACCGATCTCGCCTTCCTCGAGGCGCAGGTCCGAAAGCACGGCCTGCCGCAGGAGGCCTTCTCCTGGTACCTCGACCTTCGGCGCTACGGGAGCGTCCCGCACGGCGGCTTCGGCCTCGGTCTCGAACGGGCGGTGAGTTGGATTTGCGGCCTCCAGCACATCCGGGAGGCGAGCCCCTTTCCGCGCATGCTCTACCGGATCTATCCGTGATCCACGAGCCCTACCGCAGCGACGAGGCCGCACAAGGGTACGTCTCGTGGCGGGAGCGCTCGCTCGCGCGACGCCTCTCCCGCGCGTACGAACGATGGCGGATCCTGCGCGCCGCGGGCGCGGGAGGGCGGGTCCTCGACATGCCCTGCGGCGGCGGCCGGTTCCCTGCGCTCGCCTCCTGCGACCGCTCTCCCGGCATGACCCGGCTGGCCAAGGCGCGCCGCGCGGCGGCGGTGCGGGGCGATGCGTTCCACCTTCCGTTCAGGCAGGGGGCCTTCGACACCGCACTCTGTGTGCGGCTGCTCCACCATTTCGGTGCGCCGCAGCAGCGAGCCATCCTCGCCGAGTTGCGCCGGGTGGCGGCACGGGCGGTCGTGACCTACTTCGGCACGGGCGGCCTCAAGGCGCGCCGGAGAAGGCGCAAGGGGGCGCGGGGGACGCGGCGGGCCATCCCTTCCAGCGAGTTCCGCGCGATCTGCGCCAGTGCGGGATGGCGCGTGTCGAGCGATCGGGCGGTGCTCCCCCTCTACAGCGAGCAGCGCGTGGCCCTCCTCGCCGCTCTGCGCGCAGGGCCGGCGTAGCAGGCTGCCGACCGGTAGGGGCAACTCCGGGCCCCCGCGCCGCGCCGGAGGCGGCGTCGGCGAGCCTGGGCCAAACCGCGGGGGCCCCGCCCAAATGAAACCGGGGGCGGTCCCAAGACCGCCCCCGGCAGGTGTCGGAGGTGCGAGCCTACCGGCCCGTCGCTACCTATCGGCTCCACCAGGACGTCACGAAGAGGACGCCGGGGACAGCCATTTCGCCGGAGAGGACGCCGCCGAGGTAGCTGGCGGAGCGAACCGTTCCTTCACCCGCGTTCGCGACATAGTAGGTCACGAAGAAGGGGCCGCACGGCGTCGGGAACTGGACCGACTGCGGATCGCCGGTGATGTCGACCGGACCGAGACCCGCCGTGTGGTTGCTGTTGATCGTCTGGAACAGGTTGCTCGGGAACTCGGAGGTGACCGCGAGCTGCTGAATGCGGTTTTCGCCGGTTTCCGCGACGAGGACGGCGTGGGTGTAGCCGTTGTTGTTGCCGACCGCGTTGCCACCCGGGATCCACTGGACCGCCGAGGGCTGCACGAGGCCGGTGATGCTGTTGATGATCTTGTTCGGGGCGGCGTTGTTGCTCGACTCGGGGCGCACGGAGGGCTGGTTGGCGATGAAGCCCGACGCGAAGAGTTCGATCGTGCCGCCGATCGAGGCGATGTAGAAGTAGTAGGAACCGGTGCCGCCGCTAGGAGGCGACCAGGTCACGTCCGACGGCTGGGAGCTGAGATTCACGCCGTCGAGATTGGGCGAAATGGCCGCGCTCTGCGACAGGTTGGTCAACTCGCTGAAGTCGGCGGTGTTCTCGCCCGCGTTCAGCACGCAGACGATCGTGTTGTTCGAGAGGAACGGGCTGAAGCAGGGGAAGCCCGACGGTCCCATGGACCCGCCCAGCGACGTGATCTTGCAGATCGAAGGGCTGACTCCGACCCGGATCGTCCCGATGATCGGGGGGCCCGGGGGCGAAGTCGTGTCCGACCGCTGGTGCGGGAAGACCTTTCTGAAATCGGACTCCGAGAGCACCATCTTGGCAGCACCCGACGTGACGGCGCCGGCAAGTTGCGACTGCGCATAGAAGATGGTCGGGCCGGTGTACCAGCGGACGTTGCTGATGTCGAAGACGGTGACCGTGTTGGCGCTGAAGTTGGACACGGCGGCGCGACCGAGCGTGGTGCCGAGCGCGGTGATGCCGATACCGCCCGGGGAGGGCGTGCCGAACTTGCCGAGCGAGGTCATCGTGAACGTATCCACGACGGTGACCTGGCCGCCGCCGACCGACGCCGAGAGCGCGAAGAGGTTGGCCATCCAGATGGTCGGGGTGTTCAAGATGCAGAGGAAGGTGTCGAACGAGCTGTAGGGCCTCTGATCGGTCGTCATGTCCACGAGGTCGGGAACCGGGACGCGCACGACGGTCGCAGACTGGGGCGGGCCGACCGTTACGACGGAGTTCGGCTGGCGCCCGGGGTTGGGGCCGATCAGGTAGGGCGTGCGGCTGGGATCGACATCGATGACGCCGACGCCCACCGTGTCTCCGAAATAGACGGCGCCGCTGGCGCGCGGCGCGAAGACGTCGGGAGGCAAGTTGCGGGTCTGGAACGTGAACTTGGTATTCGGGCTCCCGGCGACGATCCGGTTGCCGGCGATATCCGTGACACCGATACCGACCGTCTCGAACTCGACGTTGACCGCCTGATTGAGGGGCAGCCCGGTGTTGCCCTTGCGGGGCGGGTCGGTGATCAGCGTGCAGAAGGGGTCGTTCGGATCCTCGGCCCGCATGTTGACAGGGAATGCGGTGAGATCCGGGCGGAACACGAGATCGGCGCCGTTGCGCGGGCTGACCCCGCTTCGTCCGGGAACGCCGTTGAGATCGAGTTGGGTCGCGGGGAAGTTGTTGCCAGGGCCCCGGCCCCCATCGGTGAACCAGGTACCCGCGATCGCGATCGGGTTCGCCGTTCCTGCGGGCTGGTAGTTCACGCGGATGTTGGCGTTCGTGACGGTGCTCGCCTGGATGGTTTCCGACATCGTGACGCGGATCTCGGTCTCCGGCGCGACGTCTACCGCGCCGGGGGCGGGCGAGGAGCTGACGTAGGTCGGCCCCAGATTGTCCCGTCCCACGCGGAAGAAGAAGAAGTACTCGGCCCCCTTCATGCCGTCGCCGTCCGCGCCGCGCACCCCGAGCTCGACGACGACCGAGTACTGCCCGAGCCGCATCGGCCTCGTCGAGGTGATTCCGTCAGGACGGATGATGAGCGTGTCGTTCAACTGGTTCGTCGTGGTCAGGACCGTCGTCGCGGGGATGATCACGTTCGCCCCGGGAGGGTTGGCTCCCGGCACGATCGGCTGCAGCGGATCGAAGGGACCCTGCGTCGTGTCGAAGTAGAAGAGGCGGACGTTTCTCGTCCCCTGCGGGTCGGAAGGATCCGGGTTCAGCACCGTCGAGGGGAGCACCGAGTTCGTGAACACGATGGTGACCGCCCCCGGGTTCGTCAGCGTCGGATTGTCGAGCGCATTGAACCCGTTGATGGAGTCCTCGAGATCGATCTGATCGGCGTTCCCCGGGCTGTGAGTCAGCACGAAGATGTCGCCGATGTCGTCGCTGGGATCACCGGCGGCGCCGCCGGTGCAACCCAGAAGAGTCAGAGCAAACAGACACACGCCAAGGAGCGGGAGGCGTCCCATGAAACCCTCCAGAACTTGCCGAAGCCAAGCCGGTTGTGAAGACGAGCACCGTACGAAATCGAATCTCGCATCGCAACCGGATTTCGTCGAGTCATCCATGATCAGGTGGCGGGCGCACACAACGCCCTCCGAGGGTCGCCGCGCAAAGATGATGCCATACGAGGCGCGGTGACTCCACAACATAAGTTATTGCACCACAATCACTTATGTCGTGACGCGTTCGGTGGGCACCGCGCAAGTGCGAAAGTGATACGCCCGACTGAGCTCTTGACCGTGCGATTGTGCACGGTCGGCGTCTGCTGCGCTGCCTCAGCGCCTGCGACCCTGAGCGCCCCGCGACTAGCGAGGGTCCAACCCTTGGGTGTCGCCGTAGGCGCGGGCGAAGTGGGCTGCAAGGCGCCTAAGATTGGCCCGGTCCTCCTCGCTTACCCAGAGGAACTCGAGGCCCGAGGCGCAGGTCCGCTCTTCGCGGACGGAGCGGACGACCTGTGAGAGGGCAAGAACGGGGGCCGTCTCTCCTGGGATCTGGATCTCGAGCGCCAAGTAGCTTCCAACACTGAGCGGCTGTTCCGAAACCAGACAGAGGCCGCCGAGCGAGAGGTCCCGCGAGCGGCCCCAGCAGCTCGGAAGAGCCCGCTCGAGGTCGCGGTAGCGGATCCGCACCTCGTCCAGGTAGCGCGTGTGCCGGCGCCGCTCGGCTACCTCCTGATTCGCGTCTCCGGGCGGAGTCGCACCCCGGCCTCGTTCGTCAGCCATCCGACCTCCGCCGAAAGTTACCCCACCGCCCTGCAAGGTCAACCGCGCTGCGGGCGGGTCGACCCCCTTCCCTTCCGGGTGGTCCCTTTTCAGGCTGCCGCCCCGGTCCCTTTTCATCGTGCCGTTCCCACATGAAACGATACGTGGGGACGGATCGGCTCGCCGGGGCGCAGTCGGTGGCGGCAAGCCTCTGGAAAGCTGATGACGATGCGACGGCGCTGTCTATGGGAAAGGTCTACAAGGGGCCCCATGGGCGAAAGCTGTCGCCTCGGGGGGGGGCGGCGGAGAGCGCGGCGGGGACTCCATTCCCCTAGGCACGTCCCCGGCGGCGTGCTAATGAGTCGGCAGCGCATCCCTAAGGGGGAGTGGCGGAACCGGCAGACGCGGGGGACTTAAAATCCTCGGGCCGCAAGGTCGTCCGGGTTCGAATCCCGGCTCCCCCACCAGAAAACCTGCCTGTAAGGCCGCGTAACGGCGACGGCGCGGCGGCCTCACACGCGTTTCACAGGCGCACGCAGACGCTCGCGCGCGGTCGCGGGGGGTACCTAGCGGGGTACCCGACGAGACCAGCGTTGTCGGTCAACGCGTCTTGAATCCGGCGAGATCCGTCGCCGACACGAGACGGTTCATGTCCTGGAGCGTGAAGACTCTGCCCTCTGTCGCAAGGAGCAGCTTCTTCATGTCCTCCCGACGCACTCCGAACCCGCGGCCCGAAATGCATGCCACCACGTGGAACTTGCGCTTCCCGCCCTTGGTCGCGAGGGTCGCCAAGTGCTGGACGCGCGTGACCTTGTCACGCGCTGTCCCGTCGTCTTCAGTGACCTTCGCCTCGATGACGACCTTCGGGTTGAACTCGTCGGGCACGATGAAGTCGGGGGCTTGATCGAACCCCGCTACTCGCTCAGCGCGCTTCGTCTTTCGATATCCAATGCCGGCCCGGGAGAGAACGTCCTCAATCCCGTTTTCAAGCACGTCGCCAACCAGCTCGCTCACGGAGTCCCTGTGCCCAGCGAACGGACGGCCGAGGAACCTCTCATAGAGGAGCATGGCGTACGGCACGCCAATGTCGGCCAGACTTTGGACCCCCTTCACACCTTCTGCTGTATCAGCCTTGTTCAAGCGGTGGATTCGGTCGGCCGCGACCGTGGGCGCCCCCTCTTTGAGCAACTCGCAGGCGGTATGCACGAGCGCCCGAATCCGATCGAGCGTCTTGCCCTTGGCTACGGTCTTCTCCGGTTTCAGCCGAACGTTCCGATCAATTGTCCGCGCGGCGCCCTGTGGCACCTCGATCTCCATACGGGTTGTGGTCACGTACGCCCACTCGGGCGGCGTGAACCCCAAGAGACTGCGCAAGACGACGAAGACCAACGGAAAGCTCTGAATCGCATCTAGCACCTTGGCAGGATCGAGGTCGCGGAAGCCGGTCGTCCTCGCCTTCAGCGTCTCGTAGGCACGTTCGAAGAGCGGGTACTCGATGAACCCTGGCCCCTTCGGCAAGACAAGGAAATCCGATTCGAGGCCCTGGAAGACCTCATCGACGTAGGCGTCGAGGTTCTTGGCCAGACCCTTCGAATCCGCTTTAAAACGCGACGGCATTCCTGCAATCCTCGCCTCCCGCCATGTCCCGATCGAACAAGAACCCAGGACGTCGGATGCGTCCCTCCGCTTCCTTGGCGGCGAGGGCGATGTCTTTGACGACTCCATACCGCGCGAATGCCCCAGCAAAGGTATCGAGCTTGCGCGGCGTCGCAGCCTTAACATCCCACCGCTCTCTAAGGTCCCAGACCGCCATCCGAGTGAGATGTCCACACACGATGCAACGGAGATCGCCGTCGGTTGCGCGACGCCCGCCCTCCCGAAGTTCCGCCAGATCGTGTGCCACAAGCTCGATGATCTCACCCTTCGCGCGCACGAGCCACTCTGCCGGGACGCTCCCGCTGTCGCGGCACACGAAGACCGTATCGACAATCGACGAGGCCGTCCCATGAATGTGGATCGACCCCCCCATTTCTGCCGGGCACGGTAGAGACGCTGAGCAGACAAGGCCCGAGTCCAAGAGTGCGACACCGACCGCTGCGTACGCCTGTGCGTCGTTGTGGTGAAACGTGAAAGCCAGTGGAGCCCCTGGCTTCAGCGCCGATGCCATTCGCCGAAAGACCGCAGCAAGACCCTCGGTAAAGTCCACTATCCCTCGTTCCTGCGTCGCGTTGCCCGTCAACTCCTGTGCACTACGGGCGGACTCTCGCCGAAAGTATGGGGCCTCTACGAGCCTCCGGAGCCACACATGGCAGAAGTCCATGAGCTCGCCGTACTGAACATTGCCGAAGTAGGGGGGATCCGTGAACACCGCATCAAGGCTATTCGGCTCAAGTTCGGCCTCCCTCGCGTCAGCACACACAAGGCGCACCGCACGCGGAGAGTCTGAGCTAGCGTTACCGCGTGTCTCTCCGATCCACTCGCCGGAGGTGAACACGCGCCTCTTCTGAGTCCCGTTCTTCACGACCTCAAAAGGCTGGTCGCAGTACTCCTTCGCCTTCGCGTACTTGTCGATGATATTCGTCCACCCACCGCTGCCCACGTTCACCCCATTCGGACGTGTGATTCCCAGCATGTTCGACTCGCACTGGATGAGACCGGCCGGAAAACCGTGAATTGAGAACACGTCCAGGGACTTGAGAGCCATCGTGTCATAGCGGCAGAGCATGTTCTGGTAGCGCAGCAGATCCGACAGATTGGTCGCCAACGCGGTACGTAGCCTGGCGTCGTCCACTCGACTCAGGAGACGGCAACTCGCCTCCAAGCCGAGAAGCTGCCGCTCGTTGAACAGCTCCCGATAGTGTCGATAGCCCCATCGGTGGAGCCTATCGGTTTCGTCTCCTTCGGGGATCTCCTCCGTTGGGACAAAGCAAGGGCGGGTCCTCTCCCATGCAGCTCGCGCGCGCTCGAATCGTGCATGATCGTCCTCGTCTGGAGCCTTGAAGAAGCGACCCTTGTGCTCCGGCCGGCAGGTGGCGCAGTGATACTCAATGGCGAACATCTTGTGGCCGGGGGCTCCGCGCTCGGGGCGGGGGTAGTCGTTCTCGTGGCCGCAGCGTCGGCACTCCGCAACCCTTCTAGCGGCATTCCCCCCGAGCCGAAGGCGCCTGTCACACCGGCCGCACTTTCCGGGGTTCTCAAGGTCCTCGATCTCGTTCAACTCCGAGCATCCATGGCAGAGCACCACGTTCAGGGGATGGCGCGAGTCCTGAGCGACGAGGAAGCCAGGGAACAGCTCGAAGATCTCCCCGCACTCATTGCACTGGTGCGTCTTGACCCACAGGAAGTACTTGGCGTCGGCTTCCTCTCCGCACTTGGCGCAGCGTGTGCGATAGAACTCTCCGATCTTGGCCGCCAGCCGGTCAACCAACCGCAGACCGACGTTCCTGTAGGCCGCTACATCGACGTGCGCGAGTTCCTCTTGGACCACATGAACCGCGATCGGGTTGATGTCGTACCCGACGACATCGCATCCGACGCGATTGGCTTCTAGCAGAGGAGTCCCTCCACCCATGAACGGATCACAGACGCGCCTACCGGGAAAGGCGTGCGCTTGGTAGAAGGCCATCGGCAGGGGCTTGTCGGAGAACTCAGACAAGACCAGAGCCCGGAACAGCGTGCCGGGGCGCCTCGCGAACCATTTGTGCACCGCGATGACTGGCCGGTAGTTCTGCTGGATCTGCTTCTCGCGCAGCGCCAGCTCAGCGACGAACGCGATTCGGAAGTTGGTCTCAATCGGCATGGCTCAGGAGAGGGATGGTAACGCTCGCCTCCGACGGGCGCCCGTTACAGCCTTGCAGACCACATGACACCTGAGACGGACAGCGATCCTGTCGCACAACGTCACACGCCCCGCGCGCGCGCGCAGACATGGGCGCGCGAGGCCGCGCTGGCGGGTACGCTGGAGGTCGGCATGACACCCGCCTCAGCTCGTCCCCCGGGCGTCGCAAACATCCTGGCCACGCTTGGGCTTGCGTTGGCAGGCTTCGGCGCAGCCGCCTTGGCCTGGGTGCTCTTCCGCCCGCGCCCACACACGCAGGGCGTGGCCGACCGCGAGGAAGAGCGACGGGCGCGCATCCGCGAGCAGACCCGGCTGCGCGTTCGACGTTACCGAGAGCGCCAGCGAGCGAAGCGAGCGGAGCAGCTCGGCTGACTCCAACGCCCGCTTGAATGTCCGGCTACCCCCCGGGCCGTCGGCCGTGTCTTGGGGAGCTACGACGCGGGCGCCGAGGGGTTCGCCGAGACGCTGCCCATTGAAGCCGTCCCCCTTGTGGCGTAGCCTTGTAGTCAATGGGAGCTATTGCGCGCAGCGTCGCACGTCGGTCGCGTTACCCCACGCGAACCGTCGGCACGTCGGCCGACCATGGCCTCCCCCCTTGGCTGGACCCCTTCGAGGTCGGCCCGACCCGAGCGGCCCTCGCGCTCCTCAGGAACGCCGAGAAGCCGCGGGAGCCGAGCCAGGAGGAAGTCGAGGCTGTCCGCGCCGGGCGCGCGCGTCGCGGCCTTCCGCCGCTCACCCGCGAGCAGGAGCAGGCCTACTTCGGCCAGGGTCGCACGCGGACCGAGCGCGAGAAGACGACGCGCGAGTCCGTCGCGAAGCTTTGGGAGCAGGGCACGCTTCACGAGGCGGCGAACCGCTTCCGCGCCGTGCGCCGCGCGCTCAGGCGGGTCGAACGCGACCGCCGCCTGCGCTCTTCCCGGGCGCAGCGCCTGCTTCCGCGTGGGAGACTTCCTCGCCGCGGCAGCCAGAGGAGCCAGTCGGCCGGGAACGGGGCCGACTCCCGCGGGCCGCCCGGCGGGAGCGGCGACTCCCCACCGCCAAGCGGTCGCGCTGCGGCCCCACCGTCCGACGACCATGACGACGGCCGCAGTGCGTCTTGGCCCCGGATTCTCCTCACCGAGGACCTCGCGCGCATCTTCCGGGTCGACGTCGCCACCGCCCGCCAGCGGCTGGCGCGCGGCGAGTTCGGGCCCTACTTCCGCTCGGGCAAGCGGAAAGCGGTCCTGCGTGACTCGCTCCTAGCCCATCTCGCCGCGCAGTCCACCTACCCCAACGCGCCGTCCCGGCGCAGGAGGAAATCCACGTGAATGACGATTCCCGAAATCCCGCTGCGCCCGGACCTGCCCAGTTCGACGAGTTGCTCGCGGAAGCTGGCTTCGAACAGCTCGGAAGCGACCCCAGCCCGGACGCGGTCATGGGCGTGCTGCACGACTTCGGAAGCAGCCTCCTGGGCGCGGATGAGCTGGTCCGCGAGGTCGCCCGCCGGGTCGCCGTCGGCCGCCTCAAGGCTCTCGGCGTCGAGGCCCCCGCCGGGCTCGTGAGCGCCGCGCTCAATCGCTTGCCGCGCGGCGGCTCCCGCGCCCGGCCCCAGGGGCGCGGGCTCTTCTGAAAGGCTGTCGAGCCGTGGCCGGAGCCCGTGGACGGCGCGCAGCTGCTCGACGAGCTGACGGCGCTCTTCGGGCGCTACCTCGCGCTCTCGCCCTGGTACGCCGAGGTGCTCGCGCTCTGGACCGTCCACACGCATGCCTTCGACGCGGCCGACGCGACGCTCTACGTCGTCCTCACCTCGCCCATGCCCCGCTGTGGCAAGACGCGCGTCCTCGAGGTCCTCGCCGCCGTGGTGCGGCGCCCTCTCTCGGTTTCGAGCATCACCTCGGCCGCGCTCTTCCGCGTCATCGAGGCCCACGCCCCGACACTGCTCATCGACGAGGCGGACAGCGTTTTTCGCGACAACGACGTGCTGCGCTGCATCATCAACTCGGGGTACAAGCGCGCGAGCGCCATCGTCGCGCGGACGGTCGGCGACGACCACGAGCCGCGGCAGTTCTCGACCTGGGCACCCAAGGCCATCGCGAAGATCGGCCATCAGCCGCGCACGGTCCGGGACCGCTCCATCGTCCTGCGCATGCGCCGCCGCACGAAGCGCGACCCGGTCGAGCGCCCCCGGAGGCGCCTGAAGGCCGAGGCGGAATCCTTGGCCCGCCGGGCCGTGCGTTGGTGCGAGGACGGGAAGGCGGCGCTCGCCGCGGAGCCCGAGCCCCTGCCGGGCCTGAACGACCGCGCCCTGGAGATCTGGGAGCCGCTCCTGGCCCTCGCCGACGCCGCGGCGGGGCCGTGGCCTGGCCGCGCGCGCCAGGCGGCGCTCGCCCTCTCGGGCGACGAGGCCGACGCCGAGGAGGACGTGAGGTCGCTCCTGCTCGCCGACCTTCGCGGCCTGTTAGTCTGCGCCCGCGCCGACCGCCTCGCGTCGGCGCACGTCGTGGAGGAGCTGCGCACGATGGAGGACCGGCCCTGGGCCGACTATTCCCGGCAGGGGCTCTCGGCGCTGCAGCTCGCCCGCTTGCTCGGCCCCTTTGGCATCCGGCCGCGGATGCTGCGCTTCGGAGAGAAGACCGCGCGCGGCTACCGTCGCGACGACTTCGCCGACGCATTCGAGCGTTACCTCCCTGCCGACCCGGAACAGGCTGGACCATGGTCGGCAGGAGGCCGACTTCCGCTCGAATCTCGGGCCGGAACACGAGAGGGGCGTTACGGAGGCCGACCTGCGCCATGACCCGCATGGTCGGCGCGATGTTTCGCTTGTTACGCCCCGGCCCGGACGCCCCGAGGACAACGGCCGCGCGGGGCCGCGGACGTCGCCCGTCCGCGGGGGATGACCAAAATCGTGAGGCCCAGAATCGCGTAGGAGAGGACTTCTCGCCCATGAGGGTGTTCCCCCGGCACCTCGGCCCAGACGGCCGCGTACAAAGGCTCCTGGGGCTTCGTGCCGGGGGCAGGAAAGGAGGCCGTCATGAGGCGCAGGACGTTCGGAAGCGTGTTCAAGAGGCCGCCGCGGCCGGGCTTCTACGTCCGGTTTCGCCACCGCGGCCGCGAGGTGGTCCGCCACGCCGGACCGACGAGAGACGCCGCGAACAAGAAGCTCGCCCGGGCGCACGCCCCCCTGGCCGACAGCCAGCCGCTGGAGGAGGTCCTCGCCGACGTGTTCGGCGACTTCACGGGCGCCCGGCTGACCTTCAAGGACGCGAGCCCGTTGTACCTGGAGTTCGCGCGCACACGAAAGCGCGCGTCGACGCTCGCCCGCGACACGCGGAGGTTCGAGCACCTCAAGAAGTGCCCCTGGGCGAAGGAGTTCCTCGCCGACGTTACGCCCGAGCAGCTCACGCGGTTCGCGAGCGACCGCATCGAAGCGGGCGCCAGCGGCGCGATCGTCAACCGCGACCTGCTCCTCATCTCGGCGCTCTTGAAGTGGGCGCAGATGATGGGCTACGTCGACGCCAATCCCGCGCGGCGTGTGCGGAAGTTCCGCGAGGAGCGCGAGGAGCGCGTCTACCTCATGGCCGCGGAGTCGCGCGCCCTCGTCGAGGCGGCCGCGGAGGACTTCCGGCCGCTCCTCCTCTGCGCTCTCCACACGGGCATGCGCAAGGGCGAGATCCTGAGCCTCTGCTGGGACTGCGTCGATCTCGACCAAGGCACGCTCACCGTGCGCGCCGCCCATGAGAAGGCGGGCCGCGGCCGTGTTGTGCCACTCACGCCGACGCGATCGGCGGCGCTCTCGGAGCTGCGCGCAGGCCGGAAGATTCTGAGCATGCACGGCCGCGACCCGGTCTTCACGCAGGCCGACGGCACGCCCTGGACGGTCCACTCCGTGCGCACCGCGTTCGACAATGCGGTCAAAGCGTGCGAGGCGATCCCGACCGGCAAGCGGGACAAGGTCACGTTCCACACGCTCAGGCACACCGCCGCGAGCCTCATGGTCGCCCAGGGCGTGCCGCTCTACGACGTCGGAAAGATCCTCGGTCAGTCCTCGCCGTCGGTCACGATGCAGTACGCGCACTTCGCGCCGGAGAGCGCGGGGCGTGTCCCGGTTCTCGCCCTTGCGCGAGCGCTGAACTCGGAAGACGCCGCGCAAGCGACCCCGCACGCGCTCTGAAGGAAACCCGTCACCGTCACTCCGTGGCAGGAAGCTGGTGGATAGGCCAGATTTCTTCGATCTTTCGGTAGACAGACATGATGATCCAGCGCTCGCGCCCAATGTTGTCCTTGAGCTCTTTCGGAGCTTGGGCCATGTCCTCGTACGTATCGACCAGAACAAATCGGACTTTGTCGGGCGTGAAGGTTAGATCGTGCGGAACGCGCCACTCCCGCTCGTGGGAGTAGTCCACTGGCGTCTTGCCGCCCCAGTGCTTGTCCTTATAGGACTGGGGTGCATAGAACGGCGCAAAGGGAGTAACGAAGGCGAACAAGTTCGGCTCCAAGGGGACCTTGTCGCCCACGTGTCGCTTCTGCCGCTCCAAGAGGTGGGGTGGCATGTAGAACGCGGGCCCGCCGCCTGCTGCGAACAAGAACTCCTTCCCGAAGCCGATACCGTACGGCGAGTAGCGCTGCGCGTGCCCAAGCAAGCTCGGCCAAGTGCACTCTGTGAAGCACACGGCTGGCTTGTTCGTCCACGGCATTCTCGTTGCCCTGATCTTGTCGTCGGTCAGTATCGAGAAGAGGCGATCCTTCGCGGTCATCGCGCCGATGCTGCCCAAGTCGGCTCCTTTCTGACCCGCGCTGATAGGTGCTGCGTCCTTCGTGAAGTGAACCACGTACATTGAGAAGTCCGGTCGATTGAACGGCATAGAAGGCTCCTGGGGCAACCGATCATAGTCGGCTGACTCTGTGGGCCCTACTCCGCGATCCGGGACATTCCGCTCATGGGCCCTGAGGGGCGAGCAGAGTCCCCCGCATCCGGCCCTTTGGGGTACCTGTAGGGGTACCAAGCGCCCGTGGCAGCGCAGTAGGTCGGCATCCAAGCTCTTGTCTTGCATGAAGTTATAGGAGTGGCGGAACCGGCAGACGCAGGGGACTTAAAATCCTCTGGAGCGGAAGCTTCATGCGGGTTCGAATCCCGCCTCCCCCTCTACGATGAATCGTCGGCGGGGTCGGGAGAAACCCGCCCCGCCGCCGCGGTGTTGAGAGAGGATCGAGAGGAACCCGTATGAAGCAGACCACTCGCCTGCTGCTGCTGCTGCTGCTCGTCGCGCTGCTGCCGATGGGATGCGCGCGTCGCGCCCGCATCGACCGCAACCGCTCCATCGCCGAGAAGAACCGTGCCGAGGCCGACAAGGCGCGCGCGGAAGCGGAGGCGATCCGGGCGGCCACCGCCGAGGAGTACTACGACGGCGACCAGCCCCCCGCGCCCCCCCCGCCCTCCGCCGAGAGCCCTCCCGCCTCCCCCGGACGCGACCATGTCTGGATCGCCGGCTGCCACGTCTGGCGCGGCGGCCGGTACGTCTGGGTCGCGGGACACTGGCACCTGCCGCCCTACCGCGGCGCCGTCTGGGTCCCCGGTTGCTGGGAGCGGCGCGCGGCAAGGCGCCACTGCTGGGTCGCGGGACACTGGCGCTAACCGCCGCCTAGCCGCCCTCGCAGCACGCGCCGGAGCGGCTTGCCCACGTGGTTCTTAGGAATCTCGTCGATGACGAGGTACTCGCGGGGGACTTCGTAGGGCGCCAGTCGCGCGCGGCAGTGGTCTGCGAGGTGCGCCTCGCACCCCCGGTCGCGTAGCACGACGAAGGCCACCGGGATCTCGCCCTCGCGCGGATCGGGCCGGCCGACGACGACCGCCTCCCGCACCGCGGGGTGCCGAAGCAGGCAATCCTCGACGGCGTTCGGGCTCACCGTGTACCCCCTGAACTTCAGCATGTCCTTCTTGCGGTCGAGGATCGTCAGGTAGCCCTCCTCGTCCATCGAGCCGACGTCGCCGGTCCGGAGCCACCCCCCGTCGAAGGCGTCGCGCGTCGCGTCAGGGCGGTTCCAGTAGCCCGCGGTCACCTGCGGCCCCTTCAGCTGCACCTCCCCGTCGACGATCCGGCAGTCGGTGTCCTGGATCGGGAGGCCGACGCTCCCCGCCTTGTGCCGCTGCGGTGGGTTGTTGTGGCACTCGGGCGACGCCTCCGTGAGCCCGTATCCCTGCTGCATCGGCGCGTGCGGATAGCGCGCGTCCCAGCGCGCCTTCAGGTCGCCTTGGGAGAGCATCGCGCCCGCCTTGACATGCCGGAGCGAATCGAGGGGGCCCCGGGGGCCGTCGAGCAGGCGGTGGAACATCGTCGCGCTGCCATAGAGCACCGTTGCCTTGTGGCGCGCCACGAGGGAGAAGGTCTCCGACTCATCGAACCGCTCGGCGACGACGAGGGTCCCCCCCACCGCGAAGGTCGAATTCATGCAGACGCACATGCCCCACGTGTGGCAGAGCGGCAGGATCGCGAGGTTCACCTCGTCGGCGCCCCATCCGAACCAGCGCGCATTCTGCAGGGCGTTCGCGACGAGGTTTTGGTGTGTCATCATCGCGCCCATCGGGCTCCCGGTCGTGCCGCTGGTGTACTGAAGCACCGCGAGCTCGCCCGCCACCGGCCCGAGCGGGCGTCCCTCCCCCGGGCCCCCTTCCATCTCCAGCGCGGGCATCGCATCCTGCCGCTGCTCGTCGCGCTCCCTCTCCCCGATCGCCGGGCTCGACGCGACGACGACGCACCCCGCGAGCAGCGCCGCGTAGTAGGCGACGACGAAGTCCGCTCGGTTGCCGATCCGAAGCAGCACGCGGTCGCCGGCGGCGGCGCCGGCCTCGCGGATCCAGCCCGCGCCGCGGCGGACCCTCTGCCAGAACTCGCCGTACGCGAGCGCCCTCCCCTGCTCCACGACGGCGGGCTTCCCCGGCCGCGCCTGCGCCGCCCTCTCGACGAAGCGCCAGAGCGGTTCCGCGGGATAGTGGCCCTTGGGCGAGAGGCCCGGCGGATAGAAGGCGTGCCACGGGCGGTGCATCGGCTACCGGGAGCGGCGCTCGCGCTCCTCCGCCGCGTAGCCGAGCACGACCGCCGCGAGGAAGCCGAGCACGCAGAGCGCGAGGAAGGCGTGGAAGATGCGACCGCGCGCGAGCAGCGTCGCGCCGACCGCGATCGCGACGGCGCCGGCGACGAGGCCGAACGCCATCAGGATCCGCCGGTATGCCGAGAGCCGCACATCCTCCTTGGCCATCGCTCCATTAGAGCCGAAGCGGGCCCGGAAGTTTGCCCGTCGCGGGGGGAGCGCTACGATGGCGCGCCGCCGTGAAAGCCGAACACTCCTCCCCTGTCCACGACGTGATCCTGAAGGGGATCGCGCTCCTGATCGCGCTCCTCTGCATCCCCGTGCTCGGGTGGGGGCTCGGGGGCGGGGCCGGCGTCGGGCGCGCCTTCTTCGGCCTCCTCGGGACCTTCGTGCTGCTCGCGACCGCGGTGGGGTTCGCGCGCTATCGCGGCTGGGCCTTCGTGCTCGCGAGCGCCGGCCTGCTGCTGGCGTGGTTCGTGACCTTCATCCGCATGATCACGTCGTTCAACGCCGGGCATGGCGGCGACGGGAAGTTCTGGCTCGCTTCGCTGGTCGCGGTGATGGTGCTGATCGGCTACCTCGGCCGCTGGAAGATGGAGCGGCGCTTCCGGCCCCATCTCGACGTCGACCACGAAGGCGGCGGCACGCACTAGCGCATCAGCTTCTCCCGGGCCCTGCCGTCGTAGGGGTCGGGAAACGCGCCCTTCTCGCCGAGCGCCGCGTGGATCTTGCGCGCGAGCGCGGTGCAGGCGGCCATGGCCCGCGCCTCGCCATCGGCGGGCGGCACCGGATAGCCCCGCTTCAGCGTGGCGCGCACCGCGCCCTTCGTCTTGGGATGGCGCGCGGCGATCGCGACGAGGGCGTCGATCGAGATGCCGGTGAGGCCGTTGAAATACTCGCCGCTCGCCGCGAACGGCGCGATCGCCTCTACGCTGTCGGCGGTGCCGCAGGTGCCGAGCGCCTCGACGGCACGGATGCGCAGCACGTTCGGGTTGCGGCTCCCCTTCGGCTCGCGGACGATGCCGCAGAGCGCCGACGCGGAGTCCGGATCGGCCTGCTCCTTCAAGATGCGGCAGACCTCGTAGCGGAAGGGGTCGTTCTCGACTTCGAGCAGCCTCAGCGCGCGTTTCGCGATGCTCTTGACGTCCCTCTTCGCGAGGATCGCCAGCGCGCGGTTGCGGACGACAATGTCCTCGTCGTCGATCCCCTTCTGGGCGAGGGCGACGCTGCCCCCCTCTTCCAGCGCGATCGCGCGCGCCTCCGCGTCGCGGAGCCTTCGGTGCGCGTCCGGCGCCCCCCGGCCCGCGACGCGGGCCTGCTCGAACGCGCGCAGGAAGGACTCCTTCGAGCGGCCCGTGTCCGCGAGCGTCTCCCAAGTGGTCGGGTCGACGAGGAAGTGCTGCGGCCAACTCGAAACGCCAAGGCGCAGCAGCACGCGCTCGGCGCGCCGGTCGCTCTCGCTGCCGCTGAAGTCGCGGTAGACGTAGAGCCAAGTCGCCTTGCCGTAGACGGCCCTCAGCGCGGGATCGGGAAGCAACTGCTTCTCGACGACGACGCAGTGGGGTCAGTAGGTCTTCGTGAAGTAGAGAAAGATCGGCGTTCCGCTCTCGAGCGCCTCCTTGTGGGCCTCGAGCAGGTCCCGCCTCCACGGCGGGCCCTCGGGGGGCGTCTCGCTCTCCGCGAGGGCGATCAGGGGTAGAAGCGTGGCAACAAACAGGCGGCGCATCCGGTCAAGCATAGGGGCTCTTCGGTTAAATCCCGAAGCGAAAGCGCCGCCGGCTGGTATCCATGGGCACCCATGAAGCCCTCGACCGTCCTTTTCATCGCGATCGCCGTCTCGGCGACCTCCTTCGCCGCCGGCTGGATGATCCGCACGGAGGGCGGGCGCTCCGCTACCGGCCGCTCCTCCACCGCCTCGCCCTCCATGGTCTCGCGAGAGGAGTACGACCGCGTCAACTCCGACCTGAAGCGCGAGAGCGCGCGGGCGAAGGCGCTCGAGACCGAACTCGAAGTGGCCCGCGCGGAGCGACCCCCCGCACCCCCCGAGGGCAGCGAGAGCGAGAAGGGCGCACCGGCGGACCGGAAGGCGCCTCGATTCGTCTACGGGCCGCTCGAGGAGGCGCTGCGCGCGATGGACTGGGAGGTGGTCGGAGAGTCGCTGCACGCGATGCCCCCGCTGCTCGACCAGTTGGCCGATGCCCTGCTGAACGACAAGGAGATGCCGGCGAGCGTCGGCGAGATCCAGCGGTGGAACGGGCCGCTGATCACGCAGGCGTTGACGGCGCAGCGCGCCGGCGTGCCCGGCACGAGCGTCAACGGTACGTTCACCCATCCCGCTCTCGTCGCCAACATGGTCTACGCCTCGCTGCAGCACAGCAACGCGCCCCTCTCCGAGGAGCAGATCCGGACACTCGACTCCCTCGGAAAGCGCTTCGCCGACGAGGACGCCCGGCGGCTCGCCGCCTACCAGCCGGGGGCGCTCGAACTGCGCAAGGTGATCGACGAGTGCGACCTGAAGGACCGCTTCTTCGCCGAGGTCGACGGCATGCTGACCCCCGAGCAGCGGGGCGTGCTGCGCCCCGCCGGCGCCCGCGGCCTGCTGGGCATGGACCTTTTCAGCAGCGGCCTCGTCTGGGCGACGGTGACGCGCCCGCTCCCCTTCTCGGATCGCGCCCAGCTCGAGATGCAGATCGTCTCCGCGGTGCGCACGACCTACGCGATCCCGGAGGCCTCGGTGCCGGTCGTGGAGGAGCTCGCCGCCCGCGCGGTGCAACAGCTCGGGGCGGAGTACCTCGCGGTGCCGATGCAGGCCAACGCCCGCGCGCGCGGCCTGATCCACATCGATCGCGTGAGGCCCGCCGCCAAGGCCCTGCTCGCGATGCGCGAGGGGATCTTGCAGCGCGTCCCCCTCGACGACGCCCACCGCGCGATCGTCGCCGGCGACACGCAGGTCGTCGTGCCCTTCCTCGACAAGAGGACGGGGTAGTACGGGAGCGTCAGCGAACACCGGCGGCCCCGCCCCTCCCCCAGGAGTGGTGGCCGCCGCCATGCGCGCACGCACGAGGCTACGGTGCGATGGACCTGGAGACGCGGGTGTCGTCGACGACCCTCTCGCCTCGTGCCGCACCGACTCGACCTCGTCGCGGAGGCCGGCGTGCCGCTGCGTCCGCTTGGCTCTTGCCCGCAAAGTGGTGCGGTTCTCGCGCCGTCTGATCCGCGGGTGGTTCGCCTTGGAGTTGGCGCGGTCGGCGTCCCCGGGGACGCCTCGCCCGGGGCGACTGTCGACCCGCGGTCTAGCGGATGAGCCCGAGCGCGCGCATCAGCTCGAGCGCGTTGCTTCCCTCGACGACGCCCTCCTTGAGCCGGTAGTCGAAGCGGAGTTCGCCCCCCTCGAGGCGGCTCTCGAAGTGGACATTGCGAGCCCGGGGGCCGAGCAGACCAGGGATCTTCGCGAGCGCGAGGTCGTGGGTCGTCAGCAGGCCGATCGCGCCGCGCTCGACGAGACTGCGCACCACCTCCGTCGCCCCGACCTCCCGGTCGCGCGAGTTCGTGCCGTGCAGCAGCTCGTCGAGCAGGAAGAGCACCGGCTCGCCCGCCTCCGCGAGCTGGACCGCCCGGCGGATGGCCTGAAGCTCGGCGTAGAAGCGAGAGGCGCCCGCGCGCAGCGAGTCGACCGTCTGGACCGACGCCGCGACTCGTAGCGGGCTCAAGCGGAAGGAGCGCGCGGCGACCGGCGCCCCCGCCTGCGCGAGCACGACGCCGACACCGACCGCGCGCAGCAGCGTGCTCTTCCCCGACATGTTGGAGCCGGTGACGACAAGGACGCGCAGGTCCGCCCCGAGCATCAGGTCGTTCGCGACGGCCTCGCCGGCGAGAAGCGGGTGCCGGATCCCGCGGACATCGAGCAGCGGCCCCTCGTCGGCGATCTCCGCGACGCAGTCATCGGGTCGCTCCATCGCGTAGGCGGAGAGCGCAAGCAGCGCCTCGAACTCCCCGGTGGCGGAGAGCCAGCCGCGCACCGATCCGCCCCAGCGCGCCCGCCAACGCTCGACCGCGATCGCCCCCCGCGTCCTCCAGAGCAGGAAGGGCACGAGCAGCGCGAGAAGCTGGTTGTTCGCCCACTCCAGCCGGTCCCACCCGCGGGTGAGCGGCCGCAGCGCGGCCGCCTCGATCAGCCGCTCCCGCAGCGCCTTCAGCCGGCCGGAGTGCAGCGGCTCCCGCGCCAGCCGCTCGAGGATCCCCCAGGCGAGAGCGAGATTCCTCACCGGGCCGTCCGCCCGCTTCAGCACCTCCCGTACGCGCCGCCGCAGGATCCGCGCGTAGATGGCCTGCACCGCCGCCGAAGCGAGAAAGGCCTGCCAGGAGAGGGCGAGGCACCCGAGGGTGACGCAGACCAGAACGAGGGTCGTCCAACCCTCGCGGCGGGCATCGAGCATCGGGGGCGCCTCCGCCCACGCGGCGATGCCGGGGCTCTCCATCGCCTTCGCTATGACGGCGTCGCGCGACGCGATTTCCTCGCGCAGGTCGAGCTTGGGGCGCAACTCCAAGACCGCCTCCTGCCGGGAGCGGATCTCATGAGGGGGCGCGGGGGCGAGAAGCCAGCCGGCAAGCGCCTCTCGCGCGGCAGCACTGCCTCGGCAGGCCAGCCGCTCGAAGAGGGAGCCGGGCCCGAGGACATCGATGTGCAGCGCGTAGGGGTGCCCCTCGGGAAGCAGGTCGAGGCCTGGGTCGGGAGCCTCCGGCCGTCGACCCTCCAACCGGGCACGACGGTCCCTATAGTAGGCGACCCCCCTCTCCGCACGCCGCCGCCGCTGATGCACCATATCGTGCAGCCAGACGAGAAGGCCGAAGGCTGCGGCAAAGGGGGCCGGAAGTATCAACGCAGCCCCCCCGGCCCCCCACACGTAGGCCCCAGCCACCAGCAGTGCCGTGAACGCGAGAAGGCGGAGATTCGACAGCATCTCCTCACGTCTCCCGCCCCAGTCGGCGAGGGCGGCGCGCGCCTCCAGCCGCTCCAAGTAGGCTTGGGAAGGGGTGGCGGGAGAGAGGGGCGGGGTCTCAGGGTCGGAATTCACGGGGGCGATGAAAGTAAGGGGCCGTAGCGGTTTGTCCGATCTGCGTATAGACTTGTGTCGAAGCTGTCGTGAGTCGGCGAGAGACCCGACCACCGTACTTGGAAGGCTGCACGGAATCGAAGGAGAATACTGATGGCGTCTCTTCGTACTCTGCTCGGGGTGGCACCGCTCCTGATCGTTACCGCGGTCATGGTGCGTCCCGTCGACGCGGGCTGATGCTCCGGTCGCACCGGCGCCAGTCTGGCGCGGCTCGAGATCAAGTGGACCTCGCGGTCCAAGGTCGCCCCCGAGGCGGTCGCCACCGGCGACGGCGTCGAGGAAGGCAAGGCGGGCGGGACGACGATGCGGGCGGAGAAGCCGGTCATCGTCTACGTGACATCGGACGACGCGACCGACTCGACGACCCGCAAGCTCGAAGAGGTCGTCTTCAAGAGCGAACAGCTCGGCGTCGGCGCGAAGTTCTTCGACACCGTCAAGATGAGCGCAGGCGATGCGATGCAGGACCGGGTGCTCAAGGATGCGGGCAAGAGCGAGCCGCGCCTCGTCTTCCTGAACCGCGACTACACCGTCAACACGGTTCTCGAGAGCAAGTCGCTCTCGTCGGGCCGCATCACGAAGGCGATGGAGTCGCTCGTCCGCGACAACTACTCCGACAACTTCGATTCGATGGTCAAGGAGTACATCAAGCTCCTGAACGAGATGGACCGTCTCGAGGGCAAGAAGAGCACGCTCGCCGACCAGCGCGCGCGCCTCGCCGACAAGCCGAACGCCGGCAAGGCGAAGAAGCTCGACCGCGAAGAGGAGGAGATCCGCGTCGAGGGCGAGAAGCTCGCCGCGCGGGAGAAGGGACTCCTCTCCTTCAAGGCCAAGGGCGAGGAGAGCAAGCCCGAGGCCTAGGCGTTTCTCCGGTGCGATCCAGGGGGGGCCGTCCAGCGGGGCGGCCTCCCCTTTTTGATGCCTTCCGGGGGGCTCGGGGGGATAGGATCGGCCCCATGAGAACGTTCGGGGCGCTCCTCCTCTTGCTGGCCGCCTGCGGGACGCGGGCGAGTCTGATCGAGAGCTACGAGGTGCTGCGGGTGCCGGTCGCCGCGGCGCAGTACGACGCGGGGCGCGGGTGGAACAGCGCGATCGGCGCGCCGGACACGCCGAGGCCCGGGGATCTCGCGGTGGCGACCCATGAGGGCGTGACGGGCCTCGAAACGACGACGGACCGCACCGCGCTGGACTTCAAGCTGACGCTCCCGGTGATCGACTGGATCGGAGGAAAGCTCGGCCTCAAATCGACGGAGCGGATCACGCTGCAGCTCAAGGGGCTCCGCCACCAGAGCGTGCAGGATGCGCGGCAGCTTCGCGAAACGCGCGCGGTGCTCTGGGAGGCGATTACGGCCGACGCCATCGACCTGACCATCGACACGACATCCGCGGCGGACCTCGACCTCACCGGCGAGGCGCTCGGGCAGAGACTCGCCGAAGGCGCCGACGGAGCGACGCTTGCGGTCAAGCGCAGCGCGACCGGCAGGTACGTGCTCTCGTCGACGCGCCCGCTCGTCATCGCGATCAGGGTCGTCGAACTCGAGTGGCGCACCGGCGGCGGCGAGACTCCGCTCGACCTCTCGTCGACCGGCAAGGGCCGCGAGCAGGCGGCCGCCCTCGGCTACCGCGTGATGCCGATGGATCCGCTCGTGCCGACGACCGACACGGTGCAGTTGTCGATCCGGAACGCCGGCTTCCCGCAGTGGACCGGCGCCTCCCACACGTTCGACGGCGCCGCGGCGACGTGGGTCAACGGCGAACGCGGCCTGATCGCCTCCTCCGACGACCCGCAACTCGGCGACGCGCGCTTCGTCTGGGATTCGATGCGGGTCCTCTGGGCCGAGGACCTCGCCCGGAGCCGGCTCTCGACGACGCGGCAGTACGTGCGGCTGAAGACCGTCAAGTCCGGGCTCTCCGGCACGCGCTAGCGGCCCCATGAAGGCGATCCGGTCGGCGTGGGAGTGGACGAAGACCCACCGCACCTCCGTCCTCGGCGTCTCCGTTCCGGGCATCATCATCGCGGCGCTCACCTTCCGCACCCCGGCGTTCCCGGTGCCGGAAGGGCACCTGTTCACGGTGCCGCGTCCGAAGGCGCAGGATGGCTCGCTGCTCGACGCCGACCGGATCGCCAACCTCGTCCGCGACGCGCTCGACCGCGCCCTCGGTCCCCCGCACCCCCTGGGCAGCGGCTCCTACCCGCTGAAGAAGTGGAAGGACAAGACAAGCGATGGCAAGTCCTACGAGGTGCGCGCGGGCATCTGGGCGACGGACTTCCACCCGGCGCCGGCGGGCACTCCGTGGGAGACGCTGAGCCTGAAGGTCCACTACTGGATCGAACTGCACGAGGATCCCGCCGCCGCCGAGAACCTCCATCTCGCCATCATGGCCCGCGCGAAGCCGCCGGCCGCCCCGCAGGCGATCGAACTCGACCGCCTGCAGACCGAGCAGGCGATCGCCCCGCTCCTCGCGCACCTGAAGTAGCTCCGCGAATGGACGGCCGCTCCCCGCGGTAACACTCGTCACAAGGCCGATGAGCAGATACGACATTCGGGCGCACATCGCCGCGATCGAGCGAGCGACCGCGCACAACCCGATCCGCCGTCCCAAGAGCGCTCCGAAGTCGCGCCCGCCCCAACGGGTCTATCCCGAACTCAAGCGCCGCCGCCGCACCCCGGTCGGCAACCCCACCCCCGTGCTGGCGCTCACCCTTCTGGCCGCCCTCACCCTCGCCAGCCTCGCCCTTGCTCTGCTCTAGCTCCAACCTGCCCCCCCCTCGGGGGAGGGCAGGTTGGAGGCGGCGCCCGGATTCGAACCGGGGGTGACGGATTTGCAATCCATTGCCTTACCGCTTGGCTACGCCGCCGAACTCGTCAGAAAGGGGGAGTGTCTCCTACGGAAGCGGGGGGGTCAACTTGGTGGAGGATTTCGCCGCCGACGACGCTTAGAACGCAGCGGGCCTCTTCGTGACCGAGGATTTCGTGGCCCAGCGCCGGCTGGAACGCTGCAAGGTCGGCGAGGCGGCCTGCGTGCAGCGTCCCCGCGTTAAGCCCGAGCGCCATCGCCCCCCACTCCGTCGCCATCCGGAAGATCGCCTTGGGATCCAGATCGATGCGCGCGCGGGAGAGGAACTGCGTCTCCGAGAGCAGGTCGATCGTGTCGCCGGAGGCGGCGCTGTCGGAGCCGAGCGCGACGCGCACCCCCTCTTCGAGCAGTTCGAGCACCGGGTGCTCGGGGTGGCGGAAGAACTGGTGCGCCGTGGGGCAGTAGACGACGAAGGCGCCCGGCGGCACATCGCGCGGGCGCATGTAGTTGCCATGGATCAGCGAGAGCGGCGCCTCTTGCAACGCGACCAGTTCGAGGAAGGCCGGCACCGAGCCGTAGGGGACATGGGCCGGGTCGTCGGCGCCGAACTCGCGCAGCAGTTCGCGCAGAGGGCCGAGGCCGTGCCTCAGGAACGCAAGCTCCTCCAGCGTCTCGGCGAGATGCACCGCCAGCGGCCGCCGATGTCCGTCGGCGACGGCGACCAGACGCTCGACCAGTTCGCGGGAGACGCTGTAGGGGGCGTGGGGGCTGAGCCCGGACTGCACGCGCGGCGGCAGCGCGCGCATTTCCGCCAGCTCCCACACCTTCGCGAAGGCCGCCTCGGCGCGGTCGGGATGAAAGCCGAGCGCCTCGACGAAGAGCCGCCCCCGCACCCCCGAGGATCCGAAGGCCGAGACGATGTCGCCGAATGTCTGCGGCGACACGACATCCCCGACCGAAGTCGTGCCGCGGCGCAGCGCCCCGCGCAGCCCTTCCAGCGCAGCCTCGGCGATCCCCGGCTGGGCCCGGAGGCCTCGCACCGCCTTCAGCCAATCGGCGAACCCGCCGCGGTAGGGCACTGCGCCCCTCGCGTGCGTCAGGTCGAGGTGGCAGTGCGCGTTCACGAGCCCCGGAGTCAGCACGGCGTCGGGCAGATCGACGGCACGGTCGGCCTCCGGCGCCTCGCCGGCGGGACCGACCCAGAGGATCCGCTCGCCCTCGGTCAAGAGTGCGCCCGGCGCGAATTCGCTCTGCGCGTCCGGCAGGACGCGAGCGGCTGTATACCGGGTGCGTACGATAGAAGGCCTCGTGCCGGAGTATATCGACACCCACGCGCACACCAACTTCGAAGCGTTCGACGGCGACCGGGGCGAGGTCTATGCCCGCGCCCGGGCCGCCGGCATAAGCCTCATCGTCGAGGTGGGGGTCGGCCTCGAAGGCTCGCGGGCGGCGCTCGCCCTCGCTCGGCGCGAGCCGCTCGTCCGGGCCGCGGCGGGGCTGCACCCGACCGGGCTCGGCGACTGGGAGCGGGAGTGGGAGGAGTTCGAGGCGCTCGTTCGCTCCGGCGATGCCGTCGCGGTGGGCGAGTGCGGCCTCGACTACCACTGGATGAAATCGGAGAAGGCGGTCCAAGGGCGCGCGTTCCGCAAGCAGATCGCGCTCGCGAGGGAGGTCGGCCTGCCCTTCCTCGTCCACTGCCGGGAGGCGGAGGAGGATCTGATCGCCGTGCTGCGCGACGAGGGTTACGGGCGGGGCGTCGTCCACTGCTTTGGCGGCAGCGTCGCGCAGGCGCGGGCGCTGCTCGCGCTCGGCCTTCACATCTCCTTCTGCGGCAACGTCACGTTCCCGAAGAACGGCGCCATCGCCGCGGCGGCCGCGGCCGTCCCCCTCGATCGGCTGCTGCTCGAAACCGACAGCCCCTTCCTCGCGCCCGTGCCGCGACGCGGAAGGCGCAACGAGCCCGCCTACGTCGCGCACACGGCGGCCTTCCTCGCGGCGCTCCACGGTGTCACGGTGGAGCGGCTTGCCGAGCAGACGACGCGAAACGCGCACCTCCTCTTCGCCCTGGCCGCCGCATGACCGCCGACCTGCTGATCATCCTGCTCGCCGCCGCCGGGAGCGCCTTCGGAACCTGGATCACGCTTCGCGGCGGCGCTTGGCGCTGGCTCGCGCTGCCCGCGGTGGCTCTCTGGACCGCCGCCGGAGTCCAGACCGCGCTGCTGGCCGCCCTCTCCGGGGACGGGCGCCTGCTGCCGGGCCTCCAGATGAACCCGCTTGTGAAGGACCAGTGGGGGCAGATCCTCGCGGCGGGATGGCTGCCCACGCCGGAGCCCGCCTACTGCCTGCTCGCGCTGCTCGCCCACCTCTTCGCGCTTCTCGCGCGTCCCGCGACGGCAAGCCTCAAGCGTCCGCTCCCGGCCACGCTGCTCTTCGTCGCGCTCTTCTTCGTACTGCGCGAGCGCGTCGACGGCCCCGCGACCAGCTACGTCCGCGCGCTCGGCCCCGACGGCAAGGCGGCGTTCCTGACGCTGCCGCCGGGCCGGCTCATCCTCGCGACGGGCCTCGAGGAGGCCGCCTTCCTCGGCGTGCGCGTCACCAGCAGGCGCGACGGTGAAGTGCCGGAGCCGCGACTGCACTGGACGAAGGACGGCAGGGCGGTCGTGCTCTCGTCGCGCTTCCGGCGCATCTATGCGATCGACGAGGGCGGAGCGAGCGCCGGGGAGCTTCCGGCGAGCGCGGACGGCTGGCCGCACGCCGATCCGAAACACGAATCCACGTCGCTCCGCCGCGCGCTGACGCAGGCGGAGCGGGCGGTGGCGGAGTTCATCCAACAGCATGGCGGGATCGACGTGAGATGACGACCACCAAGGACGCGGAACGGCGCCTGGAGCGGTGCGCCGAAGTGACGCGGGCGCTTCGGCAGCGCCTCGGCGAGCGGATCGTCGGCCTGACGGAGGTCAAGGACCTCCTGCTCGCCGCGCTCTTTGCCGGCGGCCACGGGCTCTTGGAAGGGGTTCCGGGGATCGGGAAGACGCTGCTCGTGCGGACCCTCGCCTCCGCGATCGACGCGCCCTTCGGGCGCATCCAGTTCACCCCCGACCTGATGCCGGCGGATGTGACCGGCACGATGGTGCTTTACGAGTCGGGCCAGGGGGGCGAGCGGGCGCGGGAACTCCGCTTCCGGCCGGGGCCCCTCTTCACGCACGTGCTGCTCGCCGACGAAGTCAACCGGGCGACGCCGAAGACGCAGTCGGCCATGCTCGAGGCGATGGAGGAGCGGCAGGTCACCGCCGACGGCAAGAGCCGCCCGCTCCCCTCCCCCTTCTTCGTGCTCGCGACGCAGAACCCGCTCGAGATGGAGGGGACCTACCCGCTGCCCGAGGCGCAACTCGACCGCTTCCTGTTCAAGATCCACGTGCCGCTCCCGTCGCAGGCGGAGTTGGTCGAGATCCTCGAACGGGCGTCGGCCCCCGAGGCCGCCCCCGCACCCCCTGTCGTTTCCGCAGCCGAGATGGCGACGCTGATCGCCACGACGCGCGATGTCGTGCTGACGAGGGAGGTCTCGGGGCTGATCGCACGCTTCGTCCTCGCCACGCACCCGGGCGAGTCTTCGGCGCCCCCGTCGGTGCGCCGGTTCGTGCGCCACGGTGCGAGCCCGCGCGGCGCGCTCGCCCTCGCCCTCGGCCTCAAGGCGCGCGCGCTGATGGCGGGCAGGGCGCACGCGGAGCGGAGCGACCTGCCTTCGCTGATCAAGCCGGCGCTGCGCCACCGGATCGGGCTCAACTTCGACGGCGAGGCCGAGAACGCGCGCCCGGACGCGATCCTCGACGAGGTGCTGGCGGCGATCCCGCTGCGCTGACGGGGGCGTCGGGGGCCGGCGGGAGGCGCCCCCCCGGCGGGGGTCGCCGTCGTCGCGGGAGCCGGTATGCGCTGGGGCCAAACCGGCGAAGGGCCCGCAGCCGGGCCGCGGGATCACTCCTAACCCGCTTGCGCGGCAAGGGTTGGGTTGCCGCGGACGGCCGGAAATGTTAGTCTCCGCCTCTCTCCATCGCAAGCGAGGTCCCCATGAAGATCGAGCGCAAGACCGCCGGCAACGTCACGATTCTCGCATTCGCCGGCGAATTCGACGCCTTCAATCTGCCGACGATCAGCGAGAAGCTCGACGCGTTGCTGCAGACCGGCTGCACCCGGCTCGTCTTCAACCTGCGGCTGCTCAAGTTCATCAACAGCTCCGCGCTCGGCTACCTGATCAAGACCAACAAGCGGCTGCGCGAACTCGACGGCGAGCTGGTGCTCTCCGAGCCGTCCAAGTTCTTCCAGTCCACGATCACGACCCTCGGCATCGACCAGATCTTCAAGATCTTCCCGACCGACGAAGAGGCGGTGAAGTACTACCACGACGCGGGCGGCGAGCAGCAGACGAGCTTTGAAGGCGTGCCGGTGGACGAGAAGCTGCTCGGCTCGACGACGATGTTCTTCCGGATCCTCGAAGACCCGGCCGCGATGGCGGTCGGCAAGATCCTGTCGATCTACGAGGAGGGGCCGACCTTCAAGTACCCCGCCGACCCGGACAAGGTGAAGATCGACCCGGAGGACCTGACGATCGGCCGCAAGCTCTGGATCAAGTTTCGCCAGCCCTTCCTCGAGAAGGAGCGTTTCTTCGAGATGGAGGCGGAGATCACGATGGCGGTCGATCTCGACGACACCGAGGGCGCCGCGAAGTACCGACTCCGCTACACGAAGATCGATCCCCAGGATCGCGCGATGCTCGAGCAGTTCGTCCGCGACCAGGACCTGCTCCGCTCCGAGGCTCGCCCGAAGTCGATCAACTAGCGGCCCCTCTTGGACGCCTGGCAGAGCGTCGCGCTCGGGGCGGGCGGGCTCGCCTCCGGCTTCCTGAACACCCTCGCCGGGGGCGGCTCGGTCATTTCGCTGCCGCTGCTCGAATGGGTGACTGGCAGCGCCGCGGTCGCCAACGCGACGAACCGGATCGCGATCCTCTTCCAGAACGTCGCCGCCGTCGCGGGCTTTCACACCGGCCGCGCGGTGCCCTTCCGGCTCGCGCTGCGCCTCGTCCCCGTCGCGCTGCTCGGCGCGCTGCTCGGCGCTTGGCTCGCCGTCTCCATCCACACGAAGTCGCTGCGCCTCGCGCTCTCGCTTGCCGTCGTCTTCGTCGCGGTGTCGGCGGTCGTCCGCCCCCCCCGCACCCCCCCCCTGCGCGGCTTCTCCACCCACGTCGCCTTCCTGCTCGTCGGCTTCTACATCGGCTTCCTGCAAGTGGGCGTCGGCTTCCTGCTGCTCGCCTGCCTCGCCGGCGGCCTCGGCCTCGACCTCGTGCGCGCGAACGCGGCGAAGGTCTTCCTCGTGCTGCTCGTCACCGGGCCGACGCTCGTCATCTTCGGCATGAAGGGCCAACTGCGCCTCTACGAGGGGTGCATCCTCTCGCTCGGAAACATGCTCGGCGCGTGGCTCGCGTCGCGGCTCGCGATCGAGAGGGGCAGCGCGTGGGTGCGCGTGGTCGTCTTCGCGGCCGCCCTCGTGGCGATCGTCAAACTGCTCCTCTTCCCGTCGGGGCCGGGATAGATGCGGAGGGGCCGCGGGCGCGTCGATCCATAACATGCTCGGCGCGAGCGGATCTGGGGATGAACCGCATCGCCATCGGGTTCTACCGGTATCCCCCTCGGGAGTCACGGGCGCGAAGGGAACGCCTGCTTTCGGCCCCTTGCACGACCTGCCTCGATATGCTGCTGCCGCCGCTCTAGGAAACGCCTCAGCCGACCGCGAGGAGTCCATCGAGCACGCGAAGCACAAGATCCTCCGGCACCCCCTCGAACACACAGACATCGCCGACACTCCGCGGCAGCACCCAGCGCAGTTCGGCTCCGGATCGCTTCTTGTCGTGGCGGAGTGCGGAGAGCACCTCCGCACGTCCCACGGGGGCGGTCAACGGGAGGCCGCACCGGTCAAGCGCCTCCTCGACCCCCCCGCGCCCCCCGAAACCGATGAACTCCTCCGCGATGCGGCATGCTGCGCGAAGGCCCAGCGCCACCGCCTCTCCGTGATGGATCGCGTAGCCCGACGCATGTTCGAGCGCATGGCCGAGAGTGTGGCCGAGGTTCAGCAGCCGCCGCTCGCCCTGCTCGCGCGGATCGCGCTCGACGATTGAGATCTTCACGAGCGCCGCCTCCTCGACCAGCGTCGCGGGCGCCGCGCGCCCCGCGCGCTCGAGCAGGCTCGGGTTGCCGATGATGCCGTGCTTGATGACCTCGGCGAGGCCCCCGCGCATCTGGCGCTCGGGGAGCGTGCGCAGCAGATCGGTGTCCACGATGACCTCGACCGGGGGGTGGAAGGCACCGATGAGATTCTTCGCCGCCGCATGGTCGACGCCGGTCTTGCCGCCGTGGGCCGCGTCCACCTGCGCGAGAAGCGTCGTCGGCAGCGCCACCCATCGGATGCCGCGCAGGTAGCTCGCCGCGGCGAAGCCGGCCACGTCGAGCACGACGCCTCCTCCGCAGGCGACCAGCAGGCCGTCACGGTCGATCCCCGCCTCGACGAGCGCATCGAGGACCCGCTCGAAGGTCGCGAGGCTCTTCGACGCCTCGCCGCCGTCCAGCAGCAGGTGCGGACCCTCGATCGGGCGGCCGTGCAGTTCGGCGACACGCCGGTCGGCGACGAGGAGGCGGCCGCGGTGGGGCACGGCATCGAGGAGGCGGTCGACCGAGCGCAGCAGCCCCGCGCCGAAGCGCGCCATCCCTACGCTTCCACCGTCTTCTTCTTGCGCGAGCGCCGGAAGTCGGACTTCGTCTTGTCCTCGCGCAGGATCAGGAAGGCGAGCAGCGCGATGCCGAAACAGAAGCCCGCCGCGATGATGATCTGCTCGGTGAAGTGCGTCGCCGGCGGCGGGACCCCCTCGAGAACGGTCAGCACCACCATCGGCGCGAGCTGGTCGGTGCCCCCCTTCGACGGGTAGGCGCGGGTCTTGTAGAAGTAGCCCTCCCACCGGATCCGGTGGTTGGACTTGAAGGCCCCCGCGAGGGAGACCGGCGCGCAGTACTCGAGGAGGTGGTGGCGATCGGTGTAGATCCAGCCGTAGAGGAACTCCTCGACGCCGGCGTCGTTCGCCTCGGTCATCTCGGGGCTGTAGTGCGTGGGCGGATAGACCAGCGCGCCGAGCCCCCGGAAGTACTTCGCGCGGAATCGGGGCGCCTGCCCGATCAGCTCCTCGTAGTCCGTGCTCTCGAAGGAGAGCGGCTTGAGCCCCTCCTTCGCCCGCTGCTCCGCCCCGGCCGGCCCGGCGCGCCCCTCCGCGTACTTGATCAGGCGGAAGAGCGTCCTCGGGTAGCTCCGGAAGAGGAGCGGCTCGCGTTCCGAATCCCCCGCCATCGCCGGGTCGTCCTCGATGATCTGGAACGGGATCTCGTCGAGGGAGTTCACGGGAAGCGTTTCAAAGTCCCGCTCGAGCGCCGTCGCCACGACGAGGAAGGTCTCGACCTGCGATCCGTCCGCGGCCTGATCGATGAAGTTCTTGACGAAGATGCCGCGCCCGCGGACCCAACCCTCCTTGATCATCCGCAGCGGCGGGTGGACCGTCGCCTCGTTCTCGTCGCTCCATTGCGGCGCGAAGGGGTAGAGCACCGTGAGGCGCAGCGCGCCTTCGCCCTCCCCCAGCACCAAGATCGCGCGGTGGATCTGGCCGATCTCGGTCTTGCCGCCGTAGACATCCTCGTAGGTCTCTTCGCGGATCGACTCGATCAAGCCCCGGAAACGGACGAACTGGAAGCGCCAAGGGCGGGAATCCTGCCGGATGCCCGGCGCGCTCTCCGGCAGGATCGGCAGGAGGTCGCGGCTGTAGGCATGCACGCTCGGCGTGTGACGCGCCTCGAGGAGCAGGTAGGGGATCACCTCGGGCTCCCACCGGGCACGGGCGTCGGGCCCCATGTCGGTGATCCGCTCGGCAAGCGCGTGATCGAGGTTCGGCGCGCCGGCGAAGCGCGACTCGTCCCCGGAGAGTCCGATCGTCCGGCTCGGCCCCTGATCCCGCCCCCTCCTCGCCTCGTAGTTCCGGCTGTAGTTCCTGAGCCCGATCGCGATGAACGCGAAGAGGGCGAGGAGCCCGATGTAGACGTAAAGCCGCTTCTTCGGGTCGGCCACCTGCGGGAAGAGGCGGAAGAGGTTGCGGCCAAAGCCCGGGCCGCCAGCCCGCTGCGGGTTCTTGAGATCTTCAAACATCGTGCTTTCGACCGGGGGGGCTCGCGCTGCCGGGAGACTCCAGTATAGACCCCCCGCCCTCTGCGATCATGGTTCCATGACTCCCCCCGGAGCCGCCGACGAGGCGATGCGGGCGCTCTCCCGCCTCACCAACTACGAACGGACGCGGCCGGACGGCCCCCGCGCCTTCGACCTCGCCCGGCCGCGACGGCTGATGGAGTTGCTCGGCTCCCCCCATCTGGCGCTCGGCCGGCACGTCGTGCAGGTCGCCGGGACGAAGGGCAAGGGGTCGGTCGCGCGCTATCTCGCGGCGATTTTCGGGGGCTCGGGGGTGCGCACCGGGCTCTATACCTCCCCCCACCTCGAAAGCCCCCTCGAGCGCATCGTGATCGACGGTCGCCCCATCGGCGAGGAGGACTTCGCGCGGGCGGTCGAACGGACGCTGCGCGTCGCACCGGAAGGCACGACCTTCTTCGAGGCGATCACCGCCGCCGCCTGCCTCCACTTCGCCGAGGCCCGGACGGCCGCGGTCGTCCTCGAGGTCGGCCTCGGCGGACGGCTCGATGCGACGACCGTCGTTCCGACGACGCACAACGTCATCACGACGATCGGGCTTGAGCACACCGAACTCCTCGGCGACACCGTCGAGGCGATCGCCGCCGAGAAGGCGGCGACGATCCGTCCCGGCGTGCCGGTGACCTGCGGCGTCGACCCGGGCAGCCCTGCGGGCCGTGTCATCGTCGCGAGGGCAAGGGAGATCCGCGCGCCCCTGCACCACGTCCCCGCTCCCGCCGATGTCGCCTGCGAACCGAACGGCCTCCGCTGCGGCGACCTCCTGCTTCCGGTCCTCGGCCGCCACCAGGCGCACAACGCCGCGATCGCCGCCGCCGCTGCGGCGGGATTACCTGGCACCGTCCTGCGCGACGCGCTCGGCGCGACGGTCCATCCCGCCTGCTGCGAGCGGCGCGGCGGCGCGCCGGTCGTCATCGTGGACGGCGCCCACACCGCGGAGAGCGTCGCCGCGACGGTACAGGCGCTCGCCGACCACATGCCCGGCACGCGGCCGGAACTGGTCTTCGCCCTCGGCGAGGACAAGCGCCTCGATGCGATCGTCGGGCTTCTCGCCAAACGGGTCGCGGGGGTCCACTGCTGCCGCGTCGACCTCCAGCGGGGCAGGGCGGCGGCAGAGCTTGCCGGCCACCCGGGCTGGGCGGGAAGGGCGATCGCGCACCCGGACGCGCTCGCCGCCCTCGCCGCCGCCCGGGCGGGAGCGGGGCCCGCCGGCGTCGTACTCGTCACCGGTTCGCTCTACCTCGCGGGGGCCCTCCGCCGCCACACTTGACACCCGCCCGCGTCTATATGGGTGATGTCGGAGTTTCGATGCGGCGACTGCGGGGCGCGCCCGCTCCGCTGGGAGGGGCGCTGCTCGCGATGCGGCGCCTGGGGGTCGGTGCAGACCGAAGTGGCGCCCCCGGCGGGCGGTGTCCGCGGTCGCGGCGCGGCGGTTGCGCGCCCGCTCGGCGAAGTCGCAACCGAGCCGCTCCCGCGCCGCCCCAGCGGCTATCTGGAACTCGATCGCGTACTCGGGGGCGGGCTCGTTCCAGGCAGTTGCGTGCTCGTGGGGGGCGAGCCGGGCATCGGGAAATCGACGCTGCTGCTCGCCGCCTGCGCGCGGTCGGGAGGCCCATCGCTCTACGCGTCGGGCGAGGAGGCGGCCGACCAGGTCGCGCTGCGCGCGCGGCGCCTCGGGCTCGGCGGCGAGAGCGTGCTGCTGCTGGAAACCAACGACACCGCCCAAGTGGCGGAGGCGCTGCTCTCGATACGGCCGGCGGTCTGCGTCGTGGACAGTGTCCAGACGCTGCAAACGGTGGATTGCGAGGGGGCGCCGGGGGCGCCGGCGCAGGTGCGCGCGGCGGCGGAGGTGCTTGTGCCCGCGGCGCGAGCGAGCGGCGCCGCGGTGCTTCTCGTGGGGCAGGTCACGAAGGAGGGCGGGCTCGCCGGGCCGCGCACGCTGGAGCATGCGGTCGACACGGTGCTCTTCTTCGAAGGGGACCGGCACATGGGCTTGCGCGCGCTCCGCGCGATCAAGAACCGGTATGGGCCCACCGACGAGATCGGCCTCTTCGAGATGCGCGACGACGGCCTTCACGAGGTGCGGGAGGCGAGCCGCTTCCTCGTGGCGGAGCAGCGCGCGGTGGGCCCGGGCTCGGTCGTCGCGGCGGTCGTCGAGGGGCGCCGGGCGCTCTGCGTCGAAGTGCAGGCGCTGCTCGTCGGCGACAACCGGACGGCTCCGCGCCGCCGCGCGCAGGGCGCCGACCCCCGGCGCGCCGAACTGCTGGTCGGCGTGATCGAGTCCCTCTTCTCGGCGGAGGTGGGCCGGAGGGATGTCTTCGCGAACGTCGTCGGCGGCCTCGCCGTCCACGACACCGGCCTCGACCTCGCGCTCGCCGCGGCCGTCCTCGGCGCGCAATGGGGACGCGAGGTGCCCGCCGATGCGGTCGTGCTCGGCGAGGTGGGCCTTCGCGGCGAGGTGCGCACCGTGCCGCAACTGACCGGTCGACTGAAGGAGGCCCGCGCCATGGGGTTTCGCCGCGCCTACGTGCCGGCGGGAACGCCCGCCCTCGAAGGGATCACCTGCGTGCCCGTCGCACGGCTGCACGAGGTCTTCCCGGATCTCGTCGCCGCGGAGGAGGTCGCGTGAGCCGGAGGGGGGGCGGCCGCGTACTCAGCCGTCCTGGGCGCTCCGCTCCTCGCGGAGCGCGGCGAGCAGCTTCCGGTAGGAGTCAAAGCGCCAGCCGGCGATCTCGCCGCGGGAGAGAGCCTCCTTGACCGCGCAGCCGGGCTCGCTCTCGTGCAAGCAGTCGTTGAATCGGCAACCCGGCTGGTGGCGGGCGATCTCCGGGAAGCAGGGTCCGAGATCGCCCGGCGCGAGCCCCCAGAGGCCGAACTCACGGATGCCGGGCGTATCGACGAGGTACCCCCCCCACGGGAGGCGGAGCAGCGAGACCGTCGTCGTCGTGTGCGTCCCCCTCCCGGAGGCGCCGTGGACCTCTCCGGTGCGCAGGCGAAGCGACTCGTCGAGGCTGTTGGCGAGGGAGGACTTCCCGACGCCGCTGTGGCCGACCATCGTTGTCGTCCGCTGCGCGAGCAGTGCGCGCACCTGATCGAGCCCCTCCGCCGTCCGCACCGACGTCTCGACCATCGGGTAGCCCAGTTCGCGGTAGGTTTCCAGCGTCGGCCGGGCGCGGCGTTCCGGGTCGAGGTCGATCTTGTTCAGCACGATGGCGGCCGAAAGCCCGCGCGCCTCCGCCGCGACGAGGAAGCGGTCGATCAGCGCCGGGGCGAAGTCGGGCTCGCGGGCGGAGGCGACGATGAGCACGGCATCGATGTTGGCGACGAGGATCTGCTCGCGGCGCGGGTCCCCCGGGTCGGGCCGGCTCAGGTGCGTGCGCCGCTCGGCCACCGCGCAGATCGCCGCCCCTTCGGCGCTGAACTCGACCTCGACGCGGTCCCCGACGACGACCGCCTTGCGTCGCCTCCCCGCCTGCTTGCGCAGCGACTTGCGCAGTACGCAGGAGACCTCCTCGCCGCCGAGATCCACCGTGAGGGAGCTCCCCTCGTCGCGCAACACCACTCCCGTACGGCGGCCGCTCACGCTCGCCCGCTCGTCGCGGCCACGGGGAGGGATGCGGTCGCGTGGAGCAGCAGCGCGCCGGCGACGGCGACATTCAGGCTCTCTGCGAGGGGCCGGATCGGGATGCCGACCGTCCGGTCCGCGAGCGCGCGCGCCCGCGCGCCGACACCGTGCGGCTCGCTGCCGACGACGATCGCCACGCGCCCCGGGCGCGCGCGGATCCCGGTCATCGGTTCGCCGCCCGCATCCCCGATCCAGAGGCGGAAGCCGGCGTCGCGCACCCCCTCCAGCTCCCCCGTGCACACCGGCAGGCGGAAGCAGGCCCCCGCGCTCGCACGGACGACCTTCGGATTGGTCGGGTCCACCGTTCCCGCGGTCGCGACGACACCCTGCGCCCCGAGCGCCGCCGCCGATCGCATCAACGTGCCCAGATTGCCGGGGTCGGCGACGCCTGCCGCGACAAGCAGCAGCGCCTCGCCGCCCCACTCGCCTGCTGCGAAGGGCCGCACCGGGCTCGCGGCGAGCGCGAAGACGCCACCCGGCGCCTCGGTCTCGGCCAACGCGTCGATCGCCCGCCCGTCGATGCGCAGGATCGTGCACCGCGGGCCGCACAGGTCGCAGAGCCGCCGGACGCGTGGCGACTCCGCCGCGTCCGCGCCGACCAGCAGTTCGCGCGCGAAGCGGCCCTCGACCGCGGCCTCGGCGGCGTTCAACCCCTCGACGAGCAGCATCCCCTCCTCCGCACGCACCTTCTTCTGGCGGAGCGAACGGAGGAACTGCAACCGCGCGCGGGAGATCACCGTCCGAGGTAGGCGAGGATGTCCTTCAGATCCCGATCCGGCAGGCGGTCGTTGGTGTAGTAGCTCATCGTCCCCTCCTCCGGCTTGAACTTGCCGCGGGAGTCGTAGCCGCGCACCTTGCGGAGGATCAGGTCGCTCTTCTTCTTGCCGGGCTTGAGGTCGAAGCTGATCGCGTCGTCGGCGGCGCTGTGGCAGCCGCCGCAGTAGCGCGCCGTGAGCTTCTCTCCCCGCGCGCTATCCCCCCCGGCCAGTTCGCCGGGATCCTTCGGCATCTTCGGCGCCCGCTGCACCTCGCGCTTTGGGAGTTTGCCCGACTCGGGGCCGAACCCCGACAGGAAGGCGACCAGATCGCGCCTCTGCTCCGCCTTGAGCCCGCCCTTCCGCTGCTGCCAGACCCTCCCGCAGAGGTCGGAGGCCTCCCCGACATCGGCGTAGGTATTCATGTTGCGCCACCCCTCGCGCACCGCGGCGCCCCAGAGCGTCGCCCCGGGGCCGAGGTGGGGCGCCTTCTCTGCGTCCGCCTCCTCCTTCTCAGGCAAGAGGCTATGGCACTGCCCGCAGGACGGGTAGGCGAGATCCTGCGTGTCCGAGAAGAGCTCCTTCCCCCGGGCGGCCGGGCCGGCCGGCGCGCGCGGCGTGTCGGCAAGCAGGAGCCCGAAGCCGAGCAGCAGGACGAGGAGGATCGCGGACCGCATCCGAGATGATTCTAGCTCACCCCCGCACTCCCCCATCGCGAGGAGCGCTCGGCGCGCCTCGGAGCAGGTCCATGGCCTCGGTGAAGGGGCGTGGAAGCGGCGACAGGATCTCGGTCGCATCGCCGGTCATCGGATGGCGGAACCGGATCCGTCCGGCGTGAAGCGCAAATCGCTCGAACCCGGGCAGCGCGATCCCGTCGCCATAGAGATGGTCGCCGAGCAGCGGCATCCCCATGTGCGAGGCGTGGACGCGGATCTGGTGGGTCCGCCCGGTCTCGATGCGCACGCCGACGTGGGTGGCACGGGCGAACCTCTCCCGCACGGCGAAGTGCGAACGCGCCTCCTTGCCCCCCTCGCGATCGACGCGCATCAGGATGCGCGAGTCCCCCACCGACCCGATCGGCTCGTCGACGGTCCGCTGCTCCCAAGGGGCGCACCCGAGCAGCAGCGCCTCGTAGACCTTCTCGACCTCGCCCCGGGCGAGCATGCCGGAGAAGGCGGCACGGACGGCGTCGCTCTTCGCTACGAGGAGGAGGCCGCTCGTGTACTGGTCGAGCCGGTGGATCAACTTGGGGAGAACGCCGGGGGGGCCCGGGGGGGTGGAGGCGCGGCGGTGGAGTTCCTGGAGCAGCGTCCCCTGCTGGTGGGCGCCTACCGGATGCACGACGACACCCGCCCGCTTGTCGAGGGCGAGCAGGTGGCCATCCTCGAAGAGTACCGAGATCTCCGGATCCGGCGGCGGCCTCTCCGGCGGCGGACGCACGACATCGACGGTGACGACATCCCCGGTGCGCAGGCGCGTCGAGGGCTTCTTGCGCTCGCCGTTCACCCGCGCGCGGCCGTCGCGGATCAGCTCTTGGGCTCCGGCCCGGGAGCGCCATGCGAGGTGGCGCGTCAGGAAGGAGTCGAAGCGCCCCTCCTCGGGGGACTCGACCGTGAGGGTGAGCCTCTCGATCGGCCTGCTCAGGTCGCGGTTGCGGCGGTAGAGGCGGCTCACGTCGGTACGGTGACGAGCCGGGCCACGCCGGCCGAGAAGAAGATCGACAGCGGCAGGTAGGCGGCGACGACGGGGGCCAGGTCCCCGCGATCGCCAAGGCTCGTGAAGAAGATGTCGCCGAAGTAGTAGACCGCGGAGAGGGCGAACGCGATCGCGCCACCGAGCACCAGCGAGCGCCCCAGCGCGAGCAGCGTCGGAATGCCGAGCAGCAGCAGCACGAAGCTCGTCAGCGGCCGCGCGATCTGCTTGTGCAGCGCCACTTCGAGGTTGCGGCGGTCGGGGAACTTCCGCACGAGCGACAGCAGTTGCGACATCGAAAGTTCGGTCGTCCCTTGTTTGCTCGCGAGCGCCTCGACCTCGTCGGGGCTGACCCCGAGGTCGACTTGGGCCCCGGGTTCGAGGAGGCGCGCGACGGCGCCGATGCCGGCGGGATGGATCACCCCTCCCTCCGGGGCCTCCCACCCCTTCCCCGCCGGAACGAGCAGCGGGGTCGTCCAGCGGTCGAACCCCGCCTCGGTCCAGGGCCGCATGATCACGACGCCGCGCAGGCTCCGGTCGTCGAACCGGTAGGCCTCGACGGAGGTGATCGTTCCGTCCCCGGCCCGCAGGTGCGCGAGATCGAGGATGCTGTTGGTGCGGTCGCCGGCGAAGAGCCGCTTGATCGCGATGTGCTCGCGGTTCAGCGACGGGATGACGAACTCCTGGAACGCGAGGTGCCCGGCGCTCACCAGCAGCCCGCAGAGGAACACCGGCAGCAGGAGGCGGCGCGCGCTGACGCCTGCCGCGAGGACCGGGAAGACCTCGTTGGCGCGCAGCAGCGTCGAGAGCGTGAAGAGCCCCGCCACCACGGTCACGAACGGGATCACCTCCTTGAGCAGGTAGGGCAGGTAGGCGGCGTAGAAGCGGAGCAGGAGCCCCGCGGTCGAGTACCCCGCGGCGAGGGTGTCCGCGACCTTGGCCTGGCTGCTGAAGTGGCCGAGACGGCTCACCCAGTCGAGCGCGACCGCGCTGATGCTGAAGACGACGAGCGTTCCGACAAAGACCCTCAAGAAGGTCCACGTGACATAGCGGTCGAGGAGTCTCATCGCCGCGCCATCCGGAGGAGGAGCGCCGCGCCCGCCGCCCCCAGCAGCAGGTTGCCGGCCCAGACGGCGGCGAAGGCGGGCAGCGCGCCGGAGCGCGCGAGATTCGAGCCCGCCATCACGAGCGGGAAGTAGACGAGCAGCACCGGCGCGATCGCCATCAGGAAGGCGCCGACTCGGCCGGCGCGCGCGCTGAAGATGCCGAGGGGGATCCCGACAAGGGCGAAGAAGAAGGCGCTCGCGGAGAGCGCGGTCCGCCGCGCCAACTCCTCCGCGGCATCGAGGCTCGCGATCGCTCCCCCGCCGTGCGGGATCGCGCGCGCCGCGACGTAGGCGAGCTGCCGCATCGTCAGGTCGGCCCGGCGACGGCGCGAAGTGGCCCCCTCGGTGAGTTCGGCGAGCGGGTAGCTCGCCTCGATCGCACCGGAGCGGACGTAGGCGTCCCCCTCGCGGGTGCGGTGCGGGGCGGCGTCCTGCACCTTCCGGAGCTCGAGATGGACCTGCTCGTCCTCGGTGACGGCGATCGCGCCGCTCTGCGCGCGCAGCATCATCGTCTCCCGGCCGGGCTCGCGGTACTCGAAGCAGATGTCGCGGAACTCCCGCCCGTCGAAGCTCTCGAACGAGATGCGCCCGCGGCCGAGATCGAGGTCGCGCAGACCGCTGCGAAAGGAGGTTTCGAGCTGGTGGAGTATGTCGCGCTTGGCCGCCCGGAGGCGCGCGGCGGCGAAGGGGGAGACGACGTCGAGCGCGAGCAGCGCCAGCAGCGCGACGAGGCCCGCCCCGGAGAGGACCGGGGCCGCGATGCGCGCGATCGGGATGCCCGCGGCGGCGAGGGAGGTGATCTCGCCGTCCGCCTGCATCCGGGAGAAGGTCAGGATGACGCCGGTCAGCACGGCGAGCGGCACCGTGAACTGCAGCGCCAGCGGGAAGAAGAGCGGGAAGACCTCGAGCAGAAACCCCATCCCGACGCCCGGGGTCCGCTTCAGGAAGGTGATCGACAGCATGAAGAAGGCGACCCCGGTGGTCGCGAGCAGCGAGCCGAGGAAATTGCGGGCCGCCTCGCCGACCACGCTCCGTCCGATCAGCATGTCGCTCGCGAGTGTATAGTGCGGGGTAACCCGTGCAAATCGCAGGCTATACCCGAGTTACGTCCCCCGAGTTCCGCGGCGACCCCGACCGCCCCGACGCCTGGCTGCAGGGCCGCGGCGAGCTGCTGCGCGAGCTCCCGGGCCGGCGGGTCTTCCGGGCCCTCATCGGCGGGGAGGCCGTCGTCGTCAAGGAGTACGAGACCCAGGGGATCCGCCGCGCGCTGCGCGACTGCCTGCGCCCCTACGCGCAGGCGGAGGCGGAGAACGCGCTCTCCGTGGCGGCCCGCGGCGTGCCCGTCGTCGCGCCGCTCGCCTTCGCCCGCCTCGGCGACGGGCGGCAGCTCCTCGTGCTGCGGGAGGAGAAGGGCGCGCGGCCGCTGCGCGACGTCGTCCTCTACGGCGGACCGGTCGGCCGGGCGCGGCATGAACTCGCGCGCCGCGTCGCGCAGCTCCTCGCGAAGATGCAGAACGCGGGCGTGCGTCAGCGCGACCACCACGCGGGGAACATCCTCGTGCGTCCCGACGGCGGGGTGCTGCTCGCCGATGCCCGCGGCCTCGTGGCGGGTTCCTACCCGACGCCACGCGAGCGCGCGCGGGATCTCGCCGCCTTCGCCCTCTTCTTCCTGACCCATGCAACGTCGGTGGACCGCCTCCTCTTCTGGGGCGCCTACGGCCGCGCCTCGGGCCTGATGCCCGACGCGCTCGAGGAGCTGCGCGTGCAGGTGCAGGAACTGCTGCCCGCGGCCTTCCGGCGGCTCGTCGGGGAGAGAACGCGCCGCGCGCGTCGCCACGGCACGCCGCTGCGCATCGGCCCCATGGAGGGGCTCCGCTTCGGGGAGATCCCCGACACCGATCTCGAGGCCATCGTCGCGCGGGCAACCGACCTCACGCCGGGCCCCGATGTGCTGAAGGCGAGCCGGACCGCGTGGACTCTTGCGCACGGGGAGTCCTGCGTATTCAAGGTCTTCCTGCCCAAGAAGGCGACGCGCCCCCTCCGCGATCTCCTCTTCGGATCCCGCGCGGAACGCGCGCTCGGGGCGGCCGAGGCGCTCGCCCACCGCGGGCTTTCGACCCCGGAGGTGCTCGCGGTGCTCGACGACCGGGTGCTGCCCGGGCGCTCGCTGCTCGTGATGCGGCGCGTCCGCGACGCGCTGCCTCTGGACGTGGTCATCGCGGGCCTCGCCCCCCGGGAGAGCCGCGACCTCGCGCGCCGGATCGGAGCGACGCTGCGACGGATGCACGACTGGGGACTCCGCCACCGCGATCTGAAGCGCGACAACCTGCTCGTGGCGATGCCGGCGGGCGGGTTGTGCTTCCTCGACGTCGACGGCGTGCAGCAGACGCGCTTTGGTCCGCTCGACTGGGAGAAGCGCAAGCGCGATCTCGCGCATCTCGGAGGCTCGCTGCTCGACCGGCGCACGCTCCCCACCGGCTTCCGCCTCCGCGTGCTCGACGCCTACCTCCGCGGCACGATCCCCCCGGGCCACCGCGCCGGCCAGTTCGCCCGCGATGTCGTCCGGCTCGCCGCGCAGGAGGAGGCGAGGCGCCGCGGACATGGACCGCGATGAGCCGGCGGAACGCGCGCTCGGTCGGCATTCTCGGCGTCCCGCTCGACTTGGGCTCCGGCCGCCGGGGCACCGACATGGGACCGAGCGCGATCCGCCACGCCGGCCTCTCGGCGCGGCTCGAGCGCCTCGGGATCGCCGTGCACGAGCACGGATACGTCGCGGTGGCGCTGCCGGAGACGCGCGCCCCCGGCGACGAACGCCTGCGGTTCGCCCGGGAGATCGTGCGCACCTGCCTGCGGCTCCGGGACCGCGTGCTCCAGATCTGCGAAGCCGGCGAGACCCCGCTCCTGCTCGGCGGCGACCACTCGATCGCGATCGGCACCGTCGCCGGCGTCGCCGCCTTCCACCGCCGCCGGCGCAAGTCGATCGGCCTGCTCTGGATCGACGCCCACGCCGACCTGAACACCCCCGAGACCTCCCCGAGCGGCAACGTCCACGGCATGCCGCTCGCGGCGCTGCTCGGGCAGGGCGCCCCGGAGCTGCTGACCGTGCTCGACCGCGCCCCCGCCCTCTCCGCCCGCCACACGGCGATCGTCGGCCTGCGCGACATCGATCCCGGCGAGCGCCAGCGCATCGCGCAACTCGGCGTGACGATCTACACGATGCAAGACCTCGACGAGCGCGGCGCGAGCGTCTGCTTCCGCGAGGCGCTCGGCGTCGTCACGAAGGGCACGGCGGGCTTCCACCTGAGCTTCGACATGGACAGCCTCGACCCGGAGGTGGCGCCCGGAGTCGGGACGCCGGTGCCGGGAGGCCTCACCTACCGCGAGGCCCACCTCGCCTGCGAACTCGTCGCCGAGACCGGCCGGTTGACGAGCATGGAGATCGTCGAGGTCAACCCGATGCTCGACGAACGCAACCGCACCGGCAAGCTCGCCGTGGAACTGGTCCTCTCGGCGATGGGCAAGCGGATCTACTGAGGCCGATCGCCATGCCATGGGCCCTCCGGCGGGGGGCGTTGCCCGCTGCGCGGGCGAGGGGCCCCTACTTCCCCTTCATCGCCTCGATCTTCTGGATCTCGGCCTGCGCCTTCCGGACGAAGGTGTCGATGCCGAAGGTTTCGACCACCTTGCGAAAGGTCGCGATGGCCTCGTCGTAGCGCTGGTTCTTGACCTGGTCGCGGGCGAGCCCTTCGCGGCCGCTGTAGATCGACTGCGCGAGCAGGTCGATGCGGCGGAGCTGTTCCTCGACGAGCCCCTTGTAGTGCTCGACCTCGGCGGCCTCCATCGAGAACTCGCGCGTCGTGACGAACTTGAGGATGGTCTCGCGCGCCTCGCGGAAGTGCCACTCCTTCTCGAACTCCCGCGCCTTCGCGATTTCGGCCTCCCAGTCCTTGCGGAGGCGCCCGCCCCCGCTGACGATGTCGACGCCGCGCTGCGGTACCTTGCCCGCGAACCAGGCGGGGTAGTGCTTGCGGCCGAGCTCGGTGCTCTCCGTGCCCGCGTACTCGGTCTTCAGCGACTCGGCGAGGCGGAGGATGTCGGCCGGATCGACGTTGCCGCCGCGGTGATAGGACTCGATGTAGCGGCTCAGCTTCGAAAGCACGGTGCGCGCGATCGTGTTGCGCGTGGTCGCCTGGAAGTCGTCCTTGCGCGTTTGCAGGTCGCGGATGCGCTTCTGCACCTCGGGGTAGGCGCTGCCGGTCGGATCCCCGTGCTCCTGCAAGTAGGAGATCGCCTCGTCCCAGCGGCCCTGGTTCACGTACTGCTCGGCGCCGCGCAGCACGCCGCGGTTGACCTCGTCGAGCTGCACCGCGGCCCCGACCTTCAACACGATGAAGATGATGACGATCGAGAAGACGACCGTGGCGCCGACGATGATCAGCTTGTCCTGGGAGGTGTCGCGGCGCTGGCGCGGCGGCGGAGGCGCCTCCCGATCGTCCTCCGCCTCGTCGCGACCCCCGCCCGAAGGCCCCCCTGCGCCCTTGCGCATCCGGCCTCCCCCGCCGGCCGCGGCGACGGACGCGCCGGCGGCGCGCGGGCCGCCCTCGACGCCGAACCGGATCTCGGCCCCGCCGATCTGGATCAGGTCGCCGTGCTCGAGCCACGCCTTGTTGCGGAAGTCGCCGTTCACGCGCGTGCCGTTCTTGCTCTCGAGATCGACGACGCGCCAGCGCGCGCCGGAGCGCTCGAGGCGGCAGTGCTCCTTGCTCGCCTTGGCGTCGCCGATCGCGACCCCCGCGGAGGGGTCGCGCCCGATCGTGATCGACTCCCCCTCGATCTGGTGCAGGTGCTCCCTGCCCTCCTCGCGGATCTTCAGGTTCGGCACGTCGCGCTCACTTCCCGTCCTCGTCGTCGTAGTTGAATCCGGGCGCGCCCTCGCCGCCTCCGCCCTCCCCGGCGCATCCGCAGCCCTCCTCGTCGCCCCCCGGCGGGCGCTCCCCCGGCGTGATCGGTCCCGGGGAACCGACCCATCGCGGCGCCATGCCGTAGTTCTGTGTCATCAGGTTGCCGTGGTGCCCGGTGCCCATCTCCGTCCACTCCGGCGTCAGGATGTTGCGGTGGTGTCCGCTCGAGTGGCACCACCCCTGATGCGCCCCCATCGGCGATGTCTGGCCCATGATGCAGTTCTCCGACGAGCCGTACTCGTAGCCGGCGAGCTTCATCCGGTCGTAGGGCGTGCGCCGCCCCGGCGTCGGGCTGAAATGGCCGAAGTAGTTGAGCTTCTGCATCTCGGCGCAGTGGCCGCGGCTCGACAGCACCAGCTTCTCGACGATCCTCACCGGCCAGCGGCCGAACATGATGCGGTAGTCGTTCGTGACCCGCACCTGTTCGCGCTCCACCTCGGTGATGTCCCCCTTCACGGTCGGGTTCCACGCCATGACTTCGTCGCCATAGCGGAGCAGCTCCCGCTCCTCCGGCGTGCGGTAGAGCGTCCGGATGTCGAACTTTCGCCCGAGGTAGCTGCGCAGGAAGTCGACCTCTTCGCTCTTCTCCTCGACGTCGACGAGGCGCTTGCCGAGTTCCGCCGCGGCCTCGTCGAAGAGCTTCAGCGAACGCGTCAGCTCCGGAGACCCGGAGACCGAGATGACGGTCCGGTCCTCCCAGATCTCGCGCACGGCGTTCACGCGCTGGTCGACCTCCTGCTGCACCCGCGCGTACTCGGCGTCGCGGCCGACGCCGCGGTAGGGATAGAAGTACTTCTTCTCGTCGAAGATCAGCTCCAGCGCAAAGTCCCGCGCCTTGTCGAGCTGCTCCTTCCTCGCGGCGAGGCGCTCGACGCGGGCGACGATCCTGTCGCCCTTGATCGCGGCGAGGGCCTTTTCCATCTGCTCCTGGTAGCCGCGGATGACCGCCTCTTCCGCGCGGCGCAGGTGCTCCTTGCGCGAGAGGATCTCGCCGCCGACGGCGACATAGCCCCCCTCGGGAAGCGGCTCCCGCCGCACCTGGAAGGCGATGTACCGGTCGAGAAGCGGGCGCAGTTCCGCGTCGCTTGAGCCGACCGCGAACGCGGCGGCGAGCGCCTCGGTCCCGCCGAGCACGAACGAGGCGACCGCAAAGCCGAGGTGCGCCCCCTTCGAGTCGATCGCCCGCCCGAGCAGCGCGAGGTAGAGATCGGCCGGCACCTCGGTCCACGCGTACGTGAGATCGCTCCCCTTCGATTGCACGACGACGCCCGCCGCGTCCCCGGAGAGGACGCGCCACCGCTTCAGGATCTGCCCGGAGGGGAGGTCGCCCGCCATGAGCCGCGCGACCGCACGCTCGTGGAGCGCCGCGCACGCCTCGATCTCCGCCGCCCGCGCGTCGATCTCGGCAAAGGCCTTCGTCTCCTTCGCCTCGTCGGCGATGGCCCGCAACTCCCGCGCGATGCGCCCGAATTCGCGCCCGCGCATCCCCTCGAGCAGCGCCGCGACCTTCTTCTCCAGCAGCAGCGGCACGTCGGTGCGGGGTCGCGTCGGCTCCCCCTTGGCCCCCTCGAGGATCGCCCGTTCGAGGAAGGCGACCCGCTCCGCGAGACTCCGCTCCACCGCCGTGCCCTTGAAGCGCGGCAGCGCCTGCGCGAGGAGCGCCATCGCCCCGGGGAAGTCGTGCGCCTGCTCGGCGCGCGCAACCTCCTCGAACAGCGCCGTGCGCCGCACCGACGCGGAGTTCTCGAGCGAGACCATCGCCCCGACGATGCGGTCGCGATACTGGTCCGGGATCGGCTCCCAGCTCGGCTCCCCCTTCAGGAAGAACCAGATCTCGCGCGCGTGCGCGAACTCGCCCGCCTCGACATGCGCGCGGAAGACCCCCTCCAGTTCGCCGAAGAAGCGCTCGCGCTCGCGGTCGAGGCGCTCGCGGCAGCCCGCCAGCGCCGACTCGACGAGCGGCCGACGCTCCGCGGTCGTCTCCTTCAGCAGCGCGGCGAGCCGCGCGACCGCCTCGTGCGGCGGCAGGTCCGCGACGAGCGCGTCGGGGTCGAAGCCGCTCGCGCGGGCGGAGGTGCCGTCCGCGAGCCGCGCGCGCGCCTCCGCGCCGCGCCGGCGCACCTCGGCGGCGCGCTCGCTGCCGCCGAACTCCATCAGGTAGTCCGTCGCGAGCCGCGCGAGCTTGTCGTCGTCGGTGGCGGACGCCACCGCGCGATAGGCCGCCGCTTCGTGCGGGTCCGCGGGTGCGCGCCGCGTCGACTGCGCGATCAGCGCGAGGGCGGCGATGGCGATGACGACGCCGGCGCCGATCCACACGGCGGTCCGGCCCTTCCGATGGCGGGGGGGCCGGGGGGGGCGGGCGCCCTCCGCTTGCTCGCCCTGCGTCTCCGCGCCGCGGTCCACGGAGGACGAGACGGCGACGGCGGCCGCTTCGCCGGCGAACAGGATGCGCGCGTCCCCGACCTGGATCACGTCGTCGGGTGCCAGCGTCTCGAGGGCGATCCGCACGCCGTTGAGCTTCGTGCCGTTCGCGGAGCCCAGGTCCCGAAGCTGCCATGCGCCGCTCCCGAGCGGCTCGAGCGTGCAATGGTGGCGGCTCGCCTTGACATCCTTCAGGAAGACGTCGGCGTCCTCGCCGCGCCCGAAGACGAGCTTCCTGTCGCCCAGGAAGACGGTCCGCTCCTCGCCGTTGCTGTAGACCTTCAGGAACGCCATGGCTGTTGCCGCTCCCCCAGACTTTACGCTGGATAGCGCGGGATCTTAAGCCCTTCCATTTTCGCATCCAGCGTCGGACGGGTGATCCCGAGCCTCCGCGCCGCCGCACTCTTGTTGCCGGACTCGAGCCGCAGCGCCTCGGTGATCAGCTCCCTTTCGACCTCGCGGGAGGCCTGCCGGACCGCCTCCCGGAGCGTCGGCGCCCGAAAGCGCCCCGAAATGGAACCCGCCGCCCCCCGGACGCCGTCCGAGAGGCACTCCGGCTCGACGACGCCGTCGGAGAGGGTCAGCGCCCTCAGGATCTCGTTCTGGAGTTCCCGCACGTTGCCCGGCCAGTCGTGGCGCTGGAGCAGGTCGAGGGCGGCCGGGGAGATCCCTCGCGGAGCCTCCTCCCCCCGCTCCGCCGCGTGGTTCGCGAGGAAGTGGTCGACGAGGAGCGGCAGGTCCTCAAGCCGGCGGCGCAGCGGCGGCACCTCGACCTCGATGACGTGGATCCGGTGGTAGAGGTCCTCCCGGAAGGCCCCCTTGCGCACCTGGGCCGCAAGGTCCCTGTTGCTCGCGGTCAGGATCCGGACGTCGACGCGGCTCTCACCGCGCCCCCCCACCGGGCGGACCGCCCCCTCTTGCAGCGCCCGGAGCAGCTTGGCTTGGACGGCGAGGGGAAGGTCGGCGATCTCGTCGAGGAAGAGCGTGCCCCGGTCCGCGAGGGAGAAGAGCCCGCGCTTGTCCGCGGAGGCGCCGGTGAAGGCGCCCTTCACGTAGCCGAAGAGCTCGCTCTCGAAGAGCGACTCCGGGATCGCCGCGCAGTTCTCGGTGACGAAGGGGCCCTTCGCCCGCGCACCGTTGAAGTGGATCGCCCGGGCGCAGAGTTCCTTGCCGGAGCCGCTCTCGCCGCGCAGGTAGACCGGCACGTCGCTGTCGGTGACGCGGTCGAGCATGAAGAAGAGCTCGCGCATCGCAGGGCTCTTGCCCACGATCCGGTCGTAGGTGTACTTGGTCCGCTCTTCGCTCGCGATCCGGGCGTAGAGCGTGCGCACCTCGCCGAGTTCCGCCTGCTGCGCCTCGACGCGCCCTTGCAGCGCGCGGTTCAGCTCCTCGACCTCGCGCCGCGCGGCGTCCGCCTCCGCGTGCAGGCGCGCGTTCTCGAGCGCGATCGCCGCCTGGTCCGCGAACGCGAGCAGGAAGGGCAGGTCCTCCGGGCGGAAGACGCCGCGCTCGAACCGGTTGTCGAGATAGACCGCGCCGAGCAGCCGCCTTCCGGCGCGGATCGGCACGCAGGCGACCGAGCGCAGGTAGAGCGCGCCTGTGTTGCCGAACTCCTTGATGCGAGGATCCTCCTCCGCGCTCGTGCTGACGATCGCCTTCCCGTCCCGGCTCACCGCGGCAGCGATGCCGCGCGCGACCTTGAAGGTCGGCTTCTTCAGCGCCTCGAGTTCGAACCGCTTCGCGACCCGGATCCTGCCCGATCCCGCCTCGTCGACGAGCCAGAGAAAGCCCCGGTCGGCGCCGGACAATTCGACGACGCTGTCGATCATCAGCGCGAGCAGCTTCGGGTGGTCGCGCTCGTGGGTCAGCCTGCGAGACCAGGAGACCAGGCGCCTGAGCCTCGTCACTTCGGTGGATGCGGGGGGGTGCGGGGGGGCGTCACCGGGCGGCGGGCCCCCGAACTGGCCGGTGCTCAGGAAGGCGGATTTCTCCTCGAAGCGGATCTCGGTCGCGCCGACCGAGATCACGTCGCCGGGGGCGAGCATCTGGTCGACGACCCTCTCCCCGTTGATCCATGTGCCGTTCTGGCTCTCGAGGTCGCGGATGCGGTAACCATCCGCCTCATGGGCGATCCGGCAGTGCGTCGAGCTCGCCTTGCGATCCTCGATCCGAACGTCGGCTTCAGGCGCCCGTCCTATGAGGATCTCCCCCTTCTCGAGGGCAACCCGCTGGTCACCCCCCGCACCCCCCAGAATCAGCAAGTGGGCCACGAATCTGCTTTTACACCATGTAAAGTGCTCTTTCAATAGCCAAGCGGGTGGAGATCGCGGCGACCCTCGAAACCAAGAGCCGCCTGTCGCGCGCATGGGAGTGCGCTCACTCGCCTCGCGGGAAGCCCCACCCGCAAGGCACGAAGTGCGGATCCTGTAGGGGGGCCGCCGCCCACGACAGGCCCGTCCGGAGCGGAACCTGCGGCGAGCCCCTTCTTATGGGTCCGTCCGACCAGCCGGCGGAAAGTCCCCTAGATGCGCTGCAGCCGGGCGTATTCGAGACTGAGTTCCCGACGGCCCGCCTCGGTGAAATCGACCGTCACGCGGGTGGCGCCACCGGACTGGCGCACGGCGAGCACCTTGCCGGTACCGAAGTGGTGGTGGCGGACCCGGTCGCCGGCGCGAAAGCCCCCGGAGGGGTCCTCGCGCTCGTGGATCGGCTCGCTCTCCTCGACGGCAAAGCCCCCCCTGGCCGCGGGCCGCGGCTCCCACCCCCGCTCTTCGACGTCGAGCAGTTCGTCGGGGATCTCGTCGAGGAAGCGGGAGGGGAGGTTTCGCTGCGAGGCGCCCTGCCGCATCCTGGATCGCGCATGCAGCAGCGCGAGGTGCTCCTCGGCGCGGGTCACGGCGACGTAGAAGAGGCGGCGCTCCTCCTCGATCTCGTCGTCGTCCCCCAGGCTGAAGGCGTGGGGGAAGAGCCCCTCTTCGAGACCGGTCACGGCGACGCAGGGGAACTCGAGCCCCTTCGCGCTATGGACCGTCATCAGCGCGACCGCGTCCGCCCGTTCGTCGTAGGTGTCCTGGTCGCTGACAAGGGCGTTCTCCTGCAAGAAGCCGTCGATCCCCCCTTCCGGGTTGCGCCGCCCGAACTCGTAGGCCGCATTGACCAGTTCGTCCACGTTGGCTCTGCGATCCACCTCCCCCGGCTCCCCCTCCGCCCCGAGGCTCTGCTTGTAGGCGGTGCGATCGACCACCGCCTCGAGAAAGACGCCCGGCTCTTCGGGCGGGAGCGCCTCGAGCCCGTCGAGCAGCTTCGCCAGCGCCGCGAGCGCCTTGCCCCCCCGGCCGCCCCCCCGGTCCTCGCGCAGCAGCGAGCGCGCCGGCACGCCCCGCGACGCCGCTTCGGCGAAGAGACGCTCCTCCGTCGTCTTGCCCAACCCGCGGGCAGGGACGTTGAAGATGCGGCGGAAGGCGCCGTCGTCGCTCGGGTTGCGCGCGACGCGCACGTAGGCGAGGAGGTCCTTCACCTCCTTGCGCCGGTAGAACTCGACGGCGCCGACGATGCGATAGGGGACGCCCTGTTCCGTCAGCGCCCGTTCGAGGGTGCGCGACTGCGCGTTGATCCGGTAGAAGAGCGCGATCGCGCCTGGACGGTGGCCCGCGGCGATCCACGCGAGGGCGAGCGCCGCCGCCGCCTGCGCTTCGTCGCCCTCGTCGAGGCAGCGGATCTCCCGCGGGCGGACCCCGTCGCCGTTGTCGGTGCGCAGCTCCTTTTCGAGCCGTCCGCGGTTATGGCGGATGACCGCATTCGCGACGCCGAGGATCTGGCGCGTGCTGCGGTAGTTGCGGTCGAGGGTGACCCGGCGCGCGCCGGGGAAGTCGCGCTCGAAGTCGAGGATGTTGCGGATCGTCGCGCCGCGCCAGCGGTAGATGGACTGGTCGGGATCGCCGGTCGCGCAGACGTTGCGCCCGTCGCCGGCGAGCAGCCGCAGGATCGCGTACTGGATGTCGTTGGTGTCCTGGTACTCGTCGACGAGCAGCCAGCGGGCGCGCTCCCGGAGCCGCGCGCGCGCCTCCTCGTCCTTCGCGAGAAGGCCTTGCAGGCGGACGAGCAGGTCGTCGAAGTCCATCGCGTTCGACGCGACCATGCGCTCGTCGTAGAGGTGCATCACCTTGGCGAGCCGCTCGCCGCGGGGACCGGCGAGGTCGGAGCGGCCCATGCCGTTCTTGCAGCGGCTGATCTGGTGCGCGACCTCCTGCGGCCGCAGGTCGTCCCAGGAGAGCTCCTTCAGGATCGTCTTCAGCACCTGCTGCCGGTCGTCGCCATCGTAGATCGAGAACTCCGGCGTGAAGCCTACCCTGTCCGCGTAGCGCCGCAGCACACGCGCGGCGTAGCTGTGGAAGGTCGAGACCCAGAGGTCGCGCGCGCCGGCAGGCAGGAGCGAGAGCACGCGCTCCCGCATCTCGCGCGCCGCCTTGTTCGTGAAGGTAAGCGCGAGCACGTTCCACGGCGCCACTCCCTGCCCGACGAGCCACGCGATCCGGCGCGTGATCACCCGCGTCTTGCCGGTGCCGGCCCCGGCCACGACGAGCAGCGGCCCTTCGCCGTGGCAGATCGCCTCGCGCTGCTCGGGGTTGAGGTCGTCGAGGATGCGGTCCACCGGGACGATTCTAGGGGGCGCGCGCTAGCGCGGCACGATGGAGAAGTCGAGGTTGGCGAGGCTTGCGCCGGTGCCGACCTCGAGCACGTCCGGCAGCGCGCCGTAGAGTTCGCCGGGATCGTCGATCCGTCCGTCGAGGTCGCGGTCGGTTCCGGCGTCGAGCAGGTAGCTTCCCGCCGCGACGTTGGTCATCGACCACTGGAGGAGCCCCCCCGCCGTGAGCTGCGTCGTCGCCACGACCGCGCGCGTCGGACTCTGCAGCAGCCGCACCGTCAGCTTCTCCCCCGGGATCAGGAGCGGCGCCGGCAGGCCGAGCGCGTTGAGCACCGCGGCGTGGGCGTCGACGAGGCCATGGCCGGTCCGCGTGTCGTAGCCCGCGGCGCCGACGTCCTGGGCCGTCGTCGTCAGGATCTGCTTCACCTGCTCCGGCGTGTGCGGCGCGATGCCGAGGATCAGCGCCGCGACGCCGGCGACGTGGGGGCAGGCGAAGGAGGTCCCGTCCGCGAACGCGTACGTGTAGGCGCCGGAGATGTTGACGCTGAGCACGCGGATCCCGTCCCCCGCCGTGCCTCCGGGCGCGGCGAGGTCGATCCAGTCCCCGAAGTTCGAGTAGCTCGCCGGCGCCCCGTTGCGCCCGGTCGCGGCGACCGAGGTGACGCTCTCGTAGTTCGCGGGATAGCGCACGAACGGGGAGGCGGCGTTGCCGACGGCCGCGCAGAGGAAGAGCCCCGCGTCGCGGGCCGCGTTGCAGGCCCCCTCCTCGGTGACCGTCGGAGTCGACGACGCGAACGAGAGGTTGATCACGCGGGCGGGGGCGTCCGGAAGCGTGCCCGAGACGTTCGTGAGGCCGGCGCAGAAGCGGATCGCCTCGCCGATGTCGAAGACCGAGCCGAAACCCGCGGCGTCGAACGCGCGTGCCGGCAGGATGCGCCCGTCCCAGAGCACGCCGGCGACGCCGGTCGCGTTGTTCGTCGCCGCCGCGATGATCCCCGCGACGTGCGTGCCGTGGCTGCTCGCCTGCGCCGGATCCTCGGGGCTCGCGTCGCGCGAGACGAAATCCCATCCGGGCAACACGCGGCCGGCGAGGTCGGGATGGCCGGCGCGGATGCCGCTGTCCACCGTGCCGACGACGACCCCGCCGTCGCCGCGCGTGTGGTCCCACGCAGCCTCCGCGCGCACGAGGGCGAGCCCCCACTGCTGCGGGAGCATCGGGTCGTTGGGGGCCGCGGCGAGGCGGCGCAGGTAGTTCGGCTCCGCGTAGCGGGCGAGGCGCTGCCGCTCGAGATCGGCGCAGCGCGCGAGCAGCAGGCAGAGGTCGCGGAACATCCCTCCGCTCGGCGCGTCGGGCGACCTCATCCGGCAGATGCGGCTGTCCCCTTCGATGCAGGTGAGCCCGGCGGCGGCGGCGATCTGCTCGGGGCTTGCGCCGTCGGCGGGAGCGACGATCAACTCCCCGCCCCGAAAGCCGTCGCCGCAGTCGCAGTAGCGTTCCGGAAGCGGAGCCGTGCGCTCGTCCGCCTCCGACGCCTCGACCCGGTAGCGGTAGGCTCCCGCCCCGCCCCGCGCGACGATGACGACGTCGTAGACGTCGCCGGGCTCGAGCCGGAGTGCACCCCCCGACCGCCCCCCCCGAAGTTCGTGCAGCATCCCTTCGGCGAGGAGCCCCGACGCCTCGACCGCCACCGAATGCACCCCCGCCACCGTCGCGACCAAGCGGAACGCGTCGATCGGATCGTGGGAGGCGTCGAGGAAGCCGAGCCCCTCATCGCTGCCGAGACGCGCCGACGCCGCGGTGTCGTTCGGCTCGCGGTCGTAGGGGTTGCTCGCGAGCAGCGGCGCCGCGATCGTCGCGGTGATGCGCCCGCTCAGTGTCGCGGTGCCGGCCGCGCCGCCACCTCCTCCTCCGCACGCGGTCATCAGGAGCGGGATGAGGAGCGGGAGTCGGTGCATCGTGCGTGCGCTCGAATCTACCATTCGCGGGGGGCGCGGGGGGGAGGGCGGAGGCTCCGCGACGCCCTCCCCCCGAACCGCCGGACGTTTCGCGGCCGGTACCGTTCCCGGAGGGGCGACGCGCGCGGGCCGCCGCCCAGGCGATGGCCCGCCCCGAGGCGGATCATCCACTCCTGGAGGGGGCAGGCGGCCCGTGAGGGCAACTGCGCGCGGTAGAGTGGGCCCCGCGCGTGTCCTCCCCCGAACCCCCTCCCGTGCGCCGTCGCCTCGACCGGCTCGCGCTGTCGGTCGTGCTGCTCTGCACGATCGTCACGCTGGTGGCGCACTTCGAGTGGCGCACGCCGGAGCAGATGGGCGCGCTTCGCCCGGACAACTTCTGGCGCGGCCAGTACTGGCGCCTCCTCACGACGGTGCTGCTGCACGGAGGGCTCGTCCATCTCGCCGTCAACTCGCTGTCGCTCTACTTCCTCGCCGCGCCGGTGCGGGCCGCCTGCGGGCGGGGGGCGATGCTGCTCTTCCTCGGGGCCGGGGCGGTCGCCGGGCTCGCCGCGAGCCTGCTCTGGGAGAGTGAGAACTACTTCCGCGTGGGGATCTCCGGCGGCGTCGTCTCGCTGCTCGGCCTCCTGATCGCGCTCGAGTGGGCCTTCTCGCGCAGCGTGCGCGGGTTCCTGAGGAGCCGCAACACGATCGTGATCCTCTTCATCGTCGCGCTGAACGCGGGCCTTGCCGTCTACATCGAGCGCCACTACGGCGCCTCGGTGCGCCTCGACCACGCCGCCCACATCGGCGGCCTCGCGTTCGGCCTGCTCGCGGGCCTCGCCACCTACACCCGGCGCGGGCTGCGCCCGCTGCGCGGCGCGATTGCGTTCCTGCTGCTCGCGGTGCTGCCGATCGCCTACGCGGCGCACCCCTTCCGCAACCCGGACTATCTGGTTCTGCAAGCGACCATCGCCGAGGGGGCGGGGGATCTTGGAGCGGCCGAAGACGCCTACGCGCAGCTCTGGAAGATCCGGCCCGGCCACCCGATCGCCGCGGCCCGCCTCGCCCTGCGGCGGGACGACCCGGGCTATCTCGAGGGGCTGTCCGCCCCGGTCGGCCGGGAGGAATGCTACGGTCGCCTCGACGCGCTGCTCTCCCTCGCGCTCTCGCGCGCGACGTCGGCGCCGGAGCGTGCGCAGGAGCTGCTCGAACGCACGCGCGAGATCCCGCTCGGGCCGCCGCAGGCGTGGATCGCCTTCGCGGCGGAGGCGACGGCGAGGGGGGCGCCCTCCCTCGCGGTCCGGGCGCAGGAGATCGCGCTGACCCGGCTCGCGGAGACGGAGTCGTGGCCGGTGGCCGCGGCGCTGCTCGACCCGCTGCTCTCCCGCGCCTCGCAACCGGGCCTCGAGGGGGAGGAGCGCCGCCGCCACGCGCGGACGGCGCTTGGGGTCGCGCAGCGCGCGGCGGCCGGCCTCGGCAGCGGCGCGAGGCTCGACCGCGCCGACCACGCCCGTCTCGAAGAGCGCCTGCGGGACGCGGGGCTGCTGCTCGAGACGCTCGCCGCGACCGCCCCCCCGGCCGAGGACCTCCTTGAGGGGCTGTCGGCGCTCTGGAGCCGCCTCGCCGACAACAGCGAGAGCGACGCGATCGGCGCCTACCGCCTCCGCGCCGCGCGCAGCCTCGAAGAGGCTCTCGGCGGTGGCGAGCGGGTCGAGGCGCTCTTCCGCGGCGCCTATCTCGATGGTCGCGACTGCGGCGACGGCGCCGTGGAGGCCGCCGCGAGGGATTGGCTCCTCGCGCACGGGGTGCCCCTCCCGCACGGAGAGCTTGCCGGGGAGGAGAGGCCGGGCTAGACTGCCGGGCTTCCCGACGGAGAGTGCCCCATGCCCCGCGTGTGCGCCCTGAGCGGCAAGAAGACGACGATCGGCAAGCAGTACACAAGGCGCGGTCTCGCGAAGGCGAAGGGCGGCGTCGGCAAGAAGATCACCGGCAAGACGCCGCGCAAGTTCAAGCCCAACCTGCAGAAGGTGCGCACGGTCATCGACGGGAGGGTGCGGCGCATCTACGTCGCGGCGAAGTTCATCAGCCGCGGCATGGTGACCAAGCCCCCCGTCCGTCGCAAGGCGGCGGACGGCAGCTAGGCGATCGCCGCTCCGCGGCGAAGCCGGGCGCCGCCTATCGGCGCCGTCGGCGCGGCTTGAGGGTGGGGGTTTCGGGGGCCCGGGCCTGGACGCGGCGCGCCTGATCGAGGGCTTCCAAGGCGCCGACGAGCTCTTTCGGCGAGGCGAACCGGTCGTGAGGCTCCTTCTGCATCAGCTTCACGATGATCGCGTTGAACTCTTCGGAGAGGTCCGGCTCGAGGTCGCGCGGCGCACGCGGCTTCTCGGAGAGGTGCTTCACCATCACGACCTTCGCGTTCCCGGAGAAGGGCGGCTGCCCGGCGACCATGTGGTAGAGCGTCGCGCCGAAGGAATAGAGGTCGCTCCGGATGTCCACGTCCTTGAGCCCCTTCGCCTGCTCGGGGGAGATGTAGTTCGGCGTGCCGAGGCTCACCCCCTCCTCCGGGCGGTCCTTCGCGAGGCCCAGGTCGCAGAGCTTCGCGACCCCGTCCTTCGTCAGCAGGATGTTGTCCGGCTTCACGTCGCGGTGGACGAGGCCGGCCTCGTGGGCGTGGTCGAGCGCGCGCGCGATCTGGATCGCGATCTTCAGGACCCGCGACTCCTCCATCGCGCCGCCGCGCGCGATCAGGCTGCCGACGGTGACGCCGCTCGCGTACTCCATCACGAAGTAGCGGACGCCGCCCGCCTCGCCGACGTCGATCCCGCTGATCACGTTGGGGTGGTTCAGCCGCGCGACCGACCGCGCCTCGCGCAGGAAGCGCTCGGCGTAGTCCTCCTTGTGCGCGAGGTGCGGCGAGAGGATCTTGATCGCGACGACGCGGTCGAGGGAGACCTGCTTGGCCTTGTAGACCGTCCCCATCGTCCCCGCGCCGATCTTCTCGATGAGCCGGTAGCCGCCGATCTCGCGCTCGGTGTCGAACTTCTCCTGCTCGACGCGGAGGCGCCTCGCCTGCTCCGCGGTGAGGTAGCCCTTCTCGACCGCAAGCTGCTCGACGCCGGCCTCCCGCCCCTCGTCGCGGCGCTGGTGGCGCAGCCGCGCGAGCTCGGTCGCCTGCTCCTTCGAGAGGAGCCCGCCCGCGAGGGCGCGTTCGAGGATCTGCTTGGCGGCCGAACCCATGCGGGCGCGATTCTACCCGCGGCGCCGCCGGGCCCCGGCCACTTTCGCGGCGGTGCCGAAGATGTCGCCGAGCCCGAGCCGGCCGAGGATCCTGCGCTCCTCCGCCCGCATCCGGCTGCGCGCCCGCGGCGTCCGGTCGTCGAACCCCTTCAGGTGGAGCGCGCCGTGGACGACGTAGAGGCAGAGTTCGCTCCGCGGGTCGATCCGCCTCTCCCGCGCCTCCCGCTGCGCGGTCTCCGCCGACACGACGATCTCGCCGTGCGGGAACGAGAGCACGTCCGTCGCCCCCTCAACCCCCAGATACCGCTCGTGGAGCTCGGCGATCGTCGCATCGTCGACGATGGCCACGACGACCTTCCGCGCCCCGAGCACCGCCTCGGCCGCGCGCCTGCACGCCTCCCGCGCGCCGGGGATCGCGCCGCTCTCGTCGACGACCGTCGCCACCGCTAGCGCCCCTCGCGCTTCTCGTACGCCTCGACGATGCGCTGGACGACGGGGTGGCGGATGATGTCCTGCTGCGTGAAGCGGCAGATCGAGACGCCGCGCACCCCGGCGAGCGCCTCGGCCGCGTCCACGAGGCCGCTGCGGGTCTGCGACGGCAGGTCCACCTGCGTGACGTCGCCGGTCACGACGACCCGCGACTCGCTGCCCATCCGCGTCAGGAACATCTTCATCTGGGCCGCGGTCGTGTTCTGCCCCTCGTCGAGGATGATGAACGCGTCGTTCAGCGTGCGGCCGCGCATGTAGGCGAGCGGCGCGATCTCGACCACGTCGTGCTCGCTGAACTTGCGGAGCTGGGCCGTGTCGAGCAGGTCGTAGAGCGCGTCGTAGAGCGGGCGCAGGTAGGGGTTCACCTTCGCCTCGAACGTGCCCGGCAGGAATCCGAGCTTCTCCCCCGCCTCGACCGCCGGCCGCGTCAGGATGAGCCGCCGCACCTGTCCCTCCCGGAGCATCCGCACCGCCATCGCCACGGCGAGATAGGTCTTGCCGGTGCCGGCGGGGCCGATGGCGAGCACGACATCGGAGCCGGCCATCGCCTCGACGTAGGCGGCCTGCGCCGGCGTGCGCGGCGCGATGTTGCGGTTGTTGCGGCTGCGCAGCAGCGTCTCGCTCTGCGTCGCGCGCGCGCCGGCCCCCTCGCCCGCGGCGAGCAGCACCCTCTCGATCTCGGCGGGGTCCGAGTTGCCGTTCTGGCGCAGCCGCGTCAGCACATCCAGCGCGGCGCGGTGCGCGACGGCGACATCCCCCTCCTCGCCGTCGAGCACGAGGTCGCTGCCGCGCACCGTCAGCGCGACGTGGTAGAGGCCGCGGAAGAGGCGCGCGTTCTTGTCGCCCACCCCGAGCAGCATCTGCGCCTCGTCGGCGGAGTGGAGGGGGATCGTCGCTCGCATCAGCTTCCGTGCAGGCAGAAGAGGGCCACCGGGGCCGCCACCAGAATACCGTCGAGGAGGTCCAGGAAACCTCCGAACTCCGGCAACAGCGCGCCGCTGTCCTTGACGCCCGCCCAGCGCTTGAGGCCCGATTCGAGCAGATCGCCCAGCAGCGAGGCGGTACCGACCGCGAGGCCGACGGAAAGGGAGAGGGGCGCGGGGAGGGAGAGAACCGGCGCGAGCAGCGCGGCGACGCCGCCGCTTCCGAGGATGCCGGCGATCGATCCCTCCCAGGTCTTCTTCGGGCTCACCGCGGGCGCGATGCGCCGGCGGCCGACGGTCGAACCGACGAGATACCCGAGGATGTCGCTCGTCTTCGACACCGCGACGATCGCGAACGCCCGGCTCACCGAGTCGACGAGCAGGCGGTCGAGGAAGTGGAGCAGGCCCGCGGTGTAGAGGATGCCCGCGGCAAGCAGCGCGGCCTCCGGCAGCGCGCCCGCCGCGGTGCGCGAGGGCGCGAGGCCGAGGTACCGGATCCCCCCCGCCAGCAGCGCCGCGAGGGCGATCAGCAGCCCCGGCACCGGCGTGCCCGTCACGAGGAAGGGGAGCACGACCGCGGAGAGCGCCGCGATGCCGCAGGCGGCGAAACCGGGGGCGGTCTCGACCCTGCGGCGGACGAGCCGCGCGAACTCGTGGAAGGCGCCCGCGCAGAGGAGCCAGAGCAGCAGGCGCGACGCCAGCGGGCGGGCGAGAACGCGGGTGTCGAGCAGCCAGAAGCCCAGGAGCGCCGCGATCAGCAGCGGGCCGAGGAGGAGCCGGCGCCTCATCCGGAGGACTTCTCGGAGAGGAGCCCGCCGAACTTCCGGACGCGCCGCGCGTAGATCGCGAACGCCTCGTCGAGCGCCTCCTCGCGGAAGTCGGGCCAGCAGGTGCCGGTCACGTGGAGTTCGGTGTAGCTGATCTGCCAGAGCAGGAAGTTGCTGATCCGCATCTCGCCCGCGGTGCGGATCAGCAGGTCGGGCGGCGGCATCTCCGGCTGGTAGAGGTGCGCCGCGACGACCTCCTCGGTGATCGCGTCGGGCTCGATCTCGCCGCGCCGCACGCGACGGGCGATCGCGCGCATCGCATCGACGACCTCCTGCCGCCCGCCGTAGCTGAGCGCGAGGTTGAGCACCATGCCGGTGTTGGCGGCGGAGAGGCGCTCGGTCTCCTCGAGTTCGCGCCGGACCTCGTCGGGCAGCCGGTGGAGCCGTCCGATCGACGCGAGCCGGATCCGGTTTTCCATGATCTCGCCGCGCTCGCCGATCAGGAAGCGCCGCAGGAGCCGCATCAGCAGGCCGACCTCGCGCCGCGGGCGCTTCCAGTTCTCCTCGCTGAAGGCGTAGAGAGTCAACTGCCCGATGTCGCGCTTCGCGCAGAGCCGCGTGACGGCCCGCACCGACTCGACCCCCTCGGCGTGGCCGCGCGTGCGCGGCAGGCGGCGCGCCTTCGCCCAGCGTCCGTTCCCGTCCATGATGATCGCGACATGGCGCGGGAGGCTCCCTCCGGTCATCTCCCCCCCATCGTCAGGGTCTCGGCGCGGCGCGGGCCGACGGAGAGCAGCGCCACCGGGACGCCGACCTCGCTCTCGATCGCCCGCACGTAGGCGGCCGCGGTTCGGGGCAGGTCGTCGGGGAAGCGGGCCGCCGCGATCTCCTGCTGGAAGCCGGGCACCTCGCGGTAGACCGGCCGCGCCCGGCGCAGCAGGTCGATGTCGGCCGGGAACTCCGCGAGGCGGCGTCCGTCGACCTCGTAGGCGACGCAGATCCGCAGCGGATCGACGCCGCGCAGCACGTCGATCTTGGTCAGGGCCAGCTCATCGACGCCGTTTTGGCGGCAGACCTGCCGCATCGGGACCGCGTCGAACCATCCGCAGGCGCGCCGCCGCCCGGTCACGGTGCCGACCTCCTGGCCGCGCTCCTGCAGCATCGCCCCCACCGGGCCGTCGTCCCGGGTCGGGAAGGGCCCCGAGCCGACCCTCGTCGCGTAGGCCTTCGCGACGGCGATGACACGGTCGATCGCCTTCGGCGGCAGCCCGGTCCCCGCCGGGGCGCCGCCGGCGCCGCAGTTGCTCGTCGAAACGAAGGGGTAGGTGCCGAAGTCCACGTCGAGAAGCGCGGCCTGCGCCCCCTCGAGCAGGATCCGCTTGCCGGCCGCACGGGCCTCGCCGAGCAGCAGCGACGTGTCGCAGACGAGGGGCCTCAGCCAGTCGACCCACCCCTCGACCTCGGTGACGGCGGCCTTGATCCCGACCTCCTCGGCGCCGAGCATCCGGAGCCGCTGGTTGCCCCGCTCGAGCAGGTAGACGAGGCGCTCCGCGCGCACGCGGTCCGACAGCAGGTCGGCGACGCGGAATCCGTCGTAGAGATGCTTGTCCGCCATCGCCGGCGAGACCCCCCGGCCGGTCGTCCCGTTGCGCCAGAGGTCGCTGCGCGACGCGTCGAGGGCGCGGTCGAGCGGCGCATGGAAGGGCAGCACCAGATGCGCCCGGTCCGAGACCCGCAGCCGCTCCCGCGCCGGGATCCCCTTGCCCTCGAGCAGGTCGATCTCGCTGCGCAGCACCGCGGGGTCGAGCAGCACGCCGTTCGCGATCACCGCCAGCGCCCCTTGCAGGATGCCGCTCGGCGTGAGGCGCAGCGCGAAGCGCTGGTCGCCGATCCGGATCGTGTGGCCGGCGTTCGACCCCCCTTGGAAGCGGACGACGATGTCCGCATCGCGGGAGAGGAAGTCGACGATCTTCCCCTTTCCCTCGTCGCCCCACTGCGAGCCGAAGACACAGGTGACCGGCATGGCGCCTCCCTATCGCGTGCGGGCGATCAGCTCCCGGAACCGGTGGAAGAGGTGGCGCGCGTCGTGCGGGCCGGGGCTCGCCTCGGGGTGGTATTGCACCGCGAAGGCGGGGTACTCGAGGTGGCGGAACCCCTCGACGGTCTCGTCGTTGAGGTTGATATGCGTCAGTTCGAGGCCGCGCGCAGCGAGCCCCTCGACGCGCACGGCGAAGCCGTGGTTCTGGCTTGTGATCTCCACCTTGCCGGTCTTAAGGTCCTTCACCGGCTGGTTGCCCCCCCGGTGGCCGAACTTCAGCTTGTAGGTCTTCGCCCCGCACGCAAGCGCCATGATCTGGTGGCCGAGGCAGATGCCGAAGGTGGGCACCTTCGGCATCAGCGCCCGCACCGTGTCGGCGACGTAGGTGACCGGCTCCGGGTCGCCCGGGCCGTTGCTGAGGAAGAGGCCGTCCGGCGCCCAGGCGAGGATCTCGGCGGCGCTGGCCCGGGCCGGGAAGACGCGGACGCTAAAGCCGGCGTCGACGAGCAGGCGCAGGATGTTGCGCTTGATCCCGCAGTCGAGCGCCGCCACCCGGTAGCGCGGCGCCGGCGGCGGCGGCCCCTCGCGGAACTCCGCCGGCTCCCCCTCGGTCCAGTCGTGGGCGCTCTCGCAGGAGACCGACAGCACGAGATCCTGCCCCGCCATCCCGGCGGCCCGGCGCGCCTTCTCCCGCAGCGACTCCTCGTCGAGGTCGGTCGTCGACAGCACCGCGGGCATCGCCCCGCCCATCCGGACATGCCGGACGAGGGAACGCGTGTCGATCCCCTCGATGCCGGGGATCGCGAAGCGCTCGAGGTAGGCGTGCAGCGTCTCCTCGGAGCGGTAGTTCGACGCGCGACGCGAGCACTCGCGCACCGCGAAGGCGGTCACCCAGGGGCGGCGCGACTCCACGTCGGTCGAGTTGATCCCGTAGTTGCCGATGTGCGGATAGGTCATCACGACGATCTGGCCCGCATAGGAGGGGTCGGTCAGCACCTCCTGGTAGCCGCTCAGCGCGGTGTTGAAGACGACCTCGCCGGTCACCTCCCCGGTCGCCCCGAAGGAGGTTCCGGCGTAGACGGTGCCGTCCGCGAGAACGAGCTTTGCTGTCGCCATGGGATCCGGAAGCCGCGCAATTCTAACGCATGGGGCCTTGGATCGCGGAGGCGACGATCGCGGCCCCGACCCCGTCGTCGATGTTGACGCAGCAGACGTTGGCGGCGCAGGAATTCAGCATCGCGAGCAGCGCCGCAAGGCCGCCGGCCCCCGTCCCGTAGCCCACCGACGTGGGCAGGCCGATCACCGGCGCCCGCACGAGCCCTCCCACCACCGACGCGAGCGCCCCCTCCATTCCCGCCACCGCGATGACGACCCTCGCCTTCCGGAGCCGGTCGACCCGGGCGAGGAGCCGGTGGATCCCGGCCACGCCGACATCGGTCATCAGGTCGGGCCGCTCGCCGAGGAAGCGGCAGGTCTCGAGCGCCTCCCGGGCGGTCGCCTGGTCGGAGGTGCCGGCGGAGACGATCAGGATGCCTTCGCGCCCCCGAGCCCCCCGTGGAATCGCGCAGACGGTGCGCGCGATCGCGTCGTGCTTGGCACCGGGCACCGCCTTGCGGATCGCCCGCGCCTGCGGCAAGGTCACGCGTGTGACGAGCACCCGGCGGCTCCGGCGGAAGATCTCCCGGGCGATTTTGGCCGCCTGGGCGGGGCTCTTCCCCGGCCCGTAGACGATCTCCGGGTGTCCCTGCCGCGCCTCGCGGTCGTGGTCGAGGGTCGCGAAGTCCATCGTCACTCGGAGTAGGGGTCGGCGTCGATCGCCAGCGTGTCGCGCACGCCCGCTTCGAGCAGTTCCGCACCGCGCACGGCGATCATCGCGGCGTTGTCGGTGCAGAGGGGGCGCGGGGGCACGAAGAGGTCGATCCCGGCGGCGCGCGCGCGTTCGGCGGCCAGCTCGCGCACCCGCGTGTTCGCGGCGACGCCGCCGCCGAGCACGAGGCGCGTCCGGCCGAGGCGACGGGCGGCGCGCACCGCCTTGTGGGTCAGCACGTCGGCAATCGCCTCCTGGGCGCTCGCCGCGACGTCGGCGAGGGGGGGCGTCTGCCTGCGCAGCAGGTAGAGCACGGCGGTCTTGAGGCCGCTGAAGCTGAAGTCGTCGCCCTTGTCGTCGAGAAGCGGGCGCGGCAGCGCGAAGGCGGCCGGATCGCCGCCCACCCCGGCCCGCTCGATCGCCGGGCCGCCCGGGTGCGGCAGGCCGAGCAGCGCCGCGACCTTGTCGAAGCACTCCCCTGCGGCGTCGTCGAGGGTCTGGCCGACGCGGCGGTAGCTTCCTCGCTCTTCGACGTCGTAGAGCAGCGTGTGGCCGCCGCTGGCGATCAGCGCGAGGAAGGGGGGCTCGGGGGGAGGGTCGAGCAGGTAGGCGGCCGCCGCGTGCGCCTCGAGGTGGTGGACCGCGACGAGGGGAAGCCCCTTCACGAAGGCGAAGGCCTTCGCGGCGGAGAGGCCGACGAGCAGCGGGCCGATCAGCCCGGGGCGGTTCGTGACCGCGACCGCCTCGGGGGCCCCGCTCGCGAGCACGCGTTCGAGCGCCGGCAGCAGGCGCTCGACGTGCGCCCGGGCCGCGATCTCGGGCACGACGCCGCGGAAGCGCTCATGGAGCGCGTGCTGGCCGTGGACGATATGGGCGAGGATGCGCCGCCTCTCGACCAGCGCGATCGAGGTCTCGTCGCAGGAGGTGTCGATGCCGAGCACGCGCATCAGCGGGCCGTGATGCGCGGCGTGCAGGGGCGGCCGGCCAAGAGCGCGAGCGCGGCCTCGATCTGCGGATCGACGAATTCGACGTGGACCCCCGGCTGGGAGGGGTTCCAGTCGGCGTACTCCTCGTTGGCGAAGATGTCGGCGAGCTTGGCATTCTCCTGCGCGGACATCGGGACGACGAGGTCGGGGAGGATGCCGGCGAGGGGGTCGCTGGCACCCTGCGACAGGCGGCGCTGGTAGTGGTGGCCGGCGGGGGTCTCGTAGATGGCGGTCGTGCGCTTGAAGAGGACGGTGCCATACTCCATCGGCAGCTCCTCGACGGTCTGGACGAGGAACTTGCCGTAGCTGCGCTCGCCGACGACCGGCGCGCGCCGGTGGTCTTGCAGCGCGCCCGCGAGCACCTCGCTCGCGCTCGCCGAGTGGCGGTTGATCAGCACGACGAGGGGCAGGTCGGGGCAGAGCGCCCGCTCCGCCGCGGCCCGGTGGACCTTCGGGTAGTCGGGGCCGCGGCCGACGACCCGGACGATGACCCCCTCCTTCAGGAAGAGGTTGGCGACGCCGACCGCCTGCTCGAGCAGCCCGCCCGCGTTCTCGCGGAGGTCGAGCACGAGCCCCTTGAGGCCGCGCTTGAGGAGCCCCTTCAGCTCGCGGGCGGCGCTGGAGGCGGTTTCGAGGTGAAATCCGCTCAGGCGGAGGTAGCCGAAGCCCGCGGCCTCGTCGAGGAGCCTCGAGCCGAAGACCGAGCCGGTCTCGATGGCGTCGCGAACGACCGCGACCGACCGTTCGGTGCCGTCGGCGCCGAGCAGCCGCAGGCTCATGCCGGTGCCGCGGACCCCCCGGATCGCCTCCTCGAGGGCGCGCGGGTTGTTGTCCGCCGCGAGGTCGGCGAGGCTCTTGCCGTCCACGCCGATGATCCGGTCGCCGATCTTGACCCCCGCCTTGTCGGCGGGCCCCCCGGGCTTGACGCCCGTCACCTCGACTCCCGCCGCGGGCCCGGGAGGGTCGGATCGCATCGTCCGGACCCCGATGCCGTAGTACTGGCCCGAGGAGCGCTCGCGGACCGCGTCCAGCTCCCACGGCGGCACGACCTCGCCATACTCGTCGAAGGCCGAGAGCCAGCCGTTCAGGGCACGGAAGTAGGCCTCGAGTTGCCGCTGGCGATCGCCGAGGCCATAGGCGAACTCGCGGGCCATCGAGTGGCGGAGGTCGCGCCCGAAACTCTCGTCCCACGGGGGCGCGCCACCGAGGCCGGTCCGCTCGACGATGACGAGCCCCAGGTAGCCGAGGAGCACGACGACCAGCGGGATGATCAGGGCGAGGAACTGACGCCGGGTCACGGCGGCGATCCTACCGCAATCGGGGCCGATTGCCCGCCTCCGGTCCGGTCGGGGTTCGCGCGCCCGGTTGCCCTTTGTTCGACAGCGGCATAGGATGGGAGGCCCGAACGGCGGTTTTCTTGAAGGTCACCCGAAGCGAGCACGACGGAATCCCGGTCCTGAAACTCGACGGGGACTTCGATTCTTTCGAGACCGAGGTGGTTCGCGAGGGATTCGAGGCGATCGTGGCGCAGGGCAAGCACCGCGTCATTTTCGACCTCTCCGGCGTGAGCTTCGCGAACTCGACGACCATCGCCTACCTGATCACCGCGCAGAAGCGCGCGGGGGAGATGGGGGGCCGCCTCGTCCTCGCGCGGCCGCGGGACTTCCTGCGCAAGACCCTCTCGACGCTCGGTCTCGATGCCGTCTTCCCGATGGTCGAGACGCTCGATGCCGCCGCCACCGCGCTCAAGTCGCCGTAGCGACGGCCGATGATTCCGGCGGGAAGGGAGCCGGAATGGAGCGGGTGGATCTCCTCGTCCTCGACGACGAGGCGTCCGTGCGGCGGGCGCTGGAGCGGCTTTTCGCCTCCACCCTCGGCCTCGCCGTGGCGACCGTCGGCGACCCGCGCGAGGCGATCGCCCTGCTCGAGGCCGCCCCCCCGAAGGTGCTGCTGACCGACTACCGGATGCCCGGCATGGACGGCGTGCAGGTGCTGCGGGAGGCGCGGCGCCTCGCCCCCGAGACGGTGCGGATCCTGATGACCGGCATGGCCGAACGCGGCGAAGTCATCGACGCGATCAACGGGGGGAAGATCTTCCGCTTCGTCGAGAAGCCGTGGGACGAGGAGTCGCTGCTCGCGATCGCCGCCGAGGCGATCGAGTCGCACGACCACGCCCGGAGCGGCCGGCTCGCGCAGCAGGAGCGCGAGGCGCTGCGCCGCGCCGTGGACATGGCCGGCAGCATCCAGCGGTCGATGCTGCCCGACCTCTCCCCGCGCCTGCGCGCCGCCGAGGCGGCCTGCCACTTCGCGCCGTGCGAGTACGCCTCCGGCGACTACGTCGACATCTTCGACGCGGGCCCCGGCCGCACGGCGCTCGTGCTCGGCGACGTCTCGGGCCACGGCATCGGGGCTGCGCTCTTCGTGTCGAGCGCCCGCGCGCTGCTGCGCTCCGGCCTGTCGGAGGGCGAACCGCTCGCCCGCGTCGTCGCGCGCACGAACCGCTTCCTCTGCCGCGACATGCAGAACGGGCGCTTCCTGACGCTCTTCGCCGGCCTTCACGACGCCGCCCGCGGGACGCTCGAGTTCGTCAACGCGGGCCAGACGCCGCCGCTGCTGCTCCAGCACGGCACCGTCTCGATGCTGCCGCGCACCGGCCTGCCGCTCGGCGTGCTCGAAGAGGCCGACTACGCGCGCTCGGGGGAGATCCCCCTCGAACCCGGCGCCACGCTGCTCGCCTGCACCGACGGCGTCACCGAGGCCCGGGATGCGACGCAGGAACTCTTCGGTCTCGACCGCCTCTCCGCGCTGCTCGCGCAGCACGGCTCGCTGCCGCCGGCGCAACTCGTCGAGCGCGTCCGCGCGGCGACGCTCGCCTACTCCGCCGGCGCCGCCGACGACGACCTCACGATCCTCGCCTACCGCCCAACCGGCGCGTTCGCGCCGGTTGGGCGCTAAGGGCGCGAGTCCTGCGAGGAGCGCAGGCAGAGGAGGGCGAGGGCGGTGGCCCGGATGTGGTCATGCAGCGTGGGCGCCTCTCCCTCCGACCAGGAGCCGTCCGCCTGCTGCGCGGGCAGGCGCGCAACGCGACAGCGGCCCACGCCTGCGCCAGTGGAGCGGACCACCCGCTCTCCTCCCGGGAAGCGAACAGCCGCTCGCGGGCATGGTCCCGCGCGTCCAGCGTTCGATCGGTCGCGTGGAGCATGTGGACTGCGAGGAGGGAGATCGATCCGCTCATCGATGCCCAGCTCCGAGAGCGTGACCTCCATCGCCCTCCCGTCCTCGTAGTCCTCCCACCCCTTGCTGAGCTCCCTGATCTTCCGAAGCAGCTCCTCCCGGTCAGCGTCCGAGCGCGTGCCGGATCCGCCCTCCCCCTGCGGAGGAACCTCGCACAACGCGCCTGCGGCAAGCACAAGGAGCACAACAACAAACCGACCACTCATCGAGACACCTCCGAGGCGCAGGTCCAGTCTACCGCGCCCCTCGCGCGAGGGGAGGAGGCGATCCGGCGATCCATGCGTGCGGACTCCCTCAGCCGCCAGGCTTGATCGGCTGCTCCTCGATCGTGACCCAGGCCCACGCCTTGCCGTCGAAGCGGAACCGCAGGTAGACGACAGGAGGCCTCCTGTCCCTGTGGAATCCGATCAGGATGCCGTCGGGCTCCGCAGTCAGAGTCATCCGCGCCAACGATCCGCGTCGCTCCGAACCCACCTCCAGTTTCGGAAGTTCCGCGAACGGCTTGGATCGTTCCGGCCACTTGGGGCGGTCTGCGTATTCGAATTCGGCAGGGTAGGGCACCGAGCCCTTGTCCGGATCGACCTCTGAGAGACGGACGATCCACCACATTTGTGGGCTCTTCTCCAACCAGACGACGTAGAAGCGCTTGCGTTCGGGATGCCAAGTTGCGGCGCAGGCCCACTCCGGCCACGGCGTACCCCATGTGGAAATGTGGGCGTACTCCGCCCACAGCACCCGGCCTCCGATCGGATTGCTGGATTCGGAATCCACCAGAGCGAAAATCCGGTTCGGAGGCAGATTGAGTCCGAGGTCGTCCGGCCTGAAGGGCCCAGGCGGTGGCAGCGGGACCGTCCGGCGCACCAAGATGAGCTGCCGCGAGCCCTCGACTGAGGGATGGAGGAGCCTCCCCAACACGGCAGGGCGCGTTGCGGCGGGATCCGGCTCACCGCCAACAGGCTCTTCGGCTCGCGACGCCCATGGGCCGAGTAGCGCGATCACCATTCCGAGCGTCGCAAGCCTGCGTCCCCCGAATGAGGTGGCGTTTCCCGTATGATTCACGCAACACCATAACATCGCAGACACTCCTATTGTTCCCGGGGCACGTGTGCGTAGGTGAGATTCAGTTCGCCTTTCTTGTCCTTGCTTACCTTCCAGTTGTCGCCGTCTTCCTCAGCCTGGTAGCCGACACCCGCAACGGCGGCATCCTCGTGGTCCACTTCCGCAGCGAAGTCCCCCAAACCGTAGGATGGGTCGTAGTACTTTCCCGCGTATTTGACGATCCGATGCAACGTGAAGTTGTTTCGCGGCAGCGTGTTGCCTTGGCCGACCAGAGTGACGTCGTCCCACACGTCCCCGTAGTCGCTACCCGGCTCGGTACGCATGAGGAAGTGGAACCCGTTGCTCATGAGCTCCTTGAGCATCCCGGTGCTCACCTTTGGGTTTCCTGCCACCAGCGTCGAGTCGATGACCATGTCCGGCCCCGTCGCGATGACCGGACGGTGGGGCGCCCCCTTGTCCCTGTCGATCAGCTTGACGTCCAAGGCGTCCGCCGTCGTGTTGCAGATGCCGTTGCGCCCCGTGTCGATCAGCTTGGTTGCTGGGATGTAGGCGTCGTCCTGCGGCGGCGGCTTCGTCTCGCCGATGACATTCCCCTGATCGTCCTTGCTGTCGATCTGGCCGTTGGGGCCAGGCAGGATGGCAGGAACGTTGGGCCATCCGTCGTTCATGTTGATCGTGTCGGCCAAGGTCACGAGGCGATCGTGCGCGTGGACCTGCGTCTTGCGGATGCCGTCGGGCCCGAGCGTGATGTGGTCGCAGAACTTCCACTTCTCGACGAGGAAGTGAGTCGCCGGCGCCTGCGGTTCCAGCACCCACACCTCCGACCCCGCAACCCCCATCGCATCGAGCGTCTCGTGAAGCAGCCTCGCCCAAGCGGTACACCTTCCGCTGGCCTCTCCCCCCTCGAGATCTGCTCCTGTCCTTCCGAGAATGTCCTCCATGTCATCCCAGTCCTTCTCGAAGTGAGGCGCCTTCCAATACACCATGTTCACGCCGTCAGGTTCGTTGTCCCCGTCGATTCCCTTGCGCTTCACACCGCCCGTTCCCTTGAATTCGTTGTTCCAAATGGCGGCGAACGCGGTGGCTGCGGAGTTTGAGCCCGCCGCGGAGCGACAGCCGACATCGAGGAGGGTCTCGAAGAGCTTGTCGTTGGGGCGAGCCTGCCCTCCCGCGCCGGGGGGGTTTGTCAAGTCGGGCGCCGCAAGAGTCACGTAGGCGCGGTTGTCGCTCATGCCGACCTCCGTCCACGTCGTCCCCTTGTCGAAGGAGACGAGCCACATGATCTTCAGGTCCAGTTTCTGCACCTCGTCCTTGAACGCCTTGTCGGCGGCCGTCATCGGGTAGGTCGCCTCGACGCCAGCTTCCCCGACGTTGGCCAACCTCGACGGGAACTTCATGCCGTCGGGCGCTTCGCCCCTGATGCGCACCTCCGACCCCTCCGGAAACCCGGATGCCAGCCGCACGACCGCCTCGGCCTCGGGCGCGGTGTCCCGTACGTAGCAAACAGGGAAGCGCCGATCGGCCCCGCCCGCGTTGTTGTCGGACGCCCTGTCTGACGCGTCGCCGTCGAGCGGGTCGGAATTGTCTTGCCAGTGAGGGGCCGCGTAGTCCCCCGCGTCGCTGTCGCGCCGCACGACTTCGAGAGGTCCCCCGAAGCTCACCTGGCGCAGCTTCGGGTCAACGGCCAGGCACGCGCAGAGGTCGAAGGCGAGGATGTTCTGCCCGCTTACCAACTTGACTTGCAGCTTGAATTGACCCGGCGCGACCCCTTGCATGGAGTAGGGCAGGTCGAATGGGCTGTCGATCGCGCCCCGCGGGATCTCGTGCGTCGTAGTCGTTCCCTCGATGACGATCGCACCCGATTCGTCCCGGATCTTCAGGAGATTCGCGGTGTCGACGCTGAGCTCCGCCTTGACCGCACTATCGAAGTGCGCGATCTGCGGGTGACCGAGGACTTGCAACGGGAAGAGCGACGGACCGGCGTCATTGTCAACCACGACAGTCGCCCGCCATTCCTCCTCGACCTCGTCGTCGCCGAGGGAGACCGTGCCGTCGTTGTCGCTATCGACGTTGATCCCCCACGTGCTCAGCGAGACCTTCACTTCGTCGAGCGCGACGCGGATCCACGGCGCGGCGGGATCTTCACGGCAGACCACGAAGAAGCCCAGCTTGAAGTCGCCGTCCTGCACGCGGCCGTTGCTGCCCAGCCAGACGTCAATCCGCGTCGCCTCGCCCGCCGAAGGGCAGTCGAGCACCCACGCCATGCCGGAACCCGGGTTGGAGGGATCCGTTGGCGCCAGCGCGACCGCCTCGAGGCGACGGTCGTCCTTCCAGAGAAACCAGCCCAGCGCAGGGTGGGGCTGGCCTGTGGCCTGGTTGATGTCGGTGGGATGGATCCAGACCTTGGCACCCCCGTAGCCCTCGCCCACCGGTGGACTCGACAGGTAGATCCTGAATTGACGGAGGTTGCTGTCCGGTTCGGCTGCGCCTGCGGTCCCGCCAGAGGGATTGTAGTTCACGACAACCCCGGCACCGCCGGTGGCGCCCTCCTCGAGCGCCTCATCCCTGTCGTCGCTGTCGATGATTCCGTTGTTGTTCGCATCCGCAAGGACGTTGATGTAGTGCTGGACGACCGACCGCGTCGTGCCCGCCGCGTTCGGCTCGGCGGGCTCATGATCGAAGTCACCGGGACCCGGGTTCTGGCGGATGGCACCCACGTACCCGCGCACTTCCATGATCACCGAGGCGGGCGTCGCCGTCTCGGTCCAGTCCTCGCGCGTGTCGCGGGGCCACTGTGCGCGGATCCACTGCTCCCACTCGCCCGTCACCGTATCCAACTCCAGACGCCGATTGACCGCCGAGAGCATGACCTCGTCCTCGAAGTAGGCCTGCGTGAAGCGAGTCTCCGCTGCGTCCAATGCCAGCACAACGTCGAACCACGATGGATCCGCACTGCGCTGGCCTTCGCGCACCGCAGCACCGAGCGCGAGCGTCACTCTGTCGGGAGTTGTGACTTGGAGCTGATGCTTGAGCGCATACGCGTTTCGGCGCACCCAGCGGTCCTTCAGGATCGTCCAGTCCTCCGGCTCGCGATACTTGCACTCGAAGCGCTCAAGCTCGAGGACGGTACCGCGCTCGCCGGAGACCATGACCCCCTCGTGGGGGCCTTGGGGGCTGCCCCACGCGCTCCAGACCCAGCTCGGGTTGGGAACCTGCAGCTCCAGCTCGATGTCGGCGTATTGGCTGCTCGTCGAAAGGCCTGCCCACGGAATCCGCAACATCCATCGCATCCCCTCGCCCAAGGGCGTGAAATGCGCTTGGTCCACCATCTTCAGGCGCTTCAGGACCGCAGGCTGCGACGGGGGGTTCGGCGGCGTAGGAAGCACGTTGGAAGGCCACGCCCATTGCCCGTCCATGCCGGGCGACGGGCTGGGAGGGGTGAAACCACAGTTGACGTCGTAGGTCTGCAGCGGGGGCCCGCCAGGCTTGGCGCTCCCCGCCCCGGTGTTCGTAAGATGGAGTCGGATCGGCACGGCGCCGACGAGACTTTCGCGCGGACCCCACACGGAGATGCGCAGCACCTGGTCGGTGCGCATGCCCGTCCCATAGGAATTCGAGAGCATGTTCTGCTGTTCGTCCTCAAGCGGCAGGAGCGTCATTTCCGGACGCCACCTCCCTGTGCGGTATCCGCCCTCGCCGAGGACCGAGCCGCTCCAAGCGGTGCCCTGCGGCACGAGGTGGTAGCGGTCGTCGAACCCCTTCAGGTCTTCGGCGATGGGCTCGGCGACGTTGTTCATCGAGTAGGGCCCCCCGAGCTCCATGAACTCCGTCTCCTGCGCCGACCCGTACCGCACGTCAAGCCCGAGTTTCGTGGCCGGGGCGTCATCCGGCATCAGGTCGATGTCGTAGAAGCGGTAGAAGACGTTGGAGTGGAACGCGCCATTCACGAAGAGGCGCACCTGCAGCCAGCCCGGCCCGGTGCCCTTGATCGACGCGTACGAGAATCCGTTTACCTTGGCGGGGCTGACCGCACCGATCAGGGCCGCGCCCGCCATGTTGTCGAGCGCCTCGGGCGGCACTCCGTACGGGTAGTTCGGACCGTTGCGCGCCGGCATGGGGTCGGGGCGGGGATCCGGGAGCTTGCCGGTCACGATCACGAACGACGCTCCGCCCGGTCCCGTGTTCGGGACCCGCATCAGGTAGGACCCTCCGAACGGAAGTGCGCCCCGCTGCGCGGTTCCGAGGGGCGTGAGGTCGGGAGGTTCCTGGGCGTTCACATGGCTCACCGCGAGAGCCACCGCTACCACGAGCGCGAGGACGACATGTTGACGCATTCGTAGCCCCTCCTGTTCATCACCCACCACGGCCGCTCCGCGCCCCCTCCAACGCGGGACGCAGGACGGCGCGGATGTCCGGATCCGCTCCGTTGAGAAGACGACCCGCGCACCCGATCCATGTCTCGCGGCTGCCGGGTTCGGACTCGGCTTGGAGCCCTTCGGCGATCAGCGCGGCGAGCCTCCGCTTCTGGTCATTCGTACCGTCCCGGATGACGCTGCCCATCGCAATTTCAAGCAGCACGAGATCGCGACGCATCGGTCGCGTCGAGAACTTCAGATTGACCGTCGCCCGCTCGCGAATCAGCGCGAGCAGCACGTCACGGGTCGCCTCGTCGCCGATCCGGGCGGCCAACCGCACCGCCTCGATCCCGCCGCGGTAGCCCGGTCGAGGCTCGATCGCGCGCTTCAGGACGGCCTCCAGTGCACGTCGCAGCTCGAACATCAGCGCGGTGTAGGGCGGCGACTCGCCGAGCTCGGGGATGGAACCGAGCAGATCGAGGAGCACATTGCCCAAGCCCGCCCAAGCACCTTCATCCAACTCGATCCCGAAAGCTTTGATGCGCCGGATCTCCACCTCAAGGACTGCCTTGGCGAGCTCGCCGGCGGGGCCTGCAACAAAGTTGCGCTGCTCCTCCGGTGTCTGCCCGCAGTCCGCCCGCAGGCGCTTCACCATCGCGGTCGCCGCGTGCGAGTACTCCGATAACGGTCTCGGTGCGTCGGCGATCCGGCGTCGCAGCGAGATCAGGTCCGCGGCATTCGTCGGATCGGGACGCCGGCGGACATTCACGAGCAGAGCCCGCTCCTCCCTCGGAGTGATGCGGGCCGACCCCTCGCAGAGATCGCGCACCCTGCGAGGGGATACCCTTCCGAGCAGTTCCCACTCAAGTGGCGTCCCGGCAAACCCCTCCGGCGGACGAAACCGCGTCAAGTCGGCGCCGTCCATCGGGACCATCTCGCCGCCGAACGACACCCTCCCCTCCGACACGACCGCTCGCCCTGTCAGCCGCACGTAGTCGTGCGTTGTGGCGGGCGCGCGGGCAAGTGACCTCACCGCTTCACCGATCTCGTCTTCCTCGACGTACGCCTCTCCTGAGAGGCTGTGTGCCGCGTAGCGGGCCTGCCGATAGAACGCCGCACGGGGTCGCACCTCATCGAGCGCCGACACGTTCAGGAAGAGGTCGATGACGAGAAACATGCACCCGCCCCATACGACCAACAACACCAGAAGCGTCGCCCGCGCACGCGGGGGGCTCTCAACGCCAACCCTCCTCTTTGCCATTAGGTACTGACTCTCCCACTCCAACTCGACGCGCTCAAGCTGAATCCTCCTTCACGGTCGCGCCCCCCCGCTGCCCTTCAGGACCCATAGCCCGCAAGTCGGGCGACGGACCCCCCGCACCATCGTCTTCTCCGGGGGGGACTCCGCGGCGCTACGCGCCGCTCCGCCCCCCCGAACCCCCCCACCTCTCCCTTAGTGAAGAAACGCGGCGCCTCGCCGCGCTTCTTCAGAAGTCTCCGCGCCCGAACTCGTAGCTCGGCCGCGCGGCGACGTTGCAGACGAGCGCCAGGCAGACCAGCGAGACGAGCATGCTCGAGCCGCCGTAGGAGATGAGCGGCAGCGTCATGCCGGTGATCGGCAGCACGCCGGCGGTCATCGCGATGTTGATGAGCCCCTGGAAGGCGAAGAGGCAGAAGATGCCGATGCAGAGCAGCCGCGCCGCCGGGTCGCGATGGCGGAGCGCGACGAGCAGGATCGCGGAGAGCAGCGCGGCATAGAGCACGATCAGCAGCAGCGCGCCGAGGAATCCGCTCTCGCCCGCTACGACGGCGAAGATGAAATCGGTCTGCCGCTCCGGCAGGCGGAAGAGCGCCTCGTTGCGGCCGTCCGCGGTGCGCGGCCCCGCCCAGCCGCCGAGGCCGAGCGCCTGCTTGCTGTGCTCGATCTGGTAGTTGTCGCCCTGGTCGAGGAGCTTCCGCTCGCCGTCGGCCGCGGAGGAGGGGGCGAGTTGCGCGAGGAAGCCGTCGATGCGCGCCTTCTGGTACTCCCGGAGCCCCCACCGGTAGACCGGGTAGATGCCGACGGCGCCGAGCAGCACGATCAGCAGCAGGTGGCGGAGGCGGGCACCGGCAGCGAAGAGCATGCCGAAGAGGATCGGCACGCAGAGCAGCGCGGTGCCGAGGTCGGGCTGCTTCAGGATCAGCGCCATCGGCAGCAGCGTCAGCAGGAAGGGTGCGCCGAGGCCGCGGAAGGTCTTGTAGCTCGACCGGAAGCGGATGTAGCGGGCGAGCGTGACGATCAGCGTCAGCTTCATGCACTCGCTCGGTTGCAGGTTGAATCCGAGGAGGCTCAGCCAGCGGTGGCTGTTGTTGCGGGCGGTCGTGGCGACGAGCACGACGCAGAGCAGCAGGAGGTTGAGCGCATAGAAGAGATAGGCCCGGGAGAGCAGCGCCTTGTAGGGGATCAGCGCGACGACGAACCCGGCGACGAGACCCAGCGCGATGCCCCGGAGCTGGAGCAGGTGCCACCCGTCGCGCAGCACGCCGCCGACCGGGACGACGAGCGTCGAGAGGTGCCAGAGGCCCATCGCCACGAGCAGCAGCGCCGGGGCGAGGACCGGCAGGTGGAACGCGTGGCGCGCCGCGCGGGAAGAGAGGACCCCCACCGCGCTACCCCTGCGACTCCCCGTAGAACTGCTGGAGGAAGCGCGCGATGCGGGGTCCGCACTCGTCGCCGCCCCCCTCGGTCGTATCGAGGATCACCATCGCGAAGGCGATCGGCGGGCGGCCCTGCTGCGCGGGCAGGAAGCCCGCCATCCAGGAGTTGTAGATGATCCTGTCCGTGCGCTTCTGCGCGGTCCCGGTCTTGCACGCGATTCCCCAGCGCGAGAGGCCGAAGCGCGCCGCCGTGCCCCCCGGGCGCGCGACATCCCGCAGGCCCTCCCGGATGGGCTCGAGCAGGGCCGCCGGAAGACCGACCTCCTCGGTCCGCGGCGCGGTCGGCCGGTGTCCCGCCCGCGCGACGACGTGCAGCGCCGGCAGCCGGCCGGTGGCGAGACCCGCGTAGGCGCGCGCGACCTGCGCCGGCGTCAGCAGCATCCGGCCCTGCCCGATCGCCGCGCCGATCAGGTCGGCGGTACGCGCGCCGTCGAACGCGAAGCTGAGGCGCTCGATCCTGCGGTGCGCCTCCATCTCGAGGCCGGTGGCGCGGCCGAGGCCGAAGGCGCGCCCCACCTCGAGGAAGCGCGGGTAGCCCTGGCGGTCGAGCATCTCGGCGAGCAGCGTCTCGAAGTAGATGTTGCAGGACTGCGCGATCGCATCGTGGAGGTTCATGTCGCCGTGCGACGTGTGACAGCGCAGGCGGTCGGGGATCACGCGACCCCGGTAGACGAGGTTGCGCGCGCAGTGGATCACGCGGGAGGGCTCGGCGAACCCCGCCGCGAGGGCGGCGACCGCGGTGAAGGGCTTCACGATGGAGCCGGGCACGAGCAGGCTCGCGAAGGAGCGGTCGAAGAGCGGCGACTCGTCGCGGTTCTTCGTGTCCGCCGGCCACGCGCGCAGCGTGTCGGCGTATCGCTCCGGGTCGTAGGAGGGGGCCGACGCGAGCGCCAGCACGGCGCCGGTTTCCGCGTGGACGACGACGAGGGCCCCCTGCCCCCCCCCGATCGCCGCCATCGCGAGGCGCTGGTCGTCGCTGTCGATCGTCAGATGCACGTCGACGCCCGCCACCGGCTCGACAAGGCGCACGACCTCCTCCGAATCGTCGCGCGCATGCCAGACGTAGCCCGGCTCGCCGCGCAGCAGCGGATCGAGGAAGCCCTCGAGGCGGCTGCCCCGCCCCCCTCCGTCCGGGGGGCGCCCGAGCAGGTGCGCGAACTCCGCGCCGCCGGGGAAGCGGCGCCGGCTCGACTCGACGATCGAGAGCGCCGGGTTGCGGTCGCGATGCAACTCCACCTCCCGCGCCGCCTCGTAGGGCACGTCGTGCATCAGCGTGACGGGGCGCCAGCCGTAGTCGCGGCCCAGGAACTCGCGATAGGCGCTCCGCTTGCCGCCCTCGAGGTCGCCCAGCGCGTGGAGCACCCTCTCCTCGAGGCGGTCGGCGCGCTCCTCGATGCGCTGCAGCAGGTCGTGCGGCGCAAGTCCGAGAAGCCTCGCGATGGGGCGGAGGTCGCGGCCGTCCTCGATCATGACCCGCCTTCGACAGCGGGTGCAGCGCCGCTTCGACTCCGCGGTGTCGAGCCGGTAGAAGACCTCGCGGCCGCAGGTGCCGCACCGGTGCAGCCGCGCGAGCCACGCCGCGCTCTTCAGCACGAGATCGAAGCACTCGCCATCCTCCGCGAGCGCCCGCCCGCGCGCGTCGCGGATGACGCCGCGCGGCACCGTCAGGACCCGGTCGGGGCGCCGGGAGGCGCACGCGCGCGCCTGCCACCGCTCCGCATCGGCGATCTGGATCGTGAAGAGGCGGCCGAGCACGGGGACCATCCCGAGGACGAAGATCGCGCCGAGCACGGAGAGTCGCCGCGGATAGTCGAGGTTCATGCGGCGAACTCGTAGTAGGCGCGCCCGCCCAGCGCGCGGCGGAAGAGGCGGCTCCTCTCCCAGAGGCCGTAGACGAAGGGGGCCACGAGCGCGCTGCCGACGGCGCGGGCGGCGGCGGCAGCGGCCCCCGCGGACGGGGCCCCCGCGGACGAGAGCAGCGCCACGAGCGCGCCGAGCGCGACGGTGCAGAGGGCGCAGACCAGCGTCGCCACCGCGTAGCTCGCCGCGGCGTCGGGGGGCAGGAAGCGCCGCATCCTCCAGGCGAGGTAGGCCGCGGCGCCGTAGAGGAAGGCGAAGTGGCCCAGCGGGCAGGAGGAGAGGCAGTCGGCGAAGACGCCCTGCATGACGGCGAACCAGAGTTGGCCGGTGTGACGGGCGTGGAAGCCGACATAGAGCGCGGTCAGCAGCGGCAAGTCGGGCAGCAGGCGCCCCGCCCACGAGAACGGAGGCAGGAAGAGGCGGACCGCGTTGTCGACGGCGACGGCGAGGAAGAGCGCGACGTAGGCCATCAGCGCCGTCGCAAGACCTCGACCTGCGCGAGGCGCACGAGGCTCGCCGCGGGAACGAGTCGTACGAGCCTCGCCCCCGCATGGCCCGCGTCGTCGCTCACCTCGAGCCTGCCCACGAGCAGTCCGGGCGGCACGAGCTTGTGGTAGGAACTCGTGAAGACGGGCAGTCCCCCCGTCAGATCGCGCACGCCGCGCAGGAGCCGGAGCGCCATCGTCCGTTCGCCGGTCCCGATCGCGATGGCGGGCAGCGGGCCCGCCTCGGTCTCGATCTCGACCTCGATCCGGAAGTTCGGGTCGTCGACGCGGGTCACGAACGCGCCGTTCTGGTGGATCGCGCGGACGAGCCCCAGCAGCGCGGTGCCGGTCACGACGGGCAGCCCCGGCTCCAGCCCCTCCGCGCGACCGACATCGATCTCGAACGAGCGGCGAAAGGGGTCGGCGTCGACGGTCACGACCGAGGCCGGGCGCGCGAGCGGCGCCGCGTCCCACCGGAGCGCCTCGAAGTACCCTTGCAGCCGGCGCGTGTTCTCGAGCTCCTCGCGCAGGCGCGTGTTCTCGCGCCGCGCGCTTTCGAGTTCGCTTCGCAGCCGCACGAGATCGACCTGCTCCTCCGCCGCCGAGCGCGCCGCCTGCGCGAGCAGCGGACGGAAGATGCCCGCGCGATAGACGTCCGCGACGACCTCCTCGCCGGGGAAGTCGGCCGTCTTCAGGATGGCCACGGTGAAGAGCACCGCGAGCAGCAGCAGGTATCGGTCGATTCGGCGAAGGCGCATGCCGCACCCTCCCGCCTCTCGGCAGGCGGTCCTTTCCCCACGAATTCTAGCGGGTCAATCGCTGTTCCACAACCACCCCTGGTGGTTTAGGGCGGAGTGCCGTGGCCAGCCCGCGGCGGTGGCGAACCGGGGGGGCAGGCGGGGGACCCTCCCCCGACCGCCTCGACGCGCCGACATCCCCTCGCACGCCGCTCGCGGTCGCATGCAGGCTCGGCCGCGCAACCCTCGCCCGATGCCACGGCGCCGCCTCCGCGACAGCCGCCGACCTCCGCCGCCGTCGAGCCAGGAGCGGGCGGCGACAAGCCTTGCGGGGAGCGACGGATACCCGCGTCGGCGGGGAGGTGCGGCGAGCCGTCGCGACGCAGTCCCGGCGCAGCCGCAGCCGGTCCCTCGAGGCGGGGCGTGGCGACGGGCCCTTAGTACTCCTCGGCCTGCTCGAGGATCGACCGCACCTCGTTCAGGTTGTCGAGGAAGACGCCGGTGCCGCGGGCGACGCAGGTGAGCGGCTCCTCGGCGATGTGGCAGGTGAGGCCGACCGCCTGCGAGATCGCGTGGCCGATCCCGCGCAGCAGCGCGCCGCCCCCGGCCAGCGTGATGCCGGCCTCGATCAGGTCGCCCGCGAGTTCCGGCGGGCAGGTCTCGAGCGTCTCCTTGACCGACTGCACGATCCCGGAGACCGGCTCGCTGAGCGCCTGCCGGATCTCCTCGCTCGTCACGGTGACCTTGCGCGGCAACCCCTTCTTCGCGTCGAGGCCGCGCACCTCCATCGTCACCTCCTTCTTGAGAGGGAAGGCGCTGCCGATCGCCATCTTCACGCGCTCGGCGGTCTGCTCGCCGATCTGGAGGTCGTAGGCGTTGCGCATGTGCAACACGATGGCCATGTCCATCTCGTCGCCGGCGATGCGGATCGACTTCGACTGCACAATGCCGCCGAGCGAGAGGATCGCGACCTCCGTCGTGCCGCCGCCGATGTCGACGATCATGCTGCCGCGCGGCTCCGCGAAGGGCAGGCCGGCGCCGATCGCCGCCGCCATCGGCTCCTCCATCAGGTAGACGCGCCGCGCGCCGGCCCGCTCGGCCGAATTGATCACCGCCCGCTTCTCGACGGGCGTGATTCCGCTCGGCACCGCGATCACGACGCGCGGGCTCACCGCCCAGGTGCGGCCGTGGACCTTGTAGATGAAGTACTTCAGCATCGCCTCGGTGATCTCGAAGTCGGCGATCACGCCGTCCTTCATCGGGCGGATCGCGACGATGTTCCCGGGCGTCTTGCCGAGCATCTCCTTCGCGGTCGCGCCGACGGCGCGGCCGTTCAACAGCACCTCGGTCGTCCCCTTGCGCACCGCGACGACGGAAGGCTCGTTCAGCACGATGCCGCGCCCGCGGACGCAGACCAGCGTGTTCGCCGTGCCGAGGTCGATCCCCATGTCGACGGAGAACTTGCCGAGGATCCAGTCGAGGCCGCGCACCCGGCGGATTCTACCCGGCCCCACCCCTCGCCGCGCCGTTCGCGCAGGCGGACGTCGAAGGAGTCGTCGGCGCGGGGGGAGGATGGCAACGCGGCAGCGGGGTCCGATGCGGAGGAGGTCGATCGCTTCCGGATGCGGAGCTCGCCGCCGTCGATCCGTCGGCGGCGACCATCGCGGCGTAGGGCGGAGCGCAAGCCGGCATTGCATTCGGCCGACGGATCCGCGGGCCTCCCCCGATGCCCGGCGCGCCCCGTCGACGCCCCCAGGCGATCGACCTCTCCCCCTCCAAACGAAAAAACGACCGGGCCGGCTCGATGGCCGGCCCGGTCGCTGAACTCGGGTCTCTGGAGTCTAGAGCAACCCGATGCCGTATCCCTTCATCTTCGCCTGGATGAAGAAGAAGCCGGCCAGCAGGATGAGGGTCGTGATGTAGATCAGCGCCATCGAGACCTTGTCGGCCTCCGGTGTCGCATCGAGGTCCTGGATTTCGAGGTATTCGTCCTTCGCCATGGCTTCCGTTCCTTTCGACTACCGGACGCTCGAGGGCTCGGCCGTGTCGCCGGCCTGCGGGGCGGCCCCGGGGCCGGTGAAGCGGTCGTCGAACTCGCCGACCGCCTGGTCGGCGTAGACCTTCGTCACCTTCATCTGGCCGACGAAGGTCGAACCGCGGCGGATGCTGTAGACGTCGCCGATCGCGACCTTGTCCTTCGAGCCGACGGAGATCACGACGAGGTTTCCGCGCACGCTCATCACGCGGCCGCCCGACCCCTGCCCGCCGACCATGTCGCCATAGCGCTCGCGGTACTTGTCGACCCAGAACTTCGTGTTCCGGAGGTCCTTCTCCATGTCGCCCTTCTCGGCGGTGAGCGACTGGATCGTGTCGTTCAGGTCCGCGATCGTGCTGTCGGCGCTCGCGCGGGCGCGGGCCTCCTCCTCCCACTTCTTCTGGAAGTTCATCTTGTCGCTCGCCGCGGCCTTCGCCTCGGCGGAGAGCTTCTCGCGCGAAGCGCGATCCGCCTCGATGATGTCGCGCATCGAGGAGACCTCCTTCGAGAGAGTCTCGACCGAGCTGTTCAACTGCTCGTTCATGCTCTTCAGGTTGGCGCTCTCGCGGCGCACGCCCTCCAGCGTGCTCTCGGCGCTGTTCTTCGCGGCAAGGGCTTCCGACGCCTTCAGCGTCTGATCCGCCGCATCCTTGCGGAGGCGGGTGATGTCGCCCTCCTTCTCGATCCGGTAGCTGTCGAAGTCCTTGGTCGCCCGCTCCAAGGCCTTCTTGTAGTCGTCCTGCGCCCCGAGCAGCGCTGCGGCGGCGCCGAAAACGGCGACAGCCAAGATGAGATTCACCACGACGAAGATCTTCGCCATGCTCGACATGGAGGGACTCCCTTCCTGCGTCTCTTCTGATCGTCTCTTCGGATCGATCTGGTTCTTTGCCGAACGAATCCCGCGCGCGCCCCCACCGATGGAAGGTGCCACCCGCCGGACAGGGCGACATAACAGCAAAACACCCCGCGGGAGTCAAGACGGTCCCCAAGACTCCTCCGCGCTTCCCGCGCCTCCCCCCCCGGGCCCCCCCCATCCTCCCCGGAGGAGCCGGACGAGCCCGAGAGTCGCCGCGACCCCCGCGAGCAGCAGCGGCAGGACCAGGTAGCCCCCCCTCAGGTAGAGCGGAAGGGGCCACGGGCGCGGGATCCGGACGGCGAGGAACCCCTCGGCCGGCACGGGCTCGATGGTCGCCGAAACGCGCCCGTCGGGCTCGACGAGGCAGCTCTGTCCGACATTCGCGCAGCTCACGAAGGGCATCCGGGTTTCGACGGCGCGAAAGACCCAGCTCGCGATCGCCTGCCTCGGCTCGAAGGGTCCGAACCAGCCGTTGTTCATCAGATGGAGGATCAGGTCGGCCTCCCCCACGCTCATCACCTCGCGGGCGAGGTCGGGATAGAGCCCCTCGAAACAGATCAGCGGCGCGCAGCGGAGCCCCGGCCCGGCATCGAGCAGCACGAACCCCTCCCCCGCCTCGAGATCGCAACTCTCGGGGTACCGGAGCCAGCGGATCATCAGGTCCATCACGCGGTCGCACCAACGCTCCGGCAGCAGGCGACGGAGCAGGAACTCCTCGCCCACGGGGACGAGGCGCTGCTTCCGGTAGATGCCCGCGATGTGCCCCTCCGCGTCGGCGAGCAGCAGCGCGTTGTAGCCGCGCAGCCGCAGCGCCTTCTCCCGCGTCGTGAAGGAGTTGATCCCGTAGAGCACGGGGCGGCGGAACTCGTGCGCGAGCAGGCGCAGCGTGCTCTCGAACTCGTACGGATCCTCCGGATCGCCCTCGACGTAGGGGTAGGGGAACATCGTCTCCGGCCAGACGATCAGCTGGCAGCCGGGATGCGCCGCGAGCCCCTCCAGGGTCAGTCCGTAGAGCTTGTCGAGCAGGACTTCGAGCGTGAGTTCCTCGCTCATCTTGACCGAGTGGCTGAAGTTGGTCTGGACGAGCAGCACCTCCTCGCGCTTCCCCTCCCCGGGCCCCACCCGGAACGTGCCGTAGGCGAGAGTGGCGAGGAGCAGCAGCGCGGCGACTCCCCCCTCCCTCCAGCGGCGCTCGCGAAGAACCCGCAGCGCCGCGGCCTGCGCGAACGCGATCAGGAACGAGATCCCGGCCGCTCCGACGACATCCGCCGCCTGGATCAGCGTGTGGAACTCGTACTGCGTGTGCGAGAGGTAGAGCCACGGGAAGCCGCCGAAGAGCCGCGCGTGCCCCCACTCGAAGAGGATCCAGCCGATCGCGACGCGCAGCGCATACGGCAGGAAGCGCGCGAGGCGGAGCGTGCCCTCGAAGAGCAGCGCGAAGAGCGCCGCCGAGAAGACCGAGACCGCGAACCACGCGAGGAAGTGGATCCAGCCGAGCCAGAAGAAGCCCACATGGGCGCGGAGGAATCCGTAGAGAAGCGCCGCGCGCCAGGGGTGGGCGCCATCCGGGCACTCCCTTGCAAGCAGGTAGGGCACGAGCAGGACCCAACCGAGCACCCCCCAGTCGATGTCGGGAAAGGCGAGCACCTGCGCGACGATGCCCACGGCGAAGAGCAACAGGCGCCGGCGCTGCCCCGGATTCCGGAACCAGAAGAGCAGCGGCAGCGCGAACCACAACTGGCCGTAGCCGTGCACCGGCACGCCGGGCAGGAGTGTGAGGCCGCAGCAGAGGAGGAAGCTGGCGGGGAAGACCCACCGCAGCCGGATCTTCCGCCGGATCATCGCCGCCGCCTCATCCCCCGAACGTGCGGGCGGCGGCGCGCTCGGGGAGAAGGCAGGTCACCTCGTCGCCGGCGGCGAGGGAGACCCCGGGCTCGATGACGAGATAGGCGTTGCCGCGCGCAAGCGAATAGAGATCGGCCGAACTGCGCCAGGGCAGCGGCTCGACGCGCCCGCCGGAGAGCGCGCAGGGGAAGACGCGGCGCCGTTTCGGCGACGCCTCGACGGGCCCGGTCACCCGGGCGCGCACCTCCGGCAGCACCTCGTCGAAGCCGCGCCCGCCGAGCGCGGCGAGGTAGGGCAGCACGAAGAGGTCGGCACAGACGAGCGACGAGGCCGGATTGCCCGGCAGCCCGAAGACGCGGCCCCCCGCGTGCTCGCCGAAGAGCACCGGCTTGCCCGGCTGCAGCGCGACGACGTGGAAGAGGATCTCCACCCCCGCCTCCTCGAGGGCGGGGCGGACGAGATCGAGATCGCCCGTCGAGACGCCGCCGGTCGTCACGAGCAGGTCGCTCTCGAGCCCGCGCCGCACGGCGCGCCGCGTCGCCGCGGGGTCGTCGGCGACGGCGCCGAGGTCGGTGACCTCGTGGGAATGCAACAAGGCAACAAGCGTGGGGCCGTTGGAGTTGCGGATCTGGTGGGGGCCGGGGGCCCGGTCGAGCTCGCTGCCGGTCGCCAGCACCGCCACCTTGGGCCTCGGGCGCACGTCGACCGGGTCGGCGCCCGCCGCCGCGCAGATGCCGACCGCCTCCGGCGTCAGCAGCCCCTCGACGAGCCGCTCCCCCTTCCGCGCCAGCGCGCCGCGGGCGAGCAGGTGGGCGCCCGGCTCGGCCCGGACGAGGATCTCGACCCGCCCGCGCGTCATCTCGACCGGGACGACGGCGTCGGCGCCCGGGGGCAGCGGCGCGCCGGTGTTGATCCAGACCGCCTCCCCGGGACCGACGGTCGGGAGCCGTGCGTCCCCCGCCGCGACCGCGCCGGTCACGCGCAGCGCGCAGGGGGCGCCCTTCGTGTCGGCGGAGCGGAGCGCGTAGCCGTCCATCATCGACCGTTCGAAGGGCGGATCGTCGCGGTCGGCGAGCACCGGCCCCAGGAGCACGCGGCCGACGGCGCGAGAGAGGGGCAGCCGCTCCGCCCCCGGGAGCGGCGAGGCCCGGGCACGCACGATGGCGCGGGCTTCGTCGACGGAGATCATGCGAGGGCGTAGAGGAAGTAGGCCGCCGGGAGGTGGAGCAGCGATTCGAAGAAGGAGAGCGCTTCGAGACGCCGCGACCGCGATCCGTAGAGCAGGAACGCCGCGTCGGCCTGCGTCCGCTGCAAGAGCCGCTCGGGCTCCGCGACCTCCCCGAGCAGCACGAGGCGGGTCCCCTGCGGCCCGGCGACGACGAAGTCGCCTTCGAGTTCGCCCTCGCGGAACGAGTGGATCGACATGCCCCGCTCGGCGCAGTGGCTGACGAGGTGCGAGCAGACGACGCCGGCGAGGAGGTGGTCGCGAGCCTCGGGACGGGCGAGCACCTCGGCGCCGCGCCCGAGCAGCGCGTTCGGCACCGCCGGATCCTGCGGGAAGTAGCGCCCGCGCGGGCGGTCGCCGCGGAGCCCGGTCAGCAGTTGCGCCCGCTCGAGGTGGTCGAGGTAGCGCGCGACGGTCGCCCGGTCGAGGCCCACCTCGTCGGAGAGCGCCTCGACGACGAGGGGGCCCGTCCCGTGCATCAGCGTCGCGAGAAGCACGCGCTCGAGATCGGCGAGTTTCAGCACGCCGACGACCGCCGGCAGGTCCTGGTAGACCGCCCGCGCGACGACCCCCTCCCGCAGCGCCTGCTGCGCGGCGGCGAGGTCGGGCTCGAAGACCGCCTCCGGGAAGCCGCCCCGCACGAGGTAGTCGGCGAGCATGGGGTCGAGCACGCGGTCGAAGAGGTAGTCCTCCTCCGGCCGCGACTCCTTGGGCAGGCGCGGCTCGAGGATCTCGAGCGGCGGGGCGCCGAGGTCGGGAAGCCCGCGCAGGTCGCAGTACTCGCGGAAGCGCAGCGGCGGCAGCGCGACGGTGTCGTACTCGGCTTCGGCGGTCGCCGGAGCGACCGCGCTCGCCGCGAGGATGCGCGGCCTCGGCCGCGTCTTCACCAGTTCGAGAAAGCGCTCCGGCCAGTCGGGCAGCGTCTGGAGCCCGTCGAGCAGGAGCAGCGGCCGCTCGACCGCCTCGCACGGGCGCAGCGCCCGGTCGACGAGAGGCCCCAGCTCCATCAGCCGCAGCAGCGGATGGTCGATCGGGACGTAGACCGCCCCGAGCGGCGGCCGCCCGCGGCGCAGATGGTCGTCGAGCAGGCGGTAGAGCGTCGCGGTCTTCCCGCTGCGGCGGGGCCCGACGACGAGCGTCGGCCGCTCGCTCTCCCGCAGCCTCCGGTCGGCGCGCCGCGGCTGGGTGTGTCGCACCCGCACCGGCAGCGCCCCGGTCGCCCACCATGGGTTCTGCGCGCGCAGGACCCCGTCGATCTCCGTCTCGCGGTGCGTCGCCACGACACTCTTTTACCGCATGCGGGGGGTGCAGCGCTTGATCAGGATCGTCGCGTAGGAGCCCGGACCCAGCGCGAAGGAGAGCGTGAGCGCCTGCCGGCCCGGGTTGAGGTCGTCGGGGAAGGGCGCCGTCGCCTCGAACTGCTCCGGGAAGCAGAGGGCGGCACGCGAGCCGGGGCGGAAGGGGAGCAGCGCAAGTTGGCTCCGGGTGACGCCCTCCGCCGTCAAGAGCGGATCGAGCAGGGGGTGCGGGGGCGCCGCCGCGCTCGCGAGCGGCAGGCGCTCCTCGGCGAGCGGCCCCCGCGCCCCCTCGAAGAAGAGATAGGGCCCGTCGGCCCCCGGATGGGAGGGGCCCCCCTCCCCCACCGCGCGGCGCAGCCCCTCGTTATAGAGGTGCGCCTGATAGGCGGAGAGGTGGAGCGAGCGCAGGGAGGGGTCGAGCAGCGCGTAGGCGTCGGCGAAACCGCCGCCCTCGGCGAGCCGGGCGCAGATGCGCCGCTCGACGCCCTGCGCGAGCGCGTCGCGGAGCGCGGGCCAGTCGCCCCAGTGAGCCTTGAGCCGCTTGCGGGCCGCCTTGAGACGACTCCGGTCGGCGCGATCGGGGGAGGCGATCGCGAGGCGCAGCGCCTCCTCGAAGTCGGCGCGCAGGAGAGCGCGGGCGATGAAGCGACCGCCGGTGCCGCGCAGCGAGCCGAAGCGCTGGTCGTCGAAGTAGTCGGGCATGCCATGCCGCGCCGCATCCTGTGCATGGGCGAGGATCCTCTCCGCATCGCCGCTCCCGAGGTCGCGCAGCACGATGCGGAAGCGGTTCCTGAGGATCGCGCCGCGGTCGGCGGGGCGGGGGGACTGGCCCAGGTAGTTCAGCGAGAGCCCCTTGCCGGCGAAGTTGCGCCTGGGGCCGTGGCGGATCGAGACCGTCTGGCCGGTCTCGCCATACCTGTCCTTGAGGCCCGAGAAGGCGATGCGGCGCCGCTCGAGGCGCCAGGCGCGTGCGACGACGGCGAGCGCCTCCGGCGTGCCGATGCCCGACTTGGCGAGGCGATAGAGCGCGAAGGGGCCTTCGGCGCCCGGCGCGAGGCGGCTCTCCTCCTCGACCCGGAAGTCCCCCGGCGCCTGCTTGACCTTCATGGCGCCACGATTGTCACTGGTAGAATCGCCCTTTCCCCACTTCCGCGCCCGTGAAGAGCCGCCTCCTGCCCCTCCTGCTCGCCCTCGCCGCTTGCAACCGGCCCGGTGCCGCGACTCCCGAGGGCGACGGGAAAGAGAAGCGCGAGACGCTCCCGCTTCCGGTGCGGACGGTCGCCCCGGTGCGCGGCGAGGTCGCCGCGGTGATCCAGACGCAGGCGACGCTCGAGAGCGACCGCCGGGCCGACCTGGCCGCCGAGATCGAGGGAAGGGTCGAGCAGCGGCTGCGCGACCTCGGGGACCGGGTCGGCGGGGAGGGGGCGGATTCGCTGCTGCTCGCGCGCCTCGAGCGCCGCGAACTGGCGCTGGCGACGAAGGAGGCGGCGGTGCGCCTGCGCGAGAAGCAGGTGAGGATCGAGGAGCAGGGGCTCGCGCGCGGGCAGGCGGAGCGGGATGTCGAGCAGGCGCGGGTGCTGCTCGCGGAGGCGACCTCGGTGCTCGCGCGGACCACCAGCGGCACGACCGACGGCACGATCTCCCGGGAGGAGCACGAGCGGGCCACCTTCGCGAAGAGACTCGCCGAGTCGCGGCTCCTGTCGAGCGAGACGGCGCTGGCGAAGGCGGAGGTCGCGCTGCGTCTCGCGGCGATCGCGGTCGAGGAGGCGGAGGTCGCGCTGGCCCGCGCCGAGGAGGGGGAGCGGAAGGCGCTCGTGCGCTCGCCGATCGCCGGCGTCGTGACGCTCTGCAACGTCCGCGAGGGGGAGCGCGTCCGCATGGGCGACCTGCTCTATCGCGTGGAGGACCCCCGTTCGCTCGTCGTCTACGCGCAGGTGCCCGCCCGGGAGGCGGCGCGGGTCGGCGAGAAGAACGAGGTCGTCGTCGGCAGCAGCGCCGCCCCGACGGCGACCTCGGGCAAGGTCGTGCTCGTCGCACCGACCATCGAGCGGGAGTCGGGCACCGTGCGGTGCAAGATCGTCGTCGAGCCGGCGCAGGGGTTTCGCCCCGGCCTCTTCGTGAACCTGCGGATCATCGTCGAGCGGCGGGCCGGCGCGCTCGTCGTGCCGAAGCGCTGCGTGCTGCACGACGGCGACGAGGGGACCTACCTCTTCACGATCGACGAGGGCAAGGCGGTGCGCCGCCTCGTCCGCACCGGCCTCGAGAGCGGCGACGGGGTCGAGATCGCCGACGGGCTCGACGAGGGCGCCGCCGTCGTGATCGAGGGGCAGGACACGCTGACCCACGGCGCCGCGGTCGAGATCCGCGCCTCATGAGCGGCGCCCTCGCCGGGGCCGCGCGCCGCCCGGTCGCGGTGGCGATGGTCGTCGCGGTCGCGCTGCTCTTCGGCCTCGTCTCCTACCGCCGCCTCGACCTCTCGCTGCTCCCCGACCTCAACTACCCGACGCTGACGGTGCGGACCGAGTTCCCCGGCAGCGGCCCCCGCGACGTCGACCAGCGCGTCACCGAGGTGCTCGAGAAGCGCCTCGCCACCGCGGGCGGCCTCGTCGCGATGACCTCCGTCTCGCGCAGCGGCTTCTCCGACATCACGCTGGAGTTCCGGTGGGATGCCGACATGACGGAGGTGCGCAGCGACCTCGACGCGAAGCTCGACGCGGCGCTGCTGCCCGCGGAGGCGAAGCGCCCGCTGCTCCTGCCCTACGACCCCAACCTCGACCCGGTGCTGCGCCTCGCGGTCTCGTCGAAGGGCACCGCCGAGCGCGACCTCGCGCTGGCGCGCCGCCTCGCCGAGGAGGAGGTCGAGAAGGAGCTGAAGAAGCTCCCCGGCGTCGCCGCGGCGAAGATCCGCGGCGGCCGCGAGCGCGAGATCGCGGTCCACCTGCGCGAGGCCGACCTGAAGCGCACCGGCATCCGCATCGACGAGGTCGAGCGCACGCTGCTCGGCGCGAACCGCAACGAGGCGGCGGGGCTGATCCGCGAAGGGCCGATCGAGTATGTGGTCCGCTCGGTCAACGAGTTGCGCACGCCGTCCGAGATCGGCGACCTCGTCGTGCGGCGCATCGACGAGGTGCCGGTGCGCGTCCGCGACATCGGCACCGTCGAGGAGAGCTGGAAGGAGCGCGAGATGGCCGCCTTCCTCGACGGCCGCGAGGCGGTGCTCGTCGAGGTCTACAAGAAGGCGGACAGCAACCTCGTCGCGGTGGCGCAGGCGGTCCGCGACCGCGTCTTCGGGGGGGCCGCGGGGGGCGCGCCGCCCGCGGCGTCCGGCTCGCGCCGGGGGGGCGGCCATCCGGAGATGCGGGCGGCGGTCCTCGCGACGAAGAACCTCTCGGAGGCGCTGCAAGAGTGGGTCACGCTGCGCGTGCTGACCGACCAGAGCCGCTTCATCGAGGGGGCGATCGGCGAGGTGCGCGACACGGCGATCCTCGGCGGCATCCTCGCCGTGCTGATCCTCTATCTCTTCCTGCGCAGCGCGCTGCCGACCTTCATCGCCGGCGGCGTGATCGGCGTCTGCATCCTCGCGACGTTCGCGCCGATGTTCCTCTGGGACGTCTCGCTGAACGTGATGTCGCTGGGCGGCCTCGCCCTCGGCGTCGGCATGCTCGTCGACAACGCGATCGTCGTGCTCGAATCCTCGGCGCGGCGCCGCGCCGACGGGCTCTCCGACTTCGACGCGGCGGTCGCGGGGGTGCGCGACGTCGCCGGCGCGATCACCGCCTCGACGCTGACGTCGATCTGCGTCTTCTTCCCGATCGTCTTCGTCGAGGAGGCGGGCATCGCCGGCCAGGTCTTCCGCGACCTCGCGCTGACCGTCGTCTTCTCGCTCTTCGCGTCGCTGCTGGTCGCGCTCTTCGTGATCCCGACGCTGCTCGCCACGCTTCCGCGCTTCGCCCGCGGCGGCGCGGCGCGCAGGCGTCGGAGGAGATTCGGCGTGGCCGGCGTGCTGGTGGGCGATCGGCACGCTCTGGCGTGGCGGAAGGGGAGACGGATGGGGATGGTGCGCCGTCTCGCGTCGCGCACCTGGCTCCTCCTGATCTCGCCTTTCATGCTCGTCGGCCGCGTTCTGCTCGCCGCGGCCCTCCTTCTGGCGACGTTGGCGACGGCCATCGCCGTGGGGAACGCGCGGGCCTGGCGGCTGCTGCTCGGGCCCCTGGTGCGGGGGTTCCAGTGGGTCTATGGCCTCGTCGATCGCGGCTATCCGAGGGTGCTGCGCGCCTGCCTGCGCCGGCGCGCGCTCGTGGTCGTGGCCGCCCTCGCCGGGCTCGTCTACGGCGGTTGGCGGGCGACGCTGCTCTCCCCCGACCTGATCCCCGAGTCGCTGACCGGCGAGTTCGACGTGCGCGTCTCGTTCTCGCCGGGCACGCCGCTCGAGCGGACGGCGTCGCGCGTGCGCGAGATCGAGGAGCGGCTCCGGGAGAACCCGGCCATCGAGTGGATCGCGACGACCGTCGGCGTCGAGGCGGGGGCCGACCGGGCCGCGGACGAGGGCGAGCACACCGCGCACCTGACCGTCCACCTCACCGCCGCCGCCCGGGACGGCGGGGAGGAGCGCGCGGTCCGTCACGATGTCGAACGCCTCGCCCGGACGCTGCCCGACGTGCTCGCCCCCGAGTTCCTGCCCTCGTCGCTCTTCCGCTTCGCGCTGCCGCTCCGCCTCGTCTTCTTCGGCGCGGCGGAGGAGGATCTCCCTCGCCTCTCCCGCGCGGCGGAGGAGTGCGCCGCCGCCCTCCGCGGCCTCCCCGGCATCGAGGGGGTGCGCGTCGGCCACGGGCGCGGCGCCCGGGAGGTGCGGCTGCGCTTTCACCGCGACCTGCTGCTGCGCCACGGCCTCTCCGCCGAGGAGGTGGCCGGGCAGGTGCGGGGCAAGATCCAAGGGCGCATCCCGACCGCGCTCGTCGAGGGGTCGGCGCGCACCGACATCCGCGTGCGCGTGCAGGCGCTCGACCGCGAGACGCTCGCGGACCTCGTGCAGGTCGACGTCTCCCCCCCCGGGCGCCCCCCCCTTCCGCTCTCGTCGGTCCTCGACGGTCCGCCCCGCGTCGCCGAGGGACCCGGCGAGATCCGCCGCGTCGGCGGCCGCCTCGCCGCGGTCGTGACCGCCGACTACGAGGGGCTCGAGCTCGACGCGATCTCGCGCCGCGCGGCTGCGATCGCGGGGCCGATCGCCGCGCGGCACGGCGTGGAGGTGGACGTCGCGGGGCGGAGCCGCGAGGCCGACAGGAGCGCGCGGGCGCTGATGCTCGCGATGGGGCTCGCGGTCTTCCTCGTCTACGCGGTGATGGCGGCGCAGTTCGAATCGCTCTGGCAGCCGCTGCTGATCATGGCGTCGCTGCCGCTCGCGGCGGTCGGCGCCGTCGTCGCCCTCGACCTGCTCGACCTGCCGCTGAGCGTCGTCGTGATGCTCGGCGCGATCCTGCTCGTCGGCATCGCCGTCAACAACGCCATCGTGCTCGTCGACTGCGCGAACCGGCGCCGCGCGACGACGGCGACGCTGCACGAGGCGATCCTCGTCGCGGCGGGCGAACGGCTGCGGCCGATCCTGATGACGACGACGACGACGATCCTCGGGCTCCTGCCGCTGACGGGACTGCTCGCGGGCCTCCCCGGCGCCGACGCGCTGCCCCTCGGCCTCGGCGGCGGCGAGGCGGCGGAGTTGCGCGCGCCGATGGCGGTCACGGTCATCGGCGGGCTGCTGTCGAGCACGCTGCTGACGCTGATCGTCGTGCCGGTGCTCTACGACCTGCTCGAGGGGAGGCGCCGGTGAGGGGGTGGATCCGCCGCATCCTGGAGCGGCCCGTCGGCGTGCTGATCGGATCGCTCTCCGCGGGCGTGCTCGGCGTGATCTCCTACGCGAACATCCCGCTGCAGATGCTGCCGGACGGCTTCGAGGAGCGCGAGATCCGCGTCACCGCCGAACTGCGCGAGTCGTCGCCGGAGGAGTCGGAGCGCCACGTCGCGATCCCGATCGAGGAGGCGCTCGGCACCGTCGCCGGCATCGGGTCGGTCGCGACGCGCTGCGGGCGCGGCGGCGTCGAGATCACGCTCGAGCTGAAACGGGACGCCGACGCCTCGGCGGTCGAGAGCGACGTGCGCGACCGCATCGCGCGGGTCGGCGCCGACATGCCGGACGACGTCGACCGGCTGCGCGTGCGCCGCGAGGCGCAGGGGGACCGCCCCGTCGTCTTCTTCGCCTGCACCGCCGACTGCGAGCGGCTCGACCTCTCGGACTGGGTCGAGCGGAAGATCCTGCCGCGCCTCGAATCGGTCGAAGGCGTCGCCCGCGCGCAGGCGTGGGGGCTGCTGAAGCGCACCGTGCGCGTCTACCTCGACCCGGAGGAGGTCGCCCGCCGCAACCTCGACCTGCGCGACCTGCTCGCGCGCCTGCGCGGCGACAACCTCAGCGCCGACCTCGGCGACGTCGGCAGCGGCGACCGCAAGGCCTTCCTGCGCGCGGACATGCCCTTCACGTCGCTCGACGAGATCCGCGGATTCCCGGTGATCGAGGGGGTGCGCCTCTCCGACATCGCGCGCGTCGAGGTCGTCCCCTCGCTCGACCAGGGCTGGTCGCGCTACAACGGCAACGCGGTCATCGTCGGCACGCTCTACAAGCGCTCCGGCGCCAACACGGTGGAGACCTGCCGCCGCGTCCGCGCCGCCTTCGACGAAATGGAGGGGGCCCCGGGGGCGGTGCGCGACCTCGACCTGATCCCCTTCTTCGACCAGGGCAAGATGATCGAGAACTCGCTGCGCACGCTCTACGAGAACGCGCTCTACGGCGGGCTGCTCGCGGTCGGCATCCTCTATGCGTTCTTCCGGCGGCTCCGGATGACGCTTCTCGTCGCCGCGGCGATCCCGCTCTCGCTGACGATCGCGGTGACGCTGCTCTATCTCGCCGGCGACAGCCTCAACATCGCGACGCTGATGGGGCTCACGCTCGCGGTCGGGATGCTGATCGACAACGCGATCGTCGTCGTCGAGGCGATCTTCAAGCGGCGCGAGAGGGGCGACCTGCCCGACCTCGCCGCGGCGAGCGGCACCGGCGAGGTCGCGCTCGCGGTCGTCACGGCCACGCTGACGACGATCGTCGTCTTCCTGCCGGCGATCGTGCTCTCCTCCGGCAACGACGCGAAGATCTGGCTCTCGGCCATCGGCCTCCCCATCGCGTACTCGCTGCTCGCGTCCATCGTCGTCGCGCTCGTGCTGGTCCCGCTCGGGTCGGTCCATCTGCGCCGCGACCGGAAGTCGCGGCGGCCCGCCCCCGGACCCCCTGCGAGCGACAAAGGCCCGACGCGCTACGAGCGGCTGCTCGGATTCGCGTTGAGGCGCCGCTTCGCCGTCGTGCTGCTCGCGATCCTCGCCATCGGCTCCGCGGTCTTCCCCTTCTCGCGCCTCGGGCGGAAGGGGGCGATGGGGCACGGCGGCGGGCCGGTGCGCGTGATGGTGCGCTGGCCGCGCCACTATGCCATGGCCGATGGCAACGCGGCGATGCAACGGTACGAGGAGTACGCGCTGGGCGCGCGCGAGGCGCTCGAACTGGAGGGCATCTACACGCGCTTCGACCGGTACTCCGGCATGGCGATGATGTGGCGCCATGCGACGGCCACGCGCGAGCGGGAGGAGATCGAGGAGGAGATCCGGAAGCGCTGGCCGCGCATCCCGGGCGTCTGGACGAGCCTCGAGACCGCCGGCGCGCAGGGGGCGACGAAGATCACGCTCGAGGGGGAGGATCCGCGCGCGCTCGAGCGGACGATGGCGGCGATCGAGGCGAAGCTGAAGCTCCTGCCTTCGGTGCGCGAGACGCAGCGGCCGCGCGAGGAGGGCATGCAGGAGTTGCGCGTCAGCGCCGACCCGGAGGCGATCGCGCGCGGGCAGGTCGCGCCGGAGCTGATCCGCGGCATGATCGGCTGGGTGCTGCGCGGCGCGCGCATGCGCGACTTCCGCAGCGGCGGGCAGGATCTGCCGGTGCTGATCGAGTTCGACCCCGACCAGGAGGTGATGGTCAGCGACCTGCCCGCGCTGCGCATCCCGACGGAGACCGGCATCAAGCCGCTCGGCGCGCTGGCCACGCTCGACATCCGCAGCGCGCCGACGACGATCGAGCGGCGCGACGGGCGGCGCGTCGCGGAGATGGAGGTGCTCGGGGGCGGGGACGACGACGAGGCGTTCCACGGAGAGGTGCAGGCGGTCCTGCGGCAGACGCCGCTGCCGCCGGGCGTGCGCACGCAGGTGGGCGGAAGCTGGGCGAAGCTGCAAGCGAGCTTCTCCGAGCTCGGCGACGCGCTCAAGCTCGGCGCCGCGCTCGTCTTCCTGCTGACGGCGATCCTCTTCGAGGCGCTGCTGCTGCCGCTCGCGGTCATCTGCGCGATCCTCCCGGCGCTCGCCGGGGCGGTGTGGGGCCTCTACCTCGCCGGCAAGCCGATGGACGAACTGAGCTGGCTCGGCGCGATCCTGCTCGTGGGCATCGTCGTCAACAACGGCATCGTGCTGATCGACTGCGTGCAGCAGCGCCGCCGCGAGGGGCTGCCGCTGAAGGCCGCGGTGCGCGTCGCCGGACGCGACCGCATCCGCCCGGTGCTGATGACCGCGCTGACGACGATCGTCGGCCTCGTGCCGATGGCGATCTTCAAGGGCGGCAACGACGAGATCCACTACGACACGATCGCCACCGCCGTGATCGGCGGCCTCGTCGCCTCGACGGTCGTGACGCTGCTGCTCGTGCCGGTGGTCTTCACGCTCTTCCACGCGCTGGGCGAGCACCTCCGCTCGATCCTGCGCCGCGCCCTCGCGCGAACTTGAGGGGGTGCGGGGGAGGGGAGCCTCCCCGTCGACGTACGGGCTCTCGATGTCAGGCCCGACCCGAGGCTATGATCGCCTCCAGTGGCGGCCTTCCAGTTGAGAGTCTTCGTCAGCGCGACCACGGCGGATCTCCGTACCGCGCGCGAGGCCGCGTCGACGGCTCTGCAGAAGCGGGACATCTTCGCCGTGAGCCAGGAGTACCTCGCCCCGGACGAACGCAGGCTCCCCGAGCTGCTGCGCGCGAAGATCGCGAGCTGCGATGCCGTCATCTGCCTTGTCGGCGACCACTTCGGGCTTGCAACGCCGGTGCCGGTGCCGGTCCCGAGATCGTATACGCAGCTCGAGTACGATGTCGCGCTCGAGCTCCGCAAGCCCATCTTTGTCTTGATGACGCGAGAGGATGCGACCGCCTTTCCGCGGGCGGCGGAGTCGGCGGAGCACAAGGAGTCCCAACGCGCGCACCGTGCGGCGCTGTTGCAAGCAGCGCATCAGGTCTGGTGGTTCGGCGACGACGCGGGGGCCGCCGCTCTCGTGATCGACGCCGTCCCCCGGCTGCGCGAGCTCTGCGGTTGGCGACCCATCCACTACCTGCACCCGCCTTCCGTGCCGGCATACTTCGCCGGGCGGCAGGCGGAACTCGCCCAGCTTTCGGAGGCGCTGCGCACGGACTCCCCCGCCGTGATCGTCGTGATCGGCCTGCCCGGACAGGGGAAGACGACGCTTGTCCACGAGGCCACCCGCACGGAGCGGTGCGGGACGTTCGCTTCCGCCTTCTGGTGCACGGCGAATCGCCTGGGGTTCACCTTCGATCAGTTCCTCGATGAGGCGCTCGCCCACTTCACGGAGGGCGCCTTTTGCAAGCGCGACTCCCCCGAACCCGCCCTGCGCCTTCGCCGGCTGATCGAGCACCTCCAGCGTCGCCCCGTTCTGCTGGTCGTGGACGGGGCTGAGCAGTGGCTCGCCGAGTATGGAGGCGACGACTCCCCGCGAAGGGGCGACGCCCAATCGGGTCGACGGAGTGCCGATCCGTGCTTCGACGAACTCCTCGCGGCGGCGACGGCACTCGCGAACGGCTCTCATCTGCTGCTCACTTCGCGCGCGCTGCCGTCGGCACTCGACCACCAGCGGCATCGCGCGATTCCGGTCCGTGCGGACAGCGCCCAAGCCGCGCTGGAAGGGCTCGAGGAACGGGCGGCTGTCGACATGCTCCGCAGCCTCGGTGCGAGGGGAGAGGACGCCGCCCTCGCTGCGGCGGCTCGTGCCTACGGCTACCACCCGCTCGCGCTCCGGATCCTCGCCGGGCTTCTCGACCGCGATCCGGACTTCATCGCACGCCCCGGCTTCGCCGCGGCCGCTCTCGATCCGAAGGAGAAGCTCTTCGCCATCCTCAGCTACGCGTGGACACGCGTACCGCGCCGTACGGGCGCGGAGCGCATGCTCTGCGCGGCGGCTCACTCCCTGGAGGAGCCCTCGTTGCGTACCCTCTCCTCCGTGCTCGCGCCGCGGTGGGGATGGCCCGGGCGCCTCCTTCGCTGGATGGGACGAGCGATACCGGGCGCTCTCCGCCGCAGCACGCAACCCGCAGGCGAGATCTCGAAGCTCCGCGACTGCGTGCATGGCCTCGCTCCGTGGCGCTTCGTGAGCTGGGAGAGGAACGGCGATGCCCTTCACCTCCACCCGGTTGTCGCGGAGTTCTTCCGCTTGCGCACGCGGCGGCGGGACCACTGGCACCGCGCCTTCGCCCGCCACTATGCGTCACAGCCGGTGCCCGCGAACGCCGCCTCGCTGCGGGACGCCGCGGCCCGCCATCTGGCGGTCGAGCACGCCCTCGCGGCCGGCAGGCAGAGGTGGTGCGGCGATCTCGTGTTCGGACCCTTCCTGCCCGGCTGCTGCTATTCCGAGTGGCTCGCCGCTTGGGGCCACCTGGCGCAGGGGGTCGACCTGCTGGGCCGAGTGGCAAGGGATGCCCCGAAGTGGCTGAGAGCCGACTTGCAGATGGCCCGCTCAGCGTTCCTGCGAGACCTCGGTCGATGCGAAGAAGCGATCGCCGCGGCGACGGTGGCCATCGACACGCACAAGGCGAGCGGCAGGAGCAGCCGACGTGCCACGCAGGGGCTCATCCGGGCGCTGATCAATCGCGCATCGGCGCTACGCATCGTCGGCCGCTCCCGAGATGCCGTGACCGACCTCGACGCGGCGCTCGAACGGACGCGAGGCGACCGCTCGCGATACGGTTGCGAGATGCTCTTGGGCTTGCTCGGCCGTGGCAGCTCGCTCCTCGACTTGGGCCACTGGTCGCGGGCGCTGGCGGACACCGGGCAAGCCGTCTCGCTGGCGGAGTCCATCGCAGGCGCGTCACCTGCTGCGGTGCCCGACCATCTCCCCCTCGCCTTGGGCAACCGCGCCATCGTCCGGGCCGAGATGGGGTCGCCCGAGGAGGCCCTGGCCGACTTCGACGCGGCGATCGCGGCCTATGGTCGACTTGTGTCGGGGGGGCGCCGAGACCTGGAAGTCCGCGAGGCCGCCCTGAAGGTTGCGCGCGCGTCCACGCTGCGCGAGTGCGGCAGGCTCGATGACGCCTCAAGGGACTTGGATGGCGCCGCGGCGCTCCTTCGGACCCTTTCGATGGGCGGGCGAAAGGATGCGGAGTCACAGTACGCCCTCGCATCCTTGGGCAAGGCCCACGTCCACTTGCAGCGTCGGGCGGGACCTGCGGCGTTGGAGGAGGCTGTGATCTCGGCGGCCTCCTACGAGCGGTTGGTCGCAGACGGTCGGGAAGACCTCGGAGGGTGTCTCGCCCATGCGATCGTTGTCCGCGGCGCGGCGCGCCTTGCCTGCGGCGAGGTGGACGCCGCGCGGGCGGACATTGCTCGCGGCGTCGACCTGCTCTCGCTGCAGATGACCGCATGGGAGGCGGAGAGCGACATCGTGATCGTCTATCTGCAGCGGGTGACGGCGGTGGTGCTGCAACTGATCACGATCGATCGCGACTTCGCGTGCCGACTCCTGGATGAGCTGCTGACCCACGTCGAGGCGATTCTCCGCGACACTCGGGCGTCCGAAGCCCGGACGGCCCATGCCCGGAGAAGCCTCGAGGCGCTTGCCGGCCTTGCGCCCGCCGCATGCGCAAGCCCCCTGCGCGACAGAATCGCACGATTGACAGCGGCTGCCGGAACTGTCAGCATCGGCGGGGAGTCTGCATCAGTTCGCGGGTCGCCGCAGGAGGAGTAGAACCGATGGCTAGGCTTGCATCGAACGATCGCCAGTCCGACTCCCGCAACTTCTACGGCGGTGGCGGCTACTCGGGAGGGGGCGCGGGAGGCGACCTGGGTCCGGCCGCAGGCGGAATCCTCGGCGGCCTCGTCGGCACGCTCGCCGGTCTGCTGCTTTGCGCCATCGCGTGGCTGATCACGAAGCCCACCGCCTGGTCGCCGAGCGAATGGATCCTCGGCGCGGCGTGCGGCGGTCTCCTGATGGGACTCGTCTCGCTGCCGGCTCGCGACTCCATCGATCTGCCTCTCCCGGTGGTCGTCCTCCTGCTTGCGGCGTTGGGCGCGCTCGGAGGCGCCGGCGTGGCGTTGGTCACCGACTGGACGGGAGGCGTCAGGTTCCCCGGCTGGGTGTTCGCCACTGGGGTCCTGGGCATCGTCTCAGGGGCGATCGCGGCCGCGGTGACACGCTGACGATGCTGCCAGCGGCGCAGCGGCGGGCGACGCTCGCAAGCCCGGCATTGACGGCTCCTCGCGGCGGCGGGAGAATCGGCCCGCTGGCCCATTGGCCGGCGGGAGGGCGCAACCGATGATGCGACCGCGCTTCGAAGACGACGCCGCCAAGCGCCGCGAGAGCACGAGCGGTGCGCGACTGGCCTCCGGAGAGCGACCCCCCTCCTCGCCTGGGTTCGCCTCCCGCGGCCACGAGCCAAGCCACTTGCCGATTCCGCACACGGATGCGGAAGTAGAAGCGGTGGTGGGCGGCATCCTCGGCGCTTTCACCGGCATCCTCCTTGCGCCTGCGGCATGGGCAATCGAGCAGACCACGGGGTGGGCACCTCACGCGCTGCTGCTCGGGGCGGCGAGCGGTGCAGCGCTGCTCGTACCTGGCCGTACGATCAACGCGCTCTTCGGGTCGCGGCGCAAGCCGGTCGGAAAGGCGGTGAGCGGAGGCGTGCTCCTCGGTGCCCTCCTCGGCCTGTTCGTCGCGGCCCCTGCCTTGCTCCTCCCGTGGTCCCGCTTCTACAGTTGGGGCGCCGTCGGAACCGTCGCGGGCGGACTCTCCGGGGCGATCTACTGCGCGCTCGACCGCCAGTAGCGCTGGATTCCGCCGGAAGCAATGCCCACGAAAGTCCGCTACTCCTCGTCCACCGTGGCCACCACGTCGTGGAGGTTCATCAGCAGGAACATCTCCATGGCGGGGTGCGCCGCCCGCATGTTCCCGTCGAGGAACGGATGGCGCACCACGATCGAGCATCCCATCCCGACCACCTTCGCCAAGAGCGTCGGGTAGAGATCCCTCCCGCCGAAGCTCGAATGGGTGGCGCATCAGGCGAGTCGACGATAGAGTTCCGCGTTCTTGCTCAAGACTTGCGCAAGAGCCGCCTCGAACCCCTCCTGCGGCCGCGCGAGTAGATCCACCACGATGACCTGCACGAGAACGGCCGGCGTGATGCGGAGGCGGGATGCGATCTCCGTCAGTTTTCCCATCCGCTCATCGGAGAGGGAGATCGTGATACTTGATCATCGCGGCATCCTGAACCCAGCCTACCGCCGGCGGCCCCCAAGCGCACCCTGGCCTCCAGACACCCGCGGCTCCTCGCGTACGCGACCTCAGCCCACGTGCAACTCGAACCCCCGCGCGCGGCGGAGGATGAGCCACTGGACGTGCTCGGTGATCGCCTCGCGGCCGAGGGCGCGCAGCACGCCCTGGGCGCCAACCACGTCCCGCTCCGCGAGGCGCGCTTGCAACTCGCGGTTGCCGTTGGTGAAGACGACGAACATGCGCTCGTACTGCTTCGCGAGGTCCTCGTGGGAGCGTCGCTCGCAAATGGCGATGGCGACGCCGCCGCAGAGGACGAGGAGTCCCGAGAGAATCAGCGTGAAATGGTGGGGGTGCGGGGGGCTCGCGAGCAGCGTTGCGGCCATCACCCAGCCGACGACCGCGAGAAGGAAACCCCCGGCGCGGTAGCGCGCGGCCTTGCGGTGGTTCTCCTTGTGTGCGTTGGCGAAGTGCCCGACCTGCTTTGCGACCCACGCCTTGGCTACGAGGCGGAGTCTCTCCAAGCGCGCCTCTTCGGGCAGCGCATCGAACTCGTCGCGCCACGTCCGCGGCGGCGGGCAGATGTGCAGCAGCGCCCGGCGCGCCCAGGACATCTCGCCGCGGAGTTGATTCAGGTAGCTGTCGGCCACGGAGTCCTCGAGACCTGCCCGCGCCCACGCCTCGCGCACGCGAAGCGCCTCCCTCAGCGCCCGGTAGTCGAGCCTGCGCTCGTCGAGGCGCAACCACCAGACGGCGACGACGACGCTCGCGGCCGCGAGCAGCGAGCCCAGGAAGAGCCAGAGGAAGAGGGGCTGATGGATGGAGCGCCCGCCCTCGACCGTGAACCAGTGCGCGTAGAGATGGAAGAAGGCGACGGCGAGGAGCACGAGGCCGAAGAGCACCCCTTGGCTGCGATCAAGGCGCTTCGCATGCCGACCCGCCAGATGGCCTGCGGCCTCACCCACCGCGAGGATGCGCCGGAGCGGCGGTGTTACCGTGTTGGATGCCAAGGCCTCCAAACGGCGGTCGAGCGCGCGGTCCGTCCTGCGCACGTCGCGGTTGAAGTCGTCCACCGCCTGACAGGTCTCGCGAAACCGACTTTGTTCGTCGTGGCCGTGATGGCCGAGGCTCGTCATCACGCGCCTCCAGAACCGCTGTCCGGACGAGACCGCACGCGCGAGCGCGACATTGCCGAGCGACGCTCCCGATGGCAGGCGCACCTCCCGCGTGCCGGCCGCCCGGCTGTCGGCGGCGGTCCGTGGCGTATGCAACACGATCACCGGCCCCCGGTCCCCCCCATATCCCAGAGGCTCGAGGCCGCGCCCCGGAAAGGTATCCGGCACCCTCCCCTCCAGCATGAAGCGCACGATCTCGCCGGTGCCGGAGGGCCCCTCCGCTTCCGCGCCATCCCAGAAGGCGACGAGGGCATGGCAGTGGCGAACGACATAGACGCCCGCATTGGCGTAGCAGGCGTGGCGCGCGTCGCGCTCCGCCTCGGCCTGCTCCGTAGCCAGCGCCAGCCACTCGGCTTCGCTTCGCAGAGGCGCTTCGCCAGGCAGCGGGACCACAAGCGGTTCGACACGCCGGTCGTCCAGCGCGCGATCGAACGACTGTTGCACTGTTGCATTGCTGAACGACGTACTGGCACGATAGGCCGTCGCCGGCATGGGCAGCGGTGCCCGCACCGCGATGTGGCCTTCGGGCACCCCTTCGAGCGCGACCTCCGCAGCGAGCAGATCCGCTCCCTCCGCCAGCGATGACAGCACGACGATCGGCGAATGGGGGTAGGCGCGCCGGAACTCCGCCAGCACTGCCGCGAAGGCGGCGCGAAGTGCGGGCAAGTCCCCCGCTCTCGGCTGGCGATGTCCTGCAACACCAAGCACGAGCGGGATCCTCGGGCGGTCCATGGCGGCCGGTCACTCTCCCATGCTGAGGCCATGCTCGGCAAGGAGCGCGCCGATGCGGCGGCGGATCTCGACGTCGCCCAAGCCCATCACCCCAAGGAGGTCGGCGTAGTTGCCGAGCGCAGCCTGCACGTGCGGGTGCGGATGACCGGTTCGGGCCATGAACTGCACGAGGTTCGCGAGCGCCCGGCGCATCAGGGGCTCGGCCTCCGCGACGCGGTTCGTCGCCTGAAGCAAGGAGGCCAGGTTGTTGAGACTAATCGCGACCGTCGGATGGTCCTTCCCGTAGCTATTCTCGTCGATCGCGAGCGCCCGGCGCATCAGGGGCTCGGCCTCCGCCAGGCGGTTCGTGGCCTTCAGCAATTGGGCCAGGTTGTTGAGCCGGATCGCGACGCTCGGATGGTCCTTCCCGTAGCTCTTCTCGTCGATCGCGAGCGCCCGGCGCATCAAGGGCTCGGCCTCCGCCAGGCGGTTCGTGGCCTGAAGCAATTGGGCCAGGTTGTTGAGGACTCTGGCCACGTCGGGATGGTCCTTCCCGTAGCTCTTCTCGTCGATCGCGAGCGCCCGGCGCATCAGGGGCTCGGCCTCCGCGACGCGGTTCGTCGCCTGAAGCAAGGAGGCCAGGTTGTTGAGCCGGATCGCGACGCTCGGATGGTCCTTCCCGTAGCTCTTCTCGTCGATCGCGAGCGCCCGGCGCATCAGGGGCTCGGCCTCCGCAAGGCG
>Ga0187893_10000342_pt1 | contig 121901 bp, 114 predicted proteins | sample MA1701074metaG_FD_139574 | JGI IMG/M metagenome (GOLD analysis project Ga0187893, IMG submission 139574) | White microbial mat communities from a basaltic lava cave in the Kipuka Kanohina Cave System on the Island of Hawaii, USA - MA170107-4 metaG ...
GCATCGGCGTAAACCTGTTCTGCGTGACCAGCCCTGGGATGCTCTACCGCAATGTGCAGGCCGCCACTGCAACCGAGACCGCAGGCAAAGACCGCGGCGCGTTCGACCCCACAGGACTACTTGTACCTGCCGAGGTGGGCCTGCCGGTTGTCACGGTGCAGGACGGCCACCCGCACGCAATGAGCTTCCTGGGCGCTGCGCTGGGCTGTCCGTCCGTGAACCTGGGCGTTGCCCATTTTGGCGAATCTGGCGAGCGCGCGGACCTCTACCGGCGCTTCGGAATAGACGCGCCGGGCATCTACGCCGCCGTGCTGGGCCTGGTGGACCGGGTGAGGCGGAGGGGGCCAGGGTCAGCCCGTGCTCAGAATGTCGACGTTAACCAATAGATCCGCTGTTAGGTCATCCGAATCTTGCCGCCGCCCTTTGCGAAGTGTAAAATACACATTGGTCGGTAGGACTGCTTGCATGGTTCGCTGAGGAGCGATCCTCGCCGACTGCTCACACTCGTAGCTCTCCATTGCATCTCCTCTATCTGGACGAATCAGGCAACACTCCTGAGGCCGGCTGCTTTGTGCTAGCCGGCCTTGCTGTCTTTGAAAGGGAAATCCACTGGTTTGCCAGAGAGTTGGAGGACCTGCAACGAGAGTATTTGCCCCAGATCACGGAACCGGTTCATTTTCACGTGACCAAGCTGAGAACGAGGGAAGGTGACAGCCTCGAGCCACCTTGGGATTCGCTCCCTCGTGAGCGGCGCCTTGAGCTAAAGGACAGAGTCTACGATGTCATCCGAAACCGACGCGGTGTTTTATTTGGATGCGTCATCGATAGAGAGTACACGTCGGGCAAGGGCGAAGAGCCCTACGAACGTGCGTTTGAAGACATCATCAGTCGATTCGATATGTTCATGAGCCGCTTGAATCGCGTTGCCGTCACTGACGGACGCGAAGAGCAGCGGGCACTGATTGTCCTCGCGGAGTCGAGTGCCGAGCAGACCATTAGGATGCTGGCTAGGCGCTTCCAGCAAGATAGGACTCGGTGGGGGCAACTGCATAACGTTACAGATGTCCCTTTCTTTGCATCCGCGAGAGACACCAGGTTGTTACAGTTCGCCGATTTCTGCGCGAACGCGATCTACGGCCGGTATTCGAAGGGGCTTGCCAAGGACTTCGATCGCATCGCGGGGAAGTTTGACCAAGAGGACGGAGTTGTCCACGGCCTCGTTCATTTGACCCTTGACTACTCATGTGTTTGCCCAGCTTGCGCCACGAGACGAACACGGAGAGCGCGCGGCAACGAAGGACAGCTGCCCTTTGCCTGATGGTCGATTAGTGTGAATTAATGCCAAGCACTGGTTTGCCTCCATACTCGTTTTGATGGAGAAGGGGTTCTGCCCACTAAACTGGAGTGCTCTCGGAGGCAGTCGCACCCCCCATGCCCGAATCCTTCATCACGGTCGTTGGCGCCCGTGAGCACAACCTCAAGAACGTCTCGGTAAGCATCCCGCGGGACAGGCTGGTCGTCATCACCGGCGTGTCCGGCTCTGGGAAGTCGTCCCTCGCCTTCGACACCATCTATGCCGAAGGCCAGCGCCGCTACGTAGAGTCACTTTCCGCATATGCCCGGCAGTTCCTGGGGCTCATGGAGAAGCCTGACGTCGACCACATAGACGGACTTTCGCCGGCTATCTCCATTGACCAGAAGGGTGTCTCGAAGAACCCGCGCTCCACCGTCGCCACCGTCACTGAGGTCTACGACTACCTGCGCCTGCTTTTCTCGCGCGCCGGCAGGCCGCACTGCCCCAACTGCGGTCGGCCCGTACAGCGCCAGACCGTGCAGCAGATCGTGGACTCCGTCATGCGGCAGCCTGAGGGCACGCGCCTCATGGTCCTGGCGCCGGTGGCCACGCACATGAAGGGTGAGCACCTGGACATTTTCGACAATGCCCGCAGGGAAGGGTTCGTGCGCGTGCGTGTGGACGGCGAGGTGCGTGACCTCGCGGAGCAGATCAAGCTTGACAAGAAGAAGTGGCACGACATCGAAATCGTCATAGACCGCGTCGTGGTCCGGCCAGACACAGACACGTTGCGCCTCACCGACTCAGTGGAGACCGCGCTGAAGCTGTCTGGGGGCACAGTGGTTGCGGCGATTGTGCCGCGCGAGTCAGAGTCACGCGCTTCTCCCTCACCCGCGCCCACCTTGGGTGGGCACCCGTCTCCCTCTGGGAGAGGACGACAGCCTGGGAGAGGGCAAAAGGCGGGCGCACGGACCCTCAACCTCAACGACATCCTGTATTCGGAAAAGTTCGCCTGCGTACACTGCGACATTTCCATATCGGAGCTGGAGCCGCGCAATTTCTCGTTCAACACGCCATACGGCGCCTGCCCTACATGCACCGGCCTCGGCTTCCGGCTGGAAGTTGACCCGGACCTTGCCATCCCCGACAAGAGTTTGTCCCTCGCCGGCGGCGCCATAGTCCCCTGGTCGTCGTCCGGCGCAAGTTCGCCCTGGTACATGTCCACCCTCGAAAGCGTGGCCAAGGCCCGCGGCTTCTCTGTACACACGCCTGTGAAAGACCTGGGCCCGGACGACCTCAAGGCTGTGCTCTACGGGGAGGACAGCGACTCGATAGAAGTCGTGCACACGACGCAGAAGGGCAAGGTCTACCGCTGGCGCACCGACTTCGAGGGCGTCATACCGTCCCTGGAAAGGCGCTACTCGGAGACCGAGTCTGAGTCGGTGCGTGAAGACCTTGAGCGGTACATGGCGCAGCGGCCCTGTAAGACGTGCAAGGGGTTGCGCCTTAAGCCTGAGGCACTCGCCGCCACCATCCTCGGCATGAGCATCATGGACGTGACCCACCAGTCAGTGGAGCGTGCGCTCCACTGGACGCAAGCAGTACGCACAGGCAAATGGCCGGACGGCCAGCCGGCAAAGGACCCGCTCAGCGAGCGCGAGCACACCATCGCCCAGCAAATTATGAAGGAGATCGAGGCCCGCCTCGGCTTCCTGTCGCGTGTCGGCCTCGCTTACCTGACGCTTGAACGCGCCGCCGCCACGCTCTCCGGCGGCGAGGGCCAACGCATACGTCTGGCCACGCAGATCGGGTCCGGCCTGATGGGCGTGCTGTACGTGTGTGACGAGCCCTCAGTGGGCCTGCACCCTGCGGACAACGCCCGTCTCATAGAAACTCTGAAGTCTCTCCGTGACGTGGGCAACACGGTGCTAATAGTCGAGCACGATGAAGCCGTGATGCGCGCGTCGGACCACATTATTGACCTGGGCCCTGGCGCTGGCGAGCACGGCGGACATATCGTGGCTGAAGGGCCACTGGAAGACATCCTGGCGGCTCCGGAGTCGGTCACCGGCGCATACCTGTCGGGCCGCAAGACCATCCTGTTGCCGGAGCGCCGCCGGGAAGGCAACGGCCAATGGCTCACCGTCGTTGGCGCACGCGAGAACAACCTGAAAGATGTGACCGTCCGCTTCCCCCTTGGGCGGCTGGTGTGTGTGACAGGCGTCTCAGGGTCCGGCAAGAGCACCCTCGTGACCGAGGTCCTGCAAAAGAAGCTCGCCCAGGTCTTCTACAGGGCGAAGGAACGTCCGGGCGGCCACGACGAGGTGACGGGCCTGGAACACATAGACAAGGTCATCAACATTGACCAGTCGCCCATCGGGCGCACACCGAGGTCGAACCCGGCCACTTACACCGACGCTTTTGCACCTGTCCGCAACCTGTTCGCCTCCATGCCGGAGGCCAAGGCGCGCGGCTACGATGCAGGCCGCTTCTCTTTCAACGTGAAGGGCGGCCGCTGCGAGTCCTGCGCAGGCGCCGGGTACGTGCAGATCGAAATGCAGTTCCTCCCGGACGTCACCGTGCCGTGCGAGGTCTGCCGCGGCGCCCGCTACAACCGGGAGGCGCTGGAGATCAAATTCAAGGGCAAGTCCATCTCGGACGTGCTGGACATGACGGTTTCAGAGGCGGCCGAGGTCTTCGAGAACATCCCTTCGGTTAGCACCAAGCTGCGGACGCTCGTAGAGGTGGGCCTGGGCTATATCCACCTTGGCCAGCCAGCCACGACGTTGTCAGGGGGCGAGGCCCAGCGCATCAAGCTGGCGTCCGAGCTGTCCAAGCGTTCGACCGGCAGGACGCTATACATCCTGGATGAGCCGACGACGGGCCTTTCGTTTGACGACTGCGCCAAACTGATGCAGGTGCTGCACCGGCTGGTGGAGGCGGGGAACACTGTGGTCCTCATTGAGCACCACCTGGACCTTATAAAGAACGCAGACTGGGTCATTGACCTGGGGCCGGGCGCAGGCGAGCGCGGCGGCGCACTGGTGGCTGAGGGGACGCCGGAGTTCATCGCTTCCGTAGACGGCTCGGCGACCGGTCAGTACCTGCGCGGCGTGCCCGGAGTGGTCGTCGACCCTTCAGCGCCGGGACGTGTGGGCGGCAGCGCGGACGGCAGTGAAGGCAGAGCACGCGCAGTGCGCGAGGCTGCTGTGGCAGTCCTGCCCGAAAGGCCGCCAGACCTCAATGGCGCTACCGCCTACTCCAGGAACGGGAAATCGGGCGACCGCTCCCGCTGGCGCAGGCGCCGTTCGCGCGTTGGGCGGTAGGCCTTTCCGCGGTCCCCACCGCACGGCGTGACCCCTTTGGCTCGAAGCGATCTACATGGCTCACCGCGTATGCGTGCCAGCACCCAGCAGCGGTGTGTGGCAGCCATTGAAGACCCGGCTGCTTACACCGGGTAGGCTTGTGCCATCAACTCGATACGGCCCTCCCGGCAGGCCATAGGCAGAAGCACCCACAGCTCAACTGACGGAAGGCTCCAAGGCTTGCCACTCATCGTAGCGACGGTCCCGTTCAGGCTAAGGCCAGGGAGGTCTGCATTGGTCCGGTTCAGCATCTGCAACAAGAGTTCCCAGCCGGTCTTCGTCCCAGCCCGCGGCGGCCTGTCTATCGTCCTTGCCCCCGGCGAGCGGTCAACTGTCTGCCCGGAGGGCAAAGACGGCCAGGGCGCCTTCTGGAAGCTGTTTACGCAGGGCGCGATCGAAGAGACTGGCAAGGCGGCCGCGACTATCCGGCGGCTGACCCATACACCGTCGTGGGGCACGAGGCCGAATGCGGCATAACAAATCGCGCTTCAAGGCTGCCTGACGTCCTCATCAGGCAGTCTGGGGCTTCCTCACAGGCGGGGCGGTGAAAACCGCCCCGTGTTGTTTTGCGCGCCCACGTTGAGACTGGGAGATGGGCAGATGTCTCTACCGGGTCACGGATTGGGCGCCGACGGCCAGCCACAAAAGCAGAAGGCGACCCGAAGGCCGCCCTCAGATTTGGTGCCCCGAAGGGCTTGTTAACGGCTGGTTCAGTCCCGAAGGACATCCCCTGAGGCCCCCGATCTCCCATCGGCTAGACTGTGCGTCTTAGTTGGAACCTCATGCCGGAACATAGGTTACCATGCGCGGGTTTTGCGCCGCAACGGGTGGCATGCCGGAGGCTGACGCCGTGAAGTACAGGCTCGGACTCGACCTGGGGACGAATTCCATCGGGTGGGCTGCCATCAAGCTGGATGACGGTGGCGAACCGTGCGGCATCCTGGACATGGGCGCGCGGGTCTTCCCGGACGGGCGTAACCCGAAGGACGAATCGTCGCTCGCCGTCCAGCGCAGAGTTCCGCGCGGGATGCGCCGGAGGAGAGACCGCTATCTGCGAAGGCGCGAGGACCTGATGGAGGACCTCGTCTCATTCGGACTCATGCCGCCGGATGAAGAAGCACAGAAGGAGGTCGAGAAGCTCAACACTTACGTGCTGCGTGCGAACGCCCTTGACGCGCAGTTGAAGCCCTACGAGCTTGGCCGGGTCCTGTTCCACCTGAACCAGAGGCGGGGTTTCAAGTCCAACCGCAAGGAGAACGCGAAGGCTGACAAAGAAAAGAAGACCAACCTGGAAAAGATCAGCGCCCTGCGGCGGCAGATGAGTGAAACCAAGGCGCGGACGCTCGGCGAGTTCCTTGCCCACCGCTATGCCCAGGGCGAAGCGGTGCGCGCCCGGGCGGAGACAGGGCTCTATGCCGACCGCTTCATGTACGAAGCCGAGTTCGAAAAGATCAGGCTGGCACAGGCTGAGCGGCAGCACCTGCGTCCTGAGCAGTGGGACCACCTGCACGAGACGATCTTCCACCAGCGGCCGCTGAAGCCGGTGGAGGCCGGTCTCTGCCTCCTGGAAGAGGGGGAGAAACGGGCCGCCCGCGCACTGCCCATCGCCCAGGAGTTCCGGATGACGCAGGAGGTGGCGAACCTGCGGTTGCGCGACGGCTTCGAGCCTGAGCGTGCCTTGAACGCCACAGAACACGAGAACGCGCTCAAGAGGCTACGGGCAGGCAAGGACATAGACCTGCAAAAGCCCACGCGCGACCTTGGCCTGCCCGATGAGGCTGAATTCAACTTGTCCCGCGGCGGAAGGAAAAAGATCAAGCGCGACGAAGCCACGACGGTCCTTTCGAAGGATGATTGCTTCGGTAAGCGGTGGTTTGAGATGTCGCCCGGCCAGCGTGACACGGTCGTCCAGACTCTGCTGGCAAACGACGACCCCGCCGCCGTGAAGAAAATAGCCCGCGAGTCGTGGGGGCTGGACGAAAAGGCTGCGGAAAACGTGGCGGCCGTAGACCTGCCTCCTGGCTACGTGAAGCTGAGCGTGAAGGCGATTGAGAAAATCCTACCTTTCATGGCGGATGAGGGGCTTGTGTATTCGGATGCCGTGGAACGCGCCGGATATACGCACCACTCGGACTTCCGTTCAGGCGCCGCCCATGACCGTCTGCCTTATTACGGTGAGGCGTTGCCTCTCGAAGTTATAGGCGGGGGCGCGACAGACCCCAAAGCGGACGATCCTGCGCGCTTTGGCCGTATCCCCAATCCGACCGTCCACATAGGGATGGGGCAGCTGCGGCGCGTCCTCAACAGGCTCATCGAGGTGTACGGCAAGCCAGAGACCATCACCGTCGAACTTGCCCGCCAGCTCAAGATGAACCGTGAAGAGAAGGTTGAACTTGAAAGGCGGCAGCGTGAAGGAGAGGCCCGCAACGAGGCTTTCAAGAAGAACCTCGAGGCGGCCGGCAGGCAATGGACGCCAGAGACGCTCCGCAAGCTGCGTCTATGGAAGGAGCAGGGGCCTGAACAGGGCCTCTTCTGCCCCTATTCAGGCAAGGTGATAAGGTTCGAGATGGTGGTCTCCGAGCAGACCGAGATAGACCACATCCTGCCCTTCTCCAAGACCTGGGACGACTCTCCGTCCAACCAGGTTGTGTGCCTTCGCCAGGCAAATAGGGACAAAGGGGACCGTTCCCCCTTTGAGGCGTTCAGCTCCAACCCGCCCGGCTATGACTACGAGGCCATAAAAGAGCGCGCGAAGCAGTTGCCCCAGAACAAACGCTGGCGGTTCATGCCGGACGCGATGGAGAGGTTCAAAGACCAGGCTGAGTTCCAGGACAGGCAGCTGAACGAGACGCAGTGGCTTTCACGGCTGGCGCGCAAATATCTGGCATACCTGTATGACGAAAAAGGCGAAGGCCGCCTCCGCGTGCGTGCGTCAAACGGGCGTCTCACCGCCCTGCTGAGGCGCGGCTGGGGCTTGAACGGCATCCTGGACAATCACTCCCTTTCTGGGGAACGGACTCCCGCTCACGGAGGAGGCGCGCCTCAAAACTCCCCTCTCCCAGCGGGAGAGGGCGAGGGTGAGGGAGAAGACTCACGGACGGACAACACCCAAGGCAAACGCCGCGATGACCACCGCCACCACGCCGTAGACGCCTTCGTCATCGCGCTTACGTCTCGCGGCCTCGTCCAGAAGATCTCGAAAGCCGCCGAACACCTGCCGGAAGAAGAACTACGGGCCCTCGCCAACAAAGACCAATTGAAGCCGTGGCCGGGTTACAGGCGCGAGGAACTGCTGCCGTTCGTAAACCGGATCGTCGTTTCGCACAAGCCTGACCACGGCACGCCGGGGGTCAAGGGCAAGACGACGGGCCAGCTTCACGAAGAAACGGCGTTCGGTGTAATCAAGGTCCAGGACCAGAACGGTAAGAACGCTGGCGCAACGCTCGTCCAGGCGGAAGTGGTCACAAGTAAGAAGCTGGACAAATTCAAGAAGAAGGAGGACCTTGGTGCCGTGCGAGACCCGAAGATGCGCGAAGTCCTAATGGCATTGTGGGACAGCGCCGCCGGGAAGCCCGCGGAGTTCCAGCAGAAGGCTTGGACCGCGGGCGTGAAGCTCGGCGCCCGCACGTTCAAAGTACGTAGCGTGCGGGTGACGGAGGATGCGCGGGTCGTCCCGGTCAGGGACAGCGCCGGAAATGTCTACAAGGCATACAAGCCCGGCGGCAACGAGTTCGCGGACATCTGGGAGATGCCGGATGCCACTCAGCTTGCACCCGCGCCGGGCAAGCGGCGCAGACGGTTGAAACCAGGCGAGCGGGAGTGGCGAATGGAGGTCGTCTCTACCTTCGAGGCAAACCAGCCGGGTTTCAACGCCGCGAACAGGCGCCCCCACCCTGGCGCGAAGCACATCGCACGGCTGCATATCAATGACATGTGCGCGTTCGGTGCCGGCTTTGATCGTAAGATCGTCCGAGTGGTCAAGACGGGTATTGAGGGCGGGCGCGAGTTCGTCTATTTCGTTGGACACAGAGAGGCAAATGCAGACACCCGTGTGCGTAGTAACGAGCTGAAGTACTTGAAGAAAAGCGCAGAAGCCCTCCGCAAAGAAGGCTTCCGCAAAGTCGGTGTTGACGAGATCGGGCGCGTTCGGGACCCGGGGCCGAGAAGCGGCGGTTCATTCGCAGCGCACTGACGTCCTTGCGGGAAACGGCTCGGATACTTGTAGGGCTGGCCCGGTGTCCACCGTTCAGTCCGGCATGCAGCATGAGGCTGGAGCCAGCCCATGCCAGTTGGCCGTGTCATAGAAATAGCCTCCGACGGATGCCGCCTGGCGCGCGACCACGGCTCGATGACCGTAACGCGCCCAGGGGCGGAGGCGAGCCGCGTCCCACTCGATGACATCGGCGTCCTGCTTTGCAACGCACGCGACGTCACCTATTCAAACGGTCTCATGGTGGAGCTCGCCCGCCGCGGCGTGGCCGCGGTGTTCTGCGGAGAAAACTACCTGCCCGTGGCCTGGCTCTGGCCGGTAGAGGGCCACCACATCCAGGCGTTGCGCATGCGCCAGCAGCTGGATGCCTCGCTGCCCCTCCAGAAACGGCTCTGGCAGTCGGTGGTCAGAGAGAAGGTGCTGCGCCAGAAGGCTGCACTCGAGGCCCTCCAGAGGCCGTCCGATGGTTTCGACGAGCTGGCGCGCAAGGTCCGGTCGGGCGACCCTGACAACGTGGAAGCGCAAGCAGCGCGGAAGTACTGGCCCCTGCTCTTCGGCAAGGCCTTCAGGCGGGAGAGGCATGGCGCCTGGCCCAACCCGGCGCTGAACTACGGGTACACCGTCCTCAGGGCCGCAGTGGCACGCGCCGTGGTGTCCGCGGGCCTGCACCCGTCGGTCGGCATCCACCACTCAAACAGGGGCGACTCCTTCTGCCTCGCCGACGACCTGATGGAGCCTTACAGGCCGCTCGTTGACTATGAAGCTGCGCGTCTCACCACAGAGGGCCACACGGAGCTGAAGCCTGAGACGAAGCGGGCGCTTGCGGAGATACTGGCGATGGACATGGAGACGGACGAGGGGACGACCCCCTTGCAAACGTGTATGGAACGCACCGCCCTTTCGCTGGCGCAGGCGTACGAGACGGGCGTCCCGTCCCTCAAGTTCCCACGTGGCGCCAAGCACACGCTGGCCGGGGAGGACGCTGAGCAGGATGCGCTCCACGGGCTCTGAATGGTCTGGCGCCGCTTTCCCGCGGAGCTCGAAAAATGCTGAGCGGCTACAAGCTCATGTGGATGATGGTGATCTTTGACCTGCCCGTGAAGACGAAGGGGCAAAGGAAGGCCGCGACCCAGTTCAGAGAGTTCCTGCTGGACCAGGGGTTCGGCATGTGCCAGCTATCCGTGTACCTGCGCTTTTGCGGGGGCAAGGAACAGGCGACGGCGTATACGAGGCGGGTGCAGGGGGCCCTCCCAGCAGAGGGCGCAGTGCAGGCGCTTTACTTTACAGACAAGCAGTACGAGAACATCGTGTCGTTCCGCAGCGCGAAGAGGCAGCCGCGCAACAAAAACCCACAGCAGTACACAATGTTTTAGGCGCGCAATACCGTATTTCCCACGCTGGGAAAAGGCTGCTCCGAACTTGCCACAAACTGGCCCTTGAAGCGGTCTAGTTTAGCCGATGGGAGATCGGGGGCCAACCGCAACTCGGCGTCACCGCCCCTTTCAACCCCGACAAGTTTAGCCGATGGGAGATCGGGGGCCAACCGCAACTCGAGACGATATGGTCAACTTCGCTAGTGGAGTTTAGCCGATGGGAGATCGGGGGCCAACCGCAACCTGAGGTAAAAACTATCCTGGCGAAGACGGAGTTTAGCCGATGGGAGATCGGGGGCCAACCGCAACTGCCGCTCGCGGTAGAAGTGTTCAGGCCGCAGTTTAGCCGATGGGAGATCGGGGGCCAACCGCAACGGGCATCAGGATAAGCAACTCGGTTGAGGAGTTTAGCCGATGGGAGATCGGGGGCCAACCGCAACTATTGTCTCGAGGGCCAGAGGCGGCGCTGAAGTTTAGCCGATGGGAGATCGGGGGCCAACCGCAACTTCATGTATCAACTCCTCCGTTTGCGGCGGTAGTTTAGCCGATGGGAGATCGGGGGCCAACCGCAACAAGCGCCATGGGTGGGACCAGCGGCCAAACAGTTTAGCCGATGGGAGATCGGGGGCCAACCGCAACCATATGTCACTTTATCTATCTCAATCAACAAGTTTAGCCGATGGGAGATCGGGGGCCAACCGCAACTGTCGCAAGAGATGCAATCAATGCCTTCAAAGTTTAGCCGATGGGAGATCGGGGGCCAACCGCAACCGGTACGAATACATGTTGCAGCCCTGAATTAGTTTAGCCGATGGGAGATCGGGGGCCAACCGCAACAGCCGTCGCCCTCCTCTCCAAGCCTCACAAAGTTTAGCCGATGGGAGATCGGGGGCCAACCGCAACGTTTTATGGGTTGCACCGTCATTAGTCGAAGTTTAGCCGATGGGAGATCGGGGGCCAACCGCAACCGCCTACTACGGTGGGCAGGTCATCCTGCAGTTTAGCCGATGGGAGATCGGGGGCCAACCGCAACTGTTCCGCCGGTCATTCCATTCGTCCCGCCGCAGTTTAGCCGATGGGAGATCGGGGGCCAACCGCAACTGTGGGAAAGGCATAGACGTGGCAGACTCAGTTTAGCCGATGGGAGATCGGGGGCCAACCGCAACCGAAAAGATGGTGTGCTGTTCGTGAATTGCAGTTTAGCCGATGGGAGATCGGGGGCCAACCGCAACAGCGGAGGGCGTCGAGGTGGTTAGCCAGTAGTTTAGCCGATGGGAGATCGGGGGCCAACCGCAACTTGGAGGAGCTAGTCCTACAAATTTTGTACAAGTTTAGCCGATGGGAGATCGGGGGCCAACCGCAACTGAAACGAGGGGTTATCTACACATGACACAAGTTTAGCCGATGGGAGATCGGGGGCCAACCGCAACTAGTCGGACGATTCTGTAAGTGTGCAAATCAGTTTAGCCGATGGGAGATCGGGGGCCAACCGCAACCAGCGGTATCGAATTCGCGACCTTAACACAGTTTAGCCGATGGGAGATCGGGGGCCAACCGCAACCGCTATCCGAAGCCTCGACGCTCACGCCGAGTTTAGCCGATGGGAGATCGGGGGCCAACCGCAACGGGACGATGCTGTGCTGCTAGTTAATTGTGAGTTTAGCCGATGGGAGATCGGGGGCCAACCGCAACGCAGCGTGGCGGGCAAGTACGCCAGCGCCAGTTTAGCCGATGGGAGATCGGGGGCCAACCGCAACTTAGCGCCGTTCTTGCGGAACCTGACGGTAGTTTAGCCGATGGGAGATCGGGGGCCAACCGCAACCGCACTTTGGGCATGGCGCCCTGGCGCGGAAGTTTAGCCGATGGGAGATCGGGGGCCAACCGCAACTCCTTGCTGGCGACCCCAAGCCTTTTCATAGTTTAGCCGATGGGAGATCGGGGGCCAACCGCAACTGGTAGCCGTCGGTGGTAATGGGCAGGTCAGTTTAGCCGATGGGAGATCGGGGGCCAACCGCAACTAATCTTCAATCGCTGCGACTATGGCGTTCAGTTTAGCCGATGGGAGATCGGGGGCCAACCGCAACCCGCAGGGTGGCGACCAAGTTAGCCCTCGAAGTTTAGCCGATGGGAGATCGGGGGCCAACCGCAACAGCCCGTCGCGTCCAGCCCCAGCCTCGCGAGTTTAGCCGATGGGAGATCGGGGGCCAACCGCAACACGGTCGCGGTGGACTCGAACCAGGAGGTAAGTTTAGCCGATGGGAGATCGGGGGCCAACCGCAACGTTTTCCGTCCTCGCCCTCCCCTCAGCGGGGAGGGCGAGGACGGAACGGCTTCGCCGTTGCCTAAATCAAACCCTTTTTCTGCGCCTCGGCCACGGCGTGGGCGCGGTTGGTCACGCCGATCATGTCAAAGATGTGGCGCAGCTCCCGCTTCACTGTGGCCGGGCTGAGGAACAGCCGCGACGCGATCTCCTTGGTCGTAATGCCCTGGGCCACCATCTTGAGCACTTCACGCTGGCGGTCTGAGAGGCCGTTCTGCCCCGGCTTCTGCGTCTGCATCTCCCGGTAGCGGTTCACGAGCACGGCGTTCAGGGCCGGTGACAACGGCGCCCCGCCGCTTGCCGCTTCACGCACGGCACGGGCAAGTTCGTCCTTTGTGGCGCGCTTCAATATGTAGCCCGCGGCCCCTCCTTCGAGCGCCTGGCCAAGGTAGCTATCGCCAAAGCTGCTCAGGATCACCACACGCAGGTGCGGGTACTTCTCGACGACCTTCTTCGTCGTGGCGATGCCGTCCATGCCAGGCAGCATGATGTCGCACAGCACGACGTCTGCGAGTCCCAGCGTCGGGGCGTTCAGAGCGTCTTCACCGCTCCCCGCTTCGCCAACGACGACCGCGCTGCCGTCCAGTTCGATCAGGCGGCGGGTGCCTTCACGGACGACCTGGTGGTCGTCAATGAGGAACACCTTGACCGGCTTCCCAGGCTCGCGGTGTGGAGGCAGCGGAGCGTCAACGTCCTCTGCCTCGGGGCCCGGCGCGGGCCATGAAATGTTCTTGTTTGTAATTTCAACCATATGTGGTCCGCCTTTCCTGCTGCTACCCCGGCCCCTCCCCCGGTCAGAGGGTCAGGGGCGGGCCCTGTTACGACTTTGCACTGCGGACAAGCTTAGTCAGTCCGCCCGAGAGGTCCGGCCTGCGTGCCTTCTCCTCTGCCGCAGTCCTTACGTCTTTCGCTGCGGCAAACTCCTCGATGTGCCTGCGCAACTCGTCCAGGCTGAAGGGCTTCTGGAGCACCTTTGAGCCGGTACGGTCAATGAACGCCCTGGTGTCGGGCGAGACTGGGTCTCCGGTTATGAACATGACCCGCTCCGCCATCTGCGGCCTCAGGCCCTGGATGCAGCGGTAGACCTCTGGCCCGCCGAGGCCTGGCATCCGGATATCGAGCAGGATGGCGTCGTAGTCGTTCAGGTGGACCATGCGGAGCGCCTCTGCCCCATCGCGCGAGACCTCGGCCTGGTGGCCCATACCGGTCAGTGCGCGCGCCAGCATCTCGACGACCGCCGGCTCGTCATCTACCGCCAGGACGCGCAGCATGGTGTAGCTCACGAGCCTGCGCTCATGCTCAGGCGCCTTCTCAGGCTCCGGCGCGGGGACAGGGACGATTGGCATCTCCACGACGAACGTGGTGCCGCGCTTGTGGCGGCTTTCGACGCGGATGTCGCCCCCGTGTTCCCTGACGATGCTCTGGCATATGGCGAGGCCCAGGCCGGTGCCCTTTCCGACAGGCTTGGTCGTGAAAAACGGCGTGAACAGCCGCGGCATCACTTCCGGCGGTATGCCTGGGCCGTCGTCTGTGAAGCTCATCCTGATTTTGCCGTCCAGGGCAACGAGGCCAACGGTGACAGTGCCGCGGCCCGGCCCATCTGCCAGCGCCTGGATGGCGTTGGCGAGCAGGTTCAGTATCACCTGCTCCATCTTGTGGACGTCGGCCTGCGTCTTTGGCGTGTCTGGTTCCAGATATGTGACCACCTCGATGTTGTTGACCCTGCACTCGTATTCGCGCAGGTCAAGGATCTTTCGTATTGATGCGGCAGCATCGAACACCCTGTCGCCGTGGTTGTAGCTGCGTGCGAACGAGAGCAGGTTGTCAACGATGCGCCCTGTGCGTTCCGCCTCGGTCGCGATGGCTTCCAGGTCCCTGCGGAGCGTCGCGTCCACATTTTGGCGGAGGGCGAGCTGCGAAAACCCGATGATCGCGGTCAGGGGGTTGTTCATCTCATGGGCCACGCCCGCGGCCATTTCGCCAACCGATACAAGGCGGCTGTTGGCCACCATGCGGGCCTGCTGGTCTTTGAGCGCGGTGATGTCTTCTATAACGACGACCTGGCGCGCGCTGCCCTTGCCGCCTTGCGCCGTAGTGACCCGGTACCAGGCCTTTGCGCCGGACTCAAGCGCAGCTTCAGTTTCAACGGTGCGCGGCGCGGCGTCACCACCCGAACGCACCGCCTGGAGCATTTCTTTGACATCCGGGACGGACAACGGCGGTGGCAGCGGCTGACCGCGCCCCGGTGCGCCGAACATGTCGCAGTACTGCCGGTTAGCCTGGACGACCGCACCCTCAGCACCCAGGAGCGCCACGGCTTGCGGCACGGCGCCGAGGGCAAGTTCAGCCGCACCTCGGGGCCAGGCAGCCGCGTCCGATGTGGCGCCTCCCGCAGGGACCGCTGGACCTGCGCCGCGCCGAGTCCGCCCGGCTTCAGACGGTCCGGGCAGGCCATTGGCGTGTGATTCAACGAGCCGGGTCAAGGAAACCTCACTCACCTTGCAGCATGCGCAGTTCGGTCAAAACGGCCTCAGTCTCCCCCGCCACCTCTGTGAGGGAGAGCTGCTCAAGGTCTGCGAATGCCTTGAGAGGGCTGTCGCCGTGCGCCTCTTCGGCAAAGATGTCGTCTAGCAGCTGCGAGGCGTCTGAGCCCTTCTTCTCTTTTTCGGGCCCGGCGCCTGCCTTCTTCCCGCCCTCTGGCTGGGCTGTGTTTGCCATGCTCACCTGCCTGGTGGCGTGCCCGCCGCCCGGGCCTGCCGCCTCGTCTGCCTGTTATATGTGGCCGTTCAGCGCGCCGGGGCCGTGATGGTATTGAATATGGAGTTCGCGGCAGGCGGGATGACCACCATGACAGCCCCTGCCACTATCATCATCTGCCCTAACAGATACACCGCGCGTATGCGGTGTCCCCCACTCGCCCCCCAAGGAGCTACGGAGTTTGCGAATGTGAAAGCCATCACAATCATCGTCACAAGTATGTTCAGGAACGAGAAGTTGAGGTCCGCGAAGGTGTTGAACCCCGCCACGGTGGCCACATCAACGGCGGCGGAGGTGTCTTGGGGCAGCTCAGGGGCCGCGGCTGCCAGGCTGGTGGCGAACAGGGCCATGACGTGCACGATGAATACAAGCAGCCCGCACATGGCGGCGTGCAGCGGCATGACCAGGTACCCGAACGTTGACGCCACGAGCTCCCGCTTGGCGCGCAGGAGGGATATCTTGGCCGCAAAGAAGGCTGCGTTCTTGCCAGTCTGCAGGGGCTCTCCACCTATCGTCAATGCGTCCCAGAAGATGCTCGTGGAGCGTTCGATCAGCTCGCTCCCTGTCTCCTGCACGAACCTGCGCCAGCAGCGGTCCGGAGAGATGGAGGCGCCCATACGCGCCTCAAGGCGCCTGAAGTAAGGCTCGAGCTTGCCGAGAGACCTGCGGTCCACTTTGGTGAGCGCGTCGCGCACGGTCGAACTTATGGCGGACGTGACGCCGCCCAGCATCCGCAACGCAGGCGAGATGTCTGCGTCGAGGCGGCCCATCTTCTTCTGGTCGTGGGACATGTACCAGCCCCCGGGCAGCAGCCCGATGCCGGCGACGATGAAGCCGATGCCGAACTGCCCCGTGACCGCCCACATCACAAGGCCCAGGAGCACCCCTGCCGCGCCAACGGTGCGCAGGAGTTTTAGCGCCTTGAGCTGGTCCGGCGATGACAGCCCGGCCTTGCGGGTGAACTTCTCGCTTGGGGCGGAAACGTGGATGATCCATGTGCCCACTGCGGTGACGATCATGGTCATGCAGGCCGTTACGAGGATGATGCCTGGCCCAAGCGTCCAGATCATCGAAGAGATCAGGGAGACGACGGTGATGAGGCCCGCCGAAACGAGCAGCGCGGCGTAGGCGTCCGTCCATTTTCTGAGCGACTCGATGTCCCGCTCGTACTGCGCCTCAAACAGCTCGGCCATAACTGCGGCTTCGCGGTTCAGGAATTCCGCCTCGTCTTCACCGGAAGAAAGCGAGCCTGACATGCGCAGCAGCAGGGCTGAGACTTCGGGCTCCTTGGTACGTTCCGCCACTGCCCGGCATGCCTCCGCGTAGTCGTACTTCAGGCGCCCTACGAGGGTGTTGATTTCGACTATGAACGGGGTCGTCGTAAGGTTGAGCCTGGCGGCCATGGTGAACATGACGTCGCGCGAGGCCTTCGCGGTAGCAAGGGAAGCCATGTACGAGATGTGGGTGAACAGGTCGGTAAAAAGCTGCTTCCTGTCCACGCGCTCTGCATAGGCCATGCCGAGGGCGTGGTCTTCAGCAGCCTGCTGGGCTTTCGGGCCGAACCCCAGCCTCGCAAGTACGCTGGAGGCCATTAGAACACCCCTTCTTTGATGGCTTTCGAGATGACTTTGTAGACTTCGTAGTAGTCCAGGACGCCGGAGTCCGCCAGCTTTTCAAGGATGCGCGCCCTGCGTTTGACGAGGTTGTAGATCTGGCGGCGTCTGGCGGGCGGGTACCCGCGTGAGACGGCAATCTTCTGTTCCAGCATGTAGGAGTTGTTGAACCCGGTGAACTCGAAGGTATCTGTGACCGGGTCCCACTTGAAGACTTCTACGAATGCGAACGCGTCGGCCTGTGAGTCATAGGAAACGATCTCGTTAATGCTTACTGCGCGGCGGCCCAGCTTGCCGTTCGGCAGGCGCACGGCGATCTGGATGACAACGATGTTCAGGTTGTCCACGTAGTTTTTCGGGACGTTGATTGGGTCGCCCACCAGACGCTGTATCAGCTTCTGGATGGAGGCGGCGTGGAACGTGGCCATGACCGGGTGGCCCGTTTGCATGGCCTGGAAGGCAATGAGGCCTTCTTCGCCTCGGATCTCACCGATGATGATTTCGTTCGGCCTTTGACGCAGGGCAGCCTTGAGGAGGTCGAACATACCCACGCCGGAGTCTTTCTCGCCTGGCTTGGGTTTGCGCGTGACCTCTGAAATCCAGTTGAGGTGCGGCACTTTTACTTCAGCTGTGTCTTCGATGGACACGATCTTGGCGTTCGGTGCAACGAACGTCGTCAGTCCGTTCATCAGAGTGGTCTTGCCTGACGCCGTTTCACCAGCGACGAACAGGTTTAGCCCGTCTTCAATACAGATAGACAGGTACGCCACCATATCCCAGGAAAGTGACCCCCACTTGGCCAGCTGGAGGATGGATAGCGGCTCGTCAGCGAACTTACGTATGGTGTAGTTGGTGCCGCGGCGTGAGACGTCCTGGCCGTAGACGATGTTGATACGTGAGCCGTCGGGAAGGCTGGCGTCTACCACGGGTTGCCGGAAAGTGACCGGTTTCTTCACACGCTCCGATAGCCTCAGCACGTGCTCGTCAAGCTCACCGTGGTTGGCGTAACCGAACGCGGTGCGCACGCTTTTGAATATCTTGTGTTCAATGAAGATCGGCCCCAGGCCGCTGCAGCTTATGTCTTCTATGTAGTTGTCATTGATGAGCGGCTGCAGCACGCCCAGACCGACCTTCTCCTTGATGATCGAGTACTTGATGCCTTCAACGTCTGGCGGCTCCAGGTTCCACTTGGCGGCCAGGTTGACCCCCTGACTCTTGCCCTTGTTGAAGAACTTACCCAGCAGGCCGCCGTTGCCGCCCGGGACCCTGGGCTTGCGCGAGGGTGCCGCTTTCTGGGTTTTATCTTCCTTGTCCTTGCCGTTCGCGCCCTTGTCATCTTTCTCTTTTCCGGCGTCGCCCACGTCCGGCTTGCCGCTGACGGGGGCTGCAACAGCGGTTGCTGCCTCGCCCGCGGCAGCGGCAGCCGCAGGTTTGGCGGCTTCAGTTGCCGGCTGAGCAGCTGCGGGCCTTTCCTCTGTCTTCTTGGCTGCTGCTTTGACTGCCGCGGCGGCGTCTTTGGTCGCTATGGCCGCCATAACGTCGTCGTTGCGCTCTTTGCCAAAGACGCGGTCCAGCGACCAGTCAAGTGCAACTTCCAGCGCTTCGTTGGACTTGGCCGCTTCAAGGACGTCCGTATAGTCGAGGAGCGAGTCTTCAATGTCCGCCATGATCTCCTGGAACTGAGGGTGCTCCAGAGATGGCTCGATGGCGATATACCATTCCCGTCCGCCTTCCGGGTCAAAGAGGATGTGGAGGAATATGCCGCCTGCCTTGGCCGGATAGATAAAGTTCGGTTTTTCGGTGTCACTTTCTGCGCGGGTAAGTTTGTCCTTGTACTCTGGGACGCCAATGTCAAGCAGGGGGACCCTGTGCAGGTACTTATTGAGGAAGATGCTCTTCTCAGCCGCCTCTTTCAGGGGCTTGCCCAACTGCTTCATCACCTCGCAGGTAGCGGGTCCGGCGCACTTATCGTGCGTCTTGATGGTCCTGAATGGGTACCCAAGGTGTGACATGCCGGCAGGTCTTTCGTGATTTGGTTCCGCAGCTCGTGTCCGTCAGCTTGGGTGCGCCGGGCCCTGCGCCGCCGAGCGGCCGCTTGGCCAGTCACGCCAAGCGGGACTTCAGGCGGACGTCTTTGAGATCGGGATGATTTTGATGCCGACGCCGGGTTCGACATCAAACGTGATGATGTTCCCTGTCGTCTTCGTCGCTCCCCGTACCTTTGACACCTCGAGGATCTTCACCAGTTGGTCCCCCACCTCTTCAGTTTTGAGGTTGAAGTGCGCGTCGCACATGGACCTCAGCCGGGCAAGCGTCACTTCATCAAACGCGTACGTGCTCGAAACGACGACCACCGTCCGTGCTTCGGTCACCAGTGACTGGCACTCCTCGAAGAACGACACCGTGTCCTCCCACGAGCTGCGCGTCACAAACGTGGTGAGCGAGTCCACAACAACAAGGTCCACGCGTGTGCCGTCCTTGGTGGTCTTGGCGATAAGCTGGAAGACCTGTTTCGGCGTGAGGCCGTTCTTGCCCATGGTGATCGGGTAGATGCGCAGCCTGCCCAGGAGCAGGAAGGCCGTAACGTCCAGGTTCAGGCTGGTCATCTGCCTGAGGAAGCTCTTGACGGTGTTCTCAGACGTGAACAGCATGGCTGTCAGGCCGGACTGCAAAGAGCCCCAGATAAGCTGTTCGGCCATCACAGACTTGCCTGAGTCTGACTGCCCCTCAATCAGGGTCAGGGAGCCCAGGGGCACGCCGCCGCCCAGTTTCTTGTCCAGCTCTGGCTGGCCCGTGGCTATGACTGATAAGGCCTGTGTATCTGCGCTTGCCATTGTTACTTCTCCGTTGCCCGTCCCTGTGCCTCACTCTGTTCGCTTAGGACTGCTCCGCATTTAGTTCGTGAACGCGGCTGTGACGCTTACCCCGTTCTCGACCGCCAGCGTGACCGCGTTGCTGGCCGGAGTGCCGATTACCGGGCTGAAGGTCGCCTGCACGTTGAACTCTTCGACCGGGTTGACTATCCCCGGCTCGTATATCTCGGCCCCTGCGCCAGCGCCGGCGAAGATGGCCGTGACCGTCCACTGGCCCGCTGCAGGCGGGCTAGACGTGGTATATGTCAACCGTTGCACCTGCAGCTGTGTGCTCCCTGACCCGTGGTAGCGCGCCACAAGGTCCCACTTGCTAAAGTCCCGGAGCTTGGCCTGCCCCAAGTTGCGTATGCGCCAGTCCAGCCTGGCGCCGCTGAGCGTGACAGTGGTGCTTACTGACGACATCTCCGTCCGGGCGGCGTCCCCGGCCCGCTGCTCCATCTTCCTGAATGAGTCTGTTAGCGCGCCCTGGGGGTTCAGCGAACCCTCTGCGAACGCGGTTATCGCCCCTACGATGATGGCCACCGATATGAGCGCCAGTATCAGGTTGGACATGGCTGCCCTGACGCCCCGCAAGAGTTGCCCGTGATTCCCGTGTGCCCGCGCGCGAGGCTTTACTCAAACGCTCGCTCCCCCTGGCCTTTGCTGCGTGAGGGCAGCCCGCACAGGGAGGGCGGGCCTGTGACACCGCCGCGCCCGTGGAAGGCCCTTGCGGCTTCACTCAGGCCGGGTTGTGGTCAACCGTTGCGCTAGCCGTTGAACTGTATGTAGGCGGCCTTGCCGAGGGGCGGGCTGATGACCACCTCGCCAACGGTGCCGTTTTCGACCTGCGGGCTGACCCGGATCCGGATGACAACCTCTTCGCCGGGGTTCAGTACCCCCGGCTCGACGAGCTCTGGAGAACTGACGCCTGAGTCCAGGTAATGCTGCTGGACACGCCAGGTGTTATTGGCGGCTGTGGCCGAGTATGGGACGTACAGGCGCGTTTCCGGCCCGGCGTCGGCGTCATACTTCACCACAACGTCCCATTTGCTGAAGACGGCGTATGAAAGCTTCCCGGCGTTGGTCAGCGTCACGTCCACTTCGCTGTATGTGCCGGACCCCGTCTCGACACCTGCAATAGCTCTGACGTCCGCCATCGCGTCCCTGCGGCGCGCTTCGTTGAATGCCACAGAAGCAAGGGCCTGGGTGGCGCGGACATCGAGCAGGCCCCAGAACCCCGTGAACACGGAAGCTACGGTTATTGCGAAGCCTATGACCGCCGGTATCGCTGCGCTCATGGGGCCCGTGCATCTCCTCTATCCACTGCCCTGCCGCCCCGTTTACAGCCCTCTCCCAAAGGGAGAGGGTGTGGGTGAGGGCAACGATGGCCCTTTACTGCGAGAAGTAGTGCTCTGCCGAAACGCCGTTAGGAGTGATGAAGCGGAGGTAATAGGTCCCGGCTGGTTTGGAACATGCACCCGGGCAGCCATCATTGAAGGCCACAGTGACCTTGATGGTGTTGGCCGGGCCCCAGTCGGTCCCGTTTTCGACCGCATAGCTCCACTGCGGGTATGTCCCGCCCGCGTCTGACGTGTGCGGCACCCGCTTCACGGTGTGGGCCGCGGCCGCGCCTGGCTGCCCGAAGAAGACGTCAGACTCCTCGATGGCCGAGACCCTGATGTCCCCGACGTTCTTTACCCAGATGAAGAAATCGAAGAGGCTGTTGGAGTTGGTGTCCACAAACGTGCCGGATGAGTTGAGCTCCCCAAGCCCCTGGACGACTGAGACGCTCGTCTTGATGCGCTCATCAACGTTGCCGCTGGCGGAGCTGAGCGCGCTGGAGCTGCGCGTCACAGCCGGGTAGACCGCGTTCATGACTGCGACCGCGGCGATCACCCCCGCCACAGTTAGCAGGAGCGTGACGATTGCCTTGTCCAAGGCTGTCCTCCGGCCGGGAGTTGCTCCAAAAGGCTACGGGCCTCTTGGTAACTATCCCAAAACGGCCCGCGGGTGACTTCGACGGGTCACAGTCGAGTTCAGACTTCTCCCTCACCCTGACCCTCTCCCGCTGGGAGAGGGGTTTTGGGATAGTTACTTAGCCCCGCATGCCCAGGCGCGTCAAGGGTTCCATTTCATCATCGAGCAAGATCGCCATCAGCCTGTGCGCGGCCCCATTTTCTTCGCCGCCCAGCACGCCTTCCATCCTGACCAGGGCCGCGAGGACCTCCCTGACCGGCAGCGGCTCATCAGGCTCTTCGTCCTGCAGGGCGCAGAGCATCTTGATGACAGCCTTCACCTGCGGGTTAATGCGGCCCGCGGCCTCATAGGCATCGAGCACCACTTCTACCCGGTTGCGGCCTAGCGACTCCATGCTCACGGACACCCAGCGCACGAGTGCGGCAAGGGTCACAAGGTCGAGCCGCAGGGCGGCCGCAGGCGGCCACGACCCCTGTCCCGCTGCGTTGTCAGGCTCTTCCACTTCTTCTATTACTTCTTCCGTCGTCTCTGGCTCTTCCTCTTCTTCGGCGGTCTCTTCTTCTTTGCCAGCGGCCTTTTCCTCTTCTTCGGGCTCCGCCTCTTCTTCCGCGGCCTCCTCTTCCTGCTCTTCCTCGGCCTCAGGCTCATCCTCGATCTCAAAGGCCTCCCCGCCGCCGGCATCGCCAGCGGAGACCGAAACGGAAGGCCCTGCGTCTGCGACCATCTGGGTGGACGTGTCCGTGTCCATGGCGAGGACGTCGTCCTCGGGCAGGCCTGGGACCTCTTGCTGGGCGGACTTATCTTCCGGCGGCAGGATTTCTTCCAAAGGCTTCTCGGGCTCTTCCTTCGCCGCTTTATTTTCTTGAGCGCCCGATGCCCCTGGGGCGCCTGCGGCCCCGGGACCGCCGCCTGGTTTCGCGTCCGCGAGCAGCACGGTCGCATTGTTGAACGGGTTGGTCACATCAAGGATGTGCTCCCGTATGTCAAGCAGCGTCTGCTGGACCTGGTTCTTTATGAGGTTGAGCTCGTCTTCAAGCGACTTGATGGTCGACTTGAGACGGACCTCTTCTCCTGCCACAGACCTATTCCTCGTTTCGCCTTAGCAACCTCTCCCGTATTTCAGTGAGCATCGGGAGGACGCTTTCCTTGAGCAACCGCAGGTCTTCCTGGATGGCGGACAGCCGGACTTCCAAGTCATCTTGCTTCTCTGGCGGCATGTCTTTGCCTCTGGTTATCACCGGGGCGCCGTTCAGGTGATGTCCAAGTCCTTGCACCCGGCCCCTCTCAACCTGAGAGAGGGGCGTCCTGCCACATATGGGACGGGGGCGCTCACTTGCGATCAGGCTGCGTGTTCAGGCGCAGCCCGTCCATGAGCGCCCCCTCCCTGGGGCCTGCAATGTCCTGTGGACCTTGCGTTCCCCTGTTGGCCGGGAACTGGTGCGCCAGCCTCCTCACCCCCTCGCAAGGAGGCCAGCGCGGTCGTAATCCTGTTACTTGAGGTCCATCACCGCGTCCAGCCTGGCGGGGACATAGCGCTGCATGATCAGCGCGGCGCCCGTCGGCGGTTTGATCTCCAGCGTGAACCTGTCGTTCACCGTCAGGCGGTTGCCGGCGGCGAGTATGCCGTACAGGCCACGGGTGTCTTCAGTGTTGGTGTATACCGAAGCCGTGTCCGCCAGCGTCGCCAGCTTGAGCAGCCAGACGGTGATCTCGGCCGTCTCGCCGCGCTCCAGCAGGTTGTCAGTGCCGGGGTTGTTGCCCAGCCATGCCACTGTCCACGGCACGTCAGGCAGGAACTGTAGCTGGTCGTTGTACGAGATGACCGTCTTGTACTCGTTTGATGTCGCCTGGTCCGGGTCGTCGCCTGTGTCGTTCGCCGTGTACGGCGGCGTCAGGTCCACAGGGTCCCCCTCTGTCGCGTTAGCAACCACGAGAGAGACCTTGAATATGGTGTCGTTGCCGCTCAAGGCTGCCTTGTAGGCGATCATGCTTCCGCGCGGCTCAAGCGAGCTGCGGGCGGCCTGCAGGCCGGCGTACACCGTTTCCTTCGACCGCTCCGTCGAGAAGATACCGGTAGAGAGGACGGTGAATGCGAACACCGCTGCGACCACCACAAACGCGATGAGGATGATCGCCGTCTCAAGCCCCGTGATGCCTCTCTGTCCCCGCACGTGGCCTTCGTTACTGTTGCGCATCAAGCGCTCCTCCTGAAGTTGCTCCACCCGCTTGTCCCGGCGGGGCCAGTTAACTCCGCGCACCACTTCCGTCTTGGGCCTGGCCGGGAAGGCTCGCCTCTTGGTTGTGGTGACTGCCGTTGCTCTCAACACTAGGCCGGGTAACAGTCAGCCGGTATCGGGAGCACTCCAAAACAGCAGCGACGGCTGGCACGCAGTCCAGAGCAGCGCGCCGTTCGCAACTCTGCGGCGGCGGGCACCCAGCCCGGTCACTCAGGCTCGCGCGTGTCCTCCGCCTTACGCCGTCACAGCGGCTCAGGCACGATTGTCTGAGGACGGACCGCGGGCGCTTTCCCGGCGAGCATTGCGTGACGTCACCTGCGCCAGCCTGGACGCGCCCCGCGTGCGGGGCCCGTTATTAATGAGGACGGTGAAATGCAGAAGACCACAGTGCTCATTGCCGACGACCACGAGCTCATGCGGGAAAGCCTGGTCGTGCTGCTTGGACGGGAGCAGGGCGTGGAGATTGCAGGGGTGGCGATGGACGGCCGCACCGCCATCTCGCTCGCCAGGTCCATCCAACCGCGCGTGGCGGTCATTGACGTGAACCTGCCAGTAATCCCGGGCCTGCAGGTGGCGCGACAGGTGCGCCTGGACTCGCCCCAGACCGGCATCATCATGCTGTCGTCGCATGACCGCGGGGACTACCTGAAAGAGTTCCTGCGCGATGACTCCTCCGGCAAGGCGTTCCTGCTAAAGAACACCATCCGGTCAGCCAAAGACCTCATGCGGTCAGTGGAGGACGTGATGGCAGGCAGGACCGTGCTGGACCCGGCGCTTGTGACCAAGCTCACGTCGGACGACTCTGTGCGCGTGAGCGGGGCGCTGAAAAGCCTCAGCCCCAGGGAGCTCCAGGTGCTGGGGCTGATGGCAAGGGCCCATTCGAACAAGTCCATTGCAGAAACGCTCTATATCCAGCCGAGGACGGTGGAGCACCACATATCGAGCATCCTGGCCAAACTCGGGTTCAACTCGGCAAGCGAGCGCCACGGACGGGTCTTCGCGATCTTGACCTACCTGGAAGCGACCGGCCAACTGCCTGCGTCTTCCATGACCGAGGAGCCGCAGCAGAAGCAGCAAGCGTCACAGCAACAGCACCTGTCGCCGCCAGCGGCGCAGGCGCACCGCATGGCGGCGTAGACGCCGCCGGTAACAGAGCCGCCGAATGACGAGGCCCACGGAAATGTCCGTGGGCCTCGTCGCGTCTCCGTACAGGTGTGCGCGACACTGCTCCGGCACGGCTCGTCTGTCCAGTTCCCCCCAACACCTCAGAGAGGCCTGCTTCATGCTCACACTGGTCCCGGAAGCCATCGAAAAGTATGCGTCCATGCACTCCACTCCCCCGGACTCATTGCTGCGGGAGCTGGAAGAGGCCACACACAAGAACACCCGGTCGCCTATGATGATGTCGGGCCAGACTGTGGGCCTGCTCCTTAACACCCTGGTGTTCGCCACAGGCGCAAGGCACGTGCTGGAGGTGGGTACGTTCACTGGCTATAGCGCGCTGATGATGGCCTCCGCCCTCCCGGAAGACGGCCGACTCATCACTTGCGATATTGACGCCGAAACGACAACGCTGGCGAGGTCTTTCTGGGCCAGGTCTCCGCACGGCAGGAAGATCGAGCTCAGGCTGGGGCCCGCGCTGGACAGCATGCGCACCTTGCGTGGCCCGTTTGACTTCATATTCATTGACGCCGATAAAGAGAACTACTCGGACTACTACCGGCGCGCCGTGGACCTGCTTTCTGACCGCGGGCTGATAATGATAGACAACGTCCTCTGGGGCGGCGCCGTGCTCAAGCCGAAGTCAGCGAGCGACCGCGCCATTGTGGGGCTGTCAGACGTCGTCCAGGCGGATAAGCGCGTGCAAAATGTCCTGCTCACGGTGCGTGACGGCCTCATGCTTATCAGGAAAGTGTGAGGCGTTAAAGTCCCAGTCAAACAGGGAGACGCCGTCCCTTACGTTTCATAGGGCAATCCCCAGTGACTGAGCCGCCGTGGCCAGAGACCGGTCCAGCGTCCAGACCGGCGCGCCGTCCAGTAGCGCTGATGCCAACAAGTGAGTGTCTATCCAGCCGAGGCCCTTACCGTGCAGCGTCCTTGCTTCGATCAGTCGCATAACTTCTCCATGCTCAGCGACGCGAAGCCGTGGCAGGTCTGAGAGCAAGCGCAGGATTTCTTCTCTATTGTGCAGGTTGCCGCAGGCAAGTTCGCCGATCACGAACGGGTGGCAACCAACCTCGCCTGCAACGAGGAGGCCGACAAGCTGACGGTCACCGGCGCGCAGGTGGTTGACCCAGACAGAAGTGTCAACAAGGATCACTTTGCAGGGAGACTGCGACGGCGGGGTACCGGCCGAAGCTTTTTCTCGGCGCCGCCAAGCACCGCCAGCCTCTCAGCACTGGCACGTGCAATAAGCGCCTCCAGCCCCTTGTGGACCAGGGCAGTCTTGCCGGACACGCCGGTGAGCCGGGCGGCCCTTTCCATCAGGGCGTCGTCAATGTGAAGCGTTGCCCTCATGCATATCATTATGCACGATTTTGTGCATGACAGTCGCGTTCACCCAGCCGTCTCCGGCATGGAGTGTCAGATGACTCAGCTGCGCTCGGCATGAGGGTGGAGCGGGCGTTCAGCATGGCGGGCTGGGCTGCGGTAACCTATCTCGCCGCCGGCCTGTACGCCGCGTGCTGAACCCGGAAGCAACAGGGAGCCACTATGCCTGCCACAACATCTCGACGGCCCGCCAAAGCCCGAGCCTCAAGCGCTTACACGGGCCCCAACCTCACGTTGTCGCTCAATGACCTCGACGACCTGACCCTGCGCCGCGTCAAGCAACTTGGCATCAACCATATCCACATGCACTTCAAAGAACTGCCCTGGAACGAAGCCGTCCTCCGCTGGCACATGGAGCGCCTGGCCGATTACGGGATGACGCTGTCAGCGGTCATGTTCTCGGGCTTCCCGGACGCCATCTACGGCAGGAAGAACCGTGACGAAGACATCGAAAAGGTCATCAAGTCGATCAGGGTGGCTGGCAAGGTGGGCCTGCCAGTGATGGAATACAACTGGTACGCGCACCGGATCGTCGAGGGCTATGTCGAAGCGCCAGGCAGGGGCGGCGCAGGGTACACAGATTTCGATGTTGACCGCGTGAAAGGCTTGGGGCGGCTGGACGAGGAGGGGTCGTCGAACGCGGTTTCGCTCTGGGCGAACATCACCTACTTCCTGAAGGCAGTCATACCGGTGGCGGAAGAGTCTGGCGTCCGCCTGGCGCTCCACCCCAACGACCCACCTCCGCCCATAAGCCGTGGGTCAGAGCAGATCATGGGCAGCCTGCCAGACTGGAAGAAGCTGCTCGACATCGTGAAGAGCCCATCGAACGGAATGACGTTCGACTGCGGCGTCACGCGCGAGCTGGGCGAGGACCCGGTCACGGTGTGCCGTTATATTGGCGAGCGGGACCAGATCAACCACGTCCACTTCCGCAACGTGAAGACACATGTCCCGCGCCTCAAGTACACGGAAGTGTTCCTTGACGAGGGCGAGGTGGACATGTTCGCGGTGATGAAGGAGCTGGTGCGCCAGAAGTACCCGCGCCTCGTCTACCCGGAGCACCCGCCGCTGATTGACGCCGACCGTGAGCACCCATTTGGCGGCATCTCATCGGGCCGTTACACCGGCTTCGCATACACCGTCGGTTACGCTCGCGCCACGCTGCAGGCGGCGCTGAAGTCATAGCGCAGGACGATGCAATAGGCGCGGCCAGCGCTCTACGGCGAAGCGATTAAGGCCTGAATCCTAATCGGGGCGATGTTGTGAAGCACTGTCCCGTTCAGGTCGATGTTCACAAAGACATCGAAGAAGCTGTCGACTGGAAATTCGAGGTCTCCGTCGGTGTTGTTGTTCAACTCGGTCACTTTTCCAAGTGAATCTGGCGAAGGTTGTAGTGTGACTGTGAGTGGCCCCGCCCCCGTCAGGCTCAGTGCGACGATCTCAGTCGGGATAGTGTCCATAAGGCCTGTGGAATCCAACGAACCTTGCGCTAGCGTGGCCGCGCCCGTAAGCGGGGGCGTGGGAACGGGACCGATGATGGTGTCAAAAAGATACAAGGCGCCGGTCGCGCACTGGTTCGGGCCGAACCTTGTGGTGAGTGTGACCCCTCCAACATTGATGTAGGTGGACGAGAGCACGTTATTCACATCGTAAAGCTGGACCGTAGCACCCTGCATGAGCCACTGCCCGGGCATGGCGCCGTCAGTCCTGCATGGGCCATTCGTCGGCCCGGGCGTTACCTGGGCGAACGCTCTTGGCGGCCGGAGGCTCGTGATGGTAGGCGCCAGTTAGAGCGCAGCGCCAAGCGCGCCCACTCCCGCGGTCCTTGTCAGGAAGCGCCTGCGAGAGGCGCTGGCCGACCCACGCAAGGCGGCGACCTCAGTGCCGCGGGCCTCTGTGTTTTCATCCGGGACATTAGGCTCAGTCACGGCACCCTCCTGGCGCTGCGGGCTCGTTAGCGCGGCGAAATGGGCTGGAGGTTACCATGCAACCCGACTGCCGAAAGTAAAGGTCCGGTGAACTTTTGGCTCGCATCCCGGACGCTCCCGCTCCCCCTCAATGGCCCGCGCTCTGGGAGGGCTAGGGGCAGGTCACAGGCAGCTGCTGGGGCCAGGCCGGGGGATATAGCGGCGCTCGCGTTGATGTCGGTGAAATTGCTTCACTCCTAACTTACCCGGTAACGAGTCGCGGTCTCTCAGTCCTGCACAGCCCGGTATATATTTGCCGCCATTGGCCGGGTGAATGCGAAACCCGGTACGGCGCCTTCGAATAGGGCGGCCAAGCAACTGTCCCAAAAGCAGAGCGGCTTTTTTCATCCCCTCTCCCCTTGCGGGAGAGGGTCAGGGTGAGGGGTCTTGGTAGGACCGCATGAAGTTCGAGATGTTTCACCTCATGCCGTACCGCGACCTGCCCCACGACTTCAACGAAAAGCACCATAGCGTCTGGGTCGACGTGCCGAGCCGACTGTTCGACCCTGCCAAGGCGCACCGCATGTACAACGACACGCTGGACGAACTTGAGCTTGGCGCTTCTGCCGGTTACGACGGCATTTGCGTCAATGAGCACCACAACAACGCCTACGGCATGATGCCCTCGCCCAACTTGATGCTGGCCAGCCTTGCACGGCGGACCGAGGACGTCGCACTCATCGTGCTCGACAAGGCCGGCCACGTGTCAGAACTTGAGCAACCGTACGCACTGGCCGATGTCGTCGAGAGGTTCCTTGAGGCAGAAGGCAAGCCTGCGAGGTCAGCAGGGAAAGGCCGCCGCGGCTAACAGCCCATCTCTCTTGGTAACTATCCGGCTTTGTTGACATCCTCTGGTTTTCATTCCCTCTCCCCTTGCGGGAGAGGGTCAGGGTGAGGGGTCGTAAACTCGTAGCTTCTCCCTCACCCCAGTCCCCTCCTGCTGGGAGAGGAGGATGTATACAAAGCCTAACTATCCCAAAACGGTCCGCGGGTGACTTCGACTGGTCACAGTCGAGTTCAGATTTCTCCCTCACCGTGACCCTCTCCCGCTGGGAGAGGGGTTTTGGGATAGTTACTTAGAGAGGCTTTAGGTGAGGGCGAGAAAGCACTGCTTGGCAGGCAAAGTAACTTTCGACTATTTGGGTGGGACCGTGAATGGAGCGATCTCGTGGCCAGTCCACAGCGCACTGCCGGTGGGAGCGAGCGTCCTGTCTGGCGTTTACGCCTTCCTTCGAGGCTCGTCTCATACCACCGTTATTCGGTCCTTGAGCACGACCTCTCTCCGCCCCTTCAACAACCTTTGCCGGCCATTCCCGTGGAGATTCAGGTCCTCACTCCCGCCCAGGCCGACCTGATTACCGAGTACCTGGGGCGCACGGCCGGCCCCGCACTGCGCGAGATGCTCCGGCGCGAGATATCCGAGGGCGAGGTGTGCATCGGGGCCATCCACAACGGCCAGGTCGTCGGGTACACCTGGATAAGTACGACCCACGCCTATCTGCCGGGACTGTCATCTATCCCGATTGCTGTCCCTCTTGGCCAAGGCTGGGGCTGGGGCCACCGCACCTACACATTGCTAGCCTACCGCGGGCGCGGCATCCACCAGGCCCTGCTCGCCCGGCGCAACTCCTACGCAAAGGAGGCCGGGTTGTTGCGCTGTGCCAATATGACCGAGAACGACATAGCTCTCCATAACTTCCTCAAGGGCGGCTGCGTCGTGACCGGCAGCTACCACGACCTGCGCTTACTGCGACGCTGGAGAAGGACATGGTCCACGGGCGGGGTCTTGGAACGGCTTACAGCGCCCGCACCCTGAAGTTGCAGCCCTGTAGCTGCCAAGCCGTACTGGGCCGTGAGAGGACCGCCCCGCATCCGTGCGTCCACTCTTATGCAGGCTCGCAGTTGCACGATAGGCCGGGCATCCTTGACTGACGACGCCCACGTTCAACTCTGTGCAGAATCCACCAGAACGGGGCCCAGGGACGGTGCCGGTCTGAGCCTTTGCAACCATCCGGCTTTGTCTACATCCTCCTCTCCCAGCGGGAGAGGACTGAGGTGAGGGAGAAGCTGCGGGTTTACGACCCCTCACCCCCGGACCAAGTCCGGTGCAGGCTTTGACCCTCTCCCGGCGGGAGAGGGGACTTTTGAGGCAAAGCCCCCGCAAGGGGAGAGGGAATGAAAACCAGAGGATGTCAACAAAGCCTAACTATCCCAAAACGAGTGACAGCGGCTTCCGGGCGCCCACAATTGAATTCAGACTTCTCCCTCACCCGCGCCCACCTGCTGTGGGCGCCCGTCTCCCGCTGGGAGAGGGGGTTTGGGGATAGTCTCTTAGAAATACATCGGCTGCAGAACGGGCAAAAGTTCACCACTTCGTTACTTTCAAGAGCGCAAAGCGCGCTGTAGTATCCGGTCGCGCAAGCCAGGCCGCCCAAAGAGCAACGGGATTCTGAAGCCGGGGCTTGTATTGAGCGAAGACACGCACTTGAGAGGCTGAGACGGAGGGGAGAGCACGCCATGGCACAGGACACAAAGGTCAAATACGAGGCTCCGAAGCTGGTGCAATATGGGACGGTGACCGCCTTAACTTCCACATTCTTGCTATGCTCCGTCGACGGGAAACCTGCCCAGTGCGATTCCCAACAGTAACGCAGGCGTATCCGAGAAGCACAAACGCGCAAGATACAGGGCCGGTCTCGCAACGTGGGTTGCATGACCGGCCCTGTTGTTTTTGTTGGAGATTTCGCGGCTTTTTGACTGGCGGCGTTTGCTGCGACCTCAAGCCTTGCGCCTGACCTCAGCTACTGCGTGCGCATATGCCGACTTCAGCACGGACACCTCTGACGAGTAGGTGACGATGGTCGCGCCCAGGTGGATGTACTGGCGGCAGGTCTCAACGCTGTCTGCCAGGAATGCAGCCTGCTTGCCGTAGCGCTTGGCGGCGTCGACCAGGCGCGCCCGGTGCTCGTTCAGCACCTTCTGCTGCTCTGGCTTGCCCAGCACGCCGATGTCCTGCGCCAGGTCTGTGGGGCCCAGCGTGAGCGCGTCTATGCCCGGCGTCGAGGCGATTTCGTCAAGGTTGCTGAACGCCTGTCCAGACTCCAGCATGACCGTTATGTGTACCTGCGAGTTGGCATGGGCCATGTGCTCAAGCACAGGCATTGACTCGTATTCAGTGTGCGGGCCAAACGCGCTCATGCCGCGCACGCCGTCCGGCGCGTAGCGGGCGCAGGCTGCCACCTCTGCGGCCTGCTCCGGCGTGTCCACCTGCGGCACGTGCAAGTTCCAGACGCCGGTGTCGAGCAGACGCGTTATCCATTCACGGTTGCCTTCCGGAGGCCGTACGACTATTGGGAAGTCCAGCGCTCGGGCGAGCGCCGCCATGTCTGCGATGGTCTCCATCGAGAATGGCGAGTGCTCCATGTCAACGCGGGCGAAGTCGAGCCCGGCAGACTTGAGTAGCGTGAGCACGCCGGGCGTGCGCACCATGTTGACCCAGGTGCCGACCTGGACTTCGCCACGCTGCGCCCGGAGCTTGTAAAGGTTGTCTTTCATGTGGCCGTGCCGCCTTCCTTGTCATTCTGAACGGAGTCCCGATGAAATCTGGACGGAATAAAGGACCGGTGATGGCGACTATCCCTTGACAGCATGTGTCCAGGTCCTCTCGCAGCGTGAGAAGGTGAGGGAGAGGTTTCCGTTTTTGTGTTTAACTCAAGCGCACCCCCACCCCCCGCTTGCGCGGGGGCAGGCTCCAGCCCTTTCCCTCAAGGGGAGAGGGAGTGAACTCAATGCATGATGTGGAGGGTCAATCACCGAAGAATCAATTCGCCGTGAGGAGTGAACGTTACAGAAATGATTCGGGAATGATCTACTTGACGCAGTGTTCGCCTTTCACTCCCTCTCCCCTTGAGGGAGAGGGCTGGGGTGAGGGGTGCGTTTAGGTAAACGCGAGAGGAGGGCTTCTCCCTCACCCTTATCCTCTCCCGCTGGGAGAGGGGACAAGACACCGCCCTGCGTGAAGTAGGTCATTCTGAATGATTCTTCCCCCGGCATCCGCCGGGGTCACAATGACATGTGGATATTTCACCTCGCCCGGCCGTCTGACCAGGGCGACTGGCCGCGAGCGGCAGGCTGCTTGAGCCACCTCTCGTACCACTCCAACATGCGTGAAAAGTATTCACGCCTGATCGAAGCGTGCTTCGCGCGGAAGATACCGTGGCTGGTCTTCGGCAGCCGGACGAACTCGACCACCTTCCCTGCCCGTGCCAGCGCCACGAAGTACTGCTCCGACTGCTCGATGGGTACGCGGAAGTCGTCTTCTCCATGCAGGAGCAGCACGGGCGTATTGACGTTCCCGGCGTACGTGAGCGGTGAGTGCCGCACGTACCACGCGTACTCGTCTGACCGCCTGCCGCCAAACTGCACCTCGCCGAAGCTGACGCCAATGTCGGACGTGCCGTAGAAGCTGGGGAGGTAGGTCACTGGCGCGGCAATCACCGCGGCCCTGAAGCGCTCCGTGTGGCCGACAGCCCAACTCGCCATGTATCCGCCATAGCTGGACCCGTGTATGACCACCCGCTGTTCGTCTATGTAAGGGCGCTTCACCGCCTCGGTCAGCGCGGCCATGATGTCCATATAGTCGCCGCCGCCCCAGTCACCATGTACGCCTGCTGCGAAGCCGAGGCCGTATGAGGACGACCCGCGCGGGTTGGGCGCAAGGACTACGTATCCGTTTGTCGCGCCTATCTGGTGGATGGGGTAGAAGGCGTCAAAGAAGACGCTGTGTGGGCCGCCATGGACATCGAGCAGGAGCGGGTAGCGGCGCGCCGGGTTGAAGTCCGGGGGCAGCCATAGCCTGCACTCAACGTCGGAGCCCTCCTGCTTGATAGTGAACTTCTCCAGTTTCGCTGGCGGGTGCTCATGCAGGTAAGCGTCGTTGAACGCCGTCAGCCTTTGGGTGGCGCCCGAGCGCACGTCCACCGCGTAGAGTTCACCTGGAGATGACGGCGTCACAGCAGATACCACGGCGGTCTCCCCCGCCGCGTCCACTGCCCACGCGCCTACCTGGCAGCCGCCTTGCGTGATTTTGCGGACTCTGCCGGACGCAGGGCTGGCCGGGTCAGCATGTCCTCCTGCACTTGCTTCGCACACGTAGGACTGGCCCCGAGCATCTGCGACGAAGAGGATGCGGCCGTCTGCCGTCCACCTGAGCGGCGGGTAGTCCGGGCTCGTCGGGAACCCCGTTGACGTGACCTGTGGGCGGATGGAATCGTCTGTCACGCGCGCAGGGTAGGAGCCACGCTCCAGCAAATAGACCCAGTTCTGGCATAGGAGGCCGTACCCGCCCACCTCCTCTGCCCCTTCTGCCCCGGTCACTGCAAGCCTGTCACCGTCTGGCGACCAGGCGATGCTGCCGGACATGTAGAGGCCACCTGAGCGCCGGTCCGGGCTGCCGCCCTCCGCAGGCACAACGTAAAGGTCGGTGCGTGAGGTCGCCTCACGAAACGGGTTGCTGTCTGATATGAACGCGATGTGCACGCCGTCGGGCGACCACACGGGCGCGCCGTCGTTGCCTTCTCCGTATGTGATTTGCCGGATGGTCCGGGAACGCAGGTCCGCAACAAAGATGTGCCGGAAGCGGTCGCCGCGCCAGCCTGCGCCGTCCTCGCGGTAGCGGATACGCGTCGCCACGTATGGCATCATGCCGTTGTCTGGGGCGCCCTGTCCCTGCTTGGCTGCCGCTCTCGCCGCCACGTCTACGTCTGCCCGGTAGGCGATGCGCGTCCCGTCCGGAGACCAGGCGAGAGCGTCCGCGCCGATAGGTTCGTCGGTGACCTGGTTCGCTTCGCCGCCGGCTGCGCCCATGATCCAGACCTGCCTCCGGCCCTTATCATCAGGGCGCAGGAACCCGATGAGCCGGCCGTCAGGGGACCATGCCGGGAACTCGGAATCGGACTCGTGCGTGATCTGCCGGGGCTGCGGCACGCGAACGAGTCCTCCCAACTCAACGGGGGCCTGTCTGCCTGTGGCAGCGCCTGAGTGCCGCAGGGCCTCCGCGACCTCCGCGAGGCCGGCCGCTCCTCCCGGCATCTCCATGACGAAGATCTCCGACCGCGGACGCAATGTGCCGGGTTCAAACCAGCGCAGGGTGAAGGCCAGCTTGGACCCCTCCGGCGTGAGCGCGGGGTCGCCGGGCAGCTTCAGGTGGATGTGATAATCAGGGCCGATGGGTGAGGGCATAAGTTATCGGGCTCACTTGTGCCAGGGGCATGACTTGGCGCAGGCTAGCGCATTGTAATCTCAGGCCGTTGTTAGAAATCCTCGGTCCAAGCTTCACCACAAGCATGCAGGTCACTGTCGTAAATGAAAATCATAGACATACGCACCCTTGTCGTCGGCAACCCGTGGAAGAACTGGGTCTTCGTGGTCGTCGAGACTGACGAGGGCATCACCGGCGTGGGCGAGGCCACGGGCGGCCTGTCCACGCAGCCGCAAGTCGCAGCCGTCGAAGAGGTCAAGCACCTCGTCATAGGCCGGGACCCGCGTGACGTCCACGCCATCTGGAACTACCTCTACCTCTCGCAGTTCCTCAACCTCTCCTCGGCGACAAGCGGCATAGAGATGGCGTGCTGGGACATCCTCGGCAAGTCCCTCGGCGTCCCTGTCTGGCGGCTCCTCGGCGGCAAGGTGCGTGACCACGTGCGCGTCTACGCCAACGGCTGGTACACGGGCCCGCACACGGCCCAGGGCTTCGCCGCCAAGGCCAAGGAGGTCGTTGCCAAGGGCTACACCGCGCTGAAGTTCGACCCCTTCGGCGGCGCGTACATGAAGATGTCGCGCAGGGAGTCGCGCCACTGCCGCGAAATAGTTGCCGCAGTGCGCAAGGCCGTCGGCCCCGACGTTGACGTGCTCATCGAGGGCCACGACCGCTTCAGCGTGCAGGCGGCCATCGAGGTCGCAAACTGGCTGGCCGGCTATGACGTGACGTGGTTCGAGACGCCGGTGAACTCGAACGACCTCGAGGCCACCGTCGCCGTGGCGCGCGCGTCGCCTGTGCGCGTGATCGCTGGCGAACGCTGGAAGGACCCCCGCCTGTTCGCACGCTTCCTGGCCGAGGACGTGACGGACATCGTGAACCCTGAGCCGCTGGGCGTGGGCGGCATCTGGCGGACGCTTGAGGTGGCGGCGATCGCCCGTGCGCACGACTGCGACCTGGCGCTGCACATCTGCGCCGTGACGCCGAACATTTTCATCCAGGAATGCTTCGACGATTTCCTGGAGCCGTGGACCTCACGCGTGCTGAAAGGGTATCTGAGAGTAAAGGACGGCCACCTTGAAATGCCTGATGCGCCGGGCATAGGAGTCGAACTGGACGAGCGGGAGGCGAAGAAGCACCCATACTCGCCGAAGAATTTCCTGCGCCTCTTCGAGCCGGGCTGGGAGAGGAGGGAAGGCGCGAGGAGTTGAGCGCCCGAACCCAGCCTGACCGACAACGCCGTCATTCCGAGCGTCGCAAAAGACCTCATTAGCGCACGCTCCTACTGCTACTCCCGTACAGTTTCCTGCCGTCCACCGGCGCGCGGTATCATTCGCCCGCGGCCACAAGGTCTGGGAGCGGGCCAGACCGCAGGCCGGGGATGCGACTTTGCCACCCTCTACGAAACCCGTCCACTCTCGACCGGCTGTGCTGTTAATAGTCTGGGCATGGGTGTCGCTGGCCGCCGTTGCGTGTGGGAGCGAGGCAAGCGAGCCCTCCGGGGCTGCGCCTGCAACCGGAGGCATTGTTGCGTCGCCGCGGATATATGCATTTGCTGACCTTGAAGCCGCGGGGTTCAAGAACTCAAAGACGTATGACGTAACCGGCCTCCCAAAGGCGGTGGCGGCGCATTACGGCTTCTGGGGCACTGACCCCTATCACCGGAACGACTACGAGGTCCGCTTTTACGCCAGCCACGAAGACGCCGTGAACTTCGGCCAGACGCTCGCCGCCGAGAGGGTCGGAGAAGGCGCCAAGCTGACCGAAGAGACGGCAACGTGGAAGGTGGGCGTTAAGGACGCGAGAGAATGCCAGGGCTCCCAGGGCCAGGCCCAACATGCCGCCAGGTGCACTGAACCCAAGTACTACGACTTCATGACAGTTGGCAACATGGTGCTACTGTGCCCGGGCGACGCTCCCGACTTCGCCCGTAAGAACTGCGACTTGTTGCTGGCGGAAATGGACTGAGCGCCCGAAATCGAGGCTGACCTACAACGGCGTCATTCCCGCGCACGCGGGAATCCAGCATGGTGCGACAGACCAACCTCACGTCACACGGACGGCGATGGGCCCTGGATTCCCGTTTCCACGGGAATGACGGCGGGCACGGCATTGGCATCGTCGTGGACGCAGACCGTCCGCCGGCCGCGTCCTTACTCGTCACGCAGCTCCAGCACGACCGGTTTTTCGGCCAGGCGGGACAGGAAATCTCTGCCCTGCTCCTTGAACGGGTGGGCGTCCATGACGGCCTCGTTCAGCTCGTAGCCTATGCCGGGCTCCGTCGGCGGGATGATGTAGCCGTCCTGCCACTGGATCGGCTTCTTAAGCACCTCGGCGTAGAAGCCGCCGAACGTCTCGATGCTCTCCTGGATCAAAAAATTCGGGCTGCAAGTGCCGATCTGGATGTTCGCCGCCGCCTCGATTGGCCCCGTGTAGAGGTGGGGCGCCATCTGCGCGTAGTGCGCCTCGGCCATGCCGGCGATTTTCTTGGCCTCCAGGATCCCGCCGACCCTCCCGAGGGCGGGCTGCAGGATGGCCGCCGCCTGGCTCTCCAGGACGTCTGCGAACTCATACTTGCTCACCAGCCGCTCGCCCGTGGCGACGGGGATGGTCGTGGAGTGCGCAACGCGTGCCATTTCGTCCCGGTTCTCGGGCGGTGTCGGCTCCTCGAACCACAGCGGGTCGTACTTTTCCAGACGCCTGGCGAACCGGATGGCGCTTGAGGTGGTCATCTGGCCGTGGGTCTTGATCAACAGGTCACACTTGCTGCCTGCCACCTCGCGCATGTTCTTCGTGACGAGTTCCGCATTGTCCAGCGACGCCAGAGAGAGCTGCCGGGGGTCGAAGGAGCCCATGGGCATGACCGGGTCATAGCCGAGCGCGGTGAACCCCAGCTTCATGTAGTGCTCGGCCCGTTTCGGGGCCACTTCGGGGTCACCGTGGATGCTTGTGGTCGGGGCTGCGGCGCCTCGCGCCGTCGACGGGTAGAGGTAGGTGTAAGAGCGCAGTTTTTCGTTGACCTTGCCCCCGAGGAGGTTATAGACCGGCTGGCCCAGCGCCTTGCCAACGATGTCCCAGCAGGCGATCTCGATGGCGCTGAGCACGCCGCCCATGGTGAATTCCGGGTGCTGAGAGAACCCGCTTGAGTAGATGACGCGCCAGATCGTCTCAGTGTCGAAGGGGCTCCGTCCGATGACATGGCGCTGGACCACGTCCTCGATGAGCAGCCTGACCTTGCTCGGTGCGAACGGCACCCCGTAGGCCTCGCCGTAGCCGTATATGCCGTTGTCGGCCGTCAGTTTGACAAACACCCAGCACTGGCCGCCGTGGTGGGGCGGCGGGTTGGCGACTGCCCAGGTCTTCACGTCTTTGATACGCATGGCCGGACCCCCCTTGCAACGTTGCGGACTCTTGGGGCGGATTGTACGGTGCCGGCGGGGGCTTGGCCGGGGGCCGTTCGCCCTGAGCTTGTCGAAGGACGCTTGCGCGCGGGCATGACACGCCATGCCCCTATCGCGTAAACACCGTCCCGCGCACGTAGTCGGCGTCGTCTGAGGCGAGCCAGGCGTAGACCTTCGCCACGCCGTCGGGGGAGACGAGTGAGGCCATCTGCGCGTTGAAGGCGGCCTTGTCGCCCGTGACCGAGAACGTGTGCCTGATCTGGCCGACCTTGAGCGGCGTGTCGACCGCGCCGGGCGCAACGTCGTTCACCCTGATGCCGTGCTTGCCAAGGTAGCCCTGCATCACCATCGCCAGCCCGTGCACGCCGCCCTTGCTCGACCCGTAGGCGTACGACGACGACCCGCCGGTGACGCCGGCGCCGGACGCGGTGAGGATGATGACGCCCTTCTGCTGCCTTTTCATGACCGCGGCGACGTGCTTTGCGATGAGGAACGAGCCTTTGAGGTTGATGTCCAGCACGCGGTCCCAGGTATCTTCTGGGAATTCATCGAGGTCCACATTCGCTCCCTGGAGCACACCTGCGAAGTGGAGGAGCACGTCTATGCCGCCGAGCCACTGCGCCGCCGCGGACACGCCGCCGAGCACCTGCGCAGCGTCCACCACGTCCACGTGCCAGTAACGGGAGTCGCCTGCGGCCTCGTTCATATCGTTCACAGTCTCGATGCCCTGAGGGTCGTTCACGTCAAAGGCGGCGACGCGCGCCCCGTAAGCGCTGACGCGCAGCGCGGTGGCGCGGCCGATGCCTGTGGCGGCGCCCGTGACAATGATGCGTTTGCCTTTGAGGTCAACTGTCATGAACTCTCACCGCCCTGTGCTGTCCTGCCGAACACGAAATGTCGCGATGAGGATACATCCCGAGCTCGCCGGCAGTTCGCCAGGACCGCGGCGAAGGCGTCATTCCCGCGCACGCGGGGAATGACGGCGAGCGCCGGAATACAGCTATCCGGGCGTGATGCACTCCTGCACGCGCACGTTGTCGAGCGTCGGGCCACAAAAACCTTCAACCGTCGAAGTGAACTTGACCTTCGTGGACGCCGATGCTGCAACGAAGGCAAAGCTCTTTTGCGTCCAGCCCATCGCGACTTTCGATTTGCCAGTCGTGTTGAACGAAAAGCTCCCGGACCCGACTGGCGACCCGCTCTCCACATCAGTTGCCACGGTGTCCAATGTTTTGCTGACCTCGCCGCAATCGGGGTTGCCTGCCATGTCGAAAATGACCAGGTAGTCAACGCCGGCCACAGTCGGGATGACCTGGCTGACCGAAGCAGGCGCCCCGCCGTTCATGTCCAGGCTGCGCTGCCCGACCGAGGCCTGCCAGAAATCACCTGTCCAGTCAATGTCGCCGCTCTCAATGACCCAACCTGTTATGTCCGCGTCGCCGTTGTTCAGCGTCCTGTAACCGGATACCGGCGGGCTTGTACCGTCTTCGAAACTGCCGTTCACGATAAGGCCGGCGTCCGGGCTGCACGGGGGCGTCGTCGGCGTCGACGTCGGCCTGGGAGTGAGTTGCTGCTGCGCGAGTGCGGGCCGTATAGAGGTGACCTGGGGCGCGACGTAGAGCGCCGCGGCAACAACGCCAGCCGCGCCGGCCCGCTGCAGAAAGCGCCGGCGCGTTGCAGACGCACTGATTTTTGTCCGCGTGGAGGAATTGAGGTGGACCACCGGCGCAGGCGTACAAATAACACTGCTCATTGCGCCGGTATCGTAACGAGCAAACAGGCCGCTGAAAGTGACGGAATGATGGCCCTTTGGGTCAGGATATGAGGTGGTAAGGCTTCGCCGGACGCAGGCGCATAACGCTCCGAGATAGTCCTCTGGCCTACGAATGCAACGCACAATGCGCGGCCAGCGAGTCGGTGAATGCCTTGACTGATAGTTGTGGCACCGGCCCAGCGTACAAGCCTCGTCTGCCCTCTTTCGCTGGAGAAGTCAGAAAAGCAGCAGACCGGTAGAGGCGCTCCAACACGAGGCGTCTGCACAGGACTTCGTATCTGCGGGCGTACGACGCATCCTTGAAATCAGGAAACACAGGAAAGTGGGGCTCCTTCACTTTGACCGGCGCCCTCGACTGCGGCGAATCCTCGATCAGGAGCAGATAACCGAGCCAAGGCTCAGGCTGCAGGCCAAACGCGCCTTCACGATAGGCCTTCCAGATATCAGTAGCCGATCCGATGGCCTCCTCTGCCCGGTTATTGAAGTTGTTTCCGAATGAACCGACGTGCGACTTGAGCTCGATCACCGCCACCAGGCGCGGCCCGGACTTGACCATGATGTCCCATTCCTTGGTGGCGCGGAAGAAGCCCGGGAGCTCAACAGACTGCTTGCGAAACAGCGCGAGCTTGCCGCCGCCGGAGTCATTGACAACGCTGGCAACCAGGTCGGCGAACCCGTCCATCTGCGCGCCACCCGTCACAGCCGAGCGCGCGCCCTGATCTCTTTGCCCGGTGGCTTTCTGTTTGCGTGCCTGACGGTCTCGCGTGAGCCAGAACGCTCGGACAGCAGAGGTCACCGTCATGGCGCTGTGCGCCATAGAGCGTCCTTCAATCAGTCACAACTGTCACAGGTACCAATTGCCTGAAGCCGTGCACCCGCAACCGGGCGATGCTTGCCGCGTGGTACTCAGGGTTCACCTCGATACCGATGCTGTTTCTGCCCCAGCTCGCTGCGGCAACCGCTACTGTCCCAGACCCCATGAACGGATCCAAGACGGTGTCTCCCACAAAACTGAACATCCTGATGAGCCGCTCGGCGAGCGTCTCAGGAAACGGCGCCGGATGGTTCCGTGTGGACGCGCCCGGAAGCTCCCAGACCTGCCTGAACCACTGCTGGTGGAGGTCAGCCGGAATCACACTTGAGACGCGTTCAGCGAACGTCGGTTTCCTGTAGCCTTCGCCCTTGCGCTGCATGAGGATGTACTCAATATCGTTCTTGATGACGGCATTTGGCTCATACGGCTTGCCCAGAAATCCTGAGTTGCCGTTTTCGACTTCATGAGCCGCGTTGCCGATCTTGTACCAGATGACCGGCGCGAGGTTATCGAAGCCGATTTTGCGGCACCGCTCTTGAATAGACGCGTGGAGAGGCATGACCAAATGCCGACCGGCTTGCCGGCGCGACAGCAAGACATCACCGACTACTATCACAAGTCTGCCGCCTGGCACCAGACGCTCATAAACGGCGCGCCACACTTCGTCTAGCGAGTCAAGGAACGCTTCATAGTCGTCCATGTTCCCGAGTTGCCCTTCGCCTGCCGGGTATTGCTTCAGGTTCCAGTAAGGCGGCGAAGTCACAGCCAGGTGGACTGGTACGTCTATGTCCGAAAGCAGGCGACGGCTGTCTCCCAGCAGCAGCCGGTGAGTTGTAGGCAGTTGTTGTACCCAGCCTTCGATCGGTGCGAGGTCGCCCGGACGCTTCGCGAGCAGCGGGATGGCCGTTTGCTGGTCCTCAGGCTTAGCGAGATAGTCGGGCAGCGCGGGCGGAGGGACTGGAAAAAGTTCCCAGCCGAAAGAGCGCAGGTTTTCGAGTTTGAGCGGTGCGGAAATAGCCATCAGGTCCAGAACGGTGTCAGGCGAGCTGTTCAATTTCGTAGCGAATAGTACAGGGCAGGAATCGCTCACGAGGAAAGGCTGTCACACGCCGGCCGGAACCATTACCACCAGATCTTGCCCTGGATGTCAGACTTCTTGATCTCCTTGAAATCCTTCGTGTAGATGCCGGAGGAGAGGTACTTCCAGCCGGAGTCGGCGAAGAGGCAGACGATGTTGCCGCGCTCCATCTTCTGCGCCAGTTTGCGCGCCGTCGCCGCCACCGCGCCTGACGATTCGCCCACAAAGATGCCAGCCTTATCGAGCAGCCACTTCGTCCAGTAGAGGCCTTCCTCAAGCTCGACAAGGATGCGGGCGTCCAGCACCTCCAGGTCAAGCACAGGCGGGATGAAGCCGTGCTCGATGGACCGCAGCCCCTGCACAACGTCGTCCGGGTGCGGCGCGGTGGCGACGACTTTCACGTCCGGGTTGTGCTCCTTGAGCCTGCGGCCCACGCCCATCAGTGTGCCGCCGGTGCCCAGGCCCGCCACAAACGCGTCCACGCCGGGCATGTCCCGGATGATTTCAGGCGCGGTGGTCTCGTAATGCGCCTGCGGGTTGGCGGCGTTGCCATACTGGTACGGCATGTACCAATCGGGGTGCTTCTGCGCCAGTTCCCGGGCCACGAGGATGGACTCGTTCGTGCCTTTGTCGGCGGCTGAGAAGATGACGTCCGCGCCGAAGGCCTTGAGCAGCTCGACCCGCTCCGGGCTGACGGACGCCGGCATGACGGCCTTCATCTTGTAGCCGCGCACGCGGGCGACCATGGCCAGGCCGATGCCGGTGTTGCCGCTGGTGGGCTCGACGATGGTCTGGCCGGGTTTTAACAGGCCCTTCTTTTCGGCGTCCTGGACCAGGTATTTGGCGACCCGGTCCTTGACCGAGCCTGTGGGGTTGTGGCCCTCAAGCTTGGCAAAGATGCGGACGCGCCGTTTGGGCGAGAGGCCGGGTACCTCAATAAGTGGCGTGTCGCCGATGGCGCCCAGGATGTCGCGCTTTGGCTGCGGCTGCGCTGGCCCCACGCCCTCACGTCGAGGCGGCCTCCGTGCTGTAACAAGGGATTTCGTCCGGGTCGCCAATACTTCTTCTCGATCACTGAAAGCCCCGCCACTAGGCATGGTGTGGCGGGGCGGGCTCCCTCTGAAAGGGTATCTGAACCGCAAACTAGAAGCAGTTCAGCGTGACCGCGGCTCATGCGCCTGGGGCCTGTTGGTCAGCGGCATCTCTATTACGCAGTAAACATTGTCGTAAGCGGTGAGCAGTTGAACCTGGTGACGGTGGCTGCCTTTAGAGACCCTGACGTTACTGAGTCTCCTGGTCTCAACAGCAACCCGTGGCCCCTGATCGCGTCACCCTTTTCGAATAGTGTCATCGGCGCCAATCATGATCTCCCCTGCTTCCAGCAACCCGTTGCAAATCTCTACGACCTGCTCAAGGCCAAGGCCAAGTTCACGCGCAATGTCGGAGTAATACCAGACGCCACCTCTGGCAAAGATATCTTTGATTTCGGCTTTGGCTTGTTTGTCTGTCAATGTTCGCAGGACGATAACCTCCGTACCACCGTTGCGAAGCCCGGCGAGTTGCCGCTCAAGTGCGCGGACCTTTCGCTCGAGCAGGTTCATTTTCTTTTCGAGAGCAAGAGGAGACGCGATTACGCGCCGCGGCGCGCCGCCCTCCGGAGTGCGACTCGTCGCCCTCGAAGCAGGCAGCTTAGTCTGGCTGGCCAATTATGCTTTTCACCCGGGGGCCTTCGCCCCTACCCCACAAGAGCGCGTTCTGGCGCCACGCCGCAGAAGACCTCGTAGTCAATCAGCTCTGTCACTGTGGGGTTATCGCCGCAGAGGGCGCATTTCGGATTGCGGCGCACCTTGACATCGGTGAACTCCATGTTCAGCGCGTTGATCAGCATCAGCCGGCTGGCCAGGGTCTCACCGATGCCCAGGATGAGCTTAATGGTCTCCAGGGCCTGGATGGAGCCCACGAGGCCGGGCAATGCGCCGATAACACCCGCCTCGGCACAACTGGGCACCTCACCCGGGGGCGGCGGCTCAGGGAACAGGCAGCGGTAGCAACCATGGCCCGGTATGTACGTCGTAGCCTGTCCGTCAAAGATAAGTATCGAGCCGTCCACAAGTGGCTTCCTTGCAAAGAACGCGGCATCGTTGACCAGGTAGCGCGTCGCGAAGTTGTCCGCGCCGTTCACCACGATGTCGTACTTCGAAATGACTTCCATGGCGTTCTCTGAATTGAGCGGATACTCATGGACCTCCACGTTGACCTCAGGGTTGTGGGCCTTAAGGGTCTCCATGGCGGAGATGACCTTGCGCTTGCCCACCGCGCTGTTCACGTGGAGAATCTGGCGCTGCAGGTTGGTCACGTCCACGACATCGAAGTCCACGATGCCTATGGTGCCGACCCCCGCCAGAGCAAGGTAAAGGGCGACGGGCGACCCCAGCCCGCCAGCGCCGATGACGAGGACCCGTGCGTCAAGCAGCTTCCGCTGCCCCGCGCTGCCCACCTGGGGCATGATGATGTGCCTGCTGTACCTGCGCACCTGTTGCGGGGTGAGCGTCATGCCCTTTTTGACCGTGGTTGGCGTCATGGTTCTCCGTCCTTGCCGGCCTGGAGGTGATACCCGCCGTCCCGCCGGAAATCGTAAAACATCCTGTCATTTAGATGCATGAGCCTGTTGGACCGGCGCATGGTACGCAGCGGCATGGCGTCTGGGCTAACGGAACGCCACAGGGACCTGCCGGGCAGCATCTCGCGACATGGCCGCCTGCTTCTGCGCAAGGGTGCTGATGCGCACCTCATTCAGGTGCTTCATCAGCATCTTCTCAACATCGCTCCACAACTCCCTCTGAGAGCATGCCCCGGAAAGGCGGCACTCTTCCGGTTCCTCCACACAGTCAAGTGGCGCCATCGAACGGTCAAGGGAGTTGACCACATCGCTCACTGTAATTTCGCTGGCGGGGCGCGCAAGCCTGTGTCCGCCCTGCGGGCCGCGGCGCGAGGCAAGCAGTCCCATCTTCTGGAGTTCAGCGCATATATGGAGGAGGTACGGTTCTGGTACGTGTTGGGCGAGGGCGATCTGGCTGGTGGAGACGTACTCTTCCGCCGGCTGCTGCGCCAGATAGACGAGCAACCGCACGCCGTAATCAACTTTCATAGGCACGAGCATTGAAAAGCCGCCTCTGCGTCCAGATCGTCTTGAACTGGCTCTCAAGTATACACACGCTGGACAATTGCTGACTCACGCACTCAGGAATAAGCGTCGCCCTATTCCGGCTTCTCTCTCCCTCCTGTCGAGAGGGTCAAGGGTGCAGGTTGATGTCCCAAATGGAGCCATGCTGACAGGCAACTTCGTAAGAACAACGTGGGCTACTAACGTGGGCTACTGTGGTAGGATTTGGGTTTGTGCGCTGGGGGCGTCGTAGCGCCACCCCGGTGCGGCTGGGCCGCGCTGGCTAAAGCTCCGTTCCCTCGTCACGCCCTCCCAATACCCGGAGGACCCCCTTAATGGACCAAGTGATGCTTTCTGCAAGCCCTCGCAGCGCGACGGGCAACAAGATCAAGGCCCTGCGCCGTGCCGGCCAGGTGCCCCTCCATCTTTACGGGCTCAAGGCGGACCCCCTCAGCCTGCAGGCGTCACTGGATGATGTCCGCGGGGTGCTCCGGGACGCCGGGTTCACTGCGCCAGTACGGATAAAGGTAGAGGCCGGCGAAGAGGCGGTCACTCTGGTGCGCGACGTGTCCAGGCACCCGGTGACAGGCGCACTGCAGCACGTGGACCTCCTGCGCGTTGACCCTGAAAAGCCCATCGAAGTGCCAGTCCCGGTCGTCATGGAGTACGCAAGCATCGCCCCTGGTACCCGCGGCGGCGCCGGTGTAGTGACCCAGGGCCTTTACGAAGTCATGGTCCGCGCAAAGCCATTCGACGCTCCAAGGCAGCTCATCGCCGACTGCCGGAAGCTCGACAAGTTTGATTCTGTCATCAAGGTATCTGACCTCACGTACCCGCCTGGCGCCGAGCCGGCCTGGCAGCCCGAGGCGCACGTAGCCTGGATCCAGGCCCCGCGCGTTACCAAGGTTGCAGAAGTGGCTCCGACAGCCGTGGAGGGCGCTCCCGCCGCGGCAGAGGGCACGGCACCTGCAGCAGGGGCTGCGGCAACCGCCGGAGGCGCGAAGGGCGCTCCCGCAGCAGGGGCGAAAGGCGCGGCGCCGGCCGCTGGGGGCGCGAAGGGCGCGCCTGCGGCAGGGGCCAAGGGCGCGGCGCCGGCCGCTGGGGGCGCAAAGGGCGCGCCTGCGGCAGGGGCCAAGGGCGCGGCGCCAGCCGCTGGGGGCGCAAAGGGCGCGCCTGCGGCAGGGGCCAAACCCGCGCCTGCCAATAAGGGCTAGTCCGGCCTCCTGGCGGCGCGGCCAACCGGAATTCCACCTCTCCTTCGATAACCTCGCTCCAGCAGCGTGGCTGGCGACGTTGCTGTCCGCCTGTCGGTCATTCGACTTCGCTCCGGGCAGCCAGGACCGGGACGCATGGACGGTCGCGCCACCCAGTCCCCGTGGGTGCCAGCCCAGTGTGACATCGCTGGCCCCCACCGGGCTTTTCCGCCAAGCCGTTCCTTGACACCTCTTAACGCGCACCGGACAATCCGGTCTGTGGGCCTGCGGGCGATGGAAGCCGGCAGCATCCCTAAGACAACCGAATAGACGGCTAAGGAGGGATGAACATGGAAATCCTCGTAGCCGTCCTAGCGGCAGCAACCGCAGCGGCAGCCGGCCTCGCAGCTGGCTTTTACCTGCGCAACGTGCTAACAGCCAAGGCCAAGAAAGCCTCGCTGGAGGCAGCGGAACAGCAAATCCGCAGGGCTGAGGCCAGGAGCAAGGAGATCCTGGTCGAAGCGAAAGAAGAGGCCCTGCAGACCAGGACCAGTTCTGAAAGTGACTTGAGGCGCCAGAGACAGGAGCTGCAAAAGACCGAAAGCCGGTTGGAATCGAAGGAAGAGAACCTTGACCGCCGGTCTGAGTCGCTCACCAAACGTGAGAACGAAGTCCATCAGCAACAGGAATCGCTACAGGCCGAACGAGAGACGCTCGCAACCCTGCGCAAGCAGGAGACCGAACGCCTTGAGAAAATCGCCGGCCTCAACCTGGCGGACGCCAAGCAGCTCATACTCGACAGGGCCCAGGACCAGGTGCAGTTTGAACTGGCCCGCCGCTACCGCGCTGCGGAGGAAGAGGTGAAAGAACAGGCCGAGGAACGCGCACGGGAGATCATCGCCGGCGCAATCCAGCGCCTGGCCTCAGACGTGGTGTCTGAGGCCACAGTCGCCACCATACCGCTGCCAAACGATGAGATGAAAGGCCGTCTCATCGGCCGCGAAGGACGGAACATACGCGCAATAGAGGCCGCAACCGGCGTCGAACTACTTATAGACGACGTGCCGGAAGCGGTGACGATATCGTGCTTTGACCCGATCAGGCGCCAGGTGGCCAAAATAGCCATCGAACACCTGGTCCAGGACGGCCGTATCCACCCGGCCCGGATAGAGGAGATAGTCGAAAAGGCCCAGCACGAGGTTGACGAGACTGTCCGCAAGGCCGGGCAGCAGGCGATGTTTGACGCCAACATCAAGGCGCTCAACCCGGAGCTCTTGAAACTGGTTGGCAGGTTGAAGTACCGGTCCTCGTTCGGCGAGAACGTGCTGAAGCATTCCGTAGAGGTTTCACTGCTCGCCGGCATGATGGCAGCTGAGCTCGGCGCCAACGTGCAGAACGCCAAGCTGGCAGGCTTTCTCCACGACGTGGGCAAGGCGCTCACGCACGAGGTTGAAGGCCCGCACGCTGAAATAGGCGCGGACATGGTGAGCAAGTACGGAGTCGGCCAGGAAATCGTCCTCCCCATACGTGAGCACCACGACCGCCAGATGACGACTGTAGAATCGTTCATCGTCGCGGCTGCGGACGCCATATCCGCGGCCCGGCCAGGCGCCAGACATGACAGCGTGGAAAACTACGTCCAACGCTTGCAGGCCCTTGAAGAGGTGGCTCGCGGGTTCGAGGGCGTAGAGCGCTGCTTCGCCATCCAGGCAGGCCGCGAAGTGCGCGTCATGGTGACGCCTGAGAAGATCAACGATGACCAGGCATCGGTACTGGCACGAGACATTGTGAAGCGCATCGAGGAGACGCTGAACTACCCGGGCCAGATCAAGGTCATCGTGATACGGGAGTCACGCGCGGTGGAGTACGCAAGGTAGGGTCCACTAAAGAGACGGAGACGGGGCGGCTCAATACCGGCCGCCCCGTCAAGTTTAAGCGGACGGCCTGGCGACCGATTAGAATTCACGGCTTGCCTGCCCGGAGGTGACCGTGATGCTTCGACGGCCCGTGGATGCCGGGCGGCACCAGGCAGACAGTTCGGCTCGAGATGACGGTCGAGTCACGAAAGGCTCCGCTTTGCGCATACTCATGGTCGGCGACGTTGTGGGCTCAGGCGGCCGGGCAGCCGTCCGGGACCTGCTGCCGCGCCTGCGCAGGGAGCTCTCGATAGACTTCATCACCGTCCAGGGCGAGAACCTCGCGGGCGGGGCGGGCATGACCTTGAACACTGTGAACGAAGTCCTGCGCGCAGGCGCCGACGTGGTCACATCCGGCAACCACGTGTGGGACCAGAAGGAGTTCCTGGAATCGCTCGATGACCCTGCCCTGCCCGTGATCAGGCCGCTCAACTATCCCTCGCGCGCACCGGGCAGGGGGGCCATTGACGCAGGGCCGGTCGCAGTAATAAACCTCATCGGCCGCGTCTTCATGGGAGAGGCCGACAACCCGTTCGACGTCGTCGACGAGTTGCTTGCGACCGGCTTCGGCAAGGGCAAGCCTGTTTTGGTAGAGCTACACGCTGAAGCCAGCTCGGAGAAGTACGCCATGGCTTGGCACCTGGACGGGCGCGTAACGGCTGTCGTTGGCACGCACACTCACGTGCCTACCGCGGACACGCGGGTACTGACCGGCGGCACGGCATATGTGACGGACCTGGGCATGGTGGGGGCGCTGGAATCTGTGATTGGCGTAGAGGTTGAAGACGTGCTCGCCCGGTTCCTGACCAGCGTGCCGCGCAAGCTGCGGCCAGTTGAGAAGGGCGCCTTCCAGTTCAACTCTGTCTTGATCGAAACCGATGACGCCACGCACAGGGCAGCGTCCATTACACGCGTGGACAGGGAATGGCAGTCGTGAGGGACGAAACCAACAGGCCGTCCAAGGAAACGCCCTCGTCCCGTTACGGTGCAGGACAGGCAGCATTTAGCCCGCCGTGGCCCGTGGAAGTGGACCTGCACCTGCACACGACCGCATCAGACGGGACCCTTTCGCCATCGCAACTTATTGAGCGTATCGCCAGCACAACCAAACTCAAGGTGCTGGCCATTACAGACCACGATGCCACAGAGGGCGTAGACGAGGCGCTCGCCACGGCCAGGGCCTACCCATACCTGAGGGTCATCCCGGGCATTGAATTTGGGACCGAAGATGAGGACTCCGAGGTACATCTGCTCGGGTACTTCATTGACTACCGCAGCGCGGACCTCCAAGCCACCCTCCGCCGCTTCCGGGAAGAGCGCGTCGAGGCCGCCAGGCAGACGGTGCGCAAGCTCGCCGGTCTGGGCGTCAACATATCGTGGGACCGGGTGCGGGAGCTTGCAGGGGGGTCGGTCGGCAGGCCTCACATCGCACGCGCCATGTTGGAGGGAGGCTACGTCTTGAGCGTCTCTGAGGCGTTTGAGAGGTACCTGGGCACAGACGGCCCTGCCCGCGTGCCCAGGCCCAAGCTGGCGCCGCTAGACGCGCTTGACCTCGTGCACAGGCTGGGGGGCGTGGCGGCGGTAGCCCACCCGCGGACCGTAAAGCACGTTGAGTTGGCCGTATCTCGTCTCGCCGCAGGGGGCCTCGCCGGCATCGAGGTGTACGCTGAGAAATACGGCTCGGAAGAGCAAGAACGGTACCGCTCTCTTGCCCGTATGTACGGTCTGGTGGAGTGCGGAGGGTCTGACTACCACGCCTTCGGCAATGAAAACGAGGTCGTGCCCGGCATTAGCGGCCCGCCTCCAGAAACCCCGCGCCTGCTGCTGGACCGGGCACGCGCCATGCACGGGGGCAAGGTAGGTTCAGTGCCCGCGGGGTTGATGTAAGAGGCGGGTGGCAGCAAAATGCGCGCTACGACATGTCATTCTGAGGGCCAGAGCGAAGCGATGGCGCGAAGAATCCAGAATGATCTACTTCACGCAGGGAGGCGTCTTGTCCCCTCTCCCAGCGGGAGAGGATAAGGGTGAGGGAGAAGTCCTGCTCTCGCGTTTGCTCAATCGCACCCCTCACCCCAGCCCTCTCCCTCAAGGGAGAGGGAGTGAAAGGCGAACACTGCGTCAAGTAGATCATTCCCGAAGAATCCCTTCTCGTGAACGCTACTCCATGCCGGAAAAGATTCTTCGCTCCGGCCCTGCGGGCCTTCGCTCAGAATGACATTCCTGAAGGCAACTGCCTGAACCACACACGCAAATGACCGCTGACATCACCGCGACAGTCCTCCTGATCTCCGGCTCCTACCTGCTGGGCGCGTTGCCGTCTGCATACCTGCTGGCGCGCGTCGTCAGGGGCATAGACATACGTGAGTACGGGAGCGGCAACGTAGGCATCTCGAACTTTTCAGTCCACGTAGGCAACTTGTGGGCGGTGCCTGTCGTACTCTTCGACATCTTCATAAAGGGCATGCTGCCGGTGGTGCTGGCCTCAGACAAGGTCCTCGGTCTCGGCACCGGTGTGGAGGCAGGCGCAGGCATCGCCAGCATCCTGGGCCACAACTGGTCCGTTTGGCTGAAGTTCACCGGCGGGCGCGGCATGGCGACAGTCCTGGGCGTAGTCGCTCCCCTGCACTACCCGCTGGTCGTGCTGTACGGAGGGCAGGCGGGCATGGCCTGGCTTGGCGCACGAGGCCGGCGGAACCCCATGTATGTGGCAGCAGGTCTGGCGATGATCGCCGTCTTCTGCTTCGTGCTTGCCGAGGACCCGTTCGGGTCTGGTGAACATGGCAAACCCCTGTGGGCGGTAGTACCCGCAGGGACCTTTCTGCTTGCGCTACTGGTCACCTATGCCGTGATATCTGGAGTGCCCAGGTTGCAGGCACGGGCAAAAGACTCCGCCCTGTGGTGGGGCCTGGCCGCGCTGATGCTGCCGGTGTGGAGCGCAATCTTCCAGCAGCCATGGCAAGTCACCGTATTCAGTGGGGTTTTCCTGTCCGTGACGGCATTCAAGCGGCTGCGCTCTAACCGTGGCACTGGCACTGGCGCAGAAGAGCGCGTGCCTCTGCTGCGCCTGGTCTGGAACCGGTTGGTGTTCGACCGCGACATCGACGAGCGCCGGGCCTGGGTCCACAGGTCTCCCGAAGAGGAGCGCGACTCGTCAGGCGCAGGGGGCCAACCTCCAGCCACGCCGCGGAAGGACGGGGCGCCGGCGTGACGACTCAACCCGCACCTGTGGAAACCGGCGATGTCAACTACTGTCCACGCAACCCCGGCGTGGAGACAAACCTCCGCTGTGGCAAATGTGGCCAGTTCATCTGCCCCAGGTGCATGGTCCAGACCCCTGTGGGCGCCCGCTGCCCGGACTGCGCCAAGGCCAGGAAGAACCCCGCGTACGACCCGTCATCGCAGGAGACGGCGTTTGCGGTCGGCGCAGGCTTTGGCGTAGCGGTCGCCTGTGGCGCGGTTGTGGCGGTAGCCGCATACCTGTTCGCACGCGCTGGGGTCGGACTGATCGGGGCTCAAGTGATCGTACTGGTTGGCCTCGGCGCATCCGGGTGGCTCGTTGGCGAAACCGTCTACCGCATCTCCAGGTTCAAGCGCAGCCGTAGCCTTTCATACGTGGCGGCGCTGGCGGCGTTCGCAGTGTATCTCTCAGGGATGCTGGTGGCCCCCATACTGGGGCTGTCGCAGGTTGCGTTCGTGAACCTCTACGCCCTGCTCGGGCTTGGCCTGTCCGTGTACATAGCGATGGGTCGGGTGAGGCCATAACCGGCCTGATTCAGGGGCCAGCACCTTCTTCGTTCTCACCGGCGTCGCTCGTCCCTGGCCTGCACCTGGCTCCGCCGGCTTCCCTCTTCCTGCCAGGGAGAAGATCAGGGCCTGCCCCAGACTTGATCTGGGGGTGTGGGTCGAAGTCCACCCAGGGTCCCAAAGCGGATCCCGGTCACGTTCACCAGCGATATCGGTGAACTGGGCGTACGCATTGGCCCGACCGAGAACTCGCGATACCAGCAGCGGGCGGCATGAGGCTGAGCAGCCCGTCCCCCTTCCAGCGAGAGCCGGAAGAAGCTGGAAAGCATGGACAGCACGGCGGCGTAAGGCTAGGATTCCGGGGTTGCCTCCAGCCATGTCACATGACATGGCGGTACGCTCACCTGCCCAGGGCCAATAGTTGAAGCTCCACGAATACCAGGCCAAACAACTGCTCGAGCTTTACGGCGTACCCACGCTCCCTGGAGAGGTGGCGACCACCCCTTTAGAAGCGCGCAAGGCCGCTGAAAAGGCCGGCGGGCGGAACGTGGTCAAGGCCCAAATCCACGCCGGCGGCCGCGGCAAGGCCGGCGGCGTCAAGGTTGTGGACACCCCGGCGGAGGCAGAAACCGCCGCCGCCTCGATGCTCGGCCGCAGACTCGTCACACACCAGACGCCAGCGGGCGGCGTACTCGTACGCAAGGCGCTGGTCGTCTCAGCGGCAGACATCGCCAAAGAGCTGTACGTCGCCGTCATTATGGACGGCGACGTTGGTGCGCCAGTGGTCATCGCCAGCACCGAGGGCGGGGTAGACATCGAAGAAATCGCGGCGCGCACGCCCGATAAGATCCTGCGTGTCCCGGGCGACCCACTCATCGGGCTCACGCCGTACAAAGCGCGCGACCTGGCCTATGCGCTGGGGGTGCCGCCGGAGCTCGTGCGGCCCACCGCAGACCTCATCGTGAAGCTGTACAGGCTGTTCGTCGAAAAGGACTGTTCTCTGGTAGAGGTCAACCCGCTCGTCACAACCAAGCCGTCCCGCCCGGGCCAGCAGCCCCGCATCATTGCGCTGGACGCCAAGGTAAGCCTCGAAGACGACGCCCTCTTCCGCCACCCTGAGCTCCAGGCGCTCCACGACCCTGAGCAAGAGGAACCGCTGGAGCTGCGCGCCGCGGCCGCCGAACTTTCCTATGTGAAGCTGGAAGGCGGGCGCGTGGGCTGTATGGTCAACGGCGCGGGCCTTGCCATGGCAACCATGGACATCACGAAGTGGGCCGGCGCAGACCCAGCAAACTTCCTGGACGTGGGCGGCAGCGCAGACGAGAAGCGTGTGGAAGAGGCGTACCGCATCCTGGTATCTGACCCTGACGTGAAGGTGGTACTGATCAACCTCTTCGGCGGCATCCTGCGCTGCGACGCCGCGGCCAGGGGCATAGTCGCAGGCGCGCAGGCCACACGGTCTGATTTGCCAGTCGTCGTCACCATGCGTGGCACGAACGCGGAAGAGGGCCTCAAAATACTCGCTGACTCCGGGCTCAAGACCCACCTGGCGCACGACCTCGCCGGGGCCGCAGACGCGCTGAAAGAGCTCCTGGCCGCCTCGACTCCCACAAAGGCGCCTGGGCAACAGGCTCGGAGGCGCTGATGGGCGTCCTCGTAAGCAAAGACACGCGCCTGCTGGTGCAGGGCCTCGGCCGCGACGGGTCGTTCCAGGCCAGCCGTGCGCGCGCCTACGGCACCAATATGGTGGCCGCGGTACACCCCGGCCGCGAAGGCCAGAAATTTGAAGACACGGTCCCCTATTTCAGCTCCGTCGCCCAGGCAGTCAAGGCCACCGGCGCCAACGCCGGCGTGATCTACGTCCCTGCGCCAGCCGCGGCCGATGCCATCATCGAGCAGGCAGACGCAGGCATGGGCGTCATCGTGTGCGTCACGGAAGGCGTGCCCGTGATGGACATGATGAAGACCCTTGCCTACCTGAAGGGCAAGAAGAGCCGCCTAATCGGCCCTAACTGCCCCGGCCTCATCCAGCCCGCCACAAAGGTCAAGATCGGCATCATCCCAGGCAACATCGTCAATCCCGGCCGCATCGGCATCGTGTCACGGAGCGGGACGCTCACCTATGAGGCCGTCGCCCAGCTATCAGCGCACGGCCTCGGCGAGTCCACGTGCGTGGGCATTGGCGGCGACCCCTTGCACGGCACGACGTTCACGGACGTGCTCGGCATGTTCCAGGACGACCCTGACACCGACGCTATCGTCCTCATCGGCGAGATCGGCGGCGTGCGCGAGCAGCGGGCCGCCGAGTTCATCAAGGCGCGCTTGAGGAAGCCCGTTGTGGCCTGCATCGTCGGGCAGACGGCGCCGCCCGGCAAACGCATGGGCCACGCGGGGGCGATCATCACCGGCAAGGCTGCGCTGGCCTCAGAGAAAGTCGCAGCGCTCAAGGCCGCGGGCGCACACGTCGTGGACTCACCTGCCTACATCGGCCAGAAGGTCAAGGAAGTCCTGGGCCGGTAACCAGTGCCCTCTCCCTGGCAGGGAGAGGGTCAGGGTGTGGGTGTGCGACCGGGCACATCTCCCCCGGAAGGGTGAGGGCTCCGGCTTCGTCCCCCTCCCCTGGGCGAGAGGGTGAGGGCTTTGATTTTCATCCCCTCTCCCCTTGCGGGAGAGGGTCAGGGTGAGGGGTGAGACACAAGCATGACCGACCCAGTCGAACGTTACTTCCGCACCGGCGAAGTCGCCATCAACTATGCCGAGTGGCCGGCCCCTCGGCGCTTGACCCTTCGACAAGCTCAGGGCGAACAGAGGCAAGGCGAGGTCCCTCGACTCCGCTCGGGATGACGGTGCTCAGAGGCACGGCACGCCGCACCCTACCTGTCCTGCACGGAGCCGTCGAAGCCCAGGGGCGTGTCGAGCACCTTGTCCTTGACCGGGTGCTTCTTCAGCGCCGCTTCATTTAGCTCGATACCCAGGCCGGGCCCGTCGGGCACCACAAGGTAGCCTCGCTCCAGCTTCAGCGGCTTCACAAGCAGGTCGCTTTTTGGCGGCTCAGACTCGCCTGTGTACTCCTGCAAGGCGAAGTTCGGGATGCAGGCGTCGAGCTGCACGCAAGCCGCCGTGGAGACCGGCGACAGCGGGTTGTGCGGGATCACCTTCACGTGCTGCGCCTCGGCCATCGCCGCCACCTTCTTGCACCCGGACAGCCCGCCGCACAGACACAGGTCAGGGCGCACATAGGCGCATCCCTTGCTCTCCAGCAGCTGCTGGAACTCGAAGATTGTCGTGAAACGCTCGCCCGTGGCGATGGGGATGTTGCAGTGCTCCTGCACGTCGCCCATGCGGGCCGGCGAATCGGGCAGCATGGGGTCCTCGTAGAAGAACGGGCTGAACTGCTCCAGCCTGCGCCCGAGCGCGATGGACTCCGCGGGCGACATCTGCCTGTGTATCTCGACGCACACGTCAACGCCCTGCCCCACCGCTTCGCGTACCGCGCCAACGCGCTTCACGGCCTCGTCAGCCCACTCCGAGTAGCTCTTGTGCATGTAGTAGTCGGGGCCCCAGGGTGAGAAGCGCACCGCGGTGAACCCCAATTTGGCCTTGGCGGCGGCGTCCCGCGCCAGTTCCGCCAGCGTGTCGCCGTGGACGTGCATGTAGCAACGCACCCGGTCCCGCGTCTTGCCGCCCATGAGGTCATAGATGGGCACGCCGAGCCTTTTGCCTTTGATGTCCCAGAGGGCGATGTCTATGGCGGACAGTGCCCCCTGTACGACAGACCCCATGAAGTGGGATGACTTGTACAGCCACTGGTAGTGGTGCTCGGTGCGAGAGGGGTCCTTGCCAAGCAGGTACGGCGTCATCACTTCGACCATCGTCTTCGTGGGCCGCTGCCAGCCGTGCACGCCTCCCTCGCCGGTGCCGACCGTGCCGTCCTCGCAGTACACGCGCACCAGCAGCCACCTGTCCCAGAGGATGGTCTCAACGCGTTCGATCTTCGTGGGTTTCATTGGGAAGTGCTCCATGGTAAGGCGATAATTCAGACCCCCTCTCCCTTCTAGGGAGAGGGTCAGGGTGTGGGTCGAAGGGGTGGGGTCCCTCGACTCCGCTCGGGACGACGGGCAACTACGTTGGCGACCGCTAATATACCGGGTCGCGCATGTTTCCGGCTGTGTGCTTGCGGCGAATGGCTGCAGGCGAATAGGAGCCCCTGCGTGTCCACTGAGGCCCGGCACAAGCCCCTCACGACCTCTGCGGCTCTCTTTGCCCTCGGCCTCACCGGCCTGTGGAGCGGCCTGAGCATCGCCATAAAGTTCGGGCTGGAAGACGCGCCGCCGCTCAGGCTGGGCTGGCTCCGATTCGTGCTGGGAGCGCTCACCGTCCTGGTCTGGGCGCTGTGGATAAGGGCCGACCTCGTCCCAAAGCGAGGCGAGGCGCTTGCGCTCCTCGCCGTTGGCGTCATGTTCTGCCTCGAGCTCGCCACGATGAACATCGGGCTTGAGAAGACGACTGCCAGCCACGCCGCCGTGGTGCTCTCCACGTACTCGGTGTGGATGGCCGTTTTCGCCCACTTCCAGGTCCCCGGAGACCGGCTCACGAGGCGCAAGCTGCTGGCGGCGCTGGTCTCCTATTCCGGCATCGTGGTGATATTCGTGCAAGGGCTCACAGTAAGCGCAGACCTGCTTATCGGCGACCTGCTTATCCTCGCTTCTGCGCTAGTCCTCGCCGAGCACCAGGTCTTCAGCGCCCGTGCGGCTGGCCACATCCACATCGCCAGGCTTGTGCTCGCGCGCTTCGCCCTGGGCACCGCCGCGTTCGTCGTGGCGAGCGCGCTGCTGGAACACGACGCGTGGTCCTGGACGCCGCGACTGGGCGCGTCGCTCTTCTACCAGGGAGTGGTCATTGCCGGGTTCGGCTTCATCGCCAACCTGTGGCTGCTGAAGAACTACCTGCCGTCGCAGATCGGGGTGCTGTCTCTGATCGGCCCTGTGGCGTCCATCCTGCTGGCGTGGGCGCTGCTCGCAGAAACACCGTCGCCGCTGCTCTGGGCGGGCACGGCACTTGTCACGGCGGGCGCGTTCCTGGTGCAGAGGACGACCTCCTCTCCCAGCGGGAGAGGACTGAGGTGAGGGAGAAGCTGCGATTTTACGACCCCTCACCCACGGATCAAGTCCGGGGCAGGCTCTGACCCTCTCCCGCAAGGGGAGAGGGGGTGAGGCTCAGAGGCGCTACGAGCCTGCGCCGACTGTTATTTGTCGTAGAGGGTGATGACCCAGAAGCCGGGGACCTGCGACCCATCAATTTCCAGGAAGTAAGTCCCGTTGAAGCCGTATATGTAGGTTGAGATCGGCGACAGTGATGTCAGGCCGTCATATACAACCTTGTCCGCCTTGCCTGTCACAGGGTCGCCGATGCGGATGCGCACGGGGCCGATGACGCCCTCTGTGTACATGTCAAACCTGAACGGGCGGTTGTTCACGGCGAAGGTCGCCGTAGTCGACTTGCCGACTGCGCGCGTCGTGAACGGCATGGTGAGCATGGGCGTAGGCTGGGGCCTGGCCGTTGGCGTGGCCGTTACCGTGGGCGGGGGCGGCGGCGCTGAGTTCACCTGGGGCTGGCGCGTTGCCGTTGGCGCTGGCTGAGGCGCGACGGCTGTGGGACTGGGTAGCAGTTTGATCGCGGTCGGAGTCGGCGGGAGAATCAGAGGAGTCGGTGTTGGGAAGAGCCGGATGGCCGTCGGCGTGGGCACGGGCTCAGGCAGCCCCGCAATGGCGGTGGCGACAGCCTGGTCCGTGATCGCTTGCACCGTTGCATTGTTCACCCCTTCGGCGGCAGGCAGGCAGCCAAGTGCGACGAGCGCGGCAAAGGCTGGGACAAGCACGCGTTTCATTGTGGCCTCCGTGAGACTGGCGCTCACATGAGGCTAGCAATGCGTGTTGCATGCGGCTTGGGGGCCTGCCGTCAGCACAGGTAGGGCCGCCCTGTGCGCCAGGCGTTTGCGTGGTGTGCACCGGCCCGAGGTCTGCGCTGCTTACTGGTCGTAGACCGTGACAACCCAGAACCCCGGGATGTTCGCCCCGTCAATTTCAAGGAAATAGGTCCCCACGACACCGTGGACAAACGTCGAGCTGACAGTCGTGGCAGTGTTGCCTTCAATGATGGTCTGGCCTATCTCGCCGGTAAGCGGGTTGCCGAGCTTGACGCGGATGGGGCCGATAACGCTCTCCGAGTACCAGTCCACCCGGAACGGAGTCTTCAAGATCTGGAATGTGGCGGTGTTAACCTTGCCCTTGCCGCGCAGCGAATAAGGCAGCACAGACATCGGCGTCGGCCAGACGAATGGAGTGGGCGTTGGCGTGATGGTCGGGGTGGCTGTTGGGCCTGCTGTTGGGAACGTGATCGCGGTCGGGGTCGGCGGGAATGTGACCGCAGTCGGGGTTGGCCCAAAGACAATGGCCGTGGGAGTGGGCGGTAGCGTGATGGCCGTCGGCGTCGGAGCGAGCACGATAGGAGTTGGCGTCGCAGGGAACACAAAAGGCGTGGGGGTCGGCGGGAAGACAAACGGCGTGGGAGTCGGCGCAGGGGTCGGCACGCGGGCGATGGCCGTAGCTAACGTGCTGTCCACGATGGCGCGGACGGTCGGCTCCGTGGCGCCGCTGCCGGCGGCGCAACCCGATGCAAGGACGGAGGTCACAACGCAGACGGCGACGACTGTTCGCTTCATTCGCACTTCTCCCCGGGCCCGGGCGCCCTCAGCAGGATGTCGCAGCCCCATTGCGCCTAAACTGGCGTCCCCTCCGAGGCACCGCGACCCATTCTGTCGTAGTATGTCCTGCCCCATTGACATTTGACACGTACCCAGCCCCCATGAAGCAGGAAACGGCATGAACATCCTCATCACCGGCATCACAGGGCGCGTCGGCGCCAACATCGCAAGGAACTTCCTCAGCAGAGGCCACAACGTCCGCGGCCTGGTCTGGCCGGGAGACCGGCAGACCGAGAAGCTGCGCCTGAGCCTGAACCAAGTTCAGGGTGACAACCGCCTGGACATCGTCGAAGGCGACCTGAAGTCGCTCGCAGACGTCAGGCGCGCCGCTGAAGGCCAGGAAGTCATCCTGCACCTCGGCGCCGCCTTCCAGGCCGGCGGCCCGTTCACCCCGGAGCAGTATTTCGATACCAACATCAAGGGCGTCTTCAACGTCTGCGAGGCGGCGCTCGGCCTTAAGGACCGCCTCAAGCACCTGGTCTTCACAAGCACGGACGCAACCTATTCGAAGTACCCGCCAGAGGGGCTGACCGACCCTGTCATCAACGAGACGAACGTGCCACAGGGGTCAACGGACTGGTACGCCTTCTCCAAGATCGAGGGCGAACACCTGGTGGGCCGCTACGTGCGCCATGAAAAGCTGCGCGCGACGGTGCTGCGCTTCCCGATGGTCTGGGGCGCTGGCGAGGTGCTGGAGTATGGACAGTTCCGCCTGTCTCACTGGCTGAACGCGTTCAAGGACCGCAAGGACGCGGAGAGCGCCGCCACCTACCGCGCTCTGAGGAAATTGGACGATGGCCCTTCGCCAGGCTCAGGGCGGACGGCCGAGCGGCTGGTTATCGCCTGTGACAAGGATGGCAGGCCCTGGAAGAAGCACTGCATAGAGGTGCGGGATATTGTCCACGCGTACGACTGCGCAGTGGCGAACGAGAAGACCTTTGGCAAGACGTACCAGATAGCCGCGCCTGCGCCCTTCACGTGGGACGACGCCGTGCCACTGCTCGCAAAGCACCTGGACCTGCCGTACTCGCGGGTCAACCTGGCAGGCGTGCCGCCGACATTCTATGAGTTTGACCTGACGGCCGCGAAGCGTGATTTCGGCTTTGCGCCGAAAATGGCCATGCGTGACACGGTTGAAGAGGCGGCGCGTTACCGGCGCGACGGCGGCGGTGACATCATCCCAACGAAGGTCGGGCGCTGACTGCACCACTGGTCAGTATGCACGTCACTACACACTGAGTCGCTTTCCAGTCTTTGGTCGTGGGCCTATCGCAGTGCCAATAGTTCACCTCTCGACGACTGAAGCCCGCCACATTGCGCTTGCCGCGCAGGGGTTCGCAGAGCGGCCCGCCAGGAGTGCGCGGGGCATCAATCACCTGCGCTCAGTCACAGCGCGCCTGCATGCGCTCCAGATAGACCCTATCAGCGCCGTCGTACGTTCGCAGTACATGCCGGCCTTCTCGCGGCTCGGGCCTTACCCTGCCGGCGCGCTTGACCAGCTCGCCTATGGACGCCGCGAGCTCTTCGAGTACATAGGCCACAGGGCGTCGCTCCTGCCCGTGGCTTTGCACCCGCTCATGCGGTGGCGGATGGAGGCCTTCAAAAAGCACCGGCGGTGGATCAGCGGCATCCCGCGGCGGTACGTGCAGGCTGTCCTGGACGAGGTGGCCGAGCGTGGGCCCCTGGCGTCAGACGAACTCACAGACCGGGGCAAGCGGCGCAACGAGTTCTGGGCTCCCTCGTCTGGAAAGGAAGTGCTCTCGTGGCTTAACGCGTGCGGACGGGTCGCCGTCGCTGGCCGCCGCGGGGTCCGGCAACTCTACGACCTGCCGGAACGCGTCATCCCGCGGGAGGTCCTCGATACGCCCCCACCCTCCACCGACGATGCCAAGCGTGAGCTCCTCATGCTCGCGGCCGGCGCGATCGGCGTCGGCACAGCGGGGGACATCGCCGACTACTTCTCCATGCAAAATGGCATGCCGCGCGTGCGGCGCCTTCTCGCCGACCTCGTCGAAGATGGCCGGCTGGCCGCTGCTGAGGTCGAGGGGTGGCGCCATCCTGCATACCTGCACCCATTGGCGAAGGTGCCCGGTGAGGTTAAAGGGCGGGCGCTCCTTTCGCCATTCGACTCGCTCATCTGGGAACGCTCCCGCACCGCCCGCCTGTTTGGCTTCCACTACCGCATCGAGATCTACGTCCCTGCGGCCAAACGTCAGTACGGCTACTACGTCCTGCCATTCCTGCTCGGGGAGTCACTCGTCGCACGTGTGGACCTCAGGGCTGACCAGAAGCGCAGTGCGTTGGTCGTCCCCGGCGCATTTGGCGAGCTGGGTCACGATGGGCAACAGGTTGCGCGCGAGCTGGGCCATGAGCTCCGAAGGATGGCGGAGTGGCTCGGCCTCGAACGCGTTGAAGTTGGCGACCGCGGCAACCTCGCGAAAGACCTCGCAAGCGTCCTCTGAGTCCACTCCTGTGCGTGCCGCGCACGCCACCGCCTGCAAGGCTGACAGGCAGTTTCAGCGCGGTGACCTTGCCGGGCTGGCAGTGGCAACCCCGCCATCCGCTGCGCCTGCGCGGCTCCTGGCCTGCGCGGTGCGCCTCTCGAACCACTGCATGAGCCGCTCCTTGCCGAACGGCGCCACGTTTACGACGGCCATGTAACCCCTGTAGTCCACACGGCCCAGCGTCTCCATCGAACGAAAACCGCGTAGTGCCCGGGACACGATGAAGTACGTGTGCCACTTCACGCGGTTGTTGAACTGGTCAGCGCCCACCTGCGTGGCGTAACCCAGGAGTGCCGCGAGCAGCCAGGGTTCTCTCACCCACAGGCCATAGATGAGCACGCCTGCCGCCAGGTATTCCCAGCCGTGCAGCAACAGGAACATGTACTTCCAGTTGAACCGGAAATACCGGACGTAATAGTCAAGCAGGTGGTCGAGGTCCGGCAGCACGCCCGCCGCGACCGCGACGGGGATGGCGGCCTCATCGCCGGTGGCGGCCCAGACGCCCACGCCTGCGGCGGAGGACAGCGCGACATGCGGCAGCAGGTTCATGTGCGGGCGCGGCGGTCATAGGTTGTCACAGCATTGGTGACCATTCGGCTCTATTGGCGGACTCCTCTCCCAGCGGGAGAGGACTGAGGTGAGGGAGAAGTCGCCAACCTTGGGGCGCACTGGCGGAGGGAGTGGGATTCGAACCCACGATGCACTCTAGGCGCATACTAGTTTTCAAGACTAGCGCTTTCGGCCACTCAGCCATCCCTCCGCGCCCCTTCCCAGTCTAAGGCCAGTCTTGCCGCACAGCCATTGAAGGGGCGTACCGGGGACCCACGAAGCCCGAGGGGATTGCACGGGCAGATGTAACGGGAATGACCTACTTGACGCAGTGTTCGCATTTCACTCCCTCTCCCCTTGAGGGAGAGGGCTTGGGTGAGGGGTGCGTTTAGGCAAACGCGAGGTCAGGACTTCTCCCTCACCCTTATCCTCTCCCGCCGGGAGAGGGGACAAGACACCGCCCTGCGTGAAGCAGGTCATTCTGGATATAACGCTCGTCCGCATATGATGCAAGCGCAATGCGGCGCAGGCGCGTGTCCGCAGCATCAGAGCGTATGCAAAACGCCCTTATCTTTGGCAGCGCGGGCAGTAGTACGATGTGCGACCTCCGAATTTGGCTGCCGACAACGGCGCCCGGCAGTCCGGACACGGCGCGCCCTTCTTGCGCGGCAGCCGCATGCGCTCGTCATAGGCGTCGACGATGTACGGACGGCCGTCGTCGAGCAAATGGGCGCCAATGAAGTCCGTGGCGCGCGTGAGCACGTCCTGTATTGCGGCGTGGAGCGACCGCAGGCGAGCCTCGCTGGTGCGGCTTGCGGGCCGCAGAGGCGAGATGCCGGCCTGGAACAGCGCCTCGTCGGCGTAGATGTTGCCGACTCCTGCCAGCACGTGCTGGTCCAGGAGGACGGCCTTGATGGCGGAGCGCTTCAGCTTCACACGCCGCACGAACTCGTCTGCGCTGAACGATGTACCCGCGGCGTCCGAGCCGAGGCTGCCTGTGAGATCGCTGGCCGCGTCCGCGAGTACCGCCGACGCCCACTTGCGGGCATCGTCGAGCTCTATGCGCCGTCCGTCGTCCAGGTGGAATACGGTATGCGTGTACTTGAGACGCTCATCGCCGGGCGTCCGGACAGCTAGCGACCCTGTCATACCCATGTGCAGGCCGAGCACGCCATGGTCCAGGCGCACGATGAGCTGCTTGCCGTGGCGGTCAACGCCCTCGATGCGGCGGCCTTTGAGCCCCGCCAGCCCGCCCCTGCCGTCCGAGGCCCGCGCCGCGCCCGGCCAGCCTGCGTCCACGCCGGTGAACCTGCGCCCCACAACGCCCTGCCGCAGCAGGTAGCGGCGGAGGCTTTCTACTTCGGGCAGCTCGGGCATAACCGGTGCCCCTCACCCAAAACCCTCTCCCGACGGGAGAGAGAACTACTACGGGCTCACGCTGTACCCGCCGTCTACAGCGATGGACGCGCCGGTGACGAAGTCTGAGGCGTGGCTCGCCAGGAACACGGCGGCCCCGGCCAGCTCGTCCGGTTGCGCCCAGCGGCCCGCAGGCGTGCGCTTCGCAATCTCCTTCTCACGCTCCGGGTACATGCGCAGGAAGGCCGCGGTCATGTCCGTGTGTACCCAGCCCGGCAGGATGCAGTTGACCTGGATGTTGTACTTGGCCCAGGCGATGGCGCACGACTTCGTGTACTGCACCACGCCGCCCTTGCTCGCCGAGTACGCGCTGGCGTACGGGCTGCCGAAGATGGACATCATCGAGCCGATGTTGATGACCTTGCCCCCGCCGCGGGCCTTCAGGTGCGGGAAGGCGGCCACCGACACCCTGTGCACACTGTTCAGGTTCACGTCCACGACGTACTCGAAGTCGTCCTGCGAGAGGTCCTGCAGCTCCGGCGCCCTGCGGCTCGTGCCCGAGTTGTTGACGAGGATGTCTATTCCGCCAAGCCGCCGCACCGTTTCTGCCACCGCCTCCTGAACGGACTCCTTTCTCATGACGTCACACTCGACGGCCACCGCGCTCGGGGACCCGGTGTGCCCTGAGCTTGCCGAAGGGCCCCGCCTAAACCCCTCTCCCAGCGGGAGAGGGTTGGGGTGAGGGAGAAGCCCCGTTCGTCCTGAACTGGTCGAAGGACGGTCACGTACTTCCGCTCCCTTGGCGCGCAAAGCCTCCAGAGCGGCCTTCATCTTGTCCCTGTTGCGCGCTGCTATCGCGACAGACGCCCCGTGCTGCACCAGGCCCCTTGCGATACCCAGCCCGATGCCGCCGTTGCCGCCGGTGATGAAAGTTACTTTGCCTGAGAGGTCAAACATGTCTGTCATGCGATGCTCCAGTGCGGTGATGTGGCCCACGACGCAGCATTATGCACGATGCGAAAAATGCCACTCTGAGCAGAGGCCCAGAGGGCCGAAGCGAAGAATCCTTTTCATCCCCTCTCCCCTTGCGGGAGAGGGTTAGGGTGAGGGGTGAAAGCTGGGTCCCCGCTTACGGGGGACGACGGCACGAAAAGAGATTCTTCGGGCCTTTGGGGCCTCAGAATGACATAGTCGGGCTCTGGCACACTTGACCGAAGCCACATGGTAGACACAGAAGAGACCAACAACTTCCACCTGTTCGAACGCGCGCAAACGCACGGCGCCCGTACCGCGCTCGTTGCACCAGAGGGTCAGTTCACCTACGCGCAGTTGCTTGACGCGTCCGCTTGTGTGGCGGGCGCGCTACTTGGCGATAGGTCGGACCTGCACAGTGAACGGGTAGCGTTCATGGTCCCGCCGGGCATGCAATACGTCGCTGTGCAGTGGGGCATCTGGCGGGCGGGTGGCATCGCCGTTCCATTGAAGCTGACCAACCCGCCGCCTCAGCTCGAGTATGTGGTTGACGACTCGGAGTCATCAATCATCATCAGTCACTCGTCCTACGAATCGCTGCTACGCCCGATTGCAAAGAAGCGCAAGCGTCGGTTCATATTGTCGGAGAAGCTATTCGCTGGCGCCTATCCCGGGCCCACCCGTTCTCCTAAGACAAGCGAGCCAAGGCCGCCTCTTGCTCCAATTGCGCCTTACTTTTCCTCGCCATCACGCCAGGCCATGGTCCTCTACACGTCTGGCACAACCAGCAAGCCCAAGGGCGCAGTCTCCACCCACGCCAACATCCAGGCGCAGGTCAGGTCTCTGGTCAAGGCCTGGGAGTGGACCGAGCGCGACCGCATCCTCCTCTTCCTGCCGCTCGACCACATCCACGGCATCATCAACGTGCTGACCTGCGCGCTGTGGTCCGGCGCGGTGTGCGAGGTGATGCCCGCCTTCGACGCGCAGAAGGTCTGGGACCGCATTGCACGCGGCGGCCTGACACTTTTCATGGCGGTGCCCGACATCTACACGCGCCTCATCGAAGCGTGGGAGAGTGCGCCGTCAGACCGGCAGCGGGCCATGTCGGAAGGTTGCCGCAAAATGCGCCTCATGGTCTGCGGCTCGTCCGCGCTGCCAGTGCCACGGCTGGAACGCTGGCGCGAGATAAGCGGCCACACGCTGCTCGAACGCTACGGCATGACCGAGATCGGCATGGCGCTGTCGAATCCGCTGCACGGGGAACGCAGGCCAGGGTTTGTAGGGCAGCCGCTGCCGAAAGTAGAGGTGCGGCTCGTGGACGAGTCCGGACAGCCCGTGACGGATGGGGCGCGGGGAGAAATACAGGTGCGCGGCCCGAACGTGTTCCAGGGCTACTGGGGCTGTCCGGAGGCGACTGCGGAGTCGTTCAAAGACGGCTGGTTCTGCACGGGCGATATGGCTGTCGTCGAGCGCGGCTCGTACCGCATACTTGGCCGGCTGAGCACAGACATCATCAAGTCCGGCGGTGAGAAGGTGTCGGCCCTGGAGGTCGAGCCGGTGCTCCTTCGCCACCCGGACATTGTTGACTGCGCTGTGGTGGGCGTGCCCGACCCGCGCTGGGGCGAGGCTGTTAGCGCGGCCGTCGTGCTGAAGCCGGGCGCACGGCTGTCGCTCGAAGCACTGCGAGCGTTCGCCAAAGAGAGCCTGCCGCCGGCCAGTGTGCCTACGCGCCTCCTCGCCCTGCCAGAACTGCCGCGCAATGCCATGCGCAAGGTGCTAAAACCAGAGGTCGTCAAACTGTTCCAACAGGAGTAGTCCCCTCTCCCTGGCAGGGAGAGGGTCAGGGTGTGGGTCGAGCGCGCCAACGGCGTATCCTCTCCCTTCTCCTTGGGAAGGGAACGGTCATGGAGGGGGCCGGTCATGTCAATACGTGTCACACCTCAAACAAAGCAACGCGACCGTGCTTTGCGCGGTACGGCTACTCCTGCCGAGCGGGCTCTTTGGGGACACCTGAGAAGAAGCACACTGGGCGGATTCAAATTCACCCGGCAGTTCCCCCTTTGGAGATTACATTGAAGATTTCTGCTGCCGGAAGCCAGACTCATCGTCGAGGTGGACGGTGGACAGCATGCGGTGAACGCGAATATGGACCAACTGCGTCCTGAGACTTTGAAACAACACGGGTATGAAGTTATCCGGTTCTGGAACAATGAAGTGCTGAACAATATTGATGGCGTCATGACGCGGATTGCAGAGGCGCTTACCGCCAGGACGCGACCCACACCCTGACCCTCTCCCTTCCAGGGAGAGGGGATTTACGGTGCTCTCTCCGGAGGGCAGCGCTCAGACACAGGAGAGCAGTCGTTTTGCCCCCACGAAAACCCCGCTACCGCACCTACCTTGCGCACGACCATATGCAGCGCGCAGAAGACTTCGCCCAAGACCAGAAGGGCGGGGTAACAGGCAAGGTCCTGCACCTGACCGTGGACTCCTGGATCGATGCGCCGACGCGCGAGCAGTACGAGGCCGCGTATTACGGCTACGAGGGCTACCTCCAGCGCGGGTTGGAGGCCGCGGCGAAGGTCATGCGCATCGCCGGCGACCCTGCGAACAAGGTGCGCATCGTCCGCGTGCGGGGCGACCTCGATGCGGCCCACCGTGCAGGCGAGCTGGCGATTATCCTCGGCAACGAGGGCGGGAAGATCATCGAAGAGTCGCTTTGCGTGCTTGAAGCGTGGCACTGGCTCGGGCTGCGGCACATCCAGCTCAACTGGGCCATGCGCAACCAGATAGGCGCCGCGCAGTCGAATGAAGACGAGAAGGAGCGGCCTGGCCTGAGCGCGTTCGGCTTCCGGGCCGTCGAGCGCATGAACTCGTTGGGCATGGTCGTGGACGTGTCACACTCGGCGCCGCAGACGATCAGTGACGTGCTGCGCACTACGAAGAAACCGGTGTTGAACTCGCACTCCGGCTCGCGCGTGCTGGCCAACAAGCAGCAGAACCTGTGGGACGAGCAACTGCGCGACATGGCCGCCAACGGCGGCGTGGTGGGCATCCACTTCTGCTCACGCCTGGTCCTGGGCGTGAATGACAGGCAGGCGACGGTCCCCGACGTGGTCCGGCAGGTCAAATACTGTGTGGACAAGGCGGGCATAGACACCGTGGGCCTTGGCCCCGACTGGGTGCTGGGCGACCCCGAGCGTGACCGCCACTACGTGCGCAACACAAACCAGGTGGACATCTCGTGGACGAAGGGCCTGGAGTCCAGCGCGGAGATGGGCAACCTGCTGCCTGCGCTCGAAGAGGCCGGGTTCAAAGAGACAGAAATCGAGAAAATCCTCGGCGGCAACATGCTGCGCCTGTTCAACGCGGTGCTGCCGGAGTGACTACGTGAGACCTCTAGGATCCAACCAGCAACGTCTGCAGGAAGTCACCCGGAGTCCCGGCACGCAGCGTGAGCGGTGCGGACATGACCGCGGGCGTCAAGAGGTGCTTGCGGTCCAGGGTTACGAGCCATGCGGCCTTACACTCCACCGCCGCGGCCAGGACATGGGCGTCTTTTTCAGACGCCAGCCTGGCGGACTCGCGTATGCGGGCCTGTGATGGCGCCGGGACTAATTTTGGTCGTACGGCAGCCACCTGTTCGTAGAACCTGACCAGCTCGCTTTCACTGAATTTCTCGGCGATGTTTACGCGGGCCTCCAGGAGCACCAGGGACGTTACCGCGGCACGGAACATGGGTCCCTGGCACACTTCCAGCGTCAGTGCGGAGCCCCCAGAAGGCGACCGCGATGCAGCCATTAGGACACTCGCGTCGAGAAATACCAGAGAGCGCCGCTTCGTCACCTAGAGCTTCCTGCGCCCTATGAGCGCGCGCACCTTTCGCACAGTCTCCTGATCAAGCCGGTCTTCCGCCAGGAAACGCTCAATGTCTCCGGCTGTGTAACGGCGCAACCCGTCAGCGTGCTGGTCAAGGAGCGAAATTTCCAGGTGACCCTTCACAAGAGAAACGCTGAGCAACGTCTCTGGGCCAATGCCGAGGGCTTTCCGGAACTCCCCAGGGATCGTGATCTGGCCCTTCGGGAGAGCCCTGATAACCTTTCTTCTCGCCACAGCCTTCATGTAAGATACTCCGATAATCCGATTATCTTATTTCCTGATATTACACCACAGGCGTGTCCTCGCGCCCCCTCACCCCTTCACGACCCCCAGCGGGCGCAGGCGGGCCACCTTCCTCGTGAGCCCCGCAAGCTCGCAGACCTCCACCACCTCCGCAACGTCCTTGTAGGCCTCAGTTGCCTCCTCCGCGAGCGACGCCCACCCCTTGGCCATCGCAATGATGCCCTGGTCCGCCAGCTCCTGGCGTATGTCCCGGCCACGCAGCGCCCGCTTTGCGGCCTCCCTGCCCCAGCGGCGGCCCGCACCATGGCAGGCTGACCCCCACGACCGCTCCATCGCCTTCGGGCCGCCTACACATAAGAACGAATAGCGGCCCATGTCGCCGGGGATGAGCACGGGCTGGCCAATGTCCTTGTACCTCTTCGGCACATCAGGGTTACCGGGTGGGAAGGCGCGCGTGGCGCCTTTGCGGTGTACGCACAGCAGCTCCGTGCGGCCGCCATGCGCGGGCGATGCACCCACAGCCTGACCCTCTCCCTTGGAGGGGGAGGGAATAACGTGCCGCTCAATCTTCGCCATGTTGTGTGAAACGTCGTACACCTGCCTCATGCCGAGGTCCTGCCAGGCGCGGTGGAACACCTCCTCGAATGCCTCACGCGTCCAGTGCAAGATCGTCTGACGGTTCGCCCAGGCAAAGTTCGCCGCGCACTTCATGGCCGACAGGTACCTCTGGCCCTCCGGTGACTTTATTGGCGCGCATGCAAGTTGTCTGTCGGGCACTGTGATGCCGTACGAGGCCATCCTAGGGCCGATCTCACGCACATAGTCTTCGCAGACCTGGTGGCCAAAACCGCGCGACCCGCAGTGGAACATCACGACCACCTGCCCTGGCCGCCCAATACCCATAGCAGTCGCAGCCGCTGCGTCAAACACTTCGTCCACGGCCTGCACTTCGAGGAAGTGGTTGCCGGACCCCAGCGTGCCTATCTGGCCCGCACCCCGCTGCCGGGGCTTCTCGCCCACGTCGGCCGGGTCAGCGTCTGCCATACAACCGTGCTCTTCGGTCACTTCCAGGTCATCGGGCACGCCCATGCCGCGTGAGACGGCCCAGCCTGCGCCCTTCACCATCACCTGCCCGGCGTCTTTGGCCGAAAGGTGCAGCATGCCCTCGGAACCGACGCCTGACGGCACCTTGTGGTACAGCGCGCGGACCAGAGGTCCCAGGTGCGGCTTGACCTCGGCCACGTCCAGGTCGGTGCGCACCAGACGCACGCCGCAGTTGATGTCGAACCCCACGCCGCCTGGCGAGACCACGCCGTCCTCGACGCGCATCGCCGCCACGCCGCCAATAGGGAAGCCGTAGCCCCAGTGGATGTCCGGCATGGCCACCGAGTAGCTCACGATGCCGGGCAGGAGGGCCACATTCGCCACTTGTTCGAGCGCCTGCTCTTGGGCAGCCGCGGCCATTAGCGTTTCGCTGGCGAAAATAAGGCCCGGCACGCGCATGCCCTGCCTGTACTCCTCCGGCAGGAGCCAACGTTGATCATCGAGCTTGCGGAGGACGGAGCGGATATCAGTCTGTGAAGTCATGTGCGTCTCAAATGTCCAGGTACACGCGTGCCAGCCAACCCTGCGGCGTCTTCTCCACCTTCACTCCGTGATGGGTCACCGATTTCACCTGCTCGCCGGGGTGGTGGCGGGCCGGGTCCAGCGGCTCGCCGTAGCCTGTGGCGTGCAGCGACGCGCCTTCTATCCTTTCAACTCGAAACCGCCGGAAGGCGAAGCGGTCAACCTCGAAGGCGAAGTTGATTTCGTTCAGCCAGTCCACGAGCAGCGATTCCGTATCGGCTGCGGTGACATCGAACCGGCGGCTGCCCCGCTCACGGACGGTGCGGATGTCACACAGACACCCGGCCAGGCCGTCGGCGGCGCTGGCGAGGGTTTCTTCGAGAGTTGCCCCGGTCGCCTCGATGCCGGCGTCGGCGGTGTGCTCAAGGAACTTGTAGGGCGTGACCGCTCCCCCTTTTCGTGCCATCTACCGATAGGATGACACGCCCGGACCGTCAGCGGTGCGCCTGCGAGTGATAGCGCGATGAGGTCAGGCCCTAATGCCCGCCTGCGGCCTGGATGAACTCCAGCCAGTTGCCCTCCGGGTCCCTGGCATAGACGATGCCCATCCTGCCCTGCGGCGTGTCCCGCCACCTCACCTCGGTCTGGAAGCGGACGCCCTTTTTTGAGAAGTCCCGGTGCGTCGCGGCCAGGTCCTTCACGTTGAAGCAGATGTGCGCCGTGCCCAGGTGGTTGCGGTCCAGGTGGCCCGGCTTCTCAGACGGGTTGTGGTACTTCACGAGCTCGATCCGGTGCCCGTCCGGGTAGCCCACGAAGACGAGCTTCCTCTTCGCGCCCGGGAACCCGGTGTGGTCTCCGCCAGCAGGCGCGACCGAGTCAACCTCCCCCAGCTTCTTCAGCCCCAGGACCTCGGTGTAGAACTTCGCCATGGCGTCAATATCATGGACGACGATGCCCGTGTGGTTGAAACCCGTGATCATTGCTTCGCCTCCTTACGGGCTGTCCCAGGTCCTGGCGGCGCTGCCCCGACTTACGCCTCTGCGACCTGCACGTCTGCGGCCCGCTTTTTGCCGCTCTCGACCAGCATGTGCCGCGCGAAGACCGTGCCGCCCAAGCCGGCGGCCGCAATCATCGCGAACCACCCAGCACCGGTAAGTACCGCCACCGCCACAAATGCAAGGAACCCAAAAGCGGCCGCGTAGCTGCTGTTGCGCGTGACAGGCACCGCCAGCAGCCCGGCCCCCAGACCGGCGCTCCCGGCCAGCGGAGAGATAGCCACGCAGCAGCCAATGCACACCGCAAGGCCCACGCCTCCCCGGAACTTTAAGAACATCGAAGACCAGTGGCCGAGTACCGCGCCCAGGCTGACCAGGGGCAACAGGCCTTCCGCTACGCCCAGCTTGCGGGCCACCAGTACGGCCGCCGCGCCCTTGAGCACATCAAGCAGGAACACTGCCGCTCCGGCTGCCGGGCCTACGCTCCGGAAGACGTTGTCCGCGCCGGGGTTGCCATTGCCCGCGCTCAGGATGTCAACGCCAGCGCGCCGGGACAAAATGTATGCGAATGGGACCGACCCCAGCACATATGCAACCGCCAGAGATGAGATGAGTCCGGCCCAGTCGATCGTCCACATGATGTGTGTACATCCTCCACGGCCAACGTATCACACCCCGCAGGGGCAATTTGCTATACGCCCATTTCAGCCGCCCAGGCTCTTTCAGGGCGCCGCCCAACCCGTCGCCCTCGCTGATTGTCGCCCCGAGTGGAGGGCCGGAGGCCCGCAGTCGAGGGGCCCCGTTCCACACATTGCTTCCACTGGCGCAGGCGCGCAGCGGCAGGGAGATGGTGTGAACGGGGTCTCTCGACTTCGCTCGGGACGACGGAGAAAAAGATCAATCACTGTCACCCTCACGCGCCCAGCCCTGCGCCGTCAGCTCGCTGGCAATCTGCACCACGGTCCCTGGCGGCGCCAGCTTCGTGAAGGCCCACGCGGCGATAAGTATGACAAGCACGTCGTCGACCTGGCCGATGACAGGTATGAAGTCCGGGACGAGGTCTATCGGCGATAGCAGGTAGAGGGCGAGCAGCGGCAGGATGAGCCGGGGCAGACACGGCACACGCCTGTCTGTAATCAACCGGCACATGAGCTTGCCGCGGCCGCGCCAGTTAAGCCGCAATACCGCTGCGACAGTTTCATTCCGCCTCGTACGGGCTATGAGGTCCTTGAACACACCGTCCCACCTGTGGCCACCGCCGTTTGCAACGCACGCTGCACGATGTTAGCGTCAGGCTGCGAGGTGACGTGAACGGGGTCCCCCGGCTCCGCTCGGGACGACGATCTGGAGGCACGAGCCGCTCTACCATGGATGGGCCATCGTTCTGCTCAACGTGCGGCAACAAGCTTGCGCCCCAACCGGCAGGCCCGGCGCGCTGCACCCGCTGCGGCAGGCTGGCGTACCTCGACCCCAAGCTCGCCGCGGCGGCAATAGTGCCGCTCGATGGTGGCATCGTGCTCGTGCAGCGGGCGATCGGACCTGCATATGGCAAGTGGAGCTTCCCGTCCGGCTATGTGGACCGCGGTGAGTCGGTAGAAACTGCCGTCGAGCGCGAGGTGCTGGAAGAGACCGGCCTGCATGTGTCGGCCAGGTGGCTTGTTGGACTGTATTCATCGCGCGGCAACCCGGTCGTACTGAGCGTCTACCACGCTGAGGTCACCGGCGGCACTCCCGGTGCGAACGACGAAGCCCTCGATATCGGCACGTTCCCGGTTAACCGGCTGCCTGAGCTGGCCTTCGAGCATGACGCTCGTATAATCCGTGACTGGCTGCGGCTAAGGGGCTAACCGGCCGGGCCAGGCGAGGTCCGGGCGGCAGGAGGCAAGGTAATGGCGACGGTACGGTATATCGTCAACGATGTTGATGCGGCTGTCCAGTTCTATGTGGATTTGCTGGGCTTTGCTGTAAAGCAGCGTCAGGGGCCGCCGTTCGCAATGGTCTCCCGTGGCGACCTGACGCTCTGGCTCGCAGGCCCGCGCGCCTCTGCAGCCAGGCCGATGCCGGATGGCAGGCAGCCCGTGCCCGGCGGCTGGAACCGGCTCGTGATCGAGGTTGACGACATCGCTGCGACCGTGGCCGGCCTGAAGGGCAAGCGCGTCAAGTTCCGCAACGACATCGTCACCGGCGTCGGCGGCAAGCAGATAGTCCTGGACGACCCCTCCGGCAACCCGGTCGAGCTGTTCCAGCCCGCGTGACGGCTGGTGGCGCTGTGGTCATGCCACGTGGGAGCGCAGGCGCACGACCATGGGCATACCCATGGTCCTGAGGCCTATGAAACCTATTCGCTCTGTCTTGCGGGTCATGACGTCACCTTTGCACAGGGTCGTCCCGAGCGAAGCCGAGGGACCCCGCCCTTTGCCGCCGCGCCCATCTGACATGACAGGACGGGGTCCCTCGGCTTCGCTCGGGACGACATCGCCTAACCTTGCCCCAACACCTTCACCAAAAACTCCCGGACGGTCCTCTCGTAGCGCTCCCGGTCACTGTTCCAGGCGCCCACATGCTGGGCCCCGGAGAACCTCTCGAACTGCACCGTGTCCGGCAACAGCCGTGCGAGCGCCTCGCTCGTCTCTATGGGCACCCGCGTGTCCGCGTCGCCGTGGATGAGGAGTATGGGCGTCTTCAGCTTGCCGGCGTCCTGCAGGTAGTCCAGCGCGCCCCAGTCCACGCCGTAACGCACGGCAGTCATCCACTTCGCCGTACCGGTCACAACTGCCGGCAAGTTACGCCTGCGGCCCGCAAGGTCCACCGTGGCGCCAAACTCCAGCATCGGCGCGTCCAGCACCAGCGCGCTGACATCGCTCGCAAGTAGCGAGTTGCGCATGAAGCTCACGACGATGCCCCCGCCCATCGAATAGCCCACCAGGACGATGCGCCTTGCGCCCTTCGACCGCGCGTAGTGCGCGGCGGCCTCCACGTCCTGCCACTCCGTGCGCCCGTACTGATACTTGCCGGACGGGTCTGCGGGCGCACCCTCGTCGTTGCGGTATCCAATGACAAGCGCCTGCGCGCCAGACTCTACGACTGGCCGGAGCATTCTCAGAGCTTCGGAGCGCCTGCCGTTGACCCCGTGGACGAATATGGCCCAGATATCGGACGGCCCGCCGATGTGCCAGGCAGGCATCGGGCCGAGCGGCGAGCCGTAGGTGACCTCCTCAAAAGCAAACCCCAGCGCCTTCTGCGGGTCTGGCGGGAACGCGTGCCTGTCGAGCCGCGCCGCCTGGCCCGCGGTCAGCGTGCCGTCGAGCAGAGCGAATTCGCGCGTGACGGTGCCGTTGCCTCTTGCGAGGACTTTCCCGGCGCGGCCGTACCCTGTGGCCGTCTCGACGCCCCACAGCGCGTCGATCTCCGCGTCTTCCTTGTCGCCACCCCCCATATGGCGCAGGGTGACTTGCGAGTCCCCGGCCGTCTCGACAGTGAGTTTGAACTCATCGGGCTCGTGCTTTACCTGCAACCCGCCACTGTTGATCTGAGTAGCGTAATAACAGCCGACGCCGAGGTCGGCGACGACCACAACGACGCCGGTCAGGGCCAGCCAGGCGATGAGCTGGCGGAGCCTACGCTTGTTCAACAGGGGCAATGGCATCTGCTGCCTCACCTCGCCGCGAGCTGGTGGGGGCCCCGGCGCCTGTCGCCCCGAGCGAAGCCGAGGGGCCCCGTTCGTTTCCGCTCAAGGTCCGCAGAAAAGGATGCAGACAGCCCCGCGAAACCGCAAGAGGGGTTACAAGCTATCCGGCGGGCCGCGGCCACTCCAGCACGCCGTCCTGTGGGCTGAAGCCAATCACATCGTGTGGGTGCGATATGTCTCTGAACCGCGCCGCGTTGTCTGATACAGCGTAGAAGATGTCGAAGCCCACTCCCTCCGGCGCCTCGACGCATTTCACGACCATCTGCGCGGCGTCCCGGTGGCTGAGGTATGTCGCCACCCGCCCCGGCGGCGGTACGTCGTCCTTCAACACCGAGCCGAAGCGGATGCAAATGACCGACAGGCCGTACAGATCGTGGAACGTGCGGCCCATCAGCTCGCCCGCCGCCTTCGACCAGCCGTAAAACCTCAGCGGCCTCACGGTGTCCTTGTGCGTCAGGAGCGGCCAGGGCCGTGACAGGTCGTGCGCCGGGCCGCCTTTGTTCGCCGCGCGCTCGCGTTTCAGCCGCGCAGCCACCTTCGGGACCTCCGGGTGCGCCCAGGCGTTCAGGGACTTGTACGGCTCCTCCTCCTGGTACCCGCCGTTGGCCGCACCGGACGAGGCGATGACGACGCGCTTCACGCCAGCCAGCCGTGACGCCTCGAAGACGTTGTACAGGCCGAGCGTATTGACCCGCACCAGGTCCTGGAACGTGACTTCGCCCAGAGCGGCCGACATGTGCACGACCGTGTGGACGCCGTCGAAGGCAGGCCGCATGGCGGCGAAATCTGCGATGTCGGCCCGCACCGTCTCGTACGGCGGCGACGTCCTGCGGTTGAGCGCCCGCACGCGGTACTTCTGCGCGAGCGCCTTCGCTGCAATGCCTCCGATGAGCCCGCTCGCGCCGGTGACCAGGATGAGTTTTTTGCCTGAGACCGTCATATGCCCCTCCCTTCATGCCGTGGCGCCGCCATTATGGACGCTGTCACGTCAATGTCATCCTCTCCCAGTGGGAGAGGATTGAGGTGAGGGGCACAACGTCGCCCCAGAGCGGAGTCGAGGGGCCCCGGCAGACCGACCTCTCAAGGGGAGAGGGAATGAAGATGACCGGAGTAAGCACAGCCGTATTTCATTGAGCGTGCGGCGGCCACTCCAGCACACCGTCCTGCGGTACGAAGCCCGTGACCTTGCGGGCGTGCTCGATGTCACGGAACCGGGCGGCGTTGTCGGACAGCGCATAGAACGTCTCGAAACCCACGCCCTCCGGCGCCTGCACAGACTTCACCACCACCTGCGCCGCATCCCTGTGGCTCATGTACACGGCGGCCTGCGAGGGCGACTTCGGCCTGTCGTCCGGGAACACCGCGCCGAAGCGTATGCAGATGACCGAGATGCCGTGCGCCTCGTGGTAGTACCTGCCGATGTCCTCGCCTGCCAGCTTCGCCGCGCCATAGAAAACGCTGGGCAATGCCGGGTGCGACCATCTGAGCAGCGACTTGAACGGCTCCTCCTTCATGTACCCGCCCATGACCGCACCGGACGAGGCGAAGACAACGCGCTTCACGCCCGCCTGCCGCGCCGCCTCGAACACGTTGTAAGTCCCCTCGATGTTCACACGGATGAGGTCGCGCTCCGGCGCCTGGATGAGCAAGGCCGACAGGTGTACGACGGTGTGCACGCCGTCGAAGGCCGGGCGCATGGCGTCGAAATCAGTGATATCAGCGCGGACCGTCTCATAGCGCGGCACATCGCGGCGGTTCAGCGCGCGGACGCGGAACGGCGCCGGCAGAGCATTCGCCACCAGCCCGCCGATGAGCCCGCTCGCGCCGGTGATGAGGACGAGGGGCGAACGGTTAGAGGTCAATCCAGTTCGCGTTCAATCCAGCCGTTCCGCACCAGATGATTCCACGTGAACTTAACATGATCATGGTGGAACAACTTCGCTTTGCGCGGTGACCATTGGGCTACCATTCTTACCGCGTCTTCGGCACTTCGAGCCGGCGGTTCCTGGCGACGACTCAACCAGTCGACGGTCGCCAACAATTCCATACCATAAGGGGTCTCGAAGCCCTTGATTAAGTCCAGAACGCGATCCAATCGCTGCTTTGCCGCAGGATAATGCTCAAGAAGGGTTTCTGCCTCACGGACTGCTCGAGGCACAACCACGATCTGGGCTATAATCTGATCTCGATCTCCCGTTCCAGTCAGGAAGTGTCCATCCATCTCCTGCAAAGGATGGTTCAGCCTCTCAGCGTACGGGCCATACTCTCCTCTGGCGAAGCCCAGCCTGGTTGGTTCCCCTGAGCGGTCTAGAAACCAGGCAAGCTTCTGAGCCTCTATTGCGCCGACCTCATGTCCAGGTAGCGAATATCGGTGAAAAAGCTGGATGATCATCGCCTTGAACACTGTCAATCGTGGTTGTTTCGTTCGAACGACCTGCTCCGCGGCTTGGGGAACGTAACCTGGCTCGAACAGGAGTACATGGGTATTCAGATCGGCTAAGGCCTCTATGATCACGGGCCTAACTGCCTCCCAATCCAGGCCACCGCTCCCGCACCCTAATGGTGGTACTGCAACCGATTCAATACCGTGCCCCTTGATCACCGAAGCGAGCGACATCAGTCCGGATCGAATATCTTCGATCTTGGATCCTTCCCGCCAGTCCCGCTTGGTTGGGAAATTGATGATGTACTTCGGATTGACTAGAGAGCCTGTTTCGGTGACCAGCACTTCGCCAGGTACCACCTCACCTGCTTGGCATGCACTCCTGTAACGCTCGTAGTTCTCCGGGAATGCTTTCTTGAACTGAAGTGCTACACCCTTCCCCATGATGCCGACGCAGTTGACGGTGTTGACCAGCGCCTCTGCGTTGGCGGTAACTATGTTGCCCTTGGTGAGTTCGACCATGATTCACCGCCTGCGATAGAAGAAATCCGGCCGCACAGTGACAGGCAGACCGATGTTCTTGGCAAGAAGCCACTGCTCTGCTGCCACCCTCGCTGCGTCGTCGAACACCGCGATACCTTGTGCCAGAAAAAGCGGGAACGCTCCGTGAACGAGGAACTCCGCCTCCCTCCTACATTGGCGGTCAGGCTCGTCCTGCGTGTGACTCCACCATTGGGCCGCCATGACGTTCCAGTCAACATTTTCCAACTCATCGAGATTCTCGTAATAGTCTGACTGAACCATTGTTGCGTGACCCGTGGTGAATACGAACGGAAGATCCGCCGCTGCAACTGCCTGAACGGTGGTCAATATGTGCACGAGTTGCCGATGGTCAATCGGCGTGTAATAGTCTCTCACCTTCCTGTACAACATAGGAGAGAGCGGATTGAAGAAGAAAGGGACGTAGTCATGCAACGTACCGCCTGGGCCGCACGGCACTGGGAAAGTCGCCCTGGTTCGCTGAATCTCGAGGTTGGAGATATCCCGATAAGTGATGTCCTTGGACTTGAGAATCCTGTTGCAGTAGAGTTCGCCGCAGTTCACGATTGAATGAAGGTTCCTTAAACTGGTGAGGTGCGCGATCAAGGTAGGCTGAGGTACGCTACCAGGCATTAGAACACCTGTACGCTACCGCGCACTTTAGCACGTCGCGCCTTGCTGCACAATTCGTCCGTCTCATCCACCAGTGGGAGCTGTACACTTGCATCGAGCCAACTCCCCTGCTCAAGTGTGAACGGCTCTCCTTGAGACGGTGTTCCCATCACGTCCTCAGCTGCGGGAACAGCACCACTTCGCGTATTGACCGTTCGCCTGTGAGCAGCATCGTCAGGCGGTCAATGCCCATGCCGAGTCCGCCCGTGGGCGGCATGCCGTGCTCGACGGCCACCAGGAAGTCTTCGTCCAGACGGTCCGTCTCCTCGGCTTCGCCAAACTCCTTGCGGAGCCGTTCTTGTTCCTCGAAGCGGGCGCGCTGGTCAACAGGGTCGTTCAGCTCCGTGAAGGCGTTCGCCATTTCGCTGCCCATGGCGAAGGCCTCGAACCGCTCCACGATGCCGTCCACGCCCGGTTTGCGCTTGGCAAGCGGTGACATCTCGACCGGGTAGTCCACAAGGAACGTGGGCTGCATCAGGTGCGGCTCCACCTCCGACGAGATGATCTTGTCGAGCAAGCGGCCCTTGCTGGACCCGGCCTCCACGTGGATGCCGCGCTCGCCCATGGCCATCGCAAGCGAGTCACGGTCCGCGTGCCGCAGTATGTCTATGCCGGTGCGCTTGATGATCTCCTGGCGCAGGTCAAGCCGCGGCCACGGCGGCTTCACGTCTATCGCCACTGCGCCATCGCGCCCTGAGCTTGTCGAAGGGCCCCGTGGTCTGATGACCGTAGTCCCCAGCACGTCCAGGGCTATGTGCGACACCATATCCTCGACCATGCGCATGACGTCGTTGTAGTCGGCATACGCCTCATACGACTCGAGCGTCGTGAACTCCGGGTTGTGGTCGTGGTCAAAGCCCTCGTTGCGGAACATGCGGCCTATCTCGCACACCCTGTCTATGCCACCCACAATGAGGCGCTTCAAGTAAAGCTCGCTTGCGATACGCAGGTACAGCCGCCGGTCGAGCGCGTTGTGGTGCGTGACGAATGGTTTGGCCATGGCGCCCGCGGCAACGGCCACGAGCATCGGCGTCTCCACCTCTATGAAGCCTCGGCCTTGCAGGAAGCGGCGCATCGAAGCCACTACCTTCGCGCGGATGACCGCCACCTCGGCGGCGCGGTCGTTCGATATCAGGTCCAGGTAACGCTGTCGGAGGCGCTGCTCTGTGTCCTGCAGGCCGTGCCACTTCTCAGGCAGGGGGCGGATGGCCTTCGCCAGGACAACGAGCTCCTGCGCATCTATGCTGACCTCGCCGCGGCGGGTCTTGAACACCGGGCCGCTGACCCCGATGAAGTCTCCCAGGTCAATGTCATCCAACAGCGCGTAGCTTTCGCCCAGTGTGTCCGCCCTCAAGTGGACCTGGATGCGGCCCTGTCCATCCTTGATGTCTACGAACGAGGCCTTGCCCATGCCGCGCCGGGCCATGACGCGGCCTGCAACACGCACCGGCTCCGTGCTAACGCTGGCCCCGGGTGGCGTTCCGGGGCTGACGCCGGGCGGCGAGTGGGCCTCAAGCTCATCGAACAGAGCGCGCGCGCCCGCGACGGTGTGTGTACGCTTGTAACGTGCCGGGTAGGGGTCAATGCCGCGCTGACGCAGGGATTGCAGCTTGTCCAGCCGCTGCCGTATGAGGCGGTGCTCTTCGATACCTTCAGGCGTGTCGGTCTGCCGGGGCGGGGGCGGCTTGGGGTCTGTCATGAGTTTCCTGTATCAACGGGGCCACCTGCCCCGGCGCAAAGCCCAATTCTACGTTCCGCAGGGCGATTTGCGCCTGCCTGCAAGGGTTTCCGGCGGGGCCTCATACGGCGAAAGTCATAGAAAGTCGCACGGGCCGCCATATGAAGGCAGGCTGCCACGCGCCGAATAATCCCTTCATCCGCGGAGGGGTGTCGTCTTGCGCATAGGAGGCGGCGAAGCCCGCGGTAGGAAGCTCAGGCCAGCGAGAGGGCACATACGCCCCACGGCGTCGAGGCTAAGGGCCGCGGTCTTCTCGATGCTCGGCCCGGACGGCGTCCGGGGCCTGCGCGTGCTGGACCTGTACGCAGGGACCGGCGCGTTCGGGATCGAAGCCTTGAGCAGGGGTGCAGCGGCGGCTGAGTTCGTTGAGCAGGACGGGCGCCGCTGCGATGACATACGGGCGTCGCTGCAAAACCTCGCTTTCGAGGCCCGCGGCAGGGTGCACAGGGGTAACGCGCTGACCGTCCTGGGGCGGCTGGAAGGCAAGTTCGACATCATCTTCGTTGACCCACCGTACAGTGAGGACCCATTCGCAGGACTTATGACAGTGGTTGACCGGAAGGGCCTGCTCGCTGCAGGCGGGACGGTTTACCTGGAACACCCGGCGAAGACGGGACTGGCGGAAGAGCTGCCAGGGGTGCGCCTGATGTCACGGCGGAGGTACGGCGGCTCAGCAGTCTCCGTCTACAGGGGGGCGGCTGAAACGCAAAATGAACGGTAGGGACACGGCGCCTGCCCTGAGCAAAGTCGAAGGGCGCCGTGCCCGTCGCCAGGCACAACGGTGGAGGCCAGAGCAGGCCCGTGGTTAGAGCGGTATTTCCAGGCACATTTGACCCGGTGACGGTTGGCCACGTGGACGTGGCGGAGCGGGCCTATCACGTCTTCAACGAACTTGTGGTCGCCGTGTACCTGGACCCCCCGAAGCGGCTCACGTTCGATGTCAAGGAAAGGGTGGCGATGTTCCAGAAGGCGATCGTCCACCTGAAAGGTGTAAGCGTCATCGAGTACCACGGCCTGACCGTTGAGCTGGCCAGGCAGGTGGGCGCAGAGGTCATTGTGCGCGGGCTGCGGATAGGTTCGGACTTTGAATACGAACGTGAAATGGCGCTGATGAACCGCACCATCGCACAGGACATAGACACTGTGTGCCTGCTGAGTTCACTGGAACACCAGTTCATCAGCTCCACACGCGTGAAGGAGATCGCATCTTTAGGGGGAGACGTGAGCAGCATGGTGCCCCCGCACGTGCTGCCGCTATTGAAAAAGAAGCTGAAAGCCGCAGGCGGAAGATAACGCCGGCGTGAGGGCCAACGGAGGCACACATGTCAGTCCTCGAAAATATCGAAAAACTCGAGAGCCTGGTGGCGAGCGGCCGCGTGCCTGGCACGTCCCGCACGCTCATGAACATAGAACGCATCACCGCGCTCATTGAGGAACTCAAGGAAGGCCTGCCCACGCACGTCAATGAGGCGCAGGGCATCCTCCGGCAGAAGGAGGCCATCCTGAAACAGGCGGAGTTAGAGGCCCGCCGCATCCGCGCCTATGCCGATGAAGAGGCCACCACCATCCGCAAGCTGGCTGAAGACCAGTCCGCGGCTGCCCTCAAGTCCTCCAAAGAGCAGGCGGACAAGATGATCATGTCCTCCGAGGTGGTCAGGTCCTCCAGCGAGCGTTCGGCCCAGATCGTCAAGGACGCCGAAATCCGGGGCCAGCACGTCATCGCCGACGCACGGAACAAGGTGAACAGCGTGATCGTGGACGCCGAGAAGCAGGCCGAGGAGCGCCGCAAGGGCGCCGACAACTACGCCCGCGAGGTCCTCTTCACGCTCGAGGAGCACGTGGCGGGCGTCCTGGGCCAGCTCCGTGCCGGCATTGACCTACTGGACCACAAGGCCGCAGCCGCCGCGGACTGACTGACTATCCCAGAAGCCTCGCCGGGGTTACCTTCATCCCCTCTCCCCTTGAGGGAGAGGGTTAGGGTGAGGGGTGAAGTCGCTTCATCCCCTCTCCCCTTGAGGGAGAGGGTTAGGGTGAGGGGTGAAGTCGCTTCATCCCCTCTCCCCCTTGAGGGAGAGGGTTAGGGTGAGGGGTGAAGTCGCATTAGCGTCCTGAGCCCCGATTGCACCGGGCCTCAGGACCTACCCCGGTGTGCCAAGCCGGACCGTACGGCCTTACGGCTCAGGCCTGAACGCGCGCACCGTGATGCTTCGCAGGCCATACTGCGCGTCGCCGCACATTGCCTGCGCGTCCGCCAGTACCTCAACTCGCTCAAACCCGGCGTCCGCTATGCGCGCCAGGTAGTCAGCCTTCAGGTCTGCACCTGCCACACACGACGCCCACTGCTCTGGGTCTGCGCGCACTGCGGCGGGCAGCGGACGCTCAGCAACGATGTCGGAAACCACCATCCGGCCGCCTGGCTTCAGCACCCGGAAGACCTCGCCGAACACCAGGTCCTTGCGTTCGCTCAGGTTGATTACACAATTGGACATCACCATGTCCACTGTAGAAGACGGCTCCGGGATGGCCTCGATGCGCCCCAGCTTGAAGACGACGTTGCGCGCCTCCAGCTTCTGCGCGTTCTCTCGTGCGAGCGCCACCATGGCCGGCGTCATGTCAACGCCTATTACGTGACCCCGCAGGCCAACAGCCTCCGCAGCCAGGAAGCAGTCAATCCCTCCGCCGGAGCCCAGGTCCAACACAGTCTCGCCGGGCCTGATGCCAGCGAGCGCCACCGGGTTGCCGCACCCTGCCGACGCGACGGCCGCGCCTGATGTAACTGCTGACAGGTCGGCAGGCGTGTAGATGTCCGCTGTCGAACAACAGCCCTCGGATGTGACGGTGGCGCCCGATTTCGCGGCGGCTGCGCCACGGTCAGCGACCTTCGAATAGTGGGCCTGGACCGCCTCGGTGAGAGCCGCATTCACGTTGAACAGCTTTTTCATTCCGGAACCTCATCTCTGCGCACGCCTGCCTGAATCCCCTACCCTATCTGTGGCCGCCGGGCCAGTCAAGGATTGGCATATTGACCACTGCGCCAGAGGGCGTGATTTGGACTTCGCCGGCCGTCTCCGCTGCTTTTATTTCCTCTACGGAGCGGACCTCACGAGGCGGCTTTCCCGGGCGCCATGTGACCAGGTTCACTCTTCTGAGCGGGCTGTAGTTCTCATCACCGGGCACAGTGTCAAACACGTCAGGCTGAGAACCAAAGGGGCCGCTGCCCGCGATGCCGTTCGTAAACACGTAGACGTTCGCCAGCGCTGCATCTGGTGACTGGCTGAGTCCTGGCACGAGCACGACCTTGGGTCCCATCATGCGGGTCAGCATATCCGCCACCTGCGAGTCGGACGCCTCGGTGTGGATGAATGTAACTTCCAGCCCCTTGTGATAGCCCTTGATGAGCGGGGCCAGGTCCCCGGCTCCGCTTTGGCCGGACATCACTGCCATGGCCGTCGGAATCTGCGTGGGCCCCGGCGTTGGTGTGGAAGCGGGCGCTGAGCACGCGGCCAGCAAGACCGCCGCGCCGAGGGCGGCCGCGAAAAGACCGCGGACCGCCCTCATCTCAGCCTCGTACTCCCTCATACTCCAGGTTGTGCCGGACGTGGCCTGGCCATCACCCCAGGTTTTCCTGACCAACTTCACGCCTTATTCGTCCGGCTCCCGGCGCAGCCGCACTCGCAGCACTGTCCGCATCCGCAGGCGCACCCGCAGTTACAGCCACCTGTTGGAGAGTCGGCGTCACTGTGAGTTGCTAGTTTGAAAAGCACTTTCATCTAAGTCCTCCTGTCCTTCCCGTTCACCAGTCGAGGGCGCCTTTGCAGCTATTGCACTTCGATACCTCTGATTTAAGTCCTCCTTTCCCTCCTGTTCATTAGCCCGGCGGTCGCAACGGTCCCGCAGGAGCACGCGGGGTCAACTCCCGCGGCCGTGACCGCCTGTTCGATCTGAGGGAGAACGAGCGCCCAGGCGCGGGCCGCAGCCCGGTACGCCTGCATTCCGCGCTCCGTTAGCCTGCACACCTTGCGCTGCCGGCCCGACACCTCCGCCGTCTCGCAGGTGATGTAGCCGCCCTCTTCAAGCTCATGGAGCATGGGATAGATCATGGCGTCGGCAGGTCGCTTCCAGTCACAGCAAACGGCTACGAACGAAGCGATCTCGTAGCCGTGCCCTGGCCTCTTCGCCAGCTCCGACAGCAGGAAGAACCTCAGCAGGCTCTTGCGGTAGAGGGCCTGCCAGTACTCGACGCTGCCCAGGGCGCGCTCAGCAGTTTGGGCGGTCATGTCTGAATACCTCTCAGAGTGATATATCGTGACAAGATATATCGCAGGCAGCGGGCCGTGTCAACAGGCATGGCACACAAGCGCGTCGTCCTATAATCCGGCCACCGAACCTTGCAAAGGGGTCTCCCATGCCAGCCAACTCAGAACGCAAGCTCCTGATGCTCGTGGACGGCCACGCCATGGTCTTCAGGGCGTGGTTCTCCATACCCGAGCGCCTCGCCACCGCTGCCGGTGTTGACACCCGCGGCGCCTACGGCTTCTTGAACACGTTCCTTAAAGTGGTGCGGGAACGCAGGCCCACACACATCGCCGTCGCGTTTGACACCCGCGCCCCCACCTTCCGGGACGCCCTCTTCGCCGAGTACAAGGCCCAGCGGCCTCCAGTGCCTGACGACCTCCATGCGCAGGTGCCCATGGTCAAGCAGGTGCTGGCCGCCTTCAAAGTGCCTTTCTATGAGAAGGACGGCTTCGAGGCGGACGACGTCGTCGGCACCATTACGCGCCTCTGCGAGGAGCAGGGGGTCGAGGTCCTCATCGTTACAGGCGACGCTGACCAGCTCCAGCTCGTCTCGCCCAGCACGAAGCTGCTCATGTACACAGGCTTCGCAGACACCCGCGTGTATGACATAGAGGCCGTGAAGGCCAAGTACGGCGGCCTGGGGCCAGAAAAGGTACCGGACGTCAAGGGCATCACGGGCGACCCGTCGGACAACATCCCCGGCGTCAAGGGGCTGGGCGACAAGGCGGCCATCGCGCTGCTGACGCACTTCGGCACTGTCGAGCGGGCCGTGGAGCAGATTGATGAGGTGGAGAAAATCCCCGGCCTGCGCGGCGCCAAACGCGTCCGCACTCTGCTCGAGGAGCAGAAAGAGAGCGCGCTCCACAGCAAGAGGCTGGCCACAATCGTGCGCAACGCGCCTGTGGACTTCGACCTCGGACAGGCCCGCTTCTGGCAGTACGACCGTGCCAAAGTCGTCGAAACACTCCTGGGACTCGAATTCCGCAGCATTATCGCCCACGTGCCCGAGCCGGGGTTTGGCGCGGCAGCGCCGCCAGCGGGAGGCCCTTCGACAAGCGCCGCCCCTTCGACAGGCTCAGGTCGAACGGGCGGTCAAATATCCCCTCTCCCGCCGGGAGAGGGCCAGGGTGAGGGGGAAGTAGCAACTGACAAAACTGCGCCCCGCCCTCCATCTCGCCAGATGCAACTTGCCGAGGCCGCGCCAGTCGCCCCGAGCGTAGCCGAGGGGCCCCGTCCCGCCTCGGACGACGGTGAGCAGGCGCCAATAATCGGCGCCAGCGGTTCCGTCGCCCCGAGCGTAGCCGAGGGGACCCGTCCTCCTTCGGACGCACCCTCGCAGCCGTCCACTCAAGAGTGGCGCAAGCACACCGACTACCAGACGGTGACGACTCGTGAGGAGCTGGCCGATGTGGTCAGGGCCATCTCAACGCCTGCTGGCTTTGCATTCGACACCGAGACCACGAGCCAGGACCCTATGCGGTCTGCACTCGTCGGCCTGTCCTTTTCCGTTGGCGCGGGCAAGGCCTGGTACATACCGGTTGGGCACATGGTCCCCTCTCTCTCTCAGGGAGAGGGTCAGGGTGTGGGTGCAACGTCCGATGTCTCTGCGCCCTTGGTGGTAGTGGGCGCCACCCCCGTCCAACTGCCACTTGAAGAAGTCCTGGCCACCCTGCGCCCCGTCTTCGCCGACCCCTCCGTCCCCAAGTTCGCGCACAACGCCAACTTCGACCTCACCGTCCTCGCTGAACACGGCGTCGAAGCAAAGGGCGTCACACTCGACTCCATGATCGCCGCCACGCTTGTGGGACGCCGCGCCATCGGCCTCAAAGAGCTGGCGCTCGAGATGTTCCGCGTCGAGATGACGCCCATCTCCGAGCTCATAGGTACGGGGCGCAAGCAAATAACGATGGACCGCGTGCCCGTCGAAAAGGCCGCCCCCTATGCCGCGGCTGACGCCGATTTTGCCTGGCGCGTGCAGGACCGCCTGCGTTCCGAGGTGGACCGCGAGAACCAGGGCCACGTGCTGTTCGACATCGAGATGCCGCTGCTGCCGGTCATCGTGTCCATGGAGCGCGCTGGGGTGCTGGTGGACCGCAGCGTGCTGTCTGAGATGTCGGAGCAGCTCACAGCGGACATCGCTGCCATCGAGCGCGACGCGTCGGGGGCGCTGGGCGGCAGGCAGCTCAACCTCAACGCCAACCAGCAGCTTGCCGCGGTCCTGTTCGACGAGCTTGGCGTCCCGCGCACAAGACGCACCAAAACCGGATACACGATGGACGCCAACGCCCTTGAGGGCCTGCTGGAAAACGAAGACCTGGACCACCGGGCGTACCTGCTCATCAAAGCCATCCTGAAGTACCGGGAGTTCTCGAAGCTCAAGTCCACATACGTGGACACCCTCCCTGACCTCATACACCCCCGCACCGGCCGCGTGCATACGAGCTTCAACCAGGTGGGCTCGGCCACAGGCCGCCTTTCGTCCACCAACCCGAACATCCAGAACATCCCGGTCCGCACAGACCTGGGCAAGCGCGTGCGCAGTGCATTCGTCTCCGACCATGCCAACGGCTGGCTGCTCTTCGCGGCCGACTACTCGCAGATCGAACTCCGCATCCTGGCGCACCTGTCGGAGGAGCCACACTTGCTCGAAGCGTTCCGCCAGGGTGAAGACATCCACAGCGCCACCGCCCGCGCCATGTACGGCGTCGAAAAGGTGTCCTCAGAGCAGCGGCGCATCGCCAAGGTCCTGAACTTCGGCGTCATCTATGGCCTCTCCGCCCACGGCGTGTCTATGCAGACCGACCTCACGCGCCAGCAGGGGCAGCAGTTCATTGACATGTACTTCGGCAAGTACCCCGGCGTGCGGGACTACATCGAGCGCGTGAAGGCCGACGCACGCCGCAAGGGCTACGCCGAGACGGTCACTGGCCGCCGCCGCAGGCTGCCTGAACTGCACGCGCAGAACCAGCAGGTGCGCGCCGCCGGCGAGCGCATGGCGATCAACATGCCCGTCCAGGGCACCGCCGCAGACGTGATCAAAATCGCCATGGTCAACATTGACGCGGAGATGCGGAAGCGAGGCCTGCGCTCGTGCATGATCATCCAGGTGCACGACGAGCTGATCTTCGAGGTCGCGCCCGGTGAGCTGGACGAGGTGCGCTCCCTCGTCACCACCATGATGCCCGCGGCCATGAGCCTGTCCGTGCCCCTCAACGTCGAAGCCAAATGGGGCAAGACCTGGGGGGATATGGAGTAGGGGGCGCGCGGGGCGACAACGCCTCCTCCTCTCCGGCCTGAGGCGTCCGCGAACTGCCACTGCTTCCGACCTTTATAATCAGGCGTACAGGCGTACACACGTAGGAGCATACATATGTCTAGGCGAATGACGGTTGTGTTCGACGACGAAGAGCTCTATAAGGCGGTCAAAGTGGAGGCCGCGCGCACTGGGCGGCATGCCAAGGACCTTGTTACCGATGCCCTGCGGAAGTGGTTGGAAGAGCAGGAAGATGCAGAGTTGAGCGAAGGGCTTGATGAAATCCGTGAGGAGCTTAGGAGGCACGGTGGCAAGGACGCTGGTGAACTATTTCGCGAACTCCAGGGCGGCCACAGGCCCAGGTCGAAGAGATAACCGTTGCCCTACCGGCTGATAATGTCTCCCGCCGCAGAACAAGCACTTCGTAAATTGCCACCCACAGCCCAGCGACGGCTCCATCGTCCGGTCCTCCTTCTGCAAGACAACCCGCGCCCTCCCGGTACGAAAAAACTTTCAGGGGATCCAGCTGCGTGGCGCATCCGGGTTGGCCCGTTCCGTGTGGTCTACGATATTGACGATAGGGCTAAGACTGTCTCGATACTCAAAATTGCTCGCCGCAGCGAGACGACCTACAGGCGATAGGTTGCACTAGTCGGGCTGCTCTCACCACTACCTGAATAGCCTCACCTCGACGCCCAGGTCCAGCCGCGCCCACTCACGGTCACCGGTAATGGCAGGGAGGCCCAGCCTCCGCGCCAGCGTAATCCAAGCCCTGTCGCCGATTGAAAGGTTGTACTCTGGCCACCTCGATTGAAACCGGCCCGTGTCTCCTTCACAGCCGACGCCTCAGCCCATTCCGGCCTGGGCTTCTGCGCAGACCTGTCGCGTTTAGGTGTCGCTTTCCTCGTCATGCCCTCATCCTACCCGAACAGGCGTACCCTATGCCCGCAAGATCGCACCCATCACCGGCCCCTCTCGCCGCGGCGAGAGGGGCCTCGCACTCCGGAGCCGCATATGAAGGTCACAGATATACGCGCAGACCTGCTCAAGTCCGGCCGCATGCTGGTCCGGGCATACACAGACCAGGGCATCGTGGGACTCGCTGAACACGGCGGCCGCAACCCCGGCGTCATGCGCGCCTACGTCGAAGAGACGATCAAGCCATACCTTGTCGGCAAGGACCCGCGGCAGATAGACCGCCACTGGGAGGCGCTCGCATGGGGCACCGACGCCCTGTACCACCGGCTGCCGCCCATGGTCGTCGGGTCCATAGACATCGCGCTGTGGGACATACTCGGCAAAGCCGCCAACCTGCCGTGCCACGCGCTCATGGGCGGCGCCGCCCGCAAAGCCATCCCCATGTACTGGAGCATAGGCAACGGGTGGAAGAAGACGCCGCAGGAAATGCTCGCAGACATAAAGGCCGGGTGGGACCAGGGCTTCCGCTACTTCAAGATACGCATGGACTGGCGCTGGTACAGGCAGGACGCCAACCCGGCCAAGGACTTCGCCATGTTCAAGCTCGTGCGAGAGTTCCTGCCAAAGGACGTCTACCTGGGCTTCGACGCCAACAACGGCTACTCGGTGTCCACAGCCATCATGCAGGGCATGAAGATGCAGGAGCTCGGGTTCGACCACTTCGAAGAGCCACTGCCGTCATACGACTTCCAGGGCCTGCGGCAGGTCGTTGACGCTCTCGACGTGGCCGTGACGACGGGCGAACAGGAGCCTGGCCGCTGGCGGTTTGTGGACCTCATCGCCCTTGGCAACCCGGACATCCTGCAGCCGGACGTCCTGATCTCGGGCGGCATATCGGAGGTGCAGAAGATCTACGCACTGGCGGTTGGGCACAACAAGCCGGTCATGCCGCACAGCCCCACCGCAGGCGTCAACTCCATGGCGTCGCTCCACCTGTACTCGACGCTGTCGAACGCCACCCGTCCGCACGAGTATTCGACCGAGTTCTCAGGCGACCCGCGCATAGTGCAGGAGCTCTTCAACGAGCCGCTGCTGCCTGAGAAGGGCCTCATGCACATATCCGACAAGCCGGGCTGGGGCCTGACGCTGAATGAGGCAGCGTTGAAGAAACAGCTGGCGTAGGCGAGTTAGCTCAGGCCGCAATCAGCAACATGCGAGTCCATAGGCAAGTCCAGAGGCAAGAGGACTCAGGATTAGCGCGAGCAGTAGTAGCTGGCCGGTGAGTCCGATAGCAACCCACGCTAGTAATGCGCATACCGACTGCCTGGCAGCAGGTCCCGCAGCCAGCCGCCAGGCGTGCCGCGCCTCCCACGCGACCAGGGCAGCTATTGGTCCGATCAGGATTACGATTGATGGGATGACAAACCAGTCAGGAAACCGTTGATAATCCAGTTGAATGGCGACTTCGACTGTGATCGCCGTGAGAATGCTGGCCCCGACCACGCATCCAATCCTGCGAAGCGTCGAAGCAGCCGCCTGTCCCCACGACTCCAGGTACAGGTATCCAGCACCGACAGGCAGGAGCAAGACGTTGAGCAAGAAGGCAACAAATGGGCTCTTCAGTTGAGGAGTGTTCGTGGCAAGTGGCTTCTGCATGGGGGCAGTATGCCGAGCTTGAACGGGTGCGCGGAGGTGCATTTGTCCTATGCTCCGTAGTAGTTAAGTACCCTGATTGGCGGGCTGTGACCTACACCACCGTCACCTCATCACCCACGCACACCTCACTCGCGCCGACAGGCTGCATGGACACCGCGAACTGCGGCTTCTCTTGGCCGAACACGCGCGTCAGCGTGTTCATGATGTCGCAGTCGCGCTCGCCTGTGACCGGGTTGGCGTGTGTCGCCAGGCAGCGGACGTTCGTCTTGACCACCTCGAACTCAACTCCACGTCGCCCCGAGCGAAGCCCGCCGGGTGCCCACCGCAAGGTGGGCGCGGACGAAGCCGAGTGGCCCCGCTGCTCTCGCGCACCCTCACCCTCTCCCATCGAGGGAGAGGGGAGATCATGTGGGAGAGAGGGTGCAGCCGGCCCGATGCGCACGCGCCTGCCCACCCACGAAAACTCCTCCCACTCCTGCACGCCCTCGATGACGATGTTCGACCTGAAGCGGCGCCCGTCCAGGTCTTCGTGGCTTGATCCGCTCGTCGGGTCAGCAAGCGCGCGGCCAAGGGCGCGCAGGCTCGCCATCGAGTGCAGCGTGACCCGGCCCGCTGCATTGTCGTGGAAATGGTCCCCGTCGAGGTCGCCGACTAGCTTTAGCGGCAGCTTCTCCGGGTGACCGTGCAGTATCCCAGGCAGAGCCATCATGTAAGAAGCGACGGCGTGCTCCAGCATTTGCCGTCCCTCGGGGTTCAGACGCGCCTCAATACTGCGGCCATCGCCGAAGTCAATGCTCAGGCGCTTGAACGTCTCGTCGTACTTCAGCTTCGCGCGGGCGATTCCTGCCGTATTCGCCAGGACGGCATAGTTCGTCTTCGGCAACCACTGTCGCCCCGGACCTGCCCGCCCTGTCGCCCCGAGCGTAGCCGAGGGGCCCACTGGTCGTCCCGAGCTTGTCGAGGGACCCCGTTCCTCTGGGACAACCGGCGCGTCCGCAAACCTGAACGCCAGCACGCGGTCGCCGGCCACACGGCCCGACGGCAGCACCGTCAGGCTCTCCCGTTCTTCAGGCGTAAAACCCTTTACGGGGTACCTGTATAGGGCAACGACGCGTGGCAGTGGTTCAGTCCTGCTTTCTTATCAAGTAGACAGGATCGCGCAACACTGGCTAAGGGTCGGGGCTGGTGCCAACCAACGCTCGCTGGGCCAGCCCGCGCGCGGTAAATTCATCCAGCGCTGCGAGGTTTGGCTTGAGTGTGCCTGCCTCTACCGTCACCAGGGCCATGTCCAATAGCGCCTCCGCATCTCTCTGGACGGTCCGTGGGGTCAGGCGTCCGTATAACTTGCGCAGTCCTTCGGTTGCAACTCTCGCGGAGGCAGTTCGGAACTCAGGCAAGTCCAGGATAGCGCTCAACAATTGAAACCGCCTCATGCCAGTTTTCTGGCCGGGACCGTCCGGACCCAGGAGCCGCTCTCTAGCGTAGTCGCGAAATGAAATGATCTTTACGGTTTCGATGACCGTTGCTGTCACCTCTGCCAGTTCTCGAGTAAGGGCGCGTGCCGCGAACAGGATAATCGAGGTGAGTTCGCCTCCGCTCTTAAACCGCACGTGGTCGAGCATCTCCACGTACTCGGAGCGGTGTTGATAGTAGTAGTTGGAAAGCGAGTAGAAGCCGGTGACGTTTATGCCGCCCCGGTACAAGAGGAGGCTTTCCAGCGCACGGGACGTCCTGCCGTTGCCATCGCCGAACGGGTGGATACTGACCAGATAGAAATGGGCCGCGACGGCGCGCACGACCGGATCCCAAGCCAAGACCTCCCGGCTGTTAAGCCATGCCACGAAGCGGACCATTAAGTCATTGATCACATCCGCCTCGCGCGGCGGCACGTAGTCTCCTGCCTGAGCCGGGTGCGTGCGATACTTGCCGGGCTCGTTGTGCTCATACGGGATGCGCTGCGTCGTTAGTTCATGGATTCGGCGGATGAGGTCTTCGGTGATCACGGGCTCATCCGTATCAGCCACGAACCGCATGACCTCTTCCGCGTTTCTGACCTCCTGCTCCTCGCGACTCCTGGAGCTGGGGAGTACGGACTCGCCTTTCGGGGCCTGAATAATTTGAGATACCTCAGCCTCGCTGAGGACGGCGCCCTCAATCCCTGTCGTCCCGCGGACTGCCCGCATGATGTGCAAGGCGTTGATTTTTCGGCGTGCCTTGGGTGGTAACGGGATGCCTGCAGTCAGCTGGGCTTGCGCGTGTACCTGCGCAAGCAACATCTGAAGCTCGCGATTGGCGAGGTCTATCCGCAGGTCAAAGGAGACGTTCCAGGTGGGCACTGCAGCGTCCTCACATGCGACATTATGGACGACATGTCGCTATTTTTATCGCACGCCTTCATGCCCAATACTAGATCATTTTATCGGGTAATGCCAACGACAATGTCGCCGACATTGTCGCAGCCCAGCTACCTCCTCGCCGTGCCCCGCTCCCCGTCGAAGTGCGTCTTCAGCTTCGGGTGCTCCTGGAAGTAGGCCTGCAGGTCCATCACCACGTTCTCCTGGAGCTGGATGGACAGCCCGCCGTCCACAGGCATCAGCACGCCCGTCACAAACGACGCCTCGTCCGAGCACAGAAAGGCGATGGTGTTGGCGATATCGTCCGGCACGCCGCAGCGGCGCACCGGGTACTGCAACTCAAACGAGTGGAACCCCTCGTCGTTGCCGCGCTCCGCCCACATCTGCTGGCCGCGCTCGGTCACAATGTGCCCCGGCGCGATGGCGTTCACCGTGATGCCCAGCGGCCCGAAGTCAATCGCCATCTGCTTCGTCAGGCCCACCACCGCAGACTTCCCGGCCTCGTAAATGAGCGACTTCGGCGCCATGAGCACGCCGTGCACCGACGATATGTTCACGATGCGCCCTCCGCGCGTGCGGCCCGGCGCCTCACCGGGCTTGAGGCGGCGCGAGCCGGGCATCCATGCCTCGCCAGGGCCGGGCGGAGGGCCAGACTTCTCCATCGCAGGCACGCCGTACTTCGCGCCCAGGAAAAGAGCGCCCACGAGCAGGTCCATGCCCTCGCGCCACGCCTTGGGCGAAACCTCTACCGCGCTGCCCGCTCTATCCGCGCCGCCGCCGTATGCGTTCTGCACGAGTATGTCAAGCCGGCCATTCTCGGACATCGCCCTGTCCACCATCGCCTTTGCAACGGTCTCTTTAGAGACGTCACCGGTCATCCAGGCCGCCTTGCCGCCCGCCTTCTTGATGCGCTCCGCATTCTGCTTCGCGGCGGCCTCTTCAACGTCCACGATGAGCACCTGTGCGCCGTCTCCAGCGAGCTTGCGCGCCGTGGCGCCGCCTATGCCCAGCGCTCCGCCAGTTACAATCGCCCCTCGTCCGTCAAGCCGACCCATGTTTGCCTCCGTATCCTGTCGAGCCATCTCTCATTGACGCATGATTCCAGATGTCTAGGCTCGACCATGTCATTCTGACCCCGGCGAAAGCCGGGGGAAGAATCTCTTCTGGTACCGGCGTACCTATGACACTGACTAACGTAAAACAGATTCTTCACTTCGTCCCTTCGGGACTCCGTTCAGAATGACATCATCACCGTTGCCAGGACCTTCTGACATCAGCCAGCCAGCCGACTCGGCCCTGGCGCCCGGCCTCGATGTTGCGCCAGGCTTCGCACGCAGCGTCGCCGCTGGCGCACTCGCGCTCGAGCCCTACGCCACCGTGTTCCTCGCCAGCGGCGTCACGCTCATCCTTGAGATCGTGGCGGCAAGGATACTCGCGCCGCACATCGGCGTCTCCGTCTACACGTGGACAAGCATCATCGGCGTCATCCTCGCCGGCATAAGCCTGGGCAACTGGCTTGGCGGCGTCTTCGCAGACCGCTGGGGCGGGCGCGCCATGCTCGGCGTCGTGCTCCTGCTGGGCGTGGCCACGACGGCCATCATCCCGGTCATGGCAGGCTGGGCGCCGGGGTGGGTCGGCGGCCTGCCAATCCTCCTGCGCATAGTGCTCCTCACACTCATCCTGTTCATCGCCCCCTCGCTTGTACTGGCGATGGTCTCGCCCGTCGTCATCAAGCTCACGCTAAAGGACCTGGGCAAGACGGGCAGCGTGGCTGGGCGCATTTACGCCGTCTCCACCGCCGGGGCGATCCTGGGCACCTTCCTCACCGGGTTCGTGCTAATCCAGGCCTTCGGGTCACAGCAGACTGTGTACGGGCTGGCGGCAGTGCTCACGGTGCTGGCCGTCGTGTCCGGGCGGCTCTGGCGCACCCGCAAAGTGGCGGTCGCGGGCATGGCGCTGCTTGCCGGGGCGGGCGCAGTACCTGCAATCAACGGCCCGCTGAGCACGCCGTGCCTCGAAGAGAGCAACTACTTCTGCATCCGGGTGGCGGAAAGCGAGCGCGACGGTCACCAGGTGAAGGAGCTCATCCTGGACCAACTCGTCCACAGCTACATCCGCACAGACGACCCCACGCACCTGGAATACCCCTACCAGAAGCTCTTCGCAGAGCTTGTGGCCGCGTACCCCTCAGACCGCCCGGACTTCCGCGCGCTCTTCATTGGCGGCGGGGGTTATGAGATGCCGCGTTACGTGGAGGAAACGTACTCCCAAAGCGTGATCGAAGTCATCGAGATTGACCCACGGGTGACGCAAACGGCGTTCGACCACCTGGGCCTGCGGCCAGACTCCCGCGTCACGAGCATTAACCGCGACGCCCGCATGACCGTGCCTGACCTGCCGCGCGCCGCGTACGACATCGTCGTCGGTGACGCCTTCAATGACATGTCCGTCCCCTGGCACCTCACAACGCTTGAGTTCAACGGTCAGGTCAAAGAGCTGTTGCGACCGGGGGGCATATACGCGGTCAACATCATTGATGCGCCGTCGTCTGGGCGCTTCCTGCGCGCCGTCGTCCACACCTTGCGGCAGACATGGCCGCACGTGTACATCGTCAACGCGACGGGGCAGGCCGGGGTCGAAGAGCGTTCTACCACGGTAGTCGCCGCATCAGACCGCGAGCTGGACGAAAACTTCATCCGCCTGCGCTTCGTCCAAGCGACTGGGCAAGTCCCGGCACTGCGCATTGTGCGAGGGGACCTGGTTGACGAGTGGCTAAATGCCCGCGACCTGGTCCTGCTCACAGACGACTACGCGCCGGTAGACAACTACGTCGCCCCGATATACCTGGGCTCGAGATAAGGCCCGCGGCCCCCTCTCCCAGCGGGAGAGGGTTGGGGTGAGGGAGAAATCTGAATTCGGTTGTGGGCACCCAGAAGCCTCTGCCACTCGTCTTGGGATAGTTAACTAACGCCCGTCTACAACCCCGTCCCGGCTGCCTCATAGGCGGTTTCACGCAGCCGCACCGGGCTTCCCCCGTAGGTGAGACGCGCAAGGCAGTGAGCCACAGGGCTAAGGGCAAACTGCGGCCTGCCTCAGTGTGCCCGCCGCCGCCTGAGAAGACGATGTGAAAAGGGCCTCCTGCGCGCCTTGTTGGCAGCGCGTTTCCGCGGCCCTGCCACCATGCAGTCTTCTGGCAACGCAACTTCTCCCGGCGCTCTTTGTAATGCGCAAACTGTCGGCACGGGCCGCTTTGCGCGGTCACATGCGCGCCATGGCCGCGCCCATCTAGGGGCGCCTGCGTTGGCATCGCTTGCCACTGCCCTTGCCTGCACCATACTTGCCCTCACCGCATGTGGAGACGGCTCACAGTCCTCCGCAGGGCCTGCGGCCTCGGCCATCCAGCCCATCAAGGTCAAGCCTGCGCAGGGACAGGACCAGGGGCAGCGCTTCGCCAGCCTGCTCGGCCCTCTCTCGCGCAGCGGCGCCGCTCCTTCAGGCGGCCAACTGGCAGCGCCAGGCGGAGGTCCCACGCTGGTCCAGGCCTGTGCAGCGGTGGGCGCCGCCAGCGACGTTGCCGGAGGAACACTGACCGCTACCAGCGTGGAGCCCTGTCTCAAAGCCCTGGTAGCAGAGCTTGCTCGCCTGGGGGCGGCAAATGCCGTCGAGGTCATACCGGTCGCTGAACCGGCGGCTGGCACAGTCACTGCAAGTGCCGACGGCCTCATCACATACGCCGCCGGGCAGCCGTTTCCAGGCGAGGACGAGTTCGAGCTGATCGTGACCGATGGCGAGGGGCGCGCGGTCCGGTTGCGGTTGAGAGTGGTCATCGGTGACCCGGATGGCTCTAACTGATGGCCGCCGTAGCCGGGGCGCCCGGCGCCATAGTGCAAAAGTACCGCCTCACGCTGCTGTTCCTTGCCGTGAGCGCCACTAGCATCGGACTGGCGGCCCTGGCAATCAATGTCCACACCGCACGCACCACAGAGACAAACGTCATTTCGCTCGCTCGAGCGCAGGCGGAACGGGACACCGGGCTCATAACCGGCATTGCCGGAGACCTCCTGGGGACAACTGCCGGGAGCATTTCTGGCTTCTTCAGCGCTCCACAGGCCTCCGCTGCTGGCCCCGGCGCCGGGAACGCACCTGCCGGCTACTCAGAGCTCCTTGCGGAGCTGGACGTGAGCCAGGTAGCGCTCTTCGACTTATCAGGCGTCTCCCTCTGGCGCGCCGGAGGAGGTCCCGGAGCTGAAGCAGACGCTGAGTTGCTCCTGCCTGCCCTGCGGGGCGAAGTGACATCCGCATTCAGGCGCAATGCGGTTGAAGGCTCCGGAAGCGGTGTCGTCGAAACGTACGTGCCCCTCATCGCGGAGGGGTCAGGAGAGACCCTGGCTGTGCTGGGCATTTTCCGCAACGTCACAGGGGACCTGCGAGCGCAGGCCGGCAACGCCCGGTCTGGCCTCATGCGCACGACCATCCTTTCACTGACAGGCGCTTTCGTCGTGCTGCTCGGCTTCGTCATGGCAGCCGATTCTCGCATCTCACGCGTACACGCACGGTCCATTAGCGAGGAGCGGGGAGTCAGCCAGAAGCTGAGCGAGGAAAAAGACCGCCTCCAACACCTCAACGAAGCCAAGAGCGACTTCCTGGCCGTGGTCTCCCATGAGTTGCTGACGCCTCTCACCAGCACCATCGCCTTCCTGGACCTCGTGCTGCGCAACAAGCACGGCACGCTGCAACCCACCGAATCCCACCAGCTTGAGGTCGCCCGCAGGAACGCCCAGCGGCTGTTCCGCTTGATCGGAGACCTGTTGGACATGGCCCGCGCCGAGAAGGGCGCGCTGAAGGTCGAACGTAAGCTCTTCGAGGTGCGCTCGTGGCTCGATGAAGCTGTCCAGGCCGTGGCCCCGGGCATCGCAGCCAGGAAACAGCCCTTCGAGGTCTCTCTGCCTCAGGCCGGAAGCACCATCTACGCGGACCGTGACCGCCTGACCCAGGCATTAACGAACCTGCTCTCCAACGCCTCGAAATACTCCGCGGACGGGTCACAGGTCAGCCTGCAGGCCAGCCTCACGCCCGAGCTGCTCACGGTCACAGTCAGCGACCGCGGCATCGGCATGACAGCGGACGAGCAGCGCGGCCTGTTCACGATGTTCTACCGGGCGCCCAATTCCCTGACACAGGCCATCCCCGGCTCAGGCATTGGCCTCGCCATCACGAAGCAAGTCGTGACCCTCCACGGCGGCGCCATCTCCCTTACCAGCGCGCCGGGCCAGGGCACCACGGTCACCTTCTCGATACCAGTCACGCCCGGCACAGACGGCACAACCGAAAGCAACGGGAACGCAGGCCCGCAGGCCGACGCCAATGGCGGCGCGCCGCACTCCCAGGGAGGAGTCTCATGAGGTCACCATTGAGGCTCCTCTCCAGAAAGCAACTGCGCGTCAGGCGGTCCCTGCTGCTGGCGGCCGGGCTGAGCATGATCGCGGTCGTCGCCAACTACGCAGTACTCGGGAACACGGCCGGGGCAGACGGCGATAGCTCCGGCGTCGCTGCTCCAGGCAGCCAGCAGGTCCCGGACCTCGCCTGCCTTAACGACCTCAGCGGCATACCGCTGCTCGCGGGCCAGGGAGGCGTGGTCACGTCATCGCAGGGCAAGTCCTCGCTGGAGTGCAGGTACTCGCCTGACGCAACAGCCGGCGCCACCGCTCGGGCGACGGTGTCAGTCACCTGGGCCGAGGACGGGACCGACCGCACGTGGCAGAGCAAGTGCGGCCTGAACGAGGTGTCAGTAAGGCAGCCGCTCACTGCCGAAGGTACGGTCTATTCGTCCACAGCTTTTGCTGCAGCCTCCTACAACGGAGACCGCCGGTACGCCGAGAGCATGCGGCGCCTCGGCGTGAAGTTGCTGGCAGCAGCCGAGGCGCGCGCCTATCCGTGCGCGGGCCAGGCGCCCCTGGGCGCAGGCGCGCAGAGCTCACCAGGCGACCCCGTGCCGGCGCAGCCCAAGATTGCGACTCCGCAGGCCACCGCCACTGCACGGTCAGCGGGCTCCGCCCCGGCGCAATGCGAGATAACTGGCCGCGTGCTCGATAGCGCAGGCGCTCCGGTGCGCGGCATCCATGTGCAACTCATCCCCGGCAACGGCGGAGCGCCGGTAGACTCGTACACGTCCGACGACGGCTCGTACACCTTCCCTGCCGTAAATCCCAGGAGCGCGGTCGTCGTGCTCATCCCGGAAGAGTACGCGCACTCTCCAGGCCTGTTCCGCGTGATGTATAGCGAACTCCTGCCCCGCATCTCGTTGCCGTTCAACGGCAGCGGCCCTGCTGAAGCCTCATGCGGTCGCACTTTTGACATGGCAGCCCTTGGCGCCGGTTATGTCACCGAACAACCACCCCTCGGTCTCTGGCCTGACCTGGTCCACATGTATCAGAACTTCTGGAAGGCGTCCCGCCTGGCAGACACGCTTGGCGCCTCCCTGGACTACGGCCTGCCCATCAACATCCACGCCTGGTGCGCAGCCAAGCGGCTCCTGTGCCCGGACACGGCGCAGGCAGAGTTCGCTTTCTACCGCGGGCCCACCGACACCGACCGTATCGAACGGCCCTATGTGGCCTTCGGGCCCGGCAACAGCGGCATGAACGCCACCGGCGTGCCGGACAACCGCGAGTACCACGAGTTCGGCCACGTCTTCTTCGCGGACGTCTTCGGCAACTATGTGCCGCGTAACTCTTCCGACCGCAACCACGGCGGCTACTACAACAACGGCTCAAGCACAGACTCGTGGGTAGAGGGCTTCGCAGAGTTCTATTCGCTAATGGTCGCCAAGTACATAGACGGCGACCTCGCGGCCCACCGGTACAGGATCGGCGCAGAGTACGACCTGGAAGTGGACCACAAGCCCTGGGAGGCCTCGGGGTGGTGGGAAGAATTCACCGTCGCCGGTTTGCTGCTCGACTTCGAAGACGGCCCGCAGGACTACGCCCGGCCAGAGGCCACAGGCGCCCTGACGGTCCACCAGACCAAGACCGTCACGACACCGACCGGCGTGTTCGCTGTGGGCCGCGTCCGGAACGACGCGAAGGACACGGTCGAACAGCTCCAGGTCACGGTCCACATGTATGGCAAGACCGGCCGCAGGCTCTTCTCGCAGACCACCGCCGTGCTGCCGAAATCTATTCGCCCCGGCGCTGAAGGCGTGTTCTATGTTGCCGCCCCCGCCGGCACAGAGTTCGACGAGGTTGAGGCCGTGCCAGGCCCAGCGGCCCGAGGCGATGACGACCCCGTGGACGTTGACCTCAAAGACCTCATTGCCGCACTGACCGCCTTCAAGGGCGGCAGGGCTGGCGGCTTCGTGTCAGACATCGCCGACCTGCACAAGGCGCTCTCCGAGTACTTCGCAGGGCAGGACCGCAACGGCGACGGTAAAGTGGATGCCACTCAGCAACAAATCGACCAGGTCTTTATCAACCACGGCTTCCATGCTGACGCAAACGGCGACCTGAAGTTTGACCCGGACACCGACGGCGGGGTGGCCATGACGAGCCACCCGGCGCGCAAGGCCGGTCAGAACAGCTACCCAGCCTTTCTGCCCCGGCGTGACGCCGTGCCGCTTCCTGGGTCAGTCGTGACTGTCAACACCGGCGATGTGACCTCGCAGTCCATCGTCCAGGTCGAATACCCTGCGCCTTTCCAGGCCTTGAGCTATGCCTACACGGTGCCCGCGGGGATGAAGTCGCAGGTCGAGCTGGCATCCCCTGCTGAAGGCGCAGACTCTTCCCTTACCGTCATCTCGGTTGCAGACGGACACCTCCCGTCAGTGGCTTTGCGCTTGGAGGGCGATGACCTTCACAAGGGCCTTACCGAAAACCCGCAGAAGCCGTTCATCAAAGAGGCCAAGGTCACTCCAAAGAAGGGCCAGGTCTTTAGTGCGCCTGCCGGCTCCGCGGGCCAGCCAGGAGACCCGCAGCCTCCAGCGCTGGGCGGCGCCGACAGCGGCGGCAACGCTGGTGGCGCAAGCGGTAGTAATGGCGGGACCGGGTCTGGAAGCGCTGCGAACGGCTCAGGCGCAGGCATGCCGCCCGCCATGTGGGGCGTGCTCATCGCAATAGCAATAGGCGGCATAGGCGTCATCGGCTGGGCCCTCCTGCCCGCGCGGCGCAAGAACGTGAAACCAAAGGCCGCCAAGACGTCAAAACCCAAAGACGACATGAAGAAAGCGGCGTAGGGCCTGAGGATTTGGCGCAAGTCCTCTAACCGTCGTCCCGAGCCAAGCCGAGGGACCCCGCTCACCATCGTCTTCAGCCGAATCTTCGCTTACAGGGAACCGGTGTTTGGGCTAGTCACTTAGACATTCTGAGAAACGAGGAGGGGTGCCGTAACTGGCACCCCTCACACCTAGTCTCTGAAGTAGTAGTGGCGTTCGCTGCCGTCTAAACCGGCCACTCTTCATGCAGCATGCTTTGAAAGCGCTTGGCTGATCCGCAAGGGCACGGGTCGTTGCGTCCGAGCTTCTCCAGCATCTCTTTGTCACCGTGCACAACCTGGGTCCCGCGCTTCACATGCGCTTCAGACGGGAACCCCCGGCGGCGCTTGCTCATCATCTCAAAACCCGCGTTCGTCCTGATTACCTCGGAACTTCCCCATACCGGACCTCCTTTGCGAGCTCAATACCTCTCGCGACGCCATTCTACCCGCACCCGCCCGCATGGCAGGATTACGACGCAAGGCAACGTTTCGCCTGCCTCGGTCACACATGGCGCGCGCGCATCTGATGCCGTACATTTCCGCCGCGCATTGTCACAATCACTGCGCGGCTTGTTCCAGAAAACTCGGGCCTGGTGGACCTTCGGCGGAAACCCCTCGCCTTCTGACACCCTCATCCCGACCGGAGGCCCGGAGGGCCCGAGCGGAGGGACCTGACAGCACCCGTATGCAGCGACCGTACTCAACAGCAAGCGTCAGGTTCCTCGATGCGCTCGCAATGAGGGTAAAGGCGGCGGCACCCTACGACAATTTGCCGTCATTCCCGCGTACGCGGGAATCCAGCGACACAGTCGCTGGCCAGAGCCAACCTCGGCGAATGCCCTGGGTGAGGGGTCATCCCTCAGAAAGTGAGATCACATGGACTTCGACATCCTCATTACAGGCGGCACAGTCGTTGACGGCACGGGCGCGCCCGGCTTCCGGGCGGACATGGGCATTAAAGGCAAGCAAGTCGCCGCCATCGGCGGCCTGGGTGACAGCCTCGCCGAGCGCGTCATAGACGCCAGCGGCCTCATCATCTCACCCGGCTTCATAGACGTGCACGCGCACTCGGACGGCGCTCTCCTCGTTGACGGCCAGCACGCCAACGGCATCCGGCAGGGCGTCACCACCGAAATCATCGCCCCCGACGGCCTCACATACCCGCCCCTGCCAAAGGGAACATACAGGCTCTACCGCCAGTACCTCTCGGGCATCCTGGGGCTGCCGCCAGAGGACCTCGACATGTCGTCCATCGAGGCCGCCCGCAAGAACTACCACCGCAAGACGAGTTGCAACGTGGCCATGTTCCTGGGCCACGGCCCCGTACGGCTCAACGTGATGGGCATGACCGACAAGCCCATGCGCGGCAAAGACCTCGATAGCGCTAGGGCCCTTGTACGCGACAACATGGCGCAGGGCGCGGCAGGGTTCGCAACGGGCCTCTCCTACTACCCGCAGTCGTTCTCAGACTCCGGCGAACTGGTCGAGCTGTGCAAAGTCGTGAAGGAGTCCGGCTTGCCCCTTTCGATACACACCCGCGACCACAACGTCGAACGCGCCTACAAGGGCGGCGGCATCGAGGAGGCGCTCGAAATAGGCCGGCGCTCCGGCGTCAAGGTCCACGTCGAGCACTACCGGACGCAGGCCGGGAACGCCGGGCAGGTCGAGAAAATCCTGGAGCCCATCGAGCGGGCCAAGGAGGACGGTGTGGACGTGACGCTCGAGACCTACCCCTACCCGGTGGGGTCGAGCTTCCCGTGCGCCTACTTCCCTGCGCCCTGGCACGAAGGCGGCCCGGCGGCCATCCTCAAGCGCATGGCGGACCCGGTGGAGAAGAAGAAATACGTGACTATGCTTGAGGCCCGGCCCATGCGCGGCAGCATGGCCGGCAACCTGTGGACCTGGATGGGCTCAGAGAAGAACAAGCGGCTCGAGGGCATGGCCTGGGACGACGTCGCCAAAGAACGCGGCGTATCAATCGTCGAAATGGTGTGGGACATCATGCTCGAAGAGGAACTGACCTGCGGCTTCCGCGGCGTCCCGCCTGCGAGCACCCGCCTCTGGCGGCAGGTCGAGGAAGACGTGATGCGACTTCTCGCGCGCCCGGACTACATGGTGGGCTCGGATTCGATACCTGTCGGCGGCCTGCCGCACCCGCGCGCCTACGGCTGCTTCCCGCGCGTCGTGGGGCGTCTGCGCCGCCGCCACGGCTACCCGCTCGAACAGGTCGTGCAGCGCGTGACGCAGAACCCGGCCCGGCGCTTCGGCCTGAAGAAGCGCGGCGTCTTGCGCGAAGGCCACTTCGCAGACATCGTCGTCTTCGACGCTGCGCGCATCACCGACCTCTCCAGCTTCGAGGACCCGAAAGCCCACCCTGCCGGCATCCCGTTCGTGCTCGTGAACGGCAAAGTCGCCGTAGACCACGAGCGCGTCACCGGCATACTGGCCGGCGAGGCAGTGCCGTAGAGGCAGAGAGGTCATGGGACCTCGGGTAGTGGGTCAGTTTCAACTGAAACACTGGAGAAGATCGCCTCCGGGCTCGGGGTAGCGTTTGCCGACCTCATCGCCATCCACCCGTACCGCGAAGAGGATGCGGCCCGCTCACGGGCCAGGCCAGCCCGCACCGCGTCGTAGTCATTCACTGGCATCGCGACGGGCGAGTCTGGAGTCCTGACGGGCTAGGCGTTGCCGTAGGAACACGACCTACCGCTTCCGGCTCTACGGCCGGCGCCAGCCGCCTGACGAAGCGGGGTCGCTACCCGAGCCGCATGAATGAAAGCGGCGCCGCTGCACTGTGGCCCTTGTTCGGCCAGCCGGCAATCCCCTCTCCCTGCCAGGGAGAGGGTCTGGGTGTGGGTCGTAGGGGACGGCGTGCCGTGCCCGCTCCGTTCGCCCTGAGCCGCCACGCGCCAATCGGCTCATTACAGGCTCGCACACCCGGCGCACACCCAACCTCGCCTCTGCCTCTTCCGTGGCGAGTAACACTGGCGTAACGGCAGCCCAACCAACTATGGGTTAGCGCCCTGTTGCGCCCGTGAAACCCGCAACTCCGGTCATCCTGACCATGGCGCCAGCCCAGAGCAGGAGAGAAGCAGCCATGACACCAAGCATCTTGAAACACCGCGGCCTGAAGCATCTGCTCGTTGCCGTTGCCGCGGGCGCAATAGTGACCGGCCTGGGCCTTGCCGGCGCAGGTACGGCAAGGGCCGACACGCCCACGCCTGAGCCGTCCACGGAAATTGAGGCCTCACCTACGCCTGACCCGACTGTACTGCCCACGGAAGTCCCAGAGCAGCAGCCGGACCAGACGGCCACGGTTACGCCCGAGGTGCTCCCGACTGAAGAGCCGACGCCTGAGCCGGAGCTGACGGCAACTGTGACTCCAACTCCCACGCCTGAGGCGTCCCCGGAACCTGAAGAAGATGTAGAAGTCACGGATGTACCAGGCGCTCCCACGAACGTACATGCGACAGCAGGCGTCAAGAAGGTGACCGTCGAGTGGGACGCCCCCGAGTCTGAGGGCGCAAGCCACATCATCCGCTACGTGGTTGTGTCAGACATCGCAGGTAGCCACGGCGTTGGCGGCGGGACCAGGAAGGCCGTCATCACCAACCTCGTACCTGGTACGGAATACACGTTTAGCGTGATGGCTGTCAACGAGTTCGGTGACGGTGTGCTGTCCGACCCGTCAAACGCGGTCACTCCGCTTGACGCCCCTGGCCTGGCAAAGAAGCCCCAGCAGTTGCCAACGCTGCCGGCCAAGCCCAACGACAAGGGCAACGGCAACATATTCGGCAACTCCGGCATGTATGAGCTCCTCGTCAAGCTCCTGCAGCTCCTGACGACGCACTTTGCCACTGCCTTTGGCCAGGTGAAGGCCGACACCGACGCCGCCCTTGGAGACGCAGAAGAGGCGATAGAGAAGGCTGAAAAGAAGCTCACCGAGCAGCGCGAAAACGCCCAGAAGCGGGCCGACGAGCAAAAGGCACGCTTTGAAGAGCAGAAGGCGCGTGCAGAAGGGCGCAAGCTCGAAGCCGAGCGTGTCCGCAAGCAGAAGTTGGAGGCGGCAGCCGCTCAGGCCGAAGCCAGGATGAAGGAGGCCCGTGAAAAGGCCCGCCTGGCGGAAGAGAAGTTCAAGCAGCGGTCTGAAGAAGCTAGGTTGAAGGTCCAGGCCGCTGCCGCTGAGGCCGAGGCCCGGATGAAGGAGGCGCGCGAAAAGGCCCGCCTGGCAGAGGAGAAGTGGAAGGAACACGTGGCTCAGGCGCAGAAGGAAATGGAGAAGGCGGACCAGAAGGTCAAGGAAGCCGAAAAGCACCTGCGTGAGGCCCACGCTTCTCCCGGCGAAGACGACTAGAGGCCGACAGCCTGGGGTTTTCCCCTCCTCTCCCAGCGGGAGAGGATTGAGGTGAGGGAGAAGCCTGGGTCCAATTCATGGGCTTCAGTACTTTGTCCGCAGTTGGCGGAAGCACAGGGCGACCCGGCAAAGACTCAAACCACAAGTGGCGGGTGCAGCGCTGCACCCGCCACTTTCATTCTTCATCCCCTCTCCCCTTGCGGGAGAGGGCCAGGGTGAGGGGACGAGGATCCACCGTCGCCCCGAGCGCAGTCGAGGGGCCCCGTCCCTCATCTCCTCTCCCATGTTGGATCACTCGCCCACCGTCGCCCCGAGCGCAATCGAGGGGCCCCGTCCCGCATCCCCTCTCCCTGACAGGGTGAGGGTGTGGGTCGAAGGCCGAGCCTACCCGGCCCTCGACGTCCTCCCACCCGCCATAAGCCGCCCCATCCTGAATAGCGCTATACCATGCCTCGTGCGGCCGTCAATCACAAGGTCCGCCAGCACTTCACCCATCACGGCCGAGAACTTGAACCCGTGGCCTGAGCACGGGCTGCCGATGACCACCTGCGGGTGCTCCGGGTGAAAGTCCACGAGGAAGTGGTAGTCCGGCGTGTCCGTGTACATGCAGACGACCGCCCTCAGGTGCCTGCCCGCGGCGTCCGGGATGAACTTCGACAGCGTCGAGCGCATTAGGTCTATTTCTGCAGCGGTCACCTGTCGCGCCGGGCTGCCTGGAGGCGCGTCAGGGTCGATGTCGGCGCCCTGGTGGTGGAACGCCACCTTGTAGCCCTCGCCAAAGTCGGCCTGACAATAGAAAGCCTTGCCCGGCTCGTACTCCCACGAGTTGTTGGGGCAGCTCTCCGGCCTGAAGTAAGAGCGGTTGCGGACTGGCTCGAACCAGTGGAGCACCTGCCGTTCGATGCGCAGTGGCAGCTTCAGCCCTCCGAGGAGGCCAGGCAGCCACGCGCCAGCGGTGAGCACGAGCCTATCCGCCGTGTAAGTGTCCTTCGCCGTCTTCACCTCGACGCCGCCTGATGTCGCCTTCCAGGCCACCACCGGCTCCTCGAAGTGGAGGTCGGCGCCAAAACGTGCAGCCAGCTTCAGGTGCGCGTCGACGCACCTCTCGGGCACAAGCATCCCGGCGACGCTTTCGTAGACGCCCGCCATGTTGTCCAGGGGACGGAACGCGGGCCAGCGCTTGCGGATTTCCGCGGCCGTGAGCACTTGGACCGGGAGGTCGTAGACCTCGGCGCTCTTGCGTATGCCGGCCAGCCCCTTGCTGTCGGCTGGGCCGATCGACACGCCGCCCGTTATGTGCAGCAGCCTTTCGCCAGTCTGCCGTTCCAGCTCCTCCCACAGCACAAACGAATGTTGCAGTAGTGGCACGTACTCGGGGGCCTCGCGGTACGCCTGACGGATGATGCGGCCCTTGCCGTGAGAGGAGCCGCGGTCGTGCGGCGGACGGAAGCGGTCGAAGCCAATGACGCGCTTGCCGCGCCGGGCGAGGTGGTATGCCGTCGCGCTACCGTGCGCCCCCAGGCCAATGACTATGACGTCCGTCTTGACTGGCATGTTGGTTGCTCCAGGCTGGTGGCCGTCGCAATCGGCGGCTTGCCACTCGTGGCCTGGGCAAGTATGACTGAACACCGCACGCGAGGCTACGGGCCTTTCACTGTGGCACAAGCCCGCTGGCCGCGGCCCCTAGTACTGCTGCAAGCACGGCAGTCACCAGCCGCATCACCCACTTCATGTCCCGCTCTATGCGCCCAAGGCGCTCGGAGTGGTCCTTCTCGACAGTCTCCGTCAGGCGCTGCACCGCCTCCCATATTGCCGCCAGGTCAGGGTCTGCGGGGGAAGCGCGCCGAGGAGGCCGGCGTGGCGGCGCTGGCGCCGCTCCGCCGCGAGAAGCCGCCCCGCTGGCAGCCGCGGGCCCCCTGGCGTGGCCCGGCCTGTGACTACGTATAGCTGACCGTTGTCTTACATTGCGAAAGAAGTTCATCGCTCTTGTTCCGTTCGATCACCTCACACGTCCCTCGCAACCACCGTCAACTCAACGCCCATGTACGGCAGACCGTTTGCCATTTGTCTCCCAACCGGGCCAGCGGCAACCGTGACGCAGTTGGGGTCAGCATTAAGGACGGCGCGGATGCTTGAGCTGCCAGTCCGTTCAAGGAACGGGTGCAGGGCGACTTCGGCCTCAGCAACATTCCACCCTGACGCCACCAGCAGCAGCCGGAACGTATACGTCGAGTCTGTGTAGTTGGCAGCCCAGAGGCGCAGGGCCACAGCCGGGAACTCGCCAAACGAGTCCGGCACATGGTCGTGAACGCGCAGGCCCGGTATGGTCCCCAGGCCGGTGACGATGGCACTGCGTATTGATGCGAGGCTCATGCTGGCCCTTCATCAAGTTCTATTTCATCCCCTCTCCCCTTGAGGGAGAGGGTCAGGGTGAGGGGTGAGGCGGCCGAAGTCACCCTCACGCCCGGCTTTCGCCCGGGGCAGGCTCTCGCCATCTTCCTCCTCTAAGTAACTATCCCAAAACGAGTGGCAGAGGCTTCCAGGCACCCACAATTGAATTCAGCCTTCTCCCTCACCCGAACCCTCTCCCGCTGGGAGAGGGGTTTTGCGATAGTCCTGAGAGAGGGACTTTTGCGATGATCCCCTAAACCCCTGCCCCAACCGGCATCCGCCTGAACGGCGACAGCGTCAACTCGATGTCGGGGTCCAGCCCAGGCACGACCCTGATCGCCCCCAGCCCAGGCACTCCGGCTGCGGGCCCATATGGGCTGTCTTTGCGCTTCCAGAAGCGCGCCCCGAGGAGCAGGGCCGATTCGACCACCTGCGCGGGCGGCCTGTACACATAAATGTCCGTCCCGTTCGCCAGCGACGCAGCCTGAGTGCCGTTCACGCCGCGCACCACCGTCAAGTCGTTCGCCGAAACCTGGCGTATGAATATCTGCTCGGCGCCAACCCGCACCGTCTGGCCTGGGGCGAATGCTGCGCCCGAGGTGACTGTAATGAGTGTCACTGAAGCAGAAAACGTGCCCGATACGTCCGCGCCTGTGTCTGCGAAGACCGCCCTGTAGCCCCATTCGCCATCAATCTGCACCGCGCTGCGCCCTACTGTGAACGCAGGCAGCGGCCCTTCCGGGTCTGCGGCCACTTTGCCATATGGCCGGCCCCACAGAGTTTGCGGCTCTGCATTCAAGGGATAGAGGAAGTAGTCGCTCGCTTCCCGCGTGACCTCAAAAACTCTGTCACGGTCAGCATCCTCCCGCAGGGCCGTAATACTCGTCAGGTCTGGGACAGGGAACCCGGCAGGGTCAGATATGTCGAAGAGGCGTGTGGCGCGTAACACAAAGAAACGCCGGTTGCAGTAATCGTCAATGCCGCGGCTCGCGCCGTGTAGCGCCAGCCAGAGCGAGCTGTCCTGGCCGGTACCAGTGACCGCTGCGCGGGCCTTCAGTTCGTCGAGCGTCCCGTATACGTTCGTCACGCCTTCAGGCGCAGTGAGGACAGCCACTTAACCAGCGACCTCCGGCGTCACCAACCTCAAGACCGGCCCGCGCTCGTTGACAGGTCCGTGGTCCTTCACACCGTCCCGCTGAGGCGTTCCAGTTTCCGCCGGCCCGCCGGCCTGGCCCAGACAGGCGTACTGGTCGAGCGACTCGTCGTACTCCTGCTTGAGCACGCGGGCCTGTGCGAGAGACTCCGCACCGCCGGCCTGGTCGCCAGACCCGGAGCGGCGCCGCGCCTGCCACACCTGCTGCGCCATGGCGACTTTGAGCTGGCGCACATGCCCAGCAATGACTGCGCGGGCGATCTGTCGCGCCTCGTCTTCACTTACAGTCGCTCCAAAAAATTCCTTCAGTTGAGAGAGGTAGTCCATGTCGTCTTTCTTATCGCCGCCAGGCTCATCGGCTTTCCGGCTCTGTCTGCGTCCTCCTCTCCCGCTGGGAGAGGACTAGAGCCTGCCCCCGCGAAAGCATGGGGGTGAGGGGGAAGTCCGGACTCCACCAGGCATGCAGTTCCCGGCCACCTAGCTCAGTACGCCTGCCACTGGGAACACTCCGGCCTGCTGAAGGCGCTGGTAAGCCAGTTCCTTGAAGTTCTGGAAATACGACTTCGTGCCGCTCGGAAACAGTCCTGCCAACACAGAAAGCGGCTCATCGTACGCTCCACGTGCAACCTCTTCTTGCTGAGACCCCACCCCTTTCAGGGCTTTACGCCAGTAAATGGTCACGGCCCCCTCAGCCAGGCGGATGTTGATTCCGGTAACCTCGAAGACGTCGGCCAACGGCGCGACGCCCTGCGGCTGCGGGGTAGCGGCTGTGAGCGGCACCTATTCGCCTCCTGCCGGCAAAGCGGCCATCCTGCTGCTGAACCTGTCGTTCAACTGCCGCACGGCGTCAATGAGCAGCCCGGTCAAAGCCTTAAAACTCACAAAGCCTCCCTCGCTTAACACGCCGGTTTTCGTCAGCGCTCCGCGGTGCTCGGCTATGACCTGGGCGAACCGCCGCTGCAGGTCCGCCCCTTCAGGCGTCGTCGCCGCCCGGTATGCCGTCAGCAGAGCGACATCGTCATAGGCGTCCCATGCATTGGGGTTGGACGTCGCGTCCAGGTAGAGGTCTCCTTCCGCGTCAATGAGCGCCACCGTCGTGGTGTCGTTCCGCACGTTCACCAGGTTGGCGTTGGCGCCCGGCGCTCCAGTCGTTGTGCCGTTGATCTTGTTCGCCTTGAGTTCGATGAACGCGCGCGCCGCCGTGGTCTTGCCTGTGTCATCCACTGCCCCTGTGCCGTTGAACTGGAACGCAAGCGTGGCCTCCGAAATGCCTCTGAATGAGACGCCTCCGGCCAGCGCATCTAACTTCCTGAAGTAGCCAAATGTGTCCGTTTCAGTAATGGCCGTCATCCCGTGCGCGACGTCCGAGGACTTGAAACTCAGGATTTCGTCGTCGTTCGCCCCCTGGTTGATGGTCATGCCCTGCGCCATGAAGGCATTGGAGTTGTCGTTCACGAATACCGCGCCTGCTGAGTTGACCCTGACGCGCTCGGCCGCGCCTGTACCTACGCGCCACGCGTTGTTTGCGTGCTCATAGACGATGTATCCCACATCGGCGTCGTCCGGGTTGCCCACGCGTAAGCCTGCCTCCGCCGTGTTGGGCACAAGCAGGTCCGCGTAAACGTTCGTACTGTTCTCGACAGCCAGCCCGGAGTTCACCTCCGCTGTCACGGCTCCTGCCGAGGCCAGGTGGACATGCAGCTTCGTGTCGGGCGTCGCAATCCCGATGCCGACCCTGTCCGCGGACGCGTCCGTGACTATAAGGTTCTGGTCCAGGTCACCCTCGACCCGCAGGTCAGCGTCCAGGCCCAGGTCATTGAAGACGAATACCGGCGTGTCCGTGCCCGCCTTGAAGCTAAGGCGGTCGGTGAGCGTACCGCCGAGGTCGGTCGTCTGGAACCGCAGCTCCGCGGAGGCGGAGTTGAAGATGACCGCTCCGCCTGGCACAGTGCCGAATTTGAGCGCTACGTCCGCTGCGAGGTCGCCGCCTCCGCCGCCCCCTGTGACTTTGCGCTTGAAAATGACTCCCGCCTCGCTCATGCCGCCACCCCTACGTAGTCCACCTTGTCGCTGTTTGTGGCAGCGTCTACATAAAAGCGTTTGAGGTCCATTACTTCCCGGAACATGATGGTGACCTCATCGCCCGGGTCCAGCCGGTAGCCGTTGCTGGCGCCGACGGCGCTGTCGCCTATGTACACCGGCCCCGTGTTTGACGGGCGGGCCTTGAAGCTAACGGCGCCGACCGCGTTCCCACTGGCGACCACCTGGACACGCGTCCCGGCAGTCACCACAGTCACCGTGCCAATTGGAAGGCTCATCAAAAACCTCGGTCCATCTACTGCTGCCTGCACCCTGCCAATTTCATCCCCTCTCCCCTTGCGGGAGATGGTTAGAGCCTGCCCCGGACTTGATCCGGGGGTGAGGGGTCATAATCGGCATGCTTCTACGCTATGTACACTGCCTGAACAGCGTCTCCTCCCCTGTCAACGATCACATAGACCTCGGACAGGTCCAACCACGGGTCGCCTCGCAGCCGCAGCGCCTGGCCCGGCTCTATGGTGGGGTCGTCCGGGCCGATAGAGGCGTCGCCTATGCGGACCGGGCCACGGTTCAGTGGCTGCGCCCTGACCTCCACGAGCCGGACAGGCAGGCGCGTCATGCTCAGCCGCTCGGCCTGTCCTGCAAGCGCGATGACCCGCATGAGCGAACGGCGCCCGCGCTCCGCCCGCTCATGCGCCCTTATCTGCAACTCCTGCAAAACGAGCCCCTCTTGCCCTGCCCGCGTCACGGGCGCAGAAACTACGTGTACTCCACAGTCGCCACGACCTCCCCCGTCGTAAGGTCCGTGGCCACGCCAGTCTCCGTCACCTGCAGCTGCAGGACGTCCCCGTCACTGACCACCAGGTTCTGGTTGGGCGACAGGTCATAGGGCGCGTTCGCCGTTATAGCCTGCCCGCCGGTCACACGCGTGGTCTTGACGGCCGAAAGCAACGAAAGTGATTTCGTCACGTTCTGTACCTGGAACGAGTAGTAGTTGGTGTCGTTCGCTGCCACCGCGATGTCCGAGGTGAGTGATACCTGGTCAATTCGGCAGTCATACGGCGCCACGAACACGTAGACGTTTTTGTTGGCGTTCCATCCGGTCACCTTGGTCAGGTTGATTTTCTTCAGGGCCCGTTCCGCGACCGCGGCAACGGGGTCCTTCACAGTCACGTTGTCAGCCATTCGTCAGATGACTCCCTTCTTCGTTGTCCCCACTACCCGCGGGAGAGGGTGAGGGGCTCCTCTCATGGGCAAGCCTTCAACCCTCACCCCGGCCCTCTCCCATTCAGGAGAGAGCAATACGTTCATGTCACGCCCGTGATGTTGAACTGGAGCGCCGTGTGCTTGGCCGTCGGACGGGCGCCTGTGCGCTCAGCGAACGCCACACGCATACTCACCACCATGACGTTCTGGCGCTTCTGGATGTCCCTCTCAGTCTCGATGGAGAGTTCCCTGCGGAAGCCCACGCGCCACTGGCCGGTGTTGACGGCCAGGATGCGGCCCGTGTTCGTGCCGTTGCCTGCGTCCGTCACCTTGCCGTCCGTGTCTGCCAGGCGCATCTGCGCAGAAACGATGAGCGGGTGACCGAAGACCACTGCCAGCTGCCCGGTCAGGATCGTCGCCGCCGGGCCCAGCTTGTCTACCGTCTCCACTTCCGCGAGAGACAGGCTGGTCAGGAACGTGTTTACGTCCGTAATGAATACCGCCTCGGTGTTCCGCACCCCGTAACGGCCCAGCAGCTTGAGCGCCTGGTTGTAGGCGTTGGCCGTCACAGCGCCGTTCAGGTTGTTCTTCTGAGCGGCGTTGTCCTCCAGCGGCAGGTGCAGCAGGCCATCGAACCCAATGAGCCAGTGAGCCTTGCCGGGCGTGGTCTTGTTTATCGTCGCCCCGTCTGAGTTGATGCCGTTCGTCACCGACGTGTCCCCGTTGAGGAGCACGTCGTCAATGACTTCGGCGGCGTTACGGACCAGGGTGTGGCGCACCTCCGGCAGCATGGCGACGACCGAGTCCTCGTCCAGGGTCAGCGACCACGGCACCTCCGCCACAAGCTCGTAAGCGGTGAGCGTCTGCTTGGCCGTTGCAAGCGCGGACGACTTCGCCGAGACGTTCTCCTCGCCCGGGTACCAGTTCACATCGCCAAGCTGGAGCGGGATGTCGAACGGGTTTGTGGGCATCGAAATGCGGCTGAACTGCGATGCCACCATCGTCTCCAGGTTCACGTCCCGCCAGAGCTGGTTCGCCTCAGCGGTGTTCACCAACTCATCACCCAGTCCGGTGGTCAGGCTGTCCATGGCCGCCTTCAGGTGCACTCCCCACTCTTCTACGCGTGGCCCGCCGCCGTTGGCCCTTGCCGCCCTGTACAGGCTGCGGACGATGGCCAGGTCCAGCGCGTCGCACCCCGTGTACCGCCACGGCGCGTCGACGCGTGGCTGGTCACCCGCCGAGGCGAGCAGTGACCTGCGCCTGAGCTCCTTGCCAGCCGCGGCTACTCCCTCCACCGCCTCTTTGAGGCGCATGCGCTCTTCGTGTACGGGAGCCACACGTTCCCGGACGTAGGAGGAGATCTCCGCCAGCTCCTTCTTGACCGTTTCCAATTCCTGTGTTGACACGCAACCGCTCCTTCAGGTGTGCCACAAATCGCCCTGTTCCATCACTTCTTACGCCCTGCTCACTGCGTCAACTGGCCTATCTGCTCCCAGAGCCGCCGGATCTCTGCCTGCGCCCCTTGCGCCACGTCCTCGTCCTGTCCCCATTCACCAGTCCTCGCCCTCGCATAACCTGCCTGCGCACCCGCCAGCGTGTCCGGATGCAATGGCACTGGCGCTGCGCTGATCTCAAGCAACTCTTGCCGCTTGAAAAGCAGGCTGCGCCGCGTCCCGTGAGAGACCCTGGGCTCCACCTCGAGTGCCCGGAACCCGACTGAGACCCCGCGCAGGAAGCCGCCCTCGTAGAGCCTGCGCACTTCCTGGGCGAACGGCGTAGGTGCGAACTCAATTGTCGCGAGCAGGGACTTGCCTTCCACCCACGCCCGCAGGCTCCGGCCGATCGGCGGCGCAATATGCTGGTGCGCCCAAAGCACGACCGGGTTGCGTTCGTAAGCCCTCAGGTCCCAGCCAGAGGCCAGGACCAGGTCGCCCGCCCGGTCCTCCGACTCGACCGACGCCGTGATCGTCAGTGGGGCGTTTGCCTCTGCGGGCTTGGCGCCGGCCCCCGCCACGCTCGCCGGGCCAGCCGAGACGGACTCAATGGGCAGCCACCGTGTCACAACTCCTGGTGAGTCTGTCCAAGCCGCTCGTGGCGAGCCTGTCGAACCCACGCCCTCAGGCGCCGCCCTTTCCAATGTTTCAAGGTAGTCATACATGCTCGCCGGACGCCTCCATGCCGTGAAAAACAAAGACCCGCGCCGCCCCGGTCTTTGACCAAGGGCCGGCCCGGGTCTGTCCCAGGACTGGCCGCTTCCGGCTGACTGCTGCTAGCCGGCGATTAGTACATTTGTTCTAGTACATACATTAGCCACCTCTTAGCCCCTTGTCAACCCACACTGTCAGGTTCAGGTGACTCCAAATCCCCCCTCCTGCCGGGAGAGGGCTAGAGCCTGCCCCGGACTTGATCCGGGGATGAGGCAGAAGTCTGAACTCGACTGTGACCCGTCGAAGTCACCCGCGGGCCGTTTTGGGATGGTTAGGCTATGCATACATCCTCTGATTTTCATTCCCTCTCCCCTTGCGGGAGAGGGTCAGGGTGAGGGGTCGTAAACTCGCAGCTTCTCCCTCACCTCAGTCCTCTCCCGCTGGGAGAGTCGGGCGAGTCCGCGCCCCGGCGCGTTAATGGCAGCAGGTCCAGCCTGGCAGACAAGGCGCTCCAGCGGACGGTCCGCTTCGCAGGCCCGCCGCTGGAGCGCCTTGTTATGCCTCACTCTGGAATAGGCCACTGTGGGTTCCAGGCGACCTCCCATAAATGATGATCGGGGTCTTGGAAGTAGCCTGCGTAGCCGCCCCAAAAAGTATCTTGGGCGGGCTTGACGATGACCGCGTCCGCCTTTCTCGCCTGCTGCATGACAGCATCAACTTCGGCTTTTGACGAAACATTGTGTCCGATGGTGAACTCTGTCGCGCTGGGTATCCCTGATAGAAGCCCGGAATCTTTGGAAAGGCTCTTGCGCGGCCAGATTGCGAGCTTGAGGCCCGCCTCCAGGTCAAAGAAGGCCACGGCCCCATACTCGAATTCGGTCCCAATGATGCCTTGCGTCTTGAGGCCAAGCCCATCCCGGTAAAACTTGACGGACCTCTCCAAGTCGTCTGTGCAAAGAGTAATAAGGCTGATTCGTGGTTTCATATAGGGACCCCTATGAGGCATAACGGCCAAGCTCACCTGCTGGGGCCGCTGCAAGAGCTCGATGTCGCGCGAAACCAATATAGCCGCCCCGGTCAGGTGCAGCGCCTGGTCCGGCTTCAACTCCCGCTCGGCCGGACCGCTTGCGGAGCCGTCAATTCAGACGTGCTGATCGACCATAATCGCGTTCCCATCTGGGTCCACGGCCATAAAGCTGCCGGGCCCAGTCGTATTCTCATCTGCCTCATTCATTAGCATTACGCCTTGGGCCTTCAACTTGCGCTGCAGGTCGCGGACGTCGGTGAAGGTGCTTAGCTTTCGTGCGTTGCTGTCCCACCCAGGGTTGAAAGTGAGGATGTTTTTTTCGAACATCCCTTGAAAAAGGCCAATGGCGTGGTTGCCGTTCTTCAAGATCAGCCAGTTCTGTGAAGGGTCTCCGCCAAAGACCGTGAAGCCAAACTTCTCATAGAACTTCCTCGATGCCTCAATGTCCTTAACGGCCAAGCTGATTGAAAACGCGCCCAGTTCCATGACCTGGCTCCTTTCGTGTGTCAAGTATTGCGGTGTCGGCCATCGTTGTCGGACCAGTACCGTTCGCCGTGGAAGCCTAACTTGTAGTCGGCCGACGCGGGCCACTTGCCTTTGCGCTGCGCAAGCGACTGCAAACGCCAGACGGCGCTGCACACCGTAGCAGCGAATACTTTGGAATGATCTACTTGACGCAGTGTTCGCCTTTCACTCCCTCTCCCCTTGAGGGGGCTTTGCCTCAAAAGTCCCCTCTCCCGCCGGGAGAGGGTCAGGGTGAGGGGCTCCGCAGATTGGCTGTGACCATAAAAATGACACCGTAGTCCACTTATCCACACTTTTGAGGCAAGGCCCCTTGAGGGAGAGGGCTTGTTCGCCTTTCACTCCCTCTCCCCTTGAGGGAGAGGGCTGGGGTGAGGGGTGCGTTTAGGCAAACGCGAGGTCAGGACCTCTCCCTCACCCTTATCCTCTCCGGCTGGGAGAGGGGACAAGACACCGCCCTGCGTGAAGCAGGTCATTCTGGAATACTTTCTTAGTCGCTTCAGGACTTGGTCTGCGATTGTGGCCTGGGCTCCAACTGTCCCCTCACCCTCACAGCCACACCACCTTCCTCAGCGCCGCCACCGGCGCCATCCATTGCCACAGGCGCCCGGGTTCAGTCGCCCAGCACAGTCCTCCGGAACGCAGACTCAAGCGCCTGGTGCACCTTTACAGCCAGACGCGCCGTAACCAGCACGGTGACCAGGAGCACCACGACGGGCAGCGGCGCAGCCAGAGGGCCAATTGCGAACAGCTCGCGCACAAACGGCATGGACCAGAACAGCCCCGCCAGCACCGCGGCGACCATCACCGTATGTTCCACCACCCTGACCACAGTCATCCTCCGCGCATGGCCTATCGGCCCAAACCTGCGGGCGACAGCCTGCCCTGCGGCCCGCTCTGTTAAACCAGTCAGCGACTTCCACACAACCAGGCCGGACGGCACACACAGCGTGATCACTACCGCGCCCATTACCAGCCCCAGCAACCCCTGGCCCCAGCCGAGGCTCGCAGCGAGTGGGCCCAGGTAGTGCAAGAGCACCGCGCCCACTGACAGCAACATGGCAATGATGATCGCGTTCGCCGCCACTTCCAGCGACGCCCGTTTCACGGGCTCGCCACCCCTCCTCGTTGGCGTCAAGTGCCACATGTTCGCAAGCCATGCAGTCGTCCGCTCACCCTGGCGCTTTAAGCCGCCTGGCGCGGCGCGCGCCGAAAGCCTGACCACGAGGCCGTGGCTCTTGGCAATGAACGGGAAGAGCAGCGACGAAAGCGCCGTGGCTCCCGCGATCACCGGATAAACAATCGCGCCCACCACCCCACCGTCTGCGCCCACCTTGGCGATGGCGAGCGCGAACTCCCCCATCAACGGCATGCCTGTCCCAACCTCGACGGACGTGCGCCCGCTGTAGCCCGCCAGGAACGCCGCCGTCGAGTTGAAGACCACCTTTCCAACGATGAACACCCCTGTAACTAAAAGGATGGGCACAAGCGCTTCGCCGAACATGCTGAAATCAACGAGCATCCCCACCGAGACAAAGAAGATCGCACCAAACACGTCTCGCACGGGAGCTGTCACGCGGCTGATCGTCCTGGAGTGCTGCGTGTCGCCTATCACAGTGCCTATCAAGAAGGCGCCAGCGGCGGCAGACAAACCCAACTCGCCTGCCACAAGCGCCAGCCCGAAGCACAGGCCCAGGCTCACGAGGAGCAAGGTTTCAGACGACTTGAACCGGTCTATGAACTTCAGCACCCGCGGCACAATCAGCACGCCCAGCACTAGCACCGCCACCGCGAAGATCGCCAGCCTCACGCTCAGGCCGCTGATCTCGCGCGCGCTCGCTGCGCCCGTGGCGGAAATACCCGCCAGCAGGCTGAGCAGCACCACAGCCATGATGTCTTCCACCACCGATATGCCCAGGACAAGCTGCCCGCGAGCGGAGTAAAGCTGCCCCCAGTCGCGCAGGAACTTGATCAACACCGCGGACGACGTCTGCGCCAAAGCTGCACCAAGGACAAGAGACTCGGTCCCGTCCCAGCCCAGCATCAGGCCCGTGTTGTAGCCTACCCAGACCATCAGGGAGACCTCTACGGCGCCTATGAAGACCACCGTGAGGCCCAGCTTCCTGATGCGCTGCCACCCGAACTCCACGCCGAGAGTGAACAGCAACACGGCAAGCCCCAGGTCGGCAATGCGGCGGATGACGTCCAGGTCAGCGTCGGGGATTATCGGCAGGAACTTCGGGCCGATGAGCGCGCCCGCAACCAAGTAGCCGAGGACCGGCGGCAGGCGGAGCAACTTAAACACGACGAGCGCGGCGCCTGCTGCGGCCATAATTAGCGCGAAGTCCCGGAGCAAAGATTCTGTCTGCACCGGCCCATCCTAGCTACCGGCGCTACCGGGCCTGTGTTCGCGCCTTTCGCGGCTTGCCCCAAAAGTCCATTGGCCCCCCGTCGTCCCGAGCGCAGTCGAGGGACCCCGTCCCTGTTCGCCCTGAGCCTGTCGAAGGGCGGACAGCCGGAGGCGCACCAAGCTCATCCTCACGGACGGTCTACGCTGCCCCGGACTTTTTGCCGTTCGCCCTGCCTATAATTGCGGGGTTGGCCTGCCACAGGAGGCGCGCACGGCGCCACCACACTGCACATCAGGCCGGGAGCAACACGTGGGCCGCCCTCTCCTCATTGGCTGCGCTGCCCTCATCGGCGGCATCCTCCTTATCGCACTCATCACCGCCCTCTGGGTCAACGGCACGCGCAACAGCCTCGTGGACAAGTCCACAGCCATTGACAACCAGTGGGCACAGGTACAGGTCCAGTACCAGAGGCGTTTTGACCTCATCCCCAACCTCGTCGAGTCCGTCAAGGGCATCTTCGAGCAGGAGCAGGAGGTCTTCGGACGGCTTGCTGACGCACGGACGCGCTACGCCGGCGCCGCCCAGTCCGGTACGCCCGACGAACAGGCCCAGGCGGCGACACAGGTGGAGAGCGCGCTGGCCAGGCTGCTCGTAGTGGTCGAAAACTACCCCCAGATACGTTCCCAGGCCAACGTGACCCAGCTGATGGACGAGCTGGCCGGGACGGAAAACCGCGTCGCTGTGGCGCGCACCCGGTTCAATGACCTGACCCTCGATTACAACCGCACGGTGAAGCGCTTCCCGAGCAGCACCATCGCCGGCTGGTTCGACTATCAAGAGCGGGCTTACTTCGAAGCGCCTGCGGAAACGGCGCAGCCACCGCGCGTGGGCTTCTGACCTTGCCATCCAGAGCCCAGGCCCACGAGGCCGGAGCGAGAGTAGGACTCAGTGGCTACCCGACAACCCTTCTCCCGGCGGGAGAGGGTCGGAGCCTGCCCCGGCGAAGGCCGGGGTGAGGGGGAAGTCTGAACTCCGATGTCAGGTCTCGGACGTTTCTCCAAGCCTTTCTGGACAATTGGTTAGTATGTCCTCTGTCCGTTGCCAGTACAGTCGCCGGCACCCGGCCTCGACACTCATGGCTGCGCTCTTTGCCGCCGCCCTCTTCGTCGCGTCCGGCGCTACACGCGCCTTCGCCCAGGACCTGCCGGAGCCGCTCGGCCGCGTGAGCGACTTCGCAGACGTGATACCTGCAGACACTGAGGCCGGCCTCGAAGATGCCCTGCGCCTGGCCGAAGAAGAGACCACCGTCGAGATCGCTATCGTCATAGTCAGGGACCTGGGCGGCCGAGACATCAACGACTACGCAGTCCGCCTCTTCGAAAAGTGGGGCATTGGGCAGCGGGGCGAGGACAACGGGCTGCTCTTCATAACCGCCATCGCAGAGCGTGAGGTCTGGATCGAAGTCGGATACGGGCTCGAGCCGTACATCACTGACGGCCGCGCCGGACGCATTTTGGACGAAGAAGTCCTGCCGGGGTTCAGCGAAGACAACTTCGCTCTCGGCATCGTCAATGGCGCATATGCGCTCCGGCTTGCCCTCGACGAAACCGGCTACAAGCCCGGCCTGCCCAGGCCCGCGCCATCGGCTGGCTCCCGGTTTGCCGAATTGGTAGACAAGTGGGCGTGGCTGGTCGTCGTTACAGGCATCCTCAGCGTTTATGCGTTCACATTCATGGCCCGGACAAAGTCGGTCTGGTTCGGCGGCGCTTGGGGCGCGGGCGTGGGTGGGCTAGCCGGCTGGCTCCTGGGCGGCTGGCCGTTCATGCTCGCGGGCATCGGGATCGCGGGCGTCAGCGGGCTGTTCCTTGACGCTCTGCTCTCGAACGGCTACCGCCAGCAGAAGTCGTCCGGCAAGTCCACTGGCTGGTTGGGTTCCGGCGGAGGGTTCCGGGGCTCAACCGGCGGCTTCGGCAGGTCAGGCGGAGGCGGGTTCGGCGGGGGCCGCTCCGGCGGCGGCGGCGCCGGCCGCAAGTTCTAACGCCCCGTCGTCCCGAGCGTAGTCGAGGGACCACGCCCCCGTTCGCCCTGAGCCTGTCGAAGGGCCTGAACTTGAAGGGTCAGCGGTCTGCGCTCCATGCCGAGACTTCGCCGCACAGCCGCGCCTGTCCGCCCTTCGACAAGCTCAGGGCGAACGGAGCACGTGGCTGTGCGGCCTCGCACCGCCGCTTCAGCGCGTGTCTCCCTCTGGACCGCCGTCTGCGCCGGGGGCGACGCTCCTCTCTGGGCCATCACCCATAACTGTCCGCCTGAACGCAGCCTCGAGCTCACCGTGTATCAGTCGTGCTGAGCGGTATGTAAAGAAAGCAGCTACAGCTGCAATCAGGGCCACCACTGGCCACACCATCACACTTATCGAGAACAGGCTCAGCACCAGAGGCAGCGCCCACAACATTGCGATCAGCACTAGCACCACGCGGATGCTCAGCCGGATGACTCGGGCGACCTGCGGCACCGGCGCCGGGTCCACCCCGCGTGGGCCAGCGCCGGGCCACATGGCCATCACCTGCTGCGCCAACCGCTCGCCAAGGTCGGACGTCGTGCGCACGATGATGACTGAAGGCGGCAGGCACAGGAAGACCACCGCTCCAGCTATGAGCAGGGCCACCGTGAGGGCGGCGAGCTCGAACTCGCCGGCCAGCGCGCTGGAAAACCGCGAGGCCACAGTCCCGGCAGCCACAAGTACCGCTATCAGCGCAACGTTCATCAAGACACGGCGTACGCCCCTGAACACCTCCCCCTCCGGCCCGCCGCGCACCGCAATCGCGGCCCTTGCCGCTGCCAGTGCCCGGGTCATTGCGTCAAAGTAGGTCTTGAGCAGTGCCGGAGAACGACGGGCAAGGAAATCTGCCACTGGCCCTGCAGACCGGAACGCAAACGGGGCCAGGAACGTGGAAGCCACCGTTGTGACCGTGATGACCGGGCTTACAGCCGCGCCAAGCACGCCGCCCGGCCCGCTCCCCACCCTCACCATCGCAAGCGAGAACTCACCCATCTGCGGCATACCGGTCCCAACCTGAAGGGCTGTACGCGGCCCCTCGCCAATGAGGAATGTCGCCACTGTGTTGATCACTACCTTGCCAACTATGAACACTGCTCCAACCACCAGCACCGGTCCAACCAGGCTGCCCAGGCCCGCAAAATCCACCAGCATCCCTATCGAGACGAAGAACACCGCGCCGAACAGGTCCCGCACCGGCGCTGTGATGCGGCCCAGGAGGTGCGAGTGGGCTGAGTCGCCGACCACGGTCCCGATCAAAAAGGCGCCCGCCGCCGCTGACAGACCAAACTCATCAGCAACTACAGCCACGCCGAAACACATGCCAAGTCCTGCAAGCAGGAGCAGTTCCGTGGACCCCAGCCGCTCGATTAGCGCCAGGGCACGCGGCACGATAAGCCCTCCCAACACCAGAGCGGCAATGGCGAACAGGGCCAGCTTGCCTGCCAGTTGCCCAACGTGCGGCGCGTCGGAGACCCCTGTCGTCGCAATGCCGGTTAGGACGCTCAGGAATATCACGGCGGCAAAGTCTTCGATGACCAATATGCCGATGATCACCTGGCCGCGCCTGGAGCCTAACTGCCCGGAGTCCCGCAGCAGCCGTGAAAGCACAGCAGAGCTGCTCACCGCCATCGCCGAGCCCAGGAAGAAGGCCTCGGTGGACGTCCACCCAACGGCCAGGCCTGTCTGATAGCCAAGCCAGACCATGAATGCGATCTCGAAGGCCGCGATGAACACCACTCGCAGCCCCACCCGCCTGATCCTGTCCCAGCCGAACTCAATGCCCAGCGCAAACAGCAGGACGACGAGGCCGAGGTCCGCGATGCTCCTGATCGAGTCCAGCTCGACGATGGCGACTCGTGGCAGCGTGAATGGGCCGATGAGGATGCCAGCGATCAGGTAGCCCAGGACAGGCGGCAGCTTGACGGCGCGGAAGACCAGCAGCGCTGTGGCGCCTGCGCCCGTGATGATGGCAAAGTCCCGCAACAGCGACGTGGGTTCCATACAGGCATCGTAAGGCTTACCAGCCCACGCGCGGTCTCCTCCGTGTTCCCCGCCCCCCGTCGCCCCGAGCGAAGCCGAGGGGCCCCGTCCCTCATCCCCCCTCAAGGAGAGGGCTAGGGCCTGTCCTAAACTTGATTCTTGATTAAGGTGTGGGTCGAAACACCCTCTCCCAGCGGGAGACGGGTGCCCACCCAAGGTGGGCGCGGGTGAGGGAGAAGCCCCGC
>Ga0187893_10000344_pt1 | contig 121547 bp, 102 predicted proteins | sample MA1701074metaG_FD_139574 | JGI IMG/M metagenome (GOLD analysis project Ga0187893, IMG submission 139574) | White microbial mat communities from a basaltic lava cave in the Kipuka Kanohina Cave System on the Island of Hawaii, USA - MA170107-4 metaG ...
CCTTGAACGACGCCTGGTACCGAGTCCGTGAGTGCTTCTTCATGGTGCTGCTCCTTCCCCCTTCGAGGAGCAGGCTCAGTTTTCCACCTTATGCCCTGGTCCGAAAATCGGGGTCCACTTCAGCGCACCAGGCGGCGCGCGCGGGCCTGCGCGCCGTGGCCGGGTCGCGCGCGCGTCCGGGAATCAGGAGCGTCCCCGCTCCCCAGACCACGACGCCCGCGATTGCGAAGGGGATGCCCCAGTCGAAGCTCGGGCGCAGCGTGTAGCCGTTCAGCAGCTGCGCCTGGCTCCACGTGGTGTCGACGCGCGCCGCGAGCAGGCGATCTCCCGCGAAGTAGTACTTCAGGATCAGGCCGTCGTTGTACTCGACGAGAGGGCTGAAGTAGAGAATCGGCGTCGTGTTCGTGATGCTGCGCTGGACCCGGCGATCCGCGAAGTCGTACTGGTATTCCACGCTCCGCGTGGGGGTCTGGGTGCTCCCGACGCCGACGTCGATCTTCGTCAAGCGGCCGAAGGCGTCGTAGTGGTCGTCCTCCCAGTCGTAGGCGTAGAACGCCCCGCCGTCGCAGCGCACGCTCTCCAGATCTACCTGCTGCTCTGGAGCCTCTTCGTCGGATTCCTCGCGCTGCGCTGGGTTCGACAGCGCGGGTCGCCTGGCCGGGCTGCGCTGGCAGCGCTGGCGCTCGAATTCCTGCGTTTCCCGCGAGAGCCGGGCGTCCAGCTCGCGTCGCTCGGCGGGAGTCGCCGGGCCTTCGCGCGCGGGCGCAGCGGGCTAGTCGCTGGACTCGCGCCTTCCGAGGAAGGGCGGCAGCGCGATGCGCTGCTCGATGCAGTCGTAGGCGCGCGGCGTGAGCACGATCAGCGTGTGCAGCGGGACCTCGACGTAGGGGATGCGCTCGGGCGGCAGCTCGACGAAGTAGGCGTAGAGCGCGCGCAGCACGGCCTGGTGCCCGATCACGAGCACGGGCTCGCGGTGGCGCTCGATCTCGACGAGCACCTTGTCGAGGCGCGAGATCACGTCCTCGTAGGACTCGCCGCGCGGGTAGCGGTAGCGCAGCTTGTCGCGCTGGCGGCCCTCGTACTCGGCCGGCATGCGCTCGCGGATCTCCTGGTAGGTCCAGCCGTCGCAGACGCCCGCCTGGATCTCGTTCAGCGAGCGCCACTGGCGGACCTCGCGCCCGAGCGGCGCCGCGCTCTCGAAGGTGCGCCGCAGCGCGCTGCTCCAGACGTGCAGCGGCGCGCCCGGGCCGAGGCGCTCTTCGAGGTGCTGCGCGAGCGCGCGCGCGTACGCGTGGCCCGCGGGCGAGAGCGAGGAGTCGCCGCCGATGCGGTCCGCGAGGTTGTCGAGGCTCTGGCCGTGGCGGGTCAGGAAGACCTGGCGCTCGCTGAGCTGCAGGTTCAGCAGGAAGAACACGATGCGCGCGGGAATGTGGCCGTCGATGCGGTTGGTCTGGATCTTGCGCATGCGGTCGATCAGCTTGATGTAGGCGCCCTCGTCGTCGCCGACCGGCTCGTAGCGGCTCGCGTAGTGCGCGATCCGCTGGCGGAAGTCCGCGGCGGCCAGCGCGGGATCGCTGCCCGCGTAGTCGGGCGAGCCGAGCTTGGTCGCGCGCACGTTCTGCTCGATCACCTCGGGGTCGTCGTTCACGAGCTCGAGGAAGTAGACCTCGAAGCCCATGGCCAGGCAGCGCTCCTGGACCCAGCGGCGGCGCGCGCGCGTGCTGTTGGTCGCGTCGAGGATCGCGATGCGGCCCTCGCCCGCGAGCCAGGCGACGAGGTCCTCGAGGCTCGCCGCGGCGATCGCCTGGAGCGCCTCGCGGCCGGCCGCGTTCTGCGGGTCGAAGAAGCTCGCGGGCTGGCGCCCGCCGAGCGCCGTGCGGCGCCTCTCGCCGACGTTGAAGACCCGCGTCGGGTAGCCCTGCCAGCGCAGGTAGCGGGCCAGCCGGCGCGAGGTGTAGGACTTGCCGCGCGCGGGCAGTCCGACGAGGACGAGCACGTACTTCTGGCCGCGCCGGTAGCTCATGCAGCCCTCCCGAGGCCCCGGGCCGGGCGAAGGGTAGGGCGCGGCGGAGCCCACGCGAGCGCGAAAGGCGCGGGCCGCGCGGCCGCGTCGGATACCATGGCGCGACTCCAGCCCGAGTCCGGGAGGTGTGCCATGCGGATGCAGGACCTGGTCCTGATCAGCGTCGACGACCACGCGGTCGAGCCGCCGGGCTGCTTCGAGGGCCGCGTGCCCGCGCGCTTCGCGGCGCGCGCGCCGCGCATCGCGCGCAATGCGCAGGGCCACGACGTCTGGCTCTACGAGGGCCGCGAGGTCCCGAACATCGGCCTGAACGCGGTCTCGGGCCGCCCGCCCGAGGACTACGGGATGGAGCCGACGAGCTACGAGCAGATCCGGCGCGGCACCTGGGACGTCGCCGCGCGCCTCGAGGACATGAGCGCGAACGGCGTGCTCGCCTCGCTCTGCTTCCCGTCCTTCCCCTCCTTCTGCGGCAAGCTCTTCCTCGGCACGCCCGACCGCGACTTCGCGCTCGCGGTGCTGCAGGCCTACAACGACTGGCATCTCGAGGAGTGGTGCGCGGCGGACCCGGGCCGCTTCATCCCGATGGTCGTGCTGCCGCTCTGGGACCCGGCGCTCGCGGCGCGCGAGCTCGTGCGCTGCACCCGCCGCGGCGCGCGCGCGTTCACGATGCTCGAGAATCCCGAGTCGGCCGGGCTGCCCTCCTTCCACGATCTCGCCCACTGGTCGCCCCTGTGGCGCGCGTGCAGCGACGAGCGCGCGGTCGTCTGCATCCACATCGGCACCGGCAAGGAGCTGCCAACGCCCTCGCTCGAGACGCCGATCGTCGCGTCGATGGCCGCGACGCCGCTCGCGATCGGGAGCTGCGCGGCCGATCTGATCTTCTCGCAGGTTCCGCAGCGCTTCCCGGAGCTGCGCTTCGCGCTCTCGGAGAGCGGGATCGGCTGGATCCCCTACTTCCTCGAGCGCTGCGACTACGTGCAGCAGCAGCACCGCGGCTGGACCCACACCGACCTCGGCGGCATGCGGCCCTCGGAGGTCTTCCAGCGCCAGTTCATGAGCTGCTTCTTCCAGGACCGCGCGGGCATCCTCCTGCGCGAGCAGATCGGCGTCGAGCGCATCGCCTGGGAGTGCGACTACCCGCACTCGGATTCCACCTGGCCGCGCTCGCCCGAGCAGCTCTGGGAGTGCCTCGCGGGCGTGCCCGACGACGAGATCGAGCTGATCACGCACCGCAACGCGATGCGCTGGTGGGGCTTCGATCCCTTCGCGCGCCGCGCGCGCGAGCGCTGCAGCGTCGGCGCGCTGCGCGCCGAGGCCGCCGGTGTGGACACCGACTACCACACCGCGGGAGAGGGCAGCCGCCCGCTCGCCGCGGGCCTGCGGCGCACCGTCACGGTCGGCGACGTCCGCCGGCAGCTCGCGGCCGCGATGGACGGCTGAGGAGGCGCGCGTGGCCAGACGCCTCCGCGCGATCCAGTGGGCTGCGGGCAGCATCGGCCGCTTCGCGATCCAGCGCATCGCCGCGAGCGAGGGGCTGCGGCTCGTCGGCTGCTGCGCCGCGAGCGGGGCCAGGGCCCCGCGCGGCGCGATCGCGCTCCGCGCGCGCGGGAAGCTGTGCAGCGGGCTCGAGCCCGCCTTTGAGGTGCCCGCGGCGGGCTGCGAGGGGATCGCCGGGGGCGACCCGGCGCTGCGCCGGGCCAGGCGCGCGGGCCCGGGCGGGCGGGGCCGCGCCGCGTGAGCGGTCCCGAGCCGCGGCTCGCGCCGGACGGGGAGCCGCGCCTGCGCTTCGCGGGCCGCGTCGCGGTCGTGACCGGCGCGGGCAACGGCATCGGCCGCGCCTACGCCCATGCCTTCGCGCGCGAGGGCGCGGCGGTCGCCGTCGTCGACATCGACGAGCTCGGCGCGCGCCGCGTCGTCGCGGAGCTCGAGGCCGCGGGCGCGCGCGCGATCGCGCTCTGCGCCGACGTGGCCGACGAGGACGCGACGCGCGAGATGGCCGAGCGCGTGGTCGGCGAGCTCTCCGGGATCGACGTCCTGATCAACAACGCGGGCCTCCACCTCGGACCCTACAACGAGACGCTCGCGCTGCCGCTCGCGGAGTGGCGCAGGCTCTTCGACGTGAACGTGCTCGGCGCGCTGCTCTGCGCGAAGGCGTGCCGCGCCTCGATGCGCAGGCGCGGCGGCGGCGCGATCGTGAACCAGTCGTCGATGGCGTCGGCGCGCGGGGTCGGGGGCTACAGCGTCTCGAAGCTCGCGCTGAACGGGCTCACCGTCTCGCTCGCGCGCGAGCTCGCGCCGGACGGGATCCGCGTCAACGGGATCGCGCCGGGCTACGTCGAGTCCGAGGCCGCGGTCGAGGGCCTCTCCGAGCCGCTGAAGCGCAGCGTGCTCGAGGGCCAGATCCTCAAGCGCTTCGGCCGGGTCGAGGACCTCGTCGGCACCGTGCTCTTCCTGTGCTCGGACGCCGCGAGCTTCGTGACCGGCCAGACCTGGCTAGTGGATGGCGGTGCGAACCCGAGGCTCTAGCGCGTGATGCGCGTCGGCTTCGTCGGGCTCGGCTCCCAGGGCGGCGGGATCGCGCGCGCGATCGCGCGCGCGGGCTTCCCGCTGGCGCTCTTTGCGCGGCGGCCGCAGGCGCTCGAGGCCTTCGCCGCGCTCGGAGCGGCGCGCGCGGCCTCGCTCCCCGAGCTTGCGGCGGGCTGCGATCTCGTCGGCGTCTGCGTCGGCTCGGACGCCGACGTCGAGGCGGTGGTGCGCGCGGAGCCGGCGGGGCTGCTCGCGGGGCTGCGCCCGGGCAGCTGCCTCGCGGTGCACTCGACGGTCCACCCCGAGACCTGCCGGCGCCTCGCGCGCGAGGCCCGCGCGCGCGGCGTCGCGCTGCTCGATGCGCCGGTCTCGGGCGGCGGCGAGCTCGCGCTCGCGGGGCGCCTCGCCGTGATGGTGGGGGCCGAGCCGGCGGCCTTCGAGCGCTGCCGCCCGGTCTTCGAGAGCTTCGGCAATCCAGTGCGGCGCGTCGGTGAGGTCGGCAGCGGCCAGCTCTGCAAGCTCGTCAACAACCTGCTGCTGAGCGCGCAGCTCGAGCTCGGGCGCGAGGCCTGCGCGCTCGCGGCGCGGCTCGGAATCGAGCGCAGCGCGCTGCTCGATCTCTTGCGCGCGAGCAGCGGCCGCAGCTATGCGCTCGAGCTGCTGCCGCTGCTCGACGACCGCGCGCGCGCGCCACAGGCCTTCGGCAACCTGATCAAGGACACGGCGCTGCTGCGCGACGTCGCGCGCGCGGCCGGCGCGCCCGCGACGGGCCTCGAGGCCGCCGCGCTGCGCCTCAGCGCGGAGCTCGAGCGCCTGCTGCAGCGCGGCGCTCCGTGCTAGGCGTGCGGCAGCTGTGCGCCGGGCTCGCGGTCGCGGGCCTCGGGGCGCTGCTCGCCTGCGGCGGCGGGCTCGACGCCGATCGCCTCGCGCTCGACTGGCGCCTCGTGCGCGCGCGCAACCGCGACCTGCCGCGCGGGATCCAGGTGCTCGAGGCGCGGGACCCGGCGCTGCCGCTGCGCGCCTTCGCGGTGCGCGTCGACGAGCCCTCCGCGGCGATCGAGACGCGCGTCGCGCTCGCGGCAGGGCCCGAGCAGCTCGAGAGGCTCTCGGAGCTCGCGGTGCGCGTGGGCGCGCGCGTCGCCGTGAACGCGGGCTATTTCCGCACCGACCGCAGCCCGGCGCGGCACGTCGGCCTGCTCGAGATCGGAGGCGTGCTGCTCGAGCCGAGCATCGACGTGATCCAGAAGGGCGAGCGCCGCTACTTCATGGCGCGCGCGACGCTCGGCTTCATGGCCGACGGCCGCATCGACATCGCCTGGGTCTCGAGCCGCGAGGGCCGGCTCTACGCGCACGCGTCGCCGCCCGCGAATGCGCCCGAGAGGCCGGTCCGCGCGATCGACTGGGCCTCGCTCGCGCCCTGGGACGCGCGCGATGCGGTCGCCGCCGGGCCCGCGCTCGTGGTCGACGGCCGCGCGCGCGTGACCGCGGACGAGGAGGTCTTCGGCGACGCCGTCGTCGCCGAGGCGCATCCGCGCAGCGCGGCGGGCTACACGCCGAAGGGGGAGCTGATCCTGGTCGTGGTCGACGGCCGCCAGGCCGAGAGCCGCGGCCTCACGCTGGCCGAGCTCGCGCAGGTGATGCAGGAGCTCGGCTGCGTCGAGGCGCTCAACCTCGACGGCGGCGGCTCCTCGGCGCTGGTCGTCGACGGCGCGCTGCTGAACCGGCCCGAGGGCCAGCAGAGCGACCGCGTCGTGCTGTCGGCGCTGACGGTCTTCGCGCGCTGATCGGCTGCGCGGCGGGCGCGCCTATACTGCGCCGACGCGCGGCGTCGGAGGAGATCGAATGCGCAGGCGCGCCTCGCAGGCCCGGCTCCCGCTGGCTCTCGGCGCGCTCGCGCTAGCGGCCGGCACGGGCGCCTGCGGCGTCTGCGGCGCGCTGCAGTCCGCGCGCGGCGAGGGCGAGAAGACCATCGACCGCGTGCCGCCCGAGCTGCCGGCGGACTTCGGCGGGCGCGGCGCGGTCGGGGTCGCGGTCTTCTCGAAGACCCAGGGCTACCGCCACGAGGAAGCGATCCCGGCCGCGCAGCAGCTCTTGCGCGAGATCGCGGCGCGCCGCGGCTGGCAGCTCTTCGAGACCGAGAACGCGGCGCTCTTCGCGCCCGAGCTGCTCGCGCGCGTGCGCGTCGTCTTCGGCAACAACAACACCGGCGACAACCTGAGCGAGGAGCAGGAGGCCGCGTTCCGGAGCTGGATCGAGGAGGGCGGGGGCTTCGTCGGCGTCCACGGCGCGGGCGGCACGAGCTACGAGTTCTGGGACTGGTACAAGGACCAGCTGCTCGGCGCGCGCTTCACGGCGCACCCGATGTTTCCGCAGTTCCAGCGCGCGGTTCTGCGGATCGAGGACCGCACGCATCCCGCGACGCGCCATCTCGGCCGGCGCTGGGAGCGCGAGGACGAGTGGTACAGCTTCGAGGCGAGCCCGCGCGCGCGCGGCGTGCAGGTGCTCGCGTCGCTCGACGAGTCGAGCTATTCGCCGCGCCAGCCCGGGCGCGACCTGCGGATGGGCGACCATCCGATCGTCTGGTGCCACTGCGTCGGAAAGGGGCGCTCGCTCTTCTCGGCGCTCGGCCACAAGGCCGAGTACTACCGCGAGCCGGAGCACCGGGGGCTGCTCGAGGGCGCGCTCGCGTGGGCGGCCGGGCTCGAGGGCGAGTGCGCGCACCCGATCGCGCCGGCGCCTCCGCGCGCGCTGCCGGCGCCGTGAGGGCGGGTCTCGCGGCGCTGGCGCTCTTCGGCGCGGCGGGCTGCGCGCTGCCCGACGCCGCGCTCGAGCCCGAGCAGGCGGGGCCCGACTTCGCGCTGCAGGGCGAGTACGCCGCCGCGGGCGCGCCGTGGGCCGCGCAGCTCGTGGCGCAGGGCGGCGGCGCCTTCGAGGCCGCGTTCCTGCGCGGGGGCCTGCCCGGCGCGGGCTGGGACGGGAGCCCGCGCGTCCGCGCGCGCAGCGCCGCGGCCGGCGGGGGCCTGCACTTCGAGAGCGCGGACGGCGCGCTGCGCGCGGAGCTCGCCGCGGGCAGGCTGCGCGTCTCGAGCGCGCAGGGCGAGCGCTTCGAGCTCGCGCGGACCGAGCGCCGGAGCCCGACGCTCGGCGCGCCGCCTCCCGCCGGCGCGCTCGCGCTCTTCGACGGCCGCTCGGGAGCCGGCGATTTCGACGGCCGCGTCGACGCGCGCGGTCTGCTCGAGGCGGGCGCCGTGAGCCGCTCGCACTTCGGCAGCTTCCGCCTGCACCTCGAGTTCCGCACCCCCTTCGAGCCCGGGGGCCGCGGCCAGTTCCGCGGCAACAGCGGCGTCTACCTGCAGGGGCGCTACGAGATCCAGGTGCTCGACTCCTTCGGCCTCGAGGGCGCGGACGACGAGTGCGGCGCGCTCTACGGCCTGAAGCCGCCCGACCTCAACATGGCCCTCCCGCCGCTCGCGTGGCAGACCTACGACGTCGACTTCGAGGCCGCGCGCTTCGATGCGCAGGGCCGGAAGCTGCGGCCCGCGCGCGTCAGCGTCGAGCACAACGGCGTGCGCATCCACGAGCGCGTCGCGCTCCCGGGACCCTCCGGCCGCGGCGACGCCGAGGGCCCCGAGCCGGGCCCGATCCGGCTGCAGGACCACTGGCACCCGGTCGTCTACCGCAACCTGTGGCTCGAGCCGCGCTGAGCGCGGCGGGAGGTCGCAGCGGGCGCGATGAGCTCTCGCGCGAGGTCGTGGGCGCCGATCTGACCCGCAGCCTGCTCGCGCTCGGCGCGGGCCGGCTGCGCGGCGCCGGGGTCCACGACGCGCGGCTCGCGCAGGCGAACGCGCACGCGCTCCCCTTCGCGGACGCGCGCTTCGACCTCGACCGGGTGCAGCGCTGGATCGATCCGTCGCAGCTGCGCTGCTTCCTCGAGCCGGAGCTCGCGGGCGGCGAGCCGACGGGCTTCGAGCCCGGCCTGGAACAGGAGACCCCGACGGCCGCCTTCGTCTGCTGCAGCGTGCAGGCGACGCGCGGCGCCTAGCGCTTCGGCGGGACCGGCGGCTTGACCGAGCCCGTGAAGATTCCCCCCGTGGTGCCGCCGTCGGTGTAGAGGTTCTCGCCGTTCACGTAGCTCGCGGCGTCGCTGTTCAGGAACACCATCGGCCAGCCCTGCTCCTCGGCCGTCGAGTTGCGGCCGAGCGGCCTCGGGTAGGCGGCCATGAACTCGGCCCCGACCCCCTGGATGAAGGCCGGCATCATCGGCGTGTCGGTCGGGCCCGGGCTGATGCAGTTGAGCCGGACGCCGGTCGCGGGCGCGAGCGTCGCGGCGCGGCGCAGCGTGTACGCGATCGTGCACATCTTCGAGAAGGAATAGCACTCGAACCAGGGCTCCTTCTGGTTCTTCTCGACCCAGGCCACCGAGGCCGCGTGGTCTTCGAGCACGAGCAGCGGCATGACCTTGTCGAGCATCATCTGCCACGCCATTCCCGCGGCCGAGGAGATGCTCGCGATCGCGCCCGTCCTCGGCATGCGCGGGGCGCAGTGCTCGATCGTGTGCCGCTGGCCGAGGAAGTTCACGAGCATCACGTCGACCGCCGGGAAGCTGCCGGGCAGGCCCGCGCAGTAGAACAGGCGGTCGATCGGCCCGCTGCCCGCGACGTCCGCGACCATCTGCTCGATCGCGCGCGGGTCGCGCAGGTCCACCTCCAGGTACTTCGAGAAGTCGAAGGAGGGCTTCTTGATGTCGACCGCGACGACCTCGGCTCCGAGGCTGCGCGCGATCATTGCGGCGGCTTCTCCCATGCCCGAGTAGCAGCCGCAGACGAGCACGCGCTTGCCCTGGTAGCTGAAGAGGTTCTGCATTCGGAGCTCCTTCCGGTGACGGGGGAGCCCCTTGATAGACCAGCCGCGCGCGGCGTGTAAAGCCCGCGCGCGCCCGAGGGCCGCGTTGACAGCCGCGCGGGCGTCCGGGAAGGTGCCGCGCGGGCGCGCGGCCCGGGCCGGGGTTCGCGGCGCGAGCGGAGGGAGCGGCATGCGGGCGGTGCGGATCGAGGCCGGAGCGGTGCGCGTCGTCGAGCTGCCGGCGCCCTCGGGATCCGGCGTGCGCGTGCGGATCCGCTCGGCCGGGATCTGCGGCTCGGACCTGCACATGCTCGGTCTGGGCTTCCCGGTCGCGGGCACGCTCGGCCACGAGATCGCGGGCCTGCTCGACGACGACACGCCCGTCGCGATCGAGCCGATCGCGCCCTGCGGCCGCTGCGAGCCCTGTCGCGAGGGCCACTACAACCGCTGCGCGGGCGTGCCGGGCGTCGTGATCGGCGTCGGTCTCGACGGCGGCATGGCCGACGAGATCCGCGTGCCCGAGCGCTGCCTCGTGCCGCTGCCGCGCGGGATCGAGCCGCGCGACGGCTGCGTGGTCGAGCCGCTCGCGGTCGCGCTGCACGGCCTCGCCGCGCTCGAGCTCGCGCCGGGCAGCCGCGCGCTCGTGATCGGCGGCGGCGCGATCGGGCTCTGCGCGGTCGCGGGCGCGGCCGCGACCGGCGCGAGCGTCGCGCTCGAAGCCCGCCACGACGCGCAGCGCGCGGCCGGCGAGGCGCTCGGCGCGCGCATCGCGGCGGGCGGCGACGGCTACCACGCCGTGATCGACGCGGCCGGCACCGCGCAGTCGCTCGAGTCCGCGGTGCTGGCCTGCCGGCCCGGCGGCACGCTCGTGCTGCTCGCGACCTACTGGGAGGGGATGCAGCTGCCCGGCTTCGGGCTCAGCGCGAAGGAGATCCGGGTCGTGCCCGCGACGATGTACGCGCGGCGCGGGCCGCTGCGCGAGATCGAGATCGCGGCCGCGCTGCTCGCGGCGCGGCCCGAGATCTCGCGGCGGCTGATCTCGCACCGCTTTCCGCTCGAGGCCGCGGCCGAGGCCTTCCGCACGGCCGCGGACCGGCGCGGCGGCGCGCTCAAGGTCGTGCTCGAGCCCTGAGCCCGGCGCGGCCCGCAGCGCTAGTCCGCGCGGTGGCGCAGCGGGCGGCCCGCGAGGCCCGCGAGCAGGTTCTCGACCGCGAGCTCGGCCATGCGCGTGCGCGTCGCGAGCGTCGCGCTGCCGATGTGGGGCGCGAGCACGAGCCGCTCGCGCGGCAGCGCGAGCAGCGGGTGGCCGGCGGGCAGCGGCTCCACTTCGAAGACGTCGAGCGCCGCGGCCGCGAGCCGACCCGAGCGCAGCGCGTCCGCGAGCGCGGCCTCGTCGACGATGCCGCCGCGCGCGGTGTTGACGAGGATCGCACCGGGTTTGACGCGCGCGAGCTCGGCGCGGCCGAGCAGCCCGCGTGTCTCGGGCGCGAGTGCGAGGTGCAGGCTCAGGAAGTCGGAGCTCGCGAGCAGCGCGTCGAAGCCGACGGACTCGACGCCCGGCGCGCCGCGGCCCGAGCGCGTCCAGCCGCGCACGCGCAGGCCGAAGCCCTGCGCGCGGCGCGCGACCGCGCGGCCGATCGCGCCGAGGCCGAGGATCCCGAGCGTGGCACCCGCGAGCTCGCGGCCGAGCAGGAGATCCGGCTCCCAGCGCTGCCAGCGTCCCTCGCGCACGAAGGCGTCGGCCTCCGGGATCCGGCGCGCGGCCGCGAGCAGCAGCGCGAAGCAGAGGTCCGCCGTGGCCTCGACCAGCACGCCGGGCGTGTGGCCGATCGGGATGCCGCGCCGGCGCGCGGCCGCGAGGTCGATGTGGTCGACGCCGACCGACAGGCTCGAGACCACCCGCAGCCGCGGCGCCGCGGCGAAGAGCTCGTCGTCGATGCGGTCGCTCAGCATGCACAGCAGCCCCTCGCAGTCGCTGAGCTCGGCGAGCAGCGCCGCGCGCGCGGGTGCGCCGCGCTCGGGCCACACGCGCAGCCGCGTGTGCGGCAGGAGCCGCGCCTCGAGGCCGCCGGGCAGCCGGCGCGTGACGTAGACCTGCGGAAGGGAGTCCATGCCTCTGCGCTGCTCTCCGCCGCGGCGGCACGGGTGCCGCGCCGCGCGTGATAAGGTGGCCCGATCGCGGCCTGGCCCAGCGAGGAGCCCCACTGAAGCGACTTCCGCTCTTCGTCGCCACCCTGTCCGGGGCCTGCGCGCTGGTCTACGAGATCCTCTGGGCGCGCGCGCTGCACCCGGTCTTCGGACTCTCGGTGCACGCGACCAGCGCGGTGCTCTGCGCGTTCATGGCGGGACTCGGCCTCGGCAGCGCGCTCGCGCCGCGCGCGATCGCGCGCTGGCGCGGCTCGCCCTGGCGGCTCTACGCGGCGATCGAGCTCGGGATCGCCTGCACCACGCCCCTCGTGCCGCTGCTCGCGCCGGGGATCGCGGCACTCTACGCGGCGCTCGCCGCGCCCGACGCGCCGCTCGCGCTCGTCTCGGCGCTGCGAACGGGCTTCGCGGTGCTGCTGCTGCTGCCGCCCTCGCTCCTGATCGGGCTCACCTTGCCGGTGCTGCTCGAGGCCGCGCAGCGGAGCGCGAGCGATCCGCGGCCGCGCGCGCAGCGCGTCGGGCTCCTGTATGGCTTCAATACCGCGGGCGCAGCGCTCGGCTGCCTCGCGGTGGGCTTCTGGCTGCTGCCCGCGCTCGGCCTGCGCGCGGCGAGCCTCGCGACCGCGGGCGCCAACGCGGGCATCGCGCTCGTGGCGCTCCTCGCCGCGCGCGCGGGCGCAGCCCCGCGCCACGCCGCCTCGGGCAGCGCGCCGGCCATGCGCGCGCACGCGGCCGCCGGGCCCGTGTTCCGCGCGCGCAGCGTGCTCGCGCTCTATTTCGCGATCGGTGTCACCTCCTTCGGCTACGAGCTCTGCTGGTTCCGGCTGCTCGTCTTCTACCTGCAGAGCGCGACCTACTCGCTCTCGATCCTGCTCGCGCTCTTCCTGCTCGGCAGCGGGCTCGGCAGCCTCGCCGCGTCGCGCTGGCTGCTGCCGCGCCTGCCCGCGGACCCGCTGCGCGGCCTAGTGCCCGCGCTCGCCGGCTCGCAGCTGCTGCTCGCGCTCGCCGCGGGCTCGATCTTCCTCGTCTACGCGCGGATCGAGCCGCTCTGGGCCGCGCTGATCGGACTGCTCGGCGCGGAGTCGTGGGGCGTGATCGCGCTGCAGCAGGCGCTCGTCGCGGGCGCGATCCTGCTGCCCCCGACCTTCCTGATGGGAGTTGCGTTTCCGCTGCTCGCGCGCCTCTACCAGCAGAGCGGCGCGGGCGACGCGGCGACCGCCGCGCACCTCTACGCGGCGAACACGGCCGGCGCGATCGCCGGGACGCTCGCGACCGGCTTCGTGCTCTTCGACGCGATCGGCGTGCAGGCCGCGCTCGCGCTCTTCGCGGCGGCGAGCGCGGCTCTCGCGCTCGCCTGCGGCTGGAAGTCGCTGCGGCGCGAGCCCCTCTTCGCGTCCGCATTCGCGGCCGGTCTCGGCGCGCTCTGCCTGGTCCAGGCCGGCACGCCCGCGCAGGCGCTGCTCGCGACCTTCGAGCGCCACACGGGCCGGGTGCTCTTCTACCGCGAGTCCGCGGCCGACGTGACCTTCGTGTTCGAGCGGGACGGCGTGCGCCGCCTGGCCTTCGGCGACGGGCGCGGCGCCGCGAGCACGCACTTCGACGAGGTGCTCGTGAACCGCCTGCTCGCCTATTCGGCGATGGCGCAGAACCCGGCTGCGAAGAAGGTGCTCGTGATCAGCATGGGCGCGGGCAACACGGCGAGCGCGTTCGCGGCCTTTCCGATCGAGCGGCTCGACATCGTCGACATCAGCCCCGGCGTCTTCGAGGCCGCGGCACTGTTTCCCACCAACCGGGGCGTGCTCTCCGACCCGCGCGTGCGCCACTGGGTCGAGGACGGCCGCAACTTCCTGCTGCGCTCGCGCGAGCGCTACGACGTGATCCAGCTCGAGCTGCCGACCCTGCACACCGACGGCGTGATCTACCTCTACACGCGCGAGTTCTACGAGATCGCGCGCGAGCGCCTGGCTCCGGGCGGGGTGCTCTCGCAGTGGCTCGACGCCGCGCAGACCGGGCGCCGGGCCTCGCACACGCTGATCCGGACGCAGCGCGCGGTGCTGCCCGAGACGAGCGTCTGGGCGACGCGCTGGGCCTGGTGGGCAAACAGCGTCGCGGGCGGCGGCGGCGCCGCGCTCGACGCGCCCCGGGTGCGCGCGCTCTTCGCGCGCCCCGAGGTCGCGGCCGACATGGCGTCCGTCGGAGTCACGCTGCCGGCGCTGCTCGCGCAGCTCGTCGCGTCCGGACCCGCGCTCGCGGAGGCGCTCGGCCCGGGACCGATCGCGACCGACGACGACACGCGCATCGACTTCGAGCTGCCGAAGCGCGCGAGCGCGCACGCGCTCGGCGGTGGCGTGGCCTATCAGACCTCGCCGGTGCAGCAGCTCTTCCTCGAGCGCTGGCGGAGCGTGGGCGCCGAGCCGGCGCGGCGCCTCGCGATGTTCCCCTTCCATCCGCTCGCGCAGCAGCGGCCGCGCAGCGCCGACTCGATCCGGCGGCTGCTCGCGGGCTTCGAGCCGCGCGAGATCGAGCGCGTGCTGCGCCTGCGCCAGGGCTTCGAGCCGGATCCGGCGCAGGCCGGGGAGGAGCCATGACGCTCACGATCTACCACCTCGAGCGCTCGCGCTCGGACCGCATCCTCTGGCTCGCCGAGGAGCTCGGGCTCGCCTACGAGCTGGTGCGCTTCCGGCGCGATCCCGCGACGCAGCGCGCCGAGCCCGCGCTGCGCGCGATCCACCCGCTCGGCAAGTCGCCCGCGATCCGGGACGGCGGGCAGCTCGTGCTCGAGTCGGGCGCGATCGTCGAGTACCTGCTCGCGCGCTACGGCAGGGGTCGCCTCTCCCCGCCGCAGGACTCGCCCGACTGGGTCCGCTACCTCCAGTGGCTCCACTACGCCGAGGGCTCCGCGATGGCGCAGCTCGTGCTCGACCTCTTCCTCTCGGGCCGCTTCGGGGGCGCGCCGCCGAGCCCGCTCGCGCCCGCGATGCGCGCGGCGAGCGAGGCGCAGCTCGCCTGGCTGGACACCGAGCTCGCGCAGCGGCCCTGGTTCGCAGGGGCCGACTTCAGCGCCGCCGACGTCATGATGACCTTCCCGGTGCGCCTCGCCGCGGGCAGCGGCCTGCTCGAGGGGCGGCCCGCGCTCGAGGCCTATCTCGCGCGCGCGACCGCGCGCGACGCGTACCGGCGCGCGATGGAGATCGCGGCGTAGCGCAGCTCAGGCGGAGCGCGTCTTCGCGCGATCCTCGAGCACGCGCCCGGCCGCGCGGACGAGCTGCGGGACCACGCGCTCGAGCCCGGCGAAGCGCGCATCCTGTGTCTGGCCGCGCTTCCAGCGGATGTAGAGCTGCTGCAGCACGACCGCGCTCTTCCAGAGCCCGAAGGCCTCGTACCACGCGAGGTCGCGCAGGGACACGCCGCGCCGCGCTGCATAGCGCTCCGCCAGCTCCGCGCGGCTCGGGCACTCGGTGTCGAGCGCCGTCACGAGCTGCGTCTGGCGCTCGCCGCGGTCGCCGGGCTCGCCCCAGTACGCGAGCAGGGTGCCCATGTCGAAGAGCGGATCGCCGAGCGTGCACATGTCCCAGTCGAAGACGGACTGGACGCGGTCCGGGTTCGCGGGGTCGAACTGGCAGTTGTCGAGCTTGGGGTCGTTGTGGATCAGACCGGGCGCCTGCGCGGGCGGCAGGCTCGCGCCGAGCGCGGCGCGCACCTCCTCGAAGGCCGGGAGCTCGCGCTCCACCGCGAGCTCCCAGCGCTTCGCCCAGCCCGCGAGCTGCCGCTCCGCGAAGCCCTCGGGCCGGCCCAGGTCCTCGAGGCCCGCGGCGCGGTAGTCCACCGCGTGCAGATCGGCGAGCGCGTCGACGAGCGCGAAGCTCACGCGCCGGCCGAGATCCGCGTGCTGGCGCATCGAGTCCGGGATCGCGCGGCGCAGCACGACGCCGGGGCGGTACTCCATCACGAAGCAGGGCGCGCCCGCGGCGCGGTCGTCGGCGCAGAAGAGATGGGCGCGCGGCGCGCGGTCGTAGTGCCGCCAGAGCCGCGAGAGCACCTTGTACTCGCGCGCCATGTCGTGGGAGCCGGGCGCGAGCGGGCCGCGCGGCGGGCGCCGCAGCACGAGCTCGCGCAGCGCGGGCGAGCCGGGCGCGCCGAAGCGCAGCAGGTAGGTGAGGTTCGCGTGGCCACCCGGGAACTGCAGGATCGCGAGCGGGGAGGGGAGTCCGGGGAGATGCTCGCGCAGCCAGGCTTCGACGCGCGCGGGATCGAGCTCCTCGCCCGCGCGCACCGGCGCGACTTCCGCGGATCCACGCATCGGAACCCCCGCGCGCTACGGGTGCTGGTTGCTGACGGAGATCGCCTCGCCCGTCATGAAGCTCGCGAGCTCGGAGGCCAGGAACACGATCACGTTCGCGACCTCGAAGGGCTCGGCCGAGCGCCCCATCGCCTCGCGCGCGGTGAGCTCGGAGAGCAGCTCGTCGCTCGTGACCTTGGCGAGGTTCGCGTGCATCGCGAGGCTCGGCACGACCGCGTTCACGCGCACGCCGTGCGGCGCGGCCTCGATCGCGGCCGAGCGCGTGAGCGCCAGCACGCCGGCCTTGGCGGCCGCGTAGTGCGCCTGGCCGGCCTGCGCGCGCCACGAGACGACGCTGCCGAGGTTCACGATGCAGCCGCTGCCGCGCGGCAGCATCCGGCGCAGCGCGGCGCGCGTGCAGCGGAAGGTGCCGTTCAGCGTGACGTCGAGCACCCGCAGCCACTGCTCGTCGCTCATCTCGGCGATCTCGCAGGTGCCGCCGAGGCCCGCATTGTTGACGAGCACGTCGAGCGGGCCGAGCGCCTCCTCGGCGCGCGCGAAGAGGCGCTCGACGTCGGCCTGCACGGTGACGTCGCAGGGCTCGGAGGGCACGGGCCGGCCGATCTCGCGCGCGAGCTGCTCGCTGTACTCGGCGAGCCGGCGCTCGTGCTTGTCGGAGAGCATCACGCGCGCGCCCTCCTCGGCGCAGCGGCGCGCGGTCGCGAAGCCGATGCCGGTGCCCGCGGACGCGGTGATCAGCACGCTCTTGCCCGCGAGCAGGTCGCGGCCTTTGGGATAGGGCGGGATCGGCGCCGGGCTCATCGGGGCGGGCCCGCGCCGAGTCGCGCGAGGGTGTCTTCGGCTTCGCGCAGGATGCGCTCGATCAGCTCCTTGCAGCTCGGCAGGTCGTCCAGCACGCCGGAGACGACTCCCGAGGCCGCGACGCCGGCATCGGTGTCGCCTTCGACCATCGTGCGGCGCAGCAGCATCGGCGTGTTGGCCGACTGCAGCACCTGGCTCCACGAGAGCCCCTCCTCGCGGCGGATCGCGAGCGCGGTGCGCAGGAGATCGCGCCAGGGCGTGCGCGAGAGCCGCTGGAAGCGCAGCGCGTTCCCCAGCGCGCGCGGCAGCGCGAGCGCGGTCGGCGTGCGCTCGAGGCGCTCGACGAAGGGCGTGCGCAGCACGCGGTGCGGGTGGCCGTCGACCTTGCGCGTGACGACCGTGCCGTTCACGTCGGCCGCGAGGTAGAGCTGCTTCACGCGCTCGGGCACGCGCGAGTCGCTCGTCATCAGGAAGCGCGTGCCCATCGCGATGCCGGCCGCGCCCCAGGCGAGCGCTGCGACGAGCCCGCGGCCGTCGAAGAAGCCGCCCGCCGCGATCACGGGGATCTCGACCGCATCGACGACCTGCGGCAGCAGCACGCTCGTCGGGACCTGCCCGACGTGGCCACCGGCTTCGGCGCCCTGCACGATCACCGCGTCGACGCCCCAGGCCTGCACCTTCTCGGCGTGGCGGCGCGCGCCGATCGAGGGGATCACGTAGAGCCCGGCGTCCTTGCACCTCTTGATCAGCGCCTCGTTCGGCGCGGCGGCGAAGGAGGCGACGCGCACGCCCTCGCGCAACATCAGCTCGACGCGCGCGATGCCGTCGGGGGAATCGCCGCGCATGTTGACGCCGAAGGGGCGCGCGGTGCGGCTCTTGACCTTCGCGATCGCGTCGGCGAGCTCGGCGAGGTCGAGCGTGGCCGACGCGAGGATGCCGAGGCCGCCCGCGTTCGCGGTGGCGGCGGTGAGTCCCGCGCCCGCGACCCAGCCCATGCCCGTCTGCACGATCGGCGCGGCGATCCCGAGCTGCTCGCAGAGCCGCGTGCGCAGAGCGGGGTGGGGCATCGCGATCGCGCTCCTGTCTCCGGCGTGCCGCGTCTCGCTTGACACACCGCGGTGGGTCTCGGAGCATGGCCTCGCGCTCCTGCGGCGTCAATCAGCGCGGCGCGCAGGGAGGAGACCCGCGTGTTTCGCGTCTACGCGACGATGGACCAGCGCCTCGCGCCCGGCGCGGTCGCGGAGCACGCGCGGCGCGCGGAAGCGCTCGGCTACGACGGCCTGCTCGTGCCCGAGGCGGTGCACGACGGCCTCGTCGCCGCGACCCTCGCGCTGCACGCGACGCAGCGGATCCGCGTGCAGACGAGCGTGCTCGTGGCCTTTCCGCGCAGCCCGATGGCGGTCGCGGTCGCGGCCTGGGATCTGCAGGCGCTCTCGGGCGGGCGCTTCGAGCTCGGCCTCGGTCCCCAGGTCCGGGGCAACATCGAGGGGCGCTACAGCACGCGCTGGACGCCGCCGGTGCCGCGCATGCGCGAGTACGTGAATGCGCTGCGCGCGATCTTCGCGCACTGGCAGGAGCGGACTCCGCTGCGCTTCGAGGGCGAGCACTACCGCTTCACGCGCATGCAGCCCTTCTTCGATCCGGGAGCGCTCGCGTCGGGCGCGCCGCCGATCCTGCTCGGCGCCGTGGGCCCGGGCATGACCGCGCTCGTGGGCGAGGTCGCCGACGGGATGGTCACGCATCCGACCAACACGCATCCGCGCTACGTGCGCGAGGTGATCCGGCCGCGCCTCGAGCAGGGAGCCGCGCGGGCGGGGCGCGACGCGGCGCGGCTCCGCCTCTGCCTCGCGCCGCTCTGCGCGACGGGCGCCACGCGCGAGGAGGTCGCCGCCGAGCGCGAGGGCCGGCGCGAGCTGCTCGCCTTCCTCTACTCGACGCCCGCCTACTGGCCCTCGCTCGAGCTCTTCGGTTGGCGCGAGCGCGGCGAGGCGCTCCACCGCATGACGCGCGAGGGCCGCTGGAAGGAGCTGCGCGACGCGATCGACGACGCGATGCTCGACTGCTTCGTGCCGACCGGTCTTTACCGCGAGCTGCCCGCGATCCTGCGCGCGTGGTACGGCGGGCTGACCGACTGGCTGACCTTCCCGATGCCGGCCGATCCGCGGCGCGATCCGGAGGTCGCGCGCGCGCTCGCGGAGCTGCGCGCGTGAAGCCGCGGCGCGCGGCCGGGGTCGCGCCCGCGCTGCTCGCTCTCGCGCTCGCGAGCGGCTGCGCGACCTTCGCGCCGGAGCGCCTCGTCGGTCCCGGCTGGATCGAGCTCACGAGCGGCGGGCTCGCGATCGTGACCAACGTCGGCGAGCCGCGCGCGCGCGAGCTCGCGAGCCGCCTCGCCTGGTTCCGCTCGATCCTCGCGCGCCACGCGGGCGCGCCCGAGCAGCTGCCGCGCGTGCCGACCGCGATCTACGTCGACACGAGCTTCGAGCGATTCCGCGACCTGATCGGCAGGCGACGCGCGCTCGGCGTCTTCATGCCGGGTGTGGACGGGAACCAGCTCGCGCTCCACGACGACGGCAGCGGCCGCGGCCTCGAGGTGCTGCTCCACGAGTACGCGCATTTCCTGCTGCGCAACCAGCGCCGCTTCCACTACCCGCGCTGGTACCACGAGGGCTTCGCGGAGTTCGTGGCGCCGGTCTTCAGCGGCGACCGGCCCGCGCTCGGGAACCTGAACCGGATGCGCTTCCGGCGCGGCATGCGGCTGCTCGGCCTCGCGGATCTCATGCGGGAGCCGCCGCAGCGCGTCGATGCGGGGCTCTTCTACGGCACCGCGTGGCTGCTCGTGCACTACCTGCACCTGTCCGGTGCCGACGGCGGTCCGCAGCGGCTGCCGCAGCTGCGGAGCTATCTGAAGCTCTGCTCGGAGGGCGCGACCAGCGAGGCGGCCTTCGCGGCCTCCTTCGACGTCCCGCTCGCCGCGCTCGAGCGGGAGCTGCGCGCCTACGCGCGGCGCGATTCCTTCCACCGGCTCGTGCTCGAGGAGCAGGGCGCGGCCGCCGACCCCCCGGCGTCGCTGCGCGCGCTCGCGCCGGCCGAGGTCGCCGTGCGACTCGGCGACGTCGCGCTCGCGGCGCGCGAGCCCAAGCTCGCGATCGCCTATCACCGCGCGGCGCTCGGCGCGTCGGAGGGCGATGCGCGCGCGCTCGCGGGTCTCGGCGCGGCGGCATCCCAGCAGCTCCGCCACGCGGAGGCGCGCGGCTTCTACCGCAGGGCGCTCGCCGCAGGGCCGGTCGACGCGCGGCTGCTCGCGGCCTACGCGGGCGCGCTGGCGCGGCGCGCCGAGCGGGCGGGCCCCGCCGGCGCGGCCGAGAGGGCGGAAGCGCAGGATCTCTACCGGCGCGCGATCGCGCTGGATCCCGGCTCCGCGGCGGCCCACGCGGGCCTCGGGACGAGTCTGCTCGAGCAGCCCGCGCCCGACTTCGCGGCGGCCGTCGCCGCGCTCGAGCGCGCCTGCGAGATCCTCGCGTCGGAGAGCGCGATCCTGTACCAGCTCGCCCGGGCCTACGTCGGCGTCGAGCGCTTCGGCGAGGCGCGGCGCCTGCTCGCGGACGTGCTGGCCTGGGAGGAGCACGCCGGCTTCGGGCCGGAGGCGCGCGCGCTCCTGCGGCAGATCGCCGCGCTCGAGGCGCCGCGTCAGCTTGACAACCCCTGACGCCCCAATGAGAATCGGCGGCAGATCAGCCGCCGCCGCCCATTTCATTCGAGCGCTGCGCGAGCGCCCGGGAGCCCGGGCGCCGGCCCGTCTTCGCGGGGCTTGCGGCGGTCGGTCCGGGGAGGAGCCATGCCCGAGGCCTACATCATCGACGCGGTGCGCACGCCGATCGGGCGGCGCAACGGGGGGCTCGCGCGCGTGCACCCGGCGGACCTCGGCGCGCACGTGCTGAAGGCGCTGATGGCGCGCACGGGCGTGGATCCCGGCGCCGTCGACGACGTCGTCTTCGGCTGCTGCGACACGATCGGCCCGCAGGCCGGCGACATCGCGCGCACCTGCTGGCTCGCGGCGGGCCTGCCGCTGCACGTGCCGGGCGTCACGATCGACCGCCAGTGCGGCTCCTCGCAGCAGGCCGTGCACTTCGCGGCGCAGGGCGTCATGAGCGGCACCGCGGACCTGATCGTCGCGGGCGGCGTGCAGAACATGAGCGCGATCCCGATCTCCTCCGCGATGACGCTCGCGCAGCCGATGGGCTTCGCGAATCCCTTCGAGGGCTCGCGGGGCTGGGCCGCGCGCTACGGCGCCCAGGAGGTCTCGCAGTTCGTCGGCGCCGAGAAGATCGCCGAGAAGTGGGAGCTCTCGCGCGAAGACATGGAGCGCTTCGCGTTCGAGAGCCACCAGCGCGCGATCCGCGCGCAGGACGCGGGCCACTTCGACGCCGAGATCGCGCCGCTCGAGGGCGTCGCGCGCGACGAGGGCCCGCGCCGCGACACCTCGCTCGAGAAGATGGCGAAGCTGCAGCCGCTCGCGCCGGGCGGCCGCCTGACCGCGGCGGTCGCGAGCCAGATCTCGGACGGCGCGACCGCGATGCTCGTCGCCTCCGAGCGCGCGGTGCAGCAGCATGGGCTGCGGCCGCGCGCGCGCGTGCACCACCTCTCGGTGCTCGCGGACGACCCGATCCTGATGCTCACGGCTCCGATCCCCGCCACGAAGCGCGCGCTCGAGAAGACCGGCCTGCGCATCGACCAGCTCGACGCGATCGAGATCAACGAGGCCTTCGCGCCGGTCGTGCTCGCGTGGGAGAAGGAGCTGCACCCGGACATGAGCCGCGTGAATCCGAACGGCGGCGCGATCGCGCTCGGCCACCCGATCGGCGCGACCGGCACCCGGCTGATGGCGACGCTGCTCTCCGAGCTCGAGCGCCGCAAGGGCCGCTATGGCCTGCAGACGATGTGCGAGGGCGGCGGCCAGGCGAACGTCACGATCCTCGAGCGGCTCTAGCGATGGCCGGTCTCTGCGCGGGGCGCGTCGTGATCGTGACGGGTGCGGGCCGCGGCATCGGCCGCGAGCACGCGCTCGAGTTCGCGCGCCAGGGCGCGCGCGTCGTCGTGAACGACCTCGGCGTCGCGGGCGACGGCCAGGGCAGCGACCGCGCGCCCGCCGAGCAGGTCGTCGACGCGATCCGCGCACAGGGCGGCGAGGCGATCGCGAACGGCGACGACGTCGCGAGCTTCGAGGGCGGCGCGCGCATCGTGAAGGCCGCGCTCGACGCCTTCGGCGGCCTCGACGTCGTCGTCAACAACGCGGGCTTCGTGCGCGACCGCATGTTCGTGTCCTGCTCGGAGGAGGAATGGGACGCGGTGCTGCGCGTGCACCTGAAGGGCCACTTCTGCGTGACGCGCCACGCGGTCGCGTGGTGGCGCGACCAGAGCAAGGCCGGGCGCCAGCCCTCGGGCCGCATCGTCAACACGAGCTCGGGCGCAGGCCTGCAGGGCAGCGTCGGCCAGAGCGCCTACGCGGCGGCCAAGGCCGGCATCGCGGCGCTCACGCTCGTGCAGGCCGCGGAGCTCGGGCGCTACGGCGTGACCTCGAACGCGATCGCGCCCTCGGCGCGCACGCGCATGACCGAGAGCGTCTTCGCGGACATGATGAAGCGGCCCGAGAGCGGCTTCGACGCGATGAGCCCCGCGAACATCGCTCCGCTCGTCGTCTGGCTCGGCAGCGCGGAATCGTCGGACGTGACCGGGCGCGTGTTCGAGGTCGAGGGCGGCAAGATCGGCGTCGCGGACGGCTGGCGCACGGGTCCGACGATCGACCGCGCTGCGCGCTGGGAGCCGGCCGAGGTCGGCGACGCGGTGCGCGACCTGATCGCGAAGGCGATCCCGCCGCAGCGCGTCTTCGGCGCCTAGCGCGAAGCGGGCCGCGGAGAGCGCCGTGCACTTCGCCTGGACCGAGGAGCAGGAGGAGCTGCGGGCGCAGGCGCGCGCCTTCCTCGCGGAGCACTCGTCCTCGGAGGCCGTGCGCCGCGCGATGCAGAGCGAGCTCGGCTACGACGAGGCGCTCTGGAAGCGGCTCGGCGCCGAGCTCGGCTGGACCGCGCTGCCGATCCCGGAGGCCTACGGCGGGCTCGGGCTCTCGGCGATCGAGCTCGTCGCGCTGCTCGAGGAGACCGGCCGCGCGCTGCTCTGCGCTCCCTTCTTCTCGACGCTCTGCCTCGCCGCGCCGGCGCTGCTCGCGGCCGGCAGCGAGGCGCAGAAGCGGGAGCAGCTGCCCGGCATCGCGGCCGGCGAGACGCGCGCGGCGCTCGCGTTCCCGGGGCCCTCGGGGCGCTGGGACGCGCGCGGCGTCGAGCTCGTCGCGGAGCGCAGCGGCGGCGGCCACGTCCTGCGCGGCAGCGCGTGCTATGTGCAGGACGGGCACTGCGCCGATCTCGTGATCGCGGCCGCGCGCGCTCCCGGATCGGTCGGCGAGCAGGGGATCAGCCTCTTCGCGCTGCGCGCGGACGCGGCGGGCCTCTCGCGCGAGGCGCTCGTCACCCTGGACCAGACGCGGCGCCAGGCGCGGCTCCGCTTCGAGGGCGTGGCACTCCCCGCGGCGGCGCGGCTCGGGGCCGAGGGCTGCGCCTGGCCGCTGCTCTCGGAGGTGCTCGACCGCGCCGCGGTCGCGCTCGCGGCCGAGCAGCTCGGCGGCGCGCAGGCCTGCCTCGACGCGGCCGTGGCCTACGCGAAGCAGCGCGAGCAGTTCGGTCGCCCGATCGGCTCCTTCCAGGCGATCAAGCACAAGTGCGCGGACATGCTGGTCGCGGTCGAATCCGCGCGCTCGGCCGCCTACTACGCGGGCTGGGCCGCGGCGCACTCGCCCGCCGAGCTGCCGAGCGCGGCGTCGCTCGCGAAGGCGGCGTGCTCCGAGGCCTTCTTCCGCTGTGCGGCCGAGAACCTCCAGATCCACGGCGGCGTCGGTTTCACCTGGGAGTACGACGTGCACCTCTACTTCAAGCGCGCGAGGTCGAGCGCGACCCTGCTCGGCGATGCCGCCTACCACCGCGAGCGACTCGCGGGCCTGATCGGGCTCGGGGAGGCGGCGCGCGCATGACGCAGCTGCTCGACTTCCGCGGCCAGGTCGCGCTCGTGACGGGAGGCGGCCGCGGCGTCGGCCGCGGCATCGCGCAGCGCTTTCTCGAGGCCGGTGCCGAGGTCGTGATCTGCGGGCGCAACGCGCCCGAGGCGCTGCCCGAGGCGGGCGGGCGCAAGGCGCTCTTCGTCGCGGCGGACGTGCGCGAGGCCGAGCAGGTCGATCGCCTGATCGCGGCCGCGACGGGACGCTTCGGGCGCCTCGACGTGCTCGTGAACAACGCGGGCGGCGCGCCCGCGGTGCCCGCGGCCGAGGCGTCGCCGCGCTTCACCGAGCGCATCATCCAGCTGAACCTCGTCGCGGCGCTCGTCGCCGCGCAGCGCGCGAACGCGGTGATGCAGGCGCAGGCGACGGGCGGCGTCATCATCAACATCGCGAGCGTGAGCGCGATCCGGCCGTCGCCGGGCGCGGTCGCCTACGGCGCCGCGAAGGCGGGCCTGCTCTCGGCGACCGAGAGCCTCGCGGTCGAGTGGGGGCCCAAGGTGCGCGTGGTCGCGGTCACGGCGGGCATGATCCGCACCGAGCAGGCCCACCTGCACTACGGCGACGAGGCGGACATCGCGGCGGTCGGCGCGACGGTGCCGCTCGGCCGCATGGGCGAGCCCGAGGACGTCGGCGACGTCTGCCTCTTCCTCGCCTCTCCGCTCGCGCGCTACGTGAGCGGCGCGAGCCTCTTGATGCACGGCGGCGGCGAGAGGCCGGCCTACCTCGCCGCGGCGAAGGGCGCGCGCTCGGAGTGAGCGCGGGCGCGGGCGCGCGTAACGTTCGCGCGCTCCCGGCGTTCTCCCGCTGCAGGAGGTGGCTGGTGTGAGCGCCGCCGGAGGCCCCGACCGCGCCGAGGCGCTGGCAGCGCTCTTCCGCGCGCAGCGCGGTGCGCTCTTCGGCCTCGCCTACCGGCTCACGGGCAGCGCCGAGGACGCGGAGGACGCGGTCCAGGAGGCCTTCGCGCGCCTCGTGGCCGAGCCGCCCGACGCGCCCGAGCACGAGCTCGGGCGCTGGCTCGCGCGCGTGGTCACGAACCTCGCGATCGACGCGCTGCGCCGGCGCCGGCGGAGCGCCTACCCGGGGCCCTGGCTGCCCTGGCCCGTCGAGCTGCCCGCAGTCGACCCGCTCGCGGCGCTCGCGAGCGAAGCGCCGGATCCGGAGCGCCGCTACGGGCTGGCCGAGAGCGCGAGCCAGGCCTTCCTGCTCGCGCTCGAGCTGCTCTCGCCGCGCCAGCGCGCGGCGCTGCTCCTGCGCGACGTGCTCGGCCACTCCGCGCGCGAGGCGGCGGAGCTTCTCGGCGCGAGCGAGGGCGGGGTGCGCGCGCTGCAGCTGCGCGCGCGCCGGGCGCTCGCGGCCTACGACGAGGAGCGCTGCATTCCGAGCGCAGCGCTGCGCGAGCGCCACCGCGCGGCGCTCGAGCGCTTCCGCGACTGCCTGCTCGCCGGGGACGCGAGCGGCCTCGAGGCCCTCCTCAGCGAATCGGTCGAGACGCGGACCGATGCCGCCGGCGAGTACACGGCCCTCGCGGCGCCGCTGGTCGGCCGCGCGCGGGTGGCGCGGCTCTACCTGCGCGCCTCCCTGCAGCGCCGCGCCGGCGGCCCGCGCAGCGAGTTCCTGCTCGCGAACGGCCTGCCGGCGCTGCTCGTCAGCCTGGAGCGCCCCGTGCGCCGCCAGGCCCCGCGCAGTCTGCTGTCCTGCGAGCTCGATGCGCAGGGCCGGATCCGGCGGATCCACGCCCTGCTCGCGCCGGAGAAGCTCGCGCGGCTGCGCGGCGCGTAACGCCCGGGCCGCGCGCCGCGTTCTGCGGGCATGCAGAACGCTCTCGCAGGCGCGGCCGCGATCCTGGTCGGGATGGCGGCGCTCTCGCTGCTCGAGGCCGCGATCCCGCTGCGCGCGCGCGGGTCGGCCGGCCGCGCGCACCTCGGGCCGAACCTCGCCCTGACCGCCCTCAGCCTGGCGCTGAACGCGCTCCTGAACGGCGCGATCCTGCTCGCGCTCGCGCAGCTCGAGCGCGCGGGCATCGGAGTGCTCGGCGCGCTCGGGCTGCCGCCGCTCGCGCAGACCGCGGCCGCCGTGCTCGCGCTCGACTTCTCGGGCTACCTCGCGCACGTCGCGCTGCACCGGGTCCCGCGCTTCTGGCGCTTCCACCGCGTCCACCACGCGGACCCCGCGGTCGACGTCACGACGAGCCTGCGGCAGCACCCCGGCGAGGGACTGATCCGCGGCGCCTTCGCCGCGCTCTGCGCGCTTCCCCTCGGCGCGAGCCCGGGCGCGTTCGCGGCCTATCGCGCGCTCTCGGCGCTCTGCGCGCTGCTCGAGCACGCGAACCTGCGGCTGCCGGCTCGGCTCGACGGCGCGCTCTCGCTCGTCTTCACCTGGCCGAACCTGCACAAGGTCCACCACGCGCGCGACGCGCGGCTGACGGACAGCAACTACGGCAACGTCGTGTCGTGGTGGGACCGCCTGTTCGGGAGCTTCCGGCCCGCGCGCCTCGCCGCTGGCGTCCGCTATGGGCTCGACGGCAGCGACGCGCCGGCGCAGCAGACGGCCGCTGGACTCCTGGCGCTGCCCTTTCGACAGGGGGCGTTCGCGAGCGGGCCGGAGAGGGCTCGCGGCTGATCCGTGGCTCGCGCGTCCGATCCGGGAGCTATCCCGGCCTCCCATCGGGCCGCGGCTCGCGGAGGATCGCCCAGTAGCGGAGCGCGAAGAGCCCGAAGGCGGCGGCAAAGGCGAGGCCGCCCAGCCAGAGCAGCGCGCGCTGCGCGTCGCCCGCGGCGAAGGCCGAGGCCACGCGCGCGATCGCCCCTCCGTGCACGAGCGCGTGGCACCAGACGACGCCTGCGGGCAGCACGAGGGGACGCCCCGTGTGACCGAGACCGACGCGCGTCATGACGGCGAGGATGCTGGCGCCCATCGCCCCGGCGGTGAGCGCGTGCAGACCCGCCGCGGCGGGAACCGGAGCGCCGAGGTCGCCGGCGGCGACGAGCAGCAGGCCGACGGCGAGCCAGGCGGACCCCGCGTGGAGCGACCAGAGCAGCGGATCCGCGCGCGTGTGCCAGGGCTGCCAGCCGGCCAGCCGCAGCGCCGCCGCGAGCCCCGCGACCAGCGCGGGGAGTCCCGTCGCGGGAGTCCTCGCGCGCACGAGACCCGCCAGCGCGAGCGCGCCCGCCGCGGCGAGCGCGAGCGCGTCGAGCCAGGGCCGCGAGCGGACCGCTCGCGCGATGCCGTCGCGCCGGAACGCATTCCGGGTGAAGGCCGGCGTGATGCGCCCGCCGATCGCGAGGAGCAGCAGGACGACGCCGTCGACCGCGAAGCGGAGCGCGCGCCCCGCGACGCCCGAGACGAGCGCGAGCGCCTCGGCGTGCATCGCCGCATTCGCGAGTGCCAGGGCCGCGACGATGCCGACGAGGGCCCGGTTCCGGAGCTGCCCCGGGCCCCGCAGCGTGCGGAGCGCCGCGGCGGCGACCGCCGGCAGGAAGAGCGCGTCGATCGCCGCGACCAGCCACGCGGGCAGCCATGCGGCCGCCGCGAACGCGGCGCGCCCCGCGACCCAGAGCGCGACGAGCGCCGCCAGCGCTCTGCCCGAGAGCGCCGGGCCGCCCGACCAGACGGCCGACGCCGTGAGCAGGAAGCCCGCGATCGCGGCCGCGACGAGCCCGAAGAGCATCTCGTGACCGTGCCACCAGCCGGGCAGGAGCCACCCCGGAGCGGGCAGCGCGCCGAGCCAGATCGCGGTCCACGCCGGCAGCGCGAGCGCGGCGTAGAGCGAGAGCGCGAGGAAGAAGGGCCGGAACGCGCGGCCCCAGAGCCCGTGCGGCTCCGCAGGCGCGGCGGCGGACCCGCCCGGCGAGAGCGGGGTCGGGGCCGGGCGCGCCCTCACGGCCCCGCCGCACCCTCCGCGGGCGCCTCGAGTCCGGCGCCGCACTGCGCGCAGCGCGACGGCCCGCTCTCGTCCCAGCCCGGCAGCGCCCGTGTCCAGCGGCCGCAGGCCGCGCACCTGCGCGCGCGCTCGTGGTCGCTCGCGAGTGCGTATTCGCCGAAGCAGCCCTCGCTGCACCACTGGCGAAAGCCGGGCATCAGGACGGAGCGGTGGAACGCGTTCCCGACCCAGCGCGCGACGGCGTCGGCGTCGCTCCACAGCGTCGAGAACTGGTAGCGGCGGCCGGGCCGTCTCCAGACCGCCGCCTGGACGCATCCGGGGGTCCCGCGCACTTCCGCGAGTGTCCGGTCGAGATGGCGCGCGAACTCGGCTTCGCCCTCCTGCGTGAAGACGAACTCGGCCAGCACCAGCCGCGGGGTCATGCGAGCGCTCCCTTCCGCTCGCGCGCTCAGCGCAGACCCAGCGCGGTGCGGGCGAGCAGCGCCATCAGCACGAGCGAGCCCAGCGTGAACACGGCGAAGCGCAGCGGGATCACGTTCGCGGTGGCCTGCACCAGCGAGTGCACGACGCGCAGGGCGACGTAGCTCCAGGCGAGCCCCACGTTCACGGCGTCGGCCGAGCCCGCGAGCTGCGCCGCGAGCGCGAGCGCGCAGAAGACGGTCGGCTGCTCGTGCAGGTGGTTGTAGTTGTCGGCGACGCGGCTCACCTCCGGCGGAAGCTCGAGCTTCGCACCGGTGCGCGAGAGCTCGGCCATGTCGATCCGGGCCCTCTGCATCGCCGGGATGCGCGTCGCGTACATCCAGAACCACATCGCAAAGGTCCACGCGACGAGCGCCAGCACCGGCGGGATCAGGCCGTGGTCGGGCATGGGCGGTCTCCCTCTCGCGCGCGTGCGGCGCGCGCCCGGGAGCTTAACGCGACCCCGTCGGCCCTCCTCTCCGCTCGACCCGAGCGCGCGGGGAGCGGCGCCCTGCGCTCCCGCGCCGCGCTGCGGTCGCTGCCCGCGCCGCTAGCGCGATGCGAGCCGCTGCAGCGGGCCCCGCACCGCGACCCCGAGCAGCAGCGCCGCGAGCGCGACCAGAGCCGAGGGCGGCAGCGCGGGCAGGCTCGGGCCCGAGGCGACCGCGGCCAGCAGGTCGTAGTCGCTCTCGAGCGTGCCGTCGAGCGGGTCGCTCGAAGCCCAGACCGCGAGCGAGCGGCCCGCGCCGTCCATCGCGAGCTGCGGGCTCGCGTCGTGTCCGGTGTCGCTCGCGGCGTTCGGATCGAGCGCCCGCTGGGCGCTCCAGGTCGCGCCGGCGTCCGTCGAGCGCGCGAAGAAGATGTCGCTGTCGCTGCTCTCGGTCGAGCTCCAGATCGCGACCCAGTTCCCGACGCCGTCGCTCACGACCTCGGCGTCGCGGTCGAGCGCCGCATCGTTGACCGCGGCGCTGTTCAGCGCGGCGGGCGCGCTCCAGGTCGCTCCCTGGTCCGCCGAGCGCGCGACGAGGATGTCGGCGTCGAGGCCGATCGTGTTGCCGAGCGAGTCGAAGGACTGCCAGACCGCGACCCAGTTCCCCGCGCCGTCGCTCGCGATCTCGGCCGCGAGGTCGTTCGCGAAGTCGCTTGCGGCGCCGTTCAGGGGTGCCGGATCGGTCCAGCTCGCTCCGGCGTCGCTCGAGCGGGCCACGAGGATGTCGCGATCGATCCCGAGCGCGCCGCCGAGCGTGTCGTCGGAGTCCCAGACCGCGACCCAGTTCCCCGCGCCGTCGCTCGCGATCCGCGGCGATTCGTCGTCTCCGGAATCGCTCGCGGCGTTGGTGTTGAGCGCGGCCGGCGCCGACCAGCTCACGCCATCGTCGAGCGAGCGGGCCACGCGCAGGTCCTCGTCGCTCCCGCCCCGCGTGTACCAGACGGCGACCCAGTTGCCCTGGCCGTCGCCGGCCAGCCGGGGCGCCGTGTCGTGCAGCGCATCGCCCGCGGCGTCGCTGTTGAGCGGTGCCGGCGCGCTCCAGGTCGCGCCGTGGTCCGTCGAGCGTGCGAAGAGGATGTCGTCGTCGCTGCCGGTCGCGCCCGCGCTCGAGTTCCACGCCGCGATCCAGGTGCCGGCTCGGTCCGTCGCGAGATCCGGCTCGGCGTCGACGGCCTGGTCGCTGCCCGCGCCGGGATCCAGCGCGAGCGGAGCGCTCCAGCTCTGGCCGGCGTCCGACGAGCGCGCGAACAGGATGTCGCCGTCCGTCCCGGTGCTGCCGCCGTGCGGATCGTCCGAGCTCCAGACCGCGACCCAGTGCCCGGCGCCGTCCGTCGCGATCCGGGGCCCCGCGTCGAAGCCGATGTCGCTGTCCGCGTTCGTGTTCAGCGCGAAGGGCGGGCCGAAGCGCTGCGCGCGGCACGGGGCAGCGCCGAGCAGCGCGCACGCGCCGAGCGCCGCGCCCGCGAGCAGCAGGAAGCGGGGAGGGACCGGTCGCGAGCGCGCGCGATCTCGCATGCTCGGACTCCTTCGCCGGGGATGTGGCTCCAGCATATCAGCGCGGGCGCCCGCCGGAGCCGCCGCCGGGACCGCGGCCCCAGACGGCGACCTGCACGCCGCTCACGAACTGGAACCCGGGATCCCGGTAGAGCGCCTGCACGCGCGCGAGCTCGTCGCGCGCCAGCTCGCCGGCCGCGAGCAGCGGCTCCGCGAGCAGCGGCAGGATCGCGATCTGGTTCCGCGCGGCCGGGCCGTCCCCGCGCTGGATCTTCGCGCGCAGCTCGCAGTCGACCTCGCGCAGCCCCAGCGCCTCGAAGCAGCCGGGCAGCGTGCGCCCGAAGCGCGTGTCGAAGGAGCGCCGCGCGCGCACTCCCGCGTAGAGCGTGCGGTGGAAGCGCGCGAAGACCTCGGCGTCCGGGTGATCCGGGTCGAGGGCCTCGTGCAGGCACAGGTCCGGCTCCTCGGCGTAGAGCCAGCCGCCCGGCGCGAGCGAGTCGCGCATCCGCGCGAGCGCTGCCACCGGATCTTCGAGGTGGAGCAGCAGGGTGCGGCAGCAGGCGAGGTCGAAGGCGCCGCGCTCGAGGCTGCCCGATCGGATGTCGAGCTCGCGCAGCTCGATCGCGGGATCCGCGCGCGCCTCGAGGAAGCGCAGGTCGATGTCGCAGGCGACGACGCGCCCGCCGGGAGCCGTCCGCCGGGCGAGCCAGCGCGCCAGCGAGCCCTCCGCGGCCCCGATCTCGAGGCAGCGCCAGCCGGGGCCCGCGCCGAGGCGCGCGAGCCGCTGCTGGGTATCCGGATCGAGCGCGGCGGCGAGCTGGCCCAGGCGCTCGCGCTCCGATGCGAAGTCGCGCTGGCGCCCGCCGTAGTCCCCGCGCTTGTGGGCCATCGTCGGCGGATCCCGCGCCGGACCCCGGCGCCGCGCGCGAGCGCCGCGGGCGGCGCCTCACGGCTTCGCGGTCGCGGCGGCCGCGCCGGCGCTCGCCTGCGCGATCGAGGGGTACACCGACTCGTCGGCGACCGTCCTCGCGTCGAAGAGCGCGTCGATCTCGGCGGCCGCATAGCCGAGCTCGGCCAGGATCTCGCGCGTGTGCTCGCCGACCAGCATCGGCGCGCCCTGGATCCGCGCGGGCGTGTCCGAGAGCGAGAACGCGAGACCGATCTGTCCGATCTCGCCGACCATGCGGTGCGGCCGCAGCGCGACCCACTGGCGCTCGAGCGCGACCGGATCGCGCCAGATCTCGCTGCCCGCCGTGTCGGAGGAGATCTCGCAGGGCACGCCCGCGGCGTCGAGCCGCGCGAACCAGTCCGCGGCGCTCTGCGCCGCGAAGCGCTGCTCGAGCCACTTCGCGATCTCGCCGTCGTGCGCCGCGCGCGCGGCCGCGGAGCCGAAGCGCCCGCCCGCGGCGAGATCGGCGCTGCCGAGCGCGCGGCCGAGCGCCTCCCAGTGCGCGTCCTCGACGAGCGAGAGGCAGAGCCAGCCCTCGCGCGCCGCGTAGAGGCGCACGCCGGCGGAGAAGCCGAGCTGCAGCGCGTCGAGCAGCGGGCGCTCGAAGCGCGTGCCGTCGGCGCGCGCGACGATGCACGAGGTGTTGAGCAGCTGCGCGTTCACGATCGAGGTCTCGACGAACTGGCCGCGCCCGGTCTTCTCGCGCTCGAAGAGCGCCTGGCAGATGCCGATCGCGGCGAGGTAGCCGTTGCCGGTGTCGCCGAGGTTCGTGAGCGCCCACATCGGGCGGCCGCCGCGGTGGCAGCCGCCGTCCTCCCAGTCGACGCCCGCGAGGCACGCGCCGGTCTGGTCGTTGCCCGGGAGCAGCTCGCGCGGACCGCGCTCGAAGCCGCGGGTGTGGCAGTAGACGAGGAGCGGGAAGGCCTCGCGCAGGCTCTCGTAGTCGATGCCGAGCTTGCGCGCGGCCGGGTAGCGCATGTTGTGCATCAGCACGTCCGCCGACGCGATCAGCCGGCGCACGCACTCGCCCGCGCCCTCGTGCTTGAGATCGATCGCGATGCTGCGCTTGCCGCGGTTGCAGATCATCGCGATCTGGTTCGAGTGCCAGTACCAGTCGTGCAGCGCGCTGACCTTGATCACGTCGGCGCCGAGGTCCGAGAGGACCTGGGTGCCGAAGGGCCCCGCGACCGCGAGTCCGAAGTCGAGCACGCGGATTCCCTCGAGCGGACCGCCCGGCAGCGCGCGCGTCGCTGCCCCGGCGGGCGCTCGCGGCGGCGGCGCGCTCGCGGCCTCGGCGCGCAGCTCTTCGGTGTGGGCGCCCGCTGGCGCGGCGGGCGCGCCGATCGCGCCGGGGCTGTTGCCGAGCCGGTAGGAGATCCCGACCGTGCGGATCGGGCCCAGCTCGGGGTCGTCGAGATCCGCGATGCAGCGGTCCGCGAGCAGCAGCGGATCGGCGAGGCCCTCCTCGGGCGAGCGCACCTTCTGGATGCAGACCCCCGCCTCGGCGCCGGCCTGCGTCCAGGCGTCGGCGCTGAACTTCGCGAAGACCTCCGCCATCGGCTTCCAGTAGTGCTCGAGCACGAAGAGCTCCTCGGGCCCCATGCCGATCCGCGCGGGGTCGTCGCGCACGCTCAGGTCCGGCGACGAGCTGAGCTGCTCGCCCGCTCCCGCGGCGAGCGCGAAGCGCGGGTTCGGAACCCACATGTGCACCCAGCGGCCGTCGGAGCAGCGGAAGAAGCCCTTGGGACTCCGGCTGTCGCCGACCCAGGAGAGGAAGTGGGGCGCGTCGAGCTGCTCGGCGACGGCGAAGGCCATCACGCCGGCCGTGAGCGCGCCCTGCAGCAGCGAGGTCTCGACCCACTGCCCGCGGCCGGTGATCTCGCGCGCGCGCAGCGCCGCGCTGATCGCGGTCGTCGCGGCGTAGGCCGCGCCGAGGCTCGGGAAGCGCGAGGCGGGAAACAGCGGTCCCGGGCGCGGCGGGCCCTGCTGGGCCTCCTGCGGCACCTCGAAGTCCGGGAAGAGCGGCTGCTCTCCCGCGAAGCGCCGCGCGGATCCGCCGGGCCAGCCGCGCTGCTCCCAGTGGAGCCCGCTGCGCGCGGCGACGAGCGCGTCGTAGGCGGGCCGATCCGAGTGCCGGTTGTCGCGGCCGTAGCCGGTGATCGAGCAGTAGATCAGCCGCGGGTTCGCGGCGCGGAGCCGCGCGCAGTCGATGCCGAGGCGCGCCGTGACGCCGGGGCGGAAGCTCTCGACGAGCACGTCGGCGCGCGCGGCGAGCCGCCCGAAGGCCGCGCGGTCGCCGGGATCCTTGAGGTCGAGCACCGCGCTGCGCTTGCCGCGGTTCCAGGCGCGGTAGCCGAGCTGGGAGCGGAAGGGATCGCCCTGCGGCCGCTCGATGCGCGTGACCGCTGCTCCGTGATCGGCGAGCAGCATCGTCGCGATCGGCCCCGCGATGCCCCAGGAGAGATCGAGCACCTGGATTCCGTCGAGCACACCCGCCATCGATCCCTCCGCGCCGGCGCGCGCCGGCTCGCGGCGCGGCGGCGCCCGCGCGCTCTCCAGGATGTACCACGCGGGCCGCGCGCGGCGGAAGCCTCAGCCTGTCGGAGCGCCGCCCGGACGCGCGAAGAGCGACTCCGCCCACGCGGCCACGCGGTCCCAGAGCGCTTCGCGCGTCGCCGCGGCGTTGTGGTTGTGCCCTGCCTGCGGCAGCACGAAGAGGGTCAGGTCCGGGCAGGCACGGAACTGCGCCGGGATCTCGTGCGGATCGCCGGTGATGTCGAAGGCGCCGACGCCGAGGAAGATCGGCACGTCGATCGCATCGCACACGGGCTTCGCGCTGCCCGGGACGATCGAGGCGAGGCCGACGAGCGCGAGCAGCTCCGTGCGCGCCTCGAGCAGCGCCGCGTGGACGGGCGGCGGCAGCGGCACGCGCACGAGCAGCTCCGAGCTGCCGCGCTCGGCAGTCGGGAGCGCGCTGCCGAAGCGCCGCCTGGCGAGCCGCGCGAGGTCGCGGCGCAGCGCCTCGGGAGCGTCGGCATAGCGCTTCTCCTCCTCCGAGAGCTGGCTCGGCATGCCGCGCCCGGCGGTTCCGAGCAGCACGAGCCCCGCGTGGCTGCGCTGCTGCGCCTGCTGGTAGACGGTCAGGAGGCCGCCCGCGGAGTGCCCGAGGCCGAGCGAGACGAGCGCCGGCAGGGGCGGCAGCGCCGCGCCGCTGCTTCCCTCGCGCAGCGCGGCGAGGACCTCGCCGAAGGCGGCGGCGTTCAGGTCGGCGAGCAGCTCGGGCGTGAGCGCGAAGCCGTCGTCCGGCCGGCTGCTCTCGCCGACGCCGATCGGGTCGAGCAGCACCACGGCGAAGCCGCGCGCCGCGAGGTGCTCGGCCATGCTGTAGTTGCCGAGTCCGGCCGGGACGCGGAGGTCGAAATAGCGCCGGGACATGCCGCCGCCGGGCACGCAGCAGAGCGCGATCGGCGGCGCGTGGAGCCGCTCCGCCGGCGGGTGCAGCACTTCGGCCACCGCGATCGCCGCGCCCTGCGGCGCGGCGGCGCGGAGGTCGATCTCGAGGCGCGTGCGCGCGGCGCTCATGCTGCGAGGGGCGTCCGGCTCAGAGCTTCTCGAGGATCAGCCCGCTGCGCCCGGCGCTCACGAGCGCGCGCTCCGCGCCCGCGACCTGGTTCGGAGCGATGCCCCGCAGCTGGCGCACGGCCTCGACGATCAGGTTCATGCCGTGGATGTAGGCCTCCCCGAGGTGGCCGCCGTTCGGATTCACCGGCAGCCGGCCTCCAGGTCCGATCTGGCCCTCGGCGACGAAGTCGCGCGCCTCGCCGGGCTTGCAGTAGCCGAGCCCCTCGAGCTGCAGCAGCACGACGGGGCTGAAGTTCTCGTAGATCATCGCGAGGTCCATGTCCCAGGGGCCGTAGCCGCTCGCGCCGAAGAGCTGGCGCGCGAGCGCCTCGACCTCGGCCAGCTTCGAGAGGTCGCCGTGGTAGTAGTTGAAGAGCTCGTGTCCGTGCAGCAGGTTCGTCGACGCGGCCGCGGCGATGCGCACGGGATTCGGCAGGTCGCGCGCCCGCTCGGCGCGCGTCACGACGAGCGCGACGCCGCCGTCGCTCTCCTGGCAGCAGTCGAGCAGGCGCAGGATCGGCTCGACGATCCAGCGCGAGCGCTGGTGGTCGTCGAGCGTGATCGGCCGCTGGTAGAACCACGCCCTCGGGTTCGTCGCGGCGTACTGGCGCGCGACGACGCTGTAGAGCCCGAAGTCCGCGTTGCTGAGGCCGTAGCGGTACATGTAGCGCTGGAACGCGAGGCCGTAGATCTTGGCCGGCGTGTCGAGTCCGAAGGGCATGTAGAAGTCCCAGTCCGCGTGCGGCACCTGGCGGCCGGGCTGGCCGAAGCGCCGCTCGGAGCGCTCGTTGAAGGCGCGGTAGACGAGCACCGCGTCGGCGTGCCCCGACGCGACCGCCGCGGCCGCGTGCTGGATCGTCGCGCAGCTGCCGCCGCCGCCGCCGCGCGTGCGCGTGCTGATGCGCAGCTCGGGGATGCCGAGCGTGTTCGCGAGCTGCGGCTCCTCGTTCTCGTCCATCGCGAAGGTGACCGTGCCGTCGATCTCGGAGGGGCGCAGGCCCGCGTCGGCGATCGCGGCGCGCGCCGCCTCCGCCGCGAGCTGCAGCGCGCTGCGCCCCGAGTCCTTCGAGAACTCGGTGCAGCCGATGCCCGCGATCGCGGCCTGGCCCGCGGGCGCGCGGCTCATCGCGGCGCCGCCGGGCGGAACTGCGGCAAGGCGACGCCGTCGAAGTCGTCGAAGAAGAGCTCGACCGGCATCTCGTTGCGCACCTCGCGCCAGTCGAGACCCTGGAGGTTCGCGACCACGCGCACGCCCTCCTCGAGCGCGACGAGCGCGACGATGCGCGGCGCCGCATCGGGCTCGCTCGGGTGGCGCGAGACCACGAAGGAGTAGAGCGTGCCGCGCCCGCTGGCGGCCTCGCTCGTCCAGCGGAGCGACTGACACGCAGGGCACATCGGGCGCGGCGGATGCCGCAGCGCGCCGCACGCGCCGCAGCGCTGCAGCAGCAGGCGGCGCTCGCGGACGCCGTCCCAGAAGTGGCGGCTGTCGCGGTCGGTCAGCGGTGCGATCACGCGCGGCATCGGGCGCTCCCGGTCGCGCAGGCGCCCGAGCCCGGGGCGCGCGACACGGGCGCAGCGTAGTCGAAGCCCTGGCGCGGCCTGCGGGAAAAACGCCGGCGGCCGGATCGGGCTCGCGGGGCGAGGCCCAGGGTAGGATCTGCGCGTGGCGCCGGAGGCCGACGGCAGAGCTGCGCGGCGATCGCGCCGAGGCGCCGGGAGCCCTGAGCGCGCAGCGCCTGCGGCCGCTGACCGGGGAGGATTCGCCGCAGCGCTCGGCCTGGCTGCGGCCTCGCTCGCCGTCGCGTTCGGGGCCGCGGAGCTCGCCGCGCGGATCTGGCTCGCTCCGCCGCGCTACCACCGCGACCCGCTGCACTTCGATCCCGAGCTCGGCTTCCGGGGCATCCCGGGCTACCGCGAGGAGCTCTCGGAGGCCGGGCGCAGCATCCGTTTCGAGCTCAACGCACAGGGTCTGCGCGGCCGCGCGCTGCCGGCCCCGGGCGCTCCGCGCGCCGCGGGGGTGCAGCGGATCCTCTTCGTCGGCGACTCCTTCCTCGTCGGGCGCGCCACAGCGGAGCCGGAGCTCGCGACTTCGCGCGTCGAGAGCGCGCTGCGCGCGCGCGGGCGCGAGGTCGAGGTCTACAACCTCGCGAGCATCGATTGGGGCACCGCGCAGGAGCTCCTCGCGCTGCGCAGCGCCGCGCCCGCGCTGCGGCCCGATTCCGTGATCCTCTTCCTGTATCTGCCGAACGACGTGATCAACAATCACCCGGGCCTCGCGGGCCGCACGATCCTGAGCCCGGGGGATCCCATCCGGCCCTATCTCGCTCCGGGCGATCGCGGCTTGCGGCTCGAGTACCTGCAGCCGCTCCGGGCCTTTGCGCGGCGCCACTCGCGCCTCTTCGGCAGCGCGGAAGCCGCGCTGCTCGCGCGCGCGGGTGCGAATGCGGCGCCGCACGAGGTCGCGGCTGCGGGCGGCGGCGGCGTTCCGCGCGAGGATCTCGAGCTCTTCCGCAGGCACGGCCCCGACGACGTCTGGGAGCGCGCCTGGGAGCGCACGGCTGTGCTGCTGCGCGCCTTTCGCGACGAGTGCCGCGCGCAGGGAAGCCGGCTGCTCGTGGTGGTCGTGCCGAGCGTGTATCAGGTCGCGCGCAGCGCGAAGCTGCTGCGCCTCGACATCGTCTCGCAGCTGCGCCAGGGCAGGGCGCTCGACCGGATCGTCGACTGGAATCTGCCCGAGCGCCGGATCCGCGACCTGTTCGAAGCGGAGTCGATCGAATACCGCCTGCTGCTCCCGGAGCTGCGCGCCGCGAGCGCGGCGGGGCTCGGGGTCTACGCGCGCGACGAGCATCTCTCGGCCGCGGGCTTCGAGGTGGCGGCCGCGGCCGTGCTCGGCTGGCTCGAGGGCGCGCCGGCTCCGCCGCGCGACGCGCTCGCGGGAGCGCCGGTGCCGATCCTCGCGCCCGCGGCGGAGGCGCCCGCGATGCTGGACTTCGGCCGCGCGCCGCACGCCGAGCAGCTCGGCGACGGTTGGTACACCTGGAGCGCGGCGTCGGCGGCCGCGCCGGGCGGCTGGAAGCTCGGTGCGAGCGCGCTCGCCGTGCTGCCGGGCCGCGACGGCGCCCTCGTGGTCGACGGCTTCGCCGAGCCCGACGCGCCCCTCCCGCTGCAGCTGCGGCTCGCGCTCCTCGGAGGCCGCTCCTACGAGTTCCGGATCGATGCACCAGGAGCCTTCCGCGCGCGCGCTCCGGAGCTCCTCGGGCGCGCCGGCGCCCGCGCCGCGAGCGACGGCTACGTCGCGCTGGGCCTCCGGGTCTCGAGCGCGCGGCGCGCTCCGCTGGTCTACACGGGGCTCCGGATCCGCGGGCTCGGGATCGAGCCGCAGGGCGCCGCGGCGCAGAGCGCGGCGCCGCGATCGCCGGGTGCATCGGGCGGCGGGACCGGACCTTGAGCCGCGGCGCGCGACTTCGCTCCGCGTGCGCCAGGGCCGCGCCCGGCCTCGCCCATGCCGCCGCCGCAGCCGTCGCGCTGCTGCTGCTGGCGGCGCTCGCGCGCCCGCTCTCCACCGACGATCTCTGGTGGCATCTCGGGCTCGGAGAGCGCTACCTCGACGAAGGCCCTTGGCTGCGCGCCGATCCGATGCTGCACACCGCGACGCGGCCCCCGCCTCCCGCGGCGTGGCTCAGCGATGCCGCGCTTGCGGCGGTGGATCGCGCGTTCGGCCTCCAGGGCCTGCGCGTGCTCCACGCGGCTGTGGTGGGCGCGCTCCTCGCATGGCTCTGGACGCGCTTCCGCGCGGCCTCCGGCTCCGCGCTCTTCGCGAGCTTCGGCAGCGCCGCTGCGGCGGCGCTCGCCGCCTATCGCCTGTTCCAGCTGCGCCCCGATCTCGCGAGCCTCGCCGCGGCCATCGCGCTCGGGATGCTGGTGCTGCGCGACCGCCAGCGGCCCGATCGGGTGCTGTTCCTGGGCGCCGCGGTGCTCTCGGCGCTCTGGGCGAACCTCCACGCGGCCTTCGCGCTCGGTCCGCTGATGCTCGCGGCCGCCGCGCTGGGCGCGGCCCTCGAGATTCCCTGGCGCGCCGACGCCGCGAGGCGGCGCGCGGTCGCGCGGACCCGGAGGCTCGCCGCGGCCGGGCTCGTCGCGGCGCTCGCGGCCTGCCTGAACCCGGCCGGCGCCGCCGCCTATCTCCCCTCTCTGCGGGCGGGCGGCGGGACTCCCGATCTCGGGGAGATCGCCGACGAGTGGGTCGCCTTCGCGCCCTTCGCGCTGCCGGCTCCGAATCTGCCGCCGAGCCCGCTGGTCTTCGCGCTCGTCTGGCTGCTGCTGCTCGCGCTTCCGCTCGCGGGCTGGGCCTGGCTGCGCAGGCTGCGCGGCGGGCGCGCGCGCGAGCCGGATCTCGACCCCGCGCTGCTCGGGATCGCGCTCCTCTCGCTCGCCGCGATGCTCGCGGCGATCCGCTTCGTCTGGCTCGCCGTCTTCCCGCTCTGGCTGCTCGCGGCGGGCTGGGCGCTCGCGCCGCGCGCGGCCCGCAGCCGCGCGCTGCTCGCCGTCGGCACGCTGGCGCTGCTGCCCGGCTTCGTCTGGTGCGGGGACTGGCCCCTGCTGTCGCGCGGCATCGGCGGCTCGGCGGGCGACTATCTCGATGCCTACCCGACCCGCAAGTACCACGCGCATGCGGTCTGGTTTCTCGACGACGCGGAGCTGCGCGGCAATCTCTACAACCCGTACTTCGCGGGTGGCTTCCTCGGCTACTGGCTGGCTCCGGAGCTCCGGGTCTTCGTGAACGGCAGCCTGAACGTCTCCGCGGAGGTCATGCGCGCCTACCACGCGGTCCAGGCGGGCGGCAGCGATCCGGAGGCGCGCGACCCGGGTGCGATTCTCGACGCCTTTGGCGTGGACCTCTTCCTCGGCATCGGCCTGCCGGCGCCCCCGCCTCCGAATCGGCCCTGGCAGTACACGACCACGCACCTCGAGCGGGACGCGCGCTGGATCCCGATCTTCCGCAACGCGAACAGCGCGGTCTACCTGCGGCGCGGCGAGCGCAATCGCGAGAACCTCGAGCGCGTCGCGCGCTACTACGAGCGAGCCGGGGTTCCCTTCGATCCCGAGCGCGGCCTGGATCCGGAGCGGGTGCTGCAGGCGGCGCCGGACTGGGCCGCCGCGCGCGCGCTCGCGCCGCTCGATCGCGCGCAGCTCGAAGCCGAGGCCGAGCGCGGGCCTCCCGCGCGCCGGGTCGCCGCGCTGTCCCGGCTCGCGAGTGCGCATGCGCTGCTCGGGCTCTACGAGCGCAGCGCCGCGCTCGATCGCCAGCTGCTCGGCAGCGCGCCGCACTGGAACGCCGCGAGGCGCCGCAGGGTGTGGTCGCTGCTGCGCCTCGATCGCCCCGACGAGGCGCGCGCGGAGCTGCGCCGGCTCCGCTCGCGCAGCCCGCGGGACCCGGCCCTCGCCGGGCTCGAGGCGGCGGTCTCGGCCTATCTCGCGGCGGGCGATCGCGCGGAGCGGGATGCGCTCGCGGCGTCGCTGCTGCTGCTCTCGCGCGAGGAGGGCCAGCGCCTCGCGAGCCGCTACCGCGCGCCGGAGCTGCGGCGCGAGCGCGGCCCGGCGCGCGGGAGCGCGCGATGAGCGCGCGCCGCTCCCGCCGGCGGAGTCGGGCTCAGCTCTCGCGGCCGAAGAACTTCCGGAGCCCGTTCGTGCAGATGATCTTCTTCTTGTCGGCCTCGGGAATCCCGGCCTTCGCGAACTGCTCCCGCACCTGCCTCTGCGAGTTCGGCCAGCTCGTGGCCGGGTGCGGGAAGTCGGTCGACCAGAACAGCACGTCGGGCCCGAAGTACTCGTAGGCGACCTTGAGCCCCCAGGGCTCGTACATGAAGGTCGCCCCCATCTGGCGCTTGAAGTACTCGCTCGGCAGCAGCTCGACTCCCGGAAACTCGTAGTGCTGGTGCATGCGGCCGTCGAGGATCGTCTCGAAGAGCCAGGGCAGCCAGCCGAGGCTCGGCTCGACCAGGATCACGTTCAGCTTCGGGAAGCGCTCGAGCGTGCCGGTCAGGATCCAGAACGCGATCGTGTCGGCCAGGAAGAGCGGCGGCATGCCGAGCGCGATGCCCTTCTGCGGCGTCGGATCGCGCTCGAGGACCGAGTAGAAGGGCAGGTTGGTATCGAGGTGGTTCAGCAGCACGAGGCCGGTCTCGGAGAGCGCCGACCAGAGCCGGTCGTAGCGGCGCTCGAAGTAGTCGGCGAGGCCGTACTCGGAGGGGAAGGGCGGAAGCTGCACGCAGCGCGCCCCGCGCGCCGCGACGCGCTGGACCTCCTCGACGCAGAAGTCGACGTCGAAGGGCATGATCTGATAGGCGGTGAGGAGCCGGTCCGGATCCACCGAGGCGAAGTCCGCCATGCCCTGGTTGTAGCCGCGCAGGCACTCCTTCCAGTGGTCGCCCATGAACGCGGGGGTGCAGATCTTGGCGCCCCCGACCTCGGGAAAGATCACCTCGGCCTCGACGCCGTCGCGGTCCATCGCCGCGAGCTTGGCGTGCGGCTCGAAGTGGCCCGGATCCGCCGCCGCGTCGAGATCGATCATGTCGCTCGCGTGGAACTGGAAGCCCTTGCGCAGCCGCTTCTCGCTCTCCTCGAGCTTGCGCGCGCCGGCATCCCAGATCGGATGCAGCTTCGAGGCGAGGCGCTGCTTGATCCACTCGTCGCGGAAGTGGACGTGGGAGTCGACGGAGATCAGCCGTTCGGTCGCAGCTTGCATCGGGGGCCCCCTGGTTCGGTGCGCGGGATCGGCCCGAGCATAGTCCGCTCGACGCGATTCTGGAGCGCGAGCCCGGGGCCTCGGCGGGCGGCGGGTGCGTCGGAGCCGGCGGCGGGGATTCGCCGCCGCCGCGCGCCGGGGCCGTCGCGCTATCTCCGCGGCTCGCGCGGGAGGCCGAGGCCGCGCTCGGCGATGATGTTGCGCTGGATCTGGTTCGAGCCCGCGTAGATCGTCTCGGAGCGGCTGTAGAGGAACATGCGCTGCAGCGCGCCGAGCTCGTAGGGCGGGCCGTCGGCGACCTCGCCGGCGGGACCGAGCACGTCCATCGCGAGCTCGCCGAGCGCGCGGTGCCAGCTCGCCCAGTAGATCTTCGTGATCATCGCGGCCGGCGAGAGCATCGCGGCACCCTGGTCGGAGAGCACGCGCAGCGCGTTCAGCCGCATGATGCGCAGGCCCATCCACGCGTGTGCGAGGCGCTGGCGCATGAGCGGGTCGCGCGCTGCGCCGTTCCGCTTCGCGATCGCGAAGATCTCCTCGAGCTCGCGCTCGAACAGGATCTGCTGGCCGAGCGTCGATGCGCCGCGCTCGAAGGAGAGCGTGCCCATCGCGACCTTCCAGCCCTCGCCGGGCGCGCCCACGATGTTTCCGGCTGCGGTGCGCGCGCCGTTGAAGAAGGTCTCGCCGAACTCGGAGCGCCCCGTGATCTGCACGATCGGGCGGACTTCGACGCCGGGCTGCTTCATCGGCACGAGCAGGTAGGAGAGCGCCTGGTGGTTCGGGGCCGTCGCGTCCGTGCGGCAGAGCACGAAGCACCAGTCGGCCCACTCCGCCCACGAGGTCCAGACCTTCTGGCCGTTCAGCACCCATTCGCCGTCCACGAGCTCGGCGCGCGTGCGCACCGAGGCGAGGTCGGAGCCGGCGCCGGGCTCGGAATAGCCCTGGCACCAGAGCGTCTCCCCCGCGGCGATCTCGGGCAGGAAGCGGCGCTTCTGCTCGTCGCTGCCGAAGGCGATCAGCGTCGGGCCGAGCAGGTTCTCGCCGATGTGTCCCAGGCGGCCGGGACCGCCGGCGCGCGCGTACTCCTCGTAGAAGATCACCTGCTGCGAGAGCGGCAGGCCGCGGCCGCCGTACTCGCGCGGCCAGCCGACGCAGCAAAAGCCGCCGCGCGCGAGCTCGCGCTCCCAGGCGCGGCGCTCCTCGATCAGCGCGTCGTCGTCGCCGGGTCCGCCGCGGCCCTTCACGACTTCGAAGTCGCCGCGCAGATGCTCCGCGAGCCAGCTCGCGACCTCGCGGCGGAAGGCCTCGTCCTCGGCGCTGAACTCGAGATCCACGCGGGCTCCGGTCTCGCGCGGTTTCCCCGCGGCGGCTGCGCGATGGTAGAGTACGCAGCGTTTTCCCTGCAATGCGAAGGGGTTGCAGCGCCGATGATCGCTCCCGAGGAGACCATCCCGAGGCTCGTGCTCGCGGCGGCCGAGCGGCATGCGGAGCGGAGCGCGCTCGAGGACGGCGCGCGCAAGCTGAGCTTCCCCGAGCTCGCCGACGCGGGGCTGCGCGCGGCCGCTGCCTTCCATGCGTCGGGGGTCCGGCGCGGCGATCGCGTCGCGGTCTGGGGGCCGAACCAGTGGGAGTGGGTGGTCGCGGCGATCGGCCTGCAGGGCGCGGGCGCCGCACTGGTGCCGCTCAACACGCGCATGAAGGGCGGCGAGGCCGCCTACATCCTGAACAAGAGCCGCGCGAAGTGGCTCTGCACGGTCGCCGAGTTCCTCGGCAACCGCTATGTCGAGATGCTGCGCACGGAGCAGCTGCCCGCGCTCGAGGGGATCGTCTCGCTGCGCGGGCGGGCCGAGGGGGCGCAGGACTTCGAGGAGTTCCTGCGGCGCGGCGATGCGATGCCGCGCGCGCGCGCGCGCGAGCTCTTCCTCGCGGTCGAGCCGGACGATCTCTCGGACATCATGTTCACCTCCGGCACCACGGGTCGACCGAAGGGCGTGATGACGAGTCACGCGCAGAACATGCAGGTCTACAACGTCTGGTCCGAGACGGTCGGCCTGCGCCGCGGCGATCGCTACCTCGTGATCGGCCCCTTCTTCCACGGCTTCGGCTACAAGGCGGGCTGGCTCGCGGGACTGATCTGCGGCGCGACGATCCTGCCGCAGGCCGTCTTCGAGCCCGAAGCCGTGCTCGAGCGCGTCGCGCGCGAGCGCATCACGGTGATGCCGGGACCGCCGACGATCTACCAGACGCTGCTCGCGCTGCCCGGCCGCGAGAAGTACGACACGAGCAGCCTGCGCCTCGCGGTCACGGGCGCGGCCGCGGTGCCCGTCGAGCTCGTGCACCGGATGCGGAGCGAGCTCGGCTTCGAGAGCGTGATCACGGCCTACGGCCTGACCGAGACGAGCGGCACCGTCAGCATCTGCCGCCAGGACGACCCGCCCGAGACGATCGCGACGACCTCGGGCCGCGCGATCCCGGGCGTCGAGGTGCGCTGCGTCGACGCGGACGGCAAACCGGTCCCGAGCGGGCAGCCCGGCGAGATCCTCGTGCGCGGCTACAACAACATGAAGGGCTACCTCGACGATCCCGAGGAGACCGCGAAGACGATCGACGCGGAGGGCTGGCTGCACACGGGCGACGTCGGCGTGATGGACGCGCGCGGCTACCTGCAGATCACCGACCGCCTCAAGGACATGTTCATCAACGGCGGCTTCAACTGCTATCCGGCCGAGATCGAGGGCGCGATCTTCGAGCACCCGGACGTCGCGGAGGTCGCGGTGATCGGGATTCCCGACGAGCGCATGGGCGAGGTCGGGATGGCCTTCGTCGTGCCGCGCCCGGGCGCCGCGATCGACCCCGGCGCGCTCGTCGCCTGGTGCCGCGAGAAGATGGCCAACTACAAGGTGCCGCGCAGGATCGAGCTGCTGCGCGAGCTGCCGCGCAACCCGTCGGGCAAGGTGCAGAAGTTCGAGCTGCGCAAGCGCGTGCAGCCGGCCGCCGGGGGAACCGCGTGAGCGCGGCGGGGGGAACCGCGTGAGCGCCGCGGGAGGAGCCGCGTGAGGGTCGACGGGCGCAGCTTCTGGGAGCTCGTCGAGAGGCGCGCGGCCGCGACACCGGACGCGCTCTTCCTGCTCGACGACGCCGGGCGCAGCCTGAGCTTCGGCGCGTACCGCGCCGCCTCGCTGCGCGTCGCGGCGGGCCTGCGAGAGCTCGGCGTGACCGCCGGCACGCCGGTCACCTGGATCCTGCCGACGCGCGTCTCCGGGATCCTGCTGATGACCGCGCTCGCGCGCCTCGGCGCGGTCCAGAATCCGATCATCCCGATCTACCGGCAGCGCGAGGTCTCCTTCTGCACGCGCCAGACCGGCGCGCGCTTCCTGATCGTGCCGCCCGCCTTCCGCAACTTCGACTACGCCGCGATGGCGGAGGAGATCGCGCGAGAGCAGGCGGAGCTGCGCGTGCTCGTGGCCGAGCACGCGCTGCCCGAGGGCGATCCCGCGCGCCTCGAGCCCGCGCCGGCTCCGCCCGCGCGGCCCGACGACGCGCCGATCCGCTGGATCTTCTACACCTCGGGCACGACGGCGGATCCGAAGGGCGCGCGGCACAGCGATGCGACGCTGATGCCCTCGGCGCTCGGCATGGTCCGCTGCTTCGACCTCGGCCCCGCCGACCGCGTGGCGCTGGTCTTCCCGGTCACGCACATCGGCGGCCCCTCGTGGATCATGGCCGGCCTGATCGCGGGCTGCGCGCAGCTCGTGGTCGAGAGCTTCGGGCCCGCGAGCGTGGACTTCCTCTCCGAGAACGGAGTCACCCAGGCCGGCGCGGGTACGGCCTTCCACAACGTCTACCTCGCCGCACAGCGCAAGCGCCCCGGCGAGCGGCTGTTCCCGCGCGTGCGCGCGTTCCCCGGCGGCGGCGCGCCGAAGCCGCCGCAGCTCCACTTCGACATCCAGAAGGAGATGGGCGGCGTCGGGATCGTCTCGGGCTACGGGCTCACGGAATGCCCGATCATCGCGATGAACACGCTCGCGGATCCGGACGAGAAGCTCGCCTACACCGAGGGCGCGGTGAATCCGCCCGGAGAGTCCCGGATCCGCGTGGTCAAGCCCGACGGGAGCGAGGCCGCGCCGGGCGAGGAGGGGGAGCTGCGCGTCAGGGGCCCGCAGCTCTGCAAGGGCTACCTCGACACGAGCCTGAACGCGGACGCCTTCGACGCGCAGGGCTTCTTCCGCACCGGCGATCTCGGCACGCTCGACGCGGACGGCTTCGTCACGATCACGGGCCGCCTGAAGGACGTGATCATCCGCAACGGCGAGAACGTGAGCGCGAAGGAGATCGAGGACCTGCTCTACCAGCACCCGAAGGTCGCCGACGTCGCGGTGATCGGGGTGCCGGACGCGAGGACGGGCGAGCGCGTCTGCGCGGTCGTCGCGTGCCGCGACCCGGCCGAGGCGCTCCGCTTCGACGAGATGGTGGCCTTCCTGAAGGGCCAGAAGCTCATGCTGCAGAAGATCCCGGAGCGCCTCGAGCTCGTCGACGCCGTGCCGCGCAACCCCTCCGGCAAGATCCTGAAGCGCGAGCTGCGCGAGCGCTACGCGGCGGCTTCGGGCTAGCTGCGCGGCGCCCGCCGCGCGGGCTCGAGGAAGCGCGCGAAGTCGTCGAGCACGGGCAGCACCGCGTCCCGCGCGGCCGAGGGCAGGCGCAGCACCACGTGCTCGATCCCGAGCTCCGCGTAGTAGTCGAGCTTGCCGGGGTCCGGCAGAGTGCCGAAGGGCACGACCTGGATCCGCTTCGGATCGCGGCCGCGCGCCTCGAAGGCCGCCGCGAGCGCGGCCATCGCCTGGCGCACGCCCGCGCCGCCGATCGGGATCCAGCCGTCCGCATACTCGGCGATCGCGGCGAAGAGCTTCGGGCCGGGAGCGCCTCCGATCAGGATCGGCGGCCAGGGCTGCTGCAGCGGCTTCGGCCACTGCCAGCTGGGCTCGAAGCGCAGGAACTCGCCGCGGTACTCGGCGACCTCCTTCGACCAGAGCTGCTGCATCGCGAGCAGCTTCTCGCGCACGAGCGCGCGGCGCGTGCGGTAGTCGACGCCGTGGTTGCGCATCTCCTCGCGATTCCAGCCGAAGCCGATGCCGAAGACGAAGCGGCCGCCGCTGAGCCTGTCGAGGCTCGCGATCTGCTTGGCGAAGGTGATCGCGTCGTGCTGCGCCGGCAGGCCGACGCCGGTGCCGAGCAGGATCCGGCTCGTGACGCTCGCCGCGCCGGCGAGCGCGATGTAGGGATCCGGCGAGCGCAGGTACTCCTGCGCGAGCACGGGCTCGCCCGTCGGCGCGGGGGTCTCGCGGCTCGTCGGGATGTGGGTGTGCTCGGGCACGAAGAGCGAGTGGAAGCCGCGCGCCTCGGCCTCGCGCGCGACCTCGTGCGCCGGCATCGAGAGGTCCGTCGCGTGGATCGTCACGCCGAGCTTCACGGGCCCGCCTCCGGGTTCCGCTTGGCGCGCTGCTTGTCGGCGAGCACGGCGCGCGCCTTCGCATCGAAGTCGACCTGGGACGGGAACCACTGGTAGAGCAGCTGCGCGAAGCGCAGCGCCTCGTCGCGCGTCATGTCGAGGCCGCGGTCGAGGTGCATGAGAGTCAGACGGACGCCGCGCGGCTCCATCGCGGCGATCGCGCGCGCCATCGCGAGCGCGGCCGCGGCGAGCTCGGAGGAGGCGTGCGCGGCCGTCGCGAAGCCCGTGCGCAGCGCGGCCTCGGCGTCGAGCACGCGGCCGGTGAGGATGATCTCCTTGGTGTGCTGCACGCCCACGAGCCGCGCCCAGCGCGTGCTCGCGCCCCAGCCGCCGAGACCGGTCCCGAGGTGCTTCAGGTGCCAGTCGCTGACCTGCGCGGCCGCGCCGACGAGCCGGAAGTCGCAGGCGAGCGCGAGCTCGGCTGCGCCGGTGCTGCAGATGCCGTCGATCGCGGCGATCGAGGGCTTGAGCGCGTCGTCGATGCGGTTGCAGAGCAGGAAGCCCTCGCTCTCGCCGACCTGCTCGCCCTCGGCTCCGGCCTTGAGGTCGACGCCCGCGCTGAAGCAGGGGCGGCCGTCCGGGCGCGGCGCACCGGTCAGGATCCAGACGCGGATCTCGGAGTCGGCCTCGATCCGGCGCAGCGCGTGGTCGAGCTCGCGCAACAGGCTCGCGTTGATCGCATTCAGCCGCTCGGGTCGGCGCAGCGCGATTCGCGCGATCCCGGGCTCGGGAATCCCGTATTCTAGGCAGCCGTATTCCAAGCGACCCCGCGGATCGGCGCGTCCGGGCGCGCTGCCGGCGGGGCGGATTATCGCATGGCGGCGCCTGCGCGAGCGAGGAGGCGGAGATGCTCAAGGACAAGACCGCGATCGCGGGAATCGGCGAGACGAAGTTCGCGAAGAAGCTCGGGCCCTCCGAGCTAGAGCTCGCGAGCGAGGCCATCGTGATGGCGCTCGAGGACGCGGGCATCGACGCGAAGGAGGTCGATGGGCTCGCCTCCTACACGATGGAGTCGAACGACGAGGTCGCGGTCGCGCGCAACATCGGCGCGGGCGAGATCAGCTTCTTCAGCCAGATCCACTACGGCGGCGGCGCGGGGCCGGGCTGCGTGGGCCACCTCGCGATGGCGGTCGCGACGGGGCAGTGCCGGGTCGGCGTCGCGTGGCGCTCGCGCAAGCGCGGCTCGGGCAAGCGTCCCTGGGCCTCGCAGTCCGTGCTCGAGCCCTCGGTCAGCAACTGCTGGACGCGGCCCTGGGGCCTGCTGCGGCCCGTGGACGAGATCGGCCTGCTCACGCGGCGCTACATGCACGAGTACGGCGCGACGCGGGAGCACCTCTGCAACGTCGCGCTGGCCGCGCGCAAGCACGCGAACCGCAACCCCAACGCGGTGATGCACGACCGGCCGCTCACGCGCGAGGACTACATGAAAGCGCGCTGGATCTCCGAGCCGCTCTGCCTCTTCGACAACTGCCTCGAGACCGATGGCGCGCTCGCCTGCGTCGTGGTCTCGGCCGAACGCGCGCGGGATTGCCGGCAGAAGCCCGTCTACATCCACTCCTTCGGGCAGGGCCTGCCGCCCGAGCACAACACGATGCAGAACTACTTCTGCGACGACCCGCTGCGCGGGCCGGCCTGGACCTGCGCCGCGCAGCTCTTCCGGAACTCCGACATCCAGCCCGCCGAGATCGACGTCGCCCAGCTCTACGACGCGTTCTCGCCGCTGATCATCCTTTCGCTCGAGGGCTACGGCTTCTGCAAGCGCGGCGAGGGCGCGGCCTTCACCGAGGGCGGCGCGATCGAGCTCGGCGGGCGCCTGCCGGTCAACACCTCGGGCGGGGGCATGTCCGAGGCCTACGTGCACGGCTTCAACCTGATCAACGAGGGCGTGCGCCAGATGCGCGGCAGCTCGACGAGCCAGGTCGAAGGCGCCGAGAGCTGCCTCGTGACCGCCGGCGAGGGCGTTCCGACCAGCGCGGTCCTGCTCCGGAACTAGCAGAGGGGAGCCAGCCATGAGCCAGGCCAGGGGACTCACGCCGCCGATCGACGAGCTCAACGCGCCCTTCTACGAGGCCGCGCGCGCGGGCGAGCTGCAGCTCATGCAGTGCGCGAAGTGCGAGCGCTACCTGCACCCGCCGCGGCCGATGTGCCCGGCCTGCCACTCGACCGCGACGCGCTGGCAGCGGATGTCGGGGCGCGGGACGATCTGGTCCTTCGTGGTGCCGCATCCCCCGCTCCTGCCCGAGTTCATGGACGTGGCGCCCTACGCGGTGATCGCGGTGACGCTCGCGGAGCACCCGGCGCTGCGGCTGCTCGGCAACCTCGTGTCGGGGCCGGGCGGAGCGATCAACGAGATCGACCCCGCGACGATCCGGATCGGCGAGCCGGTGCGCGTGATCTTCGAGCCGCTGACGCCGGAGATCCACCTGCCGCGCTGGGTGCGCGCGTGACCAAGCTGATCTTCCAGATCCAGCGCGCGCCCGCGCTCTCGCACGCCGACTTCGTCGAGCACTACGTGAAGCGGCACGCTCCGCTCGCGCTCGAGTGCCAGCCCGGGATCGCGCGGCTCGCGCTGCACCCCTGCGAGGAGACGGATGCGATCCTCACGCGCGCCGCGGGCATCGCGCCGCGGCCCTCGCGCTGCGACGGCGTCACGGCGATGTGGCTGCGCCGTGCGGCGGATGCGGCGGATCTGAGGCGCCTGTCGGCGTCGCCCGAGGCCGCGGAGCGGCTGCAGCGCGAGTCCGCCGGGCTCGTCGGCGCGGCCCACGGCTGGCTCGTCGACGAGGTCGTGCAGTGGGACTACGAGCGCGACTGGCGCGACGGCGAGAGCTCGCCCGGCATCAAGATGTTCTACTTCGGCCAGCGCAAGCCCGGGCTCTCGCGCGACGAGTTCGTGCGCCGCTACCGCGATGGCCACGCCCCGCTCGCGCGGATCCACCACCCCGGGATCTGGCGCTACGTGCAGAACTTCGTCGTGCGGCCGCTGACGCCCGGGGCACCCGAGCTCGATTCGGTCGCCGAGCTCCACTTCCGGAGCGAGCGCGATTTCGCCGAGCGCATGTACCGCGACGCCGCGAGCGTGCAGGTGGTCGCGGACGACGTCGCGACCTTCCTCGGCCCGACCACGGCGGTCGCGACCCGCGAGATCTGGGCCCGGAGCTGAGCCCGCGCGCATGGCCGCCGCGACGACCCGCTCGGCTGCGATCCGCGCGCGACTCGGGCATCCGATCATCGACGCCGACGGGCACCTGAACGAGTTCTATCCGGGCTTCCTCGACTGCGTCGCGCGGGTCGGCGGCCGCGACTTCGCGAAGCGCTACCGCGAGGAGTTCCTGCGCAGCGGGACCGGCGGCGGGCACCGCGGCGGCGACTTCGCGGGCTGGGCGGACCAGAGTCCCGAGGAGCGGCGCCGGCGGCGCACGCGCCGGCCCTCGTGGTGGGGCGTGCCGACGCGCAACCTCGCGGACGCGGCGACCGCCGCGCTGCCCGGCCTGCTCTACGAGCGCATGCCCGAGCTCGGCTGGGACTACACGATCGTCTACGGCGGGCTCGGCCTCTTCCTGCCGCTCGAGGCCGAGAGCGAGGTGCGGCGCACGAGCCTGCGCGCGCTCAACACGCTGCAGGCCGAGATGTTCGCCGGCTACGCGGAGCGCCTGTGTCCGGTCGCGTCGATCCCGATGCACACGCCCGAGGAGGCGATCGCCGAGCTCGAGCACGCGGTCCTTGGGCTCGGGCACAAGGTCGCGATGATCCCGGCGGGCATCCCGCGCCCGATCCCGGCGCTGCACGAGTCGGCTCCGCAGGCCTTCCCGGACGCGCACTGGATGGACTACTTCGGAGTCGACTCGGCCTTCGACTACGACCCCTTCTGGGCGCGCTGCTGCGAGCTCGGCGTCGCGGTGACGGCGCACTCGGGCACCCTGCCGGCGATCCCCTGGGCCGGCCGCTCGATCTCGAGCTACAGCTTCAACCACATCGGCAACCACGCGCTGCACCAGGCCGCGCTGGCCAAGTCGCTCGTGATGGGCGGCGTCACGCGGCGCTTTCCGAAGCTCCACTTCGGCCTGCTCGAGGGCGGAATCGCGTGGGCCTTCCAGCAGCTCGCCGCGATGCTGAGCCTGTGGCAGAAGCGCAGCGTGGAGGGCCTGCAGCAGACGAACCCGGCGCTGCTCGACCGCCGCGGCCTCTGCGCGCTCGCGCGCCGCCACGGCGGAGCCCTCGTCGAGAAGCGCATCGACGAGTTCGAGGCGAGCCTCGAGAACTTCTTCACCGCGCGGGTCGCGCCCGAGGAGCTCGACGAATGGGCGGCGCTCGAGATCGAGCGCCCGGAGGACTTCCTCGACCGCTACACCGCGCGGCTCTTCTTCGGCTGCGAGGCCGACGACCGCGCGAACGCGCTCGCCTTCGACACGCGCCTCACCCCCTTCGGCACGCGCTTCAAGGCGGTCTTCGGCAGCGACATCGGCCACTTCGACGTGCCGGACATGACCCGCGTGGTCGAGGAGGCCTTCGAGCTGCGCGAGGCGGGCCTGCTCGGCGCCGACGACTTCCGCGACTTCAGCTTCGCGAACGCGGTGCGGCTCCACGGCGGCATGAATCCGCGCTTCTTCGAGGGCACTGCCGTCGCAGCGGCCGCACGCGCCGTGCTCGCGGAATAGCAGCAGCGCGCGGCGCGCCGCCGCGCGAGGTCGCCCGACATGCCCGGATCGGAGCCGCCATCCTGGACGACGCGACAGGGGAGGGAAGCGCCCGCGCGGCGGGCGCTCTCGCGCGCGCGTTCGGCGACATCCGCGGGCGCGCGCTCTGGGTCGTGCTCGGCGGCATGATGTGCCAGGTCGGGCTCGGCTTCGCCTACGTGCTCGCGGCGGTCGCGAGCCCGATGATCGCGGAGCTCGGTCTCACGCGCGCCGAGTACGGGCAGGGCAACGGGCCGCAGCTCGCCCTCCAGGCGCTCGCGGCTCCGCTCGCGGGCTGGCTCTGCGTGCGCGCGGGCGCGCGCCCGGTCCTGCTCGTGAGCATCGCGATCCAGGTCGCCGCGATCTGCGGCATGGCGCGCGTCGCGGGCTTCGGCGAGTACCTCTTCTGGATGGGCGTGCTCGGTCTCGGGCTCGCGGGCACGGGCGACGTCACGGTCGGCGCGGTCGCGGCGCGCTGGGTCGAGCGCGGCCGCGGCCTCGCGCTCGGCATCGTCTACAGCGGCGCGAACCTCGGCGGAGCGGCCTTCGCATGGATCGCGAGCACGCTCGAGGGGCACTTCGACTGGCGCGCGATGCTGTGGCTCGCGGCGGGGCTCGGCGCGCTCGGCATGTTCCCCTTCGCGCTCTTCGCGGTGCGCGATCCCCGGCTCGGGGAGGTCTCCGGCGAGGCGCCGTCGCCGTCCCCGGCGGCGCGGCCCGCGAGCCCCGACGTCCCGCTCGGCGCAGCGCTCCGCACGCGCAGCTTCTGGCTGATCGCGGCGGCGCTCTTCGCGATGTTCTTCTGCTTCGTGGGCCTGCAGCGGCACTTCGTGCTGATGCTCGAGCGCGCCGGGCTGCCGGGCCCGCAGGCGGTCGCGCTCTACAGCGCCGCGATCGCGATCGGCCTGTTCACGAAGGCGCTCTCGGGCGCGCTCGCGGACCGCATGTCGCCCGTGCGCGCGGCGGCCGCGACGCAGCTCGTGACCGGCCTGGCCGCGCTCTCCGCGTTCGCGGTCGAGGGCAACGCGGGACTGGCCTGGCTCTTCGTGCTCTGCTTCGGCCTCGGCACCGCCGCGCGCGACGTGGTCTTTCCGCTCGTCCTGACCCACGCCTTCGGGGTGCGCTCGCTCGCGCCGATCTACGGCGTCCAGATGCTGCTGCTGCTGCCGGCCGGCGTCCTCGGACCCACCTTCGCGGGCGCGGTCTTCGATCGCAGCGGCAGCTACGGGAGCGCGCTCCTCGTGTTCGCTGCGCTGATGCTGCTGAGCGCGCTGGGGCTGCTCTTCGCGCGGCCCGAGGGCCGCTCCGCCGCCTGACGCGGGCGCGCGGGCAGCGCCCCGGGCCCGGCCCCGCGCGCGCCTGCCGCCCGGGCCGCGCGGTTTGAAAGTCCGCGCGCGCTACCGGATAATGCGGCCGCCGTGGATCTCCGAAGCAGCGAATCCGACGAGAAGTTCCGCCGCGAGCTGCGCGCCTGGCTCGGCGACGCGATCGGCGCCCAGGGCGCGCCGCCGCCGCGCGAGGACTGGCCCGCCCGCCGCGCCTTCGACTGCGCCTGGCAGAAACGCCTCTTCGAGGGTGGTTATGCGGGCATGAACTGGCCGCGCGAGTACGGTGGGCGCGACGCCTCGCTCTCCGAGCAGCTGATCTACCACGAGGAGTACTCGCGCGCGAAGGCGCCCTACGTCGGCGTGAACTTCGTGGGGCTGCTGCACGGCGGCCCGACGATCGTCGCCGAGGGCACGCCCGAGCAGAAGGCGCGCCATCTGCCCTTCATCCTGCGCGGCGAGCAGATCTGGTGCCAGGGCTTCTCGGAGCCGAGCGCCGGCTCCGATCTCGCGAGCCTGAAGACCCGCGCCGAGCGCGACGGCGATCACTACGTCGTGAACGGTCACAAGATCTGGACCAGCTTCGCGCAGGTGGCCGACTACTGCGAGCTGCTCGTGCGCACCGACCCGGCGGCGCCCAAGCACCGCGGCATCAGCTGGCTCGTGCTGCCGATGACGCTGCCCGGGATCGAGATCCGCCCGCTGCCCGAGCTGCACGGCGAGAACGAGTTCAGCGAGGTCTTCCTGACGGACGTGCGCGTGCCGGTCGATCACCGCGTCGGGGCCGAGAACGACGGCTGGCGCGTGACGAACGTGACGCTGCGCTTCGAGCGCGGCACGGCCTTCGTCGGCGAGATCGTCGACATGCAGCAGTGGCTGCGCGAGCTCGCGCAGACTGCGGCGCGCGTGACGCGCCACGACGCCTCCGCCTGGGAGGACCGCGCGCTGCGCCGCGAGGTCGGCGAGCTCGCCGCGCAGCTCGATGCGGCCTGGGCGATGCTCAAGCTCTCGGTCTCGCAGGCGGAGTCGTCGGGTGTGCCCGGCGTCGGCGGCTCGGCGGTCAAGCTCGTGCTCTCCGAGGCCAAGAACCGCGTCGGCGACCTCTCGTTCCGGGTGCTCGGCCGCGCCGCGCTCGGCCGCAGCGATTTCGCCGGGCTCCCGGTGCACCACTTCTCCTGGGAGGCGATCCAGGCGCTCTCGATGACGATCGCCGCGGGCACCTCCCAGATCCAGCGCAACATCATCGCCGAGCGGATCCAGGGCCTGCCGAAAGATCGTTAGTCGATCGCGAGACCGGACGACCCGCCGCGCGGCACAGGAGCGAGACCCCGTGAACTTCCAGCTCTCCGACGACCAGAAGGCCCTGCAAGAGGGCATCCGCAGCTTCTGCCAGGGCCGCGTCGCGGTGGAGCAGCTGCGCAAGCTCGAGGGGCCCGGCTTCGAGGCGGGGCTCTGGCGCGAGCTCGCCGAGCTCGGGGTCTTCTCGCTGCGCCTGCCCGAGGACGAGGGCGGCGTCGGGCTCGGCTGTGCGGACGCCGTGCTCGTGTTCGAGGAGCTCGGCCGCGCGCTGGTGCCGGGGCCGCTGATCTGGAGCCATCTCGCGGCCGGCCTCGTCGAGGGCGCCGCGAGCGGCGAGACCGTCGTCGGCGGCCTCGATCTCCTGGGCGAGCTGCAGGAGCCCTTCGTGATCGAGCACTGCGAGTCGCTCGACGCGCTGCTCCTCCTGCGCGCGGACGGCGTCTACCGCGTGGACCCGGCGGCGCTCTCGGCCGCGCGCGTCGAGCCGCCGCTCGACCCCTTGACTCCGATCCACCACGCGCAGTCGCTGCCGCAGGGCGAGCGCATCGGCGACGCCGCGCGCGCCCAGGAGCTGCGCCTGCTCGGCGCCGCGCTCGCGTCGGGCTTCCTGCTCGGGATCGCCGAGACCACCCAGGAGCTCGCGGTCGACTACGCCAAGAAGCGCGAGCAATTCGGCCGCGTGATCGGCTCCTTCCAGGCGATCAAGCACATCTGCGCGGACATGTTCGTGCACCAGGAGGTCGCGCGCGCGGCCGCCTACGCGGCCGGCGCGACGCTCGACCACCCCGAGGTCGGCGACGTCTCGCGCGCGGTCTCGGCGGCCAAGATCACCTGCGGTGAAGCTGCGATGAAGAACGCGCGCGCCTGCATCCAGGTGCACGGCGGCATGGGCTACACCTGGGAGGTCCCCGCGCACTACTACCTGAAGCGCACCTGGGTGCTCGAGACCTGCTTCGGCACGATCGACGAACACGCGGAGAACGTCGCGAGCCGGATCGAGGTCGCGGCCTGACCCGGAGCGGCCCGCGCCGCGGAATCCCCCGATTTCCCTGATAGAGTGCTGGGATGCGCGTTCTCGTGGTCGAGGACGAGGCCCGGGTGCGGAGCTTCATCAAGCGCGGCCTCATCGAAGCCGGAATGGCGGTCGATACGGCTGGCGACGGCGACCAGGCGCTGGCCGAGGGCCTCGGCTTCGACTACGACGCGATCGTCCTCGACCTGACCCTGCCCGGACTCGACGGGCTCGAGGTGCTGCGGCAGCTGCGCGCCCGGGGCTGTGCGGTCCCGGTCCTGATCCTGACCGCGCGGGACAGCGTCGACGACCGCGTGCGCGGCCTGGACCGCGGAGCGGACGACTACCTGGTCAAGCCCTTTGCGTTTCCCGAGCTGCTCGCGCGCCTGCGCGCGCTGGTCCGGCGCGGCACGCCGCTGGCGGAGGTGATCGAGATCGGCGACCTGCGCATCGAGCTCGCCTCGCGCAGGGTCGAGCGCGGCGGCCAGCCGATCGAGCTCACGGCCAAGGAGTTCGCGCTGCTCGAGTACCTCGCGCGGCACGCGGGCGAGGTGGTGACGCGCACGATGATCTCGGAGCACGTCTGGGACATCAACTTCGACACGCTCTCGAACGTGATCGACGTCTACATCCGCTACCTGCGGCGCAAGATCGACGACCCCTTCCCCGAGAAGCTGATCCGGACCCGGCGCGGGGTCGGCTACGTGCTCGAGTCCGGGCCGTGAGGCAGACGATCCGGGCGCGCATCGCGCTCTTCAGCTTCGCGATCTTCCTCGGCTTGATCGGGCTCGAGACCGGTCTCGCGCTGCGGGGCCTCGATCGGGCGCTGCTCGAGGTGGCCGACCGGGACCTCGCGGACGAGCTCGCGGAGCTCGCGGCCGACGTGGTCGACGGGGATCTCGCGGAGCTCCGCGAGCTCGCCTCGGACCCGGCCACCAACACGAGCGACCTCGCCTTCGAGGTGCGCGACGGCCTCGAGCGGCGCCACGACGCCGGGCCGGAGGGGCTCCTGTACGCGATCCGGCGCGCAGCGGACCGGCACCTGCTGGCCCAGAGCGAAGCGCTCGGGCCCGAGGGCTTCGGCACGAGCGGCACCGCCGTGCAGCGCGGCGCGCTCTCGTTCCGCACCGCGCCGGACCCGCGCGAGGGCCGCGCGGGGGAGAGCCTGCGGCTCGCCCGGCTCGACTTCGGTCCCTACCAGCTCGAGCTCGCGCGCAGCTTGCGCTCGTTCTCGGCGCTCTACCGCGGCACGCGCGCGCGTCTGCTCGCGATCTTCGCCGTCGTCTCCGTCGCCGGAGGCGCGGGCGCGTACTGGATCGCGCGCCGCGCGCTGCAGCCCGTCCGCGACCTGATCGGTGAGGCGCAGCGCCTGCGCACGCTCTCCGAGGGCGCACTGCCCGCGACCGGGCGCCGCGACGAGATCGACGACCTGGCCGGAGTGCTGAACGAGCTGCTCGCGCGAGTCCGGGCCGATGTGTTGCGAATCCGGCGCTTCACGGCCGACGCCGCGCACGAGCTGCGCACGCCGCTCGCGGCGGTGCGGGGTCATCTCGAGCTGCTGCTCGCAAAGGTCGATGCCGACGCGCAGCTCACGCTCGGAGGCGTGCTCGAGGAGGTGGAGCGGCTCGCGAAGCTCGTGGACCAGCTGCTGCTGCTCGAGAAGCTGCAGGCGTCGCCGGAGACCGGCGTGCGCGTCCGGCTGGATCTCGGCGCTCTCGTCGACGATCTCGTCGAGCACCTGCGCGTGCTCGCCGAGGAGCGCGGGATCGAGCTCTCGAGCCGCAGCGAGCGCGCGCTCGTGATGGGGGATCCCGAGAAGCTGCGCCAGGTCTTCGTGAACCTGATCGACAACGCGCTCAAGTTCACGCCCGCCGGCGGCCGCATCGAGGTCGCGGTCGGCACGCATGCGTCCCGGGTGCGCGCGAGCGTGCGCGACGGCGGGCCCGGCGTGCCGCCCGAAGACGCGGAGCGGATCTTCGAGCGCTTCGCCTCGGATCGCAGCCGCCGGGCCGCGGGCACGGGACTCGGTCTCACGATCGCGCGCGCGATCGCCCGCGCCCACGCAGGGGAGCTCCGGCTCGGCGCTTCGGAGCGCGCGGAGTTCGTGCTGGAGCTGCCGGCCGCGCCGTGAGCGCCTCGCCTCCGGACGCGGCCGCGGGCGCAGCGCGCGCGCGCCCGCTGCGCATCGCGCACGTGGTGCCGCTGCGCGCGGTCGGAGGCGTCGAGCGCTCCTTCGCGGAGTTCATCGCGCAGCGCGGGCCGGGGCTCGCGGTCGAGCACGCTGCGCTCGTGCTCGGGCGCGGGATTCCGCCGCTGCTCGACGCCACGGTGCGCGCGGCCGCAGCGCGCGTCGAGCTCGCGGATTTCCGCGACGGCCGGCACCTCGCCTTCGAGCCGCCCGAGCTCCGCGAGCGCAACCTCGAGCGCATCCTCCGCGAGCTCGATCCGGACCTCGCGCTGTTCTGGAACAAGCCGATGGGCGCCGATCTCGCGCGGCTCTCCGCCTCGCTGCCCGTGCTGTACTGGGAGCGCGGGCGCTCCTGGAAGGAGACGGATGCGCCCCGCGCGCGCGCCTTCCTGCGCGGGGTGCGGGCGGTGCTCTGCAACTCGGAGGCGTCGCGGCGTTTCGTGCAGCTGCGCTGGGGGCTGCCCGAGCGGATTCCCGTCTACGTGTGCCCGAACGCGGTGCGCCCCGAGAGCGCCGGCGCCGGGAGTCGGCCGCGCGCGGCTCCCCGGGGCCGGGCCCTCCGGCTCGGCTTCGCTGGGCGCCTCGTAGCGGTGAAGGGCGTGCCGCTCGCGATCCACGCGCTCGCCGAGCTCGCGCGGCGCGGCCTCGACTGCGAGCTCGCGATCGCCGGAGAGGGCCCGGACCGCGACGCGCTCGCGCGGCTCGCGGCAGCGCTCGGCGTCGCGCGCCGCGTCCGCTTCGAGGGCCTCGTCGCGCGCATGCCGGAGTTCTACCGCGACATCGATTGCCTGCTCTGCCCGTCGCTGCGCGAGCCCTTCGGCCTCGTCGCGGTCGAGGCGCTCGCGAACGGCTGCCCCGTGATCGGGAGCCGCGTCGACGGTCTCGCGGAGGTCCTCGACGAGGGCGGGATCGGGATCGGCCTCGTGCCCGAGCTGCCGCTCGCGCGCTACCGCGCGCTCGGCGGAGACCCCGAGGCGATCCCGCGCGAGGTCTACGATCCCGTCGCCGACGCGCTCGCGGCCCCGCGCGTGCTGGACCCGCTCGCGCTCGCCGATGCCGTCCTGGAGCTGCTTCGCGACGCGGAGGGCTACCGGGAGCGCAGCCGGCGCGGGATCGAGCTCGCGGCCGCGCGCTTCGACTTCGCCTCCCACGTGCGGCAGGTGCTCTCGATCCTGCGCGCCTTCGCCCGCGCGTGAGCGACTGACCGCTACGGCTCGATCACGGTCGAGTCGAGCAGCTGGACCCGGATCCCGGCCACCTCGAGCTCGCTCCGATCGGGCCCGAGCGCCGCGATCCGGCCCTGGATCTCCTCGAGCGCGAAGCCGAAGGCCTGCTTGCGCTTGACGGACTTCGGCTGGAACCCGCGCTCGGCGTCCCACGAGCCCTTGAGCCGCACCATGTCTCCGACGCGGAGCTCCTCGAGCCGGATCGTGTCGCGCTCGAGGTCCTTGACGACGGCGTCGTCGGGCAGCTCGACGCGCCGCCCGAAGACGCGGAGCGCCCGCTCCGCGGGCTCGAGGCCCTCGAGCGCACCCTCCCAGATCACCTTCCCGGAGCTCGGCTTGCAGCGCACGCGCTGCGCGCGGAAGCCCGAGGGCCCGAAGCTTCCGGCGACCTTGACCTGCTGGCCGAGCGCGAGCGGGCGCGGCTCCAGCGGCGTCCGCGGCGCGGAGCTCACTGCGAGGCCCGGGCCGAGCGGCGGGCGCTCGCGGCGAGCTCGAGCACGTGGCCTGCGGCGCGCGCGGCGCCCGAGAGGTCGATCGCCGCTGCCGCGGCGTCGCGCTCCGGACCCGCGAGCTCCTTCAGCATCGCCTCGCCGAGGATCGGGGCGCTGAGCGCGCTCGGGTGGATCGCGTGCAGCCAGCCGCGCTGCTGGAAGCGCTCGGTGCGCATGCTCTGCTCGAGGCTCGGGCCCTCGCGCGGCACCAGGATCGCGCGGCGGGCGAGCTGCAGCACCTCGCAGGTCGTGTTGTAGCCGGCCATCGCGACGACGAGGTCGGCCGCGCGCATCAGCGTGGCGCTGTCGTCGCGAAAGCGCCGGACCGCGACGGGCAGGCCCCGCGCCTTCTGCTCGAGCGCGTGCCGCTCCTCGGCGGGCATGAAGGGGCCCGTGACGACGTAGCTGTTGAAGGGGATCTCGGGGCCGATCCAGCGGATCGCGTCGAGCACGGTGTCCATGAACGCGAAGCCATCGTGTCCGCCCCCGGCCATCACGAGCGCGGTCTGCGCGCGCGGGACCTCGAACTTCTCGCTGAGCCGGTCCGGCGCCGGACACGACGCCTCCGGCGCGACCGCGACGTAGCCGCAATAGCGGACGCGCCGCGCGATCTCGGGGCCGAACGCGTAGGCCTCCGCGACGTCGAAGACCTCGCGGCTGCCGTAGACGAGCACCGCGTCGTAGTGCTCGCCCAGGAGCTCGTAGGCGCCGAGGTCCCGCCACTTCGAACAGATGTCCACGGGCGCGCCGAGGATGTCCCGCAGCCCGAGCACGCGCCGGCACGCGGCGTGGCTCCTGCGCAGCGAGGCGAGGCAGGGCGCGAGCTCTCCCGCAGCGCCATGCGGCATGTGGTCCACGAGCAGCACGTCCGGCCGGAACGCGTCGGCGAGATCGCGAATCAGGCGCGAGCGGATCTCGCGCACGTGCGCGGCGCCGAGGTGGGGCAGGCGGTGGACCTCCCAGTCGCCCTTGCGCACCTTCACGACGGTCGGGAGCTTCACGAAGTCGCAGTTCGGCGGGAGGTCGAAGAAGGGCGACATCGGAGAATCCGAGACGAAGACCACGCTCGTCTCCGGCGCCGCGCGCGCGACCTCGTGGGCGATGTTGACGTTCCTTCGCAGGTGCCCGAGTCCGAGGCTGTCCTGGCAGTAGATCATCAGTCGAGCGTTCAGCGTCCGCATGTTCCAGCTGCTGCTCCATCGTTTCAGTTCGTCCGTGCCATCCGCTCCGAGGCGGCCCGCTCCGGCGCCGCACTGCGCTCGCCGGACGAGTCCAGGACCTGCGCGTAGAGCGCGAGCCAGGCCGAGCGCTCGAGCTCTGGCGCGAGCTCCTCCGCCCTGCGCCGGGCGCCCTCCGAGAGCCTCGCGCGCAGCGCGCGGTCTCCGAGCAGCCGCTCGCAGGCCGTCTCGAGCTCGCCGCTCGAGCCCGGCTCGACGAGCCAACCGCTCTCGCCGTGCTCCACGATCTCCGGAATCGCGCCCGCCCGGCTTGCGACCACGACGCGCCCGGCCGCGAGGGCCTCGAGCATCGCGAGCGGGCAGCCCTCGGAGAAGAGCGACGGGAACGCGACCACGTCGAAGAGCGCGAGGTGATCCAGGAAGGCGTCGCGCGACAGGCGTCCCGTGACGTGCGTCTGCGGCTCGAGCCCGAGCTCGGCGATCTCCCTGCGGTGGCTCGCCTCCTCCTTCGCATCGAAGAAGGCGCCCGCGAGCAGCAGACTGAAGCGCTGCCGCGCGCGAAGCCCCGCGAGCGCACGGAAGAGATAGGTGAGGCCCTTCTTGTAGCGGAAGAGACCCGCGCTGCCGATCACGGGCGAGTCGAGCGCGAGCGCAGGCCGGCGCCGCGCCGCGAAGGCGTCGGGCTCGATCGAGTTCAGGATCACGCGCCCCTTCGCCGCGACCGGCGCGAGCCCGGCATCGGCCGCCTCGAGCAGGCTCCTCGCGACCGAGGTGACCGCATCCGCGTGTGCGAGCGCGCTCGCGACGAAGCCGGCCCGCAGCGGGTCGAAGAGGTACTTGCCGACGTCGTTGCCGCGGATCGAGACGATGCTGCGGATGCCGTGCATGCGCGCGGCGAGCGCGGCCGCATAGCCAGCCGGGTAGAGGAAGAAGCCGTGCAGCAGCGAGAAGCGGTGGCGCCGCTGGAGCCGGTGCACGACCTCGAAGATCTCGCGGTTGTAGCGGGTCAGGACCTCCGGCTCCGTGAGCGCGGCGCCGGGCGCGCGCCAGTCGGGGTGCCAGACGCGGGCCCGGTGCACGCAGACGTCGCCCTCGCGCGTCATCTCGATCGCGAGGTCGAGCGGCACGGGCTCCGGGCGCTTCACGAGATGCAGCACGTGCACCTCGATGCCGCGGCTGGCCAGCAGCGACGCGACGCGCTTCGCGGAGTTTCCGACGCCGCCGAGGTCGGGCGGGTACTGGCCCGTGATCAGGCACACCCGGTGGCTGCGCACGCTTCAGGACCCCGCCGCCGCGAGCGCGGGCTCTGCGAAGAGCAGCTGACCGCGCTGCTGCAGCTCGACGAGGTCGCGGTAGTGCTCGCTGCGCGCGAGCAGCTCGGCGTGGCGCCCGATCTCCGCGGGCCGGCCGGGCTCGAGCAGCAGCACGCGGTCCGCGCGCCGCAGCGTGTCGAAGCGGTGGGCGATCACGAGCGCGGTGCGGCTGCGCACGAGGTTCTCGAGGGCCTCGAGCACGGCCGCCTCGTTCTGCGCGTCGAGCCCCTTGTAGGGCTCGTCGAGGATCACGATCGGCGAGTCGCGCAGGATCGTGCGCGCGATCGCGATGCGCTGCTGCTGACCGCCCGAGAGATTGGCGCCGGCGTCGGAGAGCGCGGTGTCGTAGCCCTCGGGCAGGAACTCGATGAACTCGTGCGCGCGCGCGAGCCGTGCCGCGCTCTCGATCTCCGCCCGCGTGCGCGAGGCCTGACCGAAGGCGATGTTCTCCGCGATGCTGCGCCGGAACAACATCGGCTCCTGGAACAGCACGGCGATCTGGCCGCGCAGGGAGGCGAGCTCGAAGCGGCGCAGGTCGGTCCCGTCGATCGAGATGCCGCCCGCGCGCGGGTCGTAGAAGCGCAGCAGCAGCCGGATCAGGGTCGACTTTCCCGCGCCGCTGCGCCCGACGAGCGCGAGCGTCTCGCCCGGCGCCACCGAGAAGGAGAGCCGCTCGAGCACCAGCGGGCCGTCGCGGTAGCCGAAGCTCACGTCGCGGAACTCGATGCGGCCCGCGAGGGCGCGCGCAGGCACGGCATCGCTCGCCGTCTCGATCACGAGATCGTCGTCGGTGAGCTCGAGGATGCGCTCGCAGGAGGTCGAGAGCTTCGCCGCGTCGACGATCGAGAGCGCGAACTTCTCGACCGGGCGGTAGAGGTCCTTCAGATAGCGGTAGAAGACGACGAGGATGCCGACGCTGAGCGCGCCGTCGAGCACGAAGCTCGAGGCCTGGTAGAGCACGATCGCGGTGCCCGCCGCGATCAGCACGTCCGCGAGCCGCTTGAAGGACTTCGAGAGCTGGAGGGCGCGGATCTCGGCGCGCTGGGCCGCGGTGTTGTGCACGCGGAAGCGCTCCCGCTCGTCCTGTTCGCGGCCATAGGCCTTGACGAGGGGCAGCGCGGCGAGGCTCTCGGAGAGCAGCGAGGCGACCCGGCTCTCGTTCTTCTTCTTGCGCCGGGAGGCCTCGTTCACGCCGGTGCCGAAGCGCAGCGTGAGGAAGAAGAGCACCGGCGCGACGAGCCAGGCCAGGGCGGCCAGGCGCCAGTCCTGCCAGACGAGCACGGCGCTGATCGCGACGACCTGGGTGCCCCAGGCCAGCCACTTGAGCGGGAGGTCCACGAGCACGTCCTTCAGCTCCTGGGCGTCGCGCGTCATGCGCACGACGACGTCGCCGGAGCGCCAGGTGTCGCGGAAGCTCAGGGACTGGCTCTGCAGCTGGGAGAAGAGCCGCGCGCGCATGTCGCTGACGACGGTCTGGCTCGCGGCATCCAGGAAGTAGCGGTGGAGGTAGCCCGCGCCGGCGTCCAGCGCGGCGATCGCGACGACCGCGAGCGAGGCCGGCAGCAGCAGCGCCACGGGCTCGCCCTGCGCCCAGGCCTCGAGGAACGCGAGCCCGGGAGGAAGCGGCTTGCCGGCGAGGATGTAGTCGAGGGTCCACGCGATCGGCCACGGCGCGAGCAGCGCCGCGCCGGTCGAGAGCAGCATCCCGATCACCGCGCCGGCGATCAGCCCCCGGCGCCGCCGGATCTCTTCGGCGAAGGTCCGGCGCAGCTGGAGCAGCGGGTGCGCCTCGCTCCGCGGCAGCGCGCGCTCGAGGCCATCGGTCTTGCTGGACACGCTGCGCGCCCCTGGCCCCCGCGCGATACGCTGACAAGAATGGCCCTGCGAGTCAACCGCAGTGCGGGTGGGAATCGGCGCGTGCGCTCGCGCCGCGGCAGTCGTAGCTAGGCGTAACGCCGCCTGCGCGCTGCGATCTGGCGTCTGCGAGCCCGGCGGCGGACGCCCTCGCTGTTCGCATCCTTTCTTAATCCAGCGGCACGCGATTCGAGTAGAGTCCAGAGTGGACTGCTCTCGCGGAAGCACGCTGATTCGAGGCCCGCAGGACGCATGGCAAATGCGCGCGAAAGGCAGAGGCCGGACCCCGCGAGCCTGAGGCGCTTCTACCAGGTCTTCGGCCAGCACTACCGCCGCTACCGCGGCGACCTGATCGCGGCCTACAGCTGCATGCTCCTGGGAATCGGCGTCGAGCTGCTGGTTCCGTGGCCGCTCGCCTGGATGATCGACCACGTCATCCAGCAGCGGCCGCTGCCCGCCTGGCTCGCGCCGCTCGCGCCCTGGGTCGCGGGGAATCCGAAGGCCGCGCTCGCGGCCTTCGCCGCTGCGTTCGTCGCGCTCAAGCTCGTGTACGCGCTCGTGAGCTTCTTCGACCGCTACCTCGTCGCCGTGGTCGCCGAGGGGCTCGCCGCGGACATCCGCGAACGCGTGCACGCGCATCTGCTCCAGCTCTCGCTGCTCTTCCACCGCCGCGCCGCGGTGGGCGATCTGATCACCCGCCTCACGAGCGACATCTCGGAGGTGCGCGCGCTGCTCGTCACGCAGCCCGAGGTGCTGCTGCGCAGCGCCGCGACCGTGCTGGCCTTCGCCGGCGTGATGTTCTGGCTGAACTGGCGCCTCGCGCTCGTCGCGGTCTCGATCCTGCCGCTGCTCTACGCGATGACCCGCTTCACGGAGCTCCGCGTGCGCGAGGCCCAGCAGGAGAAGAAGCGCAGGGAGGGCCGGCTCGCGCAGATGGTCGGGGAGAACGTGCGCGCGCTCGCGCTGGTCCAGGCCTACTCCGCGGAGGGGGGCGAGCGTTCGCTCTTCGACGAGGAGAACCAGAGCAGCCTCGTTGCGGGGCTCCGGGCCCAGCAGCTCTCGCGCCGCTTCAAGCGCGCGATGGACCTGCTCGTCGCGTGCGCGACCGCGGCGATCCTGTACCTCGGGGGTCGCAGCGTGCTCGGCACCGAGCTCTCGCTCGGTGTCTTCGTGGTGTTCTACGCGTACATCCGCGACCTCTACGGACCCCTGGACACCTTCGCGGTCAACCTGCTCAACCTCGCCCGCTCGCAGGTCGCGGGCGCCCGGCTCGTCGAGCTGATGGAGAGCGAGGCGGTGGTCGAGGAGCGCGCCGACGCGATCCCGGCGCCGCCGCTGCGGGGCCGGATCGAGTTCGAGAAGGTCCGCTTCGCCTACCGGCACGGCACGGACGTGCTGCGGGACCTCTGCTTCGCGATCGAGCCCGGCGAGACGGTCGCGCTGCTCGGGAGCAGCGGGGCGGGCAAATCGACGCTGGTCTCGCTGCTGCTGCGCTTCTTCGACCCCGACGAGGGCCGCATCCTCATCGACGGGCGCGACCTCCGCGAGTACCGGATCGATTCGCTGCGCGCACAGATCAGCGTGATCACGCAGGAGGCGATCGTGCTCGGCCGCAGCGTGTTCGAGAACATCGCCTTCGGCCGCGCGGGGGCGACGGCCGAGCAGGTGGTCGAGGCGGCGCGGCGCGCGGAGGCGCACGACTTCATCCAGCAGCTCGAGGGCGGCTACGAGCACCGGCTGCGCGAGGGGGGCTCGGACCTCTCCGGGGGCGAGCGGCAGCGGATCCACATGGCGCGTGCGATCCTGCGCGATGCGCCGATCGTGATCCTCGACGAGCCGGTCACCGGGCTCGACGCCGAGGCGGAGTCGCGCGTGCTCGCGGCGCTCGACCGCCTGACCGAGGACAAGACGACGATCGTGATCGCGCACCGGCTCTCGACGATCCGCTCGGCCGATCGGATCCTCGTGCTCGAGGGCGGGACCATCGTCGAGCAGGGAACCCACCGGGAGCTGCAGGCCGCGAGCACGCTGTATCGCGAGCTCTGCGAGTTCGAGCGCCAGCGCTCGACGGCGGCCTGAGGATGCGCGGAGCCGCCGGCAGGAGGCAGGGCGAGGCGGTCTACGCCGCGGGCGCGATCCCGAGGGACGCGGCGTTCCCGCAGCTCGAGCAGCTCGGAGATCCGCGGCAGCTCGCGCGGGTGCTGCAGCGCAGGCTCGGAGCGCGCTTCGCCTCGGGCGAGCTGCAGATCCTCGACTGCTCGGTGTCGCGCGTGGACTCGAGGCGCGGGCGGCATCCCGAGTGCTGGCTCCAGCTGCGCGCGGAGATCTGCGATCGGCCGCGCCGCGAGCGCGGGGAGCAGCGCTTCAGTGCGCAGCTGCTGCCGCCGGAGGGCCTGCTCGAGCGCTACGAGCGCGCGCGGCGCGCGGCCGCGGTGGCGCCGGCCTACGGCGACCCGATCTGCCTCGTGCCCGAGTGGAGCATGATCCTCTGGGCCCATCCCAACGATCCCGCGCTGGCGGCGCTGCCCTGGCTCGCGGATCCCGCGCGCGTGCTCGCCGCAGTGCGCGCGGCGCCCGCGCGCTTCGGGCTCGAAGCCGGCGAGACGGCGACCTCGTGTGAGGTCGAGCTCTGCAAGTACGTGCCCGCGCGGCGCTGCAGCGCGCAGCTGCGGATCGGCCTCGGCGGACCGCCGGGCGAGCGGAGGGTGCACGCGAAGGCCTTCCGTGCGGATGCGGCGGGCCGGGCCCACGGCATCGCGCGCGGGATCGCGCTGAGTCCGGAGGCGCGCAGCGGAGCGCTGCGCGTCGCGCGGCCCTTCGGGCTCGATCCGGAGCTCGGAATCCTGTTCCAGGAGGCGCTCCCGGGCGCGCCGCTCTCGCGCCTCTTCTCGGAGCGCGATCTCTGCGCGGAGGCGGAGCAGGCGGGCCGCGCGCTGGGCGCGCTCCACCGCGTGGAGCTCGCGCTGCCGGAGCGCTGCGGCGTGTCCGAGCAGATCGCCGAGCTCGCCGCAAAGGGCGACCGGGTGCTGCGCAGCTTTCCGCGCGCGGCCTCCCGCATCGCCGCGCTGCGCGAGCGGCTCGTCGCGCAGGCGGACGGACTCGAGCCCGCGCCGCTCGTCACGGTGCACGGCTCCTTCAAGCCGAGTCACGTGATGGTCGCCGACTCCGGCGTCGCGTTGATCGACCTCGACGGCGCCTCGCGCGGCGACGCCGCCTATGACCTCGGCCGCTTCGCGGCCCACCTGCTCGACGCGAGCCTCGCGGGCAGCCTCGATCGCGCGCGCGCGGACGCGCAGCTGCGCGCCCTGCTGGGGGGCCACGCGCGGAGCGCGGAGCGGCCGGTTCCCGAGCGGCGCTGGCGCTGGTTCGCGGCGAGCCACCTGCTCACGAGCCAACTCTACAAGGCCGTGAAGCGGATCGATCTCGGGCGCAGTGCGCCGCTCGTCGCGCTCGCCGAGGAGCTGCTCGCGTGTCCCTGACGCAGGCCCTCGCGCGCGAGCCCGGGCTCGGCGAGCTGCCCGCCGACCCGCAGCTCCCGCAGCTCGCTCTGCTGCTCGACGCGGCCGCGATGCGTTCCCTCTTCGAGGCAGAGCTTCAGGGCTCCGGCCGGGGGCGCGCGCTGCAGCTGCGGGGCGCCGCGCTCGAGAAGGTGAGCTACCGCGTCGGGCACCACTGCACTGCGCTCTACCGGCTCGAGCTCGAGCTGCCCGGCTCGGCTCCGCACAGCCAGTGGTGCAGCGTGCGCCACGTCCCGCCGGCCGAGCTCTCCCGCCGTCACGAGGCGGCGCTCCGGCACGGCGCCGAGGACCGCTTCGCGCGGGAGCCCGTTGCGCGCTGGGACGCTCCGAGCATGCTGGTGTGGTCGTTCCCGAGCGATCCCGCGCTGCAGCAGCTGCCCGAGGTAATCGATCCGGAGAGCGTCCGGCGCGCGCTGCGCGAGCACGCTGCGCAGCTCGGTCTCGAGCCCGGCGTCGAGCTCGGGGCGCTGCGCTGCGAGCCGATCAAGCACATGCCGGGCAAGCGGAGCGTGCTGCGCTTCGAGGTCGCGCTGCTGCGCGGATCGCAGCCGAGCGGGCGCCTGTGCTTCTTCAGCAAGAGCTATCGCGACGCGCGGAGCCGGGGCATCTACCGGGCCCTGGCCGTCCTCAGCGCGGAGCTCTGCCGCGCGGGAGCGCGCACGCAGGTGCCGCGACCGCTCCTGCACCTCGATCGGCTGCACACCTTCTGGCAGGAGGAGTGGCCGGGGCAGGCGCTGTCGCGGCTCCACGGCAGCGCGGACTTCGCGGCGCGCCTGCCGCTCGCCGCGACGGCGCTGGCCGAGCTGCATGCGCTGCGGGGGGAAGGTCTCGGGCCGGCCCACTACGTCGAGCGGACCGCTCCGGACGCCGCCGAGGATGCGGCGGGCATCGCGTGCATGGCGCCGCCGCTCGCCGCGCGCGCGCGCGCGGTCGCGCGGCGCCTCGCGCAGCTCGAGTCCGGGCTCCGCGCGGGCGCGCGCTTCCGCGCCGTGCCGATCCACGGGGCCTTCCGCGCGAGCCAGCTGCTCGAGCGCGACGGGCGCATGGCCGTGATCGACCTCGACGCCGCGGCGCTCGGAGATCCGCACTTCGACGTGGCCGAGTTCCGCGCCTCGCTGCTGTTCCAGGCCTTCCGGCGCGAGACCCCGCTCGCGCAGCTCGAGCTCTGGGGCAGCGGGTTCCGCAGCCACTACGAGCGCGAGGCCGCTCGCGCCCTCGACGACGCGCGCCTGGCCTGGCTCGAAGCGGCCTTCCTGCTCGAGAAGCTCTACCTCGCGCGCAAGAACCTCGAGCTCCGGGTCATCCCTCACGGCGGCGCGATCCTCGATCTGTGCGAGTCGAGGCTCGCAGCGGCGGGGCGCGCATGATCGACCTCGGACGCGGGAGACCCGAGCTGCTGCGCGAGATCGACGCCGCCGCGGACCTGCTCGAGCGGCCCTGCGTCGCCGCGGAGGATCCGGATCTCGGTCGCTTCGACGAGGCGCACCTCTCGCTCGCGGCGCACACGCGCGACGAGCTCTTTCCCCGCCTGCGCGACGTGCTGTGCCGCTATTTCGATCGGCTTCCGCGCGAGCAGCTCGCCCACGATGTGCTGCGCCCGCTCCGGCGCGCGCTCGGGAACGCGTACAAGCGCGGCAACGGCGCCACGCGCGACAAGTGGATCCGGGTCGAGCTCGGGCTCACGAGGCGCGGGCTGCTGATCGAGGTCCGGGACGAGGGCAGCGGCTTCGACGTCGCCTCCGTGCTCGAGCGCTTCCGCCGGCAGCAGCGCTATTTCGACCACGGCGGCGCGGGCATGCGCAGCTTCGACTCCGCGGCCTGCAGCGTGAGCTACGCGGATGGCGGCCGCACCTTCCTGCTCGGCTACCGCTGCAGCGGCGGCGGCTCGGCCGGGGCGGGCTGCGAGACGGCCCGCGACGAGGTGTTCATGCTGCACGCGCTGCGCGCCGAGCTCCCGCTCTTCAAGAAGACGGGCGCGAAGCTCGCATCGCTCAGGATCACTCCGCTCGCGGGCGCTCCCGCGGCCGGCGATCTCCGGTATCGGCTCCACGCGCGCGACGCGGCCTCCGGACGCGAGGAGGTCCGCTGTCTCAGCGCGCGGGTCCTGCCGCCCGAAGAGGCGCGCAGCGACTACGCCGTCGCGCGCGCGCTCGCGCGCGGTCCCTTCCGCGGCGCCCGCGGCCTGCGCGTGGCCGAGCCGATGGCGGCCTTCAAGGCGCAGCCGCAGGTCGTGCTCTACCCGCTCGAAGCCGATGCGGATCTCCGCGGACACCTCGACGCGCTCGCGTCGCGCTCCGCGCAGCTCTCGGCCCTCGCGGCCGTCGGCGAGGGGCTGCGGCGGCTGCACGGCTGCGGCTTCGCGCCGGTGCGCTCCGAGTCGGTGTCCGAGGCGATCGCGCGCGGCCGCCGCCGGCTCGGCGCGTGGGTGGGAGAGCTCGCCTCACAGGGGAATGCGACGGCCGCACGGCGCGCGCTGCGCCTCGCCGCGCGGCTCGAAGCGGGTGCCGCGCGGCCGCACGACGCGCTGCGCCTGCCGATCCACGGGAGCTTCGGCTTCGACTGCCTCGTGCGCGAGGGCGCGCAGCTCTTCCTGCAGCGATTCGAGCACGTGCGCGCAGGACACCCGGGCCTCGACCTCGGCGCATTCCTGCTCGACCTCGCCGGCTACGCCGGGGCCCACGGCGCGCGATTCCACGCCGACGCCCGCGCGGCCTTCCTCGCGGGCTATGGCGCCGCGCCCTGGCACGCCGAGCTTCCGCTCTTCGCGCTGCTGGCGGCGCTCGCACGGCTCGAGCAGCGGGGAGCAGGCGGCGTCCCCGACGCAGCGGGCTTTCGCTCGCTCGAACTCGCCGGCCTCTCGCCGGAGGCCCGGGAGGACACCGGCTTCGCGGCCGGTACCTGATTGCGGATGCTCCAGGGGTAGGTAGGAAGGAAAGGAAGGAAGGGCTCATGGGAACCATCAAAGTCGCGATCATCGGAGTGGGGAACTGCGCGTCGTCGCTGGTGCAGGGCGTCCACATGTACCGCCACGCGCCCGCCGAGGGGGCGATTCCGGGACTGATGCACACGGTGCTGGGCGGCTACCACATCGGCGACATCGACATCGTGGCGGCCTTCGACATCGACCGGGACAAGGTCGGGAAGGACCTCTCGGAGGCGATCCACGCCGGTCAGAACAACACGATCGAGTTCTTCGAGGTGCCGCGGACGGGCGTTGGCGTGAGCCGCGGGATGACCCACGACGGGCTCGGCGAATACCTCTCGCAGGTGATCGAGAAGGCCCCGGGCTCCACCGACGACATCGTCGGCATGTTGCGGGACCTGCGCGTGGACGTCGTCGTCAACTACCTGCCCGTGGGGTCCGAGCAGGCGACCAAGTGGTACGTGGAGCAGGTGCTGCAGGCGGGCTGCGGCTTCGTGAACTGCATCCCCGTCTTCATCGCGAGCGCGCCCTACTGGGAGAACCGCTTCCGCGACAAGAAGCTCGCGATCGTCGGCGACGACATCAAGTCGCAGGTCGGGGCCACGATCCTGCACCGCCAGCTCGCGCGGCTCGCGGCGGACCGCGGCATCCGGATCGACCGCAGCTACCAGCTCAACTTCGGAGGCAACACGGACTTCCTGAACATGCTGGAGCGGAGCCGGCTCAAGTCGAAGAAGATCTCGAAGACCCAGTCGGTGCAGTCGCAGCTCGATCGGCCGCTCGCGGAAGGGGACATCCACATCGGGCCGAGCGACTACGTGCCCTGGCTCGAGGACCGCAAGTGGGCCTACATCCGGATCGAGGGGACCGCGTTCGGGAACGTGCCCCACAACATGGAGCTCAAGCTCGAGGTCTGGGACAGCCCCAACTCGGCGGGCGTCGTGGTCGACGCGATCCGCAGCGTCAAGATCGCCCACGACCGCGGCGTCGCGGGCGCGCTTCCCGGGCCCTGCGCGTACTTCATGAAGTCGCCGCCGGTGCAGTACCGCGACGACGAGGCGCGCCAGCTGGTCGAGGAGTTCGCGCAGGACGTTGCGGAGCCGGCGACCGCCCGCACCCGCGGCACCCCGCGCGCGAAGGCGTGAGCGCTCGCGCAGCCGGTCGCTTCGGACGCCCGCCGTGAAGATCGGCTACGTGAGCGCCGATTTCGGCGTGCCCTTCTGCGGCGATGCGGGCAAGACGGTGCATCTGCGCGCGATGCTGGAGTCGTTCCGGCGCGCGGGTGCGGCGGTGCACCTGCTCTCCCCGGCGCTGCCGGAGTCCGGCGCAGCGGCCGATTCCGGCGGGGCGGGCGCGCCGCTCGAGGTCGAGCGCATCGGGCTCGCCGATCGACACGCCGCGCTGCTGCGCGAGCTCGAAGAGCTCGATCGCTGGGTCGGCCGTCCGACCCGCCTGCGCCACGAGCTGCGGAACCTGCTCTACAACCAGAGCTTGATGCAGCGGGGCCTCCGAGCCTTCCGCGACGCGCGGGTCGACTTCGTCTACGAGCGCTACGCATTCGCGGCGATGGCCGGGATCCGGATCGCCCGGGAGCTCGGCATCCCGCACCTGCTCGAGATGAACGCGCCGCTCGTCGCGGAGCAGGAGGCGCGGGCCGGGCTCGAGCTCGGCCGGCTCGCCCGCGATCTCGAGCAGCGCATCCTGTGCGAGAGCGACCACGTGCTGGCCGTCTCCGAGGAGCTGCGCCGCTTCGCCGTCGGGCTCGGGGTCGCGCCCGAGCGCGTGAGCGTGCTGCCCAACGGAGTCGACCTCGAGCGCTTCGCGGCGGCCGGCGAGCGGCGCGACTCCGTGCGCGAGCGCCTGGGCCTCGGCGACCGCTTCGTGGTCGGCTTCGTCGGGAGTCTCAAGCGCTGGCACGGCACGGCGGTGCTGATCGAGGCGCTCGCGCTGCTGCGCGCCGAGCCGCGCGGCTTCCACGCGCTGATCATCGGCGAGGGCCCGGAGGGGGAGGCGCTGCGCGAGCTCGCCGCGGCGCGCGGCGTGGCGGAGGCCGTGCGCTTCTGCGGCAGCGTTCCACACGCGCAGGTGCCCGAACACATCGCCGCGATGGACGTCGGCGTGGCGCCCTTCCTCGAGTCCGCGAGCTTCTACTTCTCGCCGATCAAGCTCTTCGAGTACATGGCGCTCGCGCTGCCCGTGATCGCGGGCGACGTCGGCCAGGTCTCCGAAATCCTCGGAGGCGGCGAGCGCGGCCGCCTCGTGCGAGCCGGCAGCGCGCCGGATCTCGCGCGCGCGCTGCGCGAGCTCGCCGACGCGCCAGCGCTGCGGCGGGAGCTCGGAGCGCGCGCGCGCGCGTGGGTCGCGAGCGAGCGCAGCTGGGACCACAACGCCGCGCGCGTTCTGGAGCTCGCGCGCGCGCTCGGCGCGGGAGTTCGCGCGGCCGAGGCGAGCCCGCGCTGATCAGGCGGAGGGCGCGCGCAGGCACGCGGCGGCCTGCGCGATCCGCTCCCGCGCGCGCGGCTCCCAGCCGGGCCGGCGGAAGCGCAGGTCCTTGCAGGCGCGCCGCAGCTGCGTCACGGCTTCGTACACGGGGATGCGCTCGCGGATCCGCGCATCCATCGCGCCGAAGTACTCGTCGAGCAGGTGGGAGACGAGCACGGGCTCCTCGCGCCCGGGGCGCGACGAGCGCAGGAACACCAGCAGATTGGCCAGGTCGGCGGCGGGATCGCCGAGGCTCAGGTTGTCGAGATCGATCAGGTAGCTCTGCTCGCCGTCGATCAGCACCTGGCTCAGGTGCAGGTCGCCATGGATCGCCGCGAAGCCGGCGGGGTCGAAGCCGGACTCGCGCTCCTGCGCGGTGCGCACGATGGACTCGATCGTCCCGGCGAGGTCGGGGAGGGCTTCGCAGAGGGCCGGGTACTTCGGGTGGAAGCGCTCCAGGTGTCCCCGCATGCGGAACGCGGGACCCGGCCAGGGCCGCACGCGGTGCAGCTTGATCAGGACTCGCGCGAGCCGCCGCAGGAGCTCGGGAGAGCGCGTCTCGGTCAGGACGTCGCGCAGCCCGCGGCCCGGCACCTCCTCGAGCAGCAGCAGGCGCAGCTCGGGCAGGAACGCGAGCGGCTCGGGAACCCGGACGAGGTCGCGGGCGCGGCGATCGAAGCCGCGCTCCCAGAGTCCGCGCAGCTTGGCGTGGATCGGCTCGCCGAGCCCCGCGCGGAACACCTTCCCGATCACGCGCAGCGCGACCGGCGGCCCGCCGCCGCGCTCGAGCTCGAGGTGGAAGCGGACGACACAGCGCTTGAGTCGACGCCGCAGCACTTCGACCTCGAGCGAGCGGATCGAGGTCGCCGCATCGCCGCGCGCCGCGCAGACTCGCGCGAGCACCTCCCGCATCGCGCCAGCGTCGAGCACGCGCGGCAGGCTGTCGAGTTCGGCGTCGATGACGGTGTCGTCGCCCATGCGCTCAGCAGAGCCCTTCGCTGGCCCGCTTGGCGAAGTTCTCGAGACCGTCCAGCGAGGGAAGCTCCCGACCGCGCGGCGTCGGTTGCCGCAGCTGCTGCATCACGCGCCCTCCGAGCCGCTCGCTCGAGAGCTCCGAGGGCGCGATCAGCTCGACCAGTCCGCGCCCGGCCAGCACCTCGGCGCGCAGCATCTCCTCCTCGCAGGCCGGGCCCGCCGGAACCACGATGGCCGGCGCGGCGAAGGAGAGGATCTGGCAGCAGGTGTTGTAGCCGAAGGTGGAGACCAGCAGGTCGGCGCGGTGGAAGTAGGGGTCGAGGTTGCGGTGGAAGCGGTGCAGGAACACGTCGGGCAGCGCCTCGCTGCGCGCCTCGAGCTGTCGCCGCGCCGACGGGGGCAGGAAGGGGCCGCAGAGCAGATGGCTCTGGAAGGGCGGCCCGGCGGGCCGCGACTCGAGGAATCCCAGGTAGGCGTCGAGCAGCGGGAAGCCCCCGCGCCCGCTGCCGGCGGAGACCAGCACGAAGGGCCGGTCCGCATCGATGCCCTCGCGCTCGACCTTCGCGCGCGCGGCCGCCGGGTCGACGCGGTGGCGCAGGTATCCCGTGTAGTGGAGCTTCTGCGCGACGGCAGCGGGGAGCGCGTAGGCGCGCTCGGCGTCGAAGACGTCCCGGGCTCCGAGCACGAGCGTCGCATCGTAGATCTCCTCGAGCGCGCCGTAGACGCCCGCGTCCCGCCACTGGGAGCGCACGCGCTCGGGCACTCCCGCGACGTCGGGCAGCACCGCGAGGAAGCGGGCCCTCGGGCGCCGGCGGCGCTGCCGCTCGAGCGGCCGCGCGAGCTCCGCCTCGAGGCCCAGCGGGTCGCGGTCGACGATCACGAGATCCGGATCGAAGGATTCGAGGGCTCCGTCGGCGATCTGGCTGCGCAGCGCGAGCGCCGTGCGGCCCGAGCGCAGGCGCGGCATCAGGCCCTCCTCGACGGAGGGATCGCCCGTCGCGGGTACGTGCAGGTAATCGAGATTCGCCGGGAGCTCGAGGTGGCCGATGAACGCGAGGTCCGTGATCGCGAGCAGCGAGGCGTCCGGGAGGTCGCGCGAGAGCTGGGACGCGAGCTTCAGGCTGCGCAGCGCACCGCCCATCCCGGAGCTGTGGAGCACGACTCTCACTGCGGTCCTTCCCGGCGAGCTGCTGGAGCGAGGGGGCACAAACTCCCGAGCAGCTTGCCCAGCGGCTGCAGCGAGGAGACGCGAGAGTTTCACGCAACAGCATACATGCCAGGACCCGGCGCCTGACACGAAAGCGCGACGCGGAGCGCAGCGCCGGGGCGGCCAGCACGCGCCGCGCTCACGAATCCGTCGCGGACGTGGCAGCATATCGTTGGGAGCGCCGCAGCAGCGGCAGCGGACGGCTCCAGCGAGGAGGACGCGCGCGTGGCAGGTCCTGTGCAACAGTCGGCGCTTCCGCGCGATATCGCTCGCGCGATCGATCCCGAGGCGATGGCGACCGCCTTCGGCGACTTCTTCGCGCGCGAGTACCAGGGCCTCGGCCTGCGCGTCCGCCGATGCGAGATCAGCCGCGTCTACCACAAGCCGGGCAGGGAATGCACCGTCACCTACCGCTTGCGAGGCCGCGACCGCGAGGGTCGCGAGTTCGACAACTGGTTCGTGGGAAGAATCTCCGAGACGGGCGAGGCGCGGGAGCCGCGCAGCGGGGCGCGGCCCGCTGGCGACACGGGCTGCGGCTTCTGGAAGCCCGTCAGCCATTGGCCCGAGCTGCGCATGCAGCTCAGCGCGTTCCCCTACGACGCGCGGCTGAGCGGCCTGGGCCAGCTGCTCTCCCCCGATTTCATCATGCGGCAGATCGGGCAGCATCTCCCGCGCTTCGGCCTGTCGGAGCCCTGGCGCTGCGAGGGGGTCGAGTGCCAGAGGATCAAGTACCGCGCGGGCAAGCGCTGCGTGCTGCGCTACGAGGCCCGCATGGTCGATGGGCGGGGCGGCAACCGGCTCGTCGTGTTCTACGGCAAGACCTACGACGACGACAAGAGCCGCTACGTGTTCGAGATGCTGCAGCAGATCTGCCGCAGCGCGCCCTGCAGGAACGGCCTGCTCCAGATCCCGGAGCCGATCCTGCATCTGGACGGAGCGAACACGCTGTGGCAGCGCGCGTGGGAGGGGAAGCGCCTCGTGGCGGCCGGCCGCGAGGCGGGCTGGGAGAATCTCCCGAGCTCGGGCTGGCTCCCGGGAATCGCGGCGATGCTGGCCGCGCTGCAGCAGATCGAGCTCGGCGACGCGCCGCTGAAGTCGCTGCCGGCGTCCGCCGCGCTGCTCGAGAGCGCGCTCGAGGACGTCGCCGACATCCTCGCGTTCGCACCCGAGCGGCGAGCCGTGCTCGCGCGCAGCATCGAGGTGCTGGAGCGGAGCGCGCCAGGCCCGGGCCGGGATCTGCCGCGCTCGACGGTCCACGGGACCTTCAAGATCGCGCAGATCCTCTGCCGCGATTCGGAGCTCGCGCTCGTCGACTTCGACTCCATCGCGCGGGGCGACCCGCTGCACGACGTCGCCGAGTTCCTCGCCTCCGTGGCGTTCCTGCGGGTCAGTGATGCGGTCCCGGCGGAGCCGCTCGCGCGCAGCGCGGAGATCTTCCTCACCTGCTACGAGGCGCAGGTCCCGTGGGCGTGCGACCGCCAGCGCGTCGCGTGGTACGCGGTCGTCCTGCTGCTCGGCAAGATCCATTCTGCACTCAAGAAGCACCGCTCGGAGGCGGGACGCCTCGACGCGGCGCTGCGGGTGCTGCAGGAGTGGCTGGACAGGGCGGAGCATCGGGGGCCGAGCGCCTGACCGGGCCGGGCCGGCGCGTCCGCCCGCGCCCGGGTCCGCCCTCGAAAGTGACAGCAATTTCATTCTCGTTTCATCCCGCTGTAACTCCCGCTGACTAACTTCACGAGCGCTGCCCCAGGCGGAGGACCCGCGATGTCGCTGCTCGTGATCGGAAGCTTCGAGACCACCTCGGCCCTGCGCGCGACCCTGATCGCCGCCGGGCTCGACGGCGGCGCAATCGCGGGGGCGACTGCCGCGATCGGCAAGCGTTTCTCGATCGCGCGCGAGGCCCTGCGCGCCGGCCAGCACGCGGTCGTGACCGGCGTCCTCGCCGACTGCCGGCAGGCGGGCGAGCTCTTCGCACTCGCGGCCGAACGGCAGCGCTGCTTCCTGCTCGGGCTGCCCGTCGCGCCAGGCTCTCCGCTCCAGGCGCTCGCGAACCGCTCGCAGGCACGCGTGGATCTCGCGACGATCCGCGGCGGCTGGTCCGGCGACGAGGACGAGCTGATCGATGGCATCACCCGCGAGCTCGTGGCCTGCCTGCGCGCGCTGCCGGACGGGCCCGAGGCCCCGCAGGTCGCCGCGCACCGTTCCGATCCGGCCCGCCCCTGCGGCGCGGTCTGGGTGACCCTCTCGTTCCCGAGCGGGCCCAGCATCCAGCTCGAGCTGGACCGGGCTCGCAAGCTGCGCAGGGAGACGATCCAGATCCGCGGAGATGCCGGTCTGGTCCGCCACGAGAGCGCGGCAGCCTGCGCGGATTTCGCGCCGGTCGCGGCGCGCTTCCTCCGGAGTCGCGGTCGGGCCCTCGCGGCAAGCGAGGTGCAGGCGGAGCTGGCGCGGCTCGCAGTCGTCGACGAAGTCCGCAGCGCGCTCGAGTCGGCGCGCGCCGCCGGCTGGTGATGAGAGGCTTCTAACCCCGCGTTCATCGCTCGTTAAGCCGCAAGAGTTCATGCTGGCGGCGGGTGTCGGCGCGAGGGGGCCGCTCGGCGCTCCGCGGAGAGTCCTTTGTCGAGCGCCGGCAGCCGAGCGATCGCGATCGTCGCGGGAGCCCTCGCGACCGCTCCCGCAGCGGCGGTGCACGCGGGGCCGGTGCTGCTCGGTCGCCTCGAGCTCTGGGACGGCGCCGAGCGGCGCGTCTCCGATGCGTCGGACCTGAGCTTCGACCCGCGCTCCGGCGGCTTCTTCGTCTGCGATGCGAGCGCCGCGGCCCGGAAGGAGGCCGGTGGGCTGGTCCGGATCGATGGGAGCGGCGCTGCGCGCGAGTCCTTCGATCTCTCTTCCTTCACGCGCAAGCCCGCGGGCGTGGCCTTCGACTCCGCGCGCAACACGCTCTTCCTGCTCGACGACGACGAGCTCGCGCTGCACGAGATCGGCAGGGACGGGCGCCTGATCCACAGCACGGATCTCGCGCCGCTCGGGGCCAAGGACCCCGAGGGCATCGCGAGCGACACCGCGCGCGGTCGCCTGTTCATCGCCGACGGGCGCGCGCAGCGCGTGCTGATCGTGTCCACGGCCGGCGCCGCGCTCGGCTCGATCGCATTTCCGGACGCGTCCTTCGCAGATGCCGAGGGCATCGCCTACGACCCGCGCAGCGGACACCTCTTCGTGGTCGAGGGGCGCGAAGGGGGGCTCTTCGAGCTCGATCCGGAGGGCGCGCTGGTCGGATCGCACGACCTGCGCTCGCTCGGCGTGGTGTCGCCCCAGGGCGTCGCGCTGGCCCCGAGCAGCGACCCGGGAGACGCTCCCGAGCTGCAGAGTCTCTACATCGCGGACGAACTCGTCTCCAAGCAGGACGACAGTCGCATTGTGGAGATCCGCATCGTCTCGCGCCCGCCCGGAACGCGCCTGCTGACGTCGCTCGTGGGCGACGTGGACGGCTTCGACCTCTCGGGCAGCGAGCCGGGCTTTGCGAAGGCCGATCGCGATCGCGACGGGCGCATCGAGCCGGGCGAGGTGCTCCCCTCGAGCGTCGCGGCGGGTGCGCCGCGTCCGGGTAGGGGCCTCGACGAGCCGCCCACCGACGTCCGGGTCGGCGCGACCGAAGCGCGCCCGGTGGTCTTCGAGCACGCGCTCGACCTGCGCGGCGCGGAGCCGCTCTGGGCGCGCCTCACGCTCGTGGCCGCCGACGCGATGGCGCTTCGGCTCGCGCGCAACTCGGTGCTCGCGGACGGCGTCCTGATCGGAGAGCTCGCCGGCACCACCGGCTCACGGCTCGAGGCGGCCGCCGTCGTCGAGACCGCGATCGAGCTGCCGCCGCTCGCGCTCGCGAGGCTGCGCGACGGCCGGCTGCGGATCGAGCTCGCGCGGCCGCCTGGCGGCGGAGACGACGAGCTCTGGATCGATTTCTCGCGACTCGATGTGGCCGTCGCGCGCTGAGCCGCGGCCGATCGCGGATCGCACAACCAAGGAGGAAGGAACGATGCCGTCGACACAGCGGAAGGCGATGCGGGGAATCGCGGGGTCCGCGCTGCTGCTTCTGGCCTCCGCCGCGGGCGCGGATCTGCCGGGAGACCTGCGGGTCGGGACCCGCGTGGAGGCCGAGGGCCGGCGCATCGACGACCAGACGATCGCCGCGACGGAGATCGAGCTGAAGGCCGCGCGCTCCGGCACCGACGAGGTGTTCGGTGCGATCACGGCCGTGGACGTCGCGGAGAACTCGCTCACGGTCCACGGGGTCCGGGTGCGCCTCACGGAGAAGGCCGCGCTCAAGCACGAGGACGGCACCGCGCTCGCGCTCGCCGACTTCGCGGTGGGCCAGTTCGCCGAGGCCGAGGGGGTGTTCCAGCACGGCAGGCTCGAGGCGACCGAGGTCGAGCGCAAGACGCCGAAGCCCGACGAGCAGCTGATGGTGGAGCTCGGCGGCGTCGTGACGAAGGTCAGCCCCGGAGCGTCGACCTTCGAGGTGCTCGGCATCACCGTCATGGTCAACCCGAAGACCCAGGTGGAGCTGCGCTAGTCGCCCGGGTGCGCCGGCGCCCGGGCCGCGCGGGACCCCGGCTGGAGGATTCGATGTCGTCGTTGATGCTGCAGCGCGCCGCTTCGCTGCTGGGTGCGGCCGCGCTCGCGAGCGCCCTGCTCGCGGCCGCGCCCGGCGTCGGGGCGCAGCCGGAGGCGCCCGCTGGGGCGGCTCCGGGCGAGCTCCTGGAGCTCGAGATCGGCGCGGTCTCGGAGCTCGACCTCGCAGCGCTCTCGAGCGCGATCGAGCGGAGCGCCCGCTGGCCCGCGCCGATCGCGGGCGAGCGCCGCGCGCTCTCGCTCGAGGAGGCGGTGCAGGTGGCGCTCGAGCAGAACCTGCGGCTGCAGGTGGCCCGCCTCGACGTCGATGCCCAGGAGCCGGAGGTCGACGCGACCCGCGCGAAGTTCCACCCCTCGCTCGGCGCGGACGGACTCGGCTTCTCCGGCAAGGAGGAGCCGAAGGGCACCGTGCTCGAGACCACGAGCAACTATCTCGCGCGGGGCTTCGTGCGCCAGGAGGTTCCCACCGGAGGCAGCCTGACCGTCGGAGGTCAGTACTCGCGCGAGGATCCCGCGAAGGAGGAGGATCCGATCCTCGACTTCGAGGGGCTGCTCGTCGAGGTGCGCCAGCCGCTCCTGCGGGGCGGGCGCGTGTTCGTGGCGAGGCGGCTGATCACGGATGCCGAGGACGACCTCGAGATCCAGCGCGCGAAGCTCAACGCCGAGGTGCTGCTCGTGAGCGCCGAGACCAAGAGTGCGTACTACGCGACGGTATTGGCCGAGCGCCTGATCGAAGTGGTGCGAGCCGCGGTCGAGCGCGACGGGGAGCTCTTGCGCGCCTCCGAAGCGCTGTTCCAGGCCGGGCGCACGAACCGCCGCGACGTCTACAGCGCGGAGATCCAGCTCGCGAACGACCGGGCCGATCTCGCCTCGCGGCGGGCCGAACGGGAGGTCGCGCAGAACCAGCTGCGCAACGTGCTCGGTCTGCCGATCGGCACCGAGATCGAGATCACGGACGACCAGATCCCCTTCCGCCCGATCGACGTTCGGCTCGAGCAGTGGATCGCGACGGCGCTCGAGCGCCGCCCGGAGCTGCTCGAGATCGGAAAGCGCCTCGAGAAGGCGGAGCTCGAGCGCCGCGTCCGGCGCAACGACGTCTGGCCGCAGCTCGACGCCTTCGGAGCCTATCGCCACGACTTCGGGCCGCAGCGCACCAACCGCAACTGGGAGGCGGGCTTTCTCTTCGACGTTCCGATCGCGAACGTCGCGGCGCGCCGCCGGGTGTCGCGCGCGGACCTGCAGTACCAGCGGATCGAGCGCGAGCTCGTCGACCGCAAGCGCGGCATCGAGCTCGAGGTGCGCGAGAACGAGATCCGCCTGCGCGAGAGTCTCGCGCGGCTCGAGGCGCGGATCCGCGAGGTCGAGCAGGCGCGCGCCAAGCGACAGATCGCACAGGTCCGCTTCCAGCTCGGCCACGCGAACAACTTCGACATCACCGACGCCGACCAGGAGCTCGTGGCCGCAGAGTCCGATCTGCTGCAGGCCGCGGTCGACTACGCCACGAACCTCGCATTCCTCGAGGCTCGGGTCGCGGGGCCGCTCTGAGGGCGCCGCAGAGGGAGGGAGCATGACGACGGACACACCCGCAGCGCGCCCCCGCGCGCGCGCACCGCAGGCGGAGGCGGCCGCCGTCCGGACGGCCGCGAAACGCGCGGGCACCGGGAGCCCCGCGTGGCTGGCCGCGAGCTCCGGTCGCCCGGCGCTGCTCGTTCTGGCGGCGCTGGCCGGCGTGCTCGTGCTCGCGATGGCCTTCCGCGCGCTGCTCTCGGGCAGCAGCGCGTCCACGGTGCCGACGGCTCCGGTCAGCCGCGGCGACGTGCGCATCACGATCACGGAGGCCGGCGAGCTGCGCGCCCAGCACCAGTCCACGATCCAGGCGACGAACGACAAGATGATCGTGTGGATGGCTCCCGAGGGCGCCTGGGTCAAGCAGGGCGATCCGCTCGTGAAGCTCGACTCGAGCAAGTACGACATCCAGCGCAGCGGGGCCACCTCGGGCCTCGAGATGGCGCGCGCCCAGCTCGAGGCCGCGCTCAGCGATCAGCAGGCCCACGCGAGCACGCTGCGCAAGGCCCAGCTCGACTTCGAGACGCTCCCCGAACTCGCGCGGCAGGGCTTCATCAACCAGACCGAGGTCGAATCGGCGCGGCTCAAGTACGAGGAGGTGCGCGCTGCGACCCGCTCGCACGAGGCGGCGGTGGCGGCCGCGCGCGCCAACGTCGAGCGCGCCGAGCAGGAGGTGAACCAGGCCCAGCGGAAGTTCGACCTCGGCGTGATGGTGGCCCCGCGCGATGGACTCGTGGTCTACGCGATGGTGGGCGACCCCGGCAGCAGCCGGAAGGTGCAGGTCGGGATGACGCCTTTCGAGGGCATGGACCTGATGTACCTGCCGGATCTGTCGAGCATGGTCGTCGAGACCGAGATCAGCGAGGTCGACCTCGCGCGGGTGAAGGTCGGCACACCTGCCGATCTGCGGCTGGACGCCTATCCCGACCACGTGTTCCGGGGCGAGGTGACGCTCGTCTCCGGGCTCGCGCGCCAGAAGGTGAGCCGGGTCACGGGCAAGGCCACCGGCCTCAAGGTCTTCGACGTCACGATCAAGGTCCTGGACACCGACGAGCGGCTCAAGCCCGGCCTCACGGCCACCGCGGACATCCTCGTGGCCGAGTATCCGCAGGCGCTCTACATACCGATCTCGGCGATCTTCCTCGACGAACTCGACGAGACGATCGCGTACGTCGACGGCGCCTTCGGCGTCGAGACGCGCAAGCTCGAGATCGCCGACAGCAGCGATCGCGTCGCCGTGGTGCGCGAGGGGCTCTCCGAAGGCGACCAGGTGCTGCTCGGAATGCCCGCCGGGCAGTGAGTCCGCCGCCATGCTGATCCGCATCCAGGACGCGCACAAGCAGTACCCGATGGGCGAGGGCACGGTGCACGCGCTCCAGGGGGTGTCGCTCGAGGTCGAGCGCGGCGAGTACGTCGCGATCATGGGCCCGTCGGGCTCCGGCAAGTCGACCTTGATGCACCTGATCGGCTGCCTCGACCGGCCGGACTCCGGGCGCTACTGGCTCGACGGCGCGCCGGTCGAGGACCTCTCGGACGAGGAGCTCTCGGCGCTGCGAAACCGCAAGGTCGCGTTCGTGTTCCAGGCCTTCAACCTGATCCCGCAGCTCAGCGTGATCGAAAACGTGGAGGTCCCGCTCGTCTACCGCGGGACCGACGCGGAGGAGCGCACGCGGCGCGCCGAGCGCGTGCTCGCGTCGGTGGGCCTCTCGCCGCGCCGCGAGCACAAGCCGAGCGAGCTCTCCGGCGGCGAGCGCCAGCGGGTCGCGATCGCGCGGGCGCTCGTCGCAGAGCCCGACCTGATCCTCGCCGACGAGCCGACCGGGAACCTCGACACGCGGACCGGCGCCGAGGTGATGGCGCTGCTCGGAGAGCTGAACCGCGCGGGGACGACGATCGTGATGGTGACCCACGACATCGAGAACGCGCGGCGCGCGAAGCGCCTGGTGCAGATGCGGGACGGGCGCATCGAGCGCGAGCTGTCCGGCGCCGAGAAGGAGAGCCTGGTGCGCCGCTACGAAGCGGTCGCGGGTGTGGGCACGGAGGCCGTGCCGTGAGGAACAGCGAGGACGTCCGCATCGGCCTGCGCAGCATCCTGGCCCACAAGCTGCGCTCGATCCTGACGACGCTCGGGGTCGTCTTCGGGGTCGCGGGGCTCGTCTCGATGCTCTCGATCGCCGAGGGCGCGCGGCGCGAGGCGATCGAGCAGATCCGCCTGCTCGGGACCAACAGCATCCGGGTGAACCAGCTCGTGCTCACGGGGGAGGCGCGCGAGGAGGCCGACCGCAAGGGCTCGGACGGGCTGTCGCCGGGCGACGTGCGGCTGCTCCAGTACGCGCTGCCGAACCTGCGCGGGATCGCGCCGCTGCGCTTCGTCGAGGAGCCGGTGCTCGTCAAGAACCGCGAGGCGACCGGGCGCGTGGTCGCGACCAACGCCGACTACTCCGGGGTCACGGGCTTCCGGCCCGCGGTGGGCCGCTTCGTCTCCGAGCTCGACCTCGCGAACGCGAAGCGCGTCGCGGTGCTCGGCGCCGGCGCGAAGCAGGAGCTCTTCGGCTTCCGCAACCCGCTCGGACAGCGCCTCCGCATCGGCGACTCCTGGTTCACGGTGATCGGGATGATGGAGGAGAAGCACGTTCAATCCGGACGGAGCTCCGTGATCCAGCTGCGCGACCTCAACAAGGACATCTACATCCCGCTCACGACCGCGCAGGCGCGCTTCGCGAGCGAGGCCGGCGTCGGCATCCACGAGGTCGCGATCCAGGTCGAGGACGCGGAGCAGGTCGTCGCGACGGCCGAGATCGTGCGGCGGCTGCTCGAGCGCGCGCACCGAAACGTCAGCGACTTCGAGATCGTGGTCCCGTCGCAGCTGCTGGCACAGGCGCAGCAGACGCAGCGCGTGTTCAACATCGTGATCGGATCGATCGCGGCGATCTCGCTGCTCGTGGGCGGCATCGGGATCATGAACATCATGCTCACGACCGTGACGGAGCGCACGCGCGAGATCGGGGTCCGGCGCGCGCTCGGCGCGACCCGCGCCGCGATCCTGCGGCAGTTCCTCGTCGAGACGCTGCTGATGAGCGCGGCCGGCGGACTGGCGGGGATCCTGCTCGGGGCGGCGATGGCGCGGGGCATCAACGCCTTCGCGGGCTGGCAGACCGTGATCTCGCTCGAGAGCACCGCGGTCGCCTTCCTCGTCGCGGCAGCCCTCGGCGTGGCCTTCGGGCTCTACCCGGCGCGCCGGGCCGCGCTGATGGACCCGATCGCGGCGCTGCGCTTCGAGTAGCCGGCGTGCCGCCGCTCCGAGTCAGCCGGTGGCGTCGCGGAGCTCCGCGCGGCGCAGGATCCCGCGCTCGAAGAGGGCGCGGTAGTGCTCCGGCGCGGCCTCGTAGACCGAGCGGAAGCCCCCCTTGGCCCTTCCCTCCGCGTTCGCGTAGCCGAGCTCGCGCATCGGCAGCGAGAGCTCCGGGTCGAGACGCAGGCCCAGCGCGAGGCGCCCGCGCCGGAGCTTCGAGAGCTCGAGCACGCAGCGCGAGCCGGGCAGCCAGCGGAAGCGGAAGGCCTCGCCCTCGAAGAGCGAGAGGTAGGCCGGCAGCGGAACCAGCTCGTCGCCGAAGCGGATCAGGAAGCGGTTCAGGTAGGGCGTGAGGCGCGGGGCCGCATCGCAGCGCCCGTAGGGGTGGTTCCAGTTCGCCTCGCCGATGTGCAGCAGGGCGCGCCCGCCCGGCCGGAGCACGCGGGCCACCTCCTCGAGCAGCTCGGCCTTGTGCTGCACGTGCCGGATGGTCACGGCGGAGTAGACGAGGTCCATGCTCTCGTCGGCAAAGTGCAGCGCGCGCGCGTCGTAGAAGAAGATCTCGGGCAGCTCCAGTGCCGAGAGCTCCGCCTCGCTCGCGATCCCGTGCGCGCGCGCGAGCGCGCGCAGGTCCGCGCGGCATTCGACCGGGGGCTCGCAGGTCCGGTCGACGCCGAAGAAGCGCGCGGAGCTGTTGCGGAAGCAGCAGGCGAGCTCGAGCAGCGCGCGTCCGTGGCCGAAGCCGATCTCGAGCACGTCGGCGCGCGCGCCGCGCGCGAGCTGCGCCTCGACCGCCGCGACGAGGATCTGCGGGTCCCGCTTCGAGATCTTGCGACTCGTCTCGCGCAGGCTGCGGTCGCGCCGGAACATCGCTCTCAGCTTAACCGCCGCCCGCGCGCACTGCCGGCCCGCGCTGGCGCCCGGGCCGGGCCCGCAGCGCGCCCAGGCGGGTTGCGACTACCGCGTGCGCTCGGAGCGGAGCGCGTAGGCCAGGATCCAGTCGCCGAGCTTCGAGGACTGCGAGAGGCGGCCGACGTTGTGGTGGCCGCCGGCCGCGAGCACGAGGAGCTGGCGGCCGCCCGCGCGCGCGCGGTAGGTGATCGGCCCCGCGTGCAGGCTCGCGGGCAGCGGGTAGCGCGCGAGCACCGCGCCGGTGTCGGCGTCGTGCACGCGCAGCACGGCGTCCTCGGTGCCCGCGTGGAACACGAGGCCGCCCGCGGTCGCGAGCGGCGGGCCGAAGTTGACCATGCCCTCGGAGCCGATCTCGCCGGAATCGGTGCGCGCGCGCCAGGGGATCGCGCCGCTCTGCAGATCGACCGCGACGAGCTCGCCCCAGGGCGGCGCGCTGCAGGGCGTGTACCCGACCGCGAAGAGGCCCATGTCGCCCTCGAGGCGCGCGGGCAGGCGTCCCGGTCCGGCGGGACCGACCGGCTCGCGGCGCACGCTCGCGCTCATCGCGAAGTCGTTGATCGGCACGAAGAGCCAGCCGCGGCTCGGATCCACGGCCGCGCCCGACCAGTTCGCGCCGCCCGCGGTGCCCGGGTAGAGCAGCGAGCCCTGGAGGCTCGGCGGCGTGAACCTCCCCTCGTAGCGCAGGCTGCGGAAGAGTTCGCGGCAGGCCTCGAAATGCCCGGGCGTGCGCCTCCAGAGATCGGCCTCGCCGAAGCGCTCGCGGCGCAGCAGGGTCGGCGGCGCGACCGGGATCGGCTGCGTCGGCGACGCGCGCTCCCCCGGCACGTCCGACGCGGGCACCGGGCGCTCCTCGATCGCGAAGAGCTCGCGGCCGGTCGCGCGCTCGAAGACGTAGACGTAGCCGGTCTTCGTGAGCTGCGCGACCGCGTCGACGCGCTGCCCGTCGCGCTCGAGCGCGAGCAGGTGTGGGGGAGACGCGAGGTCGTAGTCCCAGAGGTCGTGGTGGATCAGCTGGCGCGACCAGACGCGCTCGCCGGTCCGCGCGCGCAGCACCACGAGCGAGTCCGCGAACCAGTTGTCGCCGGGGCGGCGCCCGCCGTAGTAGTCGGGGCTCGCGGTGCTGGTCGGGACGAAGAGCAGGCCGCGTGCCGGATCCGCGGTCATCGGCGCCCACGGGTTCGCGCCGACGGCCTCGGCGAGGCTGCCGTCCTGCCAGGTCTCGCTGCCGGGCTCGCCCGGCAGCGGGATCACGCGAAAGGTCCAGAGCAGCCTGCCGCTGCGCACGTCGAAGCCGCGCACGTCGCCGCGCGGCTGGTCCGGGCGGTCGTCGGCGAGCGAGGGGCCGATCGCGACGACGTCGCCGACCACGACCGGCGCCGAGGTCAGCTTGTAGTACTCGGGCTTCACCAGCCGGCCGACGTCGCGCTTGAGCTCGACGCTTCCGCGCAGGCCGAAGTCCTCGCAGGGCGTGCCGCTCGCGAGGTCGAGCGCGATCAGGCGCGCGTCGCTGGTGCCGAGCAGGATCCGGCTCGTGCAGCGGCCCGGCGCCGCGTCGGCGTCGCGCCAGTACGCGACGCCGCGGCTCACGTAGCCGTTCGCGTAGTGGCGCAGGCGGTCCTGCTGCGGGTCGAAGACCCAGAGCTCGCGGCCGGTCTCCGGGTCGAGCGCGATCGTGCGCGCGTAGGGCGTCTGGAACACGAGGCGCCCCTCGGCGAGGATCGGGCTGCCCTCGAAGGAGGTGCCGCTGCGCGCGGTCGGGCTGCGCTCGAGGATCGGTCCGGGGTCGTAGTAGTCGCCGTGCCGGTAGCTCCAGACGAGCTCGAGTTCGCCCGCGTTGCCGCGGTGGATGTCCGCGAGCTCGGACCAGCGCTGGTGGCCCGCGTCGCCGCCGGTGACCTCCCAGGCCGTCGCGGCGCCGCGAGCGGGCGCGGCGGGCGCGGGAGCCTGCGCCCGCGCGCAGGCTGCGGCCGCGAGCAGCGCGAGCGCGGCGGCCCGCGCGCGCGCGCGCCGGGGCGCGCTCAGTCCTCCCATGCGACCTGGCGCTGGTCCGCCTCGAGGTTGCACTCCGCGTCGCAGCCGTCGCCGGTCTGCGCATTGCCGTCGTCGCACTGCTCGCCGAGCTGGATCGCGCGGTCGCCGCAGCGGCCCTCGCGCGGCAGCAGCTCGAGCGAGAGGAAACGGCCGGAGAGCGGGCCGTCGGGACCCGTGCCGCGGTCCGGCACGCAGGTCCAGACGCGGCCCTGCGCGTCGAACTCGATCTCGCGCGTGAAATCGACCGGCGTCGCGATCGGATAGGCGGTGAAGCGCTCGCTCGCGGGCTCGAATCGGATCAGCGTGTCCGAGTTCGAGCCGGCGATCCAGACGTCGCCGCTCGCGCGGTTCACGCCGAGCGCGTAGGGCAGCTCGCTGCCCGCGGGCTTCGTCGGCAGCGGATACACCTTCCACTGCTCCGTTCTCGGGTCGAAGCGGCCCAGCACCCCGGTCGAGTAGCCGGGCACCCAGACCGCGCCGTCGCCGCCGACCTTGAGCCGGCGCGGCCCCGGGAAGGGCGTCTGCCACGCGCGCACCTCGCCGGTCTCCGGATCCACCACACCGATGCGGTCGGAGAGCAGCTGCGACCACCAGACCGTCTGGTCCGGCGCGACGTCGAGGCCGTAGGCGATCGGGATCGGCACCGCGTCCTGGAAGGGCCGGGCCTTCGGCAGGTCGTAGTAGCGGAACTGCTCGCTCTGCGGATCGAGCACCGCGACGTGGTTCGAGACCGTGAGCGTGTACCAGATGCGGCCCGCGTCGTCGAAGTGCAGCGTGTGCGGGTAGACGCCCTTGTCGTCGCCGATCTGCGGGTGCTCGAGGCTGCGCACCTCGCCGCTGCGCGGGTCGATGCGCGTCATCAGGTCGGTGCCGGTCACGGTGATCCAGAGCAGCCCGTCCGGCGCGATCTCGATGCTGTGTGCGCCGGGGGGTGCCGGGAAGCGCTTGCGCTCGAGCGTGCGCACGTTGAGCGCGAAGCCGTCCTCGGTGTAGAGCCAGCCGTCGTGGCCGAGCTCGAGGTCGTGGCAGCCGTTGCGGCCCTCGGGGTCGACCTCGTACTCGCGCAGCACCGCGCGCACCGCGTCGCCGCTCGGCGGCGGAGGCAGCGCGAAGTCCTTGCCGTCGATCTGGTCGAAGGCGCGCATCAGGGTCGGGATCAGGAGCTCGCGCGAGCCCTTCAGGAGCGGCGGGCCGCGGAACTCCATGCGCGCGACGATGGCCTCCCAGTCCGCCGGCGTGCGCGGCTTGCGCCAGAGCGGGTCGCCGATCTGGTGGCAGTTGGCGCAGGCCAGCGCGAAGTTCTCGCGCTGCACCGGATCGGGCCACTGCACGCGCTCGTAGAAGTACGAGGCGGGCAGCTGCTTCCAGGCCTCGTCGTCGAGGCGCAGCTGGAAGTCGACGTCGGCGCCGGCGGCCGCGAGCTCCACGCGGCGCTCGCGGCGCTCGAAGCCGAGGATGCGCACGCCGACGCGCCAGCTCCCGGGCGCGAGGTCGGGGAAGGCGTAGTGGCCGCTCCCGTCCGTGAAGATCGAGACGTTGCGGTGCAGCCGATCGTCCGAGGCCGTGACGAGCGCGCCGGCGAGCGGGCGGCCGTGATAGTCGCGGACCTCGCCCGTGAGCGGAGCGCTGTCGCCCGCGAGCGCGAGCGAGGGGAGGTCGGCCGGCCGCGAGGGCTCCGCGCTCTCGGGCGGCGCGGGGTGGCTGCACGCGAGCAGGCCCGCGAGCAGCGCGGCCGGAGCGCGGAGCGCGCGCGGCGTCCCGATGGCGATCGACATGGCTCTTCTCCTCGCGGCGGGGGAGCGCCATCATAACCGGCGTTGGAGCCGCTCACCCCGAGCCTCTGCATCGCGGCGCTCTGGCTCGCCTTCACGGCGACGCACCTGGGCCTCGCGAGCGTGCGCGTCGAGCCGGGACTGCGCGCGCGCCTCGGCGACGGGGGCTTCCTCGGGCTCTACTCGTTCGTCGCGGCGCTGATCCTCGTACCGCTCGTCTGGATCTATTTCGGGAATCGACATACCGGCGGCTGGCTCTGGTTCGTGCCGGTGACGCCCGCGCTGCGCGCGCTGCTCTACCTCGCGATGGGCGCGGCGCTGCTCCTGATCGCGAGCGGGCTGCTCGTGCCGAGCCCCGCCTCGCTCGCGGGCACTGCGGGCGCCGAGGTGCGCGGCGCGCTGCGCATCACGCGCCATCCGCTGGTGCTCGGGATCGCGCTGCTCGCGGCGCTGCACCTGATCCCGAACGGGGCCGCGGCGGACCTCGCGTTCTTCGGCGGCGCCGCCCTCTTCTCGGCCTGCGGCGCGTGGCACCAGGACCAGCGCAAGCTCGCCTACGCCGCCCCGGGCTTCGCGGCCTTCCACGCGGCGACCCCGTTCTGGCCCTCGGCCCGCGGCGCGCTGCGCGGGCTGCGCGAGCTGCCCGCGCGCGTCTGGCTCGCGAGCGCGGCCGCCTTCCTCGCGATCCGCTGGCTCCACGGCTCGCTCTGGCCGCATCCCTGAGCGCGACCGCGCCGCGCGCGAGCGGGTAGAATCGCGGCCCACTGGAGCTCCCGATGCCCGCGCCCCGACCGCGAACGCCGCTCGAGAAGTTCCCCGAGCCCGAGCTCGGAAACGAGGCGATCCCGGCCGAGCGCTACACGAGCGAGGCCTTCGCGCGCGAGGAATGGGATCGGATGTGGACGCGGGTCTGGCTCTGTGCGGCGCCGCTCTCCGATCTCGAGCAGGTCGGCAGCTACACGACCTTCGAGATCGGCCGCGAGTCCGTGATCCTGACGCGCCCTGCGGCCGGCGAGCTGCGCGCGTTCCTGAACAGCTGCCAGCACCGCGGCAGCCAGGTCGTGACCCGGCCGGGCTGCGGTCGCAGCGCCAGCCTCGTGTGTCCCTACCACCTCTGGACCTACGACCTGCGCGGAGAGCTCGTGCGCGTGCCGGACCGCGAGGACTTCCGCGGCGGCATCCCGCAGCGCGCGCGCCTGCAGGAGCTCCGCTGCGACAGCTGGGGCGGCTGGCTCTGGATCAACTTCGACGCGGAGGCGAAGCCGCTCGCGGACTACCTCGGCGCGGTCGCGCCGCATCTCGACGCCTACCACTTCGACGAGCACTACGCGCTCGCGGAGGACATCTCCTTCGAGTGGGACTGCAACTGGAAGGTCGGCGTCGACGCCTTCAACGAGGTCTACCACGTGCAGGGCATCCACCCGGAGCTGCTGCCCTTCACGGACGACGTCGACTGCCCGATCGACCTCTTCGGCCGCCACAGCCGTTTCCTGTTCCACGTGCTGCGCCGGAGCCCGCGCTGGACCGACTCGCGCGCGCGGGCGCGCGGCTACCGCGACGCGAGGGAATGGTGCCCCGAGGTGAAGCAGATCCTCGCGCAGCTGCAGCTCGAGGACCGCTTCGACGGCGACATGGACGCGCTCCGGCTCGCGGCCACGCGGCGCATGCGCGAGCTCGGCGCGGCCGCGGGCCTCGACTTCTCCGATCTGCAGGACGAGCAGCTCTGGCTCGACGTCCACTACACGATCTTCCCGAACCTCACCCTGAACATCAGCCCCGGGCATTTCTGGTTCTTCCGGCATCGGCCGCACCCGGACGACCCGAACCGGATGTTCTGGGACTTCCAGGAGTACCGGCGCGTGCCGGCCGGCGCGCCGCGGCCGCCGCGGCCCGAGGCGCTGCGCGCGCGCTGGGGCGACGGCCACGAGCAGCGCCTGCACCTCGCGCTGCGCCAGGACGGCGACGCCTGCCCGGCCGTGCAGCGCGGCATGCGCTCGCGCGGCTTCGCGGGCCCCACGCTCGCGCACCAGGAGCGCCGCATCCGGCACTTCCACCGCGTGCTCTCGGACTATCTCGAGGGTCGCGACTAGCGCGCCCTGCGAAGCCCCCGCGCCCCGAACCCGCAGCAGGAGACCCCGACCCCATGGCCTACGAGCACATCCTCTTCGACGTCGCCGAGGGGATCGCGACGATCACGCTGAACCGCCCCGAGAAGCTCAACGCCTACATCCCGCCGATGGGCGACGAGGTCTGCCACGCGATCCGCGGCCTGCGCGACGACGCGAAGGTGCGCGCGGTGATCCTGACCGGCGCGGGGCGGGGCTTCTGTGCGGGCGTCGACCTCGACTACCTGAAGGCGAATCCGCCCTCGCCCGACGGCAAGTTCGCGGGCGACGACTTCATCCGGAACCTGCCGCGCGAGCTCACGGAGTACCCGAAGCCCGTGATCGCGGCCGTGAACGGGCACGCGATCGGCGTCGGGGTCACGATGATCCTGCCCTGCGACCTGCGCGTCGCGGCCGCGGGCGCGAAGCTCGCGGTGCCCTTCACGAAGCTCGGAATGCTGCCGGGCCTCGGCAGCTCGGCGCTGCTGCCGCGCGTCGTCGGGCTCGGGCGAGCCATGGACCTCGTGCTCACCGCGCGCACCCTCGTCGCGGAGGAGGCGCTCGAGCTCGGGCTCCTGAACCGCGTCGTGCCGGGCGACCGGCTGCAGGCGGAGGTGCGCGCGCTCGCGCTACAGATCGCGGGCAACGTGCCCGAATCGCTCGCGTTCGCGAAGCGCGCGCTGCACCAGGGCCTGCAGCTCTCGCTGCCCGAGGCGATCGAGAACGAGCGCGCCCTCGGCGACGAGCTGCGCCGCCGGCGCAGCGGGCGCTAGCGGCGCAGCCGGCGGGCCCGCGGCCGTGATCCTCGAGCGCTCGGGCCGTGCGGCCGCGGAGCTCGCGCTCGACGACGGCGTGCGCGCGCGCAGCTTCGGCGAGCTCGATCTGCGCGTGCGGCGCATCGCGCGGCTCCTGCGCGACGAGCTCGGGGTGGCGCCCGACGAGCACGTCGCGGTGTTGATGGGGAACCGCGCCGAGGTCGTGGAGCTCCTGCTCGGCGCGATCTGCGCGGGCGTCTGGCTCACGCCGATCAACCAGCACCTCGCGCCCGGGGAGATCGCCTACGTCGCGGCGGACTCGGGCGCGAAGTGGCTCTTCGCGGACCCCGAGCACGCGGAGATCGCGCGCGCGCTCGGCGGGCCGCGCGTGCTCGTCGCGGGGGCCGAGCTCGAGGAGCGGATCGCGGCAGCGAGCGACGCGCCGATGCCCGCCGAGGGCCCGCCCGGCGCGAACATGATCTACACGAGCGGCACGACCGGCCGGCCGAAGGGCGTGCGCCGCGTGCGCCAGCCGACGCTCGCGCAGCAGCTCGACTTCGCCGCGGCGCAGGGGCGCGCGGTCGGCCTCGACGGCAGCGGCCCGCATCTCGTGACGGGCCCGCTCTACCACTCGGCGCCGCTCATGTTCGGCGTCTACGACCTGCTGAACGGCGCGCCGCTGATCGCGATGCCGCGATGGGACGAGAGGCTCGCGCTGCGCCTGCTCGCGGAGCGGAGGATCCGGCACACGCATCTGGTCCCCACGATGTTCGTGCGCTTGCTGCGGCTGCCCGAGGAGGAGCGCGCGCGCTGCGACCTCTCGGCGCTCCGGCTCGCGCTGCACGGCGCCGCGCCGATCTCGCGAGCGGTCAAGCAGCGCATGCTCGACTGGTGGGGCGATCGTCTCGTCGAGTACTGGGGCGGGACCGAGAGCGGCGTGGTGACGCTCGCGCGCGGCGACGAGTGGCGCGCGCATCCGGGCACGGTCGGCCGCGCGCTGCCGCACTACCAGGTCTACGCGGTCGACGCTGCGGGGCAGCGCCTGCCGCCGGGTGCGTCCGGGGAGCTGCTCGCGCGTCACCTGCGCGAGCCGCAGGTCTTCTCGTATCACCGGGACCCGGAGAAGACCGCGCGCTGCTATGCGGAGCCGGGGGCCTTCACGCTCGGAGACATCGGCTGGGTGGACGAGCAGGGCTTCGTGTTCCTCTCCGAGCGGCGCTCGCACACGATCATCTCGGGAGGGGTCAACGTGTATCCGGCCGAGATCGAGGCGGTGCTGCAGGAGCACCCGGCCGTCGCGGACGTCGCCGTCTTCGGGATTCCGGACGACGAGTGGGGGGAGTCGGTCAAGGCCGCCGTGGAGCTCCGGCCGGGCTTCGCCGCGGGCGATGCGCTCGCGCGCGAGCTGCTCGACTTCGCGCGGCAGCAGCTCGCGGGCTTCAAGGTCCCGCGCTCGATCGACTTCGAGGCGGAGCTGCCGCGATTCCCGAGCGGCAAGCTCTACCTGCGCCGGCTGCGGGACCGCTACTGGAGCGGGCGCGAGCGCCAGATCTAGGGGCTGTGGTAGAAAGGGCGTCGATGGCGAACACCGGAGCGCAGAAGTCCGTGAAGCCCGCGATCGAGGGCTGGTTCACGCTCGACGAGCGGGCCCCGCACCTGATCGGGAGCCGCTGCAGGGCCTGCGGCAACTACTTCTTCCCGAAGGAGTCGAGATCCTGCCGCAATCCCGGTTGCGGCGCGAGCGAGCTCGAGGAGGTGCAGCTCTCGGCGCGCGGCAGGCTCTGGTCCTACACCAACAACTGCTACGCGCCGCCCGCTCCCTACGTCGTGACGGAGCCCTTCGAGCCCTATGCGCTCGCCGCGGTCGAGCTCGAGCGCGAGCAGATGGTGGTGCTCGGCCAGGTCGTCGCCGGCATCGGCGTCGAGCAGCTGCGAACGGGCATGGAGATGCAGCTCGTGCTCGACACGCTCTTCGAGGACGCCGAGAGCCGCACGCTGGTCTGGAAGTGGCGTCCCGCAGCCGAGGGAGCCTCGCGATGAGCGCAGAAGTCGCGATTCTCGGCGTCGGCATGCATCCCTGGGGCAAGTGGGGGCGGAACTTCGTCGAGTACGGCGTCGCGGCCGCGCGCGCGGCGCTCGCGGATGCGGGGCTCGAGTGGAAGGACATCCAGCTCGTCGCGGGCGGCGACACCATGCGCAACGGCTACCCGGGCTACGTCGCGGGGGCGACCTTCGCGCAGGCGCTCGGCTGGACCGGCTGCCCGGTCGTCAGCACCTACGGCGCGTGCGCGACCGGCGCCCAGGCGATCAACGCCGCGCGCGCGCAGATCCTCGCGGGCCTCTGCGACGTCGCGCTCGTGGTCGGTGCCGATACCGCGCCGAAGGGCTTCTTCGCGCCGCAGGCCGGCGAGCGCAGCGCGGATCCCGACTGGCTGCGCTTCCGGCTGCTCGGCGCGACCAACCCGATCTACTTCGGCCTCTACGCGCGCCGGCGCATGGACGTCTACGGCGCGACCCAGCTCGACTTCGCGAAGGTCAAGGTCAAGAACAGCCGGCACGGCTACAACAATCCCTACGCGCGCTACAAGAAGGCGTACACGATCGAGCAGGTACTCGAGTCGCCGATCGTGTCCGACCCGCTGCGCCTGCTCGACATCTGCGCGACCAGCGACGGCGGCGCCGCGCTCGTGCTCTCGAGCATGGACTACGCGCGCCGGCGCACCAGCGACCCGGTCCGGATCGCGGCCGTCTCGACCGTCACGCCGCGCTACCCGAACACGATCCTCGAGATGCCGAACTTCGCGACGGACTCGGCGGTCGGCGTCGGGCTCGCCGAGACGCCCTTCAAGGACTCGATCGCGAAGGCCGCCTACGAGCAGTGCGGCCTCGGCCCCGAGGACCTCTCGCTGGCCGAGGTCTACGACCTCTCCTCCGCGCTCGAGCTCGACTGGTACGAGAACATCGGCCTGTGCCCGGCGGGCGAAGCCGAGCGCCTGCTGCGCGACGGGGACACGGCGCTCGGCGGCCGCATCCCGGTCAACACGAGCGGCGGCCTCGGCTGCTTCGGCGAAGCGGTGCCGGCCCAGGCGATGGCGCAGGTCTGCGAACTCACCTGGCAGCTGCGCGGCCAGGCGGGCGAACGCCAGGTCGAGGGCGCGCGCGTCGGCCTCTCGATCAACCAGGGCCTCTTCGGCCACGGCTCCTCGGTCATCGTCACCAGGGGCTAACGGGAAATGGCGGGAGCCGGGCGGGGACGGTCTTCACGAGTTGTGGATTCTTTGATTCTCCCCTGAAGGGGAGAATCAAAGAATCCACAACTCGTGAAGACCGTCCCCGCTTCTTGGCTCCGTTTTGGTTCTCGTTCTCAGTCTTCGACGAAGCGATTCTCGCTCTCGCCAGTCAGGACGTTCTTCAGGATCTTGCCCGCGGCGTTGCGCGGAAGGGGCTCGCGGCGCAGCTCCCAGTGTGCCGGGACCTTGTAGGGCGCGAGGGTCTGCCGGCACCAGGCCGCGAGCGCCTCGAAGTCGAGCTCGGCGCCGCGCGCGGGAACGACGATCGCCTTGACCTCCTGGCCGAGCTCCGGGTGATCGACGCCGACCACCGCCGCCTCCTCGACCGACGCGTGCGCCTCGATCCGGTGCTCGATCTCGACCGGGTACACGTTCTCGGCGCCGCGCAGGATCATGTCGCGCGCGCGCGAGTTGATGTAGAGGTAGCCCTGCTCGAAGCGCCCGATGTCGCCGGTGGCGAGCCAGCGGCCGGGTCGCAGCGCCCTGGCGCTGGCTTCCGGGTCGCGCCAGTAGCCGAGCATCAGGTACGGGCTGCGCACGAAGATCTCGCCCTCGACGCCCTCGGGCAGCGCGCGGCCCTCCGGATCCCGGATCTCGACCTCGTGCGTGGGCTGAACGCGACCGACCGAGGTCGGGCGCTCGCGCAGCTCGAAGCCGCTGATCTGGGTGGGCACGCTGACCGACTCGGAGAGGCCGTAGCCGAGGCCCAGCGCACCGAAGCCGTTCGGGGCGACCTCGGTCATGCGCCGCTGGAGCGCCGGCGAGGTCGGCGCGCCGCCCGAGCCGAGGCTGCGCAGGCTCGAGAGGTCGTAGTGGCCGAGCTTCGGATGCTGGAGCACGCGCGGCGCCATGCTGCCGAGGCCGGCCCAGCTCGTGACGCGCTCCTGCTCGATCAGGCGCAGGACGTCCTCGGGCTCGAAGCGGCCCGTGCGCCAGACCGCGGTCGCTCCGACCGCGAGCATCATCACGCAGCCGCTGTAGAGCCCCGAGAGGTGGAAGAGCGGGGCGGTCTGCAGCGAGACCGGCGGCGGCGGCTTCTCCACGCGCGGCTCGCCCCGCGCGGCGCGCCAGATCGCGTTGCGCGCTCCGCTCAGCATCTGCGTCTGCACGAAGCCGAGGATCCCGCGGTGGCTGTTGATGGCGCCCTTCGGGCGCCCGGTGGTGCCGCTCGTGAACAGGATCACGGCCGGGTCGTCCTCGGCGATCGGCTGCGAGGGCAGCGCCGCCTCGCGCGGCGCCGCGAGCAGCGCCCGGCACTCGCCCTCGATCTCGAGCACCGGCAGGCCGGGATCGCCGCGCAGGCGGGCGAGGCGCTTGCGGTCGCCGATCAGGAGCCGCGCTCCGGAGAGCTCGATCCCGTAGCGGATCTCCTCTTCGGTCCACCAGCCGTTCAGCGCCGCGACGACGCCGCCCGAGCAGACCGTGGCCCAGAACGCGACGATCCACTCCGGGTGGTTCTCGCCGAGGATCGCGAAGCGCTCGCCGGGCCGCAGCCCGTACCGCTCGCGCAGCACTTCGGCCAGGCGCGCGACGAGGCGCAGGTGCTCGCGGTACGAGATCCGGCGCTCGCCGTGCACGATGTAGGTCTTGTCGGTGTGGACGGAGGACTCGGCGAGCAGCTCGCGCAGCGAGCGCTTGCGCTGCTTGAACACGCGCAGGGTCTGGCCCAGCACGGGCTCGCTCGCGATCTCGAAGGGCCCGCCCGGCCCCGTGAGTCGCGCCTCGATCTCCTCCAGGCTGGTCATGGCGTCCTCGCTCGCAGGCGCGCGCCCGGCGCCGCCGCGCGGCGCGGCGACGGGAGCGCTACCGGGGGAACTTCGCCTCCCGCTTCTCGACGAAGGCGTCGCGCGCCTCCTGGGAGTCGCGATCGCTGTAGAGCTCGAAGGTGAAGCCCTGCTCGAAGCGGTAGCTCGTCTTCGGCTCGAGCAGCTCGATGCCGTTCAGCGCCTGCTTCGCGAGGCGCAGCGCGCGCGGGCTCTTCGCGGCGATCTTCTGCGCGAGGGCCTGCGCCTCTGCCTGCAGCTGCGCGCGGGGCAGCACGCTCTCGACCGCGCCGAGCCGGTACATCTCCTGCGCCGGGATCGGCTCTCCCGAGAAGAACATCCGGCGCATCTTCTGCTGCGGGACCATGCGCATCAGGTGCGTCGCAGCGCCCATCGCGCCGCGGTCGATCTCGGGCAGGCCGAAGCTCGCGTCCTCGGAGGCGAGGATCACGTCGCAGGAGCCGACGAGGCCGATGCCGCCGCCGAGGCAGAAGCCGTGGACGGCCGCGATCGCGGGCACCGGGAAGTCGTAGAGCGCCGCGAAGGCGTCGTAGCAGCCGCGGTTGACCGCGACGATCGCCTCGGGCTGCGCCGCGAGCTCCTTGATGTCGACGCCGCCGCAGAAGCCCCGGCCCTCGGCCGAGAGCAGCAGCACGTGTACGGCCGGGTCCTGGCCGAGGGTCTGCAGCGTGCGCGCGAGCTCGGCCCAGCCGCGGCTGTCGAAGGCGTTGACCGGCGGGTGGTCGAGCACGAGCTGGGCGATGCCGCCGCTCTGGTTCACACGGAAGGGCACGGGTGCCTCCTCTGCAGACTCGCGTTCGGGTCCCGCGGCTAGCCCGCGAGCGCGCTCGCGCGCAGGTTGTGGGGATCGAGCACGTCGCGGATTAGGCGCAGCTGCTCCGCGCTCGGCTCCGGCGTCGTGCCCAGGCTCTCGGCGCGCGCGAGCTCGAAGCCCGTATTCTCGCGCACCTCCTCCTCGCGGACGCCCGGGTGCAGCGCGACGAGGCGCAGCGTCCCGCCGGGCCCGCCGAAGTCCAGGACGCAGAGGTTCGTGACGACGAGTCGCAGGTCCATCAGGTCGCGGCGCGCCCCCGGCTTCCAGCGCGCGGGATCGTTGCCCGCGCTCGAGACCATGTCGACCTTCTCGACGAAGCTGCGCCGGTCGTGGCTCGGCACCCACATGCTCTGCGCGTGGTGGATGCTGTTGCCGGGAAAGCCGCGCGCGCCGAGCAGCTGGGACTTCGGCTTCCGGTGGTCGCCGATGCAGCTGATGTTGGTGGCGCCGAAGCGGTCGATCTGGGTCGGCGCGCCCATGATGTGGCGCTTCCCGCCCCAGAGCAGCTCGAAGCTGGTGCGGTAGGGCATCCAGCCCTCGATCTTCGGCTGGTAGTCGCCGCGCGGTCCGACCGGCACCGGCTCGGAGACGAGCATGCACTCGCCGTCGGTGATCAGCAGATCGGGGTTGAAGGTCGAGAGCGCGAGGCTCGCGGCGAGGCGCGGGATCACGGTGATGCCGCTCGCGAGCACTTCGCCGTCGTGGCGCCAGGCCTCGGCGGCGGCACAGATGCAGAGCTCGGCGCGGGTGGCGTCGCTGGCCATGGTCCCTCCGCTCAGAAGATCGGCGCGGGCAGCGCCGCGAGCTTCTCGACGCCGCCCACGGCCTCGAGGTAGGCCTCGTGGTTCGGGAGCTCGACGTAGTGGCGGCAGTACTCGCTCCAGCCCGCGTCGCTCTTCGCGCTCGCGCCGTAGGCCTGCAGGTGCGGCAGGTCGATGCCGTAGTCCGGCACGTTCGAGCTCGGGTGCGCGCCGAAGGGGATCTCGACCACGCCCGCGACCATGCTGCGGTCCATCCAGATCGTCTGCGGCGGCCCGGTCTCGAGCAGCGCGCCGCGCGCGACGACGCGCTCGCAGGAGACGAAGGCCTGCTTCGCGGCGCGGCAGAAGAGATCGTCGAAGAAGGGGTCGGGGCTCAGGATCTGGCAGTTGCCCCACTCGTCGCAGCGGTTCGCGTGGCAGAGCGCGACGTCGAGCGGCAGCGCGGGCATCGCGAGCAGGCGCTCGCCGTCGGGGTAGGGCGAGCGGATCGCCGCGATCTCGGGGTTGAGCGTCTCGATGTCGGTGCCGATGCCGCAGCGGGTCGGCAGGAAGGGCAGGCGCATCGCGGCCGCGCGCAGGCCCCAGTGGACCATGCCCTCGTCGAGCTCCATCACCTCGATCGCGCCGGCCTGGCGCGCCTTGCGGAAGTAGGGCTCGAGCGGGATCTGGTCGAGCGAGACGAACGCGAACACGAGCTTGCGGATCTTGCCCGCGGCGCAGAGCATGCCGACGTCCGCGCCGCCGTAGGCGACGACGGTGAGGTCCTTGACCGGTGAGCGCAGGAGCTCGCGGATCAGCGCCATCGGCTTGCGCCGCGGGCCCCAGCCGCCGATGCCGAGGGTCATGCCATCGGAGATCCGGGCGACGACCTCTGCTGCGCTCATGCGCTTGTCCATGCGACTCCTCGCGGGTTCAGGCGGCGCCGCGCACGCGGCGGATCGCGTCGAGCACGGCGTCGTGGATCGGGCCGCAGGTCGCGACGATGCCCTGGTTCTGCTCGAGCGTGCGGCCGCGGGTGAAATCGAGCGCGCGGCCGTGGATGTCGCTCACGCGTCCCCCGGCGCACTCGACGACGAGCTTGCCCGCGGCGTGGTCCCAGATCTTCTCGCGGTAGTCGGCGCGCGTCGGCATGCGCAGGTAGATCGACGCGTCGCCGCGCGCGACGGCCGCGTACTTGCACTGGCTGTCGATCCGGTGCGGCGGCGCGGTGATCCCGAGCAGCTTCGCGATCTGCGCCGACTCGTCCTGATCCGAGTGCGCGCTCTCGACCGACTCGCAGAAGCGCGCCTGCGCGGCAGAGGTCACGCGCGAGACCTGGACCTCGCGCCCGGAGGAGGCGCCATCGGCGAGCGGGTACTCGCGCGTCGGCTGGCCGCGCGCGCTCGTGAAGAGCGCGCCCGTGCCGCCGCCCGCCGCGGGCAGGCTCGGACACGCGAGCACGCCGAGCACGACCTCTCCGCGCTCGATCAGGCCGAGCGCGACCGCGTACTGCTCGTTGCGCAGGAAGCCCTTGGTGCCGTCGATCGGGTCGAGGGTCCAGTAGCGCCCCTCGCGCGCGTTCGAGCCGCCGCGGTCGATCCAGCCGAGCACCTCGTCCTCGCCGACGCGCCGGCCGAGCGCGGCCGCGACCTGCTCGACCACCGACGCCCGCAGGCCCGCCTGGCTCGCCTCGCGCAGCGCGTGGGCGTCCTCCTCGCCGACGACCGGGTCCGAGGGGAACGCGCGCTCGAGCTGCGCGCAGACGATCGCCTGCGACGCGAAGTCGGCGACCGTGACGGGGCTCTTGTCCTTCTTCTCGAGCGCCGCGGGCGTGACCATCTGCTGCTGGACCGCGCGGCAGGCGCGCGCGGCGGCGCGCGCCGCGTTCACCGCAGCCTTCAGGTCGGCGTCGCGATCCGTGGGCACTGGCACTCCTCCCGCATGCGGACGCGAAGGCTGACCCGGCTCCGGGACAGCGACCGGGGGCGCATTATATGAGCGCGAGCCGGAAAGCGCCGCCCGGTGCGAGCGAAGGCGCGCCCCCGGCTCCGAGCGGGATCCGCTCCGCCGCAGGCCAGAGCCGCTGATCGCCGGGCTTCGCGCCGGGCTCCGCTCTGCCCGCGCGCGGCTGCAGGCGTCAGCGCGGAGCGAGCGCGCGGATCGACGCGCGCAGGTCGACCCCGAGCGGGATCAGCATCAGCATCGGCGTGTCGACGCCGTTCTCGACGTAGCGCTGGATCTCCTCGCGGCACTTCTCGGGCGGGCCGTGGACCACGAGGTCGTCGACGACCGAGTCGGGGACCGCCGCCGCGGCCCCCTTGCGGTCGCCCTCGCGCCAGCGCCGCCACATCTCGCCGAGCAGCTCGCTGCGGCCGAGCCACTCGTGGTAGGCGGAGTAGACGGGCGTCGTGAGGTAGCCGGTCAGCATGAAGCGAGCCATTGCGCGCACCGCGTCGGCGTCCGGATTCGGGCAGACGAAGATGCGCGCGACGATCTCCTTCTCGGCGCCGAACTGCTTCACGATCGGAGCGACGCGCTTCACGTCTTCGGCCGAGAGGTAGTTTAGGATCGCGCCGTCGCCCTCGCGGCCCGCGAGGCGCAGCATCGACTCGCGCAGCGCGGCGACGAAGATCGGCGGAGGCTCGGCGAGCGGCACGCGCAGGCGGAAGCCCTTCGCCGCGAGCGTCTCGAAGGGGCCCTCGACCTTGTCGCCGCGGAAGGCCTCGCGCAGGAAGCGCAGCACGTCGCGGGTGCGCCGCCAGGGCTCCTGCCACGGGATTCCGTTCCAGTCGCGCACGATCGCGGGCGAGGAGGCGCCGATCCCGAGCACGAAGCGCCCCGGCGCGGCCTGCGCGAGCGAGGCCGCGCTCATCGCGAGCAGCGCGGGACCGCGCGTGTACACGGGGACGACCGCACAGCCGAGGCGCAAGCTGGGCGCCCAGATCGACGCGAGCGCGAGCGGCGTGAAGCCGTCGTGGGCGTCGGCCTCCGCGGTCCAGAGGTCGCTGTAGCCGAGGTCTACCAGCTCCTCGATCCAGGGCCGCTGGGCGTGGAGCGGCTCGTTCCCGAGCGGGATCGTGATCCCGGTGCGCTGCATGCGGCGCATGCAACACCAGCCCCGGGGTCTGCGTCAAGCGGCGGCGCGCCCGGCCTGCGGCGTGAAGCGCACGCGCATCTCCTTCACGCCGTTGATGAAGTTCGAGCGCAGCCTGCGCACCGGCCCGGCCAGCTCCATGTCGTCGAGCCGCGCGAGGATCTCGCGGAAGATGATGCGCAGCTCCATGCGCGCGAGATGCGCTCCGAGGCAGAAGTGCTCGCCGATGCCGAAGGAGAGGTGGTGGTTCGGGTGGCGCCGGATGTCGAAGCGATCCGGGTTCGCGAACACGTCCTCGTCGCGGTTGAGTGCGGGGTACCACATCACCACGGCGTCGCCCTCGCGGAGCTGCTTCCCGCGCAGCTCGAGGTCGCGCGTCGCGGTGCGCCGGAAGTGCAGCACGGGCGGCTCGAAGCGCAGCATCTCCTCGATCGCGGGGCCGAGCAGCGACGGGTCCTGCTGCAGCGCGCGCATCTGGTCGGGATGCTCGATCAGGTGGCGCATGCCGTGGGTCGTGACCGTGCGCGTGGTCTCGTTGCCGGCCACCGCGAGCAGCAGGAAGAAGGAGTTGAAGTCGAGGGGCGAGAGCTTGTGGCCGTCGACCTCGGCCTCGAGCAGGAGCGTCGCGAGGTTGTCCCCGGGCTCCTTGCGCACGCGCTCCGCGAGCTGCTGCGCGTAGAGGAACATCTCCACGTTCGCGCGCATCGCGTCCTCCTCGGAGTTCCCGAAGTCCGGATCGTCGACGCCGATCATGCGGTTGGTGAGCTCGAAGATGTGCTGGCGGTCGGACTCGGGCACGCCCATCAGCTCGCAGATCACGGCCATCGGCATCAGCGCCGCGACCTCGTTCACGAACTCGCACTCGCCGCGCGACGCGACGCCGTCGACGATCTCGCGCGCGAGCTTTTCGACGCGCGGCACAAGCCCCGCCACGGCGCGCGGCGTGAAGAACTGGTTCACCAGGTTGCGGAAGCGGCGGTGCTCCGGCGGGTCCATGTAGAGCATGATCCGGCGCAGCTGGGCCAGCATCTGCTCGTCGGGCGCGAACAGGTTCACGCCCTGGCGCGCGGAGGAGAAGAGCTCGGGGTTGCGCGACACGAACTTCGCGTCGTCGTACTTCGTGACCGCCCAGTGGCCCGGCAGCCTCGGGTCGCCGCTCTCCTGCCAGGAGAGCGGATCCTCGCGGCGCAGCATCGCGAAGCTCGCGTGCGGCACGGCGCGCGCGAAGGTGTCGGGGCTGGTCAGGTCTACGGAGAGGCGCGTCACGTCGGGGATCCTCCGGGTTCGTCGGCTCGGCCGAGCAGCAGCAGCGAGAGCTTGCGCAGGAAGCGGGTCTGGCGTTCCAGGCTCGCGCGCGAGAGCGCGTCCTCGTCGAAGACCTCGGTCAGGAGCGGCGCCATCGCGAAGTGTCCGAAGAGCAGGTGGAGCCAGGCCGCGATCAGGAGCGGGTACTCATCCTGTGCCCAGTGCTGGCTGATCGCGTCCTGGCGCTTCAGCACGGAGAGCGCCTCGTTCACGAGGGGCCGGATCCACATGCGGGCGAGGCGCGCGAGGCGCACGCCGCCGGTCACGGCCTCGTGGTGCACCAGGCGCGGCAGGTGCGGGGTGCGCGCGAGGTGCTCCATCAGCGCGTCGATCACGTCGACACGGCCCTCGAGCCGCTCGCCCTCGGCGAGCTGCGAGAGCAGCGCGAGCAGCGGGCGCACGCCGCGCTCGAGCACGGCCTCGTAGAGCGCCTCCTTGCTCGCGAAGTGGTTGTAGAGGCTCGCGGCGGTGAGCCCCGCCTCGGCCGCGATGTCGCGGACGGCGGTGCCCGCGAGCCCGCGCTCTGCGAAGAGCGCCTCGGCGGCGTTCAGGATCCGATCGCGGGTGCTGGCAGGGTCTGTCATCGTCGCATCCCCATGGGGCCAGAATGAACGTTTGTTCGGCGATGAACGAACATTTGTTTAGCAAGAAATGCGCACGGATGTCAACAACTTTCCGCGAGAGCGCCCGGGCTCGCGCGCATCGCGCTGCAGGAAGGGAGCTTTGTCCGGGAAGTTGCCTGTGACCAGGAACGGGCTAGCGAGGCGTGAGTGCGAGGCAGTTCTCGCCGCCGTCGCCGCCGAAGAACTCCATGAGCCAGCGCCCCCAGGGGTACTTGGCTCGGAATGCCGCGTCGATCCGCTCGCGCAGCGGCGGGTCGTCGATGCGCTCCGCCCGGAGGGCGTAGACGCCGTCGCCCGCGCGCAGCTCGAGCGCCGGATCGCGCTGGAGGTTCGCGTACCAGCGGCTGTCGTTCGTGCAGACGAAGCCGCGCTCGCCGACGACTGCGAGCCACACCGGTGTCTCGCGCGGATCTCCGTCCCCGTCGCGCGTCAGCAGCTCGACGACGCCGTGCGCGTCGATCGCGGCCCAGTCGAAGGCGCCCGCCTCGGCGGCGGCGATCAGGGGAGTCAGGAGGAGCAGCAGACTCGCGCGCAGCCCTGCAGCCGACATTGCGGCGGAGTCTACGCGAAGCCCGCGCTCGCGAGCCGGGGACCCGGGGCCGCGCGTCGCGACCGCGGCCGAGCGAGACGGCGCCTCAGAGCGCGAGGGGGATCAGCAGCGCGGCGGCTGCGTGCACGGCGAGCGGGACCGCGAGGCTCTCGCAGCGGTCGCGCAGCAGGTCGAGCAGGGCTCCGAAGCCGAAGGCCAGCAGGGCCGTGAGCGCGAGGCTCGACGCGGGCAGCGAGAGCGCCGGCGCGGCGAGCATGGGCGCGAGCTCCGCGAGCCCTGGCGCGGCCGTGTCCAGGCCGATTCCCCGCTGGAGCGCGAGCGTCGCGGCCGCAAAGGTGGCCCCCACGCAGAGCGGCACCGACCAGGCCCGCGACGCCGGCGCGTGGGGCAGACAGCTCACGAGCGCGCTGCGCAGCCAGCCCCGGAAGATCAGCTCGCAGCAGAGCACCAGCGCGAGGCTCTGCGCGACCCCTGCCGCCGCGGGTCCCGCCGGACTCGCGGGCAGCCAGCAGCCGCCCAGCGCGCCGAGCGCGACGCCGAGCGGTGCGAGCGCGAGCGCGCGGGACGCGCAGGGCAGGCGCATCCCGTGGAAGTGCGGGGCCCTGCGCGCGCTGAGCGCGAACGCGAGTGCGGCGAGCGCGAAGAGCGCGAGCGGAAAGCCGAGCGCGGCCGGGAGCCCGGGCGCGGCCAGCGCGAGCAGCTCGGGCGCGCGGCCCGCGGCGACTGCCAGCGCGAGCGCGAGCGCGCAGGCGCCCGCCGAGCGCGCGATGCGCGACGCGCGGCCGGGGATCCGGTACGCGATGCGGCAGACCTCGGCGATCTGGCGCGCGTCGAGGCGCGTGCCCGTCGCGCGGGGTGAGCCGCCGATCTCGTCCGAGCCGCCCCAGCGGTTGCGCGAGCGGTGGCCTCCGGCCGCGGGATCGACCCAGTTGAGCTGCGTGTAGACCTTCTCGAGCGTCGCGGGCAGTGCGAAATCGAGCTGGCGCAAGGTGACCTGCCGAGCGCCCTGCTGCAGCGCGATCACGCCGAGCCGCGCGCCGTGGAAGCGCCGCAGCTGGTGCTCGACGGCGTAGATTCCGAGCTCCGAGCGGCACACCACGGCGATCTTGCCCTGGCCGATCTCGCTGCGCGCGAGCTCCTCGATCGCGCCGACGTCGCGCAGCTGGCTCGGCGAGTACGCGATCGCGTCGAGCACGCGCAGCTGCCGCGCGAGGTAGGGGAGCAGCTCGACGCTGCCCCACTCGCCGGCCGCGCGCAGCGCGACCTCCTCCGCGCGCAGCTGGTCCATCTGCGCGCGCGCGTGCTGCTGCAGGTCGGGCGGGAAGCCGCAGAGGTCCGCGAACTCGAGGCCGTGCGCGTCGATCGCGCCCTCGAGGCGCAGCAGGGGCAGCACGCGCGCGCGCGCGATGCCGCCGGCTTCGTCGAGGCGCAGGTGGTTCAGCAGCAGCCAGACCGCGAGCACGCCGTCGAGGTCCGCGTCGTTGAGGTAGAGCGTCCACTCGCGGCGCCGCAGATCGAGTCCCTTGCGCAGCAGCACGAGCGCCTGCTCGCAGCACGAGAGCGTGAACGCGCGCACGCAGCCCTCGTGGTGGTCGAGGTTGTAGACCTGACGCTCGAGGTCGGCGAAGGGGGCGCACGCGGCGACGCCGTCCAGGAAGATCGAGCCGGAAGCGGCGTTGCGCGCCTCCTGCGCCGTGAACGAGAGGCCGCGCGCGGCGCGCACGCGCAGGGTCGGCGCCTCGGGGCAGCGCAGCACCTCGAGGCCGCCCTCCGCGGCGATCCGATAGCGCTGCGGCAGCTGCGCGAGGCCCGGCTCGGGCAGCTCGGGCGGACGCGCGAGCGGGCGCAGCCGCGCGCCCGAGCGCCAGGGCCGACGCCCGGTCCGCTGCAGTGCGAGCGCTCCCGCCGTCATGCTCTCCCGCGTCCCCCCCACTCGGAGCGCGCCCGTCGCGCAGGCCGCCGCGCGTGCCGTTCCAGCATTCGGAGCGACGCGCGCGCGGGCCCGTGATCCGGGTCACGGCGCGCGCGGCAGGGCCGATTCTCGCGAGCCGGCGGAGCGCCCGCTGCGGCGCGTCAGGGGCGCGCGGGGATCTGCTCTGCGACCTGCTCGGCGACGGCTGCCGCGAGCAGCGCGTTGCCGCGCCGGTTCACGTGGCAGCAGTCGTCGACGTAGAGCGTCTCGCGGACCCCGGCGAAGAGCATCGAGAGATCGCGGAAGGCCACGCCGCGGGCGCCGAGCTCCGCGCCCTTCGCCCGCAACAGGCGGTAACCGGGCTCGACGGCCGCGTTCTTGGGGTACTCCGGGCGATAGGCGGAAGCGAGCTCCTCGGGGCTCAGCGGCTTGGCTCCGCGCACGTACTGGTTGGGCTGCAGCAGGTGCAGGTACGGAATCCCGAAGCCCGTGGCGAGCAGGTGCATCGCGAGCGAGCTGCGCTGCCAGATCGAGGCCTGGAGCTCGAGGCAGCCCTGCGCCCGGCCGAGGCAGGCTTCGGGCAAGGCGGCGATGCGCTGCCGGATGCCGCCCGCCGCGCGCCCGGTCCACCCGCTCTCGAGCGCGCGCGCCTGGTTCTCCCAGCGCGCGGCGAAGCGGCCGGCGAGCAGCATCACGAGATGGCTGCGGGCGAGACCCCGCTTCGCGCGCAGCCAGGTCTCGACGCGCTCGGCGCGCGCGCGCAGCTCGATCCCGCGTGCGACGAGCCGGATCGAGTCGGGGTCGCGCAGCCCCTGCACCGCGTCGAGGATGCCCGCGTAGTGCGCCTGGCTCGGGAAGAGCGGGTGGACCCCGCTCTGCGCGTTCTCCGCGCCGAGCGCGATGTCGTTGTAGCCGTCGAGGTTCAGCACGAGGTCGATCGGCGTGCCGAGGAGCAGGAGCTCGAGCAGGAAGATCGCCTGCTGCGGCTGCTTGTAGCCGCCCCGGCCGAGCTGGATCCAGCGCACGCGGCCGAGCCCGGGGCGCAGCTCGCCGAGCCGCCGTGTGAGCTCGTCCCGGGCGGTCTGCACGAGCGTGCCCGCGACGGAGCCCCCGAGCACCGCGACGGCGAAGTCGCCGGGCGCGTGGCGCAACGCGCTCGCGTCGCCGCGCGCACTCCAGCCGAGGAAGGGATGCAGCACCTCCCGCGTGAGCGCGTCCTCTGCCCGCGCGGCAGGCCGGAACGCGGCGGCGCGCGACTCCGCCTCCCCCGCTGCGAGGCCACCCTGACGCAGCGCGATCTCGGCCACGCCGAGCGCTGCCGCGGTCGCGGCGAGGGCCAGTGCGGTGCTCGCGGCGAGCTCGCGCGTGCGTCGCAGGCCGGACATCTGCGGGTGCCCTCTAGCACGACGGCCCCCGCACCGAGGTGCGGGGGCCGTCTCTCACGTCGGACCCCGGCGCGGCGCGCCGGTGGATCGATCAGTTGTTGTCCCAGTTGCCCGCGAGCGGCGTGCGGCCCGCCGCCTGGAAGAGGAAGGACGCCGAGGCGAGGCCATTGCTGTTCGCGTTGCGCAGGATGTAGCGACCCGTCGAGGCGTCGTAGACGCCGATCGTGTCGGTCCCGTCGCCATCCCAGTCGCCCGCGATCGGGATCCGATTCGGGAGCTGGAACAGGAAGCTCGCGTCGGCGAGACCCGCGCTGTTCGTGTTGCGCAGGAAGAAGCGGCCCGTCGACGGATCGTAGACGCCGATCGTGTCGTCGCCGTCGCCGTCCCAGTCGCCCACGATCGGAAGCCGATTCGGGAGCTGGAAGCGGAAGCTGCCGCCATCCGCGAGTCCGTTGTCGTTCGAGTTGCGCAGGAAGAAGCGCCCGGTCGTCGGCTCGTAGGCGCCGATCGTCACGTCGCCGTCGCCATCCCAGTCGCCCGCGATCGGGATCCGGCCCGGCTCCTGGAACAGGAAGCTGCCGCCGTCCGCGAGCCCGTTGCTGTTCGTGTTGCGCAGGAAGAAGCGCGCGGTCGCGGAGTCGTAGACGCCGATCGTGTCGTCGCAGTCGCCGTCCCAGTCGCCCGCGATCGGAATCCGGTTAGTCGCCTGGAACAGGAACGAGCCGGCGTCGGCGAGGCCGCTGTCGTTCGAGTTGCGCAAGAAGAAGCGCGCGAGGGAGGGGGCGTAGGCGCCGATCGTGGTGTCGCCCGTGCAGCCCGGAGTGCCGGCGAGCGCGCTTCCAGCCGGCAGCACCGCGATCACGGAAACGACGGCGAGCACTCGCCGCAGCCAGGGACGCAAGGGGCTCATGATGTGCCTCCATCCGAGCGCGCCGCGCGGGCGCGCAATTTCCAGTTCCAGCGAACGCTCACGAGCCCCGTCGAGTCGCGATCCATCCCGCAGGCAGTCCCGGGTGCTCGGCGCCGCGCAAGATTGACACAAGTTCCGAGACTTGCGCAACGACTTGCGGATTCCCGGCAGCCCTTTTGTTGTACGCGCCGCGCGCGCCGAGCCACAACCCCAATTCGGGGGCTATTGGGTGTATCCCAACTCGCGCAGCCGCTGCAGCTCGTCCGGAGGCAGCGCGCTCGCTGCGGCGGGCGAGACTGCGGGGGCCGAAACACCCTCGAGGCTCCGGGTGAGCGGGGTGAGCGCGAGCGCAGATTCCGGGTCGCCCCAGAGGTTCCGCTGCTCCTGAGGGTCTGCCTCGAGGTCGTAGCCCTGGGACGCCGTCTCGTAGCGGTCGAGCAGGCTCGGGTCGAGTCCGCCGGCGCCCTGGGGAGTCGCGGCCCCCGGCGACACGATCACCTTCCAGGCCTGGCTGCGCGCGAAGCGCGCTCCGGTGTGGGAGGACTCTCCGAACACGGCGGAGCGCGGCTCGCGCTCGCCGCGCAGCCGCGCGAGCGGGCTCGTGGCCGCGACCTCCTCCGGGATCGGGAGCCCGGCGACCTCGAGGATCAGCGGCATCAGGTCTTCGAGCGAGACGAGCTCGTCGCTGCGCGCGCTCTGCGCCGCGCCCGGCAGCCTGACCAGGAGCGGGATCCGGATCTCCTCGTCGCGCAGCGAGAAGCTGTGTCCGACGTAGAGGTTCCTCTCGTAGAGCGTCTCGCCGTGGTCCGAGGTCACGACGAGGAGCGTGTGCGCGTCCATGCCGAGTGCGTCGAGGTGCGCGAAGAGCCGGCCGAGCTGTGCGTCGACGTGTCGGATCCCGCTGTCGTACGCGCTCACGACCTCCTCGAGCCCGCGGAAGCGCTCCATCCGCTGGTACTGGTGATAGGCGATCGAGGAGATCCGGCTCCACTCCTCCGCGGGAACCCGCGGATCCTCGGCGTCGGGCAGGAAGCGCAGGTCGATCGGATACGCGGCGTAGGGACCGTGCGCGTCGTAGGTGTGGAGGAACAGGAAGAGCGGCCTCGGGTCGTCGCGATCCAGGCTCGCGAGCACCGCCGGCATCGCGCTGCGCAGCCCCTCCTTGGTGGCCTCGTGCCACTGCTCGAAGCCGCGGTCGAGGCCGTTGCGCCGCGACAGGATGCCGCCCGCGGTGAACGCGGCCGTGCGGTAGCCCGCTGCCGCGAGCAGCTCCGCGAGCGTGCGCGGGCCGGGGCCGAGCGGGTCCGAGGTCGCGCGGTGGCCGGCGCCGTGCCGGTGCGGAGGCAGGCCCGTGAAGAGCGACGCGTGCGAGGGCAGCGTCCAGTTCGAGGTCGAGAAGGCCCGCGTGAAGACGACGCTCTCGGCCGCGAGCGCGTCGAGGTTCGGGCTCGTGGGCCGGCGGTAGCCGTAGGCGCCGAGGTGATCCGGGCGCAGCGTGTCGATCGAGACGAGCACGATGTGGGGGCGCGGCGGGGCGGCCGCGCCCTCGCGCGGCGCGTCGCAGAGCAGGAAGGGCGCGGCCCAGCTCGCCCAGTCGTAGTCCCGGTTGTTCGCCGCGCCCGGCAGCGTCTCGAGGATCAGCGTTCCACCGCGCCCGGGAATCCGGACCGTGCGCTCGATCCAGCCCGGCGCGGCGTCGCCACCCGCGTCGGCGGGGCGCCCATCGCCCGCGATCGCCTCGCGGTAGAAGACGCGCCCCTCGCCCGCGGCGGCGCCCGGGGGCCGCACGCTCGCCTGGAACACGACGCCGTCGCTCTTGCCCCAGGCATTCGGCGACAGGCCCGGCGAGAAGCGGAACCAGCACTGCGCGCCGTCCGGCAGCGAGCCGAGCGCGACCCGGCTCGGCGGGTGCTGGAACAGGACCGAGCGCACGTCTCCCCCGATGTCGACGAGCTCCGGCTCGATCCGCGAGCCGCTCTCGACGACCTGCTCGGTCCTGCGCGCGAGCAGGTCGATGTGGCGCGTCTGCGATTCGGGCGGGGGCAGGCTCGCGCAGCCCGCGAGCGCGAGCGCCGCCGCGAGCGCGGGAGCGGCGCAGCGCGAACGCGCGCCGGCCCGCGGCTGCGGGCGCGCTGCTGCGGGGTCCGGCGCGCTCATGCGGCGCGCAGTCTCGCGTAGATCGAGCGGATCTCCGCGGCGTCGCGCTCGATCGGCTTGACCGGGGGAATCCCGCTGCGCAGCTGCGCGAGCAGTCCGCGGTCGCGGATCAGCCGCTCGAGCGCCTCGCGCAGGCTCTGCGCGTCTCCCGGGCGGAAGGTGAGCCCGCTCCTGCCGTGTTCGACGAGCTCCTGCATGCCGCCCTGTCTCGATGCGATCACCGGCACTCCCGCGAGAAAGGCCTCGTGGATCGTGAGAGGGGAGTTCTCATACCAGATCGAGGGGACTACGACCACGTCGGCCTCTTCGAGCAACGCCTTCGTCTGGCGCGGCTCGTAGGCGCCGCGAAAACGGATGCTCGCGGCTCCGCCCGCGAGGCGCCGCAGGTGGCCCTCGTAGTCGTCGAAGCCGTCGTAGGGCACCGCATAGCCGTGGATCTCGAGCGTCGCGTCGCGCGCGTCGATCTCGCGGAAGGCCTCGATCAGCACGTGGACCCCCTTCGAGGGGATCCAGGTGCCGATGTACGCGACCCGCAGCGGCGAGGCCGGGTCCGGCGCGCTGCGGGCGGCCGCGCGCAGCGCCTCGACGTCGAAGCCGTAGTCCGAGACGCTGATGCGCTCCGCGGGAATCCCGAACTCGATGTAGCGCTGCGCGAGGAAGCGCGAGGGGGCGATGAAGTGGCTCACCTCTGCGCACATCTCGCGGACCTCCTGCTCGCGCGCGGCGATCTCCTCGAGCGCGGCGTCCTCGCGCGCGAAGGGCCGCGAGGCCAGGCGCCGCGCGAGCCCGCGCGGCACGCGCAGCCCCGTCAGGCGCTCGGCGCGCGCGAGCAGCTGCCGCGCCTGCGCGTGGCCGCCGCGGATCTGCACCTGGTAGGCCATGCAGCGCACGCAGTCGGCGCGGGTGTGGCGGTCGCAGAGCGAGAGGTCGCGCCGCAGCAGCTGGCCCCGCGGACACAAGAGCCAGAAGTCGTGAAGCGTGTAGACCACCGGGATCCGCCGGCGCCTCGCCTCGTGCACGCAGGAGGTCGAGAGGCAGGTGACGTGGTGGAAGTGCACGAGCTCGGGGCGCTCGCGCTCGAGGAACGCGCCGAAGCGCTCCGCGACCCGGTCGTTGCGGTAGGTGTGACGAAAGCCCGTCGCATCCGCGAAGGTGCGGTTCAGCCGCACGACCGGGACGCCGGCCGCCTCGCCCGAGCTGGTCTCGTACTCCGCGCGCTGCGGGTCCGAGACGCGGTGGAACACCACGACCTCGTCGCCGCCGCGCTGCTGCTCGCGCGCGAGCGCCGCGGCGTAGTTCTCCGATCCCGCCCAGGAGTCGGGCGGGAAGGCGTGGATCACGTGCGCGATCTTCAAGCCTGCTCCTGCGGAGCCTGGAGCCGCCGCGCGTCCCGGATGCCGTGGTACTGCGCGAGCGGCGAGAGCAGCGAGAGGCCCGCCACGCGCAGCAGCTGCAGCACGCGCTCGCGCGCGGGATGCGCGTGCTCGAGCACGTAGGGAATGTCCTGGCGCAGGTTCGCGACCGCCGCGCGCGCGACGTAGCGCCGCTGCGGCAGGGTCGCGAGGCCGAAGAGCTCGTGGAGCTTCTGGTGGCAGATCCGCGTGCGGCGGTACTCGTGCACGACCGAGCGGCGGTGCGAGTGGACCACCGCGGCGCGCGGCTCGTAGGCGATCGCGTGCCCCGCGCAGAGCGCGGCCTTGGCCCAGGCGAGGTCCTCGCCGAAGGGGACGCTCGGGAAGGGGATCTCCTCCCAGACCGAGCGGCGCACGGCGGAGCAGACGTTGTCGAAGGTGGAGAGCCGGTGGCGCACCTCCGGCGGGAAGCTCTCGAAGGGCTGGCCGTCGATGCGCACGACCTCGGGCTCGGTGCGGCCGGTGAGCCAGCCCTCGAGCTGGCGGCGCGTGACCACGTCGCAGTCGGGGCGCGGGATCTGGCGCCCGTAGACTCCCGCGACCGCCGGATCCGCGAAGGGCGCGACGAGCGACGCCAGGAACGCGCGCCCGACCGGAACCGCGTCCTGGGTCAGGAGCGCCACCACCTCGCCCATCGTGAGCGCGAGTCCGAGGTTGCGCGACGCGCCGTGGTTGAACTCGCTCGCGGGGATCTCGATGATCCGGATCGCGCGCTGCTCGAGGATCTCGAGGCTCGCGTCGCGCGAGCCGGACTCGACCGCGATGATCTCGAAGGGGAAGGGCGCCTCCTGCTCGAGCAGGCGGTCGAGCAGCTCTGGCAGCGTGCTCGCCCCATCCCGCACCGGGATCACGACGCTGACCTTGCGCAGCTCAGGCATGGATCGCGCCTCCTCGGCCGAGCCGCTCGTAGATCGCCTCGATCTCGGCGACGTGGCTCGCGAGCGACTTCACGGGGGGCGCGTCGTCGGCGAGTTTCTGGGCGAGCCCGGGCTCGCGGTAGAGGCGCAGGAGCTGCGCGCGCAGCGCGGCCGGATCGTCGGCGTCGTAGAGCAGTCCGCCCCCGTGCTCGAGCAGCTCCACGTGCCCGCCGAGGCGCGAGGCCACGACCGGCACGCCCGCGAGGAAGGCCTCGCGCAGCGTGAGCGGCGAGTTCTCGTGCCAGATCGACGGGATCACGAGCGCGTCGACGCAGGCGAGCAGCTTCGGCACCTCGTCGTGGCAGATCGAGCCCGCGAGGCGCACGCCCGGGTGCTGCGTGCGGCTCTTCAGCCACTCGCTGTAGGCCGGGTCGTAGTGCAGCGAGCCGAACACGTCGAGGCGCGCGTCTTCGGGCATGCCCTCGAAGGCCTCGAGCAGCACGTGCAGACCCTTGTGCGGAACCGGAGAGCCGATGAAGCAGAAGTGCCGCGCGTGGTCGGGCAGGTCCCTGCGGCGCTCGAAGCCCTCGCTCGAGAAGCCGTGGTCGCAGAGCAGCACGCGCTCCGCCGGCAGCCCGAAGCGGATCAGCTCGTCGCGGAGGTAGCGCGACGGCGAGAGGAAGAGGTCGACCTCGCCACCGAGGCGGCGCATCGCCTGCCAGCGCTCTTCGACGCGGCGGGTCTGCGCGCGCTGCGAGAGCGCGCGCGCGAGCGACTTGCCGATGCGCCGCAGCGGCTCGCCGCGCCGGCCCGCGAGCGTGCCGACGCGGCCGCCCGTGCTGCTCACGCGCAGGTCGATCCAGCCCGCGGTGCAGTAGTCGCTCTGGTCGGGCGGCGCGGCCTCGGTGACGAGCTCGAGCCGCGCGGGCCCGGCCGCGAGCGGAATCCGGAGCTCGAGCGGCCGGCGATCCTCGGGACGGCGCTTCGGATCGAGCGTCGCGTCGAACTCGAGCGCGCCGTTGACGCGCACCAGGAAGCGCACGCCGCCGCCTGCGAGCGCGAAGCAGGAGGGGTGCAGCGCGACCGCGCCGCGCAGCTCCGCGCGCGCCTCGAGCGCGAGCGAGAAGCCGAGCGCGCTCGGCGGGTGCGCGACCCAGGTCGGGCGCTGCGCGCCCTTGTGCTCGTAGTGGTCGCGGTAGACGAAGCGCGGATCCGGCGTCTCGATCGCGTCGGCCTCGAGTCCCGCGAGCGCGAGCTCGCGCTCGCCGCCCGCGTGGCTCGTGGCCACGCGGCGCAGCCAGCCCCGCGCGCCTGCGGCGACGCCGTGCAGGTGGGCGGTGCAGGCGCCGCAGCGCGCGGGATCGAGGGTCTCGCAGCGCCCCGCGTCGCGCTGGAAGCGCTGTCCTCCGTTGGCGCAGGCGAGCCAGTGGTCGTGCAGCGTCATCACGACCGGGATCCCGCGCCGGCGCGCCTCGCGCACGATCCCGATCGAGAGGTTGAGCAGGTGCTGGACGTGCACGACCTCCGGACGGAACTCGTCGAAGACGAGGCGCAGCGCCCGATCGACGGCGGGGTTCGCGTAGGTGTCCTCGAAGCGGCTGAAGCGGTGGTTGTTGATCAACTCGTAGGCGGAGATGCCCTCGTGCGCGCGGCGGCGCAGCGTGTAGTTCGCCTCGGCCTGGTCCACCTCGCTGAAGAGCAGCGCGACCTCGTGCTTCGCGGCGAGCGCGCGCGCGAGCTGGTCGCTGTAGATCTCGACGCCGGCGACGTGGTGGGGGAGGAAGTCGTGAAGGACCTGAAGGATTCGCATGCTACCCCTTGAGCGCGCCGATCCGGATCAGGAACCGGACCGCGCGACTGCTGCGAAGCCGATCCACCGCGCGCCGCCAGAGCCGCAGCTGTTCGCGCAGCACCACGAGCTCGCGATCGCGCGCGAGCCGGACCTCCTCGAGCGCTCCGATCCGATCGACCAGCCGCGCGTTCTCCTGTTGCTGTTCCTGCCAGGACAGGTCCAGCTGCTTCGCGCGCTGCTCGGCGGAGGCTGCGAGCGACTCGAAGCGCTCGGCGCGCTCGGCCTGGGCGGACCGCTCGGCGTCGAGCCGCCCCGCGCGCTCCTCGAGCGCGCGGATCCAGCCGCCCCACTCCTCGACCCGGGCTTCGAGCGCCCGGGCGTGGCCCGAGAGCCGCTCGAGCTGTCCGCGCTCGCGCGCGAGGTCGCTCTCGAGGTTCTTCGCGTGCAGCGCGAGCTGCTCGCTCTGCGCGCTGCGCTCGGAGCGCTCGCGCTCGAGGTTCGCCGCATGCGCGGCGAGCGTCTGGACCTGCTCCTCGCGCCGCGCCATCTCCTGCTCGAGATTCGCCGCGTGGCCCGCGAGCTCCTGCAGGCGCTCCTCGCGCGCGCTGGACTCGCGCTCGAGGTTCGCGGCGTGCTGCGCGAGCTCGCCGATCCGCTCCGCGCGCTCCAGGGTCGAGCGCTCGAGGTTCGCCGCGTGGCGCGCGAGCTCCTGGATGCGCACGTCGCGGCTCGCGAGCGCGCGCTCGAGGTTGGCGGCGTGCAGCCCGAGCTCGTGGATGCGGGTGTCGCGTTCGGCCAGCGAGCTCTCGAGGTTGGCGCTGTGCTGCGAGAGGTGCAGCACGCGCTCGTCGCGCTCGCCGACCGCCCGCTCGAGGTTCGCCGCGTGGCCGGACAGGGTCTGCAGGCGCTCCTCGCGCGCCGCGACCGCGCGCTCGAGGTTCGCGGCGTGCTGGCGGAGGTCGTCGAGCCGGGCATCGCGCTCGGCGACCGAGCTCTCGAGGTTCGCGCTGTGCTGGGACAGGCCCAGCAGGCGCTCGTCGCGCTCGGCGAGCGCGCGCTCGAGGTTCGCGCCGTGCGCCGAGAGCTCCTGCAGGCGCTCGTCGCGCGTGGCGACGGCGCTCTCGAGATTCGCGGTGTGCTGGCCGAGCTCGTGGATGCGGGCGTCGCGCTCGGCGAGCGAGCTCTCGAGATTCGCGCCGTGCTGGGAGAGCCGGAGCAGGCGCTCGTCGCGTTCGGCGAGCGCGCGCTCGAGGTTCGCGGCGTGCGCGGCGACGTCCTTGAGGCGCTCGTCGTGCGCGGCGACCGCGCGCTCGAGATTGGCGGCGTGCTGGCCGAGCTCGTGGATGCGCTCGTCGCGCTCCGCGAGGAAGCCCTCGAGACCCGCCGCGTGGGCCGAAATCTCGCGGATCCGCGCATCGCGCTCGGAGACGGCGCGCTCGAGATTCGCCGCGTGGCGCGCCTGATCGCGGAAGCGGAGCTCGCGCTCGGCGAGCGACGTCTCGAGATTGGCGGCGTGCTGCGCGAGATGCGCGAGCCGCTCCTCGCGCTCGGAGACCGCGCGCTCGAGATTGGTCGCGTGGAGCGAGAGCTCGTGCACGCGCTGGTCGCGCTCGGAGACGGCGCGCTCGAGGTTGCCGGCGTGCAGCGAGAGCTCGTGGACGCGCTCGTCGCGCTCGGCGACCGCGCGCTCGAGATTCTCCGTGTGGATGGAGAGGTTGCGCACGCGCTCGTCGCGCTCGGCGACCGCGCGCTCGAGGTTGCCGCCGTGCAGGCCGAGCTCGTGGATCCGCGCATCGCGCTCCGCGACGGCGCCTTCGAGGTTTCCCGAGTGCAGCTCGAGCTCGCGCACCCGCTCCTCGCGCTGCGCGACCACGAGCTCGAGGTTCGCGGTGTGCTCGCCGAGCGCCTTGATGCGCTCGGCGCGTTCGGCGACGAGGCGCTCGAGCACCGCCGCATGCGCGCCGATCTCGCGCACGCGCTCGTCTCGCTCGGCGAGCGCGCGCTCGAGATTCGCCGTGTGGGCCTGCAGGTTGGCCACGCGCTCTCCGCGCTGCTCGAGCAGCGCGGAGAGGTTCTGCACGTGGAGCTCGACGCTCTGTGCCTGCTCCTCGCGCTCGACGAGCAGCGCCTGCAGGTGCCGGTGATGCCCATCCATCGCATCGATCTGCTGGTCTCTCGCGACGAGTCCCCGCTGCACACGCAGGTAGTCGCCGACCAGCGTCTGCGCCGGGTCGTGCATCAGGTCGTCCCGCTGGAGCTGGGTCGCGAGGTGCTTCTTGCCCGCGCGCGAGAGCGCGCAGGCGGCGAAGAGGTAGAGCGGCACGGGCGTGTCGGAATCGCTGGGCTCGGTCCAGGGCGCGGCGCTCACCCACTCGGGATGCGCGAGTGCATCGCGCGAGATCCCGACCTGGCGCTCGCCGGTCTTCTCGGGGTGGCCCGACGCATCGAGCGCGGCGATCCAGGATCCCGCCCAGACGCTCTGGCCGAAGAGCTGCACGTGCGGGAAGCGCGGCTCGAGCAGCGCGAGCAGCTCGCTGCGGTCGATCTCGTGGCTGTGGTGGGGATTCTCGACCTTCGCACGCCCGCTGTAGAGCGTGCGATCCGGCGTCGAGATCAGCAGGATGCCCGGCGGCCCGAGCACGCGGACGATCTCGTCGAGCACCGCCGTCGGATCCTCGAAGTGCTCGAGCGCCTCGAAGCAGACGACCGCCTGCAGCGACGCGTCTCCGAAGGGCAGCTGCCGGCCCTCGCCGCGCACGCGGAAGCTGCGCCCCGCGGAGGCCGGCGCGAGCCGGTCGAGCCCGATCGCGCGCACGCCCGCGCTGCGCAGGATCTCGGTCCCGTAGCCGGCGCCGCAGGCGAGGTCGAGCGTGAGCAGACCGGGCAGGGCGCGCCCCGCGATCAGGTAGCGATGGATGTGCTCGTAGTGCGGCAGCGGCCCGTGGCGAGCGGGGTCGAAGCGCTCGGCATGGTCGTCGTCCCTGGGCTTCGGTCGCTCGCTCACGGCGGGGATCCACGCTCCAGCGCACAGCGCACCGCGACGTTCTCGAGGCGCAGCCAGCCGTAGCGCGCGTGCTGATTCACGGACTCGATCACGATCGCATTGTCGATCCAGTCGTTCATCGCGTGCCGGTCGAGCACTCCATCGGCGATCGCGGGCGAGAACGAGAAGCTGCCCGAGGCGAAGGGCGGCCAGCGCAGCGCGAACTCGACGCTCATGCGCTCGCCCGCCGCGAGCCGGGGCAGGGGTCTGCCCTCGTGCGTGGTGTTCGTCGCGCTCAGGATCGCGCCGAGGCGGTCGCGCAGCGTGAATCCGATGATCGGCCGCTCGAGGGTCTCGCGCGCGCGGGCGGTGATCACGACGCAGGTGAGCTCGCCGGGCACCGGCGAGGCGAGCGGGCTGCCCGCGGCCGAGCGGATCGCGATGCCCTCGATCCGCGCGCGGCCGTCGCCGTGGCGGTGGTCGACGTTGGGGATCCGATCCGCGGGAACCACCTGGTCCGCCGCCGGCGTCGCGGCCTCGGGCAGCGGGGGGTCGAGCTCGGTCTCGAGGTTGCCGGGGTCCGAAGCGTGCGCCGCCATGTAGTCCCGCATCACGCCTGCGGGGGCGCCGTCGACGCGCAGGCGGCCGTGCTCGAGCCAGAGCACGCGGTCGCAGAAGCTCAGGATCGCCGACGGATCGTGCGTCGCGAGCACGATCGTGCAGCCCTTCTCCTGCAGCTGGCGGATCCGCAGCAGGCAGCGCTGCTGGAAGAACGCGTCACCGACCGAGAGCGCCTCGTCGACGAGCAGCACGTCGGGGGTGGTGTGGACGGCCGCGCTGAACGCGAGGCGCACGAGCATGCCCGAGGAGTAGGTGCGCGCGGGCGCCTCGAAGGCGCGACCGAGCCCGCTGAACTCCCGGATCGCCTCGAGCTGCGACTCCGTCTCGCTGCGGGAGGCGCCGGCCAGCAGGCCGAGCAGGAGCGCGTTGCGGCTGCCCGCGGCCTCGGGGTCGATGCCGGCGCCGAGCTCGATCAGGCTCGCGCGGCGGCCGCGGACCACGGCGTCGCCGCGGGTCGGCTGCATCCCGCCCGCGAGGATCCGCAGCAGCGTGGTCTTGCCCGAGCCGTTGCGGCCGACGAGCCCGAGCGTCGAGCCGGACCGCACCGCGAAGCAGAGCCCGGCGAGCGCCGCGCGCGCGGGCGGCTCGCGCCGGCCCTGCCGCAGCGCGCGGAGCACGCGCCCGAAGCTCGGCGGACTCGAATAGCGCTTCCAGAGATCGCGCACCTCGATCGCGGGCGCTCGCTCGCTCACAGCCGATCCACCAGTCGCGCGTGCACCCGCTGGTGCAAGAGCAGCCCGAAGGCGAGCGCGGCGCAGGGCCAGGCGACCGCGCAGAGCAAGAGCTCCGGGCTCGGCCAGCCGTCGCCGAGCAGCGACGCGCGCAGCGTCTCGATCAGACCGGCCACGGGATTCGCCGTCAGCAGCCAGGCCGAATGCTCGGCCAGCCTGCTCGCGGGGTAGAGCACGGGAGAGATGAAGAAGCCGAGACCCAGCAGCGGTGGCACCAGCTCCGCGACGTCCCGGAGCAGGGTCCCGATCGCCGCGAGCGCGAGCGCGATGCCCGCCGAGACCGCCGCGAGGCCGAGCAGCGCCACGGGGGCGAGCAGGATCTGCGCCGCGAGGGCTTCCCCGCGCCAGAGGCGGAGTCCCACGAAGACCGCGAGCCAGAGCATCCCGGTCAGGAAGGACGCGCAGGCGCTCGCGACCGGGAGCGCCGAGAGCGGCAGCATCGAGCTGCGCACGAGGCTCGAGCTCTGCGCGTAGAGACGCGGCGCGCGCGAGGTCGTGTCGGCGAACAGGTTCCAGCCGACGAGCCCCGCGAAGAGGAAGAATCCGTAGCCGGGGTCGCGGACTCCGGGCTTCACTTCGACCGGAATCAAGGTCGTGAAGACGAAGGCGTAGACCAGCAGGAACAGGACGGGAACGACCAGAGCGCTGCTCGCGCCGAAGAGGTTGCCGCGGTAGCGCCCGGTGAACTCGCGGTGCGCGAGCATCCGCACGAGCTCGACATAGCGCAGGGAGGAACGGATCGGAGACACGGCCGCCTCCTCCTTAGGGGGGACGATGCGGCCCGCCGACTATAGAGAATCCGGCATCGGATCGCCTTTGCGGATGGGCTGCGAAGGCCGCGAATCGCCTGGCTTCAGCCGGCTTCGGGCGCTGCCTCGGGTCGCAGTCGGGAGAGCGCCCGGCGCGCCTCCGGCAGGAACGCGGCGATGCGCTCCTCGGCCTCGCCGATCTGGCTGCGCACGGGAGTCGAGAGGCGCACCACGAGCGCCGGATCCGGGCGCCGCAGCGGGCCGGAATCCAGCGCGAGATAGGCCCGCAGGCTCTCGATCAAGAGCGAGCGGGTGCCCTCGGTCCAGTGGTAGCCGAGCCATTGGATGCCGTTCGGCGCGCGCAGCAGCAGCCGCTCGGCCGAAGCGATCCCGGGCAGCGAGCTCGGCTCGCGCCGCTCGATCCGCCAGCCGAAGCCCGGGACGCGCGTCTTGGGCGAGAGCAGGCTCAGCTCGGGGCGCTCGCGCCGGTCGATCCCCGCGAAGAGGTCGACCGCGCCGGGCTCGCCCTCGCGCCGGTAGCGGCGCCCGATCCGCTCGCTGAACCCGACCGATCCGAGAAAGCGCCGGTCCACCTCCACGGCCTCGGAGCCCCAGGGACCGAGCCGGGTGGTGACGGCGTCGTGGATGCTCGGGATCGGGAGCGATTCCGGGGTGGCGCGCGGGAGCAGCTTCGCGCCGGCCGCGACGAGCAGCAGGCAGGGCAGCCAGACGAGCCGCGCGAGCGGCGGCGGGACGCCGCGCGTCGGCGCGCGCTCTGGGCCGCGCGCGGCGGGCCAGACGCGGCAGAGGAGCCGGTCGAGCAGCGCGAGTCCGACCGCGCCGGCCGCGAACATCGTCCAGCCCTGTGCCTCGTGCACCGCGACGAGCTCCGAGGACGGATTCATCACGATCGAGACGCAGCGGGCGAGGTTGGCCAGCGAAGCGATCCACACGGCGCTCGCGATCAGCGCGACCGAGTGCCTGGGCGCGCGCTGGAGCGGACCCAGGTAGACGAAGAACGCGCCGATCGCGAGGGATTGGATGCCCCGGAGCCCGCTGCAGGATTCGATCACCTGATAGGTCTGCCTCGGCGTGTAGATCGCGTCGCCGATCGCGCTCGCCGTGAAGCCCAGCAGCGTGAGCGTGCGCGCGGTGAGCTCCGCGGTCGCGAGCTGCAGCGGCAGCATCACGATCTGCACCAGCACGCCCGGAATCGGGGTCGACAACAGCAGCAGCAGCGCGGCGGGCCACGCGATCCGCCAGCCGCAGCGACCGAACCAGAGCGCCGCGCCTGCGAGCGTCGCGGCGGCCAGCGAGAGACTCAGCACGCGCGGGGCCAGGGCCAGGTGCGCCCACACCGCGGTGGCCGCCGCGAAGCCCGCGGCGGCCGCGCACGCGAAGTGCGTGGGACTGCGATCGCCGCCCGCGAAGCGCCGCGCGCGAAACCCGAGCAGCAGCGCCGAGAGCGCGAGGATGCTGCCCGGCGACGCCACGCTCGGCGCGAAGAACCAGGCGTCCGTGAAGTCGCGCCCGACGCTCGAGCGATACGGGTTGTAGGTCAGGAGGTCGGAGTAGACGACCCCGGCAAGCGCGAGAGAAGAGAGCAGCAGAATCGCCCGAGTCACTCGACAAGACCCTCTCGAGTCCCCTAGCTTAGCGGTGGTCTCCCCCAAGGAAGCTGCGCCGCGGTCTGCCCGTCCATCTATCCTTGGACGGGAAGTCGGCGTTGCGCCCAGGCGGTCGGCAGCGGCGAGCGGCGCGGCGACGCGATCGGCTGGAATCCGGGTGGGCAGGTGGAATACGCGGTCGGGATCGTCAACTGTCGGACCTACGCGGATCTCGAGGCCTGCCTCGCCAGCATCAAGTGCCAGAGCCAGCGCCCTCGCGCGGTGCTCGTCGTGGACGTCGACTCGCAGCCCGCCGAGCGCGATCGGCTCGCGCGCATGTTTCCCGAGGTCGCGTGGCTGCAGGTCGCGAACCGGGGCTACGCGGCGGGCGCGAACCGCGCGCTCCACTGGACCGAGCGGCACGCGCCGGCGGCCGAGTGCGTGCTGCTGCTCAACCCGGACGTGAAGCTCGAGCAGGGCTTCGCCGAGTGCATCCTCGAGCACATGGCGGCGGACCCGGCGGTGCTGCTGGCCTCGGGCAAGCTCGTGCGGCCCGAGGGCGTGCTCGACAGCGCCGGGATCGTGCTGCCGCGCCACCGCCGCCCGCGCGACCGCGGCAGCGAGCA